>Ga0265327_10000016_pt1 | contig 467439 bp, 375 predicted proteins | sample 41621metaG_FD_202089 | JGI IMG/M metagenome (GOLD analysis project Ga0265327, IMG submission 202089) | Rhizosphere microbial communities from Carex aquatilis grown in University of Washington, Seatle, WA, United States - 4-16-21 metaG | ecosystem: Host-associated > Plants > Roots >...
GCGGCGAGCGCCACCAGCATGATCGCGCCGGTCGCGATCATGAGGCCGGTCCGCACGCTCTTGAGGACCTCGAGGTAGGCCTCCTCGAACTGGCCGGCGCCGATCATCCGGCCGATGAGGATCTCGGTGCCGAGCCCGAGCGAGATGCTGAACAGGATCACGAGCCGCTGCACCGACTGCGTGTAGGTCATGATGGCCAGGCTCTCGCCGCCGAGGCGGGCGGCGAAGCTGGTGATGACCATCAGCGAGAGCCAGTAGCTCATGTGCTCGCCCGCCGCGGGCAAGCCGATGTGCAGGATACGCCTGATCCGTTCCACCTTGAGTTCGAGGAAATCCCGCAGCCGCAGCATCAGGTTCAGGCGGCGATCAAGGAGGATCCAGAACGCGATGCTGGCGAGGACGCGGCTGGCCACGCTGGAGATGGCGACGCCAACGACGCCCATCTTCGGGCAGCCGAACAGGCCGAAGAGCAGGACGCAGTTGCCCCCGATGTTGAGGAAGTTCTGCACGACGGTCACGACCATGGCGTCCCGCGTGTGACCGTGCGCGCGCAGCGAGGCGCCGATGGCGGTGTTCATCGCCTCCATGAAGAGCGTGCCACCCATCAGGGTGAGGAAGGGCTTGGCGTAGCCCATCAGCTCGGGCGGCAGCTGCATCAGCCGGAGCAGCGGCTCGGCGAAGAAGAAGGTCGTGAGACTGACCACGAGGCCGATCCAGGTGTTCACCGCGATGGCGGTCTTCACGATCTTTTCGGCCCCGGGCCGGTCGCCGGCGCCGACGTGGTGGGTGATGACGACGCTGGCGCCGATGCCGATGAAGTTGAAGCAGATCAGCGCCAGGACGACGAACTGGTTGGCGACGCCCAGCCCGGCCACCGCGCCGTCGGAGACGTGGCTCACCATGAAGGTGTCGACCGTCCCGATCAGGATGCGCAGCGTCTGCTCGATGAAGATCGGCCAGGCGATCGCCAGCAGCGTGAGTTTGACAGGAGTGGAAGGCTTCATCCGCGCAGCGATCACTAGCACAGCCAATGCCGCGGGGAGTAAAGATGAATTACCGGGACGTGCGGGGGTGTTAACGCACGAAGCCTCCGCCCCGCGGGGCTAATGGCCCCGTCCACCACTCGCTCGCGCCGGGCGGCTCAGCGCTTCGACCAGAGCCGCAGCGAAGCCAGCAGGAAATCCTCGAAGGCGGCCGCCTCGTTGAGGTTGAGGCGGAGGAGGCCGGCGTTGTGCTCGAGCTTCTCGATGGCGGTGGAAAGGGAGCGGCGGACGGACTCGTCGCCGGCCTTGAGCCGTTCCTCGGCGAAGGCGCGGGTGGCGTGCTCGATCTCCACGAAGAGTTTCTGGCGGATGCCGTTGGCGATGCCGGTCTCGATGGCGACCTGCTCGTCGTCGTCGATGTCCTCGGGCAGCTTGGCCTTCTGGGTCTTCCAGATGGTGTCGGTGGCGGCGTTCAGCACGGCATTGAAACGCGTGATCAGGCCGTAGACGCCCATGAGCTGGTCGGCGACGGCCCGCTTGTCGGTCACGCCGGCGGAGAGCTGGCCGAGCCACGCGGCGTAGTCGGCGCGAGTGACCTTCCAGAGTTCGCGCGTGGCCTCGTCGGCGTCGATGAGCGCCTCGCTGCCGGAGTCGGTGAAGCGGAAGTGCAGGCAGCGGCTGCGGATCGTGGGCAGCAGCGCGTAGGGCCGGGTCGTAAGCAGCAGGATCGTCGTGCTGGCGGTCGGCTCCTCGAGGGTCTTGAGGAAGACGTTCGCCGCGGCGGTGTTCATCCGGTCGGCCTCGTAGATGACGGCGACCTTGCGCGGGGAGATCGTGGACGACACCTGCATCTTGCTGATGAGCTCGCGGGTCGGGTCGACGCCGATCTGGCGGCTCTTGCCGGCCGGGCGCAACGCGTAGAAGTCCGGATGCTGTTTCGGCGGGAAATGCTGGCTGGGGTGGCGGGGATCGTTGAGCAGGCGGTCGGCGATGGCGTGGGCCACCATCGCGAGCGTGCCGAGGTTCTCGCCGTGGAGGAGGAGGCTGTGCGCCAGCCGCTGCCGGTCGATGGCGCGCTCGATCACCGCGACGGTCGGCGTGCCGTTGAGGGCGGAGGGCCAGGGCAGGGGCGTGGTCGACATGGCGGGAGGCAGCCTCAGGCGAGACGCTTTTGCACCTCGGCCCAGATCTGGGTCTCGATGACGTCCGGCGTCTGGGTGCCGTCGATGACGATGACGCGCTCCGGTGCCTGCTTGGCCAGGGCGAGGTAGCCGTCGCGGACCTTGGTGAAGAACGCGAGGCTCTCGCGTTCCATCCGGTCGGGTAGCGCAGAGGCGCGCGCGCGGATGCGGGCGAGGCTGACGTCGGTGGGCACGTCGATGACGACGGTGAGGTGCGGCATGACGCCGCCGACGGCAAAGCGGTTGATCGCGTCGACGGGGCCCGGCGGGAGATTGCGGGCGGCCCCTTGGTAAACGGTCGATGAATCGAGATAGCGGTCGCTCAGCACGACGGCGCCGCGGGCCAGCGCGGGGGCGATCACCTGGCGCACGACCTGGGCGCGGGCGGCGGTGAACAGCAGAAGTTCGGCCTCGGGGAACATCTCGTCGCCCCTGGCGTTGTTCACTATGATATTCCTAATCTGTTCCCCGATCTCGGTGCCGCCCGGTTCCCGCGTGGCGACGACCTCGCGGCCGGCCTGCTGCAGGCGCGCGGTGAGGCGGGCAATCTGGGTGGACTTCCCGCTGCCTTCGGAGCCTTCGAAGGTGACGAGCTTGCCGACGGATTTGGGCGAAGTGGGCATGAAAGGGCGGGACTGATCAACCGAACAAAGGTTGCCGGGAGCGCGCAACCAGATTCAGCCGCATCTGTCGCATGAATTTCCATTGATCGGACTGCGCAAACCCTCCAACACTCAGCGCACATGCCCAGTCTCCTTTTCTCTCCCGTGTTTGCCGCCACGATGAACGTGTGGCAGACCTTTCTCGGAACCGATTCGGTCGGCCAGATCGTCATCGCCCTGCTCGGGGTCTTCAGCATCTTCGCCTGGGCGGTGATGCTCGGCAAATACGCCGAGCTGAAGAAACTCCGGGAGATGAATTTCCTCTTCGAACGCAAGATCTCCGAGGAAAAGCACATCCTCGACCTGCCGGAGAACCTGCGGCACCGCCGCGACATCCCCTACGCGGACCTGCTGGCCGACGCGATCGAGTCCTACTGGCGCGCCGCCGCCATCGGCAAGGAGAAGGGTGACGAGACCGTGCGCTCGCGCCTCGCGCATTCGGAAAACGCCATCCAGCGCGCGCTGGCCCGCCAGTCTCTGCGCTATGAGGCGAGCATGATCATCCTCGCCTCGCTCGTCTCGGGCGCGCCGTTCATGGGGCTCTTCGGCACGGTCTGGGGCGTCATGGAGGCCTTCAATGCCGTCGCCGCCCAGCAGTCGGCCAGCATCCAGGCGCTCGCGCCGCACGTTTCCGCGGCGCTGCTCACCACCATCGCCGGCCTCGTGGTCGCGATCCCGTCGCTCTTCGGCTACAATATCCTCCTCGGCAACGTTAAGACCATGATCACCGAGTTGGAGAACTACGCGAGCAGCCTCGCGGACCGCATCGAACTGGAGGCCAAGTAAGGAACGACCATGGCGAGAATCTTCCGCAGACCCAGGCAGCTGCATCCGGTGGCGGAGCTGAACATCACCAACATGGTGGATCTCGGCTTCACCCTCCTGATCATCTTCATGATCGCGACGCCCCTCATCCAGCAGGAGCAGACGATCCCCGTGAACCTCCCCGTCGAGGGCAAGAAGGCGCAGGATGTGCCGCCCGACACGGAGTTCCAGGCCGTCTCCATCGACAAGGCCGGGCGGTTTTACTTTGGCCAATCTCAGGTTAGCTTTCCTGAACTGGCCAGCAAGCTCGCGGCCCTCGCCGCCAAGCCCAAGCAGCCGGTCATCCGCATCCGCGCCGACCTCAGCCTCCAGTGGCAGCAGGTCGTGCGGGTGATGGATGAGATCAAGAAAAACAACCTGACCAAAATCACCTTCGATACCGAGGCCAAGTGACGCGATGCGCGCGAATTCGCCCAGTTCGATAGCCATTTCGCTGACCATCCACGCGTTTGTGGCGGCGGTGATTTTCCTGACCACCGTCTATGTGGCGCAGTCGGACAAGCCGCCGGTGATCTTCGAACTGGTCGCCGGGCCGCCCACGGCGCCCGAGCAGCTCGTTGCTCCCAAGCTGGGCAACACTCCCAACCCGGTGAAACTGGAGGTGCCGCAAGTGGAAACGCCGCCGGTGCCGGAGCAGCCGAAGACGGTCGAGCCCGAGGCCAAGGTTGAGACGCCGCCGCTGCCACCGGAGACGGCTAAGCCGGTTCCGGTGACCAAGCCGAAGCCGGACGTTTCCATCGCCAAGGAGATGAAGAAGGCGTCAAGGGTTTCCTACCAAGAATACCTGAAGAAGCACCCGACGCCGAAGCCGGCGCCGCCGACCACGGGCAAGGCGCCGAGCGTCCAGCATATCGACACGCAGGGCATCGCCGGCGGCGTGAAGGGCGGATCCGTGTCCAACACGAAAGGCGGCGGCAACGGCAAGCAGCTCACCCGTGAGGAAATGAACGAGCAGAACACCTACATTGCATTCCTGCTTCAGGCCCTCCGGGAAGCCCACGAGCCACCGCCCGGAGTGAGCGACAAGCTGGAGGCCGAGGTGACCTTTGATATCACCGCGAGCGGCGCGATCCTCAACCCCCGGATCAAAAAATCCTCGGGTAACAAGGAGTTCGACGATTCGGTTGTCGCCGCCTTTCGGAAGGTGCGATCCATAGGCCCGACCCCCACTGGAAGGGCCGATACTTGGACGGTTCGTTTCCACAACGGTGGCTCCCAAGACGAAGGATAAAAAAGGCCTTGCATTCCGGGCTCAAAACTTCCTTTTAGGCCCTTCGCTAGTTCAGTTACGGGCTCTTAGCTCAGTTGGTAGAGCGCCTCAATGGCATTGAGGAGGTCATCAGTTCGAACCTGATAGGGTCCACCACTTAGACGAAGAAAATACCCCTCAGAGGGAGAATGTCAGTCAAAGTTAGCTCAATGTTTGTTGATTTGACTATCAAACGACAAACAGAGACAAACGCCGGATGAACAAACCGGAGCAAACCGCCGCCGCCGAGGGCGGGCAGACGGAAAAGAGCAAGAAATGGGAGCCGCCGCGGGGGATTACCCTCGTCCCGTTCCCGCTCAGGCCGGCCCGGCCTTACGGCGTGCAGTGGCGAATTGATGGGAAGCGCAAGACCAAGACCTTTCCGACCAAGGAAAAGCAAATCGAGTTCGCCAAAACCCTTGCCGGCGACGCCAAACAGAACGGCCTGGCGGCCTACCGGCTTGATGAAGGGGAGGCGAGGGAGTGGCGGGCATTCCGCGCCATGATCGGGCCGGACGCCGATTTGGCGGCGGTTGCGGCATGCTGGGAGCGGAACAAGGGCGGCACGGTCGCCAGCCTGACCGTCAAACAGGCCATTGCCGACTATACGGCAGCCAAGACCGCCGAGGGCGTCGACGCTGCCTCTCTTTCGCATTACAAGCCCATCTTTGACCGGCTCGACGATGCGATGGGCGCCCGCAACGTTGGCGAAGTGATGCCGGAACACGTGTCCGCATTCATGGCCGCACAGAGTGGGACTGACGCGACGAAGCGCACTCGATTTGCGCGCGTTCGGGCCCTGTTCAATTGGTTGGTTGATACCCGCAAGCTCGACCGATCGCCGTTTGTCGGCATGCGGCCGCCCAAGGTCGCGGCAACCGAGGTGCAGATCCTCACGCTTGCGCAGTCGCGTCTCCTTTTCTCCAAGAACGCGAAAGGCGAGGGGAAGCAGCCTATCACCCAAGAGCGCCGGGAAACGTTGGGCCGGCTGGCGCTCGAGGCATTCGCCGGCCTGCGCAACGACACCGCCGGCCAACTCGTCGCCGCCGAGATTCAGCCGGACGGCCTGCGCATTCCCGCCGCCAAGCTCAAGACGAAGCAAAACCAATTCCTCGACGGCCTGCCGGCGAATCTGCATGCGTGGCTGAAATGGTCGCAGCCGGAAAAATGGACCATGACGCAACGGCAATACCTCGAGGCGAAAATCGGCGCATTCACCCGCGCGGACGTTCCGCACCCGCACAACTGTTTGCGAAAGGGTTTCGCGAGCTATCACGTAGCAGCGTTCAAAGACCCGTCCAAGACGAGCGTCATCATGTGCCACAAGTCGCCGAAAATGCTTTGGGACACTTATCGCGGAATTGCCTCAGAGGCGGACGGCGTGGCGTTTTTCAAGATCACGCCGCCGGCGAAGGGAGGCAGCAATGAGTAAGTCAAAAAAGCCAAAGAAGGGGCGGCCGCCTTTGAGCGCAGGACTCGCAGGCTCCGACATCGAATCCTCGGTATTTATTGGGACGTTCGGCGATCGAGTCGTTACGGAAGATTCTCTCGCCTGGATTTCAGCAGTGAATTGCGCCCGGCACCTACACCACGTTTCAGCGCAACACACAGACGACAAATCCGACCTATCACTCGCCGCGATTCGCGCCCGATTCAGTCCCGTGAAACTTGCCCTTGGGCACATCGGGCGGGAAATTCGCGCCGGCAGGGGCCCTCAGCTTTTCCGATTTCTAGCGGAAGCTTTTGGCAGCGGACTAGAGAAACCGAACTCGGTTCTGTCTTGGAGGGCCGACGTCTTTCAGGCGTGGGGTGAGGCAAGCATGAGCAAGAAAGGCGGTCGCCCGTTTCTGACCGCTGTGCAAAAGAGGCTAAAATTGCGCGGCCACGACGTTGATAAGCGCACCCTTGGTAAGTTCCTTGGGAGGCTTAACCTTGGGGTATCTCCTCAGGGTGTTCGGCGAATTTCTAAGACGCATTAGAAGAGCGGGTATAAAAGCTTTAATGGCGCATCTTTAAGGGCGCCGCGGGGAGTCGTTTGTTTTCGCCAATGAGCGAAAACCCCAAGTCAACCACAGCTAAGGCGCGGCAGATATTGCCGAATGCCGTCTACGTCACAAATGAGTGCGCGGAACTTTGCCGCGTTAAACCAAGCACGATCCGGCACGCGGTCAGGACCGGAAAAATTCGCGGCATCGGCCGCCCCTTTCGCGTCATCGGAAGCGAGCTCCTGAGATGGGCGGGGGCGTCGTCGTGAGCAGACGTCGCCATTACTCCGTGACCGGAGGCACGCACTCACTCCTCTCGCGCGTCGACGCGTGGGCCGCGTCGCAGTCTCCGTCCAAACTCAGCCCGGCCGCAACCGGCCCGCAAATCTTCGCCGCCTATCGCGCGGCACACGACCGGCGCCGGCCCGCTCCCCGAAAGGCGGTGGATTCGTGAACGCGTGGATCCAAGTTGACGCCTCCTACCCGACCCACAGGAAAACGCGCCGCATTGCCCGATTGCTCGGCAAAGACGCGCGCCGGCTCCCGATTTGGCTTTGGCTTTATTGCGTCGTCAGCGCCCGCGACGGCAACCTTTCCAAACTGACTGACGCCGACCTCGCCGACGTCCTCGACTATTCCGGCGACCCCAAGAAATTGCGCGCAGCGCTGATCGAAGCCGAGTTTCTGACTGCGGACGGAGTAGTCGTCGGCTGGGCGGATCGCTACTCAGACAAGTTCAGGTTCTACCAGGAGCGCGCGACGAAGGCTGCCGCCGCCCGCTGGGATCGCGTGCGTTCCCCCTCCACACCTCCCCCGTCCGAACAAGAGACAAGAAAAGAGGAGATTAGAGGAGAGGAGATTAGCAAGCATGCGGAAGCATCCTCAAAGGATGCTTCTAGCATCACACCCACGCCCACGGCTTGGCCTGTTTCTCTATCTCCCGAGCAGGCCGACGAGCTCGCGCTCGCCACAGGCAAGCCCGTCGCTCAGGTCAACGCCATGTGGCCGGCGTTCCGGGACAGGGAGGCCAAATTCAAAGCCGACTATTCGCATCCCGACGCGCTCGCCGGCTTCCGCTCTGACTTGCGCGACGCCAAGCCATTCCGTGCACTGTCAGCGGGTGAACCGGAGCGTTGGAGGGAACGCTTGGAGATTATCCATCCGGGCAACGCAATCAACGTGCGTGGTGACTCATGGAGCACAGTTCCGCCCCAGATCCAAGCGGAGATAATGCAGACGGATGCTCCTAGGCTCGAAGCGCGGTTTGACAGGTTCTGACCATGAGCACAACCGACCTCGAGCAACTCAGCGTCGATCATCCCTTGCTCGACGTGCAGGCCGAATGGGATCGCGCTTGCCGCAAGTATGGTTTCGTCAGCGTGTCGTGGTTTCGCCTGCATTGGCTGCCGCGCGCCAGGCCGAAGCGCCAGCTATACCGCAAGACCGCCAAGCGCCGGGCGCAGGAGCGCGACCGGGCATGGGCCATAGCGTCGGCCCTAGCCATGCCCGACGGCTGGCCTACGTGGTTTGCAGGGGAAATGCCGAGCGTGACCGTCCCGGCATGGTCGGAGGCACCCATTGACCTGCGGTTGCGCTACGCGGCGGCGAAGATGGCGCAAGAGGCTAAAGCGGAGGGGGATATAGGCCCCCGCAAGGCATCTATTAATCGTTTTAAAAAGGAAACAGGGTCCGGCACGGGGCGCCCCGTGACCATGACCACATAAAAAACGTCGTTTCCTTTTCGCTTTTGATCCTGACCAAAAAGCCCGACGACTCGCTCGTCCTTTCGACCCTCGCGGACCCTGCTCCGCGGGCGGAAGCGTGGCTTTCTGATCACGAGAAGATGCGCGGGTTTGTCGAGGCGCGCGACGTCGAGGGCGCCTGGCAACTAGCCCACGAGATGATGCTCGAGAGCATGGCGACGACGACCCGCGGGCTTTTCAGCGAGCTTGAGGCGTTCCCGGCTGGCATGGCGTTCGTGAGATACAAATTCGGGACCGGACGAACCTTTCGCGAGGACGCGCAAAGGTGCCATTCGAGCGCCAAGAATCTTCACAAAATGCAGGCGAAATTTGAGCGCAATAAACGCGCCAAATCAGGCGAGGGGGTAACAGCCGCGGGACTTGTTTAGAACGCCAGCGCACCACGCGCGGGCACCTAAACCGAAAAATTCCGCCCATGACTCCCGAACAGATCGCCGCGCTCAGAACCGAAAACTCCGAACTCAAAGCCTGCATGGCCGCAGTTCGCGCAGGCGCCTCCGGCCCCGGCGCCGGTTCCGGCCTCGCCCAAGTCCAAGCCTCCTCCGCTCCCGTCGTCACCGTCGAAAACGCAACCGACGTCCTCAAGGGCTACGCGCTCGAGCGCGACCCGCTCGCCCGCGGTCGTTTCTTCGACGCGAAGGTCGCCCCGGTCCTCGCCCGCATGGGCGGTCGCGAGTTCTCCGCCGTGCTCGCCGCGGCGCTCCCGATTTTCGCGAAGAACGTCGAGATTCAGGCCGCGAATTCTCTCGGCACTCTGTCCGGCACGCTCATCGCGCAGCAGTCGCTCGGGTTGCTGAAATATCAGTTCCCGCTCCTCGCGCGCATCACCCGCGACTTTTCCAACCAGTCGGCGCTCCTGAATCAGACGATTCAGACCCGCATTCGCGCCGTCCCGACCACCAGTGCCTACACTGGCACCGGCTTCACCGCCGCGAACGCCGTCGATACCGACGTTCCGGTCACGATCACCGATCACCGTTACGTCCAGATCACCTACAACGCGAACGAGCTCGCGAGCACGAACCGTGATTTGTTCAACGAACAGGCGCAGGGCTCGAGCTACGCCCTCGGCCTGTATCTCGTCAACGCGCTGTATGCGCTGATCACCCCGACGAATTTCTCGCTCGGCGCGCAGAAAACCGTGCAGGCGTCCGGCGGCTTCAACCGCGGCACCCTGCAAACGATGGCCGCTGCCATGACCTTGCGGGGCGTCGGCAAGGCTGACCGCACGATGCTCCTCAACCTCGGATACTATCAGCAGCTTGGGCAGGACGCCTCCGTGATCGCCTATGACCAGTATCACGACGGCACGCTGATCACCGAGAACGTGCTCCCGAACGTCTCGGGCTTCCTGCCTGTCGAAGTCCCGAACCTGCCCGGCACCTCGAATCTCACCGGCTTTGGCATGACGCCCGAGGCGCTGATCCTCGCGACCCGCATCCCGAACGACTACTCGACCGTGCTGCCTGGCGCCAGCTACGGCAACGTCTCGCAGGTCACGGACCCGAATACCGGCATCACCGTCTGCGTGACGCAGTATGTCGATCACAACGCCGGCTCCGCCAGCTACCGCGTTTCCCTCATGCTCGGCGTGGCCGTTGGTGACACGTCCCGCGGTCAACTCCTCGTCTCCGCCTAACTCGCAATCGCCATGACCGCACCCAACAGAGACACTAGGGCCATTCCCGCCTATCAGGGCGTGATTTCGCCCGATTCACTCCGGGCCGTAGTGGCTCGGGCAAATCCCAAGATCCCCGACGCGACCATCGGGCGGCTCAAGAAGGCGACCGGCGAAATCCGCCGGCTCGTCCTGGCGCAGGAGGAGCTTTCCGTCGAATCCGTCCGCAAGGCGCATCTCGCGTCGATCGACAACGCCGTCGCGGCGATTCGCAAGGGCTCGCCGCCAGAGTCGATCAACTCCGTGCAGGACGTTTCGAGCATCGCCGCCGAGTATTCCGCAAAGCGCGTTGCGCTGCGGGATGCGCAGGGCAAGGCGGTGGTCGACGTCCTCGACGACATCGAAAAGACGGGGCGCGTGATTCTCGCCGCCCTCGAGGAGTTCGCCGAGGCGACGGAAAACGCCGAGCGCGCGGAGGCCGATGCGTTCAGCGTCGAATTTCGCGCATCTCAGCAGCTGACCCTCATCCGGTCGGTTGGCTATCTCGTGAATCGCCGCTTCGAGGGCATTCGCGAAGTGATCATGCGCGATCCGGCTCATGCCGGCAGTCCCGCCACCGCACTGCACGACCTAATTCCCGACGCTGCCGCGTGGTAGGCGTCGGTTTGTTCCCGGTATCCATAGGTAAGGTTAGCCGCCCCTATCGGGAGATGGGGGCGGCACAATTTCCAAAGACTTTCCGGCGCTGTCAGCGCGGCGCCGGAACAGCCCGGCCCCAGCCGCGGAAACGGGGGTCGGGCCTTATTTTCAACATCATGAAACTCTACCTCTGGCAAATCGCCCGACTCATCCTCGGGATTCTCGGCATTGTCACCATGCCGATTTGGTGGCCGTGCGTTTTCATCTACGCGCTGTGCTGCGGGGTTACTCGCCGCCGGGCTTTCATTCGCCGCTACCGCAAAACTTAACCGCCTTCTCCCATGCCACAAATCGACATCAGACTTCAAACGACCGCGGACACGTCCGGCTTTGCGCAAACGAGCGCAGCCTCGGCCAATCTCGGCAAGTCACTCGGCGACCTCGGCGGACGCATGGAACACCTGTTTCAGGGCCGGCATCTCGTGTCCGCGCTGGCCGTCGGGCTCGGGCTTGAGATTCCGAAGATCGCGGACCACATCGCCAGGTTCGCAACCGGTATGTCCGAGCTTGAGGAAAAGGCATCCAAGAGCGTCGAGGCGCTGAGTGATCGCGCGACGGAACTCGTGCTCAAGAATGGACGGGCACGCATGTCGGGCGAACAGCAACTTGCCGTCGCGATAGCGGATCGCGACAAATTGCAGCGGCAGATTGAGGCCTCGACCGCAACGACCGCCGTGCAGCAAGAGGAAGTCCTCAAGAAGCGAATCCAGCTTGAGGAGCGCATTGCGGAAATTCGCGGGCTTGAGGCCAAGAATTCACCCGAGGCGAAGATCCAAGCCGAGCTCGCCGCGGTCGCGCTTCGGATGCAGACGGTCATGGCGGACCCGAACCGCACGGAGTTCGACAAGAAGCCTCAGGAAATTTCGCTCTTGGGGGAGGAGTTGGACCTGCGGGAAAAACTAATCGCGGCAATTTCGTCGGCCAAGCTGGAGAACGGGGAAACTGAAACCACCCGCGACGCCAAGCTCGAGAAACTCAAGGCCGACAATATCAATCTGAGAAACCGGCTCAATTTTCTGATGTTCAGCACCCCCGGAGCGGAGGCCGACCACAAGACCGCGAACGGTTACGACCAATTCAAGGCACAGCCCGACATCGGGAGCGGCGGGCATCTCGGGCGCGACATCGAAAACTCCGCCGTAGTCGGCGCAAAGGATTGGGTCGTCAAGACCGGCACGGTTGCGAATCAGGTTTCGACCAGCATCGAGAACACGCTCGGCAAGGTCGTTTCCTCAATCACTGACGGAATCATGTCATGGGTCGAGGGCGCGAAAACTTTCGGACAGGCTATGGCCGCGATTGGCGGCTCGATCCTCAAGGCCATCCTCGGCGACATAATCGAGATTGGCGTCAAGATGGCGGTCAACGCAGTTGTGGGCCGCGCGATCGCTTTGGCGACTGCCGCGGAAAACCTCGGGACTGCCGCCGCGGTCGCTCCAGCGATGGCCGCAATTTGGGCTGTGCCGGCTACGCTGGCCACAATTGCCACGCTCGGCGGCGCTGCCGCGCAGGCCCCGCTTTCGATTATGGGCGCCGAGGGCATTGTCCTAGGTTCGTCCCTCATGTCGGCAGAAGTTGGCGGATTCACGCCAGGCGGCCCCAGCAACCAAGTTGCGGGCGTCGTCCATGCTGGCGAATGGGTCGCGCCGCAATGGATGGTTTCGCATCCGGGCTTCGGTTCAATCATCGCCGGCCTCGAGGGCGCGCGGAGCGGGATGCGCGGGTTTGATGTCGGCGGCTTTACGTCGCCGGGGCGCAACCTGACGCGGCCGGCTTACACGAAAACCGAGAACGCGCGGCCCGTCGTGAATGTTCTAATGGACCCGCAGGTGTTCGCGCGTCTCATGCAGGAAAGGTCAACTGAGTATTTCGAGGACCTTACGGTGAAGCATATGCGCAAGAATGCGTGAGTGTGCGCGCAGTGTGCGCGGAGTGTGCGCACACTGAGCGCACACGGAACATGCTAGTAATAAGGTAGATACGTATTGACGGCGGACGATGTTGCCGCATAATAGCGGCATGAACTCGAAACCTACCCGCTGGACCGCCGCGCAAAAAGCCGCCGCGTTGAATGCTGATAAAGTCGAAACCTTCACCGTTGACCTCGACACGCAGGACGTGCGCTTCGCCAGCCGCCAGGCCAAGGCGCTCGGAATGCCGCGCGACGTTTTCGTCGGGCTGCTTCTCAAGCTGCACTTGCAGGAAAAGGGGATCGTCCCCGCCGAGGCCAATCCTTCGCCCGAACTCTCGCGCGTCATGGCGCTGGGGGTGGCGTCGTGAGCCCCGCACAGAAAATATCCCGTCGCGCTTCCGTTGGGATTTCCCATGCGCTCGAACTCTACCTGACGGAGCACAAGGAGGCCGTCGAAATCATCGGATGGGACCGCCTAAAGCGGCTCGCGTTCGCGGAGGGGATTGCCGCCATCGTCGACGCATACAATGCGCAAGGAGGGATGAACGGGTGTGACGTGCCGATTCGTTTCGATGCCGTTCCCGGCCCGCGGCGGTTGCGCGAATACGAAAAGCAGATCGAGGCCGTCGAAAAGAGCCTCAGTGAGTTGGGCTGACCGCCACCAGATCGCCGCACCGGCCCGCCTCGAAATTTTGTTGGTTTAGAGCGCGTCGCTCGTCTTGGCGTCGCCTGAAAAATTTTGCTGAGAACTTTCGATTAGGGCTGCAATGTCGGCCCTGACAGCGGCCGCTTCTCGCAAATCTCTCGAGCGGCGAGCGTTGGTCCAGTCAGCCTCAAGCGAGGCTTGAGCCTCCGTGTATAGTTTCATGAAGCGCTGATGGAGCGGAGTGTCTTTTAGGCCCAACATCTTCATGTGATGATTTGCCTGACGATACAATTCTACTATCCGTGCGCGGGGGCCGCCATGCTGAAGCAGGTCGAACAAATATACTAAATCCGAACCGACCCAGAACACATTTGCCGGCATGGTTTTGATCTTATCGGCAAAGCCGTGCACTGGCGGGGGCGGCGCCGATTTTTCTCCTTCGGGCGGGAAGCCAGTGCTAAATTCGGCCGTTTTATCGCCGACACTTAACTTAAGTGTCATCTTTGCGATAAAATCACGTATTGGTCCTCTGAATAGGAATGCCGTTAACGCGACAACCATAGGCCAGGCAATCGCAGATAGAACCAAGGGCAGATTGGCGGCGGTGACTCGGTGCGCTACCGCGTAAAATACGTGGCGAATCTGAAGGTAATATGCGCCCACAAGAAACGAGGTCACTAACGCCGCGAACACGGCTACGAACAGCCCGGCAGCATTGCTCTTAATCCAAATCCAAGATGCTTTTATCGTGCCCATGACCGGCAAGGCTGCCTTAATGGTCCCTCGACGCAAGAAATCGACACACGATCCCTTGCCTGCTACCGTTCTGGGCTGACGGGCCACAGGGATCTAAAGAAGGCATAGGGAAAGGTAAACGAACATACAAACGGCACCCGCTCTAGAGGGAGAAGATTGGCCCTGATAGGGTCCACCATTTTAAAGTCCCCTCGATCGAGGGGACTTTTTGTTTTCCCGGGCCGCGGCAGGCCGGTGGTTCAGCGGGATTTGCGGGTTAGCCGGCCAATGGGCACGATCACAACCGGGCAGGCGGCCTTGCGCAGGATGCCGTGCGTCGTGCTGCCGATCAGGAGATCGTAGGCCGCCGTGTGCCCGTGCGAGCCGAGCACGATGTAGTCGGCGCCGACCACGCGGGCCGTGCGCAAGATCACAGGCACCGTCGGGCCCTCGTGCATCACGACCTTGGTATGCGGGCAGCGTTTGTTGAACCAGCGGCCCAGTGCCGCCATCTGGTGGGCGGCGTGTTTGCGGCCGTCGCGCGTTAGCCGGACCACCTGGCCGGCGTCGAAGGCGTAATAGTCGCTGATCATGATCGGCGGAGGCGGCACGACATGGAGGATGATCAGGCGGCCGCCGAGGGCATTGGCCAGGCTGGCGGCGGCATTGCAGACGCGAACCGTCGCGCCCGAGAGGTCGACCGGGACGAGGATCTTTTTCATGGCAAGGCAACCTAGACCCGTCCCACGCATGTGGCTGCGCAGGAATTGACGGACACACTGCGGAATTTGTGTTGGAGGCGGCGCCGGAAAGCCAATGGCAACCCGCTGCGCCGGTCGCCCGGGCTTGATCCGGGCGCGGGATCGGCAAAGCTCCCCGCCATGAACCTCACCCCGGTTTCCGCCCGCTGGACGGCCGCCTTGGCTCTGCTCATCGGCTGGGGGGCGCCACTGTCCGCCCAGAACCTGCTCCTCACGGAATACAACGGCAAGTTTCTCCCGGTCGTCCGGGCCTGGCAGGGCAGGCCTTACGTCGAGGTCGACGGCAAGGAGGTGCTGTTGGCGGCCGGGCGGCGTTATGCCCTGCACAAGGTGCCCGAGTATCTGCCTTACTTCGTTTCCGTGCGGGACATGGACGCGAACACCCAATACCTGGACGTGCAAGGGTCCGCGCTGAACAACGATTTCTTTTTCCACGCCCGGCTGGAGACGCCGTTTTCCCTGGATCACGTGTTCCTCGTGCTGGAGCTGGATACGGAATCCGCCGGCAAGGTGATTTTCCTGCAGGAGGTCGGCGACCTCGAGGCCCGGGTGCCGAAGCAGATTTCGGTCGGTGTGCCGATGTCCGCGCCCCTGGGGTCGGGCCACTACCAGCTCCACCTGTTTTCCCGGGGAATGGAGGTGTTGCACTCGGAAATTCCGTCCGGGCTGCGTGACGCGGTGCTGGACCAGATGACCCGCAAGCGGATCGCGGGTGTGCAGGATGCCCCGCCGAAGCAGTTCGTCGGACCGGTCCCGGAATATCCCGCGGCACTGCTGAAGTCCAAGACCAAGGGCAGCGCGGTCATCTCCCTGCGCATCGGGACGCACGGCCAGGTCTACGATCCCAAGGTGAAGAGCGCGACGGATCCCGCCTTTGGGGAGAGCGCGCTGGTGGCCGTCCGACTCTGGCGCTTTCTGCCGCGAATGATTGCCGGGCGGCCTGTCGATACCGTCGTCGAGCTGCCGTTTGACTTCACGCCGCCGGAAAAGGCGGAGAAGAAATCCTGAGTCAGTTCGGCCCGTGCAGGATCACCGGCGGCAGACGCAGGTCGTCGTCGACCGGCCGGGCCGCGAGGGCGCGCTTGGCCATTTCCTCCCAGTAGCGCGCCTCTTCCTCGCGGCGGAGCAACTGGCGGTATTCGAGGTTCCCCGCGAAGGCGATGAACACGAACAGGACGAAGGTGAGGGGATTCCTGTAGTAAAACGCCGCAATCAGGGCGAAGGCCACCGCCAGCCAGCGGCCAACCATCACCGCCCGATAGGTGGCCTGGAGATAGGGCATCCGCGTCGCCAGGAGTGCCCGCAGGATACGCCCGCCGTCCATCGGAAAGACCGGCAGCAGGTTGAAGGTGCCCATGAGCAGGTTCCAGCCGAGCAGCAGCTGCCCGAAGCCAGTGAAAGTGGCCGGATATTCCGAATCAAACGGCCAGCCGGCCGGCAGGCCGACCAGCGGCAGCAGAACCAGCGCGATGACGAAGTTGACGGCGGGCCCAGCCACCGTGATCAGCAGCTCCTCGGAGGGTTTGCTCGGAATATGGTCGAACTCCGCCATGCCGCCGATCGGCAGGAGCAGGATGCGCGGCACCCGCACTCCGAAGCGTTTCGCCGTCAGCGAGTGCCCCAGCTCGTGCAGTATGACGCACACGAAAAACACCAGGGTAAGGCCGACGCCCCACAGCAGCCCGGAGAGCCCGCCGCTGTCGCTCCAGCCCTCGTAGCCGGCATAGACGAGCAGCAGCAGAAAGCTCGCGTGCACGGCGAGTTGGATACCGAAGACCCGAAACAAGTTAATTGACCACCCTAGCATGGCCGGTAAGTAGAACTACCTTTGTCCAAAGCGCTAATCATTTTGCAAACCTGAGTCATGGCCGAGACCGCATCAGTTCCCCACATTCTTGTCGTCGATGACGACACGGAGGTGCGCTATTCGCTGAACCGGGTGCTGACCTCGCAACACTACCGGGTGGAAGAGGCCCCGAGCGGCGAGGCCGGCGTGGCAGCCGTGAAGCGGGCGGTGCCGGACGTCGTGCTGCTCGACAATCGCATGACGGGCATGAGCGGACTCGAGACGCTCCAGCACATCCGCGCGGCCAACCCGAAGCAGCTGGTGATCCTCATGACGGCCTACGGCACGGCGCAGACGGCGATCGAGGCGATGAAGTTCGGGGCCTTCGACTACGTGGTGAAGCCCTTCGACCCGGCCAAGCTGATCGCCCTCGTCCAGAGCGCGCTGAGCACGCAGGCCGACATCCGGTCCGCGGGCGGCGTCCAGCCCGTCATCAATTCCGACGAGCACAAGGAGGGCATCGTCGGCGCCTCGGCCCCGATGCAGCAGGTTTTCAAGGTCATCGGCCAGGTCACCACCAGCGACGTCACGGTCATGATCACCGGCGAGAGCGGCACCGGCAAGGAGCTCGTCGCGCGCAGTATCCACCGGCACAGTCACCGCAGCGGCAAGCCCTTCGTCGCGGTCAACTGCTCCGCGATCCCGGAGAACCTGATCGAGAGCGAGCTGTTCGGCCACGAGCGGGGCGCTTTCACCGGCGCGACGGCGCAGCGGCTCGGCAAGTTCGAGGTCTGCGACGGCGGCACCATTTTCCTCGACGAGATCGGCGACATGACGCCGGCGACGCAGACGAAGATCCTCCGCGTGCTGCAGGAAGGGGAGATTCAGCGCGTCGGCAGCTCCGACACGCTGAAGGTCAACGTGCGCGTCATCGCCGCGACCAACAAGGACCTGGAAACCCTGGTGAAGGATAAGGAGTTTCGCGAGGACCTCTATTACCGGCTGAACGTGGTGCGGCTGCGTCTGCCCCCGCTGCGCGAGCGCGTGGAGGATGTGCCGCAGATCGTCGACTTTTTCCTGCAGAATCTGGCGAAGGCCAAGAAGACCAAGGCCCGCAAGGTCTCCCCGGAGGCGCTGGCCATCCTGTGCCGGCACAACTGGCCCGGCAATGTGCGCGAGTTGGAGAACATGATCTACCGCAGCGCGGTGATCGCGCAGGGTGACGCGATCCTGCCGAAAGACTTGCCGGAAGAGGTCCGGCTGAGCACCGCCATGGAGGCGCAGCCCGCGGGACTGGAGGCGCTCTTCGACCAGCTCTACGCTCAGCTCAAGGAATCGAATCCGGATGACATGATCGAGACCGTCACCGCCGCCCTGGAGGCGCGCCGGCCGGCGGTCACGACGACGAGCAGGCCTCCGATGCCCAAGGGGAAGAAGCCCGCGGCTAAGAAAAAGTAAGTCTTAATAATGTAGGGCTGGCGCTCGTCGCCATGCCGCGATGACAGGCGATCATGTGATATGACGTGGCGCGCCCGCCCGCGGCGGCCCTATAGAGGCAAACTCACCGATCGTCGTAGCCCTTCGGCTTGCGCGAATGCCAGCGCCAGGCGGTCTCGACGATCGGCTCGATGCTCATGAACTTGGGTTTCCAGCCGAGCTCGGCCTGCACCTTGGCGGAGTTTGCGTAAAGTGCGGGCGGATCACCCTCGCGGCGCGGGCCGTAGATGACCGGCACCTTGAGGCCGGTGACCTTCTCGACGGCGGTGATGACCTCGCGCACGGAGGTCGGCGTGCCGGTGCCGAGATTGTAGAAGAGGACCGTGCCCGGCTTAGCGAGTTTGTCGAACACCGCGATATGCGCCCGGCTCAGGTCATCGACATGCACGTAGTCGCGCTGACAGGTGCCATCGGGCGTCGGATAGTCCGTGCCGAAGACCTGCAGCGGCGGCCGCGTGCCCTGCGCCGCGGCGATGGCGAGCGGGATCAGGTGGGTCTCGGGGTCGTGGTCCTCGCCGATGGAGCCGTCCTCGGAAGCGCCGGCGGCATTGAAGTAGCGAAAGGCGGCGAAGCTGAGGCCCTGGCCGTGGGCGAGAGCCTTGAGCGCGTTCTCCACGTCGAGCTTCGTCTGCCCGTAGGGATTGATCGGCGCCTGGGGCATGCCCTCGACCAGGGGCAGGGACGCGGGGATGCCGTAGGTCGCGCAGGTCGAGGAGAAGACGAATTTCCTCACCCCGTGCCGCTGCATCGCGTCGAGCAGCGCATAGGTGGCGGAGACGTTGTTCAGGTAATACTTCAGCGGGGTGTTCACCGACTCGCCGACGTAGCAGAACGCCGCAAAATGCATCACGAGGTCGACCCGCTCGGCCTGCAGGATCCGGTCGAGGGCGGCGACATCCGCCAGGCTGGCTTCGTGGAAACGCACATTGGCCGGGACGGCCGCGCGATGGCCGTAGGCGAGGTTGTCCAGCACGACGGGCTCGTGTCCGGCGGCCAGCAGCTGGCGCACGCAGTGGCTTCCAATGTATCCGGCTCCGCCAGCGACGAGAACTTTCATGTCCCAGACTTGTATTGCGTTTCGATTTCCGTTGGCTAGGCAAATCTGCTCCCCTCGGAAATCCGCATGAAGCAAACGCGCATCGTCATCACCGGCATCGGGCTCACGGCCCCGAACGGCAATTCGCTGGCCGAATTCCGGCAAAACCTGCTGACCGGCGTGTCGGGCATCACGACCATCGACGTGCGCTACATGGGCCGGCATCCGGCGGGCATGTGCACCTTTGATCCGCTGAAATACCAGAAAAAGAAGGACGTCCGGATCGGCACGCGCGTCGGCAGCATCAGCATCTACTGCGCGCGCGAGGCGCTCGCCGACAGCGGCGTGAACCTGGACACGCGCGACAAGAGCCGCGTCGGCATCTATCTCGGCATCACCGAGCACGGCAACGTCGAGACCGAGAACGAGGTCTACAACATCTCGCAGTTCAAATACGACACGAAGTTCTGGACGCACCACCACAACCCGCGCACGGTCGCCAACAACGCCGCGGGCGAGGTGTCGCTGAACCTCGGCATCACCGGGCCGGCCTACACGATCGGCGCCGCCTGCGCCGCCGGCAACATGGGCCTGATCCACGCCGCGCAGATGTTGCGGCTGGGCGAGGTGGACTTCGCGCTCGCGGGCGGCGTGAGCGAGAGCCCGCAGACCTTCGGCATCTTCGCCGGCTTCAAGAGCCAGAATGCGCTCGCCGCGCACGAGGACCCAAAGAAGGCCAGCCGGCCCTTCGACAAGGCGCGCAACGGCATCGTCATTTCCGAGGGTGGTTGCATCTATACGATCGAGCGGCTCGATGACGCTCTGGCGCGGGGCGCCAAGATTTATGGGGAGATCGCCGGCTACCACGTGAATTCCGATGCCACCGACTATGTGCTGCCGAATCCCGAGCGGCAGGCCGAGTGCGTGCGCAAGGCCATCGCCAACGCCGGCATGACCGTGGAGGACATCGACATCGTCAACACCCACGCGACCTCGACCCCCCAGGGTGACATCCAGGAATGCGTGGCCATTGCCGAGGCTTTCAAGGGACGCAGCACGCCGCCACACATCAACAACACCAAGAGCTTTATCGGACACGCCATGGGAGCGGCTGGTGCGCTGGAATTGGCGGGCAACTTGCCCAGTTTTGACGACCTGATGGTTCACCCGACCATCAATGTCGATGACCTTGACCCCCAGTGTGATATACCTGGTTTGGTCATCAATCATCCGAAGAAGGCCGCGCGCGTAAATGCCATCCTTAACAACTCCTTCGGCATGTTGGGCATCAATTCGACATTGATTATCAAACGTTACGCCACTTAATCCGGTTCGCCCACCATGACGAAAGACGACTGCAAGAAGCTGGTTATCGACATCATTTCCGACATCGCGCCGGACGAGGACCTCAGTGCCATCAAGCCTGAGATCAAGCTGCGCGACCAGCTGCAGTTGGATTCGATGGACTTCCTCGACATCGTCATGGAGCTCCGCAAGCGCCACGGCATCGAGGTGCCCGAGGCCGATTATACGCACCTCGCCTCGCTCGAGAGCTGCGCGGAATACCTGACGCCGAAGTTCGCCGCGAAGGCCTGAGCTTCCGGTCCGTCCTCGAATTTCCAATCGGGTAGGGCGCGAAGCCGACCCGATTTTTCTTTGGTCGATTCCCTCTGACGTGAAGGACACCCATTACGACGTAGCCATCATCGGTGCCGGCATGTCCGGGCTCGCCGCCGGCATCCGTCTCGCGCATTTCGGCCGGAAGGTCTGCATCTTCGAGCGGCACAACACGCCGGGCGGGTTGAACAGCTTCTACAGCTTCGACGGCCGCAAATACGACGTCGGCCTGCACGCGATGACCAACTACGTCGCCCCCGGCGTGAAAGGCACGCCGCTGGGCAAGCTGCTCCGGCAGCTCCGCATCGAGCGCGAGGAATTCGCCCTGTGTCCGCAGAAGCGGTCGCGCATCGCATTCCGCGACTGCTCGCTGACGTTCACGAACGACTTCGCGGTGCTCGAGGCCGAGGTGGCGTCGAAATTCCCGCCGCAGGCCGCCGGTTGGCGCACTCTGGTGCAGCTGGTGCGGACCTACGACGACGTCTCTCTCGATGCCAAGCCGCTGTCGGCGCGCGAGGTGGTCGCGCAACACATCACGGACCCGCTGCTGGCGGACATGATCTTCTGCCCGGTGATGTATTACGGCAGTGCGCAGGAACGCGACATGGAGTTCGGCCAGTTCGTCATCATGTTCAAGGCGCTCTTCCTCGAGGGGTTCGCCCGGCCGTTCGAAGGCGTGCGCCTGATCATCCGCGTGCTGCTGGAGAAATTCCGCCAGGCCGGCGGCGAGCGCCGGATGAAATGCGGCGTGCAACGCATCGTCGAGGAGCAGGGGAGGGCGGCGAGGCTTGTGCTCGACAGCGGCGAGGTCGTCACCGCCGCACATGTCATCTCGTCGGCGGGTTTCGCCGAGACGATGGCCATGTGCGAGCCGCCGCAGACCAAGGCGGCCACGGAAAACACCGGGGCACTGTCCTTCGTCGAGACCATCAGCGTCTTCAACCGCCAGCCGGCGGATTGGGGCTGGGGTGACGACACGATCATCTTCTTCAACGACTCGGAGAGCTTCGACTACAGCCGCGCGCAAGAGCAGGTCGACCTCCGTAGCGGAGTGATCTGCCTGCCGAACAACTTCGACTACGCCGGGCAGACCCTGAACGAGGGCATTTTCCGCGTCACCTGCCTGGCGAACTACGACCTCTGGGCGCACCTGCCGGAGGAGTCCTACCAGGCGGACAAGAGGCGCTGGTTCGCCGAGGCCGTGCGCAGCGCGCGCCGGTTCCTGCCGCCGGTGGACGACGCGGTGCTCGGCTCGGCGCAGCTGGTGACGGACATGTTCACCCCGCGGACCATCCGGAAGTTCACCGGGCACTTCAACGGCGCCATCTACGGCTCGCCCCACAAGATCCGCAACGGCCGGACGCACCTGTCGAATCTCTTCCTGTGCGGGACGGACCAGGGGTTTCTGGGCATCGTTGGCGCCATGCTGAGCGGAATCTCGATGGCGAATTACCATGTGTTGCAGGGCGCGTCGCGCGGTTAAGTTTTCCGCGTTGCGCTTTGTTAGGCGGGCACCTTAGTTGGACAGCTCGCATGGCTTACGACTGGCTAAAGGGAATCGAAGATCACTACGACATCGTAGTGATTGGCAGCGGCTTGGGCGGCATGACCGGCGCCAACGTCCTCGCCAAGTGCGGGCACAAGGTGCTCCTGCTGGAGCATCACTACCAGCTGGGCGGACTGGCGACCTGGTTCACCCGGAAAGGCGGGCACATTTTCGACATTTCGCTGCACGGTTTCCCAATCGGGATGATCAAATCCATCCGCAAATACTGGAGCCAGGACATCGCCGATTCCATCGTGCAGCTGAAGGGCGTGCGCTTCATCAACCCGCAGTTCTCGATCGACACGACGTTCGACCGGGAGGACTTCACGCGGCAGCTGGTCGAGAAGTTCAAGGTGCCGGCCGAGACCGTCGAGCGGTTCTTCACCGACCTCCGGGCGATGAATTTCTACGACAACAACCAGGAGACGACGGGGCAGATGTTCGCCCGCTATTTTCCGGGCCGCGACGATGTGCAGCGGCTGCTGATGGAGCCGATCGCCTACGCCAACGGCTCCACGCTCGACGACCCGGCGATCACCTTCGGCATCGTGTTCTCGAACTTCATGAGCAAGGGCGTCTACACCTTCCAGGGCGGCTCAGATGTCCTTATCAAGAAGATGGCCGCGGAGTTGAAAAAGAACGGCGTGGAGGTCCGCAAGCATGTCGTCGTCGAGAAGATCCTGACCGAGGTGCGCGAGGGCCAGCGGCACGTCACGGGCGTGGTCGCCAACGGCCGCACGATCCGCTGCGCCGCGATTCTCTCCAACGCGAACATCAAGAGCACGATCCTCCGCCTCGCCGGCGAGGAGAATTTTCCGGCCGATTTCGTCGCGGAGACCAAGGCGGTGCGCGTGAACAGCAGCTCCTGCCAGGTCTATCTCGGAATCAGGAAGGGCGAGACGCTGCCGCACATCGGCGACCTGGTTTTCACCTCCGAGGAACCGAAGTTTTCGAGCGAGAAGCTGGTGGATCTGCACACGACGAGCCGGACCTTCTCGATGTATTACCCGGACACCCGGCCGGGATCCGACCGCTACACGGTGGTGGTCTCGATCAACGCCCGCTATGAGGATTGGAACGGCCTCACGCCCGAGCAATACGCCACTGAAAAGCAGCGCCTGATCGACGAGTCCATCGCCGCGCTGGAGAAATACATCCCCGACGTGCGGCCCAAGATCGAGTGGATGGAGGCGGCGACCCCGCGGACCATCGAGCGTTACACGCGCCACTGGGGCGGCACGTCGTTCGGCACGAAGTTCGAGGGGCTGAAGGTCTCGATGGACCTGCCGTCGCGCCTGCCCGGCCTCTACCACGCCGGCTCCGTCGGCATCATCATGTCGGGCTGGCTCGGCACCATCAACTATGGGGTCATCGTCGCCAACCAGGTGGACAAGGCGCTTGCCGCGCTGAAGCGTGCCGCGGTGCCGGCGCAGGCCTGACCGCTTTCCCATGACCGAAGTCGAGAAGCTGATCCCGCACCGACCGCCGTTCCTGTTCGTGGACGAGATCGTCTCGCACGACGGGGAGGCGCTGGTCGCCCGTCGCACCTGGCGCGCCGACGAGGATTTCTACAAGGGACACTATCCGGGCGCTCCGATCACGCCCGGCGTGCTGCTGTGCGAGTCGGTGTTCCAGACGGGGGCGCTGCTCATGGCGAAGCTCATGGCCGGCTCGGGTCCGCAGAGCGGCGTGCCGCTGCTCACGAAGGTCACCGACGTCCGGTTCCGGACGCCGGTTTATCCCGGCGACACCACGATCATCGAGGTGCGCCGCAAGGAGACGATGGGCGATTTTCATTTCATGGCCGGCAGCATCAAGTGCGGTGACAAGCGCGTGCTGAACGTGGATTTCTCCGTGGCGTGGAAGAAGCCGGAAGGGGGCGCCGGCGCATGAGCGACTTCCTGCAGCTGTCGGGCAAGACCTACCTGGTGATGGGTGTCGCCAACAAGAAGAGCGTCGCCTGGCATATCGCGCGCGCCCTGGAAGAGCAGGGGGCGCGGGTCGTCTACAGTGTTCGGTCCGAGGCGCGCAAGAAGTCGCTCGAGTCATTGTTGGCCGACCGGCCGGTTTTCCTCTGCGACGTCGAGGAGGAAGGCGCCTGCGGCCGGTTGGCGGGCGCGGTGGCCGCAGCCGGGTTTGCCCCGCTCCATGGCGTGGTGCACTCGATCGCCTTCGCGAATTACAGCGACGGCTTCAAGGCGTTTCACGAGACCAAGCGGAAGGATTTTCTCCAGGCCAACGCCATTTCCGCCTTCTCGCTGGTCGAGCTCGCCAACGCGCTGAAGCCCCATCTCGCGCGCAACGCCTCCGTCGTCACGATCGGTATTTCCTCGCTGCAGGTAACGCCCGACAACTACGGCTACATGGGCCCGATCAAGGCGGCGCTGGAGTCGTGCAGCCGGTTTCTCGCCAAGTCGTTCAGCGCCGACAGCGAAGTGCGTTTCAACGTCATCGGCTCGGGCCCGCTCAAGACCAGCGCGTCGGCCGGCATTCCCGGCTACATCGAGAGCTACCTTTACGCCGAGAAGCTGACCTTCCGGAAGCGCAACCTGGAGACACAGGAAGTGGCCAACGCCACGCTCTTCCTGCTGAGCGAGCGCAGCAGTGGCATCAACGGCACGACGCTCGTCGTGGATGCCGGACTGGGGTCCAATTTTTTCGACAAGGACATCGTCCGGCTGGCCATGCGGCCCGACAAGTAAGCCCATGCGATTCCGTCACGCCTGCATCGAGTCCCTCGTCGCGGTCCTGCCCGACGAGGTCTGGACTTCCGACCAGATCGAGGAGCGGTTGCGCCCGCTTTACGAGCGACTGAAGCTCCCGGCGGGCCGGCTCGAGCTGATGACCGGCATCAAGGCCCGCCGCATGTGGCCCGCCGGCACCAAGCCGTCCGACGCCAGCGCCAAGGCGGGCCGGGCGGTGCTGGCCCGGTCCAATTTCAAGCCGGCGGACATCGAGGCGTTCATCCATTGTGCGGTGTCCCGCGACATGCTCGAGCCCGCCACCGCGTCGTTCGCCCACCACAAGATCGGGCTCGGCCCGCGAGCGCAGGTCTTTGACCTGTCGAATGCCTGCCTCGGGTTCCTCAACGGCCTCGTGACCCTCGGCGCAATGATTGACGCCGGCCAGATCCGCTGCGGCATGGTGGTGTCCGGGGAGAACGGCCGCCCATTGGTGGAACAGACGCTGCAGCATCTGCTGACCTCGCCGCTCAACCGGAACGACATCAAGCCGTTCTTCGCCAACCTGACGATCGGTTCCGGCGCGGTGGGGGCGATCGTTTGCCATGAGGACCTGTTGTCGGCCGGCCCGAAGCACCGCCTGCTCGCAGGGGCCCATCTGGCGGCCACTCAGCACAGCGAGCTCTGTCAGGGCGACACGGCGGGCGAGGGCTTGGCGATGCAGACGGACTCCGAGCAACTGCTGCTGGCCGGCGTCGAGGTGGCACTGGGCACGTGGAAGCTTTTCGAGCGGGAGACCGGCTGGGTGCGCGCCACGCCGGACCGCATCATCTGCCACCAGGTGGGCAGCACCCACCGGCGGAAACTCTACGAAACCGTCGGCCTTGACCTGGCGAAGGATTTCTCGACGTTCGAAACGCTCGGCAACACCGGCTCGGCCGCGCTGCCCACGGCCCTGGCACTGGCGGTCGAAAACGGCGCGCTAAAATCCGGAGACAAAGCCGCGCTGCTCGGCATCGGCAGCGGCATAAACAGCCTGATGCTGGCGGTGGAGTGGTGATGAGCGCCGTGTTGCCAGATTCTCTGCGCACCTTGTATCCGTTCGAACCGAAGCGGTTTGACACCGGGCGCGGCGTGATGAGTTACCTCGATGAAGGGGAGGGCGACGAAGCCGTGCTCATGGTGCACGGCAACCCCACCTGGTCGTTTTATTACCGGAACGTGGTGCTGGCGCTCCGCGGTAAGATCCGCTGCATCGTGCCGGATCACCTCGGCTGCGGACTTTCGGACAAGCCGCAGAATTTTTATTACACCCTGGGGGAGCACGTGGCGAATCTCCGTGCGCTGCTCGACAGCCTGAATCTGCGGAAAATCCACCTGATCGTGCACGATTGGGGCGGGCCGATCGGTCTTGGCGCGATGCTGCCCAAGCCGGATCAGCTCGGCCGGGTTGTCATCCTCAACACGGCCGCCTTTACCGACAGCGTCATTCCCTGGCGCATCCGCCTATGCCGGGTCCCGCACCTGGGCGAGTGGCTGGTTCGCGGCCTGAACGGCTTTGCCTGGCCAGCGACATGGATGGCGGTGACCGAACCGCTGAAGAAGGAGGTCAAGCAGGGTTATCTCTATCCCTACGACAATTGGGCCAACCGGATCGCTACGCACCGGTTCGTGCAGGACATACCTTGTGGTGACAGCCAACCCAGTGACTTGGCTTTGGCCACGATCGAGAGGGAACTGCCCTTATTGCGGGATCGTCCGGTGCGGATCTTATGGGGCGGGAAGGATTTCTGCTTCAATTACCATTATTACAACCGCTGGCGGGTGCTCCTGCCGGGAGCTAACGCCGATTGTATTGAAAATGCCGGGCACTATGTGCTGGAGGATGCGCGGGACTACTGCATTGCTGAGATCGGCGCGCACTTGAATCTCAGCTGAAAATCGTCCTTAAACGTCACTCCCAGACATGACCAATCAAGCCTGAAAAATAGCTACCGGGACCGGAACTACGCCGTCATCCAATTGTCCCAGTCAGGCTGCAACCTACCGTCCACCCTATTCTTATGACAAGTTACCACTCGGACCACCTCACGCAGTCAGGAGCCACGCCCTCCCATTCACGCTATCGCCGCAGCGGCGGGCTGATCTTGGCGCTGGGTTTGGCGTGGCTGAGTCAGACCGCGTTCGCTCAATCCTCACCCTATACTTTCTCGACCTTCGCGGGCATTGCCTCGAAGGCCGGCAGCGTTGACGGCACGGGCGGTGGAGCGCAGATGCCCTTGTTTGATCGCCCGATTGGCTTGGTCATCAACAGCAGCGGCAACCTCCTTGTCGCGGACTCCGGCAACAACCTGATTCGCATCGTGACCCCTGCCGGCGTGGTGACCACCTTGGCCGGCACGCCGGGCAACGGAGGTGGCACGGACGGCACGGGAGTCGACGCGGGGGTGACCTTCAATGGCCCGCAGGGGCCGGCCATCGACAGTGCGGGCAACCTCTACGTGGCGGATTTTTTTGGTTCGACGATCCGTAAAGTCACGCCTGCCGGCGTGGTGACGACCATCGCCGGCTCTACCGGAATCTCGGGTAGCACGGACGCCACCGGCACGGCCGCCCGCTTCTTCAACCCGAGCTCGGTGGCGGTGGACGGTTCGGGCAACCTGTTTGTCACCGATTCCAGCAACAACACCATTCGCAAGATCACCTCCGCGGGCGTCGTCACCACCTTGGCCGGCACCGCGGGCTCTCCGGGCACGGTCGACGGACTGGGCGCGGCGGCGCGTTTCAACAAGCCGCGCGGCATCGCCATCGACGGGGCCGGCAATCTTTACGTCGCCGACTACAACAACAACTGCATCAGGAAGATCACCCCGGATGGGACCGTGACGACTTTCGCCGGCAACTCATCCAGCTTTGGCAGCGCCGACGGCACGGGCACTGCGGCCACGTTCAGCCTGCCGGCCGGGCTGACGATCGACTCTTCGGGCAACCTGTTTGTCGCGGACACCAGCAACAACACCATCCGGAAGGTAACCCCTGCCGGCGTGGTCACGACCCTGGCGGGTTCGGCCAGCGCGACGCCCGACAAGGTAGACGGCACGGGCAGTGCCGCACGCTTTAACCTGCCGACGGGGCTGGCGGTCGACGGTTCGGGCAATCTTTATGTTGCCGACCTCAACAATCAGCTGATCCGCAAGGTCACCTCGGCGGGTGTGGTGACCACCATCGCCGGCGCCGGCGGCACGAGCGGCATGCTTGACGGTGCCGGTTTCATCCTGAATCCCGCGCTCTTTTCCGACCCGGCCTCCACGGCGACCGACAGCTCTGGCAACGTCTATGTCGCCGACAGCACGACCCACGTCATCCGGAAAATCACGCCGGCGGGCGTAGTGACGACCTTGGCGGGCACCGCGCGTGCGGCCGGCACGGCCGACGCCAACGGCAGCGCCGCCAGATTCAACAACCCGGGCGGCGTGGCCTTGGACAGCAGCGGCAATGTCTATGTAGCCGACACCGGCAATCACACCATCCGCAAGATATCCCCGGCGGGGGATGTATCGACGTTGGCCGGCACCGCCGGCTCGGCTGGCAGCAGCGACGGTTCGGGCACCAACGCCACCTTCAACCTGCCCAGCAAGCTGGCCGTCGACGCGGCCGGCAATGTCTACGTCGCAGACTACGGCAACCACACCATCCGCAAGATCACGGCGGCCGGCGTGGTGACCACGCTGGCGGGCACGGCAGGGACCCCCGGCCACTTGGACGGCACCGGCGGGGCGGCCAGTTTTAATTTCCCTCGTGACGTGGCGGTCGACGGCTCCGGCAACCTATATGTCGCCGATTCCGGTAATCACACTATTCGCCGGGTCACTCCTGGCGGTCTGGTAACGACCTTGGCCGGCACCGCGGGTGCCAACGGGACGGCGGACGGATCGGGCAGCGCCGCGCGCTTCGACGGGCCGTCCGGTCTGACGGTTTCCGCCTCAGGCACGGTCATCGTGGCCGATACGAACAACAGCGCGATCCGGCAGATTACGTCTGGTGGGGTGGTCACAACCATTGGCGGCACCGCCGGCAGCGTCGGCAGCGTCGATGGCGTTTCGACTGCCGCACGATTCAACCATCCTTCGGGCGTGGCCCTCGACCCGGCCGGTAACCTTTATGTGGCTGATGCCCGCAACCAGACGATCCGCAAGGGAACGACGCCGGATAGCGTTGCGGCCTCGGCAGGCGGCTCGGGGGGCAGCTCGGGCTCGGGCAGCGGCTCAAGCGGGAGCGGCTCCGGTGGGACTGGTGGCACCGGCAGCTCGGGCTCGGGTGGCAGTTCGGGCTCGGGTTCGACCGGCGGTGGCGTCGGAAGTGCGACCGGCAATACGATCGGCACCGGATTTCTGCTTCGCCCCCGCGGAATCGCCTTCGATACCAACGGTGTCATGTATGTCGCGGATACCGCCAACAACTGCATCAAGAAAGTGGCGTCCGACGGCTCGGTGGTCGCATTTGTCGGGCAATCGGGTTCCGCCGGCAGTGCGGACGGGTCGGGGACGTCCGCCCGTTTCAACGGACCGACCGGAATAGCGATCGACAGCTCGTTCAACGTGTTTGTCTGTGATACTGGCAACGCGACGATCAGAAAGATCACCTCCTCAGGCGACGTGAGCACCTTGGCCGGCTCCGCCGGGAACCGCGGGACCACCGATGGGACGGGCAGTGCGGCCCTGTTCTCAACCCCGACCGGCATGGTGATTGATGCCTCCGCCAATCTCTACGTCACCGACTCGGGCAATAACACGATCCGCATGATCACGACTGCCGGGGTGGTAACCACGTTCGCCGGGGCGGCGAAGAAGACCGGTGATGCCGATGGCGTCGGCACGGCGGCCCTGTTCAACAATCCGTCCGGCATTACCATCGACGCTGGATCGAACCTCTACGTGGCCGACACCTTCAATCAGACCATCCGCAAGATCAGCACTGTGACAGCTAGTGTCCTGGCCGCGGACGGTGTCACGGTCGTCAGCACCGTTCCAGCCGCCACCGTCACGACCGTGGCTGGTTCCGCCGGCATCAGCGGCATATTCGATGGCACGGGTATGTTTGCGCTCTTCAACAGCCCGGGGGATGTGACGGTTGACTCCAGCAGCAATGTCTATGTAGCCGACACCGGCAACAGCAGCATCCGCCGGATTACGCCTACGGGGGTCGTCACAACCGTCGCCGGTATCGCGGGAATTTCCGGCAACCGCGATGGGGCGGGGGCCAACGCCTTGTTCAACCAGCCGCAGGCGCTCAAGTTCTCGAGTTTCCTGTATGTGCTGGATACCGGTAACTCGGTCATTCGTGCGATTTCGCCCTCAACCTTTACGGTCTCCACGGTCGCCCTGAAGGCGCCGTCGAGCACCACGCCCAGCACCACTCCGACCCCAACAACGACGAGTTCGGGCGGTGGAGCGCCCAGTGTCTGGTTCCTGGCCGGGTTGGGCCTATTGGCAATCGGCCGGAGGTTCTTGCGCCGGCAGGGCGCGCTGGCGTAAAGTCACCCGACCGGGAGAAGAGAAGGTGATCATAGCAGCCGGGGTGAATGCCCCGGCTTGTTTTTTCTACGCTGAAACGGCGAAATGACCCGGTAGCAGATGAACGGACAGGACCGGTTCACCGCAGAAAATAATCGTCATGGTATATATTAGACATAATATATATTGTGCGATAATTAATCGTAACTTACAGAATTGGAGGTTCCTGTAGTTCTGCCAACCCGAGCCCGGGCTCGTTCGTCTCACGAAATCCCTATTTGGCCGGACCCCAGCGACTCGTCAGTGGATAGTAGATAAACAGCGGCCGGCCGACGACGTCCTTTTCCGGGACGAAGCCCCAGTAACGGCTGTCCTTGCTGCGCGGCGAATTATCGCCGAGCGCGAAGAATGAATGCTCGGGCACCGTCACCTTGCCCCCGGGCGGCAGCAAGCCGTCGCTGGTTTGGACTCCGTCACCCAATGTCGGGCCCCCGGTGTTATTGGTGTAGCCCGGATACAGGCCTTCCTTTCGCGCGTTCTTGCCGAAGGCCTCGGATCCCTCGATCGGCTTGCCGTTGCGGTATAACACCGGCGCCTTGATCTCGATCACGTCGCCGGGAGTGCCGACCAGGCGCTTGACGAAATACTTGTCTCCTTCGTCGGCCTTCAGGGCCTCGATATTGCCGGTCTTGAAGACGAATCCCGAACCGACGGGTGGCTTGATGAAATTATAGCTCAGCCGGTCCACGAAGAGCAGGTCTCCGGTGAGGATATCGAAGGACAGAATCTTTTCCCCTTTGTGCACGTGCTTTCCGATGGGAACCCAATAGATGGTCGCGGCCCGCCCTTGGACCTGCACGGTGGAGGTCTGGAGCGGCTTGTTCTTGTCCGCGTTATCGCGCAGCGCCACGTAAAGGTTGGCCGATTGCCCGCGGAACGCCTCGTCGAGCACGCCTTGAAAGTCGTTGTCAAACTCGGCCGGCACCGTGAGGCGCACCTGCTCCCCGTTTACGGCGAACATGTATTCCCGCAGCGTGGTCGGGAAAACAAGCAGGCTCCGGCCCGGTTTCTCGGTCACCGCCGGACGCAACCCGTAGTGCGTGGCGTCGTAGCTGAAGGGAAATGCGGCGACCATCACCTCGCCGTCGGCCGGGGCCGTGACCGAATAATTGCTCGCTCCCAGCGTCGCCAGCCGGAACGCCTTGCGCAGCAGGCCGGGCTCTTCCCCGTCCTTGTAGATGCCCGACGCGGTCATTCCGTAATAGCTCGGCCACATCGAATTCGTCGGGATCTTGAAGGGCTGCACGAAATACGCGCGCAGCCCGAGGATGACGATCGCGGCGACGAGGAAAAACTCCACGTTCTCCACCATGGACGACGCGGGATAGATCCTGCCGCCGGTGTCGCGCAGCACACGCTCCAGGGCTTCGATCGACAGCTTCAGCTTGCCGGCGTCCACCCGCTCTTTCAGCCGGAGTTTGAGTTCCCCGGTTGCTGACACCAGCCTGGCGTTCTGGGTTTCCGTCAGGCGGTCGCGGCGAAACTTGTAGACGCGGTCCGCCACCTCCAGCCAGTTCTCGGCATTCCGCCGCATCTTCTTTTCTTCGGAGTAAAGGAAATCGAACATGCGGGGCCGGAATGGGGTTAGCTGTTGGTCTTCAAAACCTGGATGAAGGCATCTGGTGGGATCGAAACCTTGCCGATAAGTTTCATCTTCTTTTTGCCTTCCTTCTGCTTGTCGAGCAACTTTCGTTTGCGCGAGATGTCGCCGCCATAGCACTTCGACGTGACGTCCTTGCGCATCTCGCGCACGTTGTCTCGGGCGATGATCTTGCCGCCGATGGCGGCCTGGACGGCGATCTTGAACATCTGCGGCGGGATGATGTCCGCCAGCTTCTCGCACAGCGCCCTGCCCTGTCCCTCGGCCTTGCTGCGGTGCACGATGCTAGCAAAGGCGTCGACGGGGTCTTGGTTGACCAGGATGTCCATCCGCACGAGGTCCGACACGCGGTATTCGCCGAGCTCGTAGTCCATCGAACCGTAGCCGCGGGTGATGCTCTTCAGGCGATCGTTGAAATCGACGAGGATTTCGTTGAGCGGCAGCGTGCAGGTCATCATGACGCGCGCGCCGTCCAGGGTGTCCGTCTGGTCGACGCTGCCCCGCTTCTCCATGATGAGGTTCATCATGTCCCCGAGGAACTCGTTGGGGATATGGATCGCGGCCTTGATGGTCGGCTCGGAGATATCGAAGATGGTGCCCGGATCCGGCAGATTGATCGGATTGTCGACCTCGATGATCTCGCCGGTGTGGCTCTTCACCTTGTAGACCACGCTCGGATAGGTGGAGATGATCTCGACGTCGTATTCGCGCCGGATGCGCTCTTGGACGACCTCCATGTGCAGCAAGCCGAGGAAACCGCAGCGAAAACCGAAGCCGAGCGCGACCGAACTTTCCGAGGAGTAGATCAGGGCCGAGTCGTTCAACCGCAGCTTGGCCAAGGCAACTTTCAGTTTTTCATAGTCGTCGGACTCGAGTGGGTAGAGGCCGCAATACACCATCGGGCGCACCTCTTTATAGCCCGGCAGCATGTCCGCTGCCGGCTTGTTCGCATGGGTGATGGTGTCACCGATCTTGATGTCGTCGGTGCTCTTGATGCTGCTGATGACGTAGCCGACGTCGCCTGGGCCGAGGCTGGCGATCTTCTCCATGCCGGGCCGGAACACGCCGACTTCCTTCACCTCGGAGCGCTGGCCCGTGCTCATCAGCGCCATCATTTCCCCGGCCTTGATCGTGCCGGAGAAGACGCGGACATAAGATATGACGCCGCGGTAGGCGTCGTATTTCGAGTCAAACACCAGCGCGCGCAGTGTCGGGTAATCCGTCCAGCGCGGCGGCGGGATGCGGGTCACGACGGCCTCGAGGATATCCTCGATGCCGATGCCGGACTTGCCGCTGGCCAGAATGGCTTCCTCGGCGGGGATCGTGAGGATGTCCTCCAGCTGGCGCATGCAGAGCTCCAGGTTGGCGCTGGGCAAATCGATCTTGTTGATGACCGGAATGATCTTGAGGCCCTGCTGCTCGGCCAGGTGGGCGTTGGCCACGGTCTGGGCCTCGACGCCCTGCGCCGCGTCGATGAGCAGCAAGGCACCCTCGCACGCCGCGAGCGAACGAGAGACCTCGTAGGCGAAATCAACGTGGCCCGGCGTATCGGTCAGATGCAACTTGTAGGTTTTCCCGTCTTTCGCCGGATAATTCATGACCACCGGGTGCATCTTGATCGTGATGCCGCGCTCCTTCTCGAGGTCCATCGAGTCGAGGTGCTGGTCGGTCATGTTCCGCTTCGTGATCGTGCTGGTATACTCGAGCAGCCGGTCGGACAGCGTCGTCTTCCCGTGATCGACGTGGGCGATGATGCAGAAATTGCGTGTGAGCTTGGCGGGCATGCTCAGGCGGTGAGGTCGGCGGCTTCCGCGAAGGATTTGACGACCCACGCCTTCTCGGTGCGGCGTGCCAGCCCGGCGAGCACGGCGCCCGGGCCGCACTCCCAAAATTCGGTCGCCCCGGCCGCGACGCAGGCCCGCATGCAATCTTCCCAGAGGACGGACGAGACCACCTGGCGGACCAGCGCCTCGCGGATCTGGGCGGGCTCGCTGACGATCTGGCCGGTGGTATTGGAGAACACGGTGAACACTGGTCGGTTGAACGTAACTGCGGCGAGATAATCCGCAAACGCCGCGCGCGCCGGCTCCATCAGGCGGCTGTGGTAGGCGCCGGCGACATTGAGCGCCATGACCCGCTTCAGGCCCTTTTCCTTGGCCGCGGCCACGAGCGCATCGACCCTCGGCTTCTCGCCGGAAACGATGATCTGGCCCGGGGCGTTGAAATTCGCCGCCTCGATGCCGAATTCGGCGCAGAGCTCGGCAACTTTCACCCGTTCTTCGCCGATCACCGCGGCCATGCCACCGACGCTCTTCTCGCAGGCTAGCTGCATCAGCCGGCCGCGCTCGGCGACGATCTTGAGGCCGGTGGCAAAATCAAACACGCCTGCGGCGGTCAGGGCCGTGACCTCGCCCAGGCTGAGTCCCATCGCAAACTTGACTTCGGGCAACTGCCCGCGCTCGCGCAAGGCCTCGAGAACCGCCAAACCGTGCACGAAAAGCGCCGGCTGGCAGACCTTGGTCTGGGTCAGCTCGGTGTCAGGGCCGTTGAAGCTGATCTCGGAAAGTTTCCAGCCCAGCACCCGGTCGGCCTCGTCATAAAGCGCGCGTGCCGCGGCCGAACCGTCGTATAACGATTTGCCCATGCCCACCTTCTGGGCTCCCTGACCGGCGAAAATAAGTGCGAGTGACATAGATGAAAGGTCGGTTAAACCGCCCCACCGGCCAAAATCCAAGCCCTAAAATTTCTTCTGCTGCGGGAAGTATTTCTGTGCGTCCGTCGGGGCCAGCAAAGGGGGGATTCCGGCCGTCGGACGGGTGGCAGGCGCAGGATCCTTCGAGGTGTCCGCTGGAGGTGGTCCGAGGGTGACCGAACCGGCAGGCTGAGCGGACAACTGGCCCGGTCCGGCCGCCGTCCCCGAATCCCGGGAGAAACCCACCGCCTCGGCCTGGAGGTAAGGATTGGAGTGCGGCGGGGATGAGGATGTAAACGGCGCGGTCTCCAGGGCCTCCCCATCACGGACCGGCTGTGTCGGACCGCCGGGCTGGAAGCCTGGCGCCGCAGCGACGCCGTTGCGATCCGGCCGGCCGGTGAAATCATCGAAAAATTTACCCCGGACTGGCGAGTCGGCCAGCCAGCCCTGGAGAAACGGTGCCAGCGGATCGTTTCGCACCGGAACGGGATGGCTGTTTTCGGCCTTGGCGTCCGCCGTCCGTCCCTCCCGTTCGTAGAGCGTCAGGAGGGTTTCGTCCTTGTCGTCGTCGGTCGTTTCGTCGCCTTCCTGATTGATGTCGTCACGGCGTGAGTCTTTTCGGTGGGCGCCGGCCTGCCCTGACTTTTCGAGGCGGTTGACGCCGTCCAACAGCCAGTTTTTCTGCGCGTCTTTGTGCTTCTTGGCCTCCTTTTCCATCTTCACCGGGGTGACGGAATCGGTGGCCGCGGCCCCAGGCAGGGGTGAATCCAGTCGCGGCAGTCCGTCGGTGAGCTTGCTCCCCTGGGCCCCGCTGTTTTGTGCGGTTTGGTCCGCCTGCAGTGCCCGGAGCTCCTGCTTGGAGCCTTCGAGTGGCGCCTTGCCGGGATCATCTGCGCCGGCGGCGCCTCCCGCCAGCACGAGCGCACCGAGCATGGCGGCCAGTCGCTTCATCACGTCTTGAAGAAGATGCCCTTCAGGTTCATCTCGAGCGCCTGCGGGTTCGGGGAGAAGCGCAGCCCGTCGGCTTTGCTGATCTTGCCCTCCTTGATGAGGCGGTAGAGGTCCTTGTTGAACGATTTCGAGCCGGAGTCGCTGCTCGATTCCAGCAGTTGCTGGATCTTGTCGTTGTGGCCGTCGAGGATCAGGTTGCTGACCGTGGAGTCGGCAATGAGGATTTCGTGCGCGGCGTAACGGCCGCCGCCCTCGAGGGCCGGAATGAGCTTCTGGCAGATAAACCCGCGCAGTGAACCGGCGATCTGCCGGCGCGCCTGCTCGATCTGCTCCGGCGGAAAGAACTCGAAGAGACGGGTGAGCGACTGCTTCACGGTGGCGGCGTGCATGGTGGAGATGACCAGGTGGCCCGTTTCCGCGGCGGAGATCGCGGTCTCGAAGGTCTCCTTGTCGCGCATTTCGCCGATCAGGATGATGTCAGGATTCTGGCGCAGCACGGATTTGATCGCCATCTCGAAGCTGGGCACATCGAGGCCGATCTCGCGCTGCTGGAAGAGCGACTTGTCGTCGCTGAACGTGTATTCGATCGGGTCCTCGATCGACACGATGTGCTTGTCCATGTTCTGGTTTATCCAGTTGAGCATGGCAGCCATCGTGGAGCTCTTGCCGGAGCCGGTCGCGCCGCAGACCAGCAGGATGCCATCCTTGACCGAGGCCATCTTGATGAGCGTCTCGGCCTCGATCTTCAGCTCCTCAAAGGTCGGCGGACGGCTCTTGATGTGACGGAAAACAATGCTCACGAGCCCGCGCTGGTGGAAGGCGTTCACGCGGAAGCGACCGATGTCGTCGGCGGCATACGCAAAATCCACCTGGCCGTCCCGGTCCCACTTGTCCTTGAAGATGCGGGGCACGTTCTCGTCCACGAAAGCCTGGGCGTGCTGGCAGATGATCGGGTCCATTTCCACGGCCCGCAACCGCCCGCCCATGCGCAGGTAGCCGGGTTTTTCGGACTTGATGATGATGTCACTGGCCCCGCTTTCGACGGCGAGCTTCAACAGATCGTTAACTATTTCGGTATGCAGTGGGATACTCATGGATTTTTTGCGTGAACCGGCTTTAAAGCTGTGCTTTTGCTACAGTCTAACCTTCCTTCGTTCAAGGTAACTTTCCTATGAAACGCCCTCGTCAGTTCACCGGCACCTACACTGCTCTCGTCACGCCCTTCCAGGGCGGCGCCATCGCTTACGGCGAACTGAAAAAGCTGGTCGATTTCCAAATCAAGGCCGGCATCGACGGGCTCGTCCCGGTCGGCACGACCGGCGAGTCCCCGACCGTCACGCACGAGGAGCATCAGGAGATCATCCGCTGCACCATCGAGGCGGCTCGCGGCCGCGTGCCGGTCATCGCGGGCACTGGTTCCAATTCCACGCAGGAAGCCATCGACATGACGGTGGCGGCCGACGAGGCCGGGGCCGACGGCTCCCTGCAGGTCGCGCCCTACTACAACCGCCCGACCCAGGAGGGCCTTTTCCAGCACTTCTCCCGCGTCGCGGAGTGCACCGACAAGCCCATCATCCTCTACTCGATTCCCGGCCGCTGCGGCGTCGAGATCAGCATCAATGTCGTCGAGCGCCTGCGCGCCAAATACCCACACGTCGCCCACATCAAGGAGGCCGGCGGCAGCGTCGACCGCGTCGACCAGCTGGTGCAGGCGATGGGCGACGACATCACCGTGCTCAGCGGTGACGACAGCCTCACTCTCCCCTTCATGTCCGTCGGCGCCAAGGGTGTCGTCAGCGTCGCTTCCAACTACTTCCCGCGCGAGGTAACGAAGCTCGCGGCGCTCGCCCTCAAGGGCGACTACGCGGCCGCGCGCAAGTGGCATCGGAAACTCTACCCGCTTTTCAAGGCGTTCTTCATCGAGTCCAATCCCGCCCCGATCAAGCTGGCAATGGCCAAGGCGGGGATCATCGGGACCGACGAGGTGCGTCTGCCGCTCTGCTCGCTCAGCGAGGCGAGCCGCAAGACGCTGCTCGCCGCCCTCGCGGCCTATCACGGCTAATCCCATGGCGCTCCAGATTCTCCTCAACGGGGCCAAGGGTCGCATGGGCCAGGCCATCGCCGATGTAGCGGGCGAAACCGGGGCCGTCATCCGGGCCGGCCTCGATGCCGGCGACGATCTCGCGATCCACATCGCGCGCTGCGACGTCATCATCGACTTCAGTTCGCACACGGCCACGGCAAAGGTGCTCGAGATCGCCCAGGCCCATGGCAAACCGGTCGTGATCGGCACCACGGGCCATTCACCCGACGAGAAGAAGCACCTGCTGGAACTGGCCGCCAAGGTGCCCTGCGTCTGGGCCGGCAATTTTTCCGTCGGGGTCAACCTGCTCTTCGCTCTCACCCGGCGCGCCGCGGCCGTGCTCGGTTCCGATTACGACGCCGAGGTCGTCGAGATGCACCATCGCTTCAAAAAGGACGCGCCGAGCGGCACCGCGGCCCGCCTGCTCGAGATCATTCTGGAGGAGCGCAAGCTGACCGCCGCGTCCCTGCGTCACGGCCGCTCCGGCATCACGGGTGAGCGCCAGCCAACCGAGGTGGGTGTGCACGCGCTGCGCGGCGGTGATGTCGTGGGCGACCACACCGTTATTTTTGCCGCGCTCGGCGAGCGTCTGGAGCTGACCCACAAGGCCGGGGACCGGGCCATCTTTGCTCGCGGGGCCGTGCGCGCCGCCCACTGGGTGCTCGGCCGGCCGGCCGGTGTCTACGACATGCAGGATGTGCTGGGCCTGAAATGATCACGAGCATCTCCGGCATCCTTGTCTCGGCCACCCCGCTTGCGGCGGTCATCGAAACCGGAGGTTTCGGCTACGAGGTCCACATTCCGGTCACCACGGCCGAGCGCCTCCCCCAGCCCGGCCAGCCGGCCAAGCTTCACACTCTGGCTGTCTACCGCGAGGACTCGCAGACGCTTTATGGTTTCACCACCGAGGAAGAGCGCGATTTTTTCCGACTTCTCGTCGAGAAAGTTACGGGGGTCGGCCCAAAGATGGCCCTGAGCGTCCTGAGCAAGCTCTCGCTTTCCTCCCTGAAAGGGGCGATCGCCGCCGGTGACGTCGGCCTGCTTTCCAAATGCCCCGGCATCGGCAAGAAGACGGCCGAGCGACTGGTGATCGAGCTGCGCGACAAATTGAATCCCGCGGAGCTTGGTTCCGCGGCTCCGGCCAAGCCCTCCTCAGGGCCGGCCGGCCCGGCTCCAGCCGAGAATAAGATTCGCGACGCGGTGTTGGCTCTCGTCGCCCTCGGTTACAAGGCGGCGGACGCCGACAAGGCGGTCCGGCAAGCTTGGGTCACACTCGGGCCCTCGGCGTCAACCGAGGCCCTGATCAAGAAAGCGCTGGGCTGAACCTCAGCGCTGGAACTGGAAGGCGGTGAACTCCGCCGCCTGCGCGGGGGTCTGCTTGCTGCGGAAAGTCCGCTGATTGGCCGTCGGGGCGACCTGCGGGGAATCAAAGACCCCGTCCTCGAAGAGGGAAGCGGGCCGGCCGGTCTGAAGCGGGCCGTTGGCAAACGCACGCTGTTCCTCCTGGTGGAGCGCCGCGACCAGGGCGGCGTAATCCGTCTCCGCGGCCGAGACGTTGCGCAAGCTGACCAAACCCGTTTTCGATTCCACCCTGGCGGCGGGCGCCTGGATCGCAGGCTGCGCCGCGATCACCTGCGGGACCACAGGGGCGGTCGAGTTGTTGGCCAACTGCTGGATCCCGACGGGCGGCTGAGAATTCAGGCGGAGGAACACCAAGCCGAGGCAGGCGGCGGCCAGACCGCCGGCATAGTAGGCCCAGCGGAAGCTGCGATTGCGGCGCTTGCTTTCGAATTGGGCGATGCTGCCCTTCACCCCGACGGGAGCGGTCTGCTGGCCGGGCGCTTCGGCCCGGAAGCTTTCATATACGAGCGTCGTGGCGCGGTGCATCTTGCAGTATTGCTGGTAGACGGCGCGGCGGCGCGGGCTGGCCTGGATCTCGGCCTCCAGCTCGGCGGTCTCGTCCGCGGTGATCTGCCGGTCGACGTAAAGATTTACCAGTTCGATGAAGCGTTGGTCTTTCATTGTTCGAATTCCTCCCCAAGTTTTTCGCGCAGGCTTTCGCGGGCGCGGGCGATGCGGCTCTTCACGGTTCCGACACTGATGCCGAGTATTTCGGCGATTTCCTCGTAGGCGAGGTTGCGGACGTTGCGTAAAATCAGAATTTCCCGGTGCTTTTCGTTGAGTTCTTCCATGCACTCGGCGACGCGGTTGACGAACTCCTGCGTCACGGTGGCGTCCTCCGGGGTCTCCTGCTCGGCCGGGATCAGTTCGGCGAGCGTCGTGTCGTTCTCCCCGCTGACGGGGGCGTCGAACGAGATGGATTTGTCGCGCTTGCGGCGCCACCAATACCAATAGCGGTTGCGGGCGAGATTGGTCGCGATCTGGTAGAGCCAGGTCGAGAAGGCCGAGTCGCCCCGGAAATTGACCAGACCGCGATGGGCGCGGATGAAGGCGTCCTGCGTGACCTCCTCGGCATCCTGCTGGTTGCGCAACAGCTGGTTGACCATGCCGTAGATGCGGTCCCAATAGCGGGTGACGAGTTGGTCGAACGCGGTGGAATCCCCGCTCTTAAAGCGGTCCACCAGCATGCGGTCGAGGGCGACTTCCTGGGCTTTGGCTGTCATGTGCTCAGGGTCGTTGTGATCCGGAAATTTGAGTATTGTTCCCACGAAAGGCTCGATTTGGCGTCCAGATTGGACGAGCCGGGCCTTGCCGGTCAATGCCAGCCTGTCCCGCCGGGAGGCGGCCCGTGCAGATAATTCTTGCGTTGCCGCCCGCGCGAAAAAATATCTCAACTCTGCACGCTGGCTCTGGGGCGATAGCTCAATGGTAGAGCAGTTGCCTTTTAAGCAATTGGTTCCGGGTTCGAATCCCGGTCGCCCCACCAGCTAGTGCCAATCGCTTGTGAATACGCCTCTTGCCCATGCGGGATGCAATTCCCGTGTGGACAAGTGTCCGTCCACTAATAACGCTTAGGGCCATCCCCTTACCTTTTGTCCTCCGTGCCTGTCACCACCCAAGCCAAGCGCATCGTCATCATTGAAGACCAAACCGCCATTCGCGAGATGCTGGCGGAGATTCTGCGCATTGACCCCGCTTACAAGATTGTCGGCGAAAGCGGCGATGGCCAGCAGGCCTGCCAGCTTTGTCTGGATCTGAAGCCAGACCTGCTCGTCCTTGATGCGCGCCTGCCCGGTCTGAGCGGAGTGGACATCCTCCGCCGCATCAGCAAGCAGCTCAAGAACACCCGCGTGCTCATTTTTTCTGCCTACGAGAGCCCGGCCCTGGTGCGCGAGATGCTCGAGGCGGGCGCCCATGGCTTCGTCGAGAAAACCGCGGGGCTCGGCGAATTCAAGAAGGGCTTGGAGACCATCGCCCATGGTGGCACCTATTTCGGCCCCGGCGTGGCGGCCCTGCTGCGCACGGTAGTGGCGAATAACAGCTCCGCTTCTGGCATCGATACGTTGACCGATCGGGAGCGCGAGATCCTCAAGCTGGTCGCCGAAAGCAACAGCACCAAGGAAATCGCACTGAAGCTTGGCATCAGCGTCAAGACGGTCGACAACCACCGCACGAACCTGATGCGGAAGCTCAACCTGCACGACGTCGCCAGCCTCACCCGTTACTCGCTCGAGATCGGCCTGATCGACCACCGCGCCCAGACGTGGTAGTAGTCCACCTCCCGCGCAAGTTTCGTTCTTGCGCGTGACTGGCGATTGTCCAATAAACGGCACACCTTTCCCTGCAAACCATCATGAAGAATTTCACCAAGACCCTCGGCCTGTTACTGGCTCTCAGCGCGCTGTTTCTGACCGCGTGCTCCAAGAAACCTGTCAGAACTGACACGGGAAGCGGCCAGCTGGGCAGCGGTATCAATCCCGAAGCTCCGGCCATTGGACCGGATCCGCTTCCGCCTGGACTTGAAGGACGCAATCAAGGCACCGTAGACGATGCCAACAAGAGCGTCGTCGAGCCCGTCTACTTCGCTCTCGACCGTTTCGCCGTCACGACCGCCGAGCGCCCGAAGGTCGAGGCTGCCGTCAAGTGGCTGAAGGACAATCCTGAGCAGAATCTGGTGCTCGTCGGTCACTGCGACTGGCGCGGCACGGCCGAATACAACCTTGGTCTCGGTGATCGCCGCGCCAATGCGGTGAAGCGTTACCTCGAGTCCCTCGGGGCCGACCCGAAGCGCTTGGAGACCCTCTCGAAGGGTTCCACCGATGCGAAACAGGGCGGGTCTGCGGCCGACTGGGACAAGGACCGCCGCGTCGACTTCGTGATCCTGAAGCGCTGAGCGCCAAAACAGTTTAAGCAAAAGGCCCCGGCGATTCGCCGGGGCCTTTTTATTTGAGTGGAAGGCCCGCATTCTCGCGGGCCGTTGCGGCCGGCTCGATCAGCCCTTCCCTTTCGCCAATTCGGCGAGCACGCGTTCCGATGCTTCGATGCCCTTCTTCATCACGCCGAGATGAAAACTCTCGTTCGGCGCATGCAGGTTGTCCTCGGGCAGGAACAGGCCGAGCATCACGGCGTCGAGGCCGAGCACCTTCTTCAGGTCGGCGATCAGGCCCACACTGCCGCCTTCGCGGAGAAACAACGGCGGCTTGCCCCAGACATCGGTGACGGCGCGCTCGACGGCACGGAAGCCCTTGGCGAGCACCGGCGACTGATCCTTGGGCGTGTTGGAGCGGTCCGGCGGAATGACCACATAAGGCGTGGCGTGGTGCTGCTCCTCGATGGTCATCGTGACGCCCTTCGGGCAACGCGCGCGGATGGCGGAGAACACCGTCTCCTTGATATTCTCCGGCGTCTGGTTTGGCACGAGCCGGCAGGTGATCTTCACGCTGGCCTTGCTGGGAATGACGGTCTTGGTCCCCTGCCCCTGGTAACCGCCGCTGAAGCCGTTGAACTCGAGCGTCGGCAGAAAGCGGATCGCCTCGAAGGGGTTGTAGCCCGGAGGCGTATGGAATTCCTTGATGCCGAGAAACTCCGCGTAGGGCTTCTGGTCGAGGCCCAGTTTCAGCAGCTCGGCCCGCTCCCACGGCTCGGGTTCGACGACGGCGTCGTAGAATCCCGGGATGTTCACGCGGCCGTCCGGCGTGTGCAACGACGCGCACAGTTCGGCCAGCGCCTGCAGCGGGTTCATCAGCACGCCGCCGTGCAGGCCGGAGTGGAGGTCGGACTTGGGGCCGGTGAGTTCGATCTCGAAGGCGATCATGCCGCGGAGGCCCACGGTCACGACGATCTGGTCGGGCGACGGGATGCCGGTGTCCGAGAGGTAGACGAAATCCGCGCGCAGCTTCTCCTTGTTCTCCGCGAGGAAGGTCTTGAAGTTCTTGCTGCCGATCTCCTCCTCGCCCTCGACCACGAAGGTGAGGCGCAGCGGCAGCTGCGGGTCCTTCTCCAGCAGGCGCGCCACCGCGGCGATGTGCACCATGAGCGGTCCCTTGTTGTCGGCGGTCCCGCGACCGTAGATCCGCTCGCCCTTGATCGTGGGCTCGAACGGCGGGGTGTCCCACTTGGCGACCGGGTCGGGCGGCTGCACGTCGTAGTGGCCGTAGATGATCACGTGCGGCCAGGCCGGGTTGTCGCCGCGCTTGGCGACGATCACCGGGTGCAGCGCGGTGGGGACCACCTCGACGGCGAAACCGATATCCTTCAGCAGGCCCGACACGAACTGCTGCGCGCCGACCATGCCCGCTTTGTATTGTGGGTCGGCCGAGACGCTGGCGTGACGGACGTATTCCTTGAGCTTCTCAACAGGGTCAAACATGCCGCAAGATGACCCAACATCCGCCGGGCGGCTAGTCCGAAGTGCGCGCGTCGCCAGTTTAGGCTTCCGCCGCTATGGCGGGCTCACCAGAGTCCGCCGGGAAATCAGTCTGGTCACCCTCATTGTCACCAAATCATCCGGGCCACCATCGACCACAATGAAGCCACGCCTCCTCGCCGCTTTGCTGCTGATTGTCGTTTCCGCCTTCGCCGCTGAACCTGCGCCAGAGCCGGATCCCGCCGCCCGGATGGCCGCAGCCAAGAAAATGGCCGCCAGTCTGACCTATCGGCAGGGCGACACCGTCCTCGGCGACGGGCTCGCCAAGATCTCCGTGCCGGCCGAATTTCGCTATCTTGACAGCAAGGACACGGAAACGCTGCTGACGAAACTCTGGGGCAATCCCAAGGGCGGCAACACGCTGGGCGCGCTGGTGCCGGTGGATTTCGATCCCTTGGGCGGCGAGAGCTGGCTGGTGGTTATCACTTTCGACGCGGACGGCTTCGTTAAGGATGACGATGCCGCCAAGATCGACTACACCAAGATGCTCGCCGACATGCAGGAAAGCACGCGCGCCGCCGGCAAGGAGCGGGAGAAGGACGGTTACGGTTCGGTCGAACTGGTCGGCTGGGCCAAGCCGCCGCGCTATGACGCCACCTCGCACAAGCTCTATTGGGCAAAGGAACTGAAGTTTGGCGGCGAGAAGGCAAACACCCTCAACTACAATATCCGCATGCTCGGCCGCCGCGGCGTGCTCGTCCTCAACGCGGTGGCCGGCATGGCGCAACTGCCTCAGGTCGAGAAGGCGGCACCCGCCATTCTCGCGATGGTGAACTTCGAGGAGGGGCACCGCTATGCGGACTTCAACGCGAGCACCGACAAGGTCGCCACCTACGGCCTCGCCGCCCTGGTCGCCGGCGGGATCGCGGCCAAGGCCGGTTTCTTCAAGCTTCTCTGGGTCGGCATCCTGGCGCTGAAGAAATTCATCATCATCGGCGCCCTGGCCCTCGCGGGCTACGCGAGGAAGTTTTGGGACCGCCTGCGCGGCCGGCAGACGGCGAGCGGCAGCGGCCTGACCGGCCCGACCACGCCGCCGACCCCGCCCGCATCAAGTTGACGGGATGAGCCGGGCGTGACTGTAGGGCTGCCGCTCGTCGGCAGGCCGCTTCGTGAGCGGACCTCGGCACGGCGCCGAGCGCCGGCCCTACATCCGGAACGCACCGCCTCAGTGCTTGAAGTGGCGGATGCCGGTGAAGACCATCGCCATGCCGCGCTCGTCGGCGGCCTGGATGACCTCCTCGTCGCGCATCGAGCCGCCCGGCTGGATTGCGCTGGTGGCACCGGCGTCCGCGGCGGCGATCAGGCCGTCGGCAAACGGGAAGAGCGCCTCGCTGGCCACGACCGAGCCCTTGAGGTCCAGCTTGGCTTCACCGGCTTTCCATACGGCAATGCGTGAGCTGTCCACGCGCGCCATCTGGCCGGCGCCGACGCCAAGCGTTTGCTCGCCGCGGCAATAGACGATGGAGTTCGACTTCACGTGCTTGCCGACCTTCCAGCCGAAGAGCATCGCCGCCCACTCTTCGGGTGTCGGCTGGCGCTTCGTGACGACCTTGAAGTCGGCGACCTTGCCCAGCGTGCGGTCGCGGTCCTGCACGAGCACGCCGCCGACCACGGAGCGGACCTCCTGGAGCGCGTCGGCGCCGAGGCCTTCCTTGGCGATCATCAGGCGGAGGTTCTTTTTCTTGGCGAAAATCTGCAGCGCCTCGTCACTGAAGCGCGGGGCGATGATGACCTCGGTGAAAATCTCCGAGATGACCTTGGCGAGGTCGCCGGTCATGGTGTTGTTGACGACGATGATCCCGCCGAACGGAGCCTGCCGGTCCGTCGCGTAGGCCTTCTCCCAGGCCTCGAGCAGCGTATCGGCGCTCGCGACGCCGCAGGGATTGGTGTGCTTGAGGATCGCGACCGTCGGGCGCTCGAACTCGCCGATCAGGTAGGTGGCCGACGTGATGTCCAGAATGTTGTTATAGCTGAGTTCCTTGCCCTGGAGCTGCTCGAAGTGTTCGTGGAACGTGCCGTAGAGCGCGGCCTTCTGGTGCGGGTTTTCGCCGTAACGGAGGCTCTGGGCTTTCTTGAGCGACAGGCTGTAGGTCGCGGGAAAACCACTCATCGCTTCCAAGTCAGGCTCGTCCTGCTGGGTCTCGAGGTAACGGGCGATCGCGGTGTCATAGGCGCCGGTGCGCTGGAAGACCTTGAGCGCCAGCTTGCGCCGCAGGGCGTCCATGCTCTCCGGTTTCGCGAGGCCTTCGAGCACCTTGGCGTAGTCATCGGGATCGCACACCACCGCGACACTCGCGTGATTCTTCGCCGCGCTGCGCAGCATGGACGGCCCGCCGATGTCGATGTTCTCGATGGCTTCCTCGAACTCAACGTGGGGGTTGGCGACGGTCTGCTCGAAGGGATAGAGGTTCACGACCACCAGGTCGATGAGCGCGATGTCGTTCTTCGCCGCCTGAGCGAGGTGCTCGGCCCTGTCGCGCCGGCAGAGCAGCCCTCCATGGATTTTCGGGTGCAGCGTCTTCACGCGCCCTTCCATGATCTCGGGGAAGCCGGTGTGCTGGCTGACCTCGGTCACGGGGAGTCCGGCGCCCGCCAGCAGCTTGGCCGTGCCCCCGGTCGAGAGCAGGCGGTAGCCGTGCTGCCGGACCAGGGCCGTGGCAAATTCCACGAGACCGCGTTTGTCACTGACCGAAAGCAGCGCGAGCTTTTCCATAGATAAGCGCCTTTGTGCGCTCCGGACTTTTGCTCGGCAAGGAGAAAGCCCGGGGTGACAGAGAAACCCGGAGCGGATGAGAAACCTGAGGCCCGGGACATAAAACGGGAAAGGGCTTTCATTCTCCGGCCTCAGGTCTCAGTTTTCCGGTCTTCTCCTCATGCCAGCTCCGCTTGAATTGCCCGGCCTCAAGGTTGAACTCGACCGGCTCGTGTATCGCCACGGCGGGGAGCAGCTGCCGGCTGATCGGCCGCACGCGTTCATCTACTACCTGACGATCCGCAACGACTCCGACCGGACCGTGACGCTGCTCGGACGAAAGTGGGTCATAGAAAATGCGGACGGCACCAGCCTCGTCGTCGAGGGCGACAAGATCGTCGGCGAGACCCCCACCCTCGCCCCCGGCGGGCATTTCTCCTACAACAGCTACCACGTCGGCAGCTGCGACGCGCGGGCTCACGGGAGTTTTCACGGCCTGGACGAGTCCGGCGCGCGCATCTTTGTCCGCATCCCGGCGTTTGACATGAAAATTCCGGCCGGCTGACTCGACCCACGCATGAAGCTAATCGACCTCAACAGCGCCGGCGGGATCGGCGCCAATTCACTCTACTGTCAGGTCGGCGATTTTCATTTTGTCGTGGACAGCGGGTTGCATCCGAAACAGGTCGGCCGCATCGCGGCACCGGACCTCCGGCCGCTGCAGGGCGTGAAGCTCGACGTGATCTTCATCACCCACTGCCACCTCGACCACATCGGCTCGCTGCCGATCCTGATGCGGCACCAGCCGAATACGCCCGTCGTCATGACCCTGCCCAGCCGCATGCTCATCGAGCGTATGCTGCACAATTCCGCCAACGTCATGCTCCGGGAGAAGGAGGAGAAATCCATCGCGGACTACCCGCTCTTCACGCACGACGAGATCGACCGGGTGGCGCCACGGATGTATCCGCACCCGTTCAGCCACGCGAAGAAGTTCGCCGGGACGCACGAGGAGATCGAGTTCACCTTCCATCCGGCCGGCCACGTGGTCGGCGCGGCGGGGCTGGAGATCGTGCACAAGCACCGCCGCATCTTCTTCACCGGTGACGTGCTCTTTCAAACCCAGCGCATCATCGACGGGGCGAAGTTTCCCAAGGCGCGCTTTGACACGCTGATCACCGAGACGACGCACGGGGCCACGGAGAAGCCGGTCGGGCACGAGCGCTCGAAGGAGATGATCCGCTTGATCGACACGATCAACGCCACCCTCCTGCGCGGCGGGTCGGTGCTCATCCCGGTCTTCGCCCTTGGCCGAATGCAGGAAATCCTCGCGATCCTGCACGATGCGCGGAAATTCAACCGACTCTCGCCGGCGCCGATCTTTGCGTCGGGCCTGGGCATGGATCTCTGCGACTACTTCGACGACATTTCCAAGAAGACGGGTCTCGCGCACTTCACGCGCACGATCCTCAAGGACCTGAAGGTGAAGAAATCACCCCGCGACCTGGTCCCCGGCAAGGAGCCGCACACCCAGGGCATCTACGTGGTCAGCAGCGGGATGATGGTCGAGAAGACCGCCTCCTACATCCTCGCCTCCTGCCTGGCGGGCAGCGCCAAGCACAGCATCTGCTTCGTCGGCTACTGCGACCCGGACACGCCGGGCGGCCACCTGCTGGCGGCGAAGAACGGCGAGGAGTTCCTATTCGCCGACGTCAACGTGAAGACCCGCATCCGCGCCGCGATCGAGCGTTTCGAGTTCAGCGGGCATGCCACGCGGGACGAGCTGCTCAATTACGCCGTTGCCTGCAACCCACGTTCCATCGTCCTGACGCACGGCGACCCGCCCGCGCGCGCTTGGTTCGCGGAGCAGCTCGCCGCGCAGCTGCCGGCCGCAAAGGTCGTCGATCCCGTCCCGCTGCAGACCTATCAGGTCTGAACGCGGCCCTCGGGCTCCGGGAGCGCGCTCAGCGTCCCAGCACCTCGCGCAGCCGGCGGACCATCGCCGGGTTGCCGGCGGCGTATTGGATGCGCGGGGCCTGGGCGGAAAACTCGCGCAGCGGATACGGCGAGCCCGTCAGGTAATGGACTTCCACGCCGGCCTCGGACGCAAGGGCGCAGGCGGCGGCGATGTCCCACACACGGTTGTTGTGGTCCACCACGCCGTCCAGGATGCCGATGGCGGCGTAGGTCAGGTGCAGCGTGCTGCTGCCCAGCCCGCGGATCTTGAAGTTCTCGATGAGCCGCTTCCCCTCGGCCGCGTAGGCCTTGTCCATCGGGCTGTGAAAACCGATCAGGCTCAGCTTGTCGGGCGGGTTCGTCTTGGCGTGCACCGCCTTGTCGCCGTCCCAGACTCCGAAACCCGTTCCGCCGTGCACCAGCGTCCGTCGGCTCAGGTCGTAGATCACGCCGTAAACGGGCGTGCCGTGCTCGAGCAGCGCCAGGGAGATCGCGCAGTAGGCGATGCCTGCGGTGTAATTGTTGGTCCCGTCGATCGGATCGATGACCCAGGCATAACGGGCCTTCAGGCTGACGACGGCGGGACCGGCGGTTTCCTCGCTGAAAAACTCGTCGGCCGGAAACTGCGCCAGGACCTCCCGCTCGATGTTGGTCGAGATCGCGATGTCCACGGCGGTCACGCGGGTGCCGTCATGCTTGATTTCGCTCTTCGCCCGGCCGAACTCGGCCTGCAGGAGCGCCACCTGACCGAGCACGGCCCGCTTGGCGGCTTCGATGCGCGGTATGATTTCAGACTGATTCATCATCCCACGAAGAGCATGAAACACTCCAAGACCCAAGTTAAACTTTCCGCTCGCCGAGGGGTTTGTAACGCAAACTTAACCCCCGCGGCTTTTCTTGCGCCGCCCGGTCCGGATACTGCGCCCATGAATCGCCGTTTCTTCCTCCGCCTGACCTTGTTCCTCGCCTTCGCCTTGTCCGCGTGGGCGGCCGAAACCTACATTCCCTTCCGGCCCGACCTCGCGGCCGGCGCGGCCTATACCATCGACGCCCGGCTGCTGCATCCGACGCAGTTCGCGGTCGGCTTCCGCGAGGTCGTGAACAAGACCAAGGCGATCAACGGCAAGGATGCCGCCGCGCTCGTCGCCTACCTGCAGGAAAAGGATGTGCCGGTCGTTATCGGTCCTGGCGGCGTGCCCTTCATGGCCGACGGCCACCACACGATCCGGGCTCTGTTGGACTCGCAGCAATCGGACAAAACCGTCTACGGCCACATTCTCGCCAACTGGGCGTCATTGGACGAAAAAACGTTCTGGTCGCGCATGCTGGAACACCACTACGCCTACCTGGCAAACAAGGATGGCACCGGCACGCTGCCGGCGGACGAACTGCCCAAGACGCTGCTTGAAATGCAGAGCAACATCTACCGCGGCCTCGGCTGGGCCGTGATGAAGGCCGGCGGCTTTGAGGAAAAGAAGGGACCAGACGGCTTCTTCCAGGAATTCTATTGGGGCGACTACTTCCGCGACAAGGTCCGCTGGAATGACGCCGACGATGCGGACTTCAAGCGCGCCGTGAAGGAAGCCGTGGCCCTCGCCCATGAGCCTGCCGCGGCCAAGCTGCCCGGCTACATTCCGGCTCCGAAAACGCCCTGAAGTGCACGCCGCGCGTCAGTCCACCTGGCCGCCGAGTTGGTGGCCATGGCGGACCACACCTTTTTTGCCGCGGGCGTTGAGCTGATCCAACACCGCCGCCAGCCGCCGTTTCTTTTCGTCGGTCTGGCCGAACATTTCCAGCTGTCCGCCCTTCTCCTCCACGCCGGAGAAGCGCACGCTTACCAGACGCAACGGTCGCCGTTTGGTCCACGCCGCTCGGAGGAGCGGCTGCACGAGCGGGTAGAACGGTGCCTCGAGGTCGGTCGCGTCGGCGAGGCTCCTACCGCTCGACGTGTCCTCCATCCCGGGATAGCGCACCTTCACCGTCATCGTTTTCACGCGCTTCCCGTCGGCGCGGATCGCCGGCATGAGCTCGTCGATCATGCGCTTGGCGATGCGCTCGATCTCCGCCGGGTCGCCGATGTCCTCGCCGAAGGTCTCCTGGGTCGAATACGATTTCGCGTCCTCGTGATCGGTGTGCACGGGCCGGTCATCCTCGCCGCGCGCCATGGCCAGCATCTCCGCCCAGCCGCTGCCGAAAATCGCCTTCAGCTCGGGTTCGGTCCGGGTGAACAGGTCGCCAACGAGGCGGATGCCCAGACCTTCCAGCCGGGCCTCGCTCTTCTTGCCGATGCCGGGAATGACGCTGATCTTCAGCGGGGCAAGGAACGCCGCCTCCTCTCCCGGCAACACGACGGTGAAGCCGCGCGGCTTGCGCGCCTTGCTGGCGATGGCGGACACCAGCTTGTTGCTGGCCGTGCCGAAGGACGTCGGGATTTGCAGCTCGTCCCAGATGCGCTGCTGGAGCGCGCGGACGCGATGCTCGATGTCAGCGACGGTCCGGAGGCCGCAGGGCCCGATGTCGAGGTAGCCCTCGTCGATGGAGTTGCGCTGCACGATGGGCGTGAGGCCTTCGCAAAGGTCGAACATCTCGCGCGATTTCCGGCTGTAGAGGCCGGACGTGTGCGGCAGCATGATGAGGTCCGGGCACACCTTGAGGGCCAGCTTGGTCGGCATCGGCGTGTAGACGCCGCAGGCCCGCGCCTCGTAGCTGGCCGAGGAAATGATGCCCCGCTCGCGGCCGCCCACCGCGCATTTTGTCCCACGGAGCTCCGGCTTCAGCGCGAGCTCGCATGACACGAAGAAGGCGTCGGCGTCGAGGTGGACGATGGTCGGCAGGGCCGAGGTCGTGGCGATGGCGGGCGGCGGAGACACTGGCCCACCGATGGCACGGTTCGTGGCGGATTTCAACGCCGGCTAAAATAGGTGGGGCGAATCCTCCGGATGAGCCGTTCGAGTAGACGGCTCATCCGGAGGATTCGCCCTACCCAAAATCACAGCCGTAGCTTCGCGAAGCGCAGGTGACCCTTCACCTCGTCGCCCGCATGCCGCGCGACAAGATCGGACAGCTCGTTGGCGTCGACACTGGTCGAGGCCACCACCAGCTCCCTGCCGGTCACCACTGCCAGGCAGACGTCGACGGGGCCGTCGCCCTTCATGTCCGTGGGGACATAGATGAGAACGGTGTCCTTTTTATCGGCTACTCCGACGAGCCGGCTCCAGCCGCGCTTCTGCATGGCGCGGTCGGTGTCGGCGAATAGCTGCTCCGGGGACCAGTATGTGGCGCCGGACGACCGCTCGTAGACGCCGACGCTGGCATGTCCGATCGCGGCCAGCGCCTGCCGGGCATCCCCGATATCCTTGTCGTGCACGAACCACAGGCCTGACCGGATGGCGCCGATGGTGGTTGAGCCGATGCTGACCTGGACCTTGGTGTGCCAGTCGGCGTTGGTCGCCGCCATCACGTGTTTGCGCAGCACCGCCGCGTCGCGGTCGAGGCTGATGTAACTAGCCGCGACGATCGCCAGCGCGACGATGGGGGCGAGGCAAAGGCCGAGGCCCAGCAGCACCCAGCGCCAGACCTTGCGACGCGGTGCGGGAGAAGGAGCAGTGGGGTTCATGGCGGGGGCGGGTTTGCGATTAGAGCTGTAGGAGGGGCTTTATGCCCCGATGGCTTTTGATCAATCGGGGCATAAAGCTCCTCCTACAATATTCGGCTCAGACTTCCTTGTCCTTCGCGGCGTGTTCGAGCTTCACGTGGATCTTCTTGAGCGGGTCGATATCGAACTTGTCGGCGATCTTGGCGATCTGGTCGGCGTTGATGTTGCCGACGATGTTGACGAATACCGCCTGACCGTTCCGGTCGATCACCGTGACGACCAGGCCGTCGATGTTGTCGTCCCCGCGCTGTTTCACGTGGATGTCGACGTTGTCGCCCTTCTCATGCTCGCGGACGGTGACCATCTTGGTCCAGCCCTGGGCCTCGAGCGTGCGGCGGACGCCCTCGATCTTCTCGATCGTCGCGGCGCGGTTGGAGTCGTCCATGCCGACGACGTTGACGCGGATCTGCTTCAGGTTGGCGATCAGGGCGGCGGCCTCCGGGTCCTGGTGCGTCGCGAGCTTGGCCGCGAATTTCAGCATGCCGGGGGACAGGTTGATCTCGACGAACTCTCCCTTGGCGGAAGGGAGTAGCTGGCCGATGTCAACGAAGCCGGCCTCGGGTTCGGCGGCGAAGGCGACGGAGGCAAAAGCAAGGGACAAACCGGAGACGAGCGCGAGGGAGCGGAAGGATTTCATGGGGGAAGGACTGCGGGTTGAGTTTTTGTGGCCGGATGGCCGGTTGCCCTTATCACACCGCTCCTCCGGACAAAGTTGCAGAAACCCGAACGCGCCGCCGGCCGGGGTGGATCGGAAGTCGTCCCGCCCTAGCCCCGCAGCGCCTTGCCGGTCAGGGAGCGCTCCGATGCCTTAAGTCCCGGCACCGGCCCTGCATACACGATCTCGCCGCCGTCCGGGCCGCCGCCGGGGCCGAGGTCGATGACCCAGTCGGCGAGGTTGATGACGTCGAGGTTGTGCTCGATCACGACCAGCGTGTTGCCAGCGTCGCGCAGCTTGAAGAGCAGGTCCATCAGCCGCTGGATGTCGGTCCAGAACAGGCCGGTCGTCGGCTCGTCGAGGATGTAGAGCGTGGTGCCCTGCTCGCGCTTGCTCAGCTCCAGCGAAAGCTTGATGCGCTGTGCCTCGCCGCCCGAGAGCGTCGTGGCCGACTGGCCGAGCTGCAGATAACCGAGACCCACCGCGTCGAGCGTCGCGAGTTTCTCCATGATGCGCGGCACGGCGCGGAACAGTTCCATCGCCTCGCGGACCGTGAGCGCGAGCACGTCGGCGATGCTCTTGCCGTGGAAGCGCACCTCGAGCGTCTCGCGGTTGAAGCGCCGGCCGTCGCAGCTCGGGCACGGCGTGTAGGCGTCGGCCATGAACTGCATGTCGAGCTTGATCTGGCCGTCGCCCTGGCAGCGCTCGCAGCGGCCGCCGCGGACGTTGAAGCTGAACCGGCTCGCCTTGTAGCCGCGCACCTTGGCGAGCGGCAGCTTGGCAAACAGCTCCCGCAGCAGGTCGAGCAGGCCGACGTAGCTCGCCGGGTTCGAGCGCGGGCTGCGTCCGATCGGCTCCTGGTCGACCACGACGGCCTTCTCAAAATGTTCCAGGCCGGTCAGCCCCCGGTGCCGGCCGGGCAGCGCCTTGGCGCCGTTGAGCTTCCGCGCGACCGCGACGGCGAGGATGTCGTTCACGAGGGAACTCTTGCCGGAGCCGGAAACGCCCGTGACGCAGGTGAGCAGCCCGACCGGAAAGCGCGCCTCGACGTCGCGGAGGTTGTGCTCGGTCGCACCCTTGACTGTGAGCCAGCGGTCGTCGGGTTCCTTGGTCTTGGCGTCCTTCATCACGGCGAGCTTGCCCGCGAGGTAGGCCCCGGTGCGCGAGGCCGAAGCCGGGAGTTTGGCGCAGTCGGCGGGCGTGCCTTGGAAAAGGATCTGGCCCCCTTCCGTGCCCGCGCCGGGCCCGAGCTCGATCAGTTCGTCCGCGATGCGGATGGTGTCGGCGTCGTGCTCCACGACGAGCACCGTGTTTCCGCGGTCGCGCAGTTCCCGCAGGGTGGCGAGCAGCTGCTGGTTGTCGTGCGCGTGCAGGCCGATGCTGGGTTCGTCGAGCACGTAGATGACGCCGACCAGCCCCATGCCGAGCTGCGTCGCGAGCCGCACGCGCTGCGCCTCGCCGCCGGAGAGCGTGGCATATTCACGTTCGAGGGTCAGGTAGCCCAACCCGGTTTCGCCGAGAAAATGCAGGCGCTGCTCGACCGCGCCGACTACCTCGCGGACGGCGTCGGTTGCGGGCAGCACTGCGTTGAGGCCGTGGGCAAACTCGTGGGCGCGGTGGATGTCCATGGCGGTGAACGCCGCGAAATTCTGCCCGGCCAGCCGCACCGCGAGGCTGCGCGGGTTGAGTCGCAGCCCGTGGCAGAGCGGGCAGTCGCCGCTGTCCATGTAGGTCGCCAGTCGCGCGCGGTATCCGTCGCTGCGCGACTCGAGCCGGCCGGTTTCGAGCATTGCGATCACGCCGGGAAACGGCTTGAGCTCGGCTTTCTGGGTGCGGCGAATCCGAAAGCTGAAAAGGCGCTCGCCCGCCCCGTGCAGCAGCGTCCGGCGCGTCTCTTCCGGCAGTTCCTCCCATGGCACCTCGGGATCGAAGGGCAGCTGCTCGGCGAGCTGCTTCAGGATCGAGCTGTGCCGGATGATGAGGTTCCGCCCGCCGATCCGCCACGGCTTGATGGCGCCGCCGCGCACGGACTTGTCCGGGCGCGGCACGATCAGTTCCTCGCTGAACGTGAGTTTGCGCCCGAGCCCGCCGCACTCGGCGCAGGCCCCTTCGCTGTGGTTGAACGAAAAATGCCGGGGTGTCAGCGGATCGAACACGTCGCCGCAGATCACGCAGCTCAGGTTCTGGCTGAGCGGGATCTCGCGCCAGGGGGCGTCCGCGGATTTCTGCACGAGGACAAGGACGCGGTTCTGGCCCTCGCGGAAGGCGAGTTCGAGCGAGTCCGCGAGCCGGCTGCGCTGCTCGGCCGTGAGCACCACGCGGTCCACCACCAGCTCGACGACCAGTTCGACCGCGCCGTTGGGCACGAGCCGCGGCTCGTCCAGCGAGTGGATCTCGCCCGCGATGCGCACGCGTTGGAACCCGCGCTGCCGCAACCGCGGGATCTCGTCACGAAGGACGGACGGCTTCGCCGTCATCCACGGTGCAAGGAGGATCGCGCGTTCGCCCGGTGCCTCGCGCAGGAGCTGGCTCACGCAGTCGTCGAGCGAACGCTTCTGGACCAGGCCGCCATCCTTCGGGCAGCGCTGTTCGCCGCAGAGCGCCCAGAGCAGGCGCGCGTAGTCGGCTACCTCGGTGACGGTCGCCACCGTGCTGCGGGGCGAGCCGCCGCCGGTGCGTTGCTCGATGGCGAGCACGGGCGAGAGTCCGTGGATGAAATCCACATCGGGGCGTTTGAGCTGCTCGAGCACCTGGCGCGCCGAAGCGGAGAGGCTCTCCATGTATTTCCGGTAGCCCTCCGCATAGATGGTGTCGAAGGCCAGGGACGACTTGCCCGAGCCACTTGGCCCCGTGAGCACGACGAGCCGGCCCCGCGGGATGCGCAGTTCCAGGTCCCGCAGGTTGTGCTCCCGGGCTCCCTTGATGTGGATATGCGACGCCGCGTCCATGGGCGTTAAGGTTGCCGTTTTGCCGTGCAGGTCAAAAGGCTTCTGCAAAACAAACCCCATGACCTGCCGAGGTTTAGCACTTGAACTCCCTTCGGGAAAATTGCTGTATCCCACCAGTCACACCCAAGCCCTAGGCTTGATTCACCCCACCCCCACCCCACCCGCCTCGATCCCCCCGAGGCCGTATTGATTCATAACACTATGAACCCAAGCAAAGCTATCACCCACTGTTTGCGTTTGCCGGCCTTGGCCGCCACCGCGCTCGCCCTCGGACTGGCACCCGCTGCGCGGGCCTTCGTCTTCGACGTCGGCGATTTCAAGGGAACTTTCGACACCACGGTTTCCGTGGGCGGCCTCTACCGCCTCAACAATCCCGACCCGCAGCTTTACGGACTCACCAATACCTTCAACGGCGTCCCCGGCCTGCAGCGCTCGGTCAACAACGACGACGGCGACCTGAACTATGGCAAGGGCATGGCCTCGTTCCTCGTGAAGGCCTCCCATGATCTTCTGATCAAATACAAGGACAACGCCGGCCTGTTCGTCCGGGGATTCTACTTCAATGATTTCGTCAACTCCGACGGCACGCGAAACCACGTTCCTCTCAGTGACTCCGCCAACTCGATCGTCAGCCAGAATGCCGAACTGCTCGACGCCTACGTCTATTTCAAGGAAACGATCGGCACGATGCCGGCCAGCCTGCGCATCGGCCGCCAGGTGCTGAGCTGGGGCGAAAGCACGTTCATTCCGAACGGTATCAACTCCATCAACCCCGTCGACGTGGCGAAGTTGCGCACGCCCGGCTCCGAGCTCAAGGAGGCGCTCCTTCCCGTCGACATGGTGTCCGGTTCGCTCAACCTGACGTCGGACCTCACCCTCGAGGCCTTTTACCAGCTGGACTGGCAGCGCACGCGCATCGATCCGCCCGGCACCTATTTCAGCACCAATGACTATGCCGCAAAGGGCGGCACGAAGGTCATGCTGGGCTTCGGCGCCATTTCCGACGGTTCCTCCCTCGGCGCCGTGCCGCGGGGCCCGGACAATGAGCCCGGCAGCACCGGCCAATACGGCATTAATCTTCGCTGGCTGGCCCACGGTCTCAAAGACACCGAGTTCGGCCTTTACTACATGAATTACCACAGCCGGCTGCCGCTGATCTCGGCACAGACGCCGACGAGCGCCATCAGCTCCGCGCTGGTGCAGTCGACCGCCGGCTCGCTCGGCCAGACCGCCCTCCTGCCCGCGATGCTGGGTGCCGGCCTGAGCGCGACCGATTACTCGACCATCCTCGGCGCCGCCCTGACCGGCGTTCCCGTCGGTGCGCTGCCTCCCAGCTACGCCGCTTTCTATCCCTCCGCCCTGGCGGTCGCCAGCGGTGCGAAGACGGTCGGTTTCCTGACCGCCGCCGGCACCGGCCGCTATCTCATCGAGTTTCCCAAGGATATCGGCCTCGTGGGTGCCAGCTTCAACACCAGCGTCCATGGCATCGCCATCCAGGGCGAGGTGAGCTACCGCAACAACCAGCCGCTGCAGATCGACGACGTGGAGCTGCTCTTTGCGGCCTTCAGTTCCATCAACCCGGCCTTCGGCCCCAACAACCAGATCGGCGACCTGCTCGGGCAGCTCAACACCTACGTCCCCGGCTACCGCCGCGTGAAGGTGTGGACCGGCCAGATGACCGCCACCTGGACGGGCAAGGGCATCCTGGGCTCTGAGCAGACCACGCTCCTCGGCGAGGCCGGCTTCGTGAACGCCGACCTGCCCGACAAGAGCGTGCTCCGCTTCGACGGCCCCGGCACCTTCGTGGGCGGGGATATCAATTACATGAACAACTCGGGCAGCAACGCCTCGAACATTCCGCCGCTGTCGGAGCCCGCCTCCGCCTTCGCGGACAAGTTCTCCTGGGGCTACCAGCTGGTCGGCCGCCTCGACTATAACAACGTCTTCAAGGGCGTGAACGTGTCCCCCGTGCTGATCTTCACCCACGACGTCAGCGGCAACACGCCCACGCCGATGGCCAACTTCATCCACGGTCGCATGTCCATCACCGCCGGCGCGGAATTCACCTTCCAGAACGCCTGGTCGGTCGACCTCCGTTACGTGAACTTCTTCGGCGGCGGGCGCTACAACCTGATCTCTGACCGCGACTATGTCTCCTGCAACCTGAAGTATTCGTTCTAACCCTCCGCTACCCTTTTCATGAAAACGAAAAATCTTCTGCTCGCCCTGATCACCTCCCTGTCCGCCGCGATCGCCGCGCCGGCCGCGATCTCCGCCGCCGACGCTGGGCGCCTCGGCAACGACCTCACCCCGCTTGGCGGCGAAAAGGCCGGCAACGCCGACGGCTCCATCCCGGCATGGAGCGGCGGCATCACCACTCCGCCGGCGGGCTACACCGTCGGCATGCATCATCCGGATCCCTACAAAGACGACCCGGTGTTGTTCACCATCACCGCGGCCAACGCCGACAAGTATGCCGCCCAGCTCACCGCGGGCAGCCTCGCCCTCTTGAAGGCCTACCCGGACTACGTCATGCCGGTCTATGCCACGCACCGCAGCGCATCGAATCCGCAGCGCATCTACGACGCGACCAAGCAGAACGCCACCACCGCCGCCCTCACCGGCAACGGCAACGGCATCTCGGGCTCCGTCGTCGGGACGCCTTTTCCAATTCCGCAGAACGGCCTTGAGGTCATCTGGAACCACCTGACCCGCTACCGCGGCGTCGCGGCCAGCCGCACCATCAGCCAGGCGGCCCCGCAGCGCAACGGCAGCTACACGCTTGTGGACTTCGCGGACGAGTTCCTCTTCAACTACGTCCGCGACGGCATCCAGGAGAAGGACCTCGATAACGTCCTGATCTACTTCAAGCAGGAGGTCACCGCCCCCGCCCGCCTTGCCGGCTCCATCCTGGTCGTCCACGAGACGATGGACCAGGTGAAGGAGCCCCGCCGCGCCTGGCTCTACAACACCGGCCAGCGCCGCGTGCGCCGCGCCCCGAACGTCGCCTACGACAATCCCGGCACGGCCGCCGACGGCATGCGCACGTCCGACCAGTTCGACATGTTCAACGGCGCACCCGACCGCTACGACTGGAAGCTCGTCGGCAAAAAGGAAATGTATGTCCCCTACAATTCCTACAAGCTCCACAGCGATTCGCTCAAATACAGCGACATCCTGAAGCCGCTGCACATCAACCAGGACCTGACCCGCTACGAGAAGCACCGCGTGTGGGTCGTCGACGCCACGCTGAAGCCCGGCACCAGCCACGTCTACTCGCGGCGCACCTTCTACCTCGACGAGGACAGCTGGCAGATCCTCGCCGTCGACCAATACGACGGCCGCGGCCAGCTCTGGCGCGTCTCCGAGGCGCACTGCATCAACTACTATGATGCCCAGGTCTTCTGGAGCACGCTCGAGGTCCATACCGACCTGATCGCCGGCCGCTACCTGGCTATCGGCCTGGACAACGAGGCGAAGATGTATGACTTCGGCCTCAAGCGTTCGCCGCAGGATTACACGCCGGCCACGCTTCGCCAAGAGGGCGTCCGCTAAGCCGTTCCCATGTCACGGGCGGCCCCGCAGCGGGCCGCCCTTTTTTCTTTTGCATGTCCCTCTGGGCGTAGAGAAGAATGCGCCCTCAAAGTATGCTGATTGAGTCGAGCCCAGTAGGTGGAACCCGGCCTCCGGACGGGTTCCGAGCGCGTCCGGAGGCCGCGCTCCACCTAAGCGTGCTCGCCTTTTTGTTCACCTGCCTGTTTTCCTCCGCGCTCCACGCCGCCGAAGCCTCCGAGCCGGCCCCTCTGGCCGCCCAGTCCTTGCTCCTCGACGTGGCCCGCGCCGGCGACCGACTGGTGGTTGTGGGCGAGCACGGCCATATCCTCGTTTCACAGGACAACGGCCTGAACTGGTCTCAGAGTTCCGTGCCGACCCGCGCGATGCTGACGGCGGTCTCTTTTCCCGACGCTCAGCACGGCTGGGCCGTCGGCCACGACGGCGTCATCCTGGCCACCGCGGACGGCGGGCTGACCTGGCAGAAACAGGATGACGGCAAGGGCCTGGATACCGTCCTGCTCGACGTGCATTTCCGCGACGCGAGGACGGGCTTCGTCGTCGGGGCCTACGGAAGGTTCTTCGCGACCACCGACGGCGGCAAGAGCTGGACTCCCGCGAAGCCGGCGGCCGACGAGGTGCATTACAACCGGATGACGGAGGGGCCGGACCGTTATCTTTACCTCGCCGGCGAGAGCGGCACATTGCTGTTGTCGAGTGATGGCGGTGCCACCTGGATCCGCTCGGACGTGCCCTATGACGGCTCACTCTTTGGCGCCCTGCCGCTGACCGGTGGCGGTCTCCTGACCTACGGGCTGCGCGGGCACATCCTGCGCTCCGCGGACCACGGCGGCAGCTGGGAGCCGATCAGCAACGAGGTGAAGGTTCTCATCATGGGCGGTTGCGTGTTGAAGAACGGCGCGATCGTGCTCGGCGGCCAGGGCGGCAATTTCTTCGTCAGCCGCGATGGGGGACATCATTTCACGGCCTGGAAACCGGCGGGGTTCGGCACCGGGGTGTCGGCGGTGATCGAGACGGCTGACGGCGCCTTGCTCGCGGTCGGTGAAGCCGGCGCCGTGCGCCTGACCTTGCCATGATCAATCGCGTCGAGGAGTTCATCTTCCGCCATCGCCACCTCACCGTGGCGCTCTTTGCGATCACGACCGTGGTGCTGGGCTTTTTCGCCGCCCGGACGCACGTCGACGCCAGCTTCAACAAGCAGCTGCCGAGCGACCACGAATACATCCAAAACTTCAAGAAATACCAGGAGCAGTTCGGCGGCGCCAACCGGGTCGTCATCGCGCTCACGCCGCGGCACGGCGACATCTTCACGGAGGATTTTTTCAAGACGCTCAAGGCGGTCACGGACGAGGCCTTCTATCTGCCCGGGGTCGACCGCTCGCAGGTCACCTCGATCTTCACGCCGAACGTCCGCTACATGGAGGTGGTCGAGGACGGCCTGCAGGGCGGCAACGTTATCCCTGCCGATTTCGTCGCCAACCCGGCGGGGCTGGAGCGGGTGAAGCAGAACATCATCAAGTCCGGCCGCGTCGGGATGCTCGTGGCCAATGACTTCACGGGCGCAGCCATCATCATATCCCTGCTGGAAGTGGACCCGCAGACCGGCAAGAAACTCGCCTACGCCGAGGTGGCCGACGCCTTGGAGACGAAGATCCGGGGCAAATACCAGTCCTCCGAGGTCAGCGTCCACATCATCGGCTTTGCGAAAGTCATCGGCGACATCACGGACGGCGCCCGCGGCGTGCTGGTCTTCTTCGGCGTCGCCATCGTAATCTCGGCCTTCCTGCTCTATTATTTCTCGCAGTCGCTCATCCTGACAATCCTGCCGCTGATCACCTCGGCCTGCGCGGTCGTCTGGCAGCTGGGTCTGCTCTACCTCTTCGGTTTCGGCATCGATCCGCTGTCGATCCTGGTGCCGTTCCTTGTGTTCGCCATCGCGCTGAGCCATGCGACGCAGATGCTCCGCTCGTTTCGCTATGAGTTCTACGTCGGGCGGGACGAGTTGCTCGCGGCCCGGGCGTCCTTCAGCAATCTCTTCATCCCGGGCACCGTCGCGATCCTGACCGATACGGTGGGCTTCCTGACCATCTACCTCGTGAAGGTGCCCATCATCCAGGAGCTCGCGATCACCGCGAGTCTCGGCGTCACGCTCATCATCCTGACCGACCGCTTCCTGCTGCCGGTCCTGCTGAGCTACACGAAGATGGCCCCGAATTTCCGAAAACGCGTCAACATCCGTCGTTTTGCCCTCCAGCCCGTTTGGCGGCGGCTCGTCACCTTCACCACGGGCTGGACCGCCTTCGTGATCATCGGCGTCACCTCGGTGTTTTGGATCATCGGCTTTGTGAAGGCCAAGCAGGTGAAGATCGGGGACATGCACGCCGGCGTGCCGGAACTGCGCCAGAGCTCGCGTTATAACGAGGATACGGCGGTCATCACCTCGAAGTTCAGCATCGGCGTCGACGTCATCACCGTCATCGCCGAGACCGTGCCCAACGGCGTGATCGATCACGATGTGATGGCCCTGGTCGACCGCTTCGGCTGGCACATGCGCAACGTCGAGGGCGTCAAGTCCACGCTCGCGCTCACCGATGTCGCCAAGACCATTTCCGCCGGATGGAACGAGGGCAGCCTCAAGTGGCGGGTCATCCCGAGGAACAAGGACATGCTCGCCCAGTCCGTGTCGCCCGTCGAAACCTCGTCCGGCCTGCTCAACAACGACGGCAGCGTCATCCCGGTCATGATCTACCTCACCGACCACAAGGCCGAGACGATCAAGCGCGTCATCAGCGCCGTGAAGGCCTTTCGCACCGACCCGGCCAATGACAAGGTCAAGTTCCAGCTCGCGACCGGCAACGTCGGCGTGATGGCCGCCACCAACGAGGTCGTGGAGTCCGCGCAGTTCCCGATGGTGATGTGGCTCTACATCGCGATCGTGGTGCTCTGCCTGATTTCGTTCCGTTCCTGGCGGGCCACGGTCTGCGTCGTGCTGCCGCTGGTGATCGTCTCCGACCTCGCCTACGCGCTGATGGTCTACCTGCAGATCGGGCTGAAGACCTCCACCCTGCCCGTTGTGGCGCTCGGCGTCGGCATCGGCGTCGACTACGGCATTTATCTCTGCTCCGCGCTCATGGAGAAGCTCCGCGAGGGCAAGTCGCTCGAGGACGCGCTGTGCGATTCCTTCGCGACCATGGGCACGTCAGTCGTGTTCACCGGCTTCGCCCTCTCGATCGGCGTCGGCACCTGGGCGTTCTCCGCGATCAAGTTCCAGGCCGACATGGGCGTGCTGCTGGCGTTCATGTTCCTCTTCAACATGCTCGGCGCGATGCTCCTGATGCCCGCCCTCGCCCGCCTGCTCTTCGCCAAGCACCTCGCCGGCCGCCTCCGGGCGCCAGACGCGCCGACGGTGTAGGCCTCCTGAATCATTCTCGTTCTTCGTTCTCCTCCTGAGCAGCCCGAGAGAACGAGAACGATTACGAGCAAGAGAACGAAACTGCCCGCAGTCCGGCAGACCTCCGTCCACTGACCATCACTTCCCGTCCGCTCCGCCCAGCACCTTGCCTGTGGCCGTGAAGGTGAACGCCAGGTCGAAATGCGTTTCCGTTTTCTCCGTGCTCAGCACGCGGCTGTAGGGCTCCATCCCCGGAGGCCGCACCCATTCGATCTGCTCAGTCTCTGCCGGCCGAAAACGCCATTGGAGCACCGCCACTCGCACGGCCGCCATGAAATCATCCGCAATTGGTCCGGGCGTTGAAAACACCAGCATGCTCGGCCCAACGTCCGTCACGCGGCCGCCCGCGTCCACCGTCACCCGCACGCCGACCGTCGCCAGCCCCCCTTGCTTGGACAAGGCCTTAGCCGGATAAACCGGATTTAGCAGCGGATAAATCGGCGTGGCCTCGCGAAAATCATCCGGTGTCCGGGCCGCCTTCCCCTCGCGCACCACCGCGTTCTTCGGCGACGCAGCCGGCAGCGCCTCCACAAACGCGAACGAGCTCCGGCCGACCGAAGGAGGATCCTGCGGCACGTGTCGGCATCCGGCGGCAGCCAGAATCAGGCCGCCTGACACCATGGCAACAGTGACCCGAAGCGGTGTTTGCATTGACGCGAGAATGATTCAGTCCGCACGCAGGGCAACCACCGGATCGACGCGCGCCGCCCGCCGCGCCGGTCTCCAGACAGCCAGCAGCGCCGCCACCATGAGTAAACCAGCGACCGCGCCAAACGTGAGCGGATCCGTGGCTGTCACGCCATAGAGCACGCTGGCGACCAGTCGCGTCATCGCCAGCGCTCCGGCGATTCCGAGTCCCAGCCCGATGCTGATCAGGATCAGCGACTCGCGGACCACCATCCACTGCACATGTTCCGGCCGTGCCCCGAGGGCTATGCGAATTCCGATTTCCCTGGTCTGCCGCGTAACGCCGTAGGAAATGATGCCATAGAGGCCGACGCACACGAGCACGAGTGCCAGACCGCCTAAGACGCTCGAAAACCATGCAAACAACCGCTCGCTCGCGGAAAGCCTTTCGATCTGCTCTTCCTGTGTGCGCACATCCGCCACCGGCAGATTCGGGTCGACGGCACGCACGGCCGCGCGGATCGACGGAACCAGCGCCTCCGGATTTCCCTGAGCCCGCACCACGTAGGTCGCCTCGCTCCATGAGTTCTGGTCGAAAGGGACATAGATTGTCGCGGGCATCGCACCCTTCAGATCGGCATACTTCGTATCCGCCACCACGCCGACAATCTCCACTGGCGCCAAGGGCCCCGGTCGCGCCCGGTAGAAAAGCTGCCGGCCGATCGGGTTCTCCGTGCCGATATACGTTCGCACGAACGCCTCGTTGACGATTGCCACCTTCGGTGCCACCGCCTCGTCGCGCGCGGTGAACCCGCGTCCGAGTAGTCGCGGAATTTCGAGCGTGGAAAAGAAGTCCGGCCCCACCGCGTTCACCGTGGCAGTCTCTTGTGCGCCCGGAGCCGGTGTGTGGCCGGGAATCGTGACGAGACTGTTGGCGGCCGCCCGGCTGAGCAGTGGCATCCACGAAAACGTCGCCGAGCGGACTCCGGGAAGAGAGGTGATCCGGTCGACGATTCGTTGGTGCACGATGGCCGCCCGCGCATCGTCAGCCCTGCCTGCGATCGCGTTTATTCGAAACAGGAGCAGTTGCTGCCGGTTGAATCCCACCTCGATCGCGTCGAGTTTTCTCAGGGTGCGCAGGAAGAGTCCCGAGCCGACGAGCAGCACCAGCGACAAGGCCACCTGGCCGACGAGCAGCGCCCTGCCAAGCCGAAGGCGCGAGCTTCCGCTCACACTTTTCCCGTCGCCGGGGAAACCGGCGCCCACATCGAACCGGCTCGCCCGAAGCGCCGGCCCCAGACCGAAAATCAACACCGTGATCACGGCAATCGCGGCGGTAAACGCCAGCACCCGCGCGTCAATCCCTACGTTGAGCACCAGCGGTTTGCCGTCCTCCGTCGTGAACGGAAGCGTCGCAAAGCTACGGCCCCAACAAGCCAACACCACGCCGGTGGCGACGCCGAGCCCGACGAGTAGGACACTTTCCGTGAGAAATTGCCGGATCAAACGTCCCCGGCTCGCCCCGAGCGCCAGCCGCGCCGCCAGTTCCCGACGTCGTGCGAGCCCGCGTGCCAGCAGCAGGTTCGACACATTTACGCACGCGATCAGTAGGACGAGCGCCACCAGTCCCATCAGGATCATCAGCCGTCGTTGGTAACCGTGCCTCAGCACGTTTAGCCCCTGGCCGCCCGCGCTTACGATCAGTCGCGGCGGTTCGACGATCGCTCCTTCCGTCGGTGTGTTGAAACTCGTCTTGGTCGCCACGTCTTCCAGCGCGAGGGCCTGAAAAACACTTTGGAAATTCGCCTCAACCTGCGCCGCCGTCATCGTCCGGTCGCGCCGGCCCATCACTCGCAGCATCCATGGTGCGCCCACTTTGCGCGCGCCCGGCCCCAACCACGAATCCACCTCCGGCCACATCGCAAGCGGCAGCGACACGTCCGGCGCGATCCCCACGTCCAGTGCGCCGTGAAATCCGGGCGGAGTTACGCCGACGATCGTCGCCGGCGCGCCGTTTACGCGGATCGTCTTGCCCAACGCCGCCGGATCGCCGCCGAACCGGTGCAGCCAATATCGGTGCGAGATCACGGCCGCCTGCGCCACACCGGGGCAGTCGTCCTCCGGCGTGATCAGCCGGCCGATCAACGGCGGCACTCCCAGCCCGGTAAAATAGTCGCCAGAAACCAACTGCCCGCTCGCGCTGCTCTCCGCTTGGCCGTCAACCACCAGCGTTGGCTGCCACAAAGGCGTGAACGCAAACAATGCAGCGAGCGTCCTGTTGCTCTTGGAAAATCCCTCGAACGCACGCAGCGAAAACGACGTGCAGGTCGTGACTTTGGTCTCCGGGTCCGTGTCCCAATCCCCGCTGATCGGAACGTCGAAGCCGCGCGCGCCGGCCCATTGAAACAAGGCAAGCTCGCCCGGCTTCCTTACCGGCAGCGTCTTCAACAGCACCTCATCCAGCACGCTGAAAATCGCCGTGTTCGCGCCAATCCCGAGACCAAGCGACAACACCGCCACCACCGCAAATCCCGGGCTTCGACGCAACTGCCGTGCCGCATAACGCAGGTCCTGGAGCAGTTGATCCGGCCAAATCCACCTGCGCTGCTCGCGGCAGCGCTCCCGCATGCGCGCCACGTTCCCGAACTGCCGCAGCGCGGCGTAACGCGCCTCGTCGGAGTTCATGCCGGCCTTGCGGTTCAGCTCGGTCTGCAACTCGACGTGGTGCCGCATTTCCTCGGCCATCTCGGCGTCGAGTTTTCTCCTGGCGAACAGCGCGCGGAGTTTGGCGGAAACGCTCATGATTCTCACTCCGCCCGCAGCGCGATCACCGGATCTACTTTCGCCGCCCGTCGGGCCGGCAGCCAGCAGGCGATGGCGGCGAGCGCGGTTAGCACGCCTGTGGCGAGCGCGAACGTCAGCGGATCCGTCGGCGATACGCCGAGCAGCACGCTTTGCAGCACGCGGGTCACGCCCAGCGACGCACCCAGGCCGAGGATCAGGCCGACCAGGACCAGTTTCATGCCCTGCCGGAGCACGAGCCCCAGCACATCGACCCGGTCGGCGCCGATAGCCACCCGGATGCCGATCTCCCGCGTGCGGCGGGCCACTTCCTGCGCCACCACGGCGTAGAGTCCCATGAGGGCCAGGGCGATGGCGGCAATGCTACACCCCGTCACCAGCTGGCCGATGACCCGCTGCTGCCAGAGCGCACGCTCGCCCACCGACCGCAGCGTGCCGGTTTGAAACAGCGGCACGTTGGGATCGAGGCGGCGCAGCGCCGCCTGCACCTGCGGCAGCAGTCCGGCCGCGTCCCCGGTCGTTCGGACCTGCAGGCTGGCGGCGGCCAGCGGCTGCTGGGGCAACGGCAGGTAATAGACCGGGTGCGGCTCATCCGCGGCTGGCGGGGAGTTGAGGAACGGATCGTCGCTCACCACGCCGACCACCAGCCGGGCCGGTTGGGCGGCATTGGCAAAATACAGCATGCGGCCGAGCGCGTCACCGTCCGGCCACAGGCTCTGCGCCAAGGTGCGGTTGATGATGACCACCGGCGTCGTTTCCGGCCCGTCCGTCCGGGCAAAGTCGCGGCCGCGCAGGAGGCTGATGCCGAGCGAGGCGAAGTAATCGCCCGTCACCAGGTTGACGTTGGCGGGCTTGCGCGGAGCGGTTTCCTCCGGCAAGGCGCCGACCTCGCCCTGATCGGTCGGCCCGTCATAAAAGGGCGGGATCGTCGCCCACGCCACCGCCCGAACTCCGGGCATGGATCGAACCCGCTCGAGCATCGCCCCATAAAGCGCCTGTCCGCGCGAGGCATCGTAGCCGTTCAGCGCCGGGTCGATTCGCGCCAGGAGCACCTCCTCGGTCTCCGTGGACGCGGCGGTCGCATCCAACGCCCGCTGGCTGCGATACATGAGGCCGGCTCCGACCAGCAAAACCACGCAGAGCGCAATCTGTGCGACGACGAGCAAGGATCGCAGCCAGGAACGCCGGCCGGACTGGCCGCCCTCGCCGGCCTTCAACGCCGTGAGCAGATCAACCCGCGAACCCTGCCAGGCCGGCAACAGCCCGATCGACAGCGTCGCGGTGAAAACCAGGCCAAGGCACGCCAGGACCATGCGCCAATCCAAGGCGAGATTCACGGCCGCGGCCTCGCCATTCTCCCCCGGAATCTTCCCGACGATCCAGGTGCCGGCGAGGTTGGCCGCGCCCAGCCCGAGCGCGCCAGCCACGGCTGCCACCGCCAGGCCTTCGGCGAGAAACTGCCGGACGACCCGCCTGCGCGAGGCCCCGAGCGCCAGCCGCAACGCCACTTCCCGGCGACGCGCCAGGGAGCGCGCCAGGAACAGGCTCGCGATGTTGGCTGAGACGGTTGCGAGCACCAGCATCGTGATGGCTCCGAGGAGGCCGATGAACAGGAGAGGCGCGCGCGAATCGGTGCCCGGGAAAGGACTGTAGGGACCGGTCCAAAACGTCCATGGGCGGTCCGTCGCCGTGATCGTGGCCGGCGAGTTTCGGGCGGCGACGGCCGCCAACTGCTCCCGCGCCAGCTGCAGGCTCTGCCCGGAAGCCAGCCGCCCGATCACCCGCTGCAGCCAATGCGACCGGCGGTCGGTGAACGGATCCGGACCGGCCGGCAACAACACCCCGCGCATGTGCAGCGGCACCCAGAGATCGTGGGCGCTGGGCAACTGCACGGCGCGGAAATCCTGCTCGGCCACCCCGACGATGGTGAACGACTGGCCGTTGATCATCACCTGCCGGCCGATCACCGTCGGGTCGCGCTGCCAGCGCTGCTGCCACAGCCGGTCGCTGACCACGACCACCGGGTTCCGTCCGGGTGTCACATCCTCCTCCGGTAAAAAATCCCGTCCCGCGGCCATCGTCACCCCGAGCGTCCGGAAATAGTTGCCGGAAACAAACTCGCCCAGCACGCGGTCCGTGCGCTGGTCCGCCGCCAGCGTGAACGGCGCCTCGCGGTAGGCGGCCAGTTCGCTGAACGCGGTGACAGTCGCCCGGCACTCGGCAAATTCGGGATAGGACAGGCCGGATACGCCGTAACCCTGCGGTTGCCGCCCGACGCGGACGAGCCGGGCCACATCGCGCAAACCCGGCAGCGGCCGGGAAAACATGGCGGTGCCGAGGGATACCACCGCCAGATTCAGGCCGATGCCGAGCGCGAGCGTGAGGATCGCGAGCGCCGTGAATCCGGGATGCTTGCGCATCGTCCGGACCCCGTGTGCGAGATCGCGCCCGACCTGCTCCAACCACACCGAGCCCCGCTGCTCGCGGGATGCCTCCTGGATCACGCCGACATTCCCGAACTGCCGCAGCGCGGCGTAGTGCGCCTCCTCGGGGCTCATGCCCGCCTTCAGATTTAGCTCCGCCTGCAGGACAACATGCAGGCGCATCTCCTCGGCCATCTCGGCGTCGAGCTTTCCTTGGCGAAATAGTGAACGAAATAGGCGCAAGAATTTCACGGGCGGGTAGTGTTTTGCACAGGAGATCGCAGAGGTAGCAGAGGAGGAATCAGATTATCCGTGGTTTTGTTTTCTCTGCGCTCTCCGCGGCCTCCTGTAGAAGTGGATCGGTTGTCTTGCTCTCACGCGTTCCCCAGGACGAGGTTGATGGCGGTGGAAAGCTTGGCCCAATCCGCCTGTTCGACTTGGAGTTGCTTCCGGCCCGTGGCGGTCAGCGAATAGAACTTCGCCTTCCGGTTGTTGTCGGAGACGCCCCACTCCGCCTTGATCCAACCCTGGTCCTCCAGCCGGTAGAGCGCGGGATAGAGCGAGCCTTGCTCGACGGTCAGCATGTCCTTTGACATCTGCCCGATCCGGATCGCGATGCCGAAGCCGTGCATCGGCTCGTTCTGGAGTGACTTGAGAATGAGCAGGTCGAGGGTGCCCTGCAGGAGATCGGCTTTGGGGTTGGTCATGGTCTTGCCTAGATTGACTAGGAGAAGGCCTCCTCTCCCCTAGATTGTCAAGGCGAGATGTCTTTTGGCCATGGATTCCGCGGACGAAGACGGATAGATCCGAGGCGCGGAAACCGCAGAATACACGGAATCAGATGCGGGAACCGCAGTGTCCAGATCTGTCCTGCTGATTTTTTCTGTGTCTTCCGTGTATTCTGTGGTGCTGATCATCCGTGCTGATCCGTGGAATCAGTAGTCAATTCCCTTTCCCTGCGGGCTTGCCTGCCCAATCGGTCCTCTGTTCTCTGTCGTCCGTCCTCTGATGTCTTCCGACTCCTCTCCGTTCCTCACTCCGTGGCAGCGCAAGCTCGTGGGCGCGGCTCTTGGCCTGGCGGCGCTCGTCGGGATCGGCTGGCTCGTGTTCATCCTCCTGGCCGGCGTCGCGCGGTTCGTCGGCTATTTCTCGGGCGTGATCTGGCCGCTTTCCGTGGCGGTCATCCTCGCGCTGATCCTGCGACCGGTCGTGGCGCTCTTTGAGCGGCGACTGAAAATCAGTCGCCCCATCGCCGTCGTGCTGCTGTATGGCGTCTTCACGCTGCTGCTCGCCGGCCTGCTCTTCGGCTTCGGCCCGGCGCTCATCGCCCAGCTGCTCGACTTCATCGCCTACCTGCCCGTGCTCTGGCACAACACGCTCGCGTGGGGCGACAAGCATTTTCCCGAGTGGATCGCCTTCGCCCGGCACTACCTCGATCACCCGGCGGTGAAGACCGCTCTCGATGGCCTCACGAAGCAGGCTCAGGACTTGTTGACCCAGGTGGCACCCTCGCTGCTGCAGGCGGGCAAGGGCCTGTTCGGCATCTTCGGCTTTTTCGCGTCGCTCGCGGTCATACCCGTTTACCTGTTCTTTTTTCTGCTGTCGGACGAGGCGCCGGCCAAGTCGCTGCCCGAGCACCTGCCCTTCCTGAAGAAGGAGCACCGCGACGACGTCGTCTTTCTCGTGAACGAATTTCTCGGCATCCTGGTCGCTTTCTTCCGTGGACAGCTGCTGATCGGGCTGATCATGGGCGTGGCCTACGCCATCGGTTTCTCCCTCGCCGGACTGAAGTTCGGCCTGGCGCTCGGCTTGATGACGGGGCTGCTCAATGTCGTCCCCTACCTCGGGTCAATTCTCGGCCTGAGCATCGCCCTGCCCCTCGCCCTCTTCCAGCCCGACGGCGGTCTGCCGCTGGTGGGCATATGCCTCGCGGTCTTCGTGGCGGTTCAGGTGCTGGACGGCTGGCTGTTGACCCCGCGCATCATGGGCCGGCAGACCGGCCTGCACCCCGTCGCCATCATCGTCGCCGTCTTCTTCTGGGGCCAGGCCCTTGGCGGCATTCTTGGGATGATGCTGGCGGTGCCGCTGACGGCCTTCTTCGTCACGGCGTGGCGGCTGGTCCGGCGGAAGTATTTCACGGCCGGCCAGTGAACATCCGGCCGACCCCGGACTCCCAAACTCAACCCACCCCACCGGCCGTGCACAGATCAGCCCTCTTCGCCTCCCTCGCGGTGACCGCCGCGGCCAGCCTGACTTCCCTGACGGATCCAGCCCAGGTTGCCGCTGACTGGAACAGGACCCTCGATGACGCGCGCCAACCGATCCTTGCGCCCGGCCCGCTCGGGTTGACCGCATCGGGGCCCGGTTCGCTGACATTCCGCGCGGAGCCAACGGCACCGACGCCGTTTTTTAGAGCCCATCCTGCGCCGCCAACGGAAGCGGACGCCACGTCACCCGCCAAGGAAAACAACCGCGACGTGTTGGTCGTCCCCGGTGATCTGGATCCCAAGATTCTCCATCAGGTGTCGGGCGACATGGACCCGAAGATCCTGCACGGCGGGACGGGGAAGAGACCCGATCCTCGGAAACTCTTCAAACCCGTCGATCCGCGGTTGCAGCCGCCTCCCGGAGCACCGGCCGAACCCTCCGTGGCCGACGGTAAGTAGCTCGCGCGAATTCCCGGTTGCAGCGGCGGCATCTTGGCGCACCTATCGGGAATGCCTTGGGAAGTGCTTTTCAAAGACGGAGTCCACCTGCCGCAGATCGGCTGGTGGCTCGACGCCCGCAAAGCCCAGCAGCGTTCGTTTGTCTCGCACGCCCACTCCGACCACATCGCTTCGCACCGCGAGATCGTCGCGACCCGTGCCACCGCCAGCCTGATGCGCCTGCGGATATCGGGCAAGCGCGAGGAGACCATCCTCGACTACGGACAAGCATGGGCGGCCGAGTTCGGTTGCGAGATGAAGCTCTTTCCGGCCGGCCACATCCTCGGCTCCGCCATGCTGCACGCCACGACCGAGCACGGCTCACTGCTTTACACCGGCGATTTCAAGCTGCGCCCGAGCCTCGCCGCCGAGCCCTGCGACCCGCCGCGAGCGGACGTGCTGATCATGGAGACGACCTTCGGCCTGCCGAAGTATGCGTTCCCTCCCCAGGAGGAGATTGAACGCGGCCTCGTGGACTTCTGCCGGCAGGCGCTGGCGGACAAGGTGACGCCCGTGCTGCTCGCCTACAGCCTCGGTAAGACGCAGGAGCTGCTGCAGATCATCGGCGGGGCGGGCCTGCCCGTGATGCTGCACGCCCATGGTTACCGCATGACCAGGCGTTACGCGGAACTCGGGATGAAGCTGCCGCCTTTCCTGTTGCTCGATGAGCACAACTACGCCGGCCACGTGATCATCGCCCCGCCGATGGGCAACGCCGGGCCGCTGGCGTGGATTCATCCCAAACGCACCGCGGTGGCCACCGGCTGGGCCATGGACAGCGGCGCGATCTACCGCAACGGTTGCGACGCGGCCTTCCCGCTTTCGGACCACGCAGACTTTCCCGACCTGCTGGCGCTCGTCGACCGCGTGAAACCCAGGCTCGTCTACACCCTGCATGGCTTCGCCCGGGAATTCGCCGCCACACTCCGCGCCCGCGGCACGGAGGCCTGGGCCATCGGCCAGCAGAACCAGATGGAACTGTCGATGTGAGCGGGTCTCTTTGTGGGAGCGAGCTGGCTCGCAATATGCGCTCCCATCGCGCGCCAGCTCGCTCCCACCCGGAATCATGGCACCCCGTCGACAAATCCTCGACGCCCGTCGCACTTTCGCCCATGGGTGCTGTCGCATTCCCACCTTGAAGAAAATTTTATTCCTCCTCTGCCTGCCCGCCCTGGCCTGCGCCGCGCCGTTCACCGCATTTCGCGACGGCGAGTCGTTCACCTACAAGGTGGGTTTCCTGCTCTTCCCCCACGCGGGCGACATCATCATCGCCGCGCATGAGCAAAAACTGGACGGAGCCGACGTGATGAGCGTGACCACCGACACCAAGTCGCGCGGCATCGTCCGCGGGCTCTACGCCTTCGACAACAAGGCGGAGGTCGTCATCGACCGGAAGACCGGCCGGATGCTCAGCGTCAAGGAGAGCGGCGCCGATCCCAAGCGCAACACCGATACCTCCATCAGCTTCGACTACGCGAACCGCGTCGCGCAATACACGGACCGCGTCCGCCCGGAGCGCTCCGAGACCGTGCCGATCCCCGACGGCGATCCGGTCGACCTCATCAGCGCGTTGGTGCAGACGCGCGACTGGAACCTGAAGCCCGGCGAAAAGCGCGACTTGGTGGTGCAGTTCGGCAGCGATTTTTTCCCGCTTTCCATCTACGCGGACCACTACGAGGAGGTCAGCACTCCGCTCGGCACCTATCAGACCCTCGTGCTCGTCCCGCGCATGGACAAGAATCCCAAAGGACTCTTCAAGCGGGGCGGCGAGATCAAGGTCTGGATTTCCCAGGACGCCAGCAATCTGCCGGTGAAGATGCAGCTCAAGCTGAACTTCGGCGCGGCCACGCTGTGGCTCAGCGACTACAAGGCGCCGGCGCTCATCACGGCGAAATAACCGGTGGGGCCGGTGCTCGCCTCGCCGCTCAGGACACACGAACCCGGCGTGCCGGCAAGCGGCAGCCCTACATTTTGGCGAACAACCCCGCGTCGACCTGAAACCGCCACGGCTTTTTCGCCCAGACCGGCCCGGCGTAATCGATGCCGATGCGCGGCCCCGCCTTGATGTGGCGTCGTGGCAGGACGAGACCGGTGTCCTCCAAGTGCAGGCCTGTGGCCGGTTGAGCGGAGCAGCCGTTGAGCTGGCGGTTGATCGCGAGGTGCTTCGTCAGGCGACCGGGTCCCGAAATATCCGCTACCCCACGAATCAGCACGGCTGCGGGATAGTCCGCCGGGCCGGTCACGAGGTTGAGCATCTCGTGCACCCCGTAGCACAGGTAGACATACCAGACGCCACCGGCCTGATACATGACCTCGGTCCGCTTTGTCCGGCCTTTGCTGGCGTGACTGGCAAGATCACGCTCGCCGTCGTAAGCCTCAACTTCAGTAATGACTTGCGTGACAAACCCAGAGACGTTTCGACGAACCAATACCTTGCCCAGCAGCCATTTCGCCAAAGCGACTGTATCGGCACTCTGTAGTTCTGACGGCTGGATCACACGGGGCACGGAGTTTGATTTGGCGCCCCAAATCGCAGCTCGCAAGCCGGCAGTCGGGAGCTAACTTCCACGCTACCCCAACGATTTCCCGCAAATCGTAAATAAATCCTTGATTACCCCCGCCCGACTCCCCTTATTTCGCCCCTTTGAACTTATGAAAGCCACTATCAAAACGCAGGGGAAGCAGTTCTCGGTCAGCGAGGGCGATATCCTCATCGTAAACCGCTATCCCAAGACGGAAACCGGTTCCACGATCTCGATTAACGAAGTCCTCGCCGCGGGCGAGGGCGAGAATTTCAAGGTCGGCACCCCCTTCCTCACCGGCGCCTCGGTCACCGCCAAGGTCCTCGAGAACAAGCGCGCCAAGAAGGTCATCGTCTTCAAGAAGAAGAAGCGCAAGGGCATGGAGCGCAAACGCGGCCATCGCCAGGAACTCTCGGTCATCAAGATCGAATCCATCACCGTTTAATCACCCACTGCCATGGCACATAAAACAGGTCAGAAATCATCCAGCAACGGCCGCGACAGCGCGTCGAAGCGTCTGGGCATCAAACTTTATGGCGGCCAGAAGGTCCTCGCCGGCGGCATCATCGTCCGCCAGCGCGGCTCCAAGCACCACCCCGGCAAGGGCGTGGGCGTCGGCCGCGATTGGACGCTCTTCGCGCTCAAGGACGGCACCGTCGAGTTCGACAAGGCTCACCGCAAGGTGAACGTTGTCTGAGCAGTCCCGCCGCCCCCTCTCCACTCAGGCGCACCTTTCCGGTGCGCCTTTTTTGTTTTCGGAAAGATCGGCCAAGGCGCCCCACCCATCCGTCAGCCTTGCAGCGCCGCGGGGTTTTCTTTTCCTAGCACCGTGTCCGACCGCCTGAAAGAACTCCAACGTCAGCGAGCCCTCGCGCAGGAACAGGTGGATTGGCTTGATCGCGAGATCGCGCGGGAGTCGGGCCAGCCTGCGCCTGCGGCCGTTCCTCCTTCGGTCGCGGCCGTCGTGCCGCCCGGGCCGGTGCCAACGACCCAGGACGTGGTCTCGACAGCCCAGGCGGCGGTCGACGCCGAGGCCATCCTCGCCCGATACCGGAGTGAACCGGAGGCGCTGCAGAAAAGCGTCAAGTTGGGTTGCTACCTCTATTTCTTCCTCGCCCTCGTCATCCTCGGTCTGGGGCTCGCGGGCTGGTATTTCCTGCGGATGGCGCACACATGATGTAGGGCCGCCGCTCGTCGGCGCGCCGTTCCGCACGCGAACAACGGCATGGCGACAAGCGCCACCCCTACATTAAGGACAGAGCTACCTCAGAGCGTCATGCGCTGACCGAGCGAGTTCCACGACTCCCAGACCGCGTCCGTGAACTGCATGTATTTCACGCCGGTTGCGAAATCCGTCAGCGTCACCGGTTTTTTGTGGCGGATGCTGTCGATGAAATCCGCCTCAACCCGCCAGGCGCCGCGTTTCGCCGGCGGGATCTCGACCAGCTTCTCGGCCTCGCCCGCCCGGGTCAGCCACAGCTGGTTGCCTGCCAAGTCAAGCCGCAGGCCAGCGGCGCTGCCGTTCAGCCGGATCTCGTTGCGGAGTGCCGTGCGTTCCACCCCGCTGAAATGCGCCACCAACCGCGCGCCGTCCGCATAGCGGCCCAGCACGGTCACGCTCTCGGGGATCGTGGTCGGCCACGGCACGCCTTCCTCATCCTTCCGCTCCTTAGTGAAAACCGCCGCATCCGCCATCAGCGCCGAGACGCCGCGGCCGAGCCAGCGCAGGGTCATCTCGTAATAGATCCCCATGAAGAGCGTGTTCTTGCCGCTCAGGCCGCTGTCCAGCCGCCAGCTGCGCGGCAGGGAGCTGTCGGCCAGGGCGCCGTTGGTGCAGGTCACCAGCACCTCGCGCAGCGTGCCGAGCACGCCCTCCTCCAGCAGGTCGATGATGGTGGCGTCAAAGGGCAGCGACATCGGCGCCGGGACGATCTGGGCGACGAGCTCCGGATGCTGCCGCGATTCCTCGAGCATCATCTCGGCCTCCGCGAGGTTGCGCGCCATGCGCGCCTCGGTCAGGACGTGCTTGCCGGCCCGCAGGGCGGCGACGGACAGCTTGGCGTGCATGTTCGGCCAGGTGCCGATGCAGACCGCGTCGATGTCCGGCGACTCCACGATCGCCCGCCAGTTCTCGGCGACGACCGGGATGTTGAATTCCCGGGCGACCTTCTCGCCCGACTCCTTCGTGCGGTTGCAGACCGCGACGACCTCGACGCCGGGAATCTCCTTGAACCCAGGAATGTGCTTCCAGCGGGTGTTGCCGCCAGCGCCGATGACGCCGATGCGGACGGGCTTGTTCACGGGGCCGGCTCTTCCGTCGCGGCCGCCTTCTCCAGGGAAAGCTGGCTCTGCTCCGTCTCGTCGAGGCCCATCTCCGCGTCGCCCGCGCCCTGCGGGGCGTTGGAGGTTTGGAGCCAGGCGTCGATCTGACGCGGGGACAGCACGTCGGAGGACGGCAGTTCGTCGAGCGACTTGATGCCGACAAACTCCAGGAAGGCCTCGGTCGTGCCGTATTGGATCGGCCGGCCCGGGAGGTCGGCGCGCCCGACGATGTAGACCAGGTCCCGCTCCAGCAGCTTGGTCAGGCCGGCCTCGGCCGACACGCCCCGGATCTGCTCGATCTCGGCGCGCGTCACCGGCTGGCGATAGGCGATCACCGCCATCGTCTCAAGCGACGACGGGCTCAGGCGCACCGGCGGCGGCTCGTTGCGCAGCAGGCGCACCCAGCGCGCATAGCGCGGATGAGTCACCAGGCGCCAGCCGTGATGGCCCTCGACGAGCACGATCTCGCTGGCGGCCGCCTGCAGCTCAAGCGAGATGGCGTCCATCGCCTCGCGGATCTGGGCGGTCGTGATGAGGGTCGGCACGTCGCGGTAAAACTCGTCGTCCTCGACCGGCGGGGCCACCACTTCGGCCACGTCGGCCGCATCCAGCGGCGGCACCGGCTCGGCGGGTGCCTCGGCGGTTTCGGCCTCCGGCGCGACCGCGCCCTCGCCGACCAGCGGCAGCGCCGTCGCCTGTTCGTGGAAACGGCTCACGGCCGTCTGGATGTCCTTCACGGAAAGAGGGCCGTTCGAGGCGAACAACATCACTTTCAACACACGCTTGAGATCAAATGACATGCTTTAAACCCCCAGTGAATGCGGCGGGGCGGCGCCCTAGCAATCCCGAAAAGAGGACCTGTGGACTGGGTAGGGCGAATCCTCCGGATGAGCCGAACGAACGTCCTCGCGGCTCATCCGGAGAATTCGCCCGACCCTTGTCGTTTCTTCATTGGCGCCCCCGTTTTCGAGCTAGCCGCCGCCGGTCGCCACCGCTTAACTGACCGGACTATGACCTGGGACCGCTTCAAGTCGCTTTACTACACCAACCCCAAGCTCGGCCTGTCGCTCGACGTCAGCCGCATGCCCTTCCCCGACGATTATCTGCCGGCCATGGAGCCGAAGATGCAAAAGGCCTTCGCCGACATGGCGGCCCTCGAGGGCGGCGCCATTTCCAACCCGGACGAAAAGCGCATGGTCGGGCACTACTGGCTGCGCGCCGCCGATCTCGCCCCGAACCCGGAGCTGAGCGCGGCCATCACCTCAACGCTGGAAGCGATCCACACGTTCACGGCCAAGGTCCACAAGGGCGAGATCGGCTGCACCGCCGGCAAGTTCAAGGAGGTCCTTGTCATCGGCATCGGCGGCTCCGCCCTCGGGCCTCAGTTCGTGAGCCATGCCCTCGGCCGGCTCAAGGGCGGCCGGGACAAGATGGGGGTTTCCTTCTTCGACAACACGGACCCGGACGGCATGGACTATGTGCTCAAGCAGCTCGGCAGCCGGCTCAAGCAGACGCTCGTCGTCGTCATTTCCAAGTCCGGCGGCACCGCCGAGACGCGCAACGGCATGCTCGAGGCCCAGGCTGCGTTCAAGGCGGCGGGTCTCGAATTCCCGAAGCATTTCGTCGCCGTCACCGGCGAGGGCTCGAAGCTCGACCAGGTCGCCGTGAAGGAAGGCTGGCTGGCGCGCTTCCCGATGTGGGACTGGGTCGGCGGCCGCACTTCCGAGCTGTGCGTGGTCGGCCTGCTGCCGGCCGCACTCCAAGGCATCAAGATCGACCAGATGTTGGCCGGCGCCGCCGCCATGGACGTCGTCACGCGCAAGAAATCCCTGCGGGAAAATCCCGCCGCGCTGATGGCGGCGATGTGGTATTGGGCGACCGACGGCCGCGGCACCAAGGACATGGTGGTGCTGCCCTACAAGGACCGCCTGCTGCTCTTCTCCCGCTACCTGCAGCAGCTCGTCATGGAATCGCTCGGCAAGGAACTCGACCTGGGCGGCAACACGGTCAACCAAGGCATCGCCGTCTACGGCAACAAGGGCTCCACCGACCAGCACGCCTACGTCCAGCAGCTGCGCGAGGGCGTGAACAATTTCTTCCTCACCTTCATCGAGGTGCTCAAGGATCGCGCCACGGACGCCTCCCTCGAGGTCGAACCGGGCGTGACCAGCGGCGATTTCCTGCAGGGCTTCCTGCTCGGCACCCGCGACGCCCTGAGCGAGAAGGACCGCCATTCCATCACGATCACGGTTAGCGAGGTTTCGCCCAAGACGATCGGCATGCTGATCGCCCTCTACGAGCGCGCCGTCGGCCTCTATGCTTCGCTCATCGGCATCAACGCCTACCACCAGCCCGGCGTCGAGGCGGGCAAGAAGGCCGCCGGCGGGGTCATCGCCCTGAAGCTCAAAATCGATGCCATCCTGCGCGCCGCCCCCGGCACGGCCTTCACCCCAGAATCGCTGGCGGCCGCGCTTGGTGCGCCCGGCCAGACTGAGACGATCTTCAAGGTGCTCGACCACTTGGCCGCCAACCCGGGCAGTCGCGTCGTCAAGACCGTGCGCAAGCCCTGGTCCGACTCGACCTACGCTTGGCAGGCCTGATCCTGGCCGGATGAAGCTCCGTCTCTATGCCGTGCTGGCCAGCGTGGTCGCCCTCGGGCTGGCCGTCGCCCTCGTGCGCGAACAGGCCGCCAGCCGCGAGCTCGCGGAGCGCGTGACGAAACTCACCCGGCTGAACGCCGACCTGCGCTATGAATTCAAACAGACCGCCCGCCAGGCCGCCGAGGTCGGCCAGCACGCGGTGGAGCTTGATTCGCAGCTCGGTTCGACCAAGGCCCGCACCAAAGCCACCGAAATCAAGCAGGTCCAGCTCACCCGCGAGCTGACCGAGACCAAAAGCCAGCTGTCCGAGCGGGAGCAGCGCGAGGTCGCCCTGATGGCCGAACTGGCCACCCTTCGACAGAAGGTCGCCGAGGCCTCCCGGATGCCGGCTGCTCCGGCAACCACCCCTGCTCCCGCAGCCGTTGTGGCGACGCTACCGGTCATCAGCCAGCCGGTCGAGCCCCCCCAGCCAGCCGTCGACGTGGCCGCTTACGACCGGCGCATAGCAGAGCTGGAGCAGCAACTGACGCAACTCCTCACCCGGGCCCTCGCCGACGCGGGCGAGGCTCCGGCTCCTGAGCCGGCTCCGGCCGCCGCCCCCGCCTCGTTCCAGGTCGTCCGGGTCGGGCCCCGTGACTCGTTCGTAGTCCTCGACTACGGCATCGAACAGGGTGCCCGGCTCAACGATCAGCTGCTCCTGCGCCGGGGAACATCCGACGTCGCCCGGGTTCAAATCAGCGATGCCCGCCCCCGTTTCTCCCTTGCCCAGGTGCTGCCGGACACCTTGAAAGGACAGTTGCAGACCGGCGATTTAGTCGTATTAAAAAAATGAACATGCCTATTTCTCGCAAAGCCCTCTACGTTTCCCTGCTTGCGCTGTTCGCCCTGCTGGGATTCTCCGGCTGCGTTCCGTCCAAGCAGGAATCCTCCATCCCGTGGAGCCGCCCGGCCGACTGGGAAGGACAGATTCCCGGCATGGGCAAGTAAAGAGCCCCGCTCCGCTCTTTTCCCAGGCGACGTCATGACCACGCCTGCCGTCAACGCGTCGCTGACTCCGCTTCCCGGCCACCTTTATGTCGTGGCCACGCCCATCGGCAACCTGGCCGACCTGACGGACCGCGCTCGCGCCATCCTTGGCGCCGTCGATGTGGTCGCCTGCGAGGATACGCGCACCACCGGTGCGATGCTGACCCGCCTGGGCTTGCATCGCGAGCTGGTCCCCTATCACGAGCACAACGAGACCGAGGCCGCCGAGAAACTGGTCGGACTGATCGCCGTCGGAAAATCCGTCGCGGTCGTTAGCGATGCCGGCACACCCGGCCTGAGCGATCCGGGCTTCCGCATCGTCCGCGCCTGCCGCCGGCGCGGTTTGCCTGTCATCCCCGTTCCCGGCCCGAGCGCGCTCATTACGGTGCTGTCAGCGGCCGGCCTGCCGACCAATGGGTTTCTCTTTGCCGGCTTCCTGCCGCCCAAGACCGCCGCGCGCACCGCGTTCCTGGAGAGGCATCGCGACTTCGACTACACGCTCGCGTTCTACGAAAGCTGCCACCGCATCGACAAGTTCGCCGCGGAGATCGTGAGCATCCTCGGCCCCGACCGCGTCGTCTGCATCGCGAAGGAAGTCACCAAGATCCACGAGACGTTCCTCACCGGTCCCGCGGCGGACGTGGAAGCCCGGCTCCTGAAGATGAGCCTGAAGGGCGAGTTCGTGGTGCTGATCGCCCCGAAGGATTTCGTTCAGTGATCATGTCGCCCGCCGTTGCCATCATCGATATCGGCAGCAACTCCATCAAGGTGCTTGTGGCCGCCCGCGATGGCTCTGGCGTTGTGCAGGCCTTGAGGAGCCAGACCATCGAGGCCCGAATCAGCGCCGGCATCAGCAAGAGTGAGCCGCGCTTGAGCGAGGAAGGGATGGTCCGCGGCCTTGCCGCCGTCCGAGATCTTCTCGCGGCCGCCGCGCCATTTTCCCCGGTGAAGACCGTCCTCGTGGCCACCAGCGCGGTGCGCGATGCGGTCAACGGACCCGACTTCCGTGCCCGGGTGCAGGCGGCGACCGGCCACGAGATCCGCATCCTGACCGGCGAGGAGGAGGCCAACGGGATCGGTCGCGGCTTGACCAGCGACCCGGCACTCGCCGGGCTGCGGGATTTCTATGTCTTCGACCTCGGGGGCGGGAGTCTCGAGTGCCTGCTTTTCCGGGACCGGAAGATCGCGCAGGCGATCAGCCTGCAGCTCGGCTGCGTGCGACTGACCGAACGCTTCATCAAGGACCCGGCGGCCCCGCTGGTCGTCGCCGAGTCCACGGCTCTGGCCGTGCACGTCCGCGACGAGCTGAAGCGCAGCGGCTTTCGCTTCCCCGTGGTCGCCCCGGCCGCCGTTTTCACCGGTGGCAGCATGTCGACCGTCCGGGCGCTCAAGGGCGCGCTCCACGGCGTCGCGATGGAGGATACGCCGGCCATCGTCGCCACGGCCTCCCTGGCCAGTCTGCTGGACGAACTGGCCCCGCTCACTCTCGAGCAGCGCAAGGCCGTTCCGGGCATGCCGCCCGGCCGGGCCGATGTGTTTCCCGCCGCGCTCGTCACGATGCTGGCCGTGGCCGATTTCGCCCACATCGACCGCTTCCACCACTCGTTCCACAATCTCCGCTGGGGCCTGGCCGCCGAGGCCCTTGAGGGTCTGGCCTGAATTGCTTTCACTTCCACACACCATGAAATCCCCCGGGCTCTTCGTCCTGTTCGCTTGCGCCGCCGGCTCATTGCTGGCCGTTGATAATCCTCCCTCCTTGCTCGGATTCCTGCCGGACCACGCCGTCGCGCAGGTCAGTCTGGAGAAGAAATTCGACGAGCAGCTCGACCCCGCCGACCTCCGTGGCTGGCTTGAGACCATGGCGGCGGAGCCGAACCATGTCGGGTCGCCACACGACAAGCTGAACGCCGAGTTCACCCTCGCCAAGTTTCAGGAATGGGGCTGGGACGCCCATATCGAGACCTTCTACGTGCTCTACCCGACGCCGCTCACGCAGAAACTCGAATTGGTGTCGCCAACCCCGTTCACGGCCAAAATCCACGAGCCCGAGATCGCCGGCGACCGCGCTTCCGGCAACACCAAGGGCGCGCTGCCACCCTATCACGCGTATGGCGCGGATGGCGACGTCACCGCGGAGCTGGTCTATGTGAATCGCGGCATGCCCGACGATTACAAGGAACTCGAAACTCACGGCGTCAGCGTGAAGGGACGCATCGTCATCGTCCGTTACGGCGGCGGCTGGCGCGGGCTCAAGCCCAAGCTCGCCTACGAGCACGGCGCGGTCGGCTGCCTGATCTACTCCGATCCCGCGGACGACGGCTACGGCGCCGGCGACGTATATCCCAAAGGCGGCTACCGTCCCGCCGACGGCGTGCAGCGCGGGTCGGTCGCCGACATGCCGGTTTATGCCGGCGACCCGCTGACGCCCGGCGTCGGCGCCACGAAGGACGCCAAACGACTGCCGATCTCGGAGGCCAAGACCATCCTGAAGATCCCGGTGATGCCCATCTCCTATGCGGATGCCCAGCCGATGCTCGCCGCCCTCAGCGGAGCGGTCGTGCCTCCGGCCTGGCGCGGCGCCTTGCCCATCACCTACCATATCGGGCCCGGACCGGCGAAGGTGCACCTGGCCATCACTTCCGATTGGTCGCTCAAGCCCGTCTATGACGTCATTGCCACCATCAAGGGCAGCGAACTGCCCGACCAATGGGTCATTCGCGGCAATCACCGCGACGGCTGGGTGTTTGGCGCGTGGGATCCCCTTTCCGGCCATGTGGCCATGATGTCCGAGGCCAAGTCCATCGGCGTGCTGGTAAAGTCGGGTTGGAAACCGAAGCGCACGCTCGTCTACTGCAGCTGGGACGGCGAGGAGCCGGGCCTGCTCGGCTCGACCGAATGGGCCGAGACCCACGCCGACGAACTGCAGAAAAAGGCGGTCCTTTATCTGAACTCCGACACGAATACCCGCGGTTTCCTGCAAGCCTCCGGCAGCCACGCCCTCCAGAGCTTTGTCAATCAGGTCGCGGGCAGCGTGCGCGACCCGGAGATGAAGGTCAGCGTCCTCGAGCGCCTCCGCGCGAGCATACTCGTCGACGGCGCCAAGGACGGGGCTTCGCCGCATGATCGCGCGGTCGCCAAGCAGGTTGCCGCGAGCCATGAAGTGCCGATCGGTGCGCTCGGCTCGGGGTCGGACTTCACGCCGTTCCTGCAGCATCTCGGCATCGGCACGCTGAGCATCGAGTTTGGCGGCGAGGACCAGCAGGCAGGCGTCTACCACTCGATCTACGACTCGTTCGACCACTACGACCGCTTCGGCGACCCGGGCTACCACTATGGCGTCGCCCTCGCCCAGACGGTCGGCCGCGTGATGCTGCGCATGGCCGACGCCGACGTGCTGCCGGTCCACGAGACCGATTTCAGCGACACGGTCGGCCGTTACCTCGAGGAAATCCATACTCTCGCCGACAACCTGCGCAGCAGCACCGACGAAAAGAACAAGCTCATCGACGCCAACGCCTACATCCTCGCCTCCGACCCGACCGAGACCTACGTGCAGCCGGAGAAATCCGCCGCCGTGCCGTTCCTCAATCTCGCCGCCCTAGACAACGCCGTGCTCCGCCTGAAACAGAGTGCCAAGGCCTGTGACGAGGCCGGAGCCCAGTCCCTTGCCGCCGGTCTGCCGCTGACCGGCGCACAGCGGGCGGAGATCGAAACCCTGCTGCAGGGCATGGAGCAGTCCCTGACCGACCCGACCGGTCTCCCCGGCCGCGAATGGTTCCGCCACATGATCTACGCCCCAGGCCTGCTGACCGGCTACGGCGTGAAGACCCTGCCCGGGGTCCGCGAGGCCATCGAGGCCCGCCGCTGGGCGGAGGCGGAGAAATATTCCGCGATCACGGGACGTGCCCTCGACGCCTACAGCGACCGGCTCGACCAGATCAGCGCGATCTACAAGCCGGTGACGTCGAAGAACTGAGGGAGCGGCCAGTTGAATGTTGAGGGTTGAAAGTTGAAAGACGGAACTGCCCTGGGTGATCCCACGTTCGGCCTTTCAACTTTCATCATTCAACTTTCAACTTCTTGAGCGCCGCCAGCATCTGCTTGAAGTCCTTCGGGAGCGGCGCCGTGAGATCCATGACCTTACCGCTGACCGGATGGGTGAACACTAGATGCTCGGCGTGCAGCATCACGCGTGGCGGCACCGGCAGGGCCGGGTCCTGCTTCCATCCATAGGTCTCGTCGCCGAGCACGGGATGCCCGAGCGATTTCAGGTGCACGCGGATCTGGTGCGTGCGGCCGGTATGGATGCGACAGCGGAGAAACGCCGCTTTGCCGGCAAATTTCTTCTCCACCGCCCAGTCGGTGCGTGACGGCCGGCCGCCCTCGCCCGTCGTCATCCGGTGCCGGTGCACGGGGTGGCGGCTGATGCTCCGGTCGATGCTGCCGCTGTCGTGCTTCGGCACGCCCGAGACGATCGTCACGTATTCCTTCTTGAGCGTGCGCGAGGCGAATTGATCGGCCAGGGTGCGGTGGGCCGCATCGTTCTTGGCAACGACGATCAGGCCGGAGGTTTCCTTGTCGAGCCGGTGCACGATGCCCGGCCGCTCGACTCCGCCGATGCCGCTCAGGCCGCCCGCGCAGTGCGCCAGCAGCGCGTGGACCATGGTGTCCTCGCCCGTGCCGATACCAGGATGCACGACCATGCCGGCGGCCTTGTTGAGCACGATCATGTGCTTGTCCTCGAAAATAACACTGAGCGGAATGTCCACGCCGTGGATCTCGGCCTGCACCACCTCGGGGAATGACCACTCGATGCTCTGGCCGGCCATCACCTCCTGACTTTGCTCGATCACCTTGCCGTTCACCTTGACGCGGCCGGCCTCGAGGGCCCGCTGAAACGCCGACCGGCTGTGCTCCGGGAAGGCGTGCGCCAGCACCTTGTCGGCGCGCTCGCGGCGGATGGAGTCAGGGACGATGTAGACGGTGGGTTCCAAGTGAACCGGATGGTGCAGGACAATCGGAAGCCTGCAAGCTGCCTTCCTGACGCGGCAGGGGCGTTTTAAGGCACCGTTCCCTACCCCGGCAGAATGGCATCGAGTTGGTCGAACCACGGCTGCTTCCCCGCCGCCGTCAGGCTCGCGACCTCAAACCCGTTCCGGGCGAACCGCGCCAGTTCCTTCCGCGTGAAACCCAGGCCGTGCGAGATCGCCAGGTATTCCTCGTTCACCGTGTTGGCAAAGCAGAGCGGATCGTCGGTGCTGATCGTGCAGCGAATGCCGGCCTCGGTCAGCTTGCGCAGCGGGTGATGCGCCATGTCGGGCACCACCTTGAGCCCGACGTTGCTGATCGGGCAGACGTCGAAGGTCACGCCCCGGTCGGCCGCCAGCTTCATGACCGCCGGATCCTCCACCGAGCGGACGCCGTGCTGGATGCGCGTCACGCCGAGCACCTCGATGGCCTCGCGCACGCGGGCCGGACCGTCGAACTCGCCGGCGTGGCACTTGGTGACCTTGCCGGCGGCCCGAATCTTCGCCCAAACCCGGGCGGTGTCGGGCTCGGTCTTCTGCAATTCGAATCCATGCAGATCGGTCCCGGCGAGCTCGTCCCAGGTGTGCAGCTGGTCGATGGTCGTCCTGAGCGGGCCCGCGATGTCGGTGCGCAGCATGCCGGCGAAGACCCGCACCTCGAGTCCCTCCGGCGCGGCGGACTTGATCGCGGCAATGATCTCCGGGCCGGGCACGTTGATGAACTGTGTGACCGGGAGGTGGAAGCTGGTCTCGACGTATTTGACGTTCTGCGCGACATGTCGCGCGAACATCACCTTCGCCGCCTCATGGTAGCGCTCGGCGCTCGTGAACCACGGCAGCGCGTTGTCGAGAAGCTGCTGCTCGAAATCGGGGAACGTGGGGTAGCGATAGCTCCTCTCGCGGAAGGCGGGAAACTCGCGGTAGGTTTCCGGCTTCCACGCGCGCAGCAGCTCGTAGGGCAGCGCGCCCTCCACGTGCAGGTGCGTCTCCGTCTTCGGGAGCGACTGGATGAAAGCGTCGAGTGAGGAATCAGGTGGCATGGCGTTGTAGGTCGGGGTTTATCCCCGACATGTCGGGCGTAAAGCCCGACCCACAGGGTCAGCCCTGTTTCAGCAACTGATCCGGATTCAGCTTCTTCAGCGCGGGGACCGTGAACAAGCCGTCCTTGCGGATGAGCTTGCCGTCGAACCAGATTTCGCCGCCGCCATATTCGGGCCGCTGGATGTTGACCATGTCCCAGTGCACCGCGGACTTGTTGCCGTTGCCGCCCTGCTCGTAGGCCTGCCCGGGTGTGAAATGGAAGGAGCCGGCGATCTTCTCGTCAAAGAGGATGTCGCGCATCGGCTCGAGGATGTGCGGGTTGAAGCCGATGGCGAACTCGCCGATGTAGCGCGAGCCGGCGTCGGTATCGAGAATCTCGTTCAGGCGCTTTGTGTTGTTGCTGGTGGCCTCCACGATCTTGCCCTGCTTGAACACGAGCCGGATGCTGTCGAACGAGGTGCCGAGGTAGACGGTGGGCGCATTGTATTGGATGACGCCCTCGACGCTGTCCCTCACCGGGCAGGAGAACACCTCGCCGTCCGGGATGTTGCGCAGGCCGCCGCACGGCACGGCGCCGATGCCCTTGATGGAGAACTTCAGGTCGGTGCCCGGGCCCTTCAGGTGCACGCGGTCCGTCTTGTTCATGAGGTCGGCCAGCGCCTTCATGCCCGGGCCGTAGCGGCGGTAGTCGAAGGTGCAGACGCGGAAGTAGAAATCCTCGAACGCGGCCGTGCTCATGCCCGCCTGCTGCGCCATGGCGGACGACGGCCAGCGGAGGACGACCCACTTGGTCTTGTTCACGCGGTAGTCGAGCACCGGCTTCAGCACCTTGGAAACCGTCTGGACGCGCGAGGCCGGGACATCGGAGGTCTCGAAGATGTTGTCCGAGCCGCGCACGGCGATGTAGGCCTGCATCTTCTGCATGCGCTGCAGCTCGATCTCGGAGGTGACCTCGTATTGCTCGGCCGTCGCGCCCAGCAGCAGTTCGCGGGTGATCCGGGAGCGCTGCACGTTTACGTAGGGCATGGCGCCGCGGTCCTGCGCCGCACGCACCAGGGCGATCGTGAAGGTGTCGGGCACATCGAAGGCATCGATGAGCACACGCTCGCCTTTCTTCAACTCGGTGGAAAATCCGGTCAGCACATCGGCCAGCCGGGCATAACGGGGATCACTCATGTCACCATCTAACGCGGGTCGCGCGGATGCGTTCAATCACAAAGCCGCATGGTGGGGGGCTGTTGCCCACAACAGCCCGGGCGCTTGAGGACAAGCGCCCCTACCTCAAACCGCTGCTCACACCGGCGGGCTCGACGCCACCAAGGCCTCGCCGCGCGGAAAGCAAATCTTGCCGACCGCTTCCTGAAAATCCGAGGCGCCACGGAGGATCTCAATTTCCAGCCTCAGGTAATAGCAAGGCAACGGGAGGTCCTCGCCGGCCTCGATGCGCACGGCGTCCTTTTCGGTGGTGATCAAGACCTCCACAGCCGCCGCCTTGGCCTCGGCAAAGACCATCGCCAGGTCCTCGTGGGTAAAGCGGTAATGGTCGAGGAAGCGCCGGGTGTAGCCGAGCTTCGCGCCCGTCTCCCGCAGGAAGGCCTCGAAGCTCTCCGGCGCGGCGATGCCGCTGAAGGCGCCGACGCGCCGTCCGGCCAGCGCGGCCAGCGGCAGACGCTCGCCGGTGTCGATGCGTTGTAGGTATTTGGGCTTGTGTGCGCACTCGATGATCTCGACGCCCGGGTTGAACTTCTGGATCATGGCCTCGAGCTCCACATCGCGCACGCCCTTCGACTTGGTGAGGAGGACGTAGGAGGCGCGCTTCAGGTGCTTGATCGGCTCGCGGAGGATGCCGCGCGGCAGGGTGAAGCCGTTGCCGAAGGGGTTGGTCTTGTCGACGAGCAGCAGGTTGAGCCGGCCCTTGAGCGGGAGGTATTGGAAGCCGTCGTCGAGGATCAGTGTGTCGCACCCGAAGGCCTTGATCGCGTAGGCGCCCGCCTTCACGCGATCCTTGTCGACGAGCACGACGACGCCGGGCAGGTTGCGCGCGAGCATGTAGGGCTCGTCGCCGGCCACCTCGGAGTCGAGCAGCACCGTCTGGCCGTCGCTGACCACGCGCGGCGGCGGCGGCTCCGTGTGGTTGAGCAGGAACCACCATTTCTGCCAGAGCGGCGGCGCCTTGCTCTTGTAGCCGCGGGAGAGGATGGCAACCTTGCGGCCGCGGTCGCGGAGGGCCTTGGCGAACATTTCCACGACGGGCGTCTTGCCCGTGCCGCCGACGGTCAGGTTGCCGACCACGACCACGAGGCAGCCGAGCGGCTGGTCGCGCAGGATGCGGTTGCGGTAGAGCCAGAGGCGGAGCTGCACAATGCCGCTGAAGAGATACGAGCACACCTGCAGGAAGGCCCCGAACAGCGCGGCCGTCGTCCCCTCGCTCCGCCCCATGATGACATCGATGGCGAATTGCTCGAACTCATCGATTTTATGACGAAACCAGCTGTGGGACATGAACAAATTGGCTTTGACGCTGCGGTGTGGGCGGATGTGAGTCTGTGCTAACTGTTGGTTTTGCGACATGCAACACCGGCGTCACCCAACCATGAGCTACAAACTTTTCATCCCCGGCCCGATCGCGGTCTCCGACAAGACCCTGCGCGCAATGGCGCAGCCCATGATCGGGCACCGCAGCACGGATTTCGTGGCGCTCTACCAGTCCATGCAGCCGGACCTGCAGGCGCTCTTCTCCACGACCGACCCGGTCTACCTCAGCACAAGCAGCGCCTGGGGCGTGATGGAGGGCTCCCTCCGCAACGTCGTGAAGAAAAAGGTGCTCTGCTGCATGAACGGCGCCTTCTCCGACAAGTGGCTCGACGTCGCCCAGCGCTGCGGCCTCGCGGCCGGCAGCCTGAAGGCCGAGTGGGGCCAGCCGATTGATCCCGCCGCCCTGCGGGCCGAGCTCGCCACCGGCCAATACGACGCCGTCACCCTGATCCACAACGAGACGTCCTGCGGCTGCATGAGCGACTTGCCGGCGATCGCCGCCGTGCTGCGCGACTTTCCCGACGTCATCAGCATCGTGGACACCGTCAGCTCGTTCAGCGCCATGCCGATCAAGAAGGACGAGCTCGGCCTGGACATCATCATCACCGGTTCGCAGAAGGCGCTCGCCCTGCCCCCGGGCATGTCGCTGCTCACGCCCTCGAAGCGGGCGCTGGCTCGCGCCGCCACCGTCACCGGCCGCGGCTACTATTTCGACCTCCTCGAGTTCCAGAAGAACCACGAGAGCGGCATGACGCCCAGCACGCCGGTGATCCCGCTGATCTACGCGCTCCGGTCCAAGCTCGATGACATCAAAGCCGAGGGCCTCGAGGCCCGCTACGTCCGCCATGCTCGCCTGAACAAGCTGGTGCGCGATTGGGGCTTTGCGAAGGGCTTCAAGCTCTTCCCCAAGGAAGGCCATGGGTCGGTCACGCTGAACTGCTTCGCCAACACGTTGAAGGTCGACCTCGTCGCGCTGAACAAGGCACTCAAGTCGAAGCACGGCTTTGTCATCGACGGCGGCTACGGCAAGCTGAAGGGCGCGACCTTCCGCATTTCCAACATGGGTGACGAGACGGATGAGACGATGGGTGCGCTGCTCAAGGCTTTGGACGCGGTGCTCGCGGAACTGCCGAAATCTGCGGCGACCTGAGCCCGGGTTTGGATTTGTGTCGGGCGCCATTCTGGATACATAAGTGGGTGCCATGCAACCACCGCGTAAGTCCCGTTGCGGCCTGTTGCTGGTCGTGCTGGCCTCAGCCGTCGCGCTTGGGGCACAGACCATCGCCAACGACTACAACACCCTCGGAGCCCGGGACCGGCAGAAGGGCGACTTCGTCGACAAGGCCATTGCCGATTTCACCAAGGCCATCGAACTCGACCCGCAAAGCGCCGCGGCCTACAACAGTCGCGGGGCACTCAAGCGCGTCAAAGGAGATCTCAAGGGAGCGATCGCCGATATCGCCAAGGCGATCGCATTGAAACCGGACTTTGCCGGAGCCTACAACAATCGCGGCCTCGCCAAACGCATCGACGGCGATTTGGACGGCGCCATCGCCGATTTCACCAGAGCCATTGCATTGGACCCCAAACACCTCCTCGGCGCCGGGAATCTCGCTTTCACCAGGGAAATGAAGGAGAACTTGAAGATGAAAAAAGTGAAGAGGTATTCCGCTGATGAACTTGAGGACATGTCGGCCTCGGAAAACCAGAGGTTGGTAAATGCTGGGGAACCCAATGACGCCTCCCTTCGTGGCCGAAATCCGCGCTATCCTTAGTAAGCTGGAGCGATCCGGCTGTGGCGATGTTCGCGAGGAACCGGGCGCCCTGAAACCATCCCGCTTGGGTCGATTCGGCTTCTTGTTGGCCGTGGTGACATTCACCGTCTCGCTCGCCGCCGCGAACAAGGCGAAGCTCGCCGCAACCCCGGCGGACTTCGTCCCGATCCTCCCGAGTCAAACGGACCCGGCCATCAAGTCGTTTGACACGCCGCACTGCATATATCCGCTGCCGGCGGACGCCGCGAACGACCGGTCCCAATTGCTGCTGTGGATCCCCGGCACCCAGCCACCCGGCACGGAAAGCAAGGGCCCCGGTGCGGCGGGGCGTTTTTGCGAAATGGCGCGCGACCTGGGCTACCGTGCGATCGTCCTGAAATACCCCAATGATGAATCCGCCACCGTGTGCCAGCGCGATTCCGACCCGGGGGCATTCGAAAAATTCCGGATGGCACTGATTGTCGGTGGCAAGAGTCCGCACCTCAACGTCAGTCGGGCCGACAGCATCGAGAACCGGCTGATCAAGCTGCTGCTTTATCTCCGGCAAAACCGGCCGGCCGAGGGCTGGGGTCAGTTTCTTACCGAGGCCGGGGAGATTCGCTGGCAGTCGATCGCGGTCGCTGGGCAATCGCAGGGCGGAGGGCACGCGGCCCTGCTGGCGATCAAGCACCCTGTCGCGCGGGTCATCTGTTTCGGCGCACCCAAGGACTACAGCCTCGCCCTCGCCGCCTCGGCGGCGTGGCTGCGCGCAGAACCAGCCACGCCCCGCGGGCGGTTCTTCGCGCTCAACCATCAGCAGGACCACCAAGGTTGTTCCCCGGCGGAGCAGCTGGAAAACCTGCGGGCGCTCGGGCTCGATGCTCTCGGCGCCCCGGTGAACGTGGACAAGGAACCGCCGCCCTACCGGAACAGCCACATTCTCACGACCAACTACCCGGGCACGCGCTTGGATTCCAAAGAGGCGCACACGACGGGAATCAGCCCGCGCAACGAGACGGTTTTCGGGAAGACCTGGGCCTACATGCTCACCGCCAAAACGCCCTGACGCGGGCCGGCCGCTAAAAGTATTGCTTGAAATTCTCCGGGAGCGAGCTAACGGCTCGTCCCCCACATGAAGTGTCTCATCATCGCCGAGAAGCCGTCCGTTGCCGCCGATCTGGCGCGCGCCCTCGGCAAAGTGCCGAAGACCGGCGATCATTTTGAAAACGACGAATACGTGATCTCGTCGGCTGTCGGCCACCTGGTGGGACTCCAGATGCCGGAGGACATCGACAAGAAAAAATACGGTTTCTGGCGCCTCGAGACCCTTCCGATCATCCCGGAGCAGTTCGAGCTGATGCCGATCCCGGAGTCCAAGCCTCGCTTCGAGCAACTCAAGAAGCTGCTGGCCCGCAAGGACGTCACCAAGGTCATCAACGCCTGCGACGCCGGCCGCGAGGGCGAACTCATCTTCACTTATATATACCAGCTGACGAAGTGCAAAAAGCCCTTCCAGCGCCTCTGGATGTCGTCGATGACCAACGAGGGCATCAACGAGGCCTTCAAGCACCTCCGTTCCGCCGAGCAGATGCAGGGTTTGGCCGACGCCGCCCGCTGCCGCAGCGAGAGCGACTGGCTGATCGGCATCAACGGCACCCGCGCCCTGACGAAGCGCATGTTCGGCTCCCGCGCCGGCAACGTTGCCTCGGTCGGCCGCGTGCAGACCCCCACTCTCGCCATCGTCTACAACCGCGAGCTGGAGATCCGGAATTTCAAGCCGCGCGACTACTGGCGCATCACGGCCAACTTCGAGGTCGCCAAGGGCACCTACGAGGGCGTCTATCAGCGTCCCGATTACAGGAAGAGTGATGACGAGCACGACCGGGTCGACCGCCTCTGGGTGAAGCAGACGGCCGAGGCCGTCGTCGCCGCCTGTCAGGGCCACCCCCTCGCCGTCGTGTCCGAGGAAAAGAAGGCCAGCACCTCGATCGCGCCGAAGCTCTACGACCTGACCACGCTGCAGCGCGAGGCGAACGGCCGGTTCGGCTTCCCGGCCAAGCGCACGCTCCAGATCGCGCAGTCCCTCTACGAGCGGCACAAGATGATCACCTACCCCCGCACCGACTCGCGGGCCCTGCCGGAGGATTACATCCCGCTCGTTCGCGAGACGCTCGCCAATCTCCACGGCGACCTGAAGGTGCACGCCCAGCGCGTGCTCGAGTCCGGCTGGGTGCAGCCGAACAAGCGCATCTTCAACAACGCCCAGGTCTCGGACCACTTCGCCATCATCCCGACCCAGCACGAGGCCAAGCACCTCGACGAGGCCGAGGCCAAGCTGTTCGACATGATCGCGCGCCGCTTCGTCGCGACGTTCCATCCGGTCGCCGAGTTCGACATTACCACGCGCCTGAGCGTCGTCGCCGGCCACACCTTCAAGACCGAGGGCAAGGTCCTCACCTCGCCCGGCTGGCTCGCCGTCTACGGCAAGGCCACGGTCGACGACGATTCGCCCGACTCGAAGGCGCTGCCCGCGATGTCGCCCGAGGACAAGAGCAAGGCCAGGACCCTCGAGGCCAAGCTCCATTCCGAGAGCACCCGGCCGCCGCCCCGCTATACGGAAGCCACGCTCCTGTCCGCGATGGAAGGCGCGGGCAAGCTCGTCGACGACGAGGAACTCGCCGAGGCGATGAAGGAACGCGGCCTCGGCACGCCGGCCACGCGCGCCGACACCATCGAGGGACTGGTCAACCAGAAATACATGGACCGCGCCCAGCGCGAGCTCGTGCCGACCACCAAGGCCGAGCAGCTGATGCAGTTTCTCGAGGCTGTGAAGGCCACCGACATCACGAGCCCCGCGATGACCGGCGAGTGGGAGTTCAATCTCCGCCAGATGGAGCACGGCAAGTTTTCCCGCGAGAAGTTCATGGCCGAGATCATCAAGGAGACGAAGGGCATCGTCGAGCGGGTGAAGGGGTTTGAGGAGGATGACTCCGCCTCGCGCGTCACCGCCATCCTCTCGCCGACCGATGGCAAGCCGATGCGCGAGACGCTCCGCGGCTACAAGTCCGCCGACGGCGCACTCATGGTCTACAAGATCATCGGAGGCCGCCGCATGGAGGAGGCCGAGGTCAAGGAACTCGTCGAGAAGCGCCAGGTCGGCCCGCTCGACGGCTTCATCTCCAACAAGACCCGCAACCGTTTCTCCGCCGTCATCAAGCTCGCCGAGGTCGAGGAGACGAAGAAGGACAAGGCTACCAAGCAGGACGTCGTCACCAAGAAGTGGAAGACGGAGTTCGATTTCGGCGACAAGGTCGACATCGCCACGCTCATACCCTTCTGGACCGACCCGGCGACGAAGGCCGAGCTCTGCGAGAACGGCAGCAGCTATGTGCTGCGCGAGCGCGACGGCGAGGGCTGGAAGCAAACCTTCCGCCTCGGCCGCATCATGTGCCAGAAGCCCATTCCGCCCGACCAGGCGATCAAGATGGTCGCGGAGGGGAAGACAGACCTTATCTCGGGTTTCATTTCCAAGAAGGGCCGTCCGTTCGACGCCTTCCTCAAGCGCGAGGGCCCGAAGATGGCGTGGGAATTCCCGCCGCGTAAGGCCAAGCTCGACAAGGACGGCAAGCCCGTCGCCCGCAAGGCCCGCGTGCCGCTGGACCTGTCCAAGGCTACCGTCATCGGCGAGAGCAAGGTGCATGGCGGCGAGCTGGTCATGACCGACGACGCCTACTACGTGCGCAAGCCCGGTCAGGACAACCGCGCGGTCTTCAAGTGCGCCCGCAAGGTCTGCGACGTGGAGATCCCCGTCGACGAGATCCGCAAGCTCATCGAGGACGGCCGCAGCGACCTGATCGACGGCTTCGTCTCCAAGCGCGGCAACAAGTTCAGCGCCTACCTTGTCCTCTCCCAGAAGCAGGACAAGGCGGAGTTCGAGTTCCCGCCTCGCTGAGCACGAAGCGCCTTCTGCGGTTTGCCCTGGTGATCCCGCTTCCGGCCGAAGCGGCGCTGCTGCGCCGGCCGGACAACCAGTGCGCAGTTTTTTGACACGGATGCGCCGGGAATAGGCTTGTGGCACCTTTCTGGTGGAGCGTAAATAGCCGCTGCCATGATCGTCACAACCGCCCAGCTCTTCAAACACGCTTACGGCAAGTATGCCGTCGGCGCCTACAACATCAACAACGCCGAGCAGGCGATGGGTCTCTTCAAGGGGGCCATCTCGTCCAAGGCGCCCTTCATCATCCAGATTTCCAAGGGAGCGCGCAAATACACGGACAAGAAGATGCTCGAGGCCATCATCCGCTCGGCTGGCGAGATCTTCCCCGAGGCCATCTTCGCGGTGCACCTCGACCACGGTGACGAGGAGACCTGCTACGACTGCATCAACTCGGGCTTTTACAGCTCGGTGATGATCGACGCCTCCCACGACCCGTTTGAGAAGAATGTCGCCATCACCAAGCGCGTCGTCGACGCGGCCCACAAGAAGGGCATCTCGGTCGAGGCCGAACTCGGCATGCTCGGCGGCGTCGAGGAGGACATCAAGGTCGAGGAAGGCCACGCCATGCTGACCAACCCGGCCGAGGCCCTGGACTTCGTCCAGAAGACCGGCTGCGATTCCCTCGCCTGCGCCATCGGCACCTCGCACGGCGCCTTCAAGTTCAAGGGCAAGCAGTCCCTCCACTTTGACGTGCTCACCAAGATCAAGGCCCTTCTGCCCGGGTTTCCCCTGGTCATGCACGGCTCGTCCTCGGTCCCGCAGGACGAGGTCGCCCGCATCAACGCCGCCGGCGGCCAGATCGCCGGCTCCATGGGCGTCGACGTCAACGAATACCTCCCTGCCGCCAAGCTCGGCGTCACCAAGATCAACATCGACACCGACGGCCGCCTGGTCTGGACCCGCGTGCACCGCGAGTTCTTCCGCGACAATCCCAAGGAGTTCGACTTCCGCCCGCCGGGCAAGATCTTCATCGAGGAATACGCGAAGTTCATCGCCAGCCGCAACGTCCTCCTCGGGTCCGCCGGCCAGCTCGACGATCTCCGCAAGAGTCTCGGCAAGTAAATTTAGGTCGAATCAAACAACCTTCAATGCGGCCCGCCACGGGCCGCATTTTTTTGGCCGGTTGCCTTCCGGCCCGCGGTTGTCCTAGGTTCGGCCCAACCGCCATGCGCCACGCCGCCCGAATCGCCGCCTGCTTTCTCGGCCTGCTGCTGACCGTCTCAGCCCAGGACGCCGGTCCCGGCACGAAGATCGATGCCCTCACGGTCGGCCCCACGACGTATCACCAGGTGCAGGTGCGCTCGGTCAACGCCCGCACCGTCATGATCACCCATAGCGGCGGCATGGCGTCGATCCGACTGCGCGACCTCGCTCCCGAGTGGCAGACCCGGTTCCACTACGATCCGGCGGCCGAGGCCGCGGCCGACGCGGCAGCCAAGGCTGCCCCGCCACCAGTAGCCATGCGCCCGGCCAAACCGGCACCCCGGGCCGCGGTTTCCAAGGTCGACGCACTGCTGCAGAAATTCGGGCAGACCGCAGTGGTGTTGCCGCAAGTCGACCTCCGCCCGCAGTTCTTTCAACTTGAGCTGGGAGTAAAGAACCAGGGCCGCCGTCCGAGCTGCGCGGTCTTCGCCGTTGTCAGTGCGCTGGAATTCCAGAACGCGGAACTTACCGGCAAGGTGGAGAAATTTTCCGAAGAATACCTGATCTGGGCCGTGAGCAAGACCGTGCAGCGGACGGCTGCACCGGGGGCTGCCGTCGCGATGCAGGATGATGAGGACGCTGGATTCGCGCTTTCGGAGGTGGTGGAGGCGCTCAGGGCCTACGGCATCCCGCTGCAGGCGAGCATGCCGAACACCTTTGGCCGGCACATCGTGGGTATCGAAGTCCCGCAGCCGGCCGTGGTGCAGGAGGCACGCACTCACCAGCATGTCTTCGTCCACCAGCTGCCGGGCCGCGATGCGGTCACGCGCGTCAACAACCTTATCCTCGCCCTTAACGCCGGCTTCCCTGTCCCCGTCGGCATGGCCTGGCCCGCCACCCGCGTCGTTCACGGCTTCATCAGCACCCAGAAGGGGTCCCCGAACTCCGGTCACGCCGTGACCATGGTCGGTTACCTGGCGTCGACAGACCGGATCGAGGACACCGTCTTCATCTTCAAGAACTCCTGGGGCCCAAACTGGGGCCAGGGTGGCTACGGCACGGTAAGCTACGCCTACTTGAGCCAGTATCTCGACACCGCCGTGCTTCTCGAGGTGCAGCCGCCTTCCACCCCATGATCCTGGTTTTTCTCCATGGTCCGCCGGCCACCGGCAAATACACGGTCGGCCGCGAGCTGGCCGAGCTGACGGGCTGGGAGCTCTATCACAATCACCTCGTCGTCGATGAGGTGCTGAAGCGGCACGGCTTCGGCACTCCCGGTTTCGTGGAGATGCGTGACCGAATGTGGCGCGAACACTTCACGCAGGTTGCGCGCGAGCAGCCAGCGGGCGTCATCTTTACCTTCAGCCCCGAGAACTCGGTTCCGCAGGCATTCGTCGACTGGCTGTTCCTCCTGCCGGCGCAAGCACTGGTCCAGCTATTCTCCGTCGCCATGACCGCGAGGGAGTCCGAGATCGAATCGCGGCTCGCCACGGCCCAGCGCCAGCAGTTCAGCAAGCTCACCGACTTGGATCTTTACCGGCAGTTGCGGGCGACCGGAACTTTCGACCTCCCGCTTATTCCCCGCACCGACCTGATGATCGACACCGAGACGCATTCCCCGCTCGAGAGCGCCCGGATTATTGCGCGGGCGCTGGCCCCCTAGCGCGCCGCGAGCGGGACAATCGAGCCCGGGGCGCGGCCCCCTCCGCCCTCGCTTCGGTTCTTCCGTCCCCGCTCGAATTCTGAATCATCGCGGCGATGTTGCCCGACTTCGAACCCCGACTGCGTGCCTTCGCCGAGGTGATCGTGCGGATCGGGCTGAACCTGCAGCCGGGCCAGCGCCTTCTCATTGCCGAGCCCTACGAACTGCAGGGCGTTGCCCGGACCGCCGAGGTCGTCGTCGAGGCGGTGCGCGCGGGCGCCTTGGAAGCGGGATGCGTCCAACCCGCGGGCATCGAAGTCATCTGGGGCGACGGACCCCGGCTCCGGGAATTTGCTCTGCGGTCCGACTGGCGCGGTTTCGGCCGGTTGGTCGCCGCCAATGCCGCCGCGATGCAGGCCGCCGTCCGGCAGGGAGACGCTCTCCTCTTCTTGCAGGGCAACCAACCGCGACTGATGGAGGGCGTGCCTGCGGTGCAGGTGGCCGAGCTGCGCCGCATCGGCTGGGAGCACTTTGGCCCCGTCGCGCAGCAGCTTGTCGCGGGAGCCACCAACTGGACCGTCGCGCCCACGCCTTCACCCGGTTGGGCCGGTCTGGTGTATGCCGACCTGCCTTCCGAACAACGGCTGGCCGCCCTGTGGGAGACGGTCTTTGAGGCGATGCGGATTCCAGCCTGGAGCGCGGCCTCCGGACGCGCTGTGGATAACCCGCCCGGAGGTCGGGTTCCACCTCAAGACCAAGCCGTGGGAGCCTGGCTGGCACACCTGGAGGATCTGCAGAAATGTCGCGACGGCCTGAATGAGAAACGCCTCCGGTCCCTGCGTTACCAGGGGCCCGGCACGGATCTCACGGTCGCATTGCCAGCCGGGCATCTCTGGTTCACGGCCCAACTCAGCACCAAGGCGGGACTGCCATTCGTCGCCAACCTGCCGACCGAGGAGGTGTTCACCCTGCCGCACCGGGATTCCGCCGATGGTTCCGTGCGCGTGTCCCGGCCGGTCAATTATGGGGGCGCCGTGATCGACGGTATCACCCTTGAGTTCCGCCGCGGCCGGGTGATCCGCGCCGGCGCGGAAAAGAATGAGCCGTTGCTCGAGCAGCTGCTGGCCACCGATGCGGGCGCGGTGCGCTTGGGTGAGGTGGCGCTCGTGCTCCGCGAGACCTCGCTGGCACGGGCCGGCCGGCTGTTCCATCACCCGCTCCTCGACGAAAACGCCTCGAACCATATCGCGCTCGGCGAAGGCTACGGATTTTGCCTGCGTGCTCCCGATGCGGTGGCGCACAATCGCAGCCTGATCCACGTGGACCTGCCCATCGACGCGTGCGTCACGCTGTCCAAGGCGGAACCCGCCTGATGGCGCCCTGTCTCCACGCCCCGTGCCCGCGCTCCTGCCGCCTTCCGCCGATGCCGATCCCGAATTGCTGCGCCGGGCGCAGGCGGGGGATCAGGATGCCTTCGGTCGGTTGATGCGGGCGAACTACGAACCGGTCTTCCGGCTGGTGTATTCCATCGTCCGCCATGAGCACGATGCCCGGGACATCTGCCAGGAGGTGTGGCTCGCCGTCTGGAAACAACTGGCCGGTTTCCGTGGCGAATCAAAGTTCAGCACCTGGCTGCATCCCATCGCGGTGCGACGCGCCCTGGATCACCTGCGCAAGCGCCGGCGCTGGTATGATCGCTTCATTCCGTTCGCCACCGGCGACGATCCCGTCGCGGTCGCGCCCGAGCCCGTCACCGCGGATGACGCCCGCTCGGAGGCCGAGCAGGGCGAGCGCCGCGCCCGCCTGCAGCGCCTGCTCGATGCCCTGCCGCCGAAGCTCCGCGCGGTGCTTGCCTTGCGCGAGGTTCAGGGGCTTTCTTACGAGGAAATCGCCCGCGCCACCGGCATCCCGTCCGGCACCGTCATGTCCCGACTTTACCACGCCCGCCGCCGCCTGGCGCAAAAACTGAAGGAAAATCCATGAAGACCATCCGACTTCTCCTCTCCTTGTTCGCCCTCGCCTCCCTCGTCCCGGCGGTCCACGCCGCCAACGGTGTGACGGTCCATGGCATGTTGATTTCCGCCTCGAACGAAAGCGGCGAGTCCGACCGCCGGCTTTCTGCCTACGTTCCGAACCTCAGGCGCATCCTCCGTTTCGAAAGCTTCCACTTGCTGGGCGAGGACACCGCTTCCTTCGGTGTGCCGGCCAGCGGCACCCTCGATCTCGGCAACGGGCATCGCGTGGAACTGACCTCGGAAAGCTCCGACGGGAAGACCGTGCTGCTCAAGGTCCGTTGGGGCGCCGGCAACGTTCGCCACGAATACGTGCTCCAGCGCGGCGTGCCCACGATTCTCGGCGGCCCATCCAGCGGGAAAAAAGGCGAGATGTATGCGGTCATTTTGGTCGGTCGCTGAGTCGCGGGCGTGGAAAGGCCGGGATACGCCTCGCGGCCAGCACCTTGAGGATTTTCTGAATAAATTGAATAAACCCGCGGGGAGCCTCGTCCCAAGGAGTGAACCCAACCTTGGAGGATATATGAAAAACCAACTCACCGCTCTCGCCCTCATCACCGCCACCGCCCTCACCCTTGCCCCGAAGCCCGCCCAGGCGAGCGACAGGGGTCTGGCCGTTGCCGGTGGTTTTCTCGGCGGCCTCATCGTCGCCTCGGCCATCAATGACAGTTACCATGACCGTTACTACGCGCCCACCGCGCCCTCCGTCGTGGTCAACGACCGCTGCAACGACGGCTACTGGAGGGAAGTCACGGTCCGCGTCTATGTGCCCGGCTGCTGGATGGAAGAGCGCAGCCGGCGCGGAGACTGCTACCGGCGCTACATCGACAGCCACTACGAATACCGCCGCGATCGTGTCTGGGTCTCGCATGATCGCCGCGATCGCGATTACCGCCGCTGAACTCCGGGCTGAACCTCTCGTCGTCCTAGGTCATGAACTGCCGCGACATCGAGCCCTTGCTCCTGGCTGAACGGGACGGCGGGCTGGCATCCGACCAGTCCGCCGCGCTCGAACGGCATGTCGCGGCCTGTGCGCCGTGCCGGCAGCTTCGCGCGCGGCTTGCCGAAACACTGGATGCCATGCAAGCCGATGCCGCGGCGGTGGCCCTGCCTGATGTTGACGCCGAATGGCACATTCTCCGTGCCAGGCTCTGCGACGAGTCACCCAAGCCCGCAAGGAAACGCCCGCTTGCCCCCGTCATCTGGTTCGGGGCGTCAGCTGCCGTCGCGGCGGCGCTCGCCCTGACCTATCTCGGCGTGCAATCGAAACCGTCCGAGACAGACCCCGTCCGCATGGCGCAAACCGAGACGCCTGGTGGCACAACGATGGCCTATGTCGACAAGGACAGCGGGTGGCTCGTGGTCTGGGCGGCAGATAGCGGGACCGACACCGGCGGCTGAGGCTTCAGCCTGCGCATCCGATTTTCACGTTGCGCGTGTCGTCCCGGGCCGTCACGCCCCTCCGTCGGTCAGGGCAGCCAGGGAAACTGCTCTGCCTTCGGCTTCCGTTTTTCCTTCTGAGCCGTCATGAACTCCTTCGCCTCCTCGGTCATGTAGTAGAGCATGGTGGCGTTGCCGGCGAGTTCCTGGATGCCGCTCTGGCCGTCGAGTTCGGCGTTGAAGGCCGACTTCAGGCAGCGGATGGCGAGCGGGCTGCGCTGCAGGATTTCCTTCGCCCACGCGACCCCCTCGGCCTCGAGGTCGGCAACGGGGACGACCTTGTTGACGAGGCCCATGACCAGCGCTTCCTGCGCGTTGTATTGCCGGCAGAGAAACCAGATCTCGCGGGCCTTCTTCTGGCCGACCATGCGCGCGAGGTAACTGGAACCGAAGCCGCCGTCGAAGCTGCCCATCTTCGGGCCGACCTGGCCGAATATGGCGTTGTCCGCCGCGATGGTTAGGTCGCACATGACGTGCAGCACGTGGCCGCCGCCGATGGCGTAGCCGGCGACGAGCGCGACGACGACCTTGGGCATCGAGCGGATGAGTTTCTGGACCTCGAGGACGTTGAGGCGTGGCACACCCTGGCCGTCGATGTAGCCGCCGTGTCCGCGCACGGACTGGTCGCCGCCGGCACAAAAGGCGTATTTTCCGTCCTTGGCCGGACCGGCACCCGTGAGAAAAACCACTCCGATCTTCTGATCCTCGCGCGCGTCGAGCAGCGCCTCGTGCATCTCGGCCACCGTCTGGGGCCGGAAGGCGTTGCGCTTCTCCGGCCGGTTGATGGTGATCTTGGCCATGCCGGCGGCCTTCTGATAGGTGATGTCCTCGTATTTCTTGGCGGTTTTCCAGGCGGGAAGCATCACGTCAAGTTGCGGGAAACGCCTTGAGCGGCAACCGTTTTTGACAGCACCCGGTTTTACAAACTGCGGTCAAGCTGTATTTGGATATGCCGGAAAACTGCTTGGAGTGGCAGGCGGCAGGCTAACAATGGCGCCTTTCATGCAACACACTCCCTCCAAGGTCAGCACCGCCGCAGGTGTGGGCCTTACGCTCGGTGCGTTAGGCGTCGTCTTCGGTGACATCGGCACGAGCCCCCTCTACGCCTTGCGCGAGTGTCTGCATGCGCTGCCCGCGGGTGACCGGCCGGCCGGCATCCTCGGGGCGCTGTCCCTGGTGTTCTGGGCGCTGGTGATCGTGGTTTGTCTCAAATACCTGCTTTTCGTCATGAAGGCGGACAACCGGGGCGAGGGCGGAATCTTCGCCCTGCTGGCCCTCACTCATTCCGACCGCGACAAGAGCGCGCGCACGGGATGGTTCACCCTGTTGATCCTCTTCGGCGCGGCACTCCTCTATGGCGACGGTGTCATCACGCCCGCGATCTCGGTGTTGGGCGCCGCAGAGGGCCTGAAGGCCTTCAACCCGGACTACGAGGGTTACATCCCCGCCATTTCCTGCGTAATCCTGATCGGCCTGTTTTATTTTCAATACAAGGGCACGAAGAAGATCGGACGGGTTTTTGGGCCGGTGATGCTTATTTGGTTTCTGACCATTGGCCTGGCCGGACTCTGGCACGTCATTGATAACCCGAACGTGCTCTCCGCCTTGAATCCGGCGCACGGCATCCGGCTCCTGCTTTCTCATCCGAGCCACGCCGCCATCATTCTGGGCGCGGTGGTGCTGGCCGTGACCGGGGCCGAGGCGCTGTATGCCGACATGGGGCACTTCGGCCGCAGATACATCTCCTTCGCCTGGTATGGCATCGCCTTTCCCGGCCTCGTGTTGAACTACTTCGGCCAGGGAGCCTACGCCCTCGACCATCCCGGCGAGATCGACAACCTCTTCTTTGCCCTCGTCCCCGAGGGTATACCGCAGCTGCTGCTGATCGGTCTCTCGATTGCCGCCGCCATCATCGCCAGCCAGGCGCTGATCTCGGGCACCTATTCGCTCACCCGCCAGGCCATCCAACTCGGGTATTTTCCCCGCCTGAACATCCGCTACACGAACGCCCAGCACTTCGGGCAGATCTACCTGCCGCTGGTCAACATCGCGCTGGCCCTCGGCTCGATCTACGTCGTCCTGCAGTTCCGCTCCAGCGACCGCCTCGCCGCCGCCTACGGCATCGCCGTGACCGGCACCATGCTGGTCACCACCCTCGCGTTTTTCCAGGTGGCCCGGCTGCGCTGGTTCTGGGCCTGGTGGAAGATCGTGCCGCTCGCCGTCTTCTTCCTGACGATCGAGACCGGCTTCATCTGGGCCAACATGCACAAGTTCGTCGACGGCGGCTGGCTCCCGATCATGATCGGCCTGGCGCTGCTCGCCATCATGCACACGTGGAAGAGCGGCAAGACCGAGATCTTCCGCCGCATCTACGCCAACGAGATCACCGAGGACGAACTCCGCAACATCGCCAGCAGCGAGCGCATCATCCGCGTGCGCGGCACCGGCGTGTTCATGGCGGGCAACCCGACGGGCACCCCGCTGGTCCTGTTGCACCACGTCAAGGCCAACAAGGTCCTGCACGAGACCGTGGTGCTGCTCAGCATCACCACCGAGGACGTGCCAACCGTGGATGAGGCGGAACGCTTCACCGTCTCGGAGATCGGTCGCGGGGTGTGGCGGGCGGTGGGCTCCTACGGCTACATGGAGTCACCCGACGTGTCCTCCCTCATGGAGCGGGTCCGCGACGCCGGGGTGCCGCTTAAGCTCAACGAGGCGACCTACTACTTCAACCGCGAGATGATCATCACGGGCGGCGACGCTCGGATGTTCGAATGGCAGAAACATTTCTACGCCTTCCTCAGCCGCAACGCCCGGCAGGTGCGCGACTATTACCGGCTGCCGCCGATGCAGATCATCGAGGTCGGCATGCCGATCCAACTCTAGCGACTTGCGCGGCGCCCGCCGCGCTGCCTTGCTCGCGGCATGGCCACCGACGTCCGCGAGCACCGCTTCATCAGCCACTTTCCCGCCAACCTGGGCCTGAGGCTGGCCCGCCAGGTCAGGCTCGTGCGCTACCCGCACAAGGCGATGATCTTTGACGAAGACAGCGCCTCGGACTGCATCTACCTCGTCTTCACCGGTCGCGTCGCCCTCACCAAGCGAGGCAACGGCCGGACGCCCCACTTCATCGCCTACAAGGGGCCCGACGATTACTTCGGCGAACTGGGGGTGCTCGACAACTCCACCCGCAGCACGGCCGCGGTCGCCGACGGCCCCGTGCTGCTGGGCCGGATCAGTGCCAAATCCTTCCTCAACCTTCTGGCCGAATCCTCGTGGCACACCGTGCTGCGGCTCTTCAGCCACGTCAGTGAGAACCTGCGCGCCACCAACGACCGCTACGTCACCGAGATCGTGCGCAAGGAGAAGATCACCCTCATTGGGGAAATGGCCAACTCGATGATCCATGACTTCCGCAGTCCGTTCACGACCATCCGGCTGGTCACGGAGTCACTGGCCATGAGACACGCGGATCCGAAGACAAAGGAATATGCCGCGACGATCCTGCGGCAGGTCGACCGCCTCAGCGGCATGATGGAGGAGGTGCTTGAGTTTTCGCGCGGGGAGACCCGCCTGCACATCAAGCCGGTGCCGCTGGCGGATGTTTTCCGGCAGTTGATGGAGAACAACTCCGTCAATCTGGCGGAGGCCGGCGTGCGGTTGGCCTGCAAGCCCAGCGACCTGGTGCTGCCGCTGGATCCCAACCGCTTCCAGCGGGTCCTGCAGAATCTCACCACCAACGCGCAGGAAGCCCTGGCCGGCGCCAAGCGCGGCCGCATCACCGTGAGCGCGCGCCGCCTCGACAAGCACTGCCTGCTCACCGTCACGGACAACGGTCCCGGCGTCCCGCGGGAAATCCGCTCCACGCTTTTCGAGCCCTTCGTCAGCCACGGCAAGACCGGCGGCACGGGCCTCGGCCTGGCCCTGGTGCGGGCCGTGGTTGATGCCCATCACGGCTCGATCACCTGCCGCACCAGCCGCAAGGGAACCACGTTTTCGATTCAGTTGCCGCTCCTGCCGTAGCGGCCGGGACAGCCTAGGCGCCTTCGGCAGCCCGCGCGGCGGCGAGGAACAGAGCCTTGCGGAAAGCCGCGTCGCGTTTCCGGTCGGTCGTCACCTCCAACACCCGGATGCCCCGCTTCGGCGGTCGGTTCGCGAGACCGGCCAGGTGTTTCCAATCGCGCACCTTTACGTGCGCCACCCGGTAGGTGGCGCAGAGCTTCTTGAAGTCCACTCCCTGCGGCGTGGCGAAGAATTCCTCGAAGGGCGGATTGAATTGCACCACTGGCAGGTGCTCGAAGATGCCGCCGCCGTTGTTGTTGATCAGCACGATCGTGAGGCTGCCCGTGAACCTCGGCGCAGAGAGAAAGCCGTTCGTGTCGTGCAGCAGCGCCAGGTCGCCGGTGAGCAGCACCGCCGGCTGCCGGCTGCCCTGGGCGAGGCCCAGCGCCGTCGAGAGCGTGCCGTCGATGCCATTCGCCCCGCGATTGAAATGGATCCGGTGCGCGCGGTCGTTGGCCGGCCAGAAATACTCCACGTCGCGCACGGGCATGGAATTTGCGACGAAGACCGGCGTCAGGGCTGGCAGATGTCGTGCGAGGATGGTCACCGCGACGCCCTCGAACCTTCCGTGGGCCCGGTTCAACCCCTGTCGAACCCGGCGGGCGGCGGCGTTCTCCGCCTGGCGCCAGAGCCCGGCGTAGCTCCCGGGTTTGCGCGGGGTGCAAACCACACTGCCGGCAAAGGCCCCCAGGCCGCAGCGCACGTGCCGCGTGGACAGATGGAGCGGGTCCAGATTCTCGTGACCGGGGGCCAGCATCCACACCTCCGGGGCAAACTGCTCCAGCCAGCCCCGCAGCGCCTTGCTGGTGGGCCATCCGCCGATGCACAGGACGACCTCCGGTTTCAGGCGGCGTCCGGCCTTGGCGCTGCGCACGATGGCGTCGTAGTGCGTCACCAGATTGGGGAAGTAGGCGGCGTCGCCGCGGAGGCCGGACAGGCCCTCGGCGAGAACGGGCCAGCCCAGGTCCTTCGCGAGGCCGGCCAGGATGCCGACGTCACTCGGCGGCATCCCGCCGTCAATCGGACCGACCACGATGAGCCCCCGTTTGGCGGTGGGAAAATCCGTCTGCACCAGGGCGTCCAACACCACATGGGCCGGCTTCACGGCGGCAAAGAACTCTTCCCCGGACAAAATTTTCCGCAGCGCGCGCGCCGAGCCGTCCGGCAACGGTGGCAGCGGATCCCGGAACGGGCAGTTCAGATGCACCGGACCGCCGCCGGGCGCCAAGGTCCGGTTTGCCGCATGCATCACCGTCTGCCGCAGGTAACGCAGCATTGGCAGGCTGGCTACGGGCACGGCGCATTCGTGGTAGAAATTCACGTGGCTCCCGAAGAGCTTCTGCTGGTCGATCGTCTGGCCGGAATGGCACTCGCGCATCTCGGGAGGCCGGTCCGCCGTGAGGACCAGCAGCGGCACCCCGCTCTCCTGCGCCTCGATGACCGCCGGAAAATAGTTGGCGCCGGCGGTGCCGCTCGTGCAGAGCAGCACGACCGGCCGGCGGCGCGGCTTGGCGAGGCCGAGGGCGAAGAAAGCGGCGGAGCGTTCGTCGAGCACCGAAATCGACTCGAAGCCCGGGTGCCGCGCAAACGCTACCGTCAGCGGCGTGGACCGCGAGCCCGGCGAGATGACCGCCTGCCTCACCCCGAGCCGGAACAGGGTCTCTACGAGCACGCTGCTCCACAGGGAATTGGTGTTCCGAAAATCGAGGGCGGCGACGGGGGTGCTCATGGTTCGACGAGGACGTCCAGCAGAGCCTTGAACTTCAGTTCGGTTTCGGCAAATTCCTTCTCGGGCGAGGACCCGGCCACGATGCCGGCGCCAGCGTAGGCGGTGGCGGTGTGGCCGTCGATCAGGGCGGAGCGCAGGCCCACGAAAAACTCCCCACCACCGCGATGATCAACCCAGCCCTGCGGACCGGCGTAGAGCCCCCGCGCGAAGGGCTCCAGCCGCGTGATGGCCGCGACGGCCGGCTCGCGCGGTGTGCCACCCACCGCGGGGGTCGGATGCAGCCGGGCCACGAGGTCGAGGATGTGCACTTCCGGTGGCAGCGCAGCGCTGATCGGAAGGTGCAGGTGCTGGACATTGGCCAGGCCGAGCACCCGAGGCTGGCCGGCGTGTTCGAGCTGGAGATTGAGGTCGGCTACGCGCCGGGCAATGGACTCAAACACGAGCCGGTGCTCGCGCAGGTCCTTTTCACTCTGCAGCAGCGCGCGCGCGTAGGCGGCGTCCTCGCTGGCGGATTCGCCGCGGGGCGCCGACCCGGCCAGCGCCTCGGTGTGCATGCGCCCGGCGGCGACCCGGACCAGCCGCTCCGGCGAGGCCCCGATGAAACTCTGGCCGCGGCCGTTCGCGATGGAGAAGGCGTAGCAGCCCGGAAAGCGCTGGCGCAGGTGGTTGAGCACGCCGAGCGGATGGAATTCCTCGGTCGTCGTCAGCCGGCGGGCCCGGGCGAGCACGATCTTCCGGTAATTCCCGTGGGCAATCTCCTCCAGCGCCGCCCCGACCGCGCGCTGGTAGGCCCCCTCCCCGCCCACCTCCTCCACCTTCCGCGGGGCTGACGGGCGATCCTTGCGCCGGGCGCTGCGGTAGTCGAAGGCGCGGAACTTCTCGTGCGCTTTCCAGACTTTGGCGGCCAGCATGTCAACTGGCGCCTCCGGGGTCATCAGCAGGTTGGCGACGGCCACCGTGCTGTCGCCCATGCGGGCGACCTGCCACCGGGGCACGAACAGGCGCAGCACGGGGAATGCAGCACCCGTTTCCGCTTCGGCGGCAAAGGCGCAGGCGAAGAAAAAATGCGGACCGGCGAACGGCTCGTCGAGCGGGCCGACGGCAATGGTGTCGGCGAGCACGCCGGCGATATGATCCCGCGCCTCTGTGAAACGTCCCAGTCCGCTCGCCCTGAACTCGAGGACGGCCTCGGCCCCTGCCACGGCAAAACCCTGGGCGGGCCGCTCCGCGTAGAAGTGCAGCTGCGTGGGCTCGAAGATGGACTCCAACACCGCCAAGGGGTCGAGGTGTTCGACCGCGAGGCTGATGCTGACGAGCTGCGGCCGGCCGGCCGCCTTCGCGAGGTCGCGGCACTGCAGCAGAAACGCGCGGAGCGATTCCGGAGTGACGTTCTCGGTCGGGTTGACCGGCAGGATCTTCACGACTTGGCGGCGGGCTTTTCCGGCGGGGCCGGGCGCGGGAAGAGCACGAGCGTGGTCGCGACCTTCGCACCGTCCAGTTTGGCACCCCAGACGAGCTCGTCACGCCAAACCGGGCCCGGCGCGTAGCCGAGCACGGAATTGATTTTCTCCGTCGTCGACGGCGTGACGTGCTGGATGAGCGCGACGGCCAGGCGCAGCGCCTCGGCCATGGTGGCCAGCGAAGTGCGCAGCAGAGCCTGATCGGCCGGTTCGGCGGACTTGCCGAGCTTCCACGGGGCGCGCTTCTCGGTGTAGGCGTTTGTTTCCGTCAGGAAAAACATGGCCCGTTCCAGCGCCGTGTGGAACTGGAAGCCCTCGCAAAGCGGGATGAACTCGTCGCGGGTTTTCGTCCACAGCTCGTGCAACGACCGTTCCAGGTTCCCCGCTCCTTCCGCGGCGGGCAGCACCCCGCCGGCGAAGCGCGTGGTCATGTTGAGCGTGCGGTTGACCAGGTTGCCGAGGTTGTTCGCGAGTTCGCTGTTGTAGCGGACAAGGAACTGCTCGCGCGTGAAGTCGCTGTCCTGGCCGACGTTCATCTCGCGGATCAGGAAATAGCGGAAGGCGTCCGGGCCGAACTCGGCGACGAGGTCGAGAGGGTTCAGCGCGTTGCCGGTGCTCTTGGACATCTTCGAACCGGCCGTCATCCACCAGCCGTGGGCGATGATGCCGCCCGGCAGCGGGATGTTCGCCGCATGGAGCATGATCGGCCAGTAGACGGCGTGCGGCGGCACCAGGATGTCCTTGCCGATGACGTGCCAGCGGGCCGGCCACACGCCCGGCTGGTCCGCCACCGCCGAGTAGTAGTTCAGCAGCGCGTCGAACCAGACGTAGGTCACGTAGTTCTCATCGAAGGGCAGCGAAATGCCCCACTCAAGGCGTTCGCGCGGACGGGAGATGCAGAGGTCGTTGAGCGGCTCCTTCAGGAACTCGAGCACCTGCTTCTGGCGATACTTGGGGAAGATGAAGTTCTCGTTCTTCGTCAGGAAATCGACGAGCCACTCCTGATACTGGCGGAGCTTGAAAAAGTAGTTCGACTCGGTGATCTCGGTGACCTCGCCGAAGATCTCGGGCCATGCGCCGTCGGGCAGCCGGTCCTTTTCCTGCAGGAACTGCTCCTGGCGGGTCGAGTAGAAGCCCTTGTATTCGGCCTTGTAGATCTCGCCCTTGTCAAAGAGCTGCTGCAGCACGGCGCGGACAACCTTCTTGTGGCGCGCCTCGGTCGTGCGGATGAAGTCGTCGTTTGAGATGTTGAGCTTGGGCAGCAGGGCCCGGAACTCGGCGCTGACCTCGTCGGCAAACTGCTGCGGAGGGATGCCGCGTTTCTTGGCGCTGGCCTGCACCTTCTGACCGTGCTCATCGACGCCGGTGAGAAAGTGCACCCGGTCGCCCATCTGCCGCCGGAAACGCGCGATGACGTCCGTCAGCACCTTCTCGTAGGCATGGCCCAGGTGTGGCGACCCGTTCACATAGTCGATGGCGGTCGTGATGTAGAATGACTCCATAAAGGGGTCAAATTAGCCTCCGGCCGGCAAATGTCGAAGATTTTGACGCGACAGGTGCCGTCTGTATAACCTATCAATTGTCCGAACCCATGACCCAGCTCACGCGCATCGGCAGCTATCTCATCCTGCTTCTGGGACTCCTCCTCGCCGCCCAGGCCATGAACGGCTGGCTGCAGCGGCAGACGCAGGTCCAGGTCCGGCTGTTGAACGACGACGCGATCGCGCTCAAGCGGGCGCAGTTCACGCAGGTGGCCGAGAAGCTGCAACTCGGCGCCGCGTCGCCGGAAAAGGACTTTGCGGATGCCGGGCACGCCATCGGCGCCACGCTCTATCGCGGTGAGCCACCGGCGACCATCCCGGCGGCCGGGCTGCTGTCCTTTTCCGAACGGCTCCCAGCTGACGGCCGGCCCGGCCCGGACATCCTGGTTTGCTTTCCCCTTCCGTCCTCCACCCGGGTGATCGCGCTCTATCACCGGGTAACGCTGGGCCTGTTCCTGCTCTGCCCGGTGCTGTTCGCCGCCGGCCTCCTGCTCGCCACGCTGGCCCGGCGCCGGGGCGAGGACCGGTCGTCGCGACCGCCCTGGACGAGCACCCGCACCCAGGCGCTGGGCATCGAGCATTTTGCCAAGATCACGAACGAGCGCACCGTCGCCTTGGCGCAGGAACACGGTGCGCGCGTGCGGGCGGAGGAGGACCTGCAGGCCAACCGGACGCTGCTCGATCAATCGCTCGGTGAACGCGTGCGGCTCGGGCGGGAGCTGCACGACAACATCTGCCAGACGCTCTATGCGGTCTGCCTTACGCTGGAAAGCGTCCAGAAGAAAAACGCCCTCGTCCCGGAGCTGCAGCAGCGGCTGGGCCATTGCATGGCGGAGCTGCGACGCCTGAACCGCGAGGTGCGATCCTTCCTCCAGGAACTGGAGCCCGCCCGGATGAGCAGCCAGTCTTTCACGGGGGCGCTGGCGGTCGTGGTCGGGTCCTTCGCCGCCGAGGAAGGCGTGCGGATCGAGCAGCGGCTCGACGAGGAGGCGGTCGCGCTGATCCCGCCGCAGCACATCGCCGAGATCATGAACATCCTCCGCGAGGCGGTCAGCAACAGCCTGCGCCATGGCCGCGCGCGCCATGTGATCCTCCGGGCGGGCCGCAGCGACTTGCAGGTCGCCCTGGCCGTGCAGGACGACGGGACGGGCTTTGCCGCAACTGCGCCGCGGGCGGCGACGGGCCACGGCCTCGCCAACATGCAGGCGCGCGCCGCCGCCCTCGGCGGCACGCTGCAAATCGAATCCGCGCCGGGAAAAGGAACTCGCGTTCTGCTGACGCTGGCCGTTGCTTCGCCCGCATGAGCGCCGCCACCGCTGCCAAATCCGTCCGGGTGTTGCTGATCGATGACAGTCCGATCATCCGGCTGGGTTTGCGGAGTGCGCTCGAGGATTGCCCTGACATAGCCATCGTCGGCGAGGCCGGCACCGTGGCCGCCGGCCTGGCCGCCGCCGGAAAACTCAAACCGGAGGTTGTCCTGCTCGACGTTCATCTGCCCGACGGTTCGGGCCTGCAAGCCTGCCGCGACCTGTTGAAGGCGCGCCCGCAAATCCGGGTGCTGATCCTCAGTTCGAGCGCGAGCGAGCGGCATGTGCACGAGGCGATGACGGCCGGGGCCCTGGGCTATCTGCTCAAGGACAACGACGGGGCGACCCTCGCGACCGCCATCCGCACGGTGGCGTCGGGCCGCTCTGTGCTGGATCCCCTGCTTGCCGGGCAGGTGCTCAACCTGGTGAAGAACCAGGGCGCGCCCACCGCCGCGGACCGGATCAAGCTGCTGTCGCCCCAGGAACGCCGCGTGGTCGGCCTGCTCTCCTCCGGCCTGACGAACAAGGAGATCGGCAACCAGCTCGGCCTGACGGAAAAGACGGTCAAGAATTACCTGGCGACGATCTTCACCAAGCTGAATATCACCCGGCGCACGCAGGCGGCCGCGCTCTTCATCGAGTCGGGCGGGGCCAGCGACGATCTGCGCTGAAGCGCGGCCGGTGGAGGCGAAAGCCTCTCCTCCGGCAGGGTCCAATGCAACGGACTTAGGGCCGTAACAGGAAGGGCCGAAATCGGGCATGCTAGCCGATGACATGCAGACCTTCCTCCCGTCGCCCTCGATCACCTCCGCTTCGCGCCTGCCGGACCGGCTCCGGTCCGCGCGCGCGCTGACCCTGCCCGAGGTCATGATCTCACTGATGGTCATGACCCTTTTCATGCTCGGGTTTTTCACCACGTATATCCAGTCGCGACGCATCACCGAGCGGAGTGTGATGACCGCGGCCGCCACTTCCCTCATCTACGGCATCATCGAGCAGATCAAGGAACTCAACCTGACCAACCTCGCCCCCTGCACGACGGTGGACGTCTATCAGGCGGGGCAGACGACCCCCACCGTGGTGCCGGCCTGCGACGCCTTCCCCGGCAGCTCCGCGAAGGCTCCGCCCTACATCCGCGTGCGGCTGAACCAGGACCAGATCACCTGGCTCCAGTGCGTCTACAACACCACCACGACCCCGCTCGCCCCGACCACGGTGCCGCCGTCCAACTCCACCGCCGCCACCTTGACGGCCGCGGGCTACGGCAACCCCACGGTGCCCGACAACGTCATTGGGCCGCTGGCGCTATCCAATTACACCAACACCGCCTCCCAGCCCCTGACCATGCATGTCTGGATCTGGGTCGATAATGTCGCGAACGCCAGCGCCGATCTGCCCGTCGCCTGGCAGTTTACCGTCGTCTACTCCTACACCTACATGGATGGCGCCAACACGCGCACCATCGTCGACCGCGAACAGTTCGTGCGAACCTTCTGATCCATGAAAATCCCCTTCTCTCCGCGCGCCCGCCGCTCCTCCGGAGCCGGCTTCACCCTCATCGAGGTGATGATGAGCACGATGATCGTCGGCCTGGTCATGGGGTTGAGCCTGAACGCCTACATCAACGGCATGAAGATCATGTATAAGGACAGCCAGCGCCTGGCGACGAACGCGACGCTGCGTGAATTCATCGCCCACATGGCCGCCAAGACCCTCGACGCGACCAATTTTTATGTCTTCCCCAACTACCAGTCGTTCGACGGCAGCGTGAACCTGTCCACCGATCCCACCACGCTGGCGACCGACGCGTGCGGCACCTACATCGCCAACGGCGACTGCCTGCTGCTGGTCTCGCTGACCGACCAGACGAACGCGGCCTCGAACATCCAGGAGTTCTGCATCTATTATCGCGTGACCACGAGCACGGAGACGCAGGCGCCGATCTGGTTCTACGACAGCGGAGATTTTGGTCCCGGCGGAACCTCCACCCCGCTGGCCACGCTCCTGAATGCCGTGAATCTCAAGACCAACCCGTATCCCGCCGGCGCGCAGATGATCGTGCCGAACGCCCTCGGCCGGCTCATGACCACGCCTGCGCCCCCGACCTATCATTATCCCATCTTCATGGCGGAGGCCCCGAATTCGCAGGCCCTCAACGCCGCCGTCTCGATCAACGTGAACATCATCAACGGCTCATCCGCCGACAACATCCTTTCGAGCAGCAGTTTCAACTACACCGTCTCCCCCCGCTAAGATCCTCCCATGCATACCACCTCCTTCCGCCGCAACCGCGGCTCCGCCCTCATCACGGTGCTTATGGTCATGTTCGCGATGGCCCTGCTCACCGCCAGCATGCTGACCTATACGGGTTACGAACGGAAATTCAACGAGCGCCAGAAGCTGGTCCTCCGTGCCCGCAACATGGCTGAGACGGTTTCCGACTACGCCGCCGGGCAGCTGACGACCAAGCTGCTCCGCGTGCGCAACCTCGCGCCCCGGCAATTCACCACCGGGGCCGACGCCCTCAACCTGCCGCCGGCCTCGATCTTGCAGACCAACTTTGGGTCCCAGGCCACGGTCCAGCTTTACGCCGGCATGGGCGCGCAGACGACCGCCACCAATCCCACGCTGATCACCAACACCGCCGATCCCAACTACGGTCTGCAGGTCGGCTACGGCATCGTGAACGTCGTCAGCAGCGCCACCATCACGGAGCCCTCGGTCGCCACGATCACCAAGTATTCTCAGCAGAACATCAAGGTGAGCCTGGTCCCGCTGTTCCAGTTCGCCATCTTCTACAACCAGGATCTGGAATTCGGGCCCGGTGCCAACATGATCATCAGCGGCCCGGTGCAGTCCAACGGCAACCTGTGCGCCCGGGACCAGACGGGCTATTCCAACACGGTTCAGTTTCTCAGTCGCGTTTCCTGCGCCGGCGGGTTCTACGCCAACACGGCCAAGCTCGGCAACATCTACAGCGAGGACGGCTCGGCCGACAGTGGTCCCGGCGGCACCGGTCCGCTCTACTTCCAGAACCCGACCGGCACGGTCACCAACATCTACAGCGGATCCATCTGGCGCGATCAGCTCTACGGGCAGGCCACCGAGTCGGCGACCACCGACTCGAACTTCAAGTCCTTTGCCTCCGTCACCTACGGGAGCAATCTGCGCAGCGGCCTGAGCGGAGCCACGGCCATCGTGCTCCCCGGCATCGACAACTCGACCCCGACCAGTGCGCGCATCGTCATCGCCACGCCCTCCACGACCGACACCCCCGGCCAGAAGCAGAGCGAAGTGTCGCGCAACGCCGGCCTGTTCATCATCGTCAATCCCACCGCCCAGACGCGCAACGGCATCCTGCCCGACGCCAGCACCGTCAGCATGCCGGCCTATTCCTACCGCTGCTGGCTGAACACGGTGAACCTTGACGGCACCTACACCATTACGGAGGTCGTTCTGCCCGGTCAGCCCAGCTACGGCGCCAACAACGGCACCCAGAACACCCTGCCCAACGCCTTCACCGACAAGACCACGATCGGAGTCAACCAGGTGCTCCGCATACCGGCCAGCGGCCGGGCGGCCGACGCGGCGGTCGCGGCCAACCTCACCACGGCCTCCCGCACGACCGGCTACTACGACACCGGCACACCGGCGATGGGCACCGGCGCCACGGGCTTCCAGGACGCCTATTTCTACGACTTGCGGCGCGCCAACGGCAGCACCGGCTATCCTTTCAGCCGATCTTCCTCGAATCCCTTCACGCCGCGGCCGATCGCCAAGATCGATTTCGACCTGACCCGCTTCCGGATGACCGTCGAGCGCAGTTACCTCGCCACGACCACGAGCACCGCCATTTATTATCCGGGCGAGAGTTTTTCCTCCCCTGCCCTGGCGAATCCCTACAACGCGTCTAACCTGAACTGGAAATACTCCGTCTACAACCCCTCTGCCGTGACCGCCACCTTCGGCTTTGGGCCGACTACCCAGGCCTCGCCCTACACCACCTTCCCGACCGCCGTCCTGAACGGCGAGACCTACAACACGAAGGACCCGTTCATGATCTATTACACCACCGTTGACGGTAACGGCTGCCCCGTGCCGGTCTCGGCCAGCTCCTTCTTTATCGGCAGCGGCAATCCCTGCCCTTGGTTCAATGGCATTTCGGTCTACATCGAGTCGGTCGATGCCGAGGTCAAGCCCGCCACCTCGCGGGCGGATTCCGGCGTGCGGTTCTGGAACGGCCGGGGCCCGCTGGTCTCGCTGCCCACCTCGACATCCTACCCTGGCATCACTTTCGCCACAAATGATGCCGCCTATATCATCGGCCATTTCAACGCCGACGGCACCATCAACTCCACCACCAGCAGCACGTCCAATCCCGGCGGCTACAGCGCGGTCTATCCCGACTCGGCCAACGAATACGTCGCCACGCTCATGGCCGACGCGATCACAATCATGTCGCAGCCGATCTACACCAACAGCGGTTCCAACTATTACCAGATTGCCGGCTGGACCGACTCGTTGAGCGCCAACATTCGTGACAGCTCGGGCAATTACTCGACCTCCTGGCAGACCAGCAACCCGAGCAGCGGCAACACCGAGGATGGCATCAACACCAGCATCGTTCCCGCCAATCTGCCTTTCCTCGGCACGGCGACTGCCGATACCGGCTCGGCCATCACTTACGCCGGCACCGGATCGGCCCAGACCACCAAGTTCCTCGGCAACAATTCCTATCCCACCGAAGTCTCCTGCAATTTGCTCGCCGGCAACGTTCCCACGACCAGCCATCAGACAAGCGGCGGCGCGCACAATTTCCCGCGACTGCTCGAGAACTGGAACGGCACCGGGATATATATCCGCGGCTCCATGCTCTGCATGTTCCCGAGCGTCGTCGCCACCGAGCCGTGGAGCATCCGGATCTATGCCGCTCCCGGCCGCTACTGGGGCCTCAATATCGCGCTGACCACGGCGAGCTACAACGCGCCCCTCCAGCCGGTAGCGCTGACCATTGCCCGCTCCCATTACCAAGAGCTGACGCAGACCCAATACAACTCGGTGAAATCCCTGATCACCGCGCTCACCAACTGAGGCGGGCGATCCCAGGCTGACGCCTGCGCCGCCGCCCGGTCCCGGCCGTTTCCGGCGATCTTTCCCTCGAGGCCGCCCGCGACCGCGGCCGTTCATTCCTCGCCCGGCCGGTGTTGTGTATGGGTGGAGTGGCACGTGCGCTCGCGATGATTCAAGGTCTGCTTAACCTTGTTGTTTGCCGCATGGCAGGGGACGGGCGGCGTGGGACTCGGAATAGGGTTTGATCCTAATTAATAATAATACTCAGGGCACCTAGAATATAGGGTATACGGCCATTAGCCTCTAGGGTTTGCAGAGGCCAATGCGATCTATCCATCGGCCACAGGGTTAGGGCACTATGGCCCCAGGATGAAGCTATTACCCAGAGTGCGTGGTTGGTTCTTACGGTCCGCCGGTTTGCCTGCTGGCGACAGCGCAACCCCCGCGGGCAAGTTGGAGGACGGGCTCTCCGCCCCATCGACTATTCCCAGGGATCAGCAACGACGGACCGCCGGCGTCACTCTGGTGGAAGCCATGTTCTCCCTGATGATCATGGGCATGTTCATGCTCGGGTTCATCAGCACCTATGTGCAATCCCGCCGCGTCACGGAAGCGAACGTCTTGCACGCGGCCGCGACCAGCTTGGTCTACGGCATCATCGAGCAAATCAAGGGCATGGACTACACCACGCTGCTGCCCAACGCCCAGCCGGATCCCTACGACCCCGGTTGCCCCACGGGCCAGACGGCGCCGTATTATACCATCCGGGTGCGCATCAACCCCGACCTGACGGTCTGGCTCAAGCCCGTCTATAATCAGGCGACGACCGACAACCCGACGTGGTCCACGCCGACCCTGCCCATCTCAGCCACCGCCGCCACTCCGACAGGCGCGATCGATAATCTGATCGGAGGCACCGCAGGGCTTCCCCTCTCCACGGTTACGGCGACCCGCGGGCAAAACCTCACCCTGAACATCTGGATCTGGATCGACGAGATCCCCGACCGCGCCAACGACGTTTCGGAGGTCAAGAAGGTCACCATCGTTTACACCTACCGGTATAACGATGGCAGTTCGGTCCACGTCGTCCGTGACGGCGAAGTATTCGTGCGCACCCGCTACGACCAATGAAAACCAAATCCGCTACCGCCAGGACCGGCCTCGCCGGGTTCACCGTCGTCGAAGTGATGATCAGCATGACGGTCACCACCTTGGTGCTCGGCATGTGCATGGGCACTTTCGTCTTTTGCCTGAAGACCATGTATAAGGACATGGCTCGCCTGCAGACCAACGCCAATCTCCGCAGTTTCACCGCGCAGATCACCAAGGAAACCGTCGATGCCTCCGAGTATTACCTTTTCCCCCTGTATACGACCCTCGACGGCAATGTGAATCTCGCCACCGCCCCGATCGACACCTCGGGCTGGATCACCGACAGCTACGGCAGTTCCCTCGCCTATGGCGACTGCCTGGTCCTCATCACCCGGGTCGATGAGACCGCCGCCACCTCCAACATCCGGGCAATCCAGATCTATTACCGGGTGGTCACCGATTCAAACGCCGACGGTCCGATCCGTTACTACAGTCACGATTACGGCTCCTCCGGCACAACCAGCACCCTGACCCAGGTGCTCAACTCCGTGAACCTGAACAGCACGCCGACCTACACCGGCTCGACCCTGCTCACCAAGATCGCCCGGGGCCGCAAGAAACCGGCTTGGACGGCCTCGGTCCCGGTTTACTACCCCATTTTTTCCACCGAGTCGTCCACCACCACCGCGACCAATCAGAACGTGTCGATCAACGTCGAATTCATCAACGGTAGCTCGGTCAACAATCTGCTCTCCAGCAGTAGCTTCAATTACACCATTTCCCCCCGGAAATAAATCCCATGAATACGCGCCACTTCACCCGTCTTTCCCAGCAAGGTTCCGCCCTCATCACGGTCGTCTTCCTGATGTTCATGATGGCGCTGCTGACGGGCAGCATCCTGCTCTACAGCGGCGGTGAAAACCGGGCGAACAATCGCAATCGCCTCATCCTGCGCGCCAACAACGCGTCGGAGAACATCGCGCTCTATGCGTCCGAGCAGATCACCGCCAAGCTCTATCGCCAACGGAACCAGAACGCCCGCGCCTTCATGGACCACGTCGCCGGGACCCACGACCAGAATGAGGTGGTGCTGCCGCCGGCGTCCGTCCTGACCACCCAGTTCACGAACACCACCGGCATGGAGGTGAGGGCCGGTCTCACGACCACCAATGGGGTCGCTTACATCGATCCGACCCTCGCGGCCAATGCTGGCAACCCCAACGCGGGCCTGAGCGCGGCCACGCAGACCGTGCAGATCATCGCCAAGGCGACCGCCACGCATCCCATCCTGGGCAGCTACACCTCGTATTGTGAGCAGGACCTGCAGGTGGCCTCGATCCCGCTCTATCAGTTCGCCGTGTTCTACAACATGGACATGGAATTCGGTCCCGGTGCCGACATGGTGATCAGCGGCCCGGTCCACACGAACGGCAACCTCATCGCGCGCGACCAGACGGGCAACACCAACAAGCTGGAATTTCAAAACCGGGTGACGGTGGCGAAGGGATTCTTCGCGAACACCGGATACAAGGGCTCGACGGTCATGAACACGGGCTCGGTCGACAGCGGTCCCGGTGGCACCGGCCCCCTCTATTTCACCTCCCCGTCCGGCACCAAGACCGACATCAACAGCGGCACGATCTGGCGCGATCATTTCTGGGGTGTCAGCTATACTTCCCCGGCGACCGCGTCGACCGCCCCGCCCGCCAGTTCGCTCGCCTCCTTCAAGACTTTCGCGACGAATACCTATGGCAACAATCTCCGCACCAGCGTGCACGGCGTGACGCCCCTCGTGCTGCCGGCCATCTCCAACTACAATGAAGCCGACGACCCGGCCACGCCCGGCGACGACCGCGACAACGGCCGCCAGATCATCGAGGTGCCCGATTCGGCGGACACGGCGGGCATGTGCGACACCAAGGTCTCCCGCAATGCCGGCCTCTACATCATCGTGAACCCGACCGCGCAACAGCGCACGACCGGGCTGCTGCCGGACGCCTCCAGCGTCACGATGCGGCCTTATTCCTACCGCTGCTGGCTCAACACCATCAACAGCGACCTGACCCACACGATCACCGAGGTCCTCTTGCCGGGCCAGCCGAGCTACGGCGACCTGAATGCCTACACCAACACCTCGCCCAATGCCTTCCGGATGGATACCTCCGTGGGTTCCAACCAGGTCTTGCGCATCCCCTACGGCAGCTCGGCCGATCTGGCGGGCACCGGCTACAGTCGCGCGCTCGGGACGCCGACCTACGCGAGCTTTGACGACGCCTATTTCTACGATCTGCGCCGGGCCACCAATCCCTACCCCGTCACCCGGTCCTCCACCACGCCTTTCACGCCGCGCCCGATCAACAAGATCGATTTCGACATGACCCGCTTCAAGATGGCCGTGGACCGCACCTATTCCGTCGCCACCAGCAGCACCATCTATTATCCAAGCCTGCCGAGTGACTCGACTACCTGGGGTAATTTCATCTTCAATCCTTCCGCGACCGCGGCGAGCTACGGGCTGGGCGTGGCTCCGGGGTCGAACACCGCATTCAACAGTTTCCCGGCCACGGACATCGTGCCTGTCATCCGGCGGAGTCCTGCAGGCGCTTTCTTCCCTGCTTCCATCACCTACACCGGCGCGAACCAGAACGCCGCGGGCACCGTCAACGGCTACTACAGCCGATACAAGGTTGAAACCACCACCGCCGCGCCTACGGCGGCTGGCGTCTACACGGGTTGGACCGCCGTCACTGGGGCGCCCTACGATGCCAGCACCGACGTCCTCAGCCTGACCTACACCCCCAGCGGCTCCACGCTGACGGCCATTCGTGTCACCCAGTATCTCTATGGTTCGACCTCCCCCGGAGCCGGCAACCAGATCGACCAACAGATCATCCCCGTGGTCGATTCGACTGTCGCGCTCAATGCCTCGCTCACGAATGACAACTGCGTGGTCGGCTGCGGTCTCCTCGGGATCGCACCCTATTACCTGCAGAACGCGGTGACCGACATGCGCGTGTATGTGAACGGCATCGACGACACCGCCAACTGGGGTTTTTCGGCCACCCCCTCCTCTGGAGTCAAAGGCTACTTGGGCGGCAACTCCACCAGTGGCACCACCGGCACGTCGACCGGCAGCGGCCCGTTCGAAAACCGTTACACGGTGACAGACATGACGGCGACAACCACCGGCACGGTCACGATCACCGCCACCCGCACCGGTTACACGAGCCAGGTTCGGACTTTCACGCTGACGAAGGAAACGGCCATCACCTCCCTGATCGCCGGACCTCTCTCCACCGGCTTTTGGTTCACTCCTTCCAGCTCGGTCGGCCCCGACCCCTTCCAGATCTATTACGCTCCGATCAGCGCCACGGACCGGACCAACATGCTGACCAATCCGTCCTCCTTTGCCGTCACCGCGGCCAATCTTTACAGCAGCACCTCGCCCAGCCCCTGGCGCGACGGCATCGCGATCTATATCCAATCCGTCGACGCCGAGGACCGCTCGAAAACCTCGGGCGTGCTGAATCGCGCGGATTCCGGTGTGCGCCTCTGGAACGGGCGCGGCCCGGCCACCTCGTTGCCCAGTTCGACGGGCCTGACGGGGCTCGCCTTGGCGACCAATGATCCGGTCTACATCATCGGCGACTTCAATGCGGACGGCGTCATCAACTCCACCAGCTCGTCCACGACCAACCCGGGTGGTTACAGCGCGGTGTATCCCGACACCTCCAGCGAATACCTGACGTCAATCATGGGCGACGCCATCACCATCCTCTCGCAGCCCAAGTTCAGCAGCGGGTCCAGCGGAGCCGCTCCCTATCTTCAGACCTACGGTTGGTCGGATGCATTGAGCTCGCACGTTGCCGGCACGACTGGCTCGGCCAGCAACTGGCAGACCGCTGCTCCCTCCAGCAGCAATTCAGTGGACGGCATCAACACCGGCCAGAACGCGGGTGACATGCCTAACTTGAGCGTTCCGACCACCAACACCTCTGCTTCAGCCCAATCTAACAAGTTCGACCCCATCGACACGGAGGTTTCCGCCTGCCTGCTCCTTGGCATCGTCCCGACCAACGCCAATCCTTCCGCCGCCTCGACCACGGGAACCTATGTCACCAATGGCGCGCCCAGCACCGGACCGAACGGGCAGACCAGTGGCGGCGTGCACAACTACCCCCGCCTGTCTGAAGTCTGGGGCTCCGCGGGTCTTTACTTCCGCGGCTCGATGGTGGCCATGTTCGAAAGCCGGGTGGCCATGGAGCCGTGGGGCATCCGGTGGTATAGCGCGCCCGGCCGCTTTTGGGGCATGAATGCCAATCTGAGCGCGGCCGGTGGCGCGCATCACGTGCCGCTGGAACCGATGATGCTCAATGCCCGCCGCATGCGCTTCATGGAACTCACCGCCGCGCAATACAGCACCACCAAGGCCACCATCGAGGCCCTGCCCCACTAAGTATCCCGCACCGGCGCGACCGGTCCGAGCCACTCCACCAACTTCAGCCACGCGCGTCCGCGGTGGCTGATTTTGTTTTTCTCGGCATCGCTCAACTCCGCGTAGGTCCGATCATGGCCGGCGGGGATGAACAGCGGGTCGTAACCGAAGCCGTGACCGCCGGCCGGTTCCGGCGCCAACCGTCCTTCACACCGGCCCTCGGCCAACTGCTCCACGCCCTCGGGGCCGAGCAACACCAGGACGCAGATGAAGCGCGCCTCACGCCGCTCCGCCGGGACCCCTCGCATTACTTCCGCCAGCTTGGCCAGATTGGCCGCACTGTCGTGCTGCGGGCCGGCGTAGTAGGCTGACTCCACCCCCGGGGCCCCGCCGAGTTCGTCCACGCAAACTCCGCTGTCGTCCGCCAGCACCCAGGCTTCCGGCGGCAGAAGCGTCTTGAGCGCCTCCGCTTTTTTGCGGGCGTTGCCGACGAAGGTGCCGGTGTCCTCGACGACGGCCGGCATCCTTTGCGCCGGCAGAATCCGCAGGGCCACTCCGGAAACGTCGGCGAGCCGCTGGAACTCGCCCACCTTGTGCGCGTTCCCCGTGGCGAGGTGGATGATTCTCGGCCGGCCCGAACCCGGGCCCGCAACCACTCGGTCATTCGCCATAGAGTTTCCGCGTGAAGGTCGTTTCGTCCACGAATATCCTCTCCGGATACTTGAGGAACCCGCGCATCAGGATATCCGCGCCGTGCTGCTCGTGCCGGACCTGTTCCAGGCGCACGGCCTGTTCCAGCGACTCGGTGCGCAGTCCGCGCAGGATGCCCTTGCCCTTGTCGTCCGCGAAAAGCACCGGCGCCACATAGGCGAAAAGATAGTCAAGGTCGCGGGCCTGGAGCAGCTCGCTCAGGAGCTGCGCCCCGCCCTCGAAATACACCCCGGTGATCGCCTCCTCCGTGCAGCGCCGGCGGAAGTCGGCGAAGTTCACCTTCGGGGACGCCGACGGCAGCACCCAGGTCCTGACCCCGAGTGCGTTCAGCTTCCGCACGTAGCCCAGGCCGCCGTGCGGCGTGGTCACGACGATCGTGCGCTCCCGGAATTCGTCCGTGTAGAGGTTCGGCATCGCCTGGTCCGTCACGCTGCGCAGGAGGCCGTCGAACACGAACCGCCAGGGGCACCATTCGGTTCCGCCGATGCGTGCCGTGAGCCGCGGATTGTCGGCCCGCACCGTGCCCGCCCCAACCGCGATGGCCGGGAAAAGCCGGCGCCAGCGATGCGCGTCGGCCCGCGCCTCCGGCCCCGTGATCCAGCGCGAGTCTCCGGTCCGGGTGGCGACCTTTCCGTCCAGGGTCACTCCCGATTTCGCCGCAAAGAGCGGCCGGCCGGCCGTCATCCAATGGTTGAATATGAGGTTAAGGTCCGCGCACTCCTCCGCCAGAATTCCGTGGGTCACCTCGACCCCGCCGGCGCGGAGCACATCGTAGCCTTTGCCGGCATGCGCCGGATTCGGGTCGGTGGCGCCGACGACCACCCGGGTTATCCCGGCGTCGACGATGGCGTCGGTGCACGGCGGAGTCCGGCCGTGCGTGCAACAGGGCTCGAGCGTCACATAGAGTATGGCGCCGGCCTGCGGTTTGCGGCCGAGTGCCCGCAGGGCGTTGACCTCCGCGTGGGGGCCCCCGACCGGGGCCGTCGCCCCTTCGGCCACGATGACGCCGTCCTCCACGATCAGCGCCCCGACCATCGGATTGGGATGCGTGGTGCCCCAGACGCCGCGTGCGACTTCCAGCGCCCGGCGCATGAAACCCGTCTGGTCCGGCAGTTCGGTCATGTCGTCGTGGCCGCGGGAATCTGCGGCACATAGGGGTTGCCCGACTTCTCCTCCCCTACCGTGGTGCGCGGGCCGTGGCCGGGAAACACGATGGTCGCATCCGGCAGGGTGTAGATCTGCCCGCGGATGGATTTCGCCAGCACGTCGAAGCTGCCGCCGGGCAGGTCCCAGCGGCCGACCCCGTCCTTGAAGAGGGCGTCGCCGACAAATGCCACCCGGGCGGCAGGCGAATAAAAGAGCACGTTGCCCGGGCAGTGGCCCGGCACGTGGCGAACCTCGAACTCAAGCTCGAGCGCCGTCAGTTTCTCGTCCTGCTGGACGAAGGCGTCGACCTTGACTGGTTCCAGACCCATGCGCGCGCCCATGAATTCCTCCATGATCTCCGGCGTCTCGATCAACGCCCGGTCGTCCCGGTGGGCCCGCACCTTGCATCCCAGGGCCCGCTTCACCTTGGCGGAATCCTGCGTATGGTCCCAGTGCCCGTGCGTCAGCCACAGTTCCCGCAGCGTGCAGCCCTGGGCCGCGAGCAGAGGCTGGATCTTTTCCAGGATGCCGCCCGGCGCATCGATGAGCACCGCCTCACCGAGCGCGGCATCGGTCAACAGGTAGCCGATGGTCTGGATGGGACCGGAAGGAAGCACATGGATTTTCACTGGACCTACAGTCGCGCAGCTGGTGCGGGGCGCGCAACGTCAAAGGAAACTCCCCGTCGTCGGTTCAAACTGGCAGCAAGCGACCGATCGCTTCCAAGGCCTGGATCGGGGTGAAAGGCTTCGCCAGCGTTTCCGCCACGGCGAGCGCTTCCAATCCTGCTTGGTTTTGTTCCAACGCCAGGCCGCTGCACGCGATGATCGGCAGGTTGGGTTCGAGCACCCGCAGCGACCGGATCAGGCTGAGGCCGCCCATGCCCGGCATCATCATGTCGGTGAACACAAGCCGGATCGCCTGGCGCTGCGGCACGAACAGGCGGATCGCCTCCTCCCCGCTGGCCGCGAGCAGCACGCGGTAGCGCTGTTTCTCGAGCACCGCGCGCAACGCCTCGCGGATCGGGCGCTCGTCATCGACCACGAGGATCAGCTGGTTGCGACCGGCGAGGGCCCCGGCCGGGGCCGGCTCCGCCGGAGCGGGCGCCGCCGCGACGGTTTCGGCGGGCAACAGGATCCGGAAGCGGCTGCCGCGGCCCGGCTCGCTTTCCACCGTCAGAATTCCGTGATGGCTCTTCACGATGCCCGCGACCGTGGCCAGGCCCAGCCCGGTGCCCTTGCCCGCTTCCTTCGTCGTGAAAAACGGCTCGAAGATGTGCTCCATGACTTCGGCGGGTATTCCGTGCCCGGTATCGCTTACCGTGATCTCGGCATACGTTCCCGCCGGCGCGGGCGCATGCCAGCGGGCCTCCTCCTCGCTGAGCTGGACGTTCCGCGCCTCCACCGACAGCTCCCCGCCGTCCGGCATCGCGTCACGCGCGTTGACGCAGAGGTTCATCAGCACTTGGTGCAACTGTGTCGCGTCCGCCACGACGCTGGCGAGTGACTTCTCCACGACCGTCCGGAGCACGATATTTTTCGGAAAGGTCTCCTGCATGAGGTGTGACATCTCCTTGATCAGGTGCCCGAGCGTGACACTGCAGCGCACCCCGTCGGCGCCGCGGCTGAAGTTCAGCAGCTGGCTGATGATCCCGGCCCCGCGCTGGGCGCTCTGTTCCACCATCAGGAGTATTTCCTGGTCGTGCCGGTCGTGCAGCTTGTCCTTGAGAAGGCCGGCGGCCATGAGCATCGGCGCGAGAATATTGTTCATGTCGTGCGCCACCCCGCTGGCCAGCGTGCCCACGGCCTCCAGCCGCTGCGCCCGCAGGAATTTTTCCTCCATGAGCCGGGCCTCCGTGATGTCCTCGGCCACGCCGACGATGCGGTGCACCGTGCCATCGGCCAGTTTCACGGGAAAGGCTTTGTCGCGAATCCACCGGAGGGAGCCGTCGGGCCGGAGGATCCGGTAGGTCTCGTCATAGGTGCCGAGCGCCTGCTTTTCCCGGGCGGCCGCGAGCACTCGTTCCCGGTCGTCCGCGTGCAGGCTGTCCGACCAGGTGAGCACCGAGCGGTAGAGATACTCCCGCGGCCGGCCCCAGATCTTCTCAAAGGCGGCGCTGACGTAGACGACGCTGCTCGTGGCGACGTCCCTGATCCAGAAGACTTCGTCGATATTCTCCGCCAGCTGTCGGAAACGTTCCTCGCTCTCGCGGAGCTGCAGGCCGGCCTGCTTCTCGTCCTCCAGGACGCTGAGCAGGGCCCGTCGGGATCTTTCCCCGGTGAGCAGCATCTTCTTGGTCTCCTCGGCGGTGACCGTCAGTTGGCGCATCACCCTCTGCAATTCAAGCTGAGCGATCACCCGCCGACCAAGGGCGCGCAGCGCGTCCCGCTGCGGCGGCGTGAGCACACGGGGCTGGTGGTCCATCACGCAAAGCGTGCCGAGGGCGGAACCGTCCGGCGCTATGAGCGGAGCTCCCGCGTAGAAGCGGACGTGCGGCTCGCCGGTCACCAGGGGATTTTCGACGAAACGCGGGTCGAGCCGCGCATCCTCCACCACCAACAGCTCGCCCGGTTGCCCGATGGCGCGGGCGCAAAAGGAGATGTTTCGAGGCGTCTCAGTCGCCTGCACGCCTTGGCGCGACTTGAACCACTGGCGACAGTCGTCCACCAGCGAGACCAACGCCATGGGCACCTCGCAGATGCGGGCGGCGAGCATCGTGATGTCGTCAAAGGCCGGGTCGGGCGGAGTGTCGAGCACCTCGTAGTTGCGCAGCGTCGCCAGGCGGCGAGCCTCGTCTGATTGGTTCGACTCGTTCATCGCCCCTGGGTGGTGCCGCGATAGCGGGCCGGCAGGCCCTGGGCCGCGCGCAGGTCGTCGACCTCGGCTTTGAGCGCCTGCACCCGGTCCTCCCGGTTCAACATCACTTCCTGCCAGCGCAGCAGCTCGCCCAATTGCTCGCGAATCTTCTGCTCCGCCAGCCGACGCTCGGTGATATCCTCCAACAGGCCCTCGTAGCGGAGCTGCCCTTCCGCGTCGCGGGTGGCCCAGGCATTGGAGGAGATCCAGAAAAGGCTGCCATCCCGGCGTCGCATCTGCGCCTCGAATTTGCGGACGACACCGGCTTCCGCCATCAGCTTCTTGAAGCGCGCCCGGTCGTCGGCGTGGACATAGATCTCGGAGGCCAGATTCTTGATCGTGGCGATCATTTCCCTGGGCGAGTCGTAACCGGCGATGCGCGCCAGCGCCGGGTTGGCCGCGGTCAGGCGACCGTCAGGCGTGGTCTGGTAGATACCCTCGAGCGAGTTCTCAAACAACCCTCGGTATTTGCCCTCGGCCCGCGCCAAGGCCAGGGCCGCCGCCTGCCGTTCCCCGAGCAGTTTGGCTTCCTGTAGCGCGCGGGCCACGGCGGGGCCCAGCCGGGCCATCCGGTCCTTCAGCAGGTAGTCCGACGCACCCTGCTTGATGGCGGCCACCGCGGTCTCCTCGCCGATCGTGCCGGAAACGATGATGAACGGAACGACCAGGCCGCTCGACCTCAGTATGTCGAGGGCGCGCAGGCCGTCGAATTCCGGCATGGCAAAGTCAGAGATGATGATATCGAGGCCGTCATGCAGGTTGTTGGAATAATCAGCCGGTGTCTCCACGCGCCGCCAGTCCGGCTCATAGCCGGCGCGGCGCAGCTCCCGCAGCACCAGCTCGGCGTCGTGCGGATTGTCCTCGACCAACAGGAGTTTCAGCGGTTGGGCCATGGTAAATCCTATTCGCCCATTTTCGGCGGCTGGTTGAGCAGCAACCAATAGAAACCCAGTTCCTGGATGGCTTCGGCGAAGCGTTCAAAATTGACCGGCTTCACGATGTAGCTGTTCACCCCGAGCTTGTAGCTTTCAACCACGTCACGCTGTTCCTTGGAGGACGTGAGGACGACGACAGGGATCATCATGGTCCCCGGGTCGGTCTTGAGGCGCTTCAGCACCTCCAGGCCGTCGACCTTGGGCAGCTTCAGGTCGAGCAGGATCACCTTGGGACCGTCGCTCAGTTTGCGCCCTACATGCGGCCCCTCGCCGAAGATGAAATCGAGTGCTTCGGCACCGTCGCGGGCGACCTGGATGCGGTTGCTGATCTTGCCCTTTTGGAGGGCCCGTAGGGCCAGTTCAAGGTCTTGGGGATTGTCCTCAACTAGCAGGATTTCTACGGGATTGGTGATGCTCATGAGTTGGGTATGTTTCCGAGGGTGAAAGAAAATGTGGCCCCCTGATTCAGTGCGGCCTGAGCCCACACCCGTCCGCCGTGCCGGTGCACGATGCGCTGGACGATCGCGAGCCCGACGCCGGTGCCTTCGTAGTCCTCGGTGCGGTGCAGCCGCTGGAACACGCCGAAGAGCTTGTGGGCATACTGCATGTCGAAGCCGGTTCCGTTATCGCGCACGAAGAATACCTGCTCCCCGCTCTGCTCCATGCTGCCGATCTCGATCCGCGCCTCCGGCTGGCGCCGGGTGTATTTCACCGCGTTGGCGAGCAGATTCAGCCATACCTGCTTCAACAGCGCCGGGTCGCCTGCGCAGGGAGGAAGGGCGCCGATCTGGAAGGCGATCCGGCGGCCCGCGTGGTGCGCCTGCAGGTCCGCCAGCGCCGAGCGGACCAGTTTCTCGGTGTCCACCGGCTGCAGGTGCAGCGACTGCCGGTTCAGGCGCGAGAAGGCCAGCAGGTCGTCGATCAGTTCGCCCATGCGTTGCGCGCTTTCCCGGATCGTGCGCAGATAGCGCTGGCCGTCCGGCGGCACGTTGGCGGCGAAGTCTTCCAGCACGGCCTGGGAAAAGCCGTCGATGGCGCGGAGGGGCGTGCGCAAATCGTGCGACACCGAGTAGGTAAAGGCCTCGAGCTCCTGGTTGGCCGCAAGCAGCTGGGCGGTGCGGTCCTCCACCCTCCGCTCCAGCTCCGCATTCAGTTGGCGGATCGCATCCTCCACCCGTTTGAGCTCGGTGATGTCCTGCAGCGCCGCGCGGCTGCCGCGGATCACCCCGCGCGCGTCCCGCAAGACCCGGTCCTGCACCAACACGGGCAGGATGGTCCCGTCCTTGCAGCGGAAGCGGCGTTCGAACTGCATGGACTGCTCGGCTCCCGCGAGCTTGGCCAGCGTGGCCGCGCGCGATTCCGCCGGATCCTCCAGCAGCGTCCAGACCGGCCGGCCCAGCAGCTCTTCCCGCGTATAGCCGAGCATCTTGAGTTCCGTGCTGTTGGTGCGCACGATCCGGCCTTCCAGGTCCAGCTCGTGGTAGCCCAGCGGCGCGTTGTCGAAAAGATCCTGCAGTTCCTCCTGACTCTTGCGCATGATCTGCTCGGCTTCCTTGCGTTCCGTGATGTCCATGACCGCGCCATGGAAATATGCGGCCTTGCCGGCCCTGTCGCCCTCGACGCGTCCTCGCGCCTGCAGCCAGAGCTGGCCTCCGTCTTTTTGCCGGACGCGATACTCGAGGTCGTAATGCCCGCCGGACTTGATCGCCGCGGCGAGGCCTTCCGACACCTTCGGCTTGTCTTCCTCAACCACGGCCTGCAGGTAGTCGGCCGCCGGCAGGCCCCGGGCGGCGGTGTCCACGTCGACCGAGAAGACCCGGGCCGTGAATTCGTCCGCGGTCAGGCGGTCGTTGGCGATGTCCCAGGTCCAGGTCCCGATGGAACCGGCCGCGAGCGCCGAACTCAGTCGCGCTTGGGTAGCCCGCAATGCCCGATCCGCCTCCTTTCGCTCCGTGATGTCGCGCGCCACCTTGGAGGCGCCTGTCACTTTACCAGCCGCATCCCTGATGGCTGACACGGTGACCGAAATGTCGATGGGGCGCCCGTCCTTGCGCAACCGCACCGTGTCGAAGTGCCGGACACTTTCCCCGCGACGCAGCCGGAGGAGTATGTCTTCCTCCTCGTGCCGCCGCTCGGGCGGAATCAGCACGCTGATCGAGCGGCCGATCATCTCCTCCGCAACATAGCCGAAAATCTTTTCGGCGCCGGCGTTCCAGCTGGTGACGACACCGGCCAGATCCTTGCCGATGATCGCGTCATCCGAGGATTCCACGATGGCGACCAGCTGCGCCGCCACCGCGTCGGCCCGCCGGCGCTCCGTGATGTCCCGCATCACGCTCAGGATGCAGGGTGTGCCGTCGTGCATGATCAGGCGGCAGGACAGGTTGAAATCCACCAGCCGCCCGTCGCGCAGCCGGAGCGTCGTCTCATGGTCCAGGCACTCGCCGCGCTCCTGCAGGGTCCGCATGAATTCCAGCCGCTCCTCCTCATCCACCCAGTTGGTGTAGTCGTTGGTCGGGCGTCCCACGAGCTGCTCGGGCGTGCCGCCCCAGAGGCGGGCGACCGCCTCATTCGCCCGAACCAGCGTGCGGTCCGACGCACGGACGATGGCGATGAAATCCGGACTGAGCCGGAAGGCTTCCGAGAACAGCGCCCCGCTTTCCCGCAACGCGGCGTTGGTCCGCTCCAGCTCGGCGGTGCGTTCGCGCACCCGGGCTTCCAGCTGGTCGCGCGCGGCGCGCAGCGCCGCCTCCGTGCGGCGCCGGATCGCAAATTCCCGGTTCATCACAAACAACGCGGTCGCGACGAAGACAAAGGCCAGGGTGCCGCCGCCGATGATGATGGTCCGCGTCATCGTGCTGGTCGTCTGCACCCGGTCTTCCCGCTCGCGCAACAGTCCCTGCTCCGTCGCCTCCATCTCGGCGATCAATTGCCGGATGTGGTCATGCAACGATTTTCCCGCGCTCAGGGCCGTCGCCGCCTGCCCGGGAGTGAGTTGCTGTCCGTGGCGCAGCGCGATGTTGTGTTCGGCCAGGGCCATGCGCTCGGCGATCAGGGGCGCGAGCCGGTCGAGTTGCCGCTGCTGATCGTGGTTGTCATCAGTCAGTTTTCGCAGCCTGGTCATTTCCTTTTGGATGACCTGCGGCGCCCCGTCATAGGGGGCGAGATAGCCCTCCTCGTCGGTGATGATATAGCCGCGCTCGGCCGTCTCGGCGTCGGTCACGGCGGAGAGCAGCAGGCGGAGCGAGGAGATGACTTCCTCCGTATGGGTGGCCCACCCCGTGTCCGTCCGCAGCCGGGTCACGCTGAAGACGGACAGGGCGGCAACCATCCCCAAAAAGACGAGCGCCAGCCCGAAGCCCCCCTGCACCGCCCGTTCCGAGACCGGCCGCCCGCCTTTGGCGGCCGCACCTTGTGCCTCCGTCCGCGCCCGATGCAGTGATTCAGCCAGGAAACTGATCAACACCCCAAGGGAAATCAGGATAAGCCATTGGACCATGTCCGCCGGCCTTTCCATGGCGAAGCTGCTCAGCGGCGGTATGAGGAAATAACTCACGCCCAGCCCGGCGACCACCGTGGCCACTAGTCCCGGGCCTAGGCCACCGACGTAGGCGCTGAGGAAAATCGGTAGAACAAACAGCACCAGCACCCGCCGATCATCGAACCAAGACGCGAAACCGAGGCGGAGGCCGAACGTCGCGGCCACCGCGCCCACCGCGAGCAGATAGGCGAGCCACCGCGCACGCTGGCGAGGTGTGGAGGTGCCGGATGGATCAGGTGGGTTCATCGCTTCACCCGGTCAAGGGGTTCCCCGCGAAAGCATCCATGACCGCTAAGACCGGCCTTGGGTAACGCCCTTTTGAACAGCACCCGCCACTCCCCTGCCAAAAGGGGAATGGCTACGGGCTTTGGATCAGAAACCTGACCCTGCAAGCAGCCTTCATCCGGGCGCCAGTTGGGGATATTCATAGGAAACAGCGCAGCAGCCCAGTCTGTCGGCCCGAAACTAAAAAGACTGCGCTGCGGCGCGCGTGGAGTGAGTGCGTGGAAAACTCAGCCTACTCGCGAAAATTGCGCCCCTGTTTCAGCAATAGCAAGCGCGCATCCCGCGGGGCATCTCGAGCACCTCACCGCCGCGTAGCACCACGGCGTGGTCGCCGGCCATCATCGGCCGCACAGCTTGCGCACGCACTCGAGGTTCACGATGGCCGAGCGGCTCAGGAGAAGGAATTTATCCGGCGGCAGCTGGCTCTCGAGCGCCACCATCGTCAATCGCAGCGTGTGTCGGTCGCGGCCGCAGTGCAGCACGGCATAGTTGCCGTCGGCCTCGATCCGGTCGATGTCCCGGCCTTTACGAAGCCCCGCCGGTCTTCCGTGCGCCCGCATCTCCGCGTAAGGCGCGGCGCCGAGAATTAAACTCGGGGCGGCAAATTCCCCCCTTGCCAACCTGCCCCTGCCCGACTGTCTTTTACCCTCATTCTTTCGCCATGAACTCCGCCGAAATCCGCCAGTCGTTCCTCGATTTCTTCAAGTCGAAGCAGCACGCCATCGTCCCGTCGTCGTCCCTGATGCCGACCGCCCCGAACCTGCTGTTCACGAACGCCGGCATGAACCAGTTCGTGCCCTACTTCCTCGGCGACCAGGCCGCCCCGTGGAAGCGCGTCGCCGACACCCAGAAGTGCATCCGCGCCGGCGGCAAGCACAACGACCTCGAGGACGTCGGCTTCGACACCTACCACCACACGATGTTCGAGATGCTGGGCAACTGGTCCTTCGGCGACTACTTCAAGAAGGATTCGCTGACCTGGGGTTGGGAGCTGCTCACCAAGGTCTGGGGCATTCCGCCGAAGCGCCTCTTCGCCACCGTCTACTCGCCCGACAAGTCCAAGGGTGATCCGTCGGACTTCGACCAGGAGGCCTACGACATTTGGGCTGCGATCTTTCGCGCCGAGGGCCTCGACCCGAAGGTCCACATCGTCAACGGCAACAAGAAGGACAATTTCTGGATGATGGGCGATACCGGTCCCTGCGGCCCCTGCTCGGAGATCCACTTCAATTTGCTCGAACGGGACGACGAGGCCGCCGGCCGCGCGCTCGTCAACTCGAGCAGCCCGCGCTGCATCGAGATCTGGAACCACGTCTTCATCCAGTTCAACGCGAACGCCGACGGCACCTTCGCGCCGCTCGCCGCCAAGCACGTGGACACCGGCATGGGATTCGAGCGCGTCGCCGGCATCCACGCCACGACGAAGGGCTTCAAGGACTTCTCCGCCGAGCCCTCGAACTACAACGCCGACGTCTTCAAGCCGACCTTTGACAAGCTGGCTGCACTCTCCGGCAAGACCTACACTGGCACGGTTCCGACCGAGCGCACGGGCCTGAGCGAACAGCAGACGGTCGACATTACCTTCCGTGTGCTCGCCGACCACGCCCGCTGCGTGTCCTGCGCCATTGCCGACGGCATTCTCCCGGGTAACGAGGGTCGCAACTACGTCATCCGCCGCATTCTTCGGCGCGGCATCATGTATGGGCAGAAGAATCTCGGGCTCAGGACCGGCGACTTCTCCGCCCTTGTCGCTCCGGTCATCGAGTCGCTCGGCGCCGTGTTTCCGGAGCTCCACACTCAGCGGGTCATGGTCGAAAGGGCCATCCGGGCGGAGGAGGAGTCCTTCGGCCACACGCTCGCCAAGGGCCTGCAGATCTTCAACAAGGCCGCCATCGACGGGGAAATTTCCGGGGAAGCCGCCTTCGAACTCTACGACACCTACGGCTTCCCACTGGATATGACCCAGGTTCTCGCCGCCGAGCGGGGCCTGACGACCGACCTCGATGGGTTCGAGGAGCTCATGGAAGTGCAGCGCAATCGCGGTCGCGCCGCGCGCAAGACCGACGTCATCGTCGCGTCCACCGAGGGTGAGACGGTTGCCGAGGCGACCAAGTTCGTCGGCTACGAGATCGACGCGACCCACGCGACCCACGCGAAGCTCGTCGAGGTCGTCAAGACGGAGAAGGACACTTACCTCGTGTTCGACCAGACGCCGTTCTACGGCGAAATGGGGGGCCAGGTCGGCGATACCGGCCACGCCCTCATCGACGGCCACAAAGTCGACATCGTCGACACCATCAAGGACAAGTCGGGCCGCCACCTGCACAAGGTTGGAGGGCCGAGCTCCAGCTCGGCCGCGAACGTCGCCATCGGCACCGCCGCCACCCTCCACGTTGATTTCAACCGCCGTCGCGCGATCAACCGCCACCACAGCGGCGCGCACCTGATCCATTGGGCGCTGCGCAAGATGCTCGGCACCCACGTCCGCCAGTTCGGCACGCACAAGACGCCGGACCGGATGCGCTTCGACTTCACGCATTTCGAGGCGCTCACCCACGCCCAGATCAGGGAGTGCGAGCAGCTCATCAACGAGAAGGTCATCGACAACGCGAAGGTGGTTTCCGCGGAGATCGACTACGACAAGAAGCCGGCCGACACCCTCGCCTTCTTCGGCGACAAATACGGCAAGCGCGTCCGCCTCGTCGACATCGGCGGCTACTCCAAGGAACTCTGCGGCGGCACGCACGTCGCCACGACCGGCGAGATCGGCGTCATCAAGATCGTCGCCGAGATGGCCATCGCCGCCGGCACGCGCCGCATCGAGGCCGTCTGCGGCCAGGCCGCGCTCGACTTCATCAACTCCAAGGAGGCCGCCCTCGCCGCCGTCAGCTCCCGGCTTAACGCCGGCGTGGCCGACGTCGCCCAGAAATTCGAGAGTGTCCTCACCCACCAGAAGGAGCTCGAGCAGAAGCTGAAGGCCTTTGAGGCCAAGGCCTCCGCCGCGCTCGCCGGGGAGCTCGCCAAGACCGCCGTCGTCAAGGAAGGCCTCAACTGGGTGTCCGCCGTCGTCGCCACCGATTCGACGGACGCCCTCCGCTCGCTAGGCAGCCAGGTTCTGCACAAGGTCGGCGCCGGCGCCGTGGTGCAGCTCGGCGCCATCATGGACGGCAAGGTCAGCCTCGTTGCCTACTGCTCGCCGGAGGCCATCAAGGCCGGCCAGTCCGCCGGCAAGCTCATCGGTGCCCTCGCCGGCAAGCTCGGCGGAAAGGGCGGCGGCAAACCCGACTACGCGCAAGGCGGCGGCGGCGACGCCGGCAAGCTGGCCGATGTCTTGAAGTTGTAAGGCAGGGCACGGACTCCGTCTGCGCCGTGCCCGCGGCGGTGAACGGTGTCACCGCCCTACCTGTCCCCATGCCAACCGAATCCCAGCCTGCGTTGAAGGACATGTTCAACGCGGCGCGCTACCGGCAGATCGCGGATCTGCTCGTGGACGAACATCCGCGCTTTGATCGGAAGCGTTTCTTGGCCGTTGCGCTTGCTGGGCTCGACGAACTGACGCTCATCCAGCGCGTCCGGCGCGCCGCCGACGCAGCTCATGCCACGTTGCCGGCGGATTTCCCGAAAGCCGTCGCCGTTCTCCAACGCATCGCGCCGCGCATGCCGGAGGGCTTCGTCGGCATCTTCCTGCCCGATTTCGTCGGGCAGCATGGTCACGGCCATTTTGAGACGTCGATGGAGGCGCTGGCTTTCTTCACGCCGTTCAGCTCCGCCGAGTTTGCGGTCCGGGAATTTATCAAGCGCGACCTGAGACGCACCCTCGCCGTGATGGAGCGTTGGTCGAGAGATGAAAGCGAACACGTCCGCCGTCTCGCCAGCGAGGGTTCCCGCCCCCGTCTGCCTTGGTCATTCCGCCTGGAGCAACTCGTCGCCGATCCGTCGCCCGTCGCTACCATCTTGGAAAACCTGCGCACCGACCCCAGCCTTTACGTCCGCAAGTCGGTCGCCAACCACCTCAACGACATCTCCAAGGACCACCCCGACTGGATGCTCGCCCGGTTGAAGTCCTGGGACCTCGATCATCCGCATACGAAATGGATCGCGCGGCACGCCTCGCGCACGCTGATCAAGGCCGGCCACCAGCCGGCGCTCGCGCTGTTCAACTTTGGCGCCAAACCGGTCGTGAAGCTCACGGAGTTCAGGATTACGCCCACGCGCCTCAAGCTTGGAGGGACGCTTGAGTTCACCTTCAGCCTCATCTCAACCTCCCGCCACGCGCAGTCATTCGCGGTCGACTACATCATTCACTATGTGAAGGCCTCGGGAGGCACCTCGCGCAAGGTTTTCAAGCTGCGGGAACTCACCCTCGCCGCCGGCGAAACGCAGGTCATCCGCAAGCGCCAGACCATCCGGAACTTCACGACGCGCCGCCATTATCCCGGCCGGCACCGGCTCGAGGTGCAGGTCAACGGGCGCATTCTGGCCCATGGTAACTTCGAACTGCTGACCTGAGCCTCACTCGTCGCGCAGGGCGACGAGCGGATCGATCTTGGCCGCTCGCCGCGCCGGCAGATAGCTGGCGAGCAGCGCCACCGCGACCAACACGAGCGACACGGCGCCGTAGACCATCGGGTCCGTGGGCGTCACCGCAAACAGCAGGCTGGTCATGGAGCGGCTGAGCAGCGCCGCGCCGGCCAGGCCGATCACCACACCGAGGCCGGCCTTCCACAGGCCCTGTTTCACGATCATCCCGGTGATCTGCGCCTGCGAAGCGCCGATGGCTCCGCGCACGCCGATTTCGCGGGTGCGCTGGGAGACGTCGTAGGCCAGGACCCCGTAGATGCCGAGGGCGGAAAGGAAGAGCGCCAGACCGGCGAAGGACGCGAGCAGCAGCATCACCGCGCGCCGGTTGTCGTAGGACGAGTTCACCACCTTGTTCATGGGGCCCGCATCGAAGAGCGGCACCGTCGAGTCGATCGCGCGCAGCTTCTCCCGCAGAGCCAGGACCACGTCGCCCGCCGGGCGCGACGTGCGCATGAACAGGGTCAGCCAGCCGGGCCGGCCGCCCTGGATCACCTGGTAGATGAACGGGTTCCCGCTCTTCTCCTCGACGCCGTTGTGCGGCACGTCGGCGACCACCCCGATGATCGTCGGCCAATCCTCCGGTTTTTGCGGTCGCCCGCTGAAGCTGAAGCGACCGCCGATCGCCGACCCGTTCGGGAAAAATTTTCGCGCGAAACTCTGGTCGACCACAAACACCTGCCGGCCGGGCGCGAGATCCTCCTCCTTGTAGAACCGTCCCTCGAGCAGCTTCAGCCCGAGGGTCTCCATGTAGCCCGGCGTGACCGGCACGCGATACGCGCCTGGTTGCGGCGAACCCGGCGGCAGCGTATCGTTTTCCAGGGTGAACGCGTTGATGCCCAAGTCACCCTCGAAGGGCCGGTTAAAACTGAGGGCGGAGGCATCGACGCCCGGAATCTCGCGCATCGTGTCAATCAGGCGCTGGCGGATCTGCGCGGCCGCCTCCTCGGTGGAGCGGAGCGAGCGCGGCAGGGAGACGCTGGCCGTCACCACGCGGCCCGGGTCAAATCCCGGATTCACGTCCAGGGCCTTGGCAAAACTGAGGATGAGGAGGCCCGCCGCGGTCAGCAACATCAGTGCGACCGCCACCTGGGCGACCACCAGGAAGCTGCTGAGCGCGCGCACGCCGCGGCCGGAGGAGGCGCTGCGCGAACTGCTCTGAATGACCTCGGCCAGATTCGTGCGCAGGATGTGGAACACGGGGATCAACCCGATCAGCAGTCCGATCACCACCGTCAGCCCGACCGCAAACCCCAGCACCCCGAGATCGAGTGTCGCGGGCAACGACTGGGGCAGCATCTTCGCCACGTAATAGTTGCTGGCCCGCAGCGCGGCCCAGGCCAGCCCCAGACCCAGCGCGGCGCCGAGCGAGGTCAGCAACAGGCTTTCCAGCATGAGCTGGCGGGCGATGGTGCCACGGCTTGCCCCCAGGGCGGAGCGGATGGCCAGCTCCGACTGCCGGGCGTTGGCGCGCACCAGCAGCAGGTTGGCGACGTTGACGCACCCGATGAGCAGCACGAAGGCGACCCCGCCTTGCAGCATGAGCAGGGTGGTCCGCACCGGCCGGACGCGCTGCTCCTGGACGCCGCCGACGTTCAGCGTCATGCCGGAGCGGTCGACGAAGGACTTCAACTGAGGCGGCCCCGCGTCGACATAGCGCTTCTCGAGCGTCTTCGCCTCGGCATCCGCCTGGCCCGCGCTGACGCCCGGCTTCAGCCGGCCGAACAACTGGAGGCTCACGCCATAGCGCCCTTGCGGGTTCTCGGCGCCCGGGCCCCAGGAAATAGCCTGGATATATTTCACCCGGGCGTCGAACGCCTCGAACGAGTGCGGCGCCACGCCGATAATCTTGCAGACGTCCTCATAGATGCGCACCTCCTTGCCGAGCACATCGAGGCTGCCGGCATAGTCCTGTTTCCAGCAGGACTCGGTCAACACGACCACCCGGTCGGCCCCGGGCTTGTTCTGCTCCTTCGTGAAGAAGGTGCCGATCACCGGCTGCACGCGCAGGATGGTGAAAATTTCCGCACTCGCCTTGGCGCAGTCGACCTTCCCCCGTCCATCGCCCTCACCTACTATCCCGGTAAAAAACTGCCACAAGGCCAGCGTCTCGTAAGACGACGCGTTCCGGGAATAGTCGAGGTAGATCGGGACGTTCGCCGGCATCTTGTTCAGACCGGCCTTCGCCGCGGACGTGTAGAGTTCGACGATTCCCTCCGGCTCGCTGAACGGCAGCGGTTTCAACATGAGGGAATAGACCGTGGAGAAGATCGCCGTGGTCGCGCCGATGCACAGGGCCAGGGTCAGCAGCGTGGTCGCCGTCATGCCCTTGCCTTTCCAAAGCAGGCGCAGGGCGTGGCGCAGATCCGTCAACATGCCGGCAAAAGCGCTGGCCAGCCAAGGATCGCGGGAAGATTCAGAAGGCATGGAAAAACGGGGCTGGGGTTTGGTGGGCGACCAACCTCATCATGCGAACAGGAAGCGCCGCGGAGACAACGCAGAAGCAGCAAGGTGGACTGCGCGGGCGGTTATCCGGGGCGACCGGTTTGCCTTTGCCGCGGGAAGAACTGGCCGGCGTCAGGGTCCCCGAGAAAAGCTACGCCGGTATAAGCCACGCATTGTCCGCAAGCCCGCGCCCGGCGACGTTCGCCTCCCCTTCAACCGACCGGGCATGGACGCCCCTGACCTCAGCGGCAGAGCGACCTGATTCAACTGAGGACCGGGACGCCATCGCTCCCGGCTCTCAACCTCACGTCGCGGAGCCTCCCGCCCCGTCAGTAAAATCCTGCCGGATCAGCGTTCACCCTGACTACTCTTGCGAGTCAGACCGCGCGCAATCCCCAGTAAACTCAGGGCGCCGGCGAACCACAAGCTCGGCGCCCCGCCGCCACCGGAACTGGGCGTGGTGGTCGTGGTGGTGGTCGTCGTCGTAGTAGTCGTGGTGGTCGAACCGACCACCAACACCGACGTGGAAACAACGTTGTCGGCGGCCAATGAGACTGACCGGATCAGCGAGTTACCGGTATCGGCCACCATGAGCGCGGTCCCGCCCGCCAGAGCTTGGGGCTGGTTGAACAGGGCCTGCGAGCCGTTTCCGTCACGACCGCCGGAGACTCCGCTGATGCCGGCGAGCGTGGTCACGTCGCCCTTGGAACTGATGCTCCTGATGCTGCTGTTGCCGGTGTCCGCCACATAGACATTCTTTGCGGCGTCCACGCTCACCCCCATGGGGTTATTGAACAGCGCGAAGATACTGTTGCCGTCGATAGACCCGCTGAGCCCGGCGGAGCCCGCCAGCGTCGTGACCGTCCCGGCGGGAACCGTGGTCGCGGTAACGACACCGTTGGCGAGCACGGCCGTGGTCACGTCCGCCGTGGTGATCTTGCGGATCACGCTGTTGTAAGTATCGGCGACGTAAAGATTCGCCGAGCCATCGATGGCCAGGCCGACGGGATTGTTGAACAGCGCGGTGCCCACCGTGCCGTCCGCGAAGCCGGCCTTCAGCGGGGTGCCGGCGAAGGTCGACACGCCGCCGGAGGAGGTGACGGCCCGGATGGTGCAGGCGACCGAATCGGCCACGTAGAGGGTGCCGGAGGTGGAGTTGCGGGCGATGCCGTTCGGAGCGGAGAAAGTCGCGCCGCTGCCCGAGCCGTCCTGCGTGCCGCGGCTGCCGGGGGATCCCGCCAGCGTGGTCACCACGCCCGCGCTGGTGATCATGCGGATGGTCGCATTGCCCGTGTCGCACACGTAGAGGTTGCCGCTCGAATCAATGGCGATGCCGGTCGGGCCGTTGAACCGGGCGGCCGCGCCCGTGCCGTCTGCGGAGCCGGCGGCGCCGTCCTGTCCGGCGATCACCGTGACGCCGAACGTGGTGTCGATTTTCTTCACGGTGTTATTGACCGAATCCGTGACGTAGTAGTTGCCGGAGGCATCCGCGACGATGCCAGCCGGGTGACTGAAGTATCCCGTGCCAACGGTGATCGTGAAGGCGCCGGACGACGTGCCGCTGCTAACCGTGGCACTGGTGCCTCCCGCGCCGTTCGTGTGGCTGGCATCAGTGTTGTCGCCGGTCGTCGACCCGCTGCCGGAGGAGCCGCTGCCCGAGCCCGAACCGGAACCCGAGGAACCCGGGGCGAATCCCTTTCGGATAATGTCGTTCACGCTGTCCGCGATGAACACGTTGCCCGAGGCGTCCACGGCGACGCCGACCGGGTGGCTGAAGCGGGCACTCGTTCCGGTGCCGTCGCGGTTGCCCACCGTGCCGGCCGTGCCGCCCACCGTGGTCACCAGTCCGCCGGCACTGATCATCCGGACCGTGTTGTTGTTGGCCTCCGTCGCAAACACGTTACCCGAGCCATCGACCGCCAGGCTCGTCGGGCCGTCAAATTGCGCCGCCGAACCCTGGCCATCGGCCGTGCCGTCCTTGCCGACGCTGCCCGCAAGGGTCACCACGGTGCCGTTGGATTGGATCTTCCGGATGGTGCGGTTGCCGAAATCGGCCACGTAAACGTTGCCGGACCCGTCGACCGCGATGCCGCGCGGGTGGTTGAAGCTGGCAGAGCCTCTCGGGCCGTCCGCACTGCCTGAACGTCCCGCCGCCCCCGCGAAGGTGGTCGCCGTTCCATCGGGCGCGATCCGGCGGATCGTCTGGCTGTTGTAGTCCGCCACGTAGACATTGCCGGCCGCGTCTGCGGCCACGCCGGTCGGATAGTCGAAACTTGCAGAACTCCCGACCCCATCGGCACTGCCCACGCTGCCCGCGGTGCCGGCGAGGGTGGTCACCAGACCGGTCGCGCTGATCTTGCGGATCACCTGGTTGCCCGTGTCGGCCACATAGACATTGCCCGCCCCGTCTGCCGTCACGGAAAGCGGGGCATTGAAGGTCACCTGACTGCCGGTGCCGTCGGTGTGCCCGGAGACCGTCGGATTGCCGGCCAGGGTGGTGACCACACCGGCGGGGGTGATCTTGCGGATCACGTTGTTGCCCGTGTCCGCGATATAGATGTTGCCCGAGGCGTCGGTGCCGGCGCCGGAGGGAGTGTTGAACAGCGACGGCCGGAGCACATAGCCTTCGCCGTCGAGGATGCCCGCGACTCCGCCCGCGCCGGCAACCGTGGAGACAACTCCCGCCGGCGAGACTTCGCGGATCAGGTTGTTGCCGAGGTCGGCGACGTAAACATTGCCCGTCGCATCGACGGCGACCCCCGTGGGATTCGTGAACCGTCCGGCGCTACCCGTGCCGTTGGCCAGGCCGGCAGACTCGCCGGCTGCTCCGGCCAGGGTGGTCACCACGGCGGCGGGGGTGATTTTCCGAATCGTGTTGTTGCCGCTGTCCGCCACGTAAAGATTCCCGGCCGCATCTATCGCCAGTCCCACCGGAAACGAGAAATGGGCGTTCTGCCCCGTGCCGTCGTCACCGCCCAGTGTGCCAGAGCTGCCGGCGAACGTGGTCACGACGCCGGCCGACGTGATCTTCCGGATACAGTGGTTGCCGGCGTCAGCGACGTAGAGGTTTCCCGCGCTGTCAGTCGCGATGCTCCGCGGCATGTTGAACAGCGCGGCGGTGCCGGTGGCGTCCGTGCTACCCGCTGTGCCAGCCGTGCCGGCCAATGTCGTGACGACGCCCGCGGACGTGATTTTCCGGATCGTCTGATTGCCCGTATCCGCGACGAAAAGGTTGCCCGAGCCATCGACGGCAACTGCACTGGGCCGGAGAAACCGTGCGGAGGTGCCGGTGGCATCCGTCGCCCCGGTCGAGCCGGTCGTGCCCGCAATCGTGGTAACCACCCCCGCTGGCGTGATCTTCCGGATCGTGGCTCCGGCCGCATCGGCGACGTAAATGTTTCCGGCCTTGTCCACCGCGGGCCCTTGAGGGGAATTGAAACTGACGCCGCTGTCCGCCCCGGTTCCGTCCGTGCCCCCGGCAACACCGGGCGTGCCGACAAACGTCGTCACCACGCCAGCCGGCGTGACAGTTCGGAGCAAGCCGTTCCGCGAATCAGCCACGCAAATGTTTCCGTTGCCGTCGACGACGAGTCCGATCGGCCCGTCAAAAAGAGGCACATTGGTGCCGCCTCCCGTGCCGTTGGTGCTGCCCGGTGTGTTCGCGAGCCCCGCAAACGTAACGAACTGGTAGTTGGTGCTCTGTCCCAAAAGCTTGGGGGCTGCCCACTGCCCTCCCAGCAGGAAAAGCAGGCTCGCGAACGAGGCGGATACAAAAAGCCGGCGCAAGCCGGCAGACGCAAGACGACCGCAGCAGGACGAATGGTTCATGGGACGAAGCTGAGCCCTGACCAAAAAACGTGTCTCTCGTTCCGCCCTCGACAAAAATTTCCCTGCTTTTCCGTGTAATATTCTAGTCCTAGGAACGGTTTTCCGGTTTTCCTAGGGCGTGGCCCTAGGGCATCAGCCGAGCAATGTTCCAAGAGCCGTCCGCCTGCCGCGTGTAACGGAAGCGGTCATGCAGCCGGCTGGGCCGTCCCTGCCAGAACTCGAAGCTCGCCGGCGTGACGCGGTAGCCGCCCCATTGGGCCGGCAGCGGCACCTCGCCCTGGAGGAACTTGGCCTTCATCTCCGCGAATTTTGCCTCGAGGAGCGATCGCGTCGTGATGACTTCGCTCTGTCGCGAGGCCCAGGCCCCGATCTGGCTGTCGCGCGGTCGGCTCAGGAAATACTTCAGCGACTCGGCGGAGGAGATTTTCTCCGCCCGTCCGGTCACCGATACCTGACGCTCCAAGGGGAGCCACGAGAAATGCAGGGCGACGGAGGAATTGGCCGCGATATCGCGGGCCTTGCTGCTTTCGTAGTTCGTGTAGAACACGAATCCCCGCTCGTCGAAGCCCTTTAGCAGGACGACGCGAAGCGAGGGTGCGCCGGCGGCGGATACGGTGGCGAGCGACATCGCATTGGGTTCCAGCAGCTGTGTCTCGATGGCCTCGCGCATCCAGGCGTCGAACTGGGCGAAGGGATCCGGCCGCAGGTCCGGCAGATCGAGCACCCGGCTGGCGTAGTTGCGGCGCATTTGCTCGAGATTCATCCCGCCAGCTTGAGGCGAGCGAGGTCGGACGGCAAGCGGCGTGAGCGCCCACGCCGCCGTTGACGCACCGGCAAGTTGTGCTTCCGTGGGAGGACATGATCGCGCCTTCCCCAGCCACCTCCGCGCCCTGTGTGCTGCTCGCCTTCAATGCGAACAACCAGCTCGCCGTGCGCCGGTCAGGCACCAACCTGGGACATGCCTTTGTCGCAGCCGACGAGACGACAGCCGCGGCCCGACTGGAGACGGGCTTCCGCGTCCATACGCCGCCGGCGGAGTATTTCACCGCCTCAACCGACGGGACCCTCCTCCGGGTCTTCTTCGTGCAGGTCGATGGCGCGCCCGCGGACGGCGAGGTGGAGTTCCGCACGCTTGAACAACTGGAGGCCGACCGCGGCGCGCTGTCGCCGGCCCTCGCTGCCGTGCTCGACGGATTGGGGCCACACCTGATCGAGATACCCTATCTGCACCTCGGCGAAAGCGACTATATCTACAAGTTTCGCGTCGAGCGGGATCGCAATCGCGACATCTACCAGCAGGACGACCATGCCCGCGCCCTCTACCAGAGCCGGCTGTGCGAAGCCATCAAGACGCTGGCCCGCACCAACGAGCGCTCGGCTTCTGGTCCCGCCCGGCTGGACTTCGGCGCGGTCAGTTATCTCATCCCCAGTCATTTTGGATTTTGCCTCGGCGTCAAAAACGCCATCGAGCGCGCCTACGAGACCCTCGCGGAAAACCCCGGCAAGCGCGTCTTCATGCTCAGCGAGCTGATCCACAACTCGTTCGTGAACGAGGACCTGTTGCGCCGCGGCCTGCGTTTCCTGCAGACGGACAAGGGACAGCCTTTCACCACGGGCGGCGAGATCGCGCCGACCGGATCATCCCTCGGTCCGCTGCTCTGGGACACGCTCACCTCCGACGACATCGTCATCATCCCCGCCTTCGGGGCGACGGATGAGGACAAAAAGAAACTCGTGCGCAAGGGCATCCGCGTCGCGCAATTCGACGCCACCTGCATGCTGGTGGAGAAGGTCTGGAAGGCGGCGCGCAGCTTCGGCCGCGACGGCTACACGGTGATCATCCACGGCAAGAGCGAGCACGAGGAGACGAAGGCGACCTTCTCGAATAGCCGCCGCTATGCGCCGTCGATCATCATCCGCAACGTGGACGAGGCTCGCCAGCTGGGCGACTACATCGCGGTGCCGAGCGAGGAAAAGCGACAGGCGATCCTGTCCCGGTTCGCGGGGCTGCACACGCCGGGATTCGACCCCGCGGTCCATCTGGACCGCATCGCGGTCGTGAACCAGACCACGCTGCTGATGAACGAAACCGCCACGATCATCGACTATTTCAAGGCCCTCTTCGTGACGAAGTATGGCGAAGCCTCCGGTCCGTCGCATGTCGGCGGAGCCGGCAAGAAGGACACGCTCTGCTACGCCACCCAGGTCAATCAGGACGCCCTGCAGCGCGCGCTCGCGGAGCCGCTGGACGCGGCCTTCATCATCGGCGGAAAGAACAGCTCAAACACCTATCAACTCTACCGCCTCTGCGAGCAGAAGCTGGGGCTGCGGGCGTTTTTCATCCAATCGGAAGCCAACATCCGGTCCCGCGACGAGATTGAGCATTACGTTTTTTCGGCGGGCGGCGGCGGCAAATGCGGCCATACCGAGATCCACGCGCTCTGGCCGGGAGACGACAGCCCGAAGCGGGTTCTGATTACCGGCGGTGCCTCCTGCCCTGACGGGCTGGTTCAGCAGGTGATGACGCGCATCAATTCGTTCTTTCCCCCGCAGGGATTGCGAAGCGTGGAGGACGTTTTATCCAGCCTGACCGCCGGCTGAGCCGGCCCAGGTCAGAACTTGAAGCTGAAGCCGCCTCGGATACCGACCGAACTGCCGAGGTCGATGATGGCGGTGCGTCCGGTGACCGTCTGCTCGTAGTCGCCGAATTTTTGCGCGGTCAAGCCGCCGTAGAGCCCGGTGCGCTCGTTGGCCGCCCATTCCACGCTCAGGTCGCCATAATAACCGCCCAGAAATTTTTGCGTGTAACTGCTGGTCAGCACATTGTCGACCGTCGTGGTCATGTTCGGAATCGTGAACGATTCCACCGCGCTGTATTGCGTGCCGGCGTAGGCTCCGGCCAGGCCGAGGCTGGCGGTCACGCCGACGCGCTCGGTCAACTGGGCGTGAACGGACGGCCCCAGTTTCACCATGAAATAGGCCCCCTTGACCTGCCAGTTGCCCGTGACCAGCGCGCCACCGACCACCGAGGTGGAATCCGAACTGGTCGGGTTCGCGCTGAGCGTGGGGGTGGTTTCATAGCCACTGGCCACAAGCACGTTTCCATTGGAATCAAGCAAGTCGGTGTAAGTCGGGCCGGCGAACGGCGTATCCGTGGAGGTCGCGGGCGCGGTCTGCCCGTTCAGCGAATAATAGTCGGTATTCGTGTGGAGGGTGGCGGTGACAGTGCCGCTGGCCTTGCCGTTGATGCTGTTGAGCCCGATGCCGGCCGTGAGGCCCCAGTCCACGCGTTTACCCAGTTTGCCGAGGACCTTCGAATACTGCATTTCGACACCGCCGGAAAGGCCCTGCTTGGCATCCTTGAAGCCGCCGTCCGAAGTCGCGCTGTAGCTGCTCATGGCGATGTAACCGGGTTTAGCGGTCGCCTGGTCGGGCGTGGAATAGGACCATGACCGAGTCAGGCCCGGGGTGTAACTGATGAAATCGCCCGCCACGGTCACATTGCCATCGGCATCGGTCGACGTGGCGAGATAGCGCCCGCCGGGCGTGGAGGTCTGGATGCCCTCGGGAGTCGATTCGGCAGCGCGGGCCGTGTCCGCGTTCACGTAGCCGTTGTTATAGTTCCGGTTTACGGCCGTGGTGGTCAGGTCAATCGTCGTCGTAAACGGCACGACGCCCAGGTTGCCAAAATGAACCCGGCCACCCGAGGCCAGCATGCGGAAGCCGACCGTGACGTTGGTTTTCGGGACGTAGACTTCCGCGTCAGCCCGCGCCAGAGCCTCGAGACGTTCCTCCTCACTTGCACTGATCTCCTGGGCGGAGAGAAAAAGCGGTGCGGCCAACAGGGTGAGCGCGGCGGCAGTGCGGAGCGAACGAAGGGTCATAAAGGGCAAGGGCATAGGGCAGAGGTTGCCACTTGGAAAGGTCAAATTGAAGAAGGTTCCGTTCAGGCTTTTTCCATCGGCCCCTTGGGCTCTTCCTTGATCATGCCGGCCTTCAGCAGGGCCTTCTTGAGGTCCTCGCGCTGCTGCTCGATTTCGGTCTCCTGCTCCTGCTGGGCCTGCATTTTCTCGAAGAGGGCCGCCTCGCTCTGCTCGAGGAATTCCTCGCGCTCCTTGATGGCGGCGCGCTGCTCCTTCATGGATGCCTCCTGGCGGTCCAATTCCTCCTTGAGCTTGCCGAGAGCGGCAAGTTCCTCGGGATTGCCGCCGCCCGCCTGGGCGACGGGCTGTTTGCGCATGGCGTCGATCACCTTTTCGCGGGCCTGCAGCAGGGCCTCCGTCTCGGCCAGGGCCCGGTCGCGTTCGGCCAGCTTGGTCTCCGCCTCGGCCAGCGCCATTTCCCGCTCCCCCACCTTGGCCTCGAGGGCACGCAGGGCCTTTTCCAATTCCTCAACCTGCGAGCCGCTGAGCATGGGCTTGCCGCCCCACGGCGGACGGGACTGCGACATGATAGCGCCGATCGACTTGCGGGCCTCCGCGGTGGCCTGGGTGGCCTCTTGCGCCCTCTGCAACGGGCTGGCCCGGCGCGGTAGCACGAGCGGTTTCAGGCCGCCGCCCGGCTTGACAGGAAACTTCACGCCTCCGCCTGGCGGAGGAAAATTCTGGGCGGGGGCGGGAAACCCCGGGGGACGAGGGAAAGACGGCGAAGGGCCCCCGGCGGATGATGACGGCGGATTATCCACTGAAAAATGGTGAAGGAATCAACCCCGGCCGAAAAGCCGGGAAAACATTCCGCCCTTCTTCTTTTCCACCGGCGCCGCGGTCGCCGCAACCTTGACCGAGCCTTTGAGCGCAGCGGTCGCAAGACGGACGGCGATGGCTTCACGGGCGGGATCATTGAGCACGACAAAATAGCGCTCATACGTGCCGCCTTCGGAGAGATGCTTCAGCAACCCGGCCTTCTCCTCGGTGAACCAGTCGAGCGCGGAGTTGACCGTCGCCCGCATCATGGACTCGTGCTTCTCGGCCTGCTCCTTGGTCAGCGGCTTGGCCGCAACCGGCGCGTCCGTCACGCTAAGCTTGGCGCCGTAATATTTGGCGAGGGCGATCTGCTCCGGGCGGGGCATTCCGGCCGCGATCAAGCCGATGGCTTCGGCGAGGTGCAGACCGGTCGAGCCCCGGCGATAGGGCAGGAATTGACCGATGCCTTCCTCGTCGCCGTGCGTCAGGGCGTTGAGCGCCGTGCGAAAGTCCCCGCCCAGCACCACGCGCGTGGACATCTGCTGGCCGAGATTGGCAAACTCGCCGATCGTCTTCACGCCCTCGGAGGCGCAGACCATGCGGGTGCCTTCGCTCAGATTCGCCAGGAGCAGCGGATAGGTTTCCGGAATGCCGAGGCGCGCCAGCGTCTTGAGGATGGAATTTTCCTTGGCGGCCGTCTCCTCGACCTGCGCGACCATGTCGCCAAAGGGATCGTCGAAAGCCAGCGTCTCCTTCAGGATGCCGATCAGGTGGTCGGCATTGGCTTCCTTGCCGGCGATCTCCGGCATCATCAACAGCTCCTCGTAGGTGAAATCGATGTATTTGGAGGGACGTTCATCCTCGGCCGTGTGCGGCCATTCCTTGGTGTCGAGGTTCTGCGCGAGACTGACCAGCGAGGTGTCCGCCATGATCGAATGGCGGAATTTCTTGCGGATCTCATCCCATTCGTTGGAGGTAAATTTTCCCATGGTGAGAGGTGAATTAAAATCAGGCGGGTGCGTTTTCCATGATCTCGTTGGCGAGCTTCAGGTAGTCGTTGGAAACACTGTCCTCCTCCCCGCCCTCGGTGCCGACCAGGAAAACGGGGAGACCCAGCGTCACGGCCCGGCGCACGATCATCGCGTCGCGGATCTGCGTCGTGCAGATCTTCGCACTGGGGGCGCAGCCGCGCTTCTGGGTCTTGAATTGATTCAGGCGAAGCTGCATGCGCATCTTCGGCACCTCGATGTCGGTGTTGGCCTTGATCGAGTTGAACACGATGCCGTAGACCTGCGCCGCCGGGCCCATCGCCGTCGTGCGGAAGCTGGCCGAGGCCTGCTGGAAGCGCAGCATCTTTTCCACGAGCAGCGTGAAGCCGATGAGGCTGAGAGCGTCGGGATTCGAGGGCACGTAGAGTTCGTTCGCGCAGTAGACGCCGTTCTGCGAGGCGCGGAGCACGTTAGGCGGACAGTCGAACAGGATGAAATCGTAGTTCGGCTCGATCTCCGCGAGCTGTTCCTGGAAAATAACGTAGGACGGCCGCTTCGGATCGGGTTTGTATTCGCCCTCGAGATCCACGAGGTTGAAGGTCGTGGGGACCAGATCCAATCCGGGCAGGAGTTTCTCGCCATCCTTGCCCTCAACCACGTCCTTGATCACGCAATCCTTGAGGCGGGCGGTGCCCGGATCGAAGATGGAGTAAACCGAGCCCGTGCCAGTGGCGTTGATCTTGTTCCAGCGTTCCAGCCGCATCAGCCAGATGCTGGCGTTGGATTGCGTATCGAAATCGAGCAGCAACACACGCATGCCGCGCCGGGCCAGGCTGGCCGCGGTATTTACGATTAGCGAGGTCTTGCCGACACCGCCCTTGTAGTTGAGGAAGGCTATCTTGCGTGCCATTAGTGTGGATAAGATTCCATCGGCACCATCGCACACCCCGCGCAGCCTGTGCGAGTTAAAAATCTTACTAACTTTATGATTCCCGCCGGAACCAATCCCCGCCTCAATCAAAAATATGGAGGAACCGAGCCTGCAGGAAACATTCGCCCCGCACAGCACCTGCTTTGGCTGCGGGCCCGCGAACGCCAAGGGGTTGCGCATCCGGAGTTTTGCGCGGGGTGATGAGGTGGTGGCATCCTGGCGCCCCGAGGCGCACCACGAGGCTTTCCCCGGAATGCTCAATGGCGGGATCATCGGTTCGCTGCTCGACTGCCACAGCAACTGGACGGCCGCATGGCATATCATGCAGCGAAATCAATTACCCGCGCCCCTGTGCACCGTGACCGCGGACTACGCGATCAAGCTGCTTCGCCCGACCCCGAGCGACGGGCCGGTTGAGCTCACCGCCCGGGTGGTCGAAGCCACCGCTGATCGGGCCACGGTCGAGGGCGTGCTCACGGCCGCCGGCAAGCCGAGGGCCACGTGCCGCGGGACCTTTGTCGCGGTCCAGCCGGGACATCCGGCCTACCACCGTTGGTGACGGGTTTCGTCACGAGATCGTCACCGGGCGCCCACGGGATTGTCACGCGGGGCTGCGATTGTCCGACATGCCCTTCGCCGCCAAAATCCTCGCCGTGGATGACGAGCCCGCGCTCACCGACCTCATGCAGTTTCATCTGGTGCGGGCCGGCCATAAAGTGACCACCGCCGCCAACGGCTGGGAGGCCATCGAGGCGGTGAAGCTGTGCCGACCGGACCTCATCCTCCTCGATTTGATGCTGCCCGATCTCGACGGCTTTGGCGTCTGCGAAATTCTGCGGCGCGACCCGCTCACGGCGACAATCCCGATCATCATTGTCTCGGCCTGGGCCTCGCCCGATTCCCGGAACCTCGGTCTTGAGTTGGGCGCCCTCGATTATCTGACGAAACCGTTCAGCCCGCACGACCTCGTCGCGCGAGTCAACCGACTCACGCAGGCGCGGGCCAGTTAACGGAGCCAGCGCCGTCGACCGCGGAAAGGGCGGGACGGACGCCGAGCGCTGGACCCGCAATCCGGCCACTCGGGCATTGCGTTCGGTGGGAGGCGGCGCGAAATCATGCCCCATGAGGCCGACTGACCTCGCGTTCAACCAGCTTCTGGGAATCCGCAATGCCCCTCCGGGCGCAGCCCACCTGCTGGAGCTCCCTTTCGCTCCCGCGGTGCGGAATCATCTCGGCACGGTCCACGCGGCGGCGCAGTTCGCCCTCGCGGAGGCGGCGAGCGCCGAGTGCCTGCTGCGGCACTTCGGTTCGCTCGACGGCAGGGTGCATGCCGTGGTGCGCGGCGTGGAGGTTAAATACCGCCGGCCGGCCGCCGGCGATCTCCTGGCCTATGGGACGCCCGACGATGCCACACGGGCGGGACTCGTGGCGGCCATCGCCGCGCGGGGCCGGGACATGGCCGTTATCCTGATTGATCTGAAGGACCGTGACGGCACGCTCACCTTCCATGGCAAGTTCGACTGGTTCATTTCCCCGGCCCCGCCGCCTCCATCCTGAACGCGCGCTTGGCGGGCTGTTCCTTGCCTTGGTGCTGGCGGCTAACTTCGCCTCTGCCGGCATGCCCGACTACTTGCGCGCGGCGTTGAAGAATTTCAGCCCCGAGGTGCCTCCGGGCTGGGCTTACACCCAGACAACCACGCGCGGCGACGTGACGTCCACCGAGCATTTTGATCCTGCGAAGCCGCCGGAGGAACGCTGGACTCTGTTGCGGTATAATGGTGCGGTGCCTGCGCCAAGCGACATCGAGAAATACACCCGGCTCAAGGCCGCCAACCCTGCGCCGGCCTCATCGGCCGTGTTCACCAAGGCCGACATCGAGCCGGGCAGCGTGGAAGTCGTCCGGGAGGATGAAACTCGGACGGAGTTCAAATGCGCCTTCCGCGCCGAGTCGGCCGGTGCGGACAAGATGCTCGCCCACCTGCAACTGCGGCTCGTCGTGGACAAACGCACGCCGCACGTCGAGAGCTATCAGCTCGATCTGCTCGCGCCCTACAATCCTGTGATCGGCGTCAAAATGAACACCTTGGCGGTCAAGGTGACTTTCAGCGCCCCCCTGCCCGACCGGCCGGGCTTGCCCGTCGTGAGCACCTCGCATTTCCAAGGCCGGATATTCTTTATCGGCACGGAGGAAAATCTCCGGGTCGAATATTCCGACTTCAGCCGGACGGAATAGGCGGGAGGGAAACGGCCGGGCGAACGCGTTTGACATTATTCCCCAATACTTTGGCTTAGGCGACTGCCGAACCACTCAACGTGAAAAGCCTCCCCTTTCGCTGGCAACTGACTTTGTTCATCGTGCTCATTTGCGGGGTGACGCTGTCGCTGGCGTTCGCGGGGCTCTACGTCTACGATGTGCGGCAGTTTAACACGGAGGTGGAGCGGCGACTGGAGAAGACGCGGGTTGTCTTGATCGAGAACCTCGTGCCGCTGCTGGAACAGAATCCCAATGCGACCGACCTGCCCCTCACCCTGCTCGGCGCCGACTCCCAGATCGTGGCCGCGGCCGTCTTTTCACCCGACAACCGACTTCTCGCCCGCTACATCCGGCCCGGAGCCAAGGACACGATTCCGCAACCCCAGCGCGGTGTCGGCCAGTTGCTCGCCAACGACCGCTCGGTGGTGTGGACACCCCTGCGCGACGGCGGGAAAAACCTCGGCACGCTCTACCTCAAGGCCGAGTTGACCCAGGCCGATCTCGAGCGCTTTACCAACCTCCTGCGGGGCTCAGCCATCGTGTTCCTGGCCTCGGCCCTGCTGGCCGTGATCGCCGCCTACCGCCTGCAGCGCCACATCACGCAACCGATCACCGAACTCGCCGCGGTCTCCGCCAGCGTCCAGCGCGAGCGCGACTACGGCGTCCGCGTCCGGTCCTCCGCCAGCGGCGAGATCGGCAGCCTGATCGACTCGTTCAACGCCATGTTGGAGACCATCCAGTCCAACACCTCCGAGATCGAGCAGGCCCGGCTCGCCGCCGAGGACGCCCGCGAAAAAATCCACCAGGCCAACGAGCAGCTCGAGGAGGCCAACCGCACGCTCGAGGCGCGCGTCGAAGACCGCACCAAGCTCCTCGCCAAGGCCGGCAAGGACGCCGAGGAGGCCAGCAAGGCCAAGAGCATCTTCCTGGCGAAGATGAGCCACGAGCTGCGCACGCCGCTCAACGCCATCATCGGCTACAGTGAGATCATGAAGGAGGATGCGGAGGACGACGGGGACAAGCGTCGCGCGGACGACCTCGACAAGGTCCTCAACGCGGCCCGCCACCTCCTCGGACTGATCAACGACGTGCTCGACATCTCCAAGATCGAGGCGGGCAAGATGGAACTCTACCTGGAGTCATTCGAACTCGAGCGGATCGTCGCCGATGTCGTCTCGACCGCGACCCCGCTGGTTTCCAAGAAGGGCAACACCCTCAAGGTCGACTGCCCGACCGACATCGGTTCGATGCACGCCGACGCCACCAAGCTCCGCCAGATGCTGCTGAACCTGCTCAGCAATGCCAGCAAGTTCACCGAGGGCGGCACCATCACCGTGAAGGCCGCCCGCATTCCGAGCCCCGGCGGGGACACCATCGAGCTCTCCATCATCGACACCGGCATCGGCATGACGCCGGAGCAACTGACGCGGCTCTTCAAGGCCTTCAGCCAAGCCGACGCTTCGACCACGAGCAAGTATGGCGGCACCGGCCTCGGCCTGGCCATCTCCAAGCAATTTGCCCAGATGATGAAGGGTGACATCAGCGTCCAGAGCACGCCCGGCGTCGGCTCGAGCTTCATCATCCGCCTCCCGGCGAACGTGCAGATCAAGCAGTCGGCCGTCGTCCACAATACCAGCCAGAAGCTCACCAAGTCGCCCTTCCCGAGCGATGCCGGCCGGCCGCGCGTCCTCATGGTCGACGACGACGACGAGGTCCGGCTCGTCATCGGCGAATTGCTCGGCCTCAGCGGCTACGACACCATCGAGGCCTCTTCCGGCCAGATGGGGCTTGATATGGCCGCCAAGCACAAGCCCGACCTCATCCTGCTCGACATCATGATGCCTGAGATGGACGGATGGACGGTCCTGAAAAAACTTCAGGCCAACCCCAAGCTGGCCGACATCCCGGTCATCGTCCTCAGCGCGGTCAGCGACACGGAGATGGCGCTCTCCCTCGGTGCCGCCAGCGTGCTCCTCAAGCCCGTGGACTCCACCCGCCTGACGGCCGAGATCGCCTCCCAGCTCAATCCCCTCGCCCGCTGCTACGTGCTGATCGTGGAGGACGACGATGACGCCCGCGACATCGTCGCCCGCATGCTCGACCGCGAAGGCTGGCAATACCGGTCCGCCGCGAACGGCAACGCCGCGCTGCGGATCATGAAGAAGGGCCGGCCGGTCGCGATCGTCCTCGACCTGAAGATGGTCGGCATGAACGGCTTTGAATTCCTCGAGCACCTCGGCAAGAACCCCGCTTGGACGGGCATCCCGGTAATCATTATCAGCTCGATGGACATCACGCAGGAGATGGGCGACTACCTCACGCCCCGCACCGCCGCCATCCTCCAGAAGGGCCGCTTCACCCGCGAGGAACTGGCGGCCCTGATCCGGCCGGCCATCGAAACCTGCGCACTTGCTGAAAGCTGATTTCCCCCTATCACTCCACCATCCCCGCCATGCCCAAGATACTCCTCGTCGAAGACAACGAAATGAACCGCGACATGCTCTCGCGCCGCCTCGAGAAGCGCGGCTACACCCTCTCCATCGCGGTGGACGGTGGCCAGGGCCTGGCCTTGGCCAAGAGCAGCCTGCCCGACCTGATCCTCATGGACATGAGCCTGCCGGTCATCGACGGCTGGGAGGCGACCAAACAGCTGAAGGCCGATCCCGCCACCGCCGGCATCCCGGTCATCGCTCTTACGGCCCACGCCATGGACAGCGACCGCCAGAAGGCCATTGCCGCCGGCTGCGACGACTTTGACACGAAGCCGGTCGAACTGGCGCGGTTGCTGGGGAAGATCGAGGAGCTCCTGAAGAAGTTTCCGCCCAAGGCATGAGCGATCCCGGCTCCAGCCAGCCTGCGGCGGGCACCAACGCCCCGCTCTCCATCGCGCCGCTGCTCCGGGCCATCCGGGCGCGCGACCTCGAGGCGCTGTCCAAGCTGCGCCACTCCCTGCGCACACCGCTGAACCAGATCATCGGCTACAGCGAGATGCTGATGGAATCCGCCGAGGAGAACAACATCAGCACCATCCTGGTCGACCTGAAGCGCATCCACACCTCCGGCGGCCAGCTCCTCGCGCTCATCAACGACGCGCTGGCCCCGTGGAAGATCGAGACCGGCAAGATCGACTTCGGCGCCATGCGGCGCGACATGCGCACGCCGCTCAACGCGGTCATCGGCTACGCCGAGCTTTGCCTTGATGAGGCCACCGCCAACAACCACGTCGACCTCGTCAAGGACCTCCAGAAGATCCTCCGCGCCGCGCAGAACCTTTTCGCCCTCTTCGAGAGCGAGGACTACCCCGACCAGATGGACGCCAGCGGCAGCCCGCTGGGCGAGCCCTCCGGCAGTCAGGATCCCCTCGGCGTCCCGGCCGCGGTGCTCCCATCGCCCACCCACAACGATTTCGGCATCACCGCGGCGCCGCTGCCCACCGCCCGCCTCCTGGCCGTCGACGACGACGAGATGAACCGCGACATGATCTCCCGCCGCCTGCAGAAGCTGGGCTACGAGGTCGGCGAAGCCTCCACCGGGCGTGAGGCGCTCGCGAAGCTCAAGGACGGCAACTACGACCTCGTCCTGCTCGATATCCTCATGCCCGATCTCGACGGTTTCCAGACCCTCGAGTTCATGAAGGCCGACCCGCGCCTGCGGCATATTCCGGCCATCATGCTCACGGCCCTCGACGACGTCGAGAGCACCGTCCGCTGCATCGAGGCCGGCGCCGAGGACTACGTCCCGAAGCCCTTCAATCCGACTGTCCTTCGCGCCCGCATCACCGCCTCGCTCGAGAAAAAGCGTCTGCGCGACCAGGAGCAGGCCTACCTCGCCCAGTTGCAGGTTGAGCGCTCGAAGTCCGAACGGCTGCTCCTCAACGTCCTGCCCCGCGCCATCGCCGAGCGCCTCAAGGCCGGCCAGCGCACCATCGTCGATAGCTTCATCGACTCCACCGTGCTCTTCGCCGACATCGTCGGCTTCACCCGCATCGCCTCGAAGCAGTCGCCGCACCGCACCGTGCAGCTGCTCAACGAGATCTTCTCGGGCTTCGACCGGATCGCCGAGCAGCTCGAACTCGAGAAGATCAAGACGATCGGCGACGCCTACATGATGGTCAGCGGCGTGCCCGTGATGCGCAACGACCACGCCGAGGCCTGCGCCAACGCCGCCTTCGAGATGCTCGAGGCCGTCCGCGTCTTCAACCGCCGCCACCAGCTCGAGTGGGCCATCCGCATCGGCATGAACAGCGGCCCGGTCGTCGCCGGCATCATCGGCACCAAGAAATTCTCCTACGACCTCTGGGGCGACACCGTGAACATCGCCAGCCGCATGGAATCCCACGGCCAGCCCGGCCAAATCCAGGTGAGCGACATCACGATGAAGCTCCTCGGAAACAAGTTCGCCTACGAGCCCCTCGGCGTGATCGACATCAAGAACTCGACGCCGATGCCCGCTTATCTCCTGCGCCGGAAGACCGACAAGAAGTAAGGATGGATCGGCCCGAGTTCGATTTGCGAGCTTTTGGATTGGAGTCCGCGGCCCTCAGTCAACCGCCGCTCACTTCGCCGTCCACTTGAAGACCAGCGTCGAGAGGCCGGGCAGCGTCAGGCTGAGCGAGTGCTCGTAGCCGTCGGCCAGCGCCGTTGACGACTGCTTGCCGCCGTGATTGCCGAAGCCCGTGCCGCCGTAATACGTGGAGTTCGTGTTGAGCACTTCCTTCCAGTAGCCGGCGTGCGGCACGCCGACAGTGTAGCGCGTGCGCGTCATCGGCGTGAAGTTGCAGACGATCAGGTAGGCCGTCTTCTGCGTCTCGTCCAGGCGCAGGAAGCTGATGACGCTGTGGTCGCCGTCCGTGCAATTCACCCAGCGGAACCCCGCCGGCCGGAAATCGTTGCAGCTGAGCACGGGGTCGCCCGTGTAGAGCTTGTTCAGGTCGCGCACCAGCACACGCAGGCCCTCGTGCTCGGGCTCGCGGAGCAGGCCCCAGTCGAGGCTGGCGTCGTGGTTCCATTCGGCGCGCTGGCCGAACTCGCAGCCCATGAAGAGCAGCTTCTTCCCGGGATAGAGCCAGATGTAGCCGTAGAGCGTGCGCAGGTTCGCCGCCTTCTCGGGAATGCTGCCGGCGGCCATCTTGCCGAGCATCGAGGCCTTCAGGTGCACGACCTCGTCGTGCGAGTAGACCGAGATGAAGTTCTCCGAATACTGGTAGATCATCCCGAAGGTCAGCTTGTCGTGCGACCACTTGCGGTGGATGGGATCCTTTTGGAAATACGCGAGCGTGTCGTGCATCATGCCCATGTTCCACTTGTAGTCGAAGCCCAGGCCGCCGTCCTTCGTCGGCCGGCTGACCATGGAGAACGCCGTGGACTCCTCCGCGATCGTGACCGCGCCGGGGTAATACTGGTGCACGAGGTCGTTTACCTGGCGCAGGAAGTTGATGGCTTCGATGTTCTCGCGCCCGCCGTATTGGTTCGGGATCCACTCGCCGGCCTTGCGGGAGTAGTCGAGGTAAAGCATCGAGGCGACCGCGTCCACGCGCAGACCGTCGATGTGGAAGCGCTCCATCCACGACAGCGCGCTGGCGACGAGGAAGCACCGCACCTCGTGGCGGCCGTAGTTGAAGATCAGCGTGCCCCAGTCCATGTGCGCGCCCATCCGCGGATCCGCGTGCTCGTAGAGGTGCGAACCGTCGAACTCGGCGAGCGCGAAGGCGTCCCGCGGGAAATGCGCCGGCACCCAGTCGATGATGATGCCGATGCCGCGCTGGTGCAGGTGGTCGCAGAAAAACTGGAAGTCCTCGGGCGTGCCCCAGCGGTGCGTCGGCGCAAAGTAGCCCGTCACTTGGTAGCCCCAGGAACCCGTGAAAGGGAACTCGCTCACCGGGAGCATCTCGACGTGGGTGAAGCCCATCTCGGCGACATAGTCGGCCAGCAGCGGCGCGAGCTCGCGGTAATTGTAGGGACGGTTGGCCTCGGCCATGTTCCGTTTCCACGAGCCGAGGTGCACCTCGTAGATCGACATCGGCCGGTCGACCTGGCCGGCCTGGGTGGCGCGCTTCGCCATCCACGCCCCGTCGTTCCAGTGGTAGCGGCTCGTGTCGCAGACGATCGCCGCGTTGTTCGGCGGCGCCTCGAATGACGTCCCGTAGGGATCGGTCTTCATCCGCATGTGCCCCGTCTGGTCCCAGATCGCGAACTTGTAGAGCTCGCCCTCGCGCACGTCCGGCACGAACAGTTCCCACACGCCCGAACCGCCGAGCGGTCGCATCGGGTGGTAGCGCGGGTCCCAGGCGTTGAAGTTGCCCACGAGCGACACGCGTGACGCGGCCGGTGCCCAGACCGCGAAGGCCGTGCCCGGGACGTCACCCATCATGCGCAGATGCGCGCCGAGCTTCTCGTAGATGCGATGCTCGTTGCCCTCGTTGAAAAGGTAGAGGTCCTGTTCCGACATCGACGGCAGAAACGAGTAGGCGTTGTAGACCTGATGGATGTCACCCCATGACGTCTCCGAGCGCAGCTGGTAGCGGAATACCTTCTTGCCCGGGATGAACACCTCGAAGAACCCCTCGGGTGCCAGCTGCGTCATCGGATAGGCGGGCGCACCGGGTGCATCGAGCTCGATCACCGCGCAACGGACTGCGGAGCGCATGAAGGCGCGGACGACCACGCCCTCGACGTCCCCTTGCGTCAGCGGATGCATGCCAAGCCAGCCATGGGGGTTGGCCTGATGATTGCCGAGGAAAGCGTTCAGCTCGTTGACGGGGATGATCACGGGGTCGGGTCACTTGACTGTGCCGCGGCGTCGCGTGGCGTCTAGCCCAAAGGGAACAATCTCCCGCCGTGCCGGTTAACTGGTGGGAAATCTATTTGCCCCCATCAGCGCCGCCCGCCACTCCAAGACCATGCGATTCGTCCGCCTCTGCCGCCGCCTTTCCGCCCTCGGGGCCGCCCTCGGCCTGCTCGCCGGGATCGCGCACGCGCAGGACAGCCAGCCGGTCGCATCCAGCAAGAGTTCCACCTATGACGACGCCACCAAGGAGATGGTCTACACCGGCGACGCCCGGGTCTCTTACGGCGACATGCTCCTCACCGCGGACCAGATCCGTTACAATGGCGCGACGAGCACCGCGACGGCCATCGGCCACTTCAACCTCACCTACGGCAAGCGCCGGCTCGTGGCCGACGACGGCACCTTCAACCTGCTGACGAAGGCCATCCATGTCCGCAACCTCCGCCTCGGCGAGTTCCCCGTCTACCTCTCCGGCGACACGGTCGACGGGACGCTCGACGAACTGGTGTTCACCAACGCCACGGTCTTTTTCCGCGAGAACGCCGGCTACACGCCGTCCGTCCGGGCGCAGAAGCTCACCTACGCCAAGGGCAAGATCGTCCGCGCCGAGGGCCTGAGCATCGGCCTGCTCGGCGGCCACTTCATCTCCTTTCCCCACTTCGAGCAGGCGCTCGATGGGGCCTTCGTGTCCTACCTCAGTGCGAAAGTCGGCTACCGCGGCAACCTCGGCCTCTTCGCCGAGCTCGGCCTGCATGTGCCGGTGGCCGACGGGGTGAAGGTCGGTGCCGATGTCGGCCTCTACTCCTCGCGCGGCCTGATGGTGGGACCCTCGGGCGTCTACCACCGGGCGGACGCCGACGGTTCGGTCGACGGCTCCTTTCACTCGGGCTACATCTACGACGTCGGCGGCAACCGGCAGTCGGACATCCTCGGCGACCCCGTGCCGCACAGCCGCTCGTTCGCGCAATGGGATCACCGCCAGCAGATCGGCGACAACTTCACCCTTAACGGCCAACTGAATTACTGGAGCGACTCGGAGGTGCTCCGCGACTTCAACAACAAGGCCTTCGACCGGGTCCAGCAGCCCGACTCATTCCTCGAGGCCGCCTACACCGGCGACAACTACGTGTTCAGCGCCTTCACGCGCGTGAACCCCAATCCCTACGAACTCGTCGTCCAGCGCCTGCCCGAGATTCGCTTCGATCTCCTGCCGACTCCCCTCCCCGTTGGTTTCTACGAGAGGTTCAACGCGAGTGCCGCCGTGCTGGAGTCCGCCGCCGTCGGCACGACTCCGACGCTGCGCACCAACCGGCTTGACGCCTACTACGGTCTCGAGCGCCCGATCATCCCCGTGCCGTGGTTTTCGGTCACTCCGGTCGCGGGCGCGCGGGTCACCTACTACACCGACGCCCTCGGCGGCAAGGACACCTACACCCGCACGATCGGCGAACTCGGCTTCGATGCCCACCTGCTCTCCAGCGGCACCTTCGACTACAAGAACCCGGTCTGGGAGATCGACGGCCTCCGCCACCTCATCGAACCGAAGCTCTCCTACCGCTACGCCCCCGAGGCGGGCAGCGGCCAGGCCTATATTCCGCCCATTGACCAGCGCGTGTTCTCGACCTACCTGCAGCCGCTGTCCATTGGGGATTCCCGCAACATCGACACCCTGACCGCGCTCAACACCGTCCGCCTCGAATTCGACAACACCCTGCAGACCCGCGACACGGCCTACGGCTCGCGCAACCTGGCCTCGCTGAATTTTGCCGCCGATTACGAACTCGGCAACGCCAACGCCGGCAACCGGCGGCTCTCGAACATCTATACGGAGTTCGCCCTCACGCCCGCGCCGTGGCTGAAATGGGAGGTTTTCGAGCGCTTCGACCCGCACACGCCGAGCCAGCAGGAGCTCAACACCGCCATCGAGCTGATCGATCAGCAGTGGTGGAGCGCGAAGTTCGCCACCCACTATCTCCGCGACAACTACCAGGAATATTATCTCGAATACCGCCAGCGAATCAACGAGGCCTACGACGTCACGGGCCTCTGGCGCTACGATGCCCTCAACCGTCGCTTCAACGAGCAGAGTTACGGCGTTTGGCAGCGGTTGGGCCAGACCTGGGCGGTCAAATATGAGGTCTCGTGGTTCAACGGACCGCGCCGCGAGGGCCACTTCGCCCTCAACGTCGAGGTCGAGCTGCTGAAATTCTAACCACGAAAGCCGCGAAGAGCGCGAAGGTCTGAATGCTTTCCGTTGTTTCGGGCTGCGGTTTCGTCGTGTTTCTGCGGGCAAATTTCTTCTTCGTGTCCTTCGTGATCTTCGTGGTTAATTTTCCCGCATGAATCCCAACATCGCCGCCAACCAGCAGCGCCTCTTCCTGGCCTTTCTCGGCGAGTTGCGGCCGCACTTGCGCAAGGACAGTTCCCTGCCGCGCCGGATCAAGGAGATCTTCGCCCGCAACCGCGCCATCGGCTCGCGCGATCGCAAACTCTACCGGGAACTCGTCTACACCGCCCTGCGATTCCTGCCCTGGATCGAACCTCTCCTGGACAAGTCGCCCGAAACCGCCGCCAAGATCACCGCGTGGCTCGCCCCGGAGCTGAAACCGACCTCCCAATACCGCGCCGCCCACTGCGGCGACTGGCCGCCCGTCCCCGAGTCGCTGGCGCAGAAAGCTGCCTTCCTCGGCAGTCAGGTCCCGGACCTCCACTTTCAGGTCTCTGATCTTCTCCCCTCCTGGTTCCGCGAACACTGTCCCGCGGCCTTCGAGCCACCTCACCTCGATGCCATCAACAGCCGTGCCAATGTCTGGGTCCGCATCCAGTGCAACGACCGCAATCTCGTCCTCGACGAATTCCGCGGGCAAAACTGGGCCTTCACGGTCCCGGGCGATTTTCCCGATGCGCTGTGCCTGCCGCCCAACGCGGAGGTCGCCAACTCCGACGCCTACCGCCGCGGTTTCGTGGAGATCCAGGACCTGGGCTCGCAGATGGTCCTCGCCCTTGCCCCCATCGCGCCCGGCGGCCGCTGGTTCGACGCCTGCGCCGGCGCCGGCGGCAAGACGCTTCAGCTCGCCCGGCTGATCGGCCCGACCGGCCACGTCGACGCCACTGACATCCGCGTCGAGATCCTGGACGAACTCGACGACCGCGCCAAGCGCGCCCGCCTGACGAACATCAGCATCGTCCGCCAGGCTGCCGGCCCCTATGATGGTGTGCTGGTCGACGCACCCTGCTCCGGCTCCGGCACCTGGCGCCGACAGCCGCACCTGAAGTGGTATGTAAAGCCCGAGACCATCGCCGCCTTCACGAGGACCCAGCTCGAAATTCTGGCTGCCAATGCCCCGCGCGTGAAGCCCGGTGGCCTGCTGATCTACGCCACCTGCTCGCTGAGCCATCACGAGAACCGGGACGTCGTTGCAGCCTTCCTCTCTGCCCACGCGGACTACAAAGCCGAAGTCCCCGCAAAAGACTACGGCGCCACCTTCGACGGTCTCGGCGCGTCCCTTCTTCCCGGCACGCACAACACGGACGGTTTCTACGTGGCGCTGCTGCGGAAAAAATGACCATACTGTAGTTTCCCACAGTGTTTTCCATGAAAAGAACCCTTCTCCCCGTGTTGTGCCTTGTGTTTGGTTCGTGCCTTGCCGGACAGGACAAGGGCGCGGCCAAACCCGCCGCAGGTCCGCAGTATTTTCCGATGCCCTCCACCGGCGGTGCGCCGCTGCCTTTCTCCGAGGCGGTCCAGCTGGGTGACACGCTCTATTTGTCCGGGCAGGTTGCCAATCTCCCCGGGACCCTGACGCTCGCGCCCGGCGGCCTCGAGCCCGAGGCGCGGCGCGCATTGGAGAACATCAAGGCGATCCTGGAGCGTCATGGCAGCTCCCTGGATCACGTTGTGAAATGCACCGTGTTTCTCGCTGATATCAAGGACTGGCCTGCCTTCAACGCCGTCTACCGGGAATTCTTCAAGGTCAACCTGCCGGCCCGCAGCGCCCTTGCTGCGAGCGGGCTGGCCATCGGCGCCAAGGTGGAAGTGGAGTGCATCGCCTACGTGCCGCGGCGGCAGTGAGCGCCAGCTTCCTTTTGGGCGAAACCTACTGACGGCATCCCCGTCGGGTTCCACCGAGCGGTTGAGATCAAGTGATGACTTGGTGTTTGGCGGGGACCGCGCTACACTGTTGCCAGCCTCGCGCGTCAGACATGAACAGCGAAGAAACCCTCCGTCTCGCTTTCTGGACCCTCATCGGCCTGACCGTGGTGCTGCGGCTGTGGTTTGTGATCCAACTTTGCCGCGCGGGCGAACGCCTTCTGCCTGACCGGGTCGCGCTCCAGCGCGAGGGCTGGCTGCTGGTTGCCATCCGGCTGGCGGCCCTTCTCCTGCTGCTGGTCGGGCTCTTGCTGTTCGGGAGTCATCCTGGTTGGAGAACGGCATTGGCCGTCCGCCTGTCCCCGGGGTTGCGCTGGTGTGGATTTGCCCTGGGGCTTACCAGCCTGGGCCTCTGGGCCTGGACGCATTCGACCTTGGGCACACTGTGGTCCCCCCAGTTGCAGCTCCGGGCCGACCACCGGTTGATCATCTCCGGTCCCTTTTCAAAGATCCGGCATCCGATGTATACCGCCATCCTGGGCTGGGTCTTCAGTCTGGGCTTTGTGTGCGCCAGCTGGATTCCCTTCAGCTTTGCGGTCGTCGCGACGATCATCCTGGTTGGGCGGGCCCCACGGGAGGAGCAAATGATGCTCGGTCAATTCGGAGATGAATACCGGGAATACATGAAAAGGACGGGCAGATTTCTGCCCAAATGGCAGGTTTGAGCCCGGGGTTTTCCGGCCGGCCTTTGATTGCCAGCGAACTGGCGAGCGCCGGCACCGGAGCGGACAAAACAGGAGCCGCCCGGGCCTCAACGCCCGCGCGGATTGCGTGTTTTTCCGATTGCAGGCCGCCCGGCCGCCCCCTCGACTGGCCCCGTGGTTGCCGAAGCCGATTATCGCATCAAATTGCCCGTCTTTGAGGGCCCCCTTGACCTGCTCCTTTTCCTGATCCGGAAGAGCGAACTGGACATCTATGACATCCCGATCGCGAGCGTCACCAAGCAGTATCTCGAGGTCATCTACGCGATGAAGGAACTCCAGATTGAGGTGGCGGGCGAGTTTTTTGTCATGGCGGCGACCCTGATGGAGATCAAAAGCCGCATGCTCCTGCCCAAGCACCAGCAGGCCATCGACCCGAACGCCGACGAGGATCCGCTCGACCCGCGCTGGGAGCTCGTCCACCAGCTCCTCCAATACAAGAAGTTCAAGGAGGCCGCGGGCAACCTCGGCCAGATGTCCATGGATGCCCAGAACATGATGGCGCGACCGACCTCGGCCTTCGCCCCGTCGTCCGAGCGCCCGCTGACGCACGTCGACCGCATCGACCTTTGGAACTCCTTCAACCTCGTCCTCCGCCGCCTCGCCGAGAAGCTCGTCGTCGGCAACATCCACGCCGAGCAGGTGACCGTCTCGGACCAGATGGAGTTCATCCTTGAGCGGCTGAAGACCACGAAGTCCTTCGTTTTCTCCGAGCTTTTCACCGAGAAGATCTCCCTGCGCCGCCTCGTGGCGACGTTTCTCGCCATGCTGGAGCTGACCCGCCTCGCCAAGTTGCGCCTGGTCCAGAACGAGGCCTTCAGCGACATCCTCTGCACCGCGGTCGAGGAAAAGCCGCTTGAAACACCGCCGGAGGTGAGCACGGTTGCGCCCCAAGATGAAGAAAGTTCCCCGTCGCCGCAAAGCTAAGTCGGCCCACCTGCTGGGCGTCGGCCTCGACAATGAGGACGGCCACAAGCGCCTGACCTCCGCCGAACAGTTCACGATCGTCGGCGGCTCCGACGAGACCCACGGCCGCATGACGGAAACCGTCATCAAGACCTTCGAGGAACTCAAGGCCCGCGGGAAGAAGCTGCAGGCCGTCGAGCCGCAGGAACTCGCGGAGATCATCCACAAGTCGACGCCCCGCTGAGCCCCGCTTGCCTTTTCCCCCGCCCTCGCTTATCTCCCTCCCATGTCCGAAAAAATCGCCCAACTCGACACTGCCACTTTCAAAGCCGCCGTCGCCAGCGCTACGCCCACCCTCGTGGATTTCTGGGCCCCCTGGTGCGGCCCCTGCAAGGCCATCGCGCCGATCCTCGACGAGCTGTCGACGGAACTCGCGGGCAAGCTGAACATCGCGAAGGTAAACGTGGATGACAACGGCGACCTCGCCGCCGAGTTCGGCGTCCGCGCCATCCCGACCATGCTGCTCTTCAAGGGCGGCCAAAAGGTCGACCAGTTCGTCGGCATGATGGACAAGGCGTCCCTCAAGGGGAAGCTCGCCGGCAAGATCTGAGCAGCCTCCTACCACGACCACCCACCAAGCCGAAGCCGTTGAGCTTCGGCTTTTTTATGCCCGATAGGGACCGTCTTGTCGGCCGTAACCTTGCGCGAAGGCTGATGCCCCCAACGGCCCGGACGCTTGAGGACAGGCACCCCTACTTTCCCAGCACCACGCCGACGCTCAGCAACACTCCGAAGGCCGCGAGGAACTTCGCCGTCGCCCCGAGCAGCGCGATTTGCTCGGCAGGCTCGGTCGAGCGGACAAGCCGGTGCGTGAGGCCCGAGGCCTGCGGCGCCAGCACGAGCGGCAGCAGCACCGGCCAACGGTAGCCCGTCAAGAGCAGCGCCGGCGGGCAAAGCAGCGCGCAGAGCGCGGACAAGCCATATTGCCAGACGGCGAACTTCCGGCCGAAGCGGACCACCAGGGTCTTCTTGCCGGCGACCGCATCGGTTTCGACGTCCCGATAATTGTTCGCGACGAGGATGTTCGCCGCCAGCAAGCCGACGGCCGCGGCGCAGGATGTCACGTCGCCCGCGAGACGCCCGGCCTGCACGTAGAACGTGGTGTCGACCGCGACCAAGCCGAAGAAGATGAAGACGAAGAGGTCGCCGAGCCCGTTGTAGCCGAGCGGATACGGCCCGCCCGTATAGGCGATGCCGCACAGGATGCTGACCACTCCGATGGGCAGGAGAATCCAGCCGCCTTGGCGAATGAGGAGCAGCCCGACCAGAAACGCCGCCGCGAACACGAGCCACATCGCGCGCCGCATCAGGCCCGGGGCGATCAGCCCCGCGGCCACAGCACGCCGCGGGCCGACCCGCGCGGCCGTATCCGCCCCCTGGATGAAATCATAGTAGTCGTTCGCGTAGTTGGTGCCGATCTGGACCAGCAGGGCGAAGAGCAGGCAGATGACCGCGCTCCCATAGTTGGCCGCACCGTGCGCCGCGGCCAGGGCCGTCCCGACCATCACCGGGATGACGGCCGCCGGCAAAGTCCGCAGCCGCGCCGCTTCCACCCATACGCGCCATGCCGGTTGCCCCGCCATCAGGAGCTCGAGGCCGACTTGGGTTTGCGCGAGAAGATGACCACGGGCCGCTTCGTCAGCAGGCTGAGCAGCGGCGCGAGCAGCGCCAGGCCGCTGCTGAAAGCCAGAAGCTCCAGGGGAGCCCCGAAGAAAACCCCGAACGGCAGCATCAGCAGCCCATAGGCGGAGAGAAAGAGACGCGGATTCGGGATGACCGGGTTGATCGCCAGCACCAGCGCGAATGCGAAGAGGGGGGCAAAATGAAACAGTGACCCGACGTTGAGTCCGACGAGAAAGAAGATGGCGGCGTAAAAACTGAGCCGGTTGTCGAAGCGCACCGTCTGGATCAACACGGCGACCAGCATGACGAGGCCCTGGACGATCAGAACCTTGAGGGCGGCGTCGGCGCCCGTCGTTTGAAAGGCCACCTGCGTGAGGCAGTAGCCACCGGCGAGGCTGCGGAAAAGGTCCAGATAGTTGCGGAAGTTGGAGAACTCCTTGGAAGGCTGCACCGAGCGGTCCTCGGGATCGCGGGCGCCCATGCCCGCCAGCCGTTCCAAGGCCCCGTCCGGCTTGCGGCGCCGCTTGAGCATCGACTTGCCGGAGCGAAGCCATTGGCGCGGGAACCACAGCAGGGCGACGGCGATGAGCAGATAAGGCCAGTTGATCGTCAGGGAGTCAGGCATGGATAAGTCCGCAGTCCTAGCGCCTCACCCGGGCATGTCAAAGGCATCGTCGGGCCTGGCGGGACTTACTTGCAGGGCGGGCTTCAGGCCCGGCAGGCAGGACCTGCCCTCCCCTCCGCCCCCTACGGCTTGCCCGCGGTTTCCAGCTCCAATAACCCGATGCGTTGGAGGACCACGTCTCGCCGGGCGGCGGGATCGTCCGCCGGCAGGCCCGGTAGGATCTGTCGCAGCCAGTCGAGGGCCTCCCTGGTCCGGCCCTGCTTTTCGAGCAGCTCGGCGTAGATCCGGGCGGCGTAATACGGGGCGCCCGGCTGCTCCGCGGCGAGCCGGTAGCACTGCGCCGCCGCGGCGAGGTCACCAGTGCGGCGAAGGTGGATATTGCCCATCTCGACGTAGAACGCGGCGTCCGCGCCGTGCCAGTGCAGCCCTTGTTCCAGCAGACGGATCGCCTGCCCGGCAAACCGGGCGTTAACCTGTTGCCAGACCGCAGCGGGCATGACCTCGCGGGACTGCCACTCCGGCATGTCGTAAGCCAGCATGCGTGCGCCGTTAAGCCAGAAATACAACGGTCGCTCGTCGGCGGCGACCGTCAGCCCGATCAGCGAAGCGGTCTCCGGGACATCGCGTTTTTCCCAGGCTAGATTCGCCCTCAGCCAAAAGCCGCTGGCGGCCGCCGAGCGCATGCCACCCAGCACGGCGAGCGCACTGCCGTGGCCGGTCAGGGCCGCGAGTTGCTCACCGCGCACCTCACCCGGTGCAGCCAGCCGCCGCTCCAACGGTCGGAGGCAAAATGCCCCCGCGATCAGCAACGCGAGGCAGGCGCCCAACGCCCGGGGGCTAGAGTTCACGGTGCTTGAAGACATACGAGGCCAGGACGCCAAACAGCAGCACATAGGCCGCCCAGTAGGCGGTGAGGCCGAGTATCCACAGGGCCCCGGGGGCCTGACCGGCAGCGAGCAGCGACTCGGAGTCAAACAGCGCTAGGTTGGGCCAGACGCGCAGCCAGGCCAGGCCGCCGCCGGGGGTGAAAGTCCGCAGCTGCGCCACCAGGGCCAGCAGCAGCCCGGCGCAACTAGCGAAAAGCCCGGACCCGGCGTAACTGCAGACGAGGAGAGTCATGGCCGCCACGAGCGTCGTTTTCATCCAGAGAAGGGCACAGGCGCAGAGGAACACCCGCAGGGCGAATGGCTCGGCGCCGAGCTGTGCGCCGCGCCAGACCAGGAGCCCGGCGAGCAGCAGGCCGAGCGCGACCGTGAACAACGCCAGCAGGCCGGCGGCGCCGGCGAATTTTCCGGCGAGGTATTCCCAGCGGCGGACGGGGCGCGTCAACACGCAATAGGCCGCCTTCGTCTCGAGCTCGCGGAAAAACAACTGCGCGGTGGCCAGGGCTGCCAGCAGCGTGCCGAAGAGACCGAGGGCCCCGAGGCCGAAGTCGCCGATGAACTTCAGCTCCGCCCCGCCGAAGTTGAACTCGCGCAGGCCCAGCGAGCCGCCCACCAGCGTTGCGCCCGCCAGGGCGAGCACGAGGGTCAGCCGGAGGTGCAGCGCCTCGCCCAGCGTGTGGCGGGCGATGAGGCGGATGCGGCGCAGCGACGCGCCCGGGCCTCGATGGCGGGGGTCACTCATGTTCGCGGATTTTCTCCAGGTAGAGTCTCTCGAGGGGCGACGGCTCAGCCGCCAGCGGCCGGGTGGTTCCGAGCAACTCCTCCGGGGTTCCCTCGGCCAGGAGCCGGCCCCGGCCGAGCAGCCCGAGCCGGTCGCAGAGTTCGCCCGCCTGGGTGAGCAGGTGCGAACTGAAGACCACCGTCTTGCCCCGCGTCGCGAGGTCGCGGATCAGGCGGCCAAGCGCCAGCCGGCCGGCCGGATCCAGGCCGCTCGCCGGCTCATCCAGGAGCACGAGTGCGGGATCGTGAACCAGGGCCTGGGCCAGACCCAGCCGCTGGAGCATACCCTTGGAATAGGTGCTGATTTTTCGTTCGCCAGCCGCGCCCAGTCCGCTCCAGGCGAGCATCTCCCCCACTCGCCGGTCCGCCACCGCCGGCTCCACCGAGCTCAGCGCGGCGCAATAGTCCAGATACTCCCGGCCGCTCAGGTGCGGGGAAAACTGCGGCGACTCGGGCAGGTAGCCGACCATGGCCCGAGCTTCATCGCTGCCCGCAGGGTGCCCGAAGATCCGGCATGTGCCCGCGGTCGGCGCCATGAGCCCGGCCAGCGTCCGAAGCGTGGTGCTCTTGCCCGATCCGTTCGGGCCGAGCAATCCCAGCACCTGCCCAGGCGCCAGTTGCAGGGACAGGGAATGCACCGCCGCGATGCGCGCCCCGCCCCAGCCCGGGCGATAGCTCTTGGCGAAATCCGTCAGTTCGACCGCCCACGTCGTCGCCGTCTCGGTTTTCATCGCATGCTAAAACCCCGGAATTGCGCGGAACGGGACGCCTCGCTCAACTCGGACTGCCGGATGAAGCTGGCCATCCGTTCCCGCACGGCGGCGACGAAACCGCGCACCTCCTCCGGCGAACCTTCGGCCTCGAGCAGCACGCGGCCATCAGGCAGGTTTTGCACGCAGCCCGACACGTCGTATTCCTTCGCCACCTGCATGGTTTGGTAGCGGAATCCCACGCCCTGCACCCGGCCGGTGAAGTGGACGATGGCGTGATGGACGGCGGGCATGGAGGCAGGAAAGCGGCTGGCCCGTGCGACTCAACACTTTGTCAGAGTGGGCCGGCCCCGGTCCCGGACCTTGAATTTTATTTGCCAGCGTGCCCCACCTGCGCACAGTTCCTGCTGACCCCGCAAGGAGTCCTTCATTACATGACCAATTCTGATTCCGACGGGTTGTTCGATAACGACTGGGAAGACCGCGGGGAGCTATCCTGGACCGAGGCGGATTGGATGAAATACCTGGGTGAGCAGGAAGACGCCGTGCGCGACTACCTGAAGCACTACGACCAGCTGGCCGAGGCCACGGATCGCATCGACGAGGTCGCCCGCCGCATGGGTTGGGAACTGGCCGAAAACAACAGCGAAGCTGATGCCGAAGCGGCCGCCGAGCAGACCGAGGAAGAGGCCGAGGAGGCCTTCGCCGGCGATTGGGATCCCTACACCCTCCATCGCAATCCCGTCTATATTTCCAGCCGCGCCCTCTACCTGAGCCTCATCGCCCATTGGGAACGCGTCGCCGCCCAGCCGGACCGCGTGCCCGCGGCCCTGGGCATCACGCTCCAGGCTTCGCTCTACCGGGGCAACGAGCAGGTGCTCCAGGCCGTGCAGGCGCTCGAGATGGGCGACTACACCCTGGCGGTCTGCCTCTTCAAGCGCGCCCTCCAGGAACTCAATGTGACGCTGGCGCGGTTGAGCCAGCCGGACGTCGCAGGCAACACCCTCGCCACCCGTTTCCGTGAATACGCCCTGCCGCGCCTCTTTGATCTCCGCGAGATCTGGCTCCGCGTCATGAACGAGTGCCGTCAGAGCCGGAGCGAGGAGGAGACGGATTGATCTCGTCCCGACTGTGTGGGCAGTGAGCTTGCTCACGCACTGAACTGCGCCAGCAAGCTGGCCGCCCACGATACCCCAGCCCTGCCTTACCGGCGGGGCTTTTTTGCGGTCTTGCGGTAACTGGCGGAGCGATCGGCCTTCTTGTAGTCGCCCGACTTGAGCGAATTGATCTGGTCACGCAACAGCGCAGCGCGCTCGAACTCCAGTTTGTCGGCCGCTTGCTGCATGTCCTCCTCCAGCTCAGCGATGACCGCGGCCACGTCGCCGTCGGGCGTCTCCGCCACGAGTGCGGTGTCGTCGCGTTCCTTGCCGTCGTAGACGTGCAGGCTGGCCTGCACGCCGCGCTTCACGCTGCGCGGCGTGATGCCGTGCGCCGCGTTGTAGGCGGTCTGCTTCTCGCGGCGCGCGTTGACCGTCGCCATCGTCACGCGGATGGACTCCGTGATGACGTCCGCGTAGAAGATCACCCGTCCCTTCTCGTGCCGTGCCGCGCGGCCCGCCGTCTGCATGAGGCTGGTCGCGCTGCGGAGAAACCCCTCCTTATCCGCGTCGAGGATCGCCACCAGCGCCACTTCCGGCAGGTCGAGGCCCTCGCGCAGGAGATTGATGCCGATGAGCACGTCGAAGTTGCCCTGCCGCAGGTTGCGCAGGATCTCGACGCGCTCAAGGGCGTCGATGTCGGAGTGCAGGTATTCCACGCGGACCTTCGCTTCGCGCATGTAGGTGGTCAGGTCCTCGGACAGGCGTTTGGTCAGGGTGGTCACGAGGACCCTCTCGCCGGATTCCGCGGCCTTCTTGACCTCGCCGATCAGGTCCTCGACCTGACCCTTGGTCGGCCGAACCGTGATCAGCGGATCGAGCAGGCCGGTCGGGCGGATGACCTGCTCCGCCACGACCGCCGACCGCTCCAGCTCGAACTTGGCGGGAGTGGCGGAGACGTAGAGTGTCTGGCCTGTGATCTGTTCGAACTCCGCGAAACTTTGCGGGCGATTGTCGAGGGCCGAGGGCAGTCGGAAACCGAAGTTCACGAGGGTCCGCTTGCGGGCCAGGTCGCCGTTATACATGCCGCCGATCTGCGGGATGCTCACGTGGCTCTCGTCCACCATCGTCAGAAAATCCTTTTGGAAAAAATCGATCAGGCAGAATGGCCGGTCACCTGTCTTGCGGCCCGTCATGTGCAGCGAGTAGTTCTCGATCCCGTTGCAGAAGCCCATTTCCTGCAGCATCTCGAGGTCGTAGTTCGTCCGCATCCGGATGCGCTGGGCCTCGAGGTATTGCTGATTCTTCTCGAAGAAGGCGACGCGCTCCTCCAGCTCCGCCTTGATCGCGCCGATCGCGTAGTCGAGCCGCCCCTTGGTCGTCACGTATTGGTTCGCCGGGTAGAGGTCGAACTCGTCGGTCTTGCGGATCACGCCGCCGCCCACCGGTTCGAACTCCGTGAGAGACTCGATCTCGTCGCCAAAGAACTCCACGCGCAGGCCGTGCTCCAGGTAGGCCGGCATGACATCGACCACGTCGCCCCGCACCCGGAAGCTGCCGCGCTTCAGCTCGTAGTCGTTGCGCTCGTAGAGATTCTCGACGAGCCGCTCGAGGAACTTGTTGCGGTTCATCGTCGCGCCCTGCTTCAGGGTGATCCGCATCGCGGCGAAATCCTCGGGCGATCCGAGGCCGTAGATGCAGGAGACGCTCGCCACGACGATCACGTCGCGCCGGCTCACGAGCGAGCTGGTGGTCGCGATGCGCAGCCGCTCCAGCTCCTCGTTGATGGACGAGTCCTTCTCGATGAAGGTGTCGCTCGTCGGCACGTAGGCCTCGGGCTGGTAGTAGTCGTAGTAGCTGACGAAGTATTCGACCGCGTTTTCGGGGAAGAAGGCCTTGAATTCCGAGTAGAGCTGCGCCGCCAGCGTCTTGTTGTGCGACATGATCAGCGTCGGCCGGTCGAGCTGGGCAATGACGTTGGCCATCGTGAAGGTCTTGCCCGAGCCCGTCACGCCCAGGAGGGTCTGGCCGCGGTTGCCGGCCCGGAAGGATTTAACGAGCGACTCGATCGCCTGCGGCTGGTCCCCGGTCGGCTTGTAGTCGGAGTGAAGCTTGAAGAGGGGCATCGCGTATTATTCAGAAGCCAAGAAACCCGAAAAGGCTAGTGATGTTTTCAGGCGGTAGGGGCCGTTGCCCCCAACGGCCGGGGCGCACGAGGGCGCAAGCGCCCCTCCCTTCCCCACTCACAGCCCGAAGATCCGCAGCAGCCCACTCCAGAGGCCGGCCCAGAATTTGCGCACGTTCTCCTGCGGGCCCTTGGCGGAAGTTTCCTGACAGAGGAACACGCCGACGCCCTCGAACAGGTCGTCGAAAAGCGGGTTCATCCCGCGGAAATAGGCCCAGAAGGTCTCCGCGCGCACCGGCCGGTAGGCCAGGCCGGGGGTGAACCCGATGGTCGCGTCCTGATTGGTGCGACGGGCGGGTTGTTCGTTGCCCGGCGACGGCACGAGCACCTCGGCGCGGACTCCGCGGCTGCCTGCCACCAGCAGGCGGCAGGGGCCGGCGAACTCGAAGTAGCGAAACTGCCCCGTGACCCACGACTGCATCGTGAACAGCCGCCAGTGCCGCCGGATGTCGAGTTTGCCGCCATGCAGGCCGATTGCACCAGCGAGGAACGTGGGCCGCATGACCAGCGAGGCCCCGGCCGGAATCAGGACCACGGCGAGTTCCGTGTTCGGATTCAACTGGCTGGAGAACGTGGCCCGGTAGGTCGCGTCCGTTGTCGCATTCTTCATCTCGATCAGCTCGGTCAGGCCGGCGACGGCACAGGTGACCGGCATCCGCCAGTCCAGGACGGTCTTGGTCCGTTTCTTCAGCCCCTCATCCGAGGCCTGAAGGTAGCGCTCCTTCACCCACAGGATGTCGCCCGGCCCGATCGGTAACTCGACCGCCGCGCGGCTGGAGGTGATCTCCGGCAGCGGCTCCGCGTGCCCGCCGAGCGTCAGCGGCTTCCGCCCGGAAATGAACGGTGCGAAGACAAAAAAGGCGAACGCGCGGCCCAAGGGCGGACCGAGAAAATACAGTCCGATGACCAGCAGGACGTGGTTTCCGTATTTGGCCCAGGCCTCGCGGGCATAGTGCAGGACCTTGGACTTGCTCTCCTCGGCCGCCTTGATCTGCACCTGCATCCGCCCCAGGGCGATCTCGAGGCCGTCCTTCTCCCACTGCGTCCGCTTCAGGGCTTGCTCTAGCTCCGCGACCTGGTGGAGTGCCGCGCTCTCCATGTCTTTCATTCGCTCGATTCGCGCGTCGTTTTCGCGCAGCTGGGCCGAGTCGGTCGTCAGCCGGTTGAGCCCGCCGCTCACCCGGTCCAATTCGCGGACGACCTTGCCGGCCTGGGCGGCCCGCTCCTGCAGCGCGGCAATGTCCGTGCGCATCTTCGCCATGCGCGCATCGACGTCGGAGAGAGCCGCCTTGAGCTTGGCGGTCTCCCCGGTCAGGGCGCGGACGATCTCGAGCCGGCGCACATCGAAGTCCACCTGGTCGCGCAGGAAAATCCACAGCCCGAGTCCGGCCACCCCGAGCACGGCTAGCACCACCGCAAACGTCAGTTTTTGCAGCAGCCAGGAAAAAAATCGTCCGATGGTTCCCATTAATTAACCGGACCTGCGGCCCGATAAGTTGTTTTCATTGAGTTGGACGCCCGGCCGGAAGCCAATTGCTAAACGTGCCCGGTTCGCCCAAGTTCCCGGCAAACAAAGTCAGGTTCAGACCCCCAACCCCAATGTCCCTTACCAATACGATCTACAACTCGCCCGTGTTCCAGCAGGCGTGCAATCAATTCGACATCGCGGCCGACATCCTCGGCATGGAGGCCGGCCTCCGCGAGCGCACCAAGCGCCCCCGGCGCTGCGTCATTGTCTCGATGCCGGTCCGCATGGACAGCGGCAAGGTCGAGATCTTCGAGGGCTACCGCGTCCAGCACAACCTGTCCACCGGCCCGGCCAAGGGCGGCATCCGTTTCCACCAGGACGTGACCCTCGGCGAGGTCGCCGCCCTTGCGATGTGGATGAGCTGGAAATGCTCGCTGGCCGGCCTGCCTTACGGCGGTGCCAAGGGCGGCGTGGTCGTCAATGCCCGCGACATGTCGCAGACCGAACTGGAACGCCTTTCGCGCCGCTACATGCAGGAGATCCTTCCCTTTATCGGGCCCAATATCGACATCCCGGCACCGGACGTCGGCACGAACGACCAGGTCATGGCGTGGATGATGGACACCTACTCCAATCATGTCGGTCACTTCGATCCCGGTGTCATCACCGGCAAACCGATTGCACTCGGCGGCTCGCTCGGACGCCGCGAGGCCACCGGCGAAGGCGTGGCTTGGTTCGTGAAGGCCTATCTGCAGGATCTCGGCATTCCGCCGGAGAAGACCACGGTGGTCATCCAAGGCTTCGGCAACGTCGGCAGCGAGGCTGCCCTCGCCCTTTACGACTGGGGCGCGGAGGTCACCGGCATCTCTGATTTCACCGGCGGCATCTACAACCCCAAGGGCATCGACCTGAAGGCCGCGCTCGCCTACACTGCGACGAACAAGTCCCTCCAGGGTTTCCCCGGCGGCGACGCCGTCACCAACGAGGCTTTGCTGGAAATGCCCTGCACCGTCCTCATCCCGGCCGCCCTGGAGCGCGTCATCACCGGGAAGAACGCCGCCAAGCTGCGGTGTCGGGTGCTGGCCGAGGGCGCCAACGGCCCGACCACCAACGAGGCCGATGAGATCATCAACCAGCGCGGCGACATCGAACTGATCCCGGACGTGCTCTGTAATTCCGGCGGCGTCATCGTCTCCTACTTCGAGTGGCTGCAGAACCTGCAGAACTACTATTGGACGAAGGGCGAGGTCTTCGACAAACTCTACCGCATGCTGGCCAAGGCCAAGGCCTCGGTCGACGAGACGCAGAAGAAATACCACTGCAGCCGGCGCACCGCCGCCCTCGTGCTCGGCATCTCGCGGGTCGCGGAGGCGAAGGCCAAGCGCGGGTTGTTTCCGTAAGCGGGCCGCCCTGCGTAGATTTAGAGCTGGAGGCGGGACTAGTAGTCCCGCAGGAGCTGTGCGCGCGGCACTGGGCCTTACCCGCGCCGGCGCCCATGCACCTTGCCCATCTGCGGCCCTTCCGTCCTGCCACGATAGTATTCGTCACTGCCTGCACCCAGGCACGGGTGTCGCTGTTGGCTAATCCCATGGCTCACCAGATACTGCGTGAAATTTGGGAGAAGCCGGCTCGCCCGAACGGATGGTTCGTCGGGCACTACGTGCTCATGCCCGATCACGCCCATTTGTTCGCTTGCCCCCAGCCCACCGCCATTCCGTTGGCTGACTGGATGCAACTTTGGAAGGCAGTCTCGGCAAAGCAAATCAACCGGTTGTCCGCCCGAAAGGGCACTCTATGGCAAGCGGACTACTTTGATCGATACATTCGCTCGGCCAGAGACTACTCACAGAAATGGGAATATGTTTGGCAGAATCCGGTCCGGAAGAGGTTGGTCTCGAATCCTACCGATTGGCCATTTCGCGGGACCATCCATGACCTGCGACACCTCGCCTCGCGGGACTAATAGTCCCGCCTCCAACCAAACGGTCATAGCGCCAGGAAGGAGAACGCCATGATTACCGTCGGAATCAGCGCCCCGAGCAGCAGGCCGAGCGGCGACACGCCGCCCGGAAAGTAGCGGGCGAGGATCGACTGACCGGCCGGGTTCGGCGCGTTGGCGATCACAGTCAGGCCGCCGCCGGTCACGGCACCGGCCACGACGGCAAATTTCAGCTTCTCGGAAAACCCGGGCACGAGGGTCGCCAGGTAGGTGATGAGCGCGTTGTCGTTGAAAGCGGTCAGGATGGTCGCGCCGGCGAACAACGGCTTCTCGCCGAGGCTGCCAAGGACCGGTTCGATCCACCAGCCCTGCAGGCCGCCGTGGATGACGAGACCAGCGAGGAAAAATCCGACCAGCATCGGACTGCGCAGGTCGACTGCGCGCTGGTGGTGTCCCGTCGCCTGGGCAAAGGCCAGGAAGAACAGGAATCCGCCGATGAAGAGCGCCGGGTGATGCGCCATCCATACCGTGAAGCCAAGGAACGCCAGGTGCACCAGCGTCACCCAGACCGGAACCGGCTCCTCCGCCGGTGCCCCGGATTTCGCCGCGGACTGCAGGGCCAGCAGTTCCCGGCGGAAAATCAGGAAGTAGGCCGCATTGGCGATCACGATGCCGGAAATGGCGTGCCAGCCGAAATGCGTGAACATGTAGGCCATGTCCCAGTGCCACGCCGCCGCCACCATCAGCACGGGCGGGGCGGCGAAATGCGTGAGCGTGCCGCCGATCGAAATGTTGACGAAGAGCAGCCCGAGCGTCGCATACCTCAGCTTCGGCCCGGGCTTCAGCTCGTAGAATTGCTTCGCGAGCAGCAGCGCCGCGATGGTCATGGCCGCCGGCTCGGTGATGAACGACCCCAGCAGCGGAGCCACCGTCAGGATCGCCAGCCACCAGGCCCACGGCCGGCCGCCGCCCAGCGAGGCCACGAGCCGCAAGCATTGCTCCGCCAGCCGCATCACGGGGCGCGTCGAGGCCAGGGCCATGATGATGACCACGAACATGGCCTCAGTGTAGTCGACCTTCTCCCCGATGTAATGCACCGCCGTGCCCAGTCCCTTGAACCAGGCAATGGCGGCCCCGAGCACGATGGCCCAGATGCCGAACACCGCCTCAACCTCGCCAAGGAAGTGCAGCACCTGGCCGCCGAAGCTCACCTCGACCGGCTGGCCTTCGCCGTCGGTCGCGGCGGCCGTGAGCTTGAGCCGCGCCCGGTGCCTTTCCTCGACCACGTGGGACAGATGGAGCAGCTTCGGGGCGAAAAAGGTGTGCACCACGGCGAGGACGAAAATCGCGGTCGCCACGACATTGAAGGGCTCGGCCGCGGCCCGGGTCTTGATGACGGCCCAGACGCCGCTCGCCGCCGGATCCGTGTAGGTGGAGAGTTCGCGCGGAAACACTTCCGCCGGCGCGGTCGCGGCCCACGCGGCGGGGGTGGCGACCAACAGCAAAAGGACGACGAACCGGATCATGGGAGCAAGGCGGGCAATTCACCCAGGCTGGTGATGAACGCGTGGGCTCCGGCCTTTACCTTGGCCCGCGCCGTGTAGCGGCCGAAGCCGACAAACAGATCGACCACCGGCTTGGTCTCAAGATCGCTGACGCCGTCGCCGACCATCACGATCCGCTCCGGCTGCAACTCGGCCTTGAGTTCGCCGATCCGCACCGGTTTGCCTCCCGACCGGGTCGAGGGGAATTTTTCGTCGAAGCCCGTATAGTTGCCCGCTGCGTCGAAATACAGGTCGACCGCTTCCACGCGGCCGATGCCTAGGTAGGCCGCCAGCGGCGCGATGATCTGGCGGAAGCCGCCGCTCAGGATCAGCGGCGTCCAACCGGCTGCCTTGAGCGCGACAAGGGTCGCGAGCGCCGTCGGCTCGACCGTGGCAACATACACGCGGCCCACAGCCGCGACATCGGCCAGTTGCGGTCGGATAATCGCAAGCCGGCGGGCGAAGACTTCCTCCACGGGGATTTTTCCCTCCATCGCGGCTGTGGTCATCGCCTCAACCTCGGCAAACGTGCCCGGGCCGCGCAGCCGCGCCAGTTCGTCGATGCCCTCGATGGCACTGAGGGTCGAGTCGCAGTCGAAGATGATCAGCTTGGGATTGTTTTTCACCACGAAGGCACGAAGCACACGAAGGAAACCAGGAAAGGTAAATCACTTTATCCTCCGTGGTTCTGGCAAGCCGCGCGGTCTGCTAACCCAATAAAAAAGCCCTCCGCGATCGGAGGGCTTCGGCGAGTCCGGCGGACGTCGGTCTTATTTGACCTTCGTGGCGCGCTTGAACTTCGTGGTGAACTTCTCGACGCGGCCGGCGGTGTCGACCATGCGCTTCTCGCCGGTGTAGGCGGGATGCGAGTCCATGGTGACGTCACGCACGATCACGAAGTAGTCCTGCCCGTCGATCTTCTCGGTGCGGGCGGACTTCATCGTGGACTTGGTCAGGAATTTCTTGCCCGTTCCGATGTCGAGGAAGCAGACGTTGTTAAGGGCGGGATGGCCTTCGGTCTTCACGGTAAAAGTAGGTTGGGATCAGCCTTGGCGTGCTTTGTAGCGCGGCTCGACTTTGTTGATGACGTAGATGCGCCCTTTGCGGCGGACGACCTGGCAGGCCGGGTGACGCACCTTGGCGGATTTGATGGAGGAGACAACTTTCATAAAAGTTAGGAAAGAAGATGGTCGGCGCACCCCCTGTCAAAGCAAAAGATTTTCCGCCCCGAAACATTAGGGCCGGCCGGGCCCTGCAGTAGCCTAACCTGCTGGCCGGGCTAGTTTACCGACGGATCGTCAGGTTCGTCGGCGAGGAACTTCAGTTCCGGGTCGAGCCCGCCGAGAATATTGCGCCAGAGGTCCGTCCCATCGGCCCGGTCCAGCTGCTGGCCCTCTACAGTCGACGCGAACCAGGTGTCGTGCTTCATCTCGCCTTCGAGCTGGCCCTTGCTCCAGCCGGCATAACCCAGGAAGGCTCGCACCGTGACGCCCGGCGTGCCGATCACCTCGGCGGCTTTTTCGGGCTCAATGCCGAAATGCAGCTGAAAGGCGCCCTCGCCCTCCAGCCACTGCCACGAGACGATGATCAGCTGCTCCGGCTCGACCGGACCGCCGCAATAAAGCGGCACGCCCGCCAGCGGTCCGAGGGCGAACGAGGTGTTCAGTTCGGCGAGCTGCCGGCCGAGCGGTCGGTTCAGGACCACGCCCATCGCACCCTCCTCGCCGTGCGCGGAAAGCAGGATGACCGCCCGCCGAAAATTCGGGTCGCGCAGCGCCGGATGCGCCAGCAGCAGCTGGCCCGCGAGGGTGTCGGACTTCCGAGCTTTGCGTCGTTCGCGCATGCTGAATCTTAGGACCGATCCGCGGCAAATGCGTGCGCCTAAAGTTGGGCGATTTTCACGCCCCCGTCCTGCAGGATCGGCCCGACGAGCGGGTCGTTGTGGTAGTCCTCGTGGTAGCGGATCTCGGAGATGCCCGCAGCGGCGAGGATCTTTGCGCAATTGATGCACGGGTAATGGGTCACATAGGCCACGCAACCCTCGACGCTCGAGCCGCGGCGGGCGGCGTCGGCGATCGCGTTCTGCTCGGCGTGGACCGTCGCCTGCTCGTGGCCGTCGCGGATGCGCGAGGCGTGCGGCGTGCCGGGCAGGTAGCCGTTGTAGCCGGCGGCCACGAGGCGGTTCTTGCGCGCGCCGCCCGTCACGATCACGCACCCGACGTTGAGCCGCTCGCAGTTGGAGCGCGAGGCGATGAGCTTGGCCGTCGCCATGAAATATTCGTCCCAGCTGGGGCGGTGCGGGAAGGCCTCGGTGGCCGCGGCAATGAGGTCGATGGGGCTGCGCTTCTGGTTCATGCGGTAGGCGGCCATCATTGGACAACTCCGCGGAACTGGGCAACCTTCCTCTCCAGCATGAAGCGCGAGCTTAAACCCGAGCTCCTTGACTCGCTTCCCCCCGACCACCCGGACGCCCGCCACAACCGCCGCGATCTCCGGCTGACCAATCTGGCCATGGGCAACTACCGTTGGTTTGCCCGCACCCTGCCCGACAAGCTGCGCCCGCGCGACCGGGTGCTCGAAATCGGCGCCGGCACCGGGGAACTGGGTGAACATCTCGCGGTGAGGGGCGTCGCGACTGACGGACTCGATCTCTGGCCGGCGCCGGCCGACCGGCGTCGCGGACAGCGGTGGCATCGCGAGGATCTCCTGACCTTTGGCGGCTACGGCGGCTACGACGTGATCATCGGCAACCTGATTTTCCATCAGTTTTTGCCCGATCAACTCGACGCCCTGGGCCGTAAACTGCGGGAGTCCGTCCGCCTGATCGTCGCCTGCGAACCGCTCCGTCGGCGCAGTTCGCAGGTGCTTTTCGCGGCGGTCGCCCCGTTGCTCGGAGCCAATCGTGTCAGTCTGCACGACGCGCATGTCAGCGTGGCCGCCGGGTTTCGTGGCGATGAACTCCCCGAAATGCTCGGGCTCCGGCAACCTCAATGGAGATGGAGCTGTCTTACCACCATGTTGGGCGCCTATCGGATGGTTGCCCGGCGGGTGTGAAGGCGCTGCAACCCATCGAAATCGTCGGAGGCGGACTGGCCGGGCTCTCGCTCGGGCTCGCGCTGCGGCGTGCCGGCGTGGCGGTGACCGTCTCCGAGGTCGGCTATTATCCCCGCCACCGGGTCTGCGGAGAATTCATCACCGGGCTTTCCAATGACACGATCGCCCGACTCGGATTGGAACCCCACCTTCAGGATGCGCTCCAGCACCACGAAGTGGCTTGGTTTATGGACGGGAAACGGGCGCGCACGCAGCGGCTGCCCTCGCCCGCCCGCGCCCTGAGCCGGCATTTGCTGGACGCTCGCCTGGCGCAGGCTTTCGCCGATGCCGGCGGGAAGCTGCTCACCAGCACGCGAGTCGCCGGTCGCACCACCGACGAAGGGTGTGTGATCGCCACAGGTCGGCGGCGCGCCGAATCGCCGTGGATCGGACTAAAAATCCACGCGCGCAACCTGCCCCTCCTGTGTGACCTCGAGTTGCACCTTGGGAACGAGGCCTACGTCGGGCTGACCCGGGTCGAAGACGGATACGTGAATGTCTGCGGCCTGTTCCGCCGCCGCGAACTTGTCGGCAAGGGACCGGCGCTGATCATATCCTATCTGCAGGCGGCGAATCTCTCCGTCCTGGCCGGCCGGCTCGGTCACGCCGAGTTTGACGCCGCCTCGTTCTGCGCCGTCGCGGCGGTGGGTTTTGACCGACAGGTCCCGGCTACCACCGCCGGCGTGATGCTCGGCGATGCCGGCGCCATGATCCCGCCCTTCACCGGCAACGGCATGGCCATGGCTTTCCAGAGCGCGGAATGTGCCCTCGACCCGCTCCTGGACTACGTCCGCCACGCCCAGACTTGGTCCGCCGCATGCGCCGCCGTCCGCGTGGCGCAGCAGCATCGCTTCCGCCTGAGGCTGGCGACCGCGGACCTGCTACACCCGTTTTTCCTGCAGCCCTCGCGCCAGCGCTGGCTGAAGCGGCTCGCCCGGGCCCACTTGCTGCCGCTCACCGCGCTCTATTCGCTCCTCCACTAGGCTGCCCATGTATCTTTACGCCCTTTCCACCGCCGTGCCCCCGGCGGTTTTCACCCAGCTCGAATGCTGGGAGGTGATGCAACGCTCCAAGGCGCGCGAGCGCTTGAAGAAGCGGTCCATGCTCATCCTGCAGACCATCCTCAAGGGCGACCATGGCATCGCCACCCGGCACTTTGCCCTGCCGGACATCGAGGGCGTCTTCGACCTCACCTCCGACCAGCTCAACGCGGGATTCCGTGCCGAGGGCCCGAAACTCGCCGCCCGGGCCCTCACCGGCGCGCTGGAAAAATCCGGGATCCAGCCGGCTGAGCTCGATGCGCTGTTGATCTGCACCTGCACCGGCTACCTGTGCCCGGGGCTCACGAGCTACGTCGCGGAACTGCTCGGCCTGCGGTCCAATGTTTTCCTGCAGGACCTGGTGGGGCTCGGCTGCGGGGCCGCGATCCCGACCCTCCGGGCCGCCAGCCACGTGCTGGCCGCCCGACCGGGAGCCACGGTCGCCTGCGTGGCGCTCGAGGTCTGCTCGGCCGCATTCTATCTGGATGATGATCCGGGCGTGCTGATCAGCGCCTGTCTGTTCAGCGACGGCGCCGCGGCCACGATCTGGCGGGCCACTCCGGGGTCTTCGGGCCTGGGGTGCTTCGATTTCAACACGCTCCACCTGCCCGCCGAGCGCGATAAGCTGCGCTTCGAGCAGCGTGACGGCAAACTGCGCAATCTCCTGCACCGTTCCGTCCCGGAACTGGCGGCCGGGGCGGTCGCCAGGCTGTGGCAGGCCCGCGGCTCGCGCCCGGTGGCGCAGGTCGTGACCCATCCGGGTGGCCGCGACGTGCTGGACGCACTCGCGCCGGTCCTCGCCCCGCATTCGCTGGACGCCAGCACCCGCATGCTCCGGGAACACGGCAACATGAGCAGCCCGGCGGTGCTGTTCGCCCTGGAGGAGAGCTTGAAGCACAACACTCCCGGCGAGAGCGGTGATTTTTGGCTGGTGAGTTTCGGCGCGGGCTTTAGCGCACATAGTTGCCGATTCGGCCTCCCGCCCCATGCCCACCCTCAATGAAGTCACGACCTATTGCGAAAAACGGACGCGCCGCGCGGCGTTCAAGGACTTTCCCGGCGCCCACAACGGCCTCCAGGTCGCCAACGACGGCCGGGTGACCAAGATTGGCGCGGCCGTGGACGCCGGCCTGGTGCCCTTCGAGAAGGCCGTCGAGCGAGGGATCGATTTTCTCATCGTCCACCACGGCCTGTTCTGGAGCGGCGTGCAGCCGCTTACCGGCCCGGTCTACGGGCGCTTCGCCGCGCTCGTCAGCGGCAACTGCGCGGTTTACTCCAGCCACCTGCCGCTCGACGCCCACGAGGAAATCGGCAACAACGTGCTCCTCGCCCGCCAGCTGGGCCTGAAGGCGAAACGGCCGTTCCTCTTCCACGAGGGCGAGCCCATCGGCTGGATCACCCCCAACAAGCTCAAGCGCTCCCAGCTCTGCGCGCGACTCGAGGAGCTCTACCCGCGGGTGGTCGCCGTGGACTGCGGTCCGGCCGCCCCCAAGAACGTCGCCTTCTGCAGCGGCAGCGGCAACAGCGCGGTCCCGCAGCTCCTGGCGGCCGGCGTCGACACGCTCGTCACGGGCGAACTGCGCGAGGAGTGGTTCAACTATGCGCAGGAGCACAAGCTGAACCTCATCTGCTGCGGCCACTACGCGACCGAGATGCTCGGCGTGAAGGCCCTCGCCGCCGAGCTGGCGAAGAAATTCCGCCTGCCCTGGGAATTCATCGAGACCGAGAATCCCCTCTGACCTCCGCGCAGGGTCCGACGTGCACGAAGCCTTGCCTCGCGGCGATATTTCCTCTTCGTGCCCTTCGTGAACTTCGTGGTTAACAATCCTTCGCGATGAAAAAAATCGCCATGCTCCACGGCCCGAACCTCGACCGGCTGGGCAAGCGCCAGCCGGAGATCTACGGCTCGGCCACGCTCGCGGACCTGGAACAGCTCATCCGGGCCGAGGCGAGGCGGCTGGGCTTCAGCGTCACCTTCTTCCAGTCGGCCCACGAGGGCGCGCTCGTGGACAAGATCCACGCCCTGACGGACCGCGGCGTCGAGGCGTTCATCGTGAATTTCGGCGCCTACTCCCACACCAGCATCGCGCTGCGCGACGCCCTCGCCAGCGCCGACGTGCCGGCGGTCGAGGTGCACATTTCGGACATCAAGAAGCGGGAGAAATTCCGCCGCACCTCGATGACAGCCGGCGCCTGCGTGGCCATGGTCTCGGGCAAGGGGTTTCCGGGCTACCTCGAGGCGCTGCACATCCTCGCCAAACTGTAAATGGGCCAGCACCTGCCCGACTTCGCCGAACCGCGCTGGTTCGTCTGCCACACCAAGCCGCGCTGCGAGAAAAAGTTCTCGACCCTGCTGGCGTTGGAGAAATTCACCCACTACCTGCCCCTGCTCCAGAGCGTCCGGCGCTATGGCTCGCAGAAGAAGACCTTCACCAAGCCGTTGTTCGCCGGCTACGTCTTCGCCCGGCTGGAGCCGGCCCGCAAGGACCGCATCTACCAGCAGGATCTCCTCGTCCGCGCCATGCTGGTCGAGAACGAGCCGGTATTCCTGCGCCAGATCGAGGACGTGAAGCGCGTCTGCGCCTCGGGCCTTGAGGCCGCGCTTCACCCCCTGATGCGCAAGGGCACCCACGTCCGCGTGCAGGGCGGCCCGCTCCACGGCCTCGAGGGCTACGTCGACGATCCGGCGAACCCGCAGGGCATCGTGGTGTCCGTGGATGTGTTGCAACAAGGCTTGCTCGTGCGTTTGCCGTTCGAAAGCCTCCAGTTGCTGCCCTGAAACCCATGCCCCGACGCATCCTCATTCTTGTGTGCCTCGGCCTGTGCACCATCCCGGGCCGGGCGCAGACCACACCCGCGGAGAACATCCAGACCCCGCAGGCCACGACGCCGTTCTTCTCCCACATCCGCGGCCTGTTCGACATCGACCTGCCCGACCTCGACCCGCCTGGAACGGTCCGCCTGATCTTCCATCCGCATATCAGCGACCTGGTGCGGCGTGATTACCTGCGAACGGACGCGGGCTTCCGTTGGGCCTTGAACGACAACTTCGAGCTCAGCGCCGAGGGCGCGACGTTCATCACGCACGGTCTGCGCTCCGGCTCCGAGGGCTACGGCATCGGGCAACTGGAATACGGCGTGAAATACATTTTCCAGCAGTGGCTGCGCCCCGATTTCGAGTCCAGCGTCAGCCTGGACATCATCGAGCCCGTCGGACACCCGCCGTTCGACCTGACCGACGGCCACAACCACTTCAATGCGGGCTTCGTCATCCAGCACCACTCGGAGCGGAATCCCCACCTCACGACCTTCGCCGGCACCAACTTCGAGGTCATCACGCGGAGCTCGGTGGCCGGGGCCTTCCAACCCAACCAGCCGCAGGATAACAACTATTCCCTGACCGTCGGCGGCGTCTACGACCTGGGGCAGCTGAAATGGACCCTCTCCGGTGTTGGCACCACGACCGCGGTGGTCAGCCGGAACCCGAAGTATTTCTTCACCCTGCAGCCCAGCCTGCTTTGGTATGTGCCGAAAAAGCTGACCTTCAATTCCAAGACCCAATGGATCGTCGGCGTCGGCACCCCGATGACCTGGGGCCCCGATGGCTACGAGTTCAAGGTCAACTCCCGCGTGCGCGCGGAAATCACCTTCGGCCAGGTCATTGACAACATGCGCGGCCGCTCGAAGTGAGCGCGCCGGGCACGCCCTCATCGCCTGACATAATGTTGCGGTAACCTCCGGGCTGCTACCTTCCGGCTGCATGCCTCGTCTTCCCCGCTTTTTTCCGATCCGTCCGCGCACCCTGCTGGCCGTCCTTTCCGCCGCCATGTGCCTCGCCGCGGTCCGGACCCCGGCGCAAACCGCCCGGGCCGGCAGCATCGCCGGCACGGTGATCGATCGGGCCCCGGATCACCCGGTCGAATCGGTCGCCGTCACGCTCAAGGCTGCCTCTGGTGTCGCCGTTCAGTCTGCCGTGACCGATAAACGGGGCCGGTTCACGCTAGAGAACGTGCCGCCTGGTGAATACCGGATCAGCTATGGTTACCTCGGCTCCGAGAACCGGGAATCGGCCCCCTTCACCGTGGCGGCACAACGGGGCTCCGTCGACCTTGGCAGCCTCGACGTCGGCGACCAGGCTTTGAAACTCGAGAAGTTCGAGGTCACCGGCAAACAGCGTGAATTCAACAACACCATCGACCGCAAGGTCTACAGCGTCGGCAACGACCTCCGCAGTTCCACCGGCGCGGCCAGCGACCTGCTGCAGAACATCCCTTCCGTCGAGGTCGACGTCGACGGCAACGTCAGCCTGCGCGGTTCGGACAATGTCCTGATCCTGATCAACGGGCGCACCTCGACGCTCATGGGCCGCAGCCGGTCCGACGTGCTCGCGCAGCTGCCCGCCGGCTCCATCGACAAGATCGAGGTCATCACCAACCCCTCCGCCAAATACAAGCCCGACGGCACCGCCGGCATCATCAACATCGTCCTGAAATCGAAGCACCCCAACGAGGTCGCGGCCACGGTCACGGCCAGCGTCGGCAACGACGGCCGCTACAACGCCGGCGTCTCGGCCAGCCTCAGCCAGGGCAAGTGGGGCTTTTTCGGCAGCTACAGTGTGCGCCAGGACGACCGGCCCCGCCGTTCCACCGATTTCCGCACGGTGACGGACCCGGTGACCGGCACGACCACGACCCTCCAAAAGACCTCGATCGAGTCCGCCCGCCCCTTCAGCCAGTTGGTCCGCGGCGGCATCGATTTCGCGCCGGACGAGCACAACCGGTTCGGCATCGGCGCCGACTACAACCACCGCTCTTTCTACCGGACCGCGACCGACCACAACGTCGTGCTCGACGCCGGCGGCGCGACTCTCTCCGCCTACGACCGCCTGCGGCGCGACCCCGAGAACCAGCGCACGACCGAATACTCGGCCACCTACCAGCACACTTTCCTCGAGCCCGAGCACGAGCTAAACCTGGAGTTCAAGACCTCGGACTCCGCCGAGCAGGAGAACAACCGCTACACCGACGTCTACGCCACGCCGGTGCAGTCGCCCACTTATGACAACACCCTGATCCGCCCGCTGGAGCGCACCAACGAGACCACGGTCGAATACCAGCGGCCGCTCGGCGACAGCGGCAAACTCGAGACCGGCTACGTGCGTTCGGGCGAGAGCCTCGACATGGACTTCGAGATCTCCGCGCTCAACCCCGTCACCGGCCTTTTCGAGAGGGATCCGTCAAAATCCAACCGCTTCAGCCATGAGCAGACAATTCACGCCGTCTACGCCACCTACGGCAGTTCGCTCGGCCGCTTCGGCTTCCTCGCCGGCCTGCGACCCGAACTGGCTTACACCAAGTCGGTGCTCGTCGACACGGGCCAGGTCATCACCAACGACTACAACCGCGTCTACCCCAGCCTGCATACGAGTTACAAGCTGTCGGAGACCGGCGAACTTCAGCTGAACTACAGCCACCGCGTCCACCGCCCGGACACGGACGACCTCAATCCGTTTCCCGAATACACGGATCCATTCACTCTTCGCGCCGGCAACCCCTACCTCAAGCCGGAGCAAATCCATTCGGTCGAGGCCGGCTACCAATATAAGGACGACCGCACCACGTTCATCTCCACCGTCTACACGCGTTACGTCTACGACGGCATCACCACGGTCACGCGCGACATCGGCAACAACGTGCTCCTGACCACCCATGAGAACCTCTCGACCAGCCGCTCCACCGGCGTCGAGCTCGCCGTCACCCGCGATTTCGGCAAGACCGCGACGCTGAACTTCAGCTCGAACACCTACTTCAACACGATCGACGCCTCGAACCTCGGCTTGGCGGGCACGAAGTCTAACGTCTCCTGGACCGCCAAGCTCGGCGCGAGCGTGCACGTCGCGAAGAACACCGCGCTGCAATTCAATGCAAATTACGGTTCCACCCGGTTGACGCCGCAGGGCTTCCGGCGCCCCACCTTCGTCGCCAACTTCGGCGTCCGACAGGACTTCCTGCAAAAGAAGCTGGCGGTCGTGCTCACGATCTCCGACCTGCTCAATTCCCTGAAGGAAACCTACGAGCTGAACACCCCCGCGCTCCGGGAGGAGGTCACGCGGCGACGCAGCTCGCGCATCATCTTCCTCGGCCTCGTCTACAACTTCGGCAAACAGACCAAGAAGAACAAGGACGACCCGCTCAAGTTCGACAATCAGCTCTGAGCCGCGCCGCGAAGGCTCGATTTTCTCCGATACCAAGGCCAACTTGCCGTCACATTCCGCCCACGCCCATCATGAAAAAGTCCACCACCCGCTACCCCGGCCTGTTCGCCCTCGGCCTGTTGCTGACCGCCACCCCCTTTTGTCTCGCTGACACCTCCTACCATCTCCTGCAGACGATCCCGGTCGGCGGCGAAGGCGGCTGGGACTACCTGTCGGTCGACTCCGCGGCGCACCGGCTCTATGTGAGCCACGGGACGAAGGTGGTGGTGATCGACACGGCCACTGACAAGGTCGCCGGGGAGATTGCCGACACCCCTGGCGTCCACGGCTTCGTCGTCGCCCCGGGGCTGAACCGCGGCTTCGCGAGCAACGGACGGGAAAACAAGGCCAGCATCGTCGATCTCAAAACCCTGCAGACGCTCTCCAAGGTCGCCACCGGCGAAAACCCGGACGCCATCCTCTACGAACCAGGCCAGCGTGAGGTCTACACATGGGACGGTCGCGGGCACACCGCCACCGTCTTCGAGGCGGCCACCGGCAAGGTCGTCGCCACGGTGCCTGTCGGCGGCAAGCCGGAGTTTGCCCAGGCCGACCCCGCGGCGGGACGCGTCTATGTCAACATCGAGGACAAGAACGAGGTTCTCGCCCTCGACACCAAGCGCCACGCCATCGTCAACCACTGGCCGATCGCCCCCGGGGAGGAAGCCAGCGGCCTCGCGATCGATCTGGCGCACCACCGCCTGGTGATCGGCTGCAGCAACGACAAGATGGTCTTCATGGACAGCGAAAGCGGCAAGGTGGTCGGCAGCGTCGACGCCGGTCATGGCATTGACGCCACCTCGTTCGATCCCGGCACCCAGCTGGCCTTCGCTTCCGCCGGCGACGGCACCGTGACCATCGCGCACGAGGATTCGCCGGACAAGTTCACCGTGGTCCAGAAGCTGGCGACCGCCCGCGGCGCGCGCACCATGACGCTCGATCCGGCCACACATAAGATCTATCTCGCCGCGGCCGACTACGAGGCACCCGCCACGCCGCCGCCGGCCGCCGCCGGCCGCTCGCGGCCGAAGATGATTCCCGGCAGCTTCCGGATTCTCGTTTACGGGTTGAACTGAACGCCTGTCGCGCCATGCGCATCCTGATCGTCGAAGACTCCGTCCGCCTCCAGCGCTCGCTCTCCGGCGCGTTGCGCAAGACGGGCTATGCGGTCGACGTGGCAGCCGACGGCGAGGAGGGACTCTGGCTCGCTGGCTCGCATGACTACGACGTCATCGTGCTCGACATCATGCTCCCCAAGCGCGACGGCCTCTCCGTTCTCGCCGAGCTCCGCCGGCGCGGCCAGGATGTCCATGTGCTCCTGCTGACGGCGCGCGACACCGTGCTGGACCGCGTCACCGGCCTGCAGGCCGGCGCGGACGACTATCTGGTCAAGCCCTTCGCCCTGGAGGAGCTCCTGGCCCGCGTGCAGGCGCTCGGTCGCCGGGCCTACGGGACCAAGCAGCCGCGGCTGCTCGTCGGCGACCTGGAAATCGACACGCTCGCGCGCTGCGCCCGCCGGGGAGGCCAGCCCGTGGATCTCACGGCCCGCGAATACCTCCTCCTCGAGTATCTCGCCCGCCGCCGCGGCGAAGTTGTGTCGCGAACCGACATCGAGGAGCACATCTACGACGAACAGGTCGATCCCATGAGCAACGTGGTGGACTCCGCCATCTGCACGCTGCGCAAGAAGATCGGCTCCACGGCGGACGCTCCCCTGATCCACACCCGCCGCGGGCAGGGTTACGTGCTCGATCAGATCGCGGCGACGGCCCCCACCCCATGATCTCGATCCGCCGCCAGCTCACGCGCCGGCTGCTCGCCACCACCCTCTGCCTGCTCGCGATCAGCCTGGCCGCATTGCTGACCGTCGCCTGCTACGCGGTCGTGCATGAATTCGACGTCGCGCTGCGCACGAAGGCGCTGGTGATCAGCACGGTGACCGTCGCCACCGACGACGCGTTGCGCGTCGAGTTCACCGACCGCTTCCTGCAGGGCTTCGACGACAAACATCCGCGCGACTACTTCCAGCTCCGACAGACCGACGGTCGCACGGTCGCGAAATCGGAGTCGCTGGGCGCGGCCGAGCTGGACCGCCGCCCCGGCCTGAAGGACAGGCCGGCGTATTTTCTCTGCACGCTCCCCAACGGGCGCCCCGGCCGGGCCGTCGCTTTTCTCTTCAAGCCCAAGCAGGCCCGCGGGGTCAACCGGGCGATCGAGGCCGAACTGGTCGTCGCCACCGACCGCGCCGATCTCGACGAGACCCTGCTGCAGCTGCTCGGCCTCGCCGCCGGCTGCGGCGTCCTGCTCCTCGGTGCCACCCTGTGGGTCGTGCCGCGCGTGCTGCGCCAGGGGCTGAAGTCGCTCGACCAGCTGGGGGAGCAGGCCGGCCGCATCGATGCCGGTTCGCTGGCCGCCCGCTTTCCGGTCGAGAAACTGCCGGAGGAATTGCGGCCCATCGGCGGCCGGCTCAACGACCTGCTCGCCCGACTCGAGCAATCGTTCGAGCGCGAGCGCCGGTTCAGCGCCGATCTCGCCCACGAGCTGCGCACGCCCATCGCGGAGCTGCGCAGCCTGGCCGAGTGCGCGCTGAAATGGCCGGAATCGCGCGACGCCGCGACGGACGGGGAGGTGCTCGCGATCGCCCGGCACATGGAATCCCTGACCGCCAGCATGCTCGCCCTCGCCCGCGGGGAACGCGGCCAGCTGGCCGGCCCGCTTGAAACGGTCGATGCGACGGCCCTCATCCAATCCGTCTGGCGCCCCTTTGCCGTCCAGGCCGAGTCCCGTGGACTGCAGGTGGAGTTTTCCATCGAGCCCCTCACGGTCGCCGCCGACCCGGTCCTTCTCCGGTCGATCCTGGCCAACCTGTTCGACAACGCCGTCGCCTACGCGTCGGAGGCCGGCCGGATCCGCATCGGCCTCGAGTCCCACGGCGCCGGCGTCGCCATCACGGTGGGCAACCCGGCGGGCAACCTGGAAGCCGCTGACGTCGCCAATCTTTTCGATCCGTTCTGGCGCAAGGAGGCCGCACGCAGCGGCGGCCAGCATGTGGGACTCGGCCTTTCCCTGGCACGCACCTTCGCCCGTGCGATGGGCTGGACGCTGTCGGCCACGCTCAGCGGGAAGCGGCACTTTGAGATGCGCCTCGCCTCGCAGCCCTGATCTTCCAGTCTTCCGCCGTGCCGAGTATTTCCCGGCCCTTGGTGGCCTAGCAAAATGAAACGTAACCAGCAGCTCGATGGGCTCAGGGGCCTGGCGATCCTCTGGGTCGTGGGCTACCATCTGCTGACCTGCTACGGCGTCCATCCGTGGCTGGAAGCCCTGCCCGTCGTTCCCGCCTTGTTGCGGCTCGGCTGGATCGGTGTGTCCCTGTTCTTTGCGATCTCGGGCTACCTCATCACGGGAATCCTGGTCGGCAACAAGGAGAGGCCCGGCTACTTCGCGGCCTTCGTCGTCAAGCGCTCCGCGCGCATCTTGCCGGCCTATGCCCTGCTGATCGCCACGTTCCTGCTCGCCACATTTTTCTGGGACCCGCTTACGGCGGCGCCGGTCACAAACCGGGAAATTCCGCTCTGGTCCCACCTGGCGTTCTTGCAGAATTTTCCCATGGCGGCCACCGGCTACCTGGGAAACGACTGGCTGCGGGTCACGTGGTCGCTGGCGGTCGAGATCCAGTATTATGTCCTGGCGGCGATCCTTGTTTGGATCACTCCGGTTCGCCGGTTGCCTTTGCTTCTGGCGCTCCTGGCCCTGGGCGCCCTCGCGTTGCGCTGCTGGTTGCAGGGCACGGGGGCCAACCAAGCAGCCCTGATGGTGCTCACTCCCTGCCGGATGGACAGCTTTGCCCTCGGCGGGTTGGTGGCGGTCACCGGCATCCATTTCCGTCCCGCGACCCGTTTCTACGGCGCCGTTGCCTTGGGGATCATCAGCACCCTGCTGTTTGCCGCCTACGCGAACGGTCTGTTCGGCGCCTACAGCAAGCCGCTGATCCCATTCTACTATACCGCGCTCAGCGTCGGCTCGGCCGCATTGGTGGCGATGGCCGCGGAGGCCAGGACCGCACTGCGGGGGTTGCAGCAACCCATCCTCGTCAACATTGGACGGACCAGCTACTTCATCTACCTCTTCCACCTTCCGGTTGCGCTGGTCGCCTACGAGATTTTCCGGCACAGCCGGCCCGACGCCCAGTCGAACACGGGCTTGGGCATGGCGCTGGCCGCATTCCTTTCCTGCTGGCTGCTCGCAAACCTGTCTTGGAAATTTGTCGAGTCACCGATCATCGACTACGGCAACCGGCGCCTGAAAAACACGTAGCGCCCGTCATCCTCGTTGTCCGGGGTCCCGTGACGTCGCCGGCGGATCTCAGCGCATCAACCAGAGCCACGCCGCCAGGTGAAGCGTGGCGCAGGCGGCCAGCGCAGCGGCCACGTCGTCAACCACGATGCCCCACCCGGCCGGCCAGGACTGGAGCCGGCTGATGCCGAGCGGCTTCAGGATGTCGTAGAAACGGAAGAGCGCAAAGCCGGCGAGCAGGATGGCCCAGGTCGGCCAGCCGGCGCGCGCGACCGCATGCCAGCCGAGGAAGCACAGGGGCATGACGACGAACTCGTCGAGGTTGACCTCGCCCGGATCGGTGCGCCCCATCCGCTCCGCGGCCTCCCCGCAGAATCCGACGGCCAGATACAGCGCGACCGCGGTGACCAGCAGAGTGCTCACCAGGCCCAGCGGGTAGAAGAACACCGTGAAATACAGCAGTCCGGCCAGCGAACCCCAGGTGCCCGGCGCGGGGAGCTTCATGCCGATGGGGCCGAGCGTGGCGACGCCGACGACGAACCAGGTCGGCAGCGCCCGCGGCCACTTGGGCGATGGCAGGTCCTTCGGGCTCATTCCAGGACCACGTGGCCGTGCTTGCGGAAATAGGAAAACCCCGAGGTGATCGTCAGCACCGCGGCGAGAAAATAAAGCCACATGCCGATCCAATGGATGAGCGATATGATCCACTGGTCGCCGGCGGCGAAAAGCGTGCCGTAGTCCTGCGCCATCATCCGGGCGCCAAGCAGCCAGCCGATGGCGTTCAGCTGCACGAACGTCTTCACCTTCCCGCCCTGGTCGGCTTCGACGACCAGACCTTTGGTCGCCGCGGCCATGCGCATGCCCGAGACCATGAACTCACGGCCGAGGATGCACAGCAGCAGGATCATCGCGAAGACCTTGTAGGTCTCGAAGTATCCCCCCACGAGCAGGGCGATCATCAGGCCAATGACCATGACCTTGTCGACCACGGCGTCCATGAACCGGCCGAAGGACGACACCTCGCCGCGCGCGCGTGCGATCATGCCGTCAAACCAATCCGTCAGCGCCGCCGCGATGAAGAGCCAGAAGGCGACCGTCGCCGCCCAGCCGGAGTTGCGATCCACGTTCATCAGCCAGACAATGAGGAACATCGCCGGCACGCGGGAGATGGTCATCCAGTTGGCGAGGGTGAAACGCATGGGCGGCAGTCGAAACACCCGCCGTGCGCTTGGCAATCCCTTGCTGCAAGCCCGCGGCACTTTCGCGCGGCCCGGGGACGCGGCGGGGCGGAATGCAAAACTTCCTCGCCATCCCGCCCGGCCCTGCAATCCTTCCGCCGGTCCCGCCCATGAAAATCTGCATCTACCCCGGAACCTTCGACCCGTTCACCAACGGGCACCTCGACGTGCTGGAACGCGCCGCCAAGCTGTTCGACCACGTGCGGGTCGCCGTCGCCCTGGATTCGACGAAGGCCCCGCTCTTTACCGGGGAACGGCGCGTCGAACTCATCAAGGCCAACCTCCACGGCCTGCCGAACGTCGACGTGGTCAGCTTCAGCGGCCTGCTCGTCGAGTTCGCCCGGCAGCAGAAGGCGCACGCGATCATCCGCGGCCTGCGCGCGCTCTCCGATTTCGAGTTCGAGTTCAACATGGCCCTGATGAACCGCCACCTCGAGCCGAAGGTGGAGACGATCTTCGTCATGCCGAACGAATCCTACAGCTACACCAGCTCGTCGCTCGTGAAGCAGATCGCCAAGCTCGGCGGCGATGTCGACAAGTTCGTCCCGAAGAACGTCGCCGCTGCCCTGAAACAGGCTCACGCGGGGAAGTGAGCGCCTGAAACCCCGCGGTCCGCCGCTGCCCGTGGCCCGGCCGGCGAATTTTCCCGGGAAAATATGTGATCCCGAGGCATTCCCCGTAACCGGGGTCCGGCGGCGGGCGTCGTCTGGCCAGTAGTGAATAATAAACGGAATATTCAGGATTCACCCGCCGACGAGCTCCGGCTCCGCATCGAGGCGGCCGCGCGCGAGTGTTTCCGGAAGTTCGGCTACGCCAAGACCTCCATGCAGGAGATCGCCAACGCCTCCGGAATGTCCGCCGCCAATCTCTACCGTTTCTACGATGGCAAGCTGGCCATCGGGACCGCCGTTGCCTCCGCCGAACAGACCGCCCTGCTGGCCGCCTGCGACCGGGCGGTGGCCGCCGCCGGCCCGGCCGTTGCCGACCGGCTGATTGCGCTTTTTCACGCCACCATCGACCTCAGCCGCCGGAACCTCAAGCGGGAGCCCCGGTTGTTCGAGCTGAGCCTCAATGTCGCCCGGGAAAACCAGCAGCTGCGGCAGGATTTCCTCAACGCCATCGAGGCGCGCATCGGCGCCATCCTCTCCGCGGGGCACCCGGGCGGCGCCTTCGAGTCCGCCGGGATCAAGGTCCGGAGCCGGATGATTTTGATGGCCAGCGCCCCCTATGTCCTGCCTTGGATGATGCTGAACGAACCCTTCGGTGACCCGCGTTCGATGGTTGAACCAGTCATCCGCTCACTTGTCACCGGTATCAGCACCCAGTTTTCCTTGGTCGACGCGGCCACCGATCCGAGCCTCTGACGCCCAATTTCACCACCTGTCCAATCCGATCCTTTCCCATGTCCAACCACACTCCGCCATCCCCCTCCGCCCCCTTCGCCCCTAAGCCCGCGGCCACCGAGCCGGAGGCGCGCAGCCACTGGCTCCGCTGGACGCTGATCATAGCCGTGCTGGTGGCCGTCGCCTACGCCGTCGTTGTGCGGCCACTGATCCGCCAGACGGCGGGCGCCGGCCGCAGCGCCGCCTTCGGTGCCGGTGGCCCGCTACCCGTGACTGCAGCCGCCGCCCACACCGCAGACCTCGAGGTGCGGATCGTCTCGCTGGGCACGGTCACACCGGTCAGCACGGCCACCGTGCGCAGCCGCGTCGACGGCGAACTGCAGCAGGTCTTCTTCAAGGAAGGCCAGGCCGTCGCGGCCGGCGACGCCCTTGCCGAACTCGATCCCCGGCCGTTCCAGGTGCAAAAGCTCCAGGCCGAGGCCCAGCTCGCCAAGGACGCCGCCCTCCTGGAGAACGCCCAGGTCGATCTCAAGCGCTTCCAGACGCTCCTCGAACAGGATTCCGTCGCCTCCCAGCAGGTGGATACGCAGCTGTCCCTCGTCCACCAGTATCAGGCCGCTCTCAAGGTCGACCAGGCCCAGGTCGAGAGTGCGAGCCTCCAGCTCACCTACGCTCGCATCACCGCCCCGATCTCGGGCCGCATCGGCCTGCGGAACGTGGACCTTGGCAATATCGTGCACGCCACCGATGCCGGGGGCATTGCCGTCATCACCCAGCTGCAGCCCATGACGATCCTGTTCTCCGTCCCCCAGGACTCGGTCCTGAAGGTCATGAAACGCTTTGCCACCGGCGAGACGATGAAGGTCGAGGCCTTCGACCGCGACGGCCGCACGCGTCTGGCCGTCGGCCAGCTCGCGACCGTTGACAACCAGATCGACCCGACCACTGGCACCGTGAAGCTCCGCGCCCAGTTCGATAACACGGACGAGTCCCTTTTCCCCAACCAGTTCGTCAACGTCCAGCTTGTGGTCGATGAATTGAAAGGCGCGACCGTGATCCCCACCGCCGGGGTCCAGCGCGGCACCGCCGGCACCTATGTCTATGTCGTCGGCGCGGACAAGACCGTCTCGGTCCGACTGGTCGAGACCGGTGCCTCGGAGAAGGGCCAGATCGTGATTTCCAAGGGCCTGAAGCCCGACGAGGTCGTCGTCGTGGACGGAGTCGACAAGCTGAGGGAGGGAGCCTCGGTCGAACTGGTCACGCGCGACTCGGGCGCCCCGGCCGCCGCCCCGGCCGCGGCCAAGGGCCACCGTTCCGGCGCCAAGCCCGCCGACGGAGCCACGACCCCTTCCCACTAAGCCGGACCGCCGCCCGCTCCCCTTGAATCCCTCAAAACCATTCATTCTGCGCCCGGTCGCGACCTCGCTGTTCATGGTCGCCATCCTGCTGGCGGGCGCGTTCGCCTACCGGCTGCTGCCGATCTCGGCCCTGCCGGAGGTGGACTACCCGACAATCCAGGTCGTCACGCTCTACCCTGGTGCCAGCCCCGAGGTCATCACCTCGTCGATCACGGCGCCCCTCGAGCGCCAGTTCGGCCAGATGCCAGGCCTCGACCGCATGGCTTCCACCAGCTCGGGCGGCGCGTCCATCATCACGCTGACCTTCAGCCTCGACCTGACCCTCGATGTGGCCGAGCAGGAGGTCCAGGCCGCGATCAACGCCGCCACCAACCTCCTGCCCACCGACCTGCCGACTCCGCCGATCTACAACAAGGTCAACCCCGCCGACGCTCCGATCCTCACCCTCGGCATCACGGCCACCGCCCTCCCACTGCCCCAGGTCGAGGACCTCGTGGACACACGGCTGGCGCAAAAACTTTCCCAGATACCGGGCGTGGGCCTCGTGAGCATCAGCGGCGGCCAGCGGCCCGCCGTGCGCGTGCAGGCCGACCCGCGCGCCCTCGGCGCCAACGGACTGACCCTCGACGACGTGCGCACCGCCATCGGTTCCGCGAACGTCAACCAGGCCAAGGGCAGCTTCGACGGCCCGACCCGCGCCTCGACCATCGACGCCAACGACCAGCTCAAGTCCGTCAACGACTACAAAAAACTGGTCGTGGCCTTCCGCAACGGCGCCCCCATCCGCCTCGGTGACGTCGCCACCGTCGTCAACAGCGCGGAAAACGTGCAGCTCGCCGCCTGGGCCAACAAGCGCGCGGCCATCATCCTGAACATCCAGCGCCAGCCTGGCGCCAACGTCATCGCGGTGGTCGACCGCATCAACCAACTCCTGCCGACCCTCCAGGCCGGCCTGCCCGCGTCCGTCACCGTCATCCCGCTGACCGACCGCACCGTCACCATCCGCGCCTCCGTCGACGACGTGCAGGTCGAGCTCATGCTCTCCATCGCCCTCGTCGTGCTGGTGGTGTTTCTTTTCCTGCGCAACGTCCCCGCGACGATCATCCCGGGCGTCGCCGTCCCGCTGTCCCTGGTCGGCACCTTCGGTGTGATGTATCTCGCCGGCTTCAGCATCAACAACCTCACCCTGATGGCGCTCACCATCGCGACGGGCTTCGTCGTCGATGACGCCATCGTGATGATCGAGAACATCGCGCGCTACCTCGAGGAGGGCGACACCCCGCTGCAGGCCTCGCTCAAGGGCGCCGAGCAGATCGGCTTCACCATCATCTCCCTCACGGTCTCGCTCATCGCCGTGCTCATTCCGCTGCTGTTCATGGGCGACGTCGTCGGCCGTCTCTTCCGCGAGTTCGCCATCACGCTGGCGGTCTCGATTCTCATCTCGGCCGTCGTCTCCCTGACGCTCACCCCGATGATGTGCGCGAAGCTGCTGCACCACACGCCGGAGGAAAAACAGGGACGGTTCTACCGCGCCAGCGGCCGGTTTTTCGACGCGGTCATCGCCCGCTACGGCGTCCTCCTCCAATGGGTGCTGCGCCACCAGCTGCTGACCCTTGGTGTGGCCGCGGGCACGCTCGTCCTCACCGTCGTTCTCTACCTGGTCATCCCCAAGGGCTTCTTCCCCGTCCAGGACACGGGCGCGATCCAGGGCATCTCCCAGGCGGCGCAGTCGATTTCCTTCTCGGCGATGGCCGAACGCCAGCAAACCCTCGGCCGGCTCATCCTCGCCGACCCGGACGTGGAGAGCCTCTCCTCCTATATCGGGGTGGACGGGACGAACACCACGCTGAACAGCGGGCGTTTTCTCATCAACCTCAAGCCGAAGCACGAGCGCTCCAGCAGCGCCTCCGACGTCATCCACCGTCTCCAGCCTCAGCTCGCGCGCCTGCCCGGCATCACGCTCTACATGCAGCCGGTGCAGGATCTCTCCATCGAGAGCACGGTCAGCCGCACGCAATACCAGATGAGCATCGAATCCGCCGATCCCGAGGAACTGTCCCTCTGGGTCGGGAAACTGGTCGACCGCTTGGGCCAGCTGCCCGCGCTGGCCGACGTCGCCAGCGATCTCCAGAACCAGGGCCTGCAAGCCTACCTCGAGATCGACCGCGACTCCGCCGCGCGCCTGGGCGTCACGGTGGCGGCGATCGACAACGCCCTCTACAACGCCTTCGGTCAGCGCCTCGTCTCCACCATCTACACCCAGGCCAACCAGTATCGCGTGGTCCTGGAGGCGCCGCCCGACCTCCAGCGCGGCCTGACGGCGCTCGACAACATCTACGTCACCTCCCTGACCGGCGCGCAGGTGCGCATCACGGCCGTGGCCCGCGTCGTGGAGCGTCATGCCCCGCTCGTCATCAACCACGTGGCGCAATTCCCCTCCGCCACGATTTCCTTCAACCTCGGACCCGGGGCCTCGCTGGGCGACGCGGTGAAGGCCGTCAAGGCGGCCGAGGAGACCATGGACATTCCCGCCAGCGTCCGCCTCAGCTTCCAGGGCGCGGCCCTCGCCTTCAGCGCCTCGCTCAACAACACTCTCTTCCTCATCATCGCCGCCATCGTCACGATGTATATCGTGCTGGGTGTCCTCTACGAGAGCTACATCCATCCGATCACGATCCTCTCGACCCTGCCCTCGGCCGGCGTCGGCGCCCTGCTCGCCCTGCAGCTGGGCAACACGGATCTGGGCATGATCGGCATCATCGGCATCATCCTGCTCATCGGCATCGTGAAGAAGAACGCGATCATGATGATCGACTTCGCCCTCGAGGCCGAGCGCGACCAGGGCAAGGCGCCCGAGGAGGCGATCTACCAGGCCTGCCTCCTCCGCTTCCGCCCGATCCTCATGACCACCATGGCGGCGCTCCTCGGCGCGCTGCCCCTCATGCTCGGCACGGGCGTGGGTTCGGAGCTGCGCCACCCTCTCGGCATCACGATGGTCGGCGGTCTCATCTTCAGCCAGGTGCTCACGCTCTTCACCACGCCGGTCATCTACCTGATGTTTGACCGCCTCTCCCGCCGGATGAGGAAAACCCCGGCCGTCGCGGCATGAGCCTCTCCACGCCCTTCATCCGCCGCCCCGTGGCTACGACCCTGCTGACCGCGGGCGTCGCCCTCGCCGGCCTGCTGGCTTACAACCTCCTGCCGGTTTCGCCCCTGCCCCAGGTCGACTTTCCCGCCATCTCGGTTTCCGCCAGCCTCCCCGGCGCCAGCCCGGAGACGATGGCCTCGACCGTCGCCACCCCGCTCGAGCGGGCCCTCGGCCGCATCGCCGGCGTGAACGAGATGACCTCCTCGAGCTCGCTGGGCTCGACCAACATCACGCTGCAGTTCGACCTCAACCGCGACATCAACGGCGCCGCGCGCGACGTGCAGGCCGCGATCAATGCCGCCCGCAGTCTCCTGCCGAGCGGCCTCCCGAGCAATCCGACCTACCGCAAGTCCAACAGCGCCGAGTCGCCCATGGTCATCCTGAGCCTGACGTCGGCCACGCTGTCGCAGGGGCAGATGTATGACGCCGCCTCGACCATTCTCGCGCAGACGCTCGCCCAGGTCGAGGGCGTCGGCCAGGTCGATGTCGGCGGCAGCTCCCTGCCGGCCGTGCGGGTCGAACTGAACCCCACCGTGCTCAACCGCTACGGCATCGCGAGTTCGGCCGTGCGCACCGCGATCGCCACGACCAACGCCAACCGCCCCAAGGGTTCCCTCGACGGTTCGAGCCGGCACTGGCAGATCGCGGCCAACGACCAGGCCAACAAGGCCGTCGACTACATGCCCATCATCGTGGCCTACCGGAATGGCGCGGCCGTGCGCCTCGGCGACATCGCCACCGTCACCGACTCGGTGCAGGATCTGCGCAACGCCGGCATGTCCGACGGCCAGCCCGCGGTCCTCCTCCTCGTCCGGCGCCAGGCGGGGGCGAACGTCATCGAGACGGTCGACCGCGTGAAGAAACTCCTGCCCCTGCTGCGGGCTTCGATCCCCGCGAGCATCAACCTCGAGGTCTCGGCCGACACCACGGTCTCGATCCGGGCTTCCCTCCATGACGTGGAGCGCACCCTCATCATCGCCATCAGCCTCGTGATCCTGGTGGTGTTTCTCTTTCTCCGCCGCTGGCGGGCCGCCCTCATCCCGGCCGTCGCCGTGCCGGTGTCGCTGATCGGCACCTTCGGCATCATGTATCTCTTCGGCTACAGCCTGGATAATTTCTCGCTGATGGCCCTCACGATCGCGACCGGCTTCGTCGTGGACGACGCCGTCGTCGTGCTCGAAAACGTGTCGCGCCACCTCGAGGCGGGCCTGAAGCCGCTCGACGCCGCCCTGCAGGGCGCGCGCGAGGTCGGCTTCACCGTCGTCTCGATGAGCATCTCGCTCATCGCGGTCTTCGTGCCGATTCTCCTCATGGGTGGCATCATCGGCCGCCTCTTCCGCGAATTCGCCGTGACCCTCTCCGCCGCGATCCTCGTCTCCCTCGTCGTCTCCCTCACGACGACCCCGATGATGTGCGCCCGCGTGCTCCGGCCGGAGAGCGAGCAGCGCCCGGGCCGGCTGTCCAAGTTCATCGAGCGGCTCCTCGCGTCCCTGCTCCGGTTCTATGACCGCACCCTCCAATGGGCGCTCAGCCACCACCGGCTCATGCTGTTTCTCCTGCTCGCCACCCTGGGCCTGAACGTCTGGCTCTACATCATCGTGCCGAAGGGCTTCATGCCCCAGCAGGACACCGGCCGCATCTCCGGCAGTCTCGTGGCCGACCAGAGCATCTCCTTCCAGGCCATGAGGGAGAAACTTTCCGCCTACGTCGCCATCGTGAAGGCCGACCCCGCCGTGGACCACGTCGTCGCGTTCACCGGCGGCGGCCAGCGCAACAGCGCGTTCTTCTTCGTGAACCTCAAGCCGCTCGCCGTGCGCAAGCTGTCCGCCGACCTGGTCATCGCCCGCCTCCGGAAGAATCTCGCCCACGAGCCCGGCGCGACCCTCTTTCTGCAGGCGAACCAAGACGTCCGCATCGGCGCCCGCCGCTCCAACGCCCAGTATCAATACACGCTCAGCGCCGACGACATCGCCGAACTCCGCGACTGGGAGCCGCGCATCCGGCAGGCCCTGAGTTCCATCCCGGAGATCGTCGACGTCAGCACCGATGCCCAGGATCTCGGCCTGCAAACCTCCCTGGTGATCGACCGCAACGCCGCCGCCCGCCTCGGCGTCAGCATCGCGACCCTCGATTCCACGCTCAACGACCTCTTCGGGCAGCGGCAGGTCTCCACCATCTACAACCCGCTCAACCAATATCACGTCGTCATGGAGGTCGCGCCGGAGTATTGGCAGAGCCCGACCGAGCTGGCCAATACCTACGTCACTTCCACCACCGGCGCCCTCGTGCCCCTCGCGGCTCTGGCCCGCTGGGAGCCCACCAACACCGCCCTCGCGGTCAATCATCAGGGGCAGTTCGTCGCCACCACGGTGTCGTTCAACCTCCCGCCGGGCGGCTCGCTTTCCGCCGCCTCCCGGGCGGTCGAGAACGGGCTGGCGCGGATCGGCGTCCCGTCGACGATCCACGGCAGCTTCCAGGGCACCGCGCAGGCTTTCCAGGATTCGCTTTCCAACCAGCCGCTGCTGATCTTCGCGGCCCTCGTGGCGGTCTACCTCGTCCTCGGCATGCTCTACGAGAGCCTCATCCATCCGCTGACCATCATCTCGACGCTTCCCTCCGCCGGCGGCGGCGCCCTGCTCGCCCTGATCGTCTTCCACCAGCAGTTCACCATCATCGCCCTGATCGGCGTGCTGCTCCTCATCGGCATCGTGAAGAAAAACGCCATTCTCATGATCGACTTCGCCTTGGCCGAACGCCGCGCGAGCGGCGCCTCGGCCCGCGACGCCATCTACCGCGCCTGCCTGCTGCGCTTCCGCCCGATTCTCATGACCACCATGGCGGCGCTCTTCGGCGCGGTGCCGCTGGCCCTCGGCCATGGCGATGGGGCCGAACTGAGGCAGCCGCTCGGCATCGCCATCGTCGGCGGTCTCGTTGTCAGCCAGATCATGACCCTTTACACCACTCCGGTGGTCTATCTCTACATGGAGCGATTCGGGGCCTGGGCCCGCAGCCTGCGGCGCCGCCCGTCCTCCGATGTCGCTCCCGCCCTCCCTGCCAACCAGACCATTTGATGAAAGCCCGACTTCGTTTCTCCTCCGTCCCGCTGCCGTTCGCCTTGCTCATCCTCGCCGGCTGCGCCCTCGGTCCCGACTACCAGCGCCCCGCCGTGCCGGCCCCCGCTTTCAAGGAGGCCGGTGACTGGAAACCGGCCGAGCCGGCCGAGCAGCTCCCGCGCGGCAAGTGGTGGGAGGCCTACGGCGACCCTGTGCTCAACGGCCTGCAGGACAAACTCGAGTCCTCCAGCAACACGCTGCTCATCGCCGACGCGCAGTATCAGCAGGTGCTCGACGCCGTGAGCGTCGCCTACTCCGCGCTGTATCCCGCGGTCAACGTCACCGGCTCGGGCGACCGCAGCCGGTCGGCTGCGAAGTCCGGCACGCCGGCGGTGGTCCAGAATTCCTTCGGCGCCGGCCTCGCCGCCAGCTGGGAACTCGACCTCTGGGGCACCGTCCGCCGGGGCCTGGAAGCCGGCCGCGCCACCGCCGCCGCCAGCTCCGCCAATCTTGAATCCGTCCGCCTCAGCCTGCACGCCACGCTGGCCCAGACCTACTTCTCGCTCCGCGCGGCGGACTCGCAGCTCAAGCTCTACGACCGCACCGTCGCGGACTTCACCCGCTCGCTGCAGATGACGAAGAACCGCTACGCCGCCGGCGTCGACACGCGCGGCGATGTCGCCACCGCCCAGGCCCAGTTGAAGACGGCCGAAGCGCAGGCCATCGACCTCCGCCTGACCCGCGTCCAGCTCGAGCACGCCATCGCCGTCCTGCTGGGCGAGCCCCCGGCGAGTTTCTCCCTTGCCCCCGCCGACCTCACGACCGTGCCGCCGGCCATCCCGGCCCTTTTGCCCTCGCAGCAGCTCGAGCGCCGGCCCGACATCGCGGTCGCCGAGCGCCAGCTCGCCGCCGCCAGCGCCGGCATCGGCATCGCCAAGGGCGGCTACTTCCCGGTCATCTCGCTCACCGGGTCCGCCGGTTATCAGGGCTCGCAATGGAACCATCTCTTTTCGGCTCCCAACCAGGTCTGGTCCGTGGGCGGCTCGGTCCTCGCACCGCTGTTCAACGCGGGCAAGACCCGCGCCCAGGTGGCCGCCGCGCGCTCCGCCTACGACGAGAGCCTGGCCTCCTACCGACAGACCGTGCTGACCGCTTTCCAGGAGGTGGAGGACAATCTCGCCGCCGCGAACCTGCTGGCCCGCGAGGCCGCGGTGCAGGACGAAGCCGTCGCCGCCGCCCGCCAGTCCACCACCATCCTCCTCAACCAATACAAGGCCGGGACGGTCAGCTACCTCGACGTCGTCACGGCGCAGTCCGCGCAGCTGAGCGCCGAGCGCACGGCCGTGCAGCTCCTCGGCCGCCGCCTCAACGCCAGCGTGCTCCTCCTGAAGGCCGCCGGTGGCGACTGGCGCGGGAAGACGCCGTAAGCCGGCGCTGTCATTAAAGATGGAGGCCGGGACTATCAGTCCCGCGGCATACGGCGTCCATTCGGCCGCACATTCCCACCCGTAAAGAAGCCGGTGCTTTCAGCGCCGGTTTCTTGTTTGAGAGTTTAAACTGGCGTCGGGGTCAGTTCACCCCGGCCTCGTGCAGCGTCTCGGCGTAGAACTTCGCCGCATCGGTCTTCAGTTTGGCGAGCTCGGACGGCACCATATACATCATGTGCCCGCCCTCGTAGAACGTGAGCCGGATGTTGCCGCGCACGCTCGGGTCCAGGCCCATCTGCCGGACCGTGTAGTCCGTCGCGAAGAACGGCGTGGCGAGGTCGAAGTAGCCGTTGGCGATCCAGACCTTCAGGTTCGTGTTGCGGCTCATGGCGCGGTGCATCAGCTCCGCCGTGTTGAGGTATTCGTTCTGGACGTTGTTGTAGTTCCACGGCTGCACCTCGCCGGTGAGCGCGTTGTAGGGCAGGTCGTTCTCATATTTCAGCTCGCGGCGGACGTAGTCGTTGAAGCAGGCCGTGTAGCAGCCGTAGACCGCCTCGTAGCTCGGGTCGAAGTCCGGACGCTCCGTGCCGGGCTGGTAGCGGATGCCGGTGAGGCGCGAGTCGTAGCGGCCGACCGAGCGGTCTTGATCGGCGAGGAGCTCACGGGTGAACGTGAAGATGTCGATGCGCAGGTTGCGCTGGGCGATGAAACCCTCGGGCAGCCCGATGAGCGCGGCCATCTCCTTCGCGAGCGCGGTCTTGTCCTTCGCCGGCAGCGCGTCTCCGAGCATGAGCGCCGGCGCGTATTTCTCCTGCACGAATTTCACCGCGGCTTTCACGACCGTGGCCAGGTCGGCCGTCGCGTAGGCGCCGCCGCCCTTCTTGTGATACCAGGCGCCGGCCGCGTAGGTCGGCAGGAAGAGCTGGTATGGCAGGTCGTTCCCCTGCGTGAAGCGCGCGGTCTCGAAGTTCATGATCGAGGAGATCAGCGTGATGCCGTTGAGGTAGAGCCCGTAGCGGTCCTGCAGGTAGTCGGAGAGTGCCGACGCGCGGGTCGTGCCGTAGCTTTCACCGACGAGGAACTTCGGCGACGACCAGCGCTGGTAGCGGGTCGTGTAGAGCCGGATGAAGTCGCCGACGGAGGCGATGTCCTCGTTGAAGCCGTGGAACTGCTTCGGGTCCTCGCCGGCGGCGGCACGGCTGTAGCCCGTGGTGACGGGGTCGATGAAGACGAGGTCCGTGACATCGAGCCAGGAGAGGTCGTTGTCGATCATCCGGTAGGGCGGCGGCAACGACTCGCCCTTGTCGGTCATCGCGACGCGCTTCGGGCCGATCGCGCCCATGTGCAGCCAGATCGAGGCGGAGCCGGGCCCGCCGTTGAAGGAATACGTGACCGGGCGCGTGGCGGGATCGACCTTGTCGGTGTCGGTGCCGAGCTTGGTGTAGGCGACAAAGAAGATGTTGGCCTTCGCCTTCTCGTTCTTGGCGTCCTTCATCAGCATGTAACCGGTGGTGGCGCGGTATTTGATGACCTTGCCGCCGATCGTCGCCTCGTGCTCGGTGACGGAGAGCACCGGCTCCTTCTCGGGCGCCGCCGGCACCGCGGGTTTCTTGTCCGGGCCCTTGTCCTTGCCGTCCTTGGGTTCTTCCTGGGCCGTGAGTGACACACTGAGAGCGGTCGCAAAAAGCAACGCGCGCAAAAGATACGCTGGTGATGGCTTCATGGGGATGTGGGCGAAAACAAAACGCGCCCGCCAGTCGAGGCAACCGGAAATGCCACGGCGAAAAGTCTTTGAAACCTCCGGTGCCTTCCGGCGTCTCCTGCCCCTACTGACTGTTCGCAGCCAGAGGCATTGCCTTTGCTGCCGATGTCTGTGTCCCTGTTTTCCCGTTTCCCGCATGAAAAAAGCCCTCATCATCCTCGTCCTCCTCGCCGTGGCCGGCGCCGCCGGCTGGTATTACGTCCGCTACACCGAGGAAAACAAGGTCCCCGATTTCACCACCACGACCGTCAGCAAGGGCCCGCTCACCCAGACCGTCACCGCCACCGGCGACCTGGAGCCCGTGCTCAACGTCAGCGTCAGCAGCCAGATATCCGGCAACATCCTGAAGCTCTACGTCGACTGGAACTCCTCCGTCAAACAGGGCCAGGTTCTCGCCGAACTCGATCCGTCCAGTTACCAGACCGCGCTCCTCCAATCCGAGGGTTCGTTGGCCAACGCCAAGGCCAACTTCCAGCTCCAGCAGGCCAACACCGTCCGCTCACGCGAGCTTTTCGCCAAAACCCTCATCTCGCAGAGCGACCTCGACACCGCCGAGGCCCAGCTCGCCCAGGCCGCCGCCCAGGTCCAGATCCAGAGCGCGGCCAACGAGACCGCCAAGGTCAACCTCACGCGCTGCACCATCTACTCGCCCATCGACGGCACTGTCATCTCCCGCTCGGTCGACGTCGGCAACACCGTCGCCGCCAGCCTCAGCGCCCCCACTCTCTTCATGATCGCGAACGACCTGAAGAGCATGCAGATCGACGCCGCGGTCTCCGAAGCCGACATCGGCAACATCGAGGTGGACCAGGTCGTCAATTTCACGGTCGACGCCTACCCGAACCGCCAGTTCCACGGCACGGTCGCCCAGATCCGTAATTCGCCCAAGACCTCCCAGAACGTCGTGATCTACGATACCATGATCAACGTCCGGAACGACGACCTCAAGCTGCGCCCCGGCATGACGGCCAACGTCTCCATCGTCGTCGCCAACCGGGCCGAAACGCTCAAGGTCGCCAACAGCGCGCTGCGCCTCCGACTGCCGGAGGGCATCACCCCGCTGCCGGCTGTCGAGACCAAGACCGACGCCGCATCCGGGGCCCTCCGTCCCGCGACCAGCGAGGAACGGCGGAAGCTGATGGCCGACGCCGGCTTCACCCGCGGCGGCGGTCCGCCGTCACCTGAAGTCATCGCCAAAATCGCGGCGCTCGCGAAGGAGCGGGGCCTCGAGTTGCCGGCCTTTGGCAACCGCGGCGGCAACGACCGCCCCAATAACGCCCCGGTGACACGCACCCTCTACAAGCTGGTCGGCACCGACCCCAAGACCGCCAAGCTCCAGGCCGTCAACGTCAAGCTCGGCATCACGGACGGCGTCGCCACCGAGGTGCTCGGCGGACTCGCCGAAAACGATGTCGTCGTCACCGGCGTCACGCTCCCCGGTGGGCCCAAGCCGGCGGCGGGCGCGGCCAACCCGTTCAGCGGTGGCGGTCAGCGGCGTGGATTCTGATCCCGATCCCCACTCCGATGTCAGCCGTCGTCCAACTCAAGGACATCCATAAGATCTACGACTCCGGCGAGGTGCAGGTGCACGCCGTGCGCGGCATCTCGCTCGAACTGCAGAAGGGCGAGTTCATGGCCATCATGGGCGCCAGCGGCTCCGGCAAGTCCACGCTGATGAACACGCTTGGCTGCCTCGACCGCCCGACCCGCGGCACCTTCCTCCTCGACGGCATCGACGTCGGCCAACTCGACCGCAACCAGCTCGCCGACCTGCGCAACGAGAAGCTCGGGTTTGTCTTCCAGGGCTTCAACCTCCTCGCCCGCACCACGGCGCTCGAGAACGTCGAGCTCCCGATGCTCTACGGCAAGCACCGCGGCACCACCGCCCAGCTGCGGGCGCGCGCCATGCATTGCCTCGACATCGTCGGCCTCGCCAACCGTGCCGACCATTTCCCCAGCCAGCTCTCCGGCGGCCAGCAGCAGCGTGTGGCGATCGCCCGGGCCCTCGTCAACGAGCCGCAGGTCCTCCTCGCCGACGAGCCCACCGGCAATCTCGACTCGAAGACCTCCATCGAGGTCATGGGCGTGTTCCAGCAGCTCAACGAGCAGGGCATCACCATCGTGATGGTCACCCACGAGCTGGACATCGCCCACTACTGCAAGCGCAACCTCATCGTGCGCGACGGCAAGGTCGTGAACGACATCCAGGTCGAGCACCGCTCCATCGCCGAGGCCGAGCTCCGCAAGATCCAGGAGGCGGAGGCCGCCGCCAAGCTCACCGGCACCGAGTAACCGTTCCCCATGCGCATCGGCTCCACCGTCACCGTCTCCCTCCGCGCCCTGCGGCGCAACGCCATGCGCTCCATCCTCACCGCGCTGGGCATAATCATCGGCGTCGGCGCCGTCATCGCGATGGTGAGCATCGGCAACGGTGCCAAGTCCCAGGTCGAGGCCCAGATCGCCAGCCTCGGACAGAACGTCCTCCTGATCTTCTCCGGCAGCTTCAACCAGGGCGGCGCCCGCAGCGGCGCTTTCGGCGCGGGCACCCTGACCGTCGACGATGCCCTCGCGATCGGCCGCGAGATCCCCAACATCGCCGGCGTCAGCCCCGAGGTCCGCACCGGCGCCCAGGTCCTGGCCAACGGCCTCAACTGGTCCACCACCGTCTTCGGCGAGAGCGCCGACTACCTCAACATCCGCCAGTGGCCGCTGAGCGCGGGCGCCATGTTCACCGAGCAGGACGAGCGCTCCGTCGGCAAGGTCGCCATCATCGGCGAGACCATCGTCAAGCAGCTCTACCCCGACGACGACCCGATCGGTCAGACCCTGCGCATTCGCAACCAGCCTTTCCGCGTCGTGGGCGTGCTCATCCCCAAGGGCCTGTCGGTGCAGGGCTCCGACCAGGACGACGTCGTCATCATCCCCTACACCAGCGCCATGAAGCGCGTCGCCAAGCAGACCATGCTGCGTTCCATCAACGTGCAGGCGATGTCGTCGGACTCGATCGACAAGGCGCAGGCCGACATCACCGCGCTGCTCCGGCAACGGCACCGCACCACGGAACAGACGGACGACTTCACCGTGCGCAACCAGGCCGAGATCGCCGCCGCCGCCACGGCGACCTCGCAGACGCTCACCCTGCTCCTCGCCGCGATCGCGGGCGTGTCGCTCGTCGTCGGCGGCATCGGCATCATGAACATCATGCTGGTGTCCGTGACCGAGCGCACCCGCGAGATCGGCATCCGCATGGCCGTCGGCGCGCACGGGAGCGACGTGCTCCTGCAGTTCCTCATCGAGGCCGTCATCCTCAGCTCCATGGGCGGAATCATCGGCATTTTGCTGGGCATCGGCTCCTCCCAGCTCATCTCCAAGTTCAACGGCTGGCCCGTGCTCGTCTCGACGAGTTCCGTGGTCGTGGCCTTCCTCTTCAGCGCCGCGGTCGGAGTGTTCTTCGGATTTTATCCCGCCCGCAAGGCCGCCCAGCTCGACCCGATCGACGCCCTGCGCTACGAGTGATGGCTCGGTGCAGGGGCGCCGCTGGCTCGCCAGCCGGAACGGTGACGACGGCTGGTCGACGCCCGGCACAGAAACACCGGACTTTGCCTCCCTTGTGGGAGCGAGCTTGCTCGCGATTTCCCGCCGCCATCGCGAGCAAGCCCGCGCCCACCACTCAAATCACCCCCTAGCCGATCGCCTAGCACGATCCGTCCCACTCGTGGGAATGGCGGTTCCCGGTGTCGCATGAAAGCGAACCCATTCGGCCCGGTCGATTGTGAGCGATTGTGTTTATCTATTTGGAAGAAGCTTACTTAGCTGTGACGCTCCCCACTTGGCACGGCGCTAGCAAAGGAAGATCTCAGAAAACACAACTCAGCCATGAAAAAGTCCTCGCCCTTCAATTCCGCTCTTATCGCCGCCGGTGTCGTTGGCACCGCCCTGATCGCCCTCTCCCGCGCCCGCTTCACCGCGGCCCTGCCGGGCGAAGTCATCATGGGCGTCGGCGCATCGCTCGCCCTCCTCGGCTTCGCGCTCTACGATTACACGCGCCGCGTGCAGCCTCTGGCCCTGCGGGCCACAGTTCTGCGGCCCGAGATGCCCGCGAGCACCACGTCGTCCGCCAAGCCCTACGGCGTCAAACCCGCCCGCAAGGACCGCATCGCGGCCTGAGCGAACTGCTCGTCGCGAGGTGCCGAGGCGCGCCGCGACGATCCAGCTCTCCACTTTGTTCGTCATTCCGAGCCGTGCGAAGCATCCAGCATGATACTCGCCAGCAGTTTTGCTGCTGGATCCTTGCGCGGCGCAGGATGCCCGGCAGCGGCAACGCCGCCGCCCCATCCGGCGCTCTTGACACTTTTACCGGCCACTCGTCACTTCTCTTCCATGGCAGCCAATGATCCCGCGCCCCACCGCATCCTTGTTGCGGACGACCAGCCCGACGTGCTCGAAGCCCTGCGCCTCCTCCTTAAGGCCGAGGGTTACTCGATCGAGACCGCCAAGTCCCCCGCCGCGGTGCTGAAGGCGGTCGAGGCGCGCGACTTCTCGCTGGCCATCATCGATCTCAATTACGCGCGAGACACGACCTCCGGCCAGGAGGGCCTCGACCTGCTCGCCAAGCTGCAGGCCGCCGACGTCACGCTGCCCGTCGTCGTCATGACCGCCTGGGCGAGCGTCGAGATCGCCGTCGAGGCGATGCGCCGAGGCGCGAAGGATTTCATCACCAAGCCCTGGGACAACCCGCGCCTGCTCGCGATCGTGAAGACCCAGATCGAGTTGGCCGGCGCGGTGCGCGCCTACCGCCGCCTCGAGCAGGAAAACCAGATTCTCCGCGGCAAGGGCGGCCCGAACCTCATCGCGCAGTCGCCCTCGATGCGGCCCGTGCTGGAGATCATTTCCCGCGTCGGGCCCTCCGACGCCAACGTCCTCATCACCGGCGAAAACGGCACCGGCAAGGGCGTCGTCGCCCAGGCCCTGCACGCCGTCTCCGTGCGCGCGGGCAAGGCCTTCATCTCGGTCAACATGGGCGGCCTCCCCGAGGGCGTCTTCGAGAGTGAACTCTTCGGCCACGTCCGCGGTGCGTTCACCGACGCCAAGGCCGACCGCGCCGGCCGCTTCGAACTGGCCGACGGCGGCACGCTGTTCATGGACGAGATCGGCAACATCCCCATGAGCCAGCAGGCGAAGATCCTGCGCACGCTCGAGACCGGCGAGTTCGACCGCGTCGGTTCCTCCCGCACCTACCGCGCGAACGTCCGCCTGATCTCCGCCACCAACTCCGACCTGCCCGCCGAAGTCGCCGCCGGCAAGTTCCGCCAGGATCTCCTCTTCCGGCTCAACACGATTCACATTCACCTCCCGCCCCTGCGCGAGCGCCGCGAGGACATCGCCCTGCTCGCCCAGCATTTCTTGAAGGGCCACGTCGAGCGCTACCGGAAGCAGATCACCGGCTTCGACGAGAGCGCCCTCGAGGCCATGCGCAACTACGCCTGGCCGGGCAACGTCCGCGAACTCGACCACTCTGTCGAGCGCGGCGTGCTCATGACGCAAGGCAAGGTGGTCCGCGCCCCCGACCTCGGTCTCAACGCGGGCAACGCGGCCCCACGGCTCGACGACATGAGCCTGGAGGAGGTCGAATCCTACCTGATCAAGAAGACCCTCGCCCGCTGCGACGGCAACGCCCGCAAGGCCGCCGAGGAACTCGGCCTGAGCCGCAGCGCCTTCTACCGCCGGCTCGAACGTTACAAGCTCTGAGCTGCGCCAGCTGTAGGCGATAAGCTATAGGCTTTAAGCTATCCTAATCCCGGCTACACCTTTCGCGTGAAAGATTATCGTGAGCTCGAAGTCTGGCAACTGGGCCACGCGCTTACTCTGGCCATCTATCCGGCGACAAAATCATTCCCGAAGGAAGAAATGTTTGGCGTCACCAGCCAGATGCGCCGCGCCGCATCCTCGATCCCGGCGAACATTGCCGAAGCGTGCGGGCGCGACGGTGACGCGGAGCTGAAACGCTTTTTGAACATCGCCCTGGGTTCGGCCTGCGAACTGGACTACTTCATCTTGCTGAGCACCGAACTCGGTTACTTGTCGCCGGAATCAGCCAAGCCGCTGGCGACCGACTGCATTCGTCTACGCCGTCAATTGGGCGCCTTCATTCGCAAGCTAAAGGTCTAGCCTTGAGCTTACAGCCTATCGCCTAATGCCTAAAGCCACGCAGCGCCGGACCGCCCACGAACAGCGCATATTCTACTACGCGCTCCTCGCCGGCCTGCCGTCGTTGATCATCGCCGTCGTGCTGCTGTGGACCGACGACTATGTGCCGTCCGCCAAGGTTCAGTGGACCCTCGTCCTCGTCATGGGCCTCTCGTGGCTCGGCTTCGCTCTCGCGGTCCGCGAACAGGTCATCCGCCCGCTGCAGACGATGGCCAACCTCCTCACCGCCCTGCGGGAAGGCGACTTCTCCGTCCGGGCCCGCGGCGCGAACCGCGACGAGCCTTTGGGCGACGTGATGACCGAGATCAACATGCTCTCCGGCGTCCTGCAGGAGCAGCGCCTCGGTGCCCTCGAGGCCACCGCGCTGCTCCGCACCGTCATGGAGGAAATCGACGTCGCGATCTTCGCCTTTGACGGCAACGAGACGCTGCGCCTGGTAAATCGCGCCGCGCAGGAGCTCATCGCCCAGCCCGCCGAGCGCATCCTCGGCCGCCAAGCCGCCGAACTCGACCTCGCCGACTGCCTCACGGGCGACGACACCCGCGTGCTCACGCGCACCTTCCCGGGTGGCGCGGGACGCTGGGGCATGCGCCGGACGAGCTTCCGGGAAGGAGGGTTGCCGCACAAACTCGTCGTCATCGCCGACCTCAGCCAGCCGCTCCGTGAGGAGGAACTGAAGGCGTGGCAGCGCCTCGTGCGCGTCATCGGCCACGAGCTCAACAACTCGCTCGCCCCCATCAAGTCCATCGCCGGCAGCCTCACCACCATGCTGCGCCGTCCGCAGCGCGCCGCCGACTGGGAGCAGGACATGGTCGGCGGCCTCGAGATCATCGAGACCCGTGCCGAGGGCCTGAACAAGTTCATGCAGTCCTACGCGCGCCTGGCCAAGCTGCCCGCGCCGAGCAAACATCCCTGCGACATCGGCGCGCTCCTGCGCCGCATCGTCTCGCTGGAGACCCGCTCCTCCGTGGAACTGATCGAGGGCCCCGAGCTCATGGCGCTGCTCGACGCCGCCCAGATCGAGCAGGTCGTCATCAATCTCGTGAAGAACGCCGTCGAGGCTGTGCCGGAAGCCGGGCAGTCGGGCGCACCGACCTGCTGCGTCCGCGTCAGCTGGCGCAAGCAGCCCGGCACGCTGGAAATCTGCGTCGAGGACGACGGCCCCGGCATCGCGAACACGCAGAATCTCTTCGTGCCCTTCTTCACGACGAAACCCAGCGGCTCCGGCATCGGCCTGGTCCTCTGCCGCCAGATCGCCGAGAACCACGGCGGCGCGCTGACGCTCGAAAATCGCGAAGGCGCGACCGGCTGCATCGCCCGGCTGCGGCTGCCGGTTTGAGCGTCCCGGTGTGGGAGCGAGCTTGCTCGCGAGGCCCTGGTCGGAACGTCGGAGCCATCAATTCCGCGAGACGTCGCGCGATTCGACCATTCAGCGCTTGAGCCCGCCCAGAACGCCGGGTTTCTTTTTCGGTGACCGCACCACCGGCTTGGCTTGCAGCCACCAGCCCGGGAAATGGATTTACCGCGAACATGCCACCTGACGGATACCGCACCGCATTTGATGTGACTTCAGCCGGCTTCAAGAGTTGGAGCTTCCCGGCTTTCGGATTGATATTCGTGGCGGTCGGTCTCGCCCTCGTGCTATTCCCAGAGAGCAGCCTATTCCGAGGAATGCGGAAACCCGCGGGGAAGTGGTTTCCCAGGTTTTTCCTGGGATTTTCCCTTTTTTGGACAACAACGTCATTTTGGACGACTTTTTCCGACTATCGCGACTGCGTGAACGCACTGGAACAGAAACGGACGTCGTTTGTTGAAGGTCCCGTCACAAATTTTCACCCTATGCCCTATGGCGGACACGCGACAGAATCCTTCGTGGTTCAAGGCATCCAATTCAAATACTCCGACTATATCATCACCGCTGGTTTCAATCACACCTCGTCTCACGGCGGACCCATCAGGGAAGGACTGCTGGTCCGTATATGGCATCGCAACGGGGAAATTCTGCGGTTGGACATCAAGGAGCCGCCGAACCGCGTCTAGGCAATGACCAGTCTCTCGGACCTGCGGCAGCCGGCGCCAGACTGCGGTTTGCCAGCAACCGGTTAATCCGGGCTTGACGCCCCATCCCACTTTCGGGACGCCCACATCCCAGCTTCGCTCTGAACCGCTTTTAGCGCGTTTTCCGAATGGTCGGCTTAAAGCTTACAGTCAACAACTTACAGCTATCGAATCACTTGGCACGAACGTTGCAAATAGCGGCGCAACAAACCACCGAATGGACATCGCCCGCCCCAACGCCGCCAAGGAAAAACGCAAGAAGCGCATCGTCTACGCCAGCATCGCCGCCGTCGTGCTCGTCGGCATCACCGTCGCCCTCTCGAAGCTGAAGCCCGCCGCGCCGACCGTGGAGCGCAACCTCGTGTGGATCGACACCGTGAAGCGCGGCCCGATGGTCCGCCAGGTCCGCGGCCTCGGCACCCTCGTTCCCGAGGAAATCCGCTGGATCGCCGCGCGCACCCAGGGCCGCGTCGACAAGATCATCCTCCGCCCCGGCGCCATCGTCGAGACCGGCAGCCTCATCCTCGAACTCGCCAACCCCGATGTCGTGCAGGCCGCGGCCAACGCCACTTCCTCGCTCAATGCCGCCGAGGCCCAGCTGACCAACCTCAAGGTCCAGCTCGAGAGCCAGCTCCTCGCCTCCGAGGCTTCCGCCGCCAAGGCCAAGTCCGACTATGAGACCGCCCGCCTCCAGGCTGAGGTGAACGAGGACCTGTTCAAAGACGGCCTCGTCGCTCCCATCCAGCTCAAGCTCTCCCAGGCCATCGCCGCCCAGGCCGCCATCAACAACGAGATCGAGCAGAAGCGCTACGCCTTCGCCAAGGAATCCATCAAGCCCCAACTCGCCGTGCAGGAAGCCACCGTTGAAAGCCTCCGCTCCCAGGCCCAGCTCCGCCAGGAAGAACTCGACGCCCTCAAGGTCCGCTCGTCCATGTCGGGCGTCCTCTCCGCGCTGCCGGTCGAGGTCGGCGCCCAGGTCCAGCCGGGCACGAACATTGCGCGTGTCGCCGACCCGACCAAGCTGAAGGCCGAGGTCCGCATCGCGGAGACGCAGGCCAAGGACATCGCCATCGGCCAGATTTCCCAGATCGACACCCGCAACGGCATCGTCGAGGGCAAGGTCGCCCGCATCGATCCCGCCGTGCAGAACGGCACCGTGCTCGTCGACGTCTCCATCGTGAACGAGTTGCCTCGCGGCGCCCGCCCCGACCTCTCGGTCGACGGGACCATCGAGCTCGAGCGTCTCAACGACGTCGTCTACGTCGGCCGGCCCGCCTTCGGCCAGGAGAAGAGCACCGTCGGCATCTTCAAGCTCGCCGCAGACAGCAACGACGCCGTCCGCACCCAGGTGCAGCTCGGCCGCAGTTCGGTCAACACCATCGAAATCGTCTCCGGCCTCCAGCCGGGCGACAAGGTCATCCTCTCCGACATGTCCCAGTGGGACGCCAACGACCGCATCCGCCTGAACTGATCCGCTTCCCCCGGAAAAATGCCGAATCCTGAAACTTCCTCTCGGTGTTCCGTGTGCTCAAGCAGCACCTCCTTATCCGCCATGCTCGTGCCCGTCATCATCCTCTCCCTCCTCACCCTGCTCGTCGCGACCGAAAGCGAAGGTAAGGAATAATTTCTGTAACCAAACGGCGCGCCGCCGTGTTTCCGTAGTGTAACTATACTCCCACTGAAAATGACCACCGAAAAACCCTCCCTCATCAAACTCGAAGGCGTAACCAAAGTCTTCCTGACGGACGAAGTTGAAACCCACGCGCTCTCCGGCATCCACATGGATCTCCGCCAGGGCGAATACGTCGCCATCGCCGGCCCGTCCGGCTGCGGCAAGTCCACGCTTCTCTCCATCCTCGGCCTGCTCGACACGCCGACGGACGGCAGCTACATCCTCAACGGTCGCCCCGTGCAGGGCCTCACGCTCCCCGAGCGCGCCCGCATCCGCAACCGCGAGATCGGTTTCATTTTCCAGTCCTTCAATCTCATCGGCGACCTCACGGTCTATGAGAACGTCGAGCTCCCGCTCACCTACCGCGGCATGCCGGCCGCCGAGCGCAAGACCCGCGTCACCGAGGCGCTTGAGAAGGTCGGCATGGGCCACCGCGCCAAGCACCTTCCCTCCCAGCTCTCCGGCGGTCAGCAGCAGCGCGTCGCCGTCGCCCGCGCCCTCGCCGGCTCCCCGGCCGTGCTGCTCGCAGACGAGCCCACGGGTAACCTCGACTCGAAGAACGGCGACGCCGTGATGGAGCTCCTCCACTCGCTGCACCGCGCCGGCTCCACGATCGTGATGGTCACGCACGACACGCGTTTCGCGCGCCACGCCGAACGCACCATCCACGTGTTCGACGGCCGCGTCGTCGAGGAGCAGGTCGAGGCCGGCGCCCACTGAGGCCTTCCGCCGGCGCGCCGCCCGTCGGTCCGCGCGCCTGTCCGTCCCCTTTCATACCGACCCTTGCGCCTCCGCCACTCGCCTCGCGCCGGACCCATTTTCGGTGGTCTTCCGGCCTGACGCGACCTGGCGGCGGTGCTTTTTCCAAGCGATAGGCGGTAAGCTTTAAGCCGTAAGCTCTCAAACTCTCACCCATGACCTGTCACACCGACGCCTCTGAGGCTGGTTGTCCCGAGCCGTGTGAACAATCCGGCAGGATGAGCATCGACTGGCCGGCAACTCCGTTTTTTACCGCACGCGAACGGGAAATCCACCCTTCGGCCTTACCGCTTACCGCTTAAAGCTTATCGCATATATGCTCCAGGATCTCCGCTTCGCCTTGCGCATGATGGCCAAGAGCCCGGGCTTTGTCGCGGTCGCCTCGCTGGCGCTGGCGCTGGGCATCGCGACGGCGACGTCGATGTTCACCTTCTTCAACGCCCTGCTGCTCCGGCCGATGCCGTTCATCGCGGACGAACAGACCTTCCTCCGCATCAGGACCTACAACACGCGCTCGCCGGAGGGCGACTTCGACCTGTCGGTGCCGGACTTCCGCGATATCTGCCAGCTGCCCTCGCTGTCGGGCGGCATCACCAACTGGACGCGCACCTACATCCTCGCGGGCACCGACCGTCCCGAGCGCGCCCAGGGCTCGTGGGTCACGGCCTCCGGGTTTCAGACGATGGGCGTCGCTCCTGAACTGGGCCGGCTTTTCCGACCCGAGGAGAGCAAGCCCGGCGCCCCCGAGGTCGTCCTGCTCAGCCACGCCCTCTGGCAGCGCAGCTTCGGCGGCAAACCCGAGGTCCTCAACCGGGTCATCACCCTCAACCAGAAACCGGTCACGGTCATCGGCGTGATGCCGGAGGGTTTCGGTTTCCCCGACGTCAGCGCGCTCTGGCAGCCGTTCCCGGATGACGAGCACTCCAGCGAGGAGGAGCGCGGCTCGCACGGCTGGCCGGGCTGGTTCCGCATGAAGCCCGGCGCCACGATCGAGCAGGTGCAGGCGGAACTCGACACCCTCGCGGCCCGGCTGGAGCACGACCACCCGAATTCCAACAGCAACCTCCGCTACCGCGCTTTCTTCGCCCACGACGAGGCCACGCGCCACGACCGGCGTCCTCTGACCCTGATGATGGGCGCCGTGCTCGCGGTGCTGCTCATCGCCTGCGGCAACGTCGCGAACCTCATGCTCGCCCGCGCCGCCAGCCGCTCGCGCGAGATCGCCGTCCGTTCCGCCCTCGGCGCCAGCCGCGGCCGCATCATCCGCCAGGTGATGACCGAGAGCCTCGTGCTCGGCCTCCTCGGCGGTGCGCTCGGGCTTGTGCTCACTTTCTGGGAGACGGACCTCATCCTCTCGATGATCCCGGTCGAGATTCCCTACTGGATGCGCTTCGACACGGACTGGCGCGTGCTGGCCTTCGCGTTCACCGCCACGCTCGGCGCGAGCCTGTGCTTCGGTATCTTCCCGGCGCTGCAAAGCTCACGGCCCGACCTCACCCACGAGCTCAAGGACGGCGCCCGCGGCGGCACCAGCGGCGGGCGCGCCCATCGCGTGCGCAACTTCCTCGTCGTGGCGCAGCTCGCGCTGACCCTGGTCCTGCTCGTCGTCGCAGGGCTGATGGCCCGCAGCTTCCTGAAACTGCAGGGCAGTGACACCGGCATCGACGCGGCGGGCGTGCTCACCTTCCGCAGCGGCATTCCGCCGACGATCGAGAAGGACGAGACCGTGGCGCTGAAGTTCTTCGAGGTCGCCGAGCAGAAGTTGCGCGCCAGCCCGGGGGTCGAGAATGCCGGCTGGATGAGCTACCTGCCGGTGCAGGACAACACCGACGACAACTCCTTCGTCATCGAGGGCCGGCCGGAACCGAAGCCCGGCGAACTTCCCTTCGCCCTGGTCCGCTCGGCCACCCCCGGCGTTTTTCCCACCCTCCGCATCCCGCTGTTGCGCGGCCGCCTGTTCGACGACCACGACCGGGACGGGCAACCCGAGGTTGTCGTGGTGGACGAGACCTTCGCCCGGAAATTCTTCCCTGGTGAGGAAGCGATCGGCCGGCGCATCGCCTTGGGCGGCCCCGACGATGGAACGAAGCGCAGGTGGGCAACGATCATCGGCGTCCTCGCGAACGTGAAGCAGCGTCCCGCCGCCCTCGAGCCCGAGCCGAACATCTGGCGTCCCTTCGCGCAGCATCCGGACAACTTCGCCAGTGCCGTGATGCGCGTGCAGGGCGCCCCTGCCGCCTACAAGAAGGTCGCCCAGGACGCGGTCGTCGCCGCGCGCGCCGGCACGCCGATCTACAATGTCCTGCCCATGGCCAAGGTCGCGAGCGACGCGATGTGGTCGAATCGGTTTTTCGGCAGCCTCTTCGCCGGCTTCGCCGCCCTGGCGCTGTTCCTCGCCGCCCTCGGCATCTACGGCGTCATGGCCTACAGCGTCACCCAGCGCACGCAGGAGATCGGCGTCCGGCTCGCGCTCGGCGCGCAACCGGCCGTGCTTGTCCGGATGATCCTTGAACAAGGCGCGCGACTCGTCGGCCTTGGGCTGGCCGTCGGCTTTGTGCTCGCGTGGTTCGCCGCGCGGATGCTCACGAGCCTGCTCTACGGCATCGATCCGCACGACCCGCCCACGTTTGCGGCTGTCCCGCTGCTCCTTGCCCTCGTCGCGCTCGCCGCCTGCTGGTTGCCCAGCCGCCGCGCCACCCGCGTGGATCCGATAGTCGCGCTGCGGGCCGAATAAGGTTCCTGCCTCCCATCCATGCTTGCCGACCTGAAGCTCGCCCTCCGCCTCCTGCGCAAGCAGCCGGGCTTCACCGCGGTCGCGGTCCTGACGCTTGCGCTGGCCATCGGCGCCAACTCGACGATCTTCTCCGTCGTCAACGGCTTGCTGCTCCGTCCGGCGGTGGAGGAAAATCCCTCCCCCTACGTCGGAATCCATACGGCCCGGCGCGCCGCCGCGCGCGACTTCCGCCCGTTTTCCCATGGGGAATTTGCCGCCCTGCGCGGCAACGGCGAGGTCTTCACCGACGTTGCGGCGGTCAGCTTCAGCCAGGTCGGGCTGGCCGACGAGACCGGCCTGCGGCGCTCGTTCGCGTTCCTGGTTTCGGAGAACTACTTCGCGCTGGGCGGGGCCCGGCCGGTGGCGGGGCGGTTCTTCGACGCTGACGAGGCCCGGCCCGACGCGGCGCGGCATGTCGTCGTGACCAGCCAGCAGCTCTGGCAGCGGCACGGCGGCCGGCCGGATTTCATCGGGAGCACCCTGCGTGTGAATGGCCAGCCATTCACCGTGATCGGCGTGGCTCCCGCGGGCTTCAGCGGCGTCAGCGCCATCCTCGCACCCGAACTCTGGCTGCCGCTCGGCGTGTTTGCCGAGATCGTGCCCGCCTTTGGCGACAACCGCGCCGCGAGCGACCTCACCGCTCCCGGCAACTACGCGCTCACGCTGTTCGGCCGCCTGCGTCCCGGGCTCACGATCGACACGGCGCAGCCCTATTTGGCGCCTCTTGCGGCCCGACTGGACGCGCTCGCCCCCGCGGACTCCCCGGCCGCGAGGGAATTGATCCTGGCCCGGCCCTTCAGCGTGTCTCCGACCCCGCAAAACAGCCGCCCCCTCGCCCTCATCGGCACCCTCACGCTGTGCATGTCCACGCTGCTGATGCTCATCGCCAGCCTCAACCTCGCCAACATGCTCCTCGCCCGGGGCTCGGCCCGGGCGACCGAGATTGCGGTGAGACTCGCGCTGGGCGGTTCCCGCGCCCGGATCGTGCGCCAGCTGGTGATCGAGGGCTTCGTGCTCGCGCTCGCTGGCGGCTTCGCGGGGAGCTTGCTGAGCTCGTGGACGATGACTGTCATTCAGCAAATGCTCGAAAGTCGGGTCGCGGCTCTCGGCTTCGTGGTCACCTCCCATCTCCAACCCGACCTGCGCGTGCTTGGCTTCACACTGCTCGGCTGCGTGGTGGCGACGCTGGCCTTCAGCCTCGGACCGGCCCTGAAGTGCTCGCGCGTCAACCTCGTGCGCGACCTCAAGGCCCTTCCCGGCATGGGCGGCGAGACCGGCGCCTGGGACCGGCTTTTTTCCGGCGCCAACCTGCTCGTGACCGCCCAGGCCACCCTGTCCCTCGTCCTGCTTTTTTCCGCCGGGCTCTTCCTCCGCGCGGCGCTTCAATCCGAGACGGAGCCCACGGGCTTCAATGCCCGCGGCCTCCTCGTGGGCGAACTGGACTTCTCCCTGACCCCGGCCTCGCGCGATGTCTCCATCCGCCGCGCGCTGGCTGCGGCGGAGCGGCTTCGCTCGCTGCCCGGCATCCGTGCCGCGGGCGTTACGACCCTCATGCCGTTTGCGAACCTGAGTTCAACCGGCCGGCTCGTGCCGGTCCGGACCGCAGTTGACCACGCCCCGGGAGAGACCCCGCGTGGGTTCGGCGGCGTGCTGGGCGCGATCGCCCCGGGTTATCTCGACAGTCTCGGCGTCCGCATCACTCGGGGCCGCGACCTCACTGACGCCGAGGCGCGGGGCCTGGGCCGGACGGACATCTGCCTCGTCGACGAGCGCATGGCGGCCCGGCTTTTCCCGGGAGGTGACGCGCTCGGCCAGCGGGTCCGCCTGACGGACGCGCCGGTGACCGGGGAAATGGAGATCGTCGGCATCGTGAGCCGCCACACCCAGGACGTGCAGGACAACAAGCTGCCGTTTCCGCGCATCTATGTGCCGCTGCACTTCGGCTACACGCCGACGGTCTTCCTCAGTGTGAGCTGCGCGGACACTTCGCCCGGGGCCGATACGGCGGTGCTCGCCGAAATACGCAAGGAGTTGCGAGCACTGGATCCCGATCTGCCCTTGGTGGAACTCCGGCCGTTCCCTGCCTACCTGCTCGCCAACTTCAATCTCTGGCAAATCGGCCTCGGGGCCTGGGTCTTCGGTCTCTTCGGCCTGCTCGCCCTGGCCATGGCCAGCGTCGGCATCTACGGCGTGAAGGCCTACGCCGTCTCGCGCCGCACGCGGGAGATTGGGATCCGCATGGCCTTGGGCGCGGACCGCACCGGCGTGTTCCGACTGATCATGCGCCAGAGCCTCGTGCAGTTTCTCTTCGCCCTCGGCGCCGGCATCATCCTCTCGCTGCTCGTCGGCCGCGTCTTGGCCGCCTACCTCGTCGGCGTCCATCCGGCCGATCCAATCGTGCTGGGCCTGGCCGCCGCCTGCCTCGCCCTCGCCACCGTCACCGCCTGCTGGTTCCCCAGCCGCCGCGCGACAAAAGTAAGTCCAATGGTCGCCCTGCGTTCCGAATAGCTCAGCGGCAGTAGCGAGCATCGACTGGAGCGTAGCTGGTAGAGCCAACCAACGAATCAAAACCAACGGCCACACCGCGACTACCCCCTACCCGCTACCCACAATCGCTTCATCCTCCATGCTCTCCGCTCTCAAATACGCGCTGCGCAGCCTGTTGAAGACCCCGGGCTTCACGCTCGTGGCCCTCGTCGCCCTCGCGCTCGGCATCGGGGCCAACACCGCGATCTTCAGCATCATCAACACCATCTTCCTCCGTCCGCTGCCCTACGTGCAACCGGAGCGGCTCGTGCGGCTGGCCTCGACGGATCCGGCGCGCGACTTCGACCGGATTGAGTTTTCCTATCCGCGTTTCCTCGCCGTCCGCGACGGCCAGAAGGTTTTCAGCGACCTCGCCTTCGCCGTCTTCAACGGGTTCACCATCACGGGCCGCGGCGATCCGGAACAGGTGCGGGGCATCCTCGCTTCCGCGGACTACCTGCCGGCCTTGGGCGTCCAGCCGCTCTACGGCCGCAATTTCAGCGCCGCGGAGGACCGCCCCGGTGGCGCGCCGGTGGTGCTGCTGAGCTACAATTACTGGAAGAAGAACTTCAATTCCGACCCGGCAGCCCTTGGCCAGACGCTGACGCTCGACGGCCGACCGCACACGATCATTGGCATCCTCCCGCCCGCACTCTCGAGTTTTCCGCTCAACCAGACAGAGCTCTGGATCCCGCGCCCGGCGGAGGTGCCCTTCCTCGCCCAGTCGCAGCTCGACGGCGGCGGCTTCTATTTCCAGGTCATCGCGCGGCTGAAGCCCGGCGTTTCGCTCCAGCAGGCGCAGGAAAACCTGAATGTCATTGCCGCCGCCTACCGCACCGCGCATCCCGCCAATACCGACGCCGCGACCAGCGCGGACGTCCTGCCGATGCTCGACGACCTGGTGGGCAACCAGCGCCGGACCTACGGCCTGCTCTTCAGTGCCGTCGGCTGCGTGCTGCTCATCGCCTGCGCCAACGTCGCCAACCTCCTGCTCGCCCGCTTCGCCGGCCGGCGCAAGGAAATCGCCCTGCGCTTCGCCCTCGGCGCGACCCGCGGCCACGTCATCCGCCAGCTCCTGCTGGAAAGCAGCCTCGTCGCGCTCGGCGGCGGCGCCCTGGGCCTGCTGGTCGCGCGCTGGGGTCTCGACGCCTTTGTCCGGCTCGGCCAGAATCTGATCCCGCGCTCGCTGGAGATCGGCCTCGATCCGCACGCCCTTGCCTTCACCTTCGCCGTCGCGTTGCTCACCGGCCTCGGCATGGGCGTCTTCCCCGCCCTACAGGCGGCGCGGCAGGACGCCAACGACGCCTTGAAGGACTCTTCGCGCGGCTCCTCCGGCGGCCGGGCGCAGGGCCGGCTCCGCAGCGGCCTGCTCGTCGGGGAAATCGCGCTGTCCCTCGTGCTGCTCATCGCCGCGAGCCTGTTCCTCACCAGTTTCACGCGGCTGCAGAAGGTTTCGCCGGGCTTCAGGCCGGACGGCGTGTTCGTCGCCTTCGTCAACCTGCCGCCGGCGAAATACGCCGACGCAATCGCGATCTCCAACTTCTACGTCCGGCTGCAAGAGAGGCTCGATGCGATCCCGGGCGCCCAGGCCGTTGCTTTCAGCGATTCCCCCCCGCTGAGTGGCAATGCCGGGCCGGGCCCCATCGCGGTCGTCGGCCGCACCGTGCCGCCCCTCGGCGAACGCCCGAACGCGCTGCGCCACATGGTCAGCCCGCACAGTTTTGCGACGCTGGGTATTCCGCTCCTACGTGGCCGCGACTTCAACGAGCGGGACCGGCCCGCGAGCCCGGAGACCGTCATCATCAACGAGAGCTTCGCCAGGCAGTTTTTCCCCGGCGAGGATCCGGTCGGCCACAAGGTGATCACCGGCATGGCACAGAAAGTCGCCGAGGTCATCGGCGTCGTCGGCGACACCCGCACCGTCGACCTCAACTCGCCGCCGCGCGCGGAGTATTTTCTGCCAGCGCTGCAGCGGGGTGACAACTTTACCACGATCATGATCCGCACCGGGGGCGACCCGGCGGCCTTCGCCACCTCCGTGCGCACCGCGCTGCGCGAGGTCGACGCCGGACTGCCGCTGCTCGATCCGCAATCCCTCACCGCACTGATCGAGCAGTCGGTCGCCAACCGTCGGCTCGTAATGCTGCTCCTCGCGACCTTCGCCGGCCTCGCGCTCGTGCTCGCCTGCCTCGGCGTCTACAGCGTGATGGCCTACGTCGTCGGCCAGCGCACGAGCGAGATCGGCATCCGCATGGCGCTCGGCGCCAGCCCGGCCAGCGTGCACCAGATGATCCTCGGCGAAGGCCTGCGCCTCACCGTGCTCGGCATCGGCCTCGGGTTGCTCGTCGCCCTCGGCCTGACGCGGCTCATGACGCAGCAACTCTACGGCGTGCAGGCCCACGACCCGCTGATCTACGCGGGTATCTCCCTGCTGCTCTCCACCGTGGCGACCCTCGCGTGCTGGCTCCCGGCCCGCCGCGCCACCCGCGTCGACCCGCCGGTCGCGCTGCGGACCGAATAGCCGCAACGGCAGTAACGAGCATCGACTGGAGAGTAGCTGGTAGAACCAACCCACAAATCAAAACCAACGGCCACACCGCGACTACTCACTACCCGCTACTTCTTCATCCCATGATCTCCGACCTCAAATACGCCCTGCGCTCCCTGCTGAAGACTCCCGGCTTCACGATCATCGCCGTCCTCACCCTTGCGCTTTGCATCGGCGCGAACAGCGCGATCTTCTCCGTCGTCCACGCCATCCTCCTCAAGCCCTACCCGTGGCCCGACTCCGACCGGCTGGTCTACGTCTACAACAGCTACCCGAACATGGGCCTGCCCAACGCCGGGGTCTCCATCCCAGATTACCTGGACCGACGCGCGGGGGTCGGCGGCTTCGCCGACGCCGCGATGTTCAACAACCGCAGCTACAATCTCTCCTCCGACGCCGAGCCCGAGCGCCTCATCTGCCTCCGCGCCACCCCATCCCTGTTCTCCACGCTGCAGGCGACCGCGGCGCGGGGACGCGTGTTCAACGACGCCGAGGCCGAGCCCGGCAACGACCGTGTGGTCGTGTTGAGTCACGCTCTCTGGAAAAACCGCTTCGGCGCCAATCCGGGCATCGTCGGGACCTCGATCCGCCTCAACACCGAAAGCTACACCGTCGTCGGGGTGATGCCGGAGGGCTTCTATTTTCCGTCCCCGCTCGTGCAGGCCTGGGTGCCCTTCGCCTTCACCTCCGCGCAAAAGAGCGACCAGGAGCGCGGGAACGAATACTCCTCCTCCATCGCGCGGCTCAAGCCCGGCGTCACCCTGGCCGAGGTCCAGCGCGACCTCGATCTCATCCAGGCGCGCAACGCGCAGCGCCTGCCGGACGAGGCGCCGTTCTGGAAGAGCAGCGGCTTCGGCGGCCGGACCAACGGCTTCCTCGAGCAGAACGTGGCGAACATCCGCGGCATGCTCTGGCTCGTGCAGGCCGGCGTCGCCGCCGCGCTGCTGATCGGCTGCGCCAACGTCGCGAGCCTCCTCCTCGCCCGCGCCGTCGCCCGCGAGCGCGAACTCGCCATCCGCGCCGCCCTCGGTGCCGGCCGCGGCCGGCTCATGCGCCTGCTGCTGTCCGAGAGCCTCCTGCTGTTCCTCGGCGGCGGCCTCCTCGGCCTGCTCGTCGCCGAATGGGGCGTCAGCTCCTTCGGCGCCCTCGGCCTGTCCACCCTGCCGCGCGCCTACGGCGTGCAGCTGGACGTCAGCGTCTTCGCCTTCACCCTCCTCTGCGCGCTGCTCACCGGCCTGGGTTTCGGCGCCCTGCCCGCCTGGTCGGTCTCGCGCGGCGACGCCGCCACCGCGCTCAAGGAAGCCGGGGCCCGCGGCTCCGCCGGCAAGCGCACGACGTTCCTCCGCGCCGCCCTCGTGGTCGGCGAGATCGGCCTCGCCGTCATGCTCCTCTCCACCGCCGGTCTGCTCGTGCGCAGCTTCGAGAAGCTGCAGCAGCAGAATCCGGGCTTCACCCCGGGCGGGGTCGTCACGGCCCAGCTTTCCCTGCCGCCCGCCAAATACGACAAGCCCGAGAAGCGCGTCGCGTTCGTCGACGCCGCCCTGGCCCGCCTCCGCGCCCTGCCGGGCGTCCGCGCCGCCGGCGTCACCGACGTCCTTCCCTTCACCGGCAACAACAGCCAGGGCTCCTACACCAGCCCCGACATCACTCTGCCGCCCGGCGCTCCTTCGCCGCACGGCCAGCAGCGCACCGTCGATCCAGGCTACTTCAAGGCGCTCGGGCTGACGTTGATTCGCGGCCGGCTGCTCACGGACGCCGACACCGCCACCACGCAGAAGGTCATCGTCGTGGACAAGGTGCTCGCCGACAAATACTGGCCCGGCCAGGACGCCGTCGGCAAACGCATCAACCGCGGCGGCAGCGACCGTCCCGATATCTGGACCATCGTGGGCGTCGTCGCGCCGATCAAGTTCCAAAGCCTGGAGGAGGACGTCAGCAAAGAGACGCTTTACTTCCCCTTCGCCCAGCAGCCGGGCACCAACCTGATCCTCGCGGTCAAGACCGACGGCGACCCCACCCTTCTCACCGCCGCCGTGCGCGAGGCCGTGCGTTCCGCCGATCCCGAGCAGCCGGTCTTCGATATCAAGACCATGCAGCAGCGCATGGACACGGTCGCGCAGGCGCGCAAGGCCCCGATGCTCCTGCTCTCCCTCTTCAGCGGCGTCGCCCTGCTCCTCGCGGTCCTGGGCGTCTACGGCGTGCTGGCCTTCTCCGTCGCGCAGCGCACCTCCGAGTTTGGCGTGCGCATCGCCCTCGGCGCCACCGCCGGCGACATCGCCGGCCTCGTGCTGCGCCAGGGCGCCCGGCTGGTGCTCATCGGCGTGACCACGGGGCTCGCCGCCTACCTCGCCCTGAGCCAGGTCGTGGGCAAGCTGCTCTACCGGATCGCCGCCACCGATCCCGCCACGCTCGTGCTGGCCCCGCTGGTCCTCGCCGTTGCGGCCCTGGCCGCCTGCCTGGTCCCGGTGCGGCGCGCCGTGCGGGTGAACCCTCTCGAGGCGCTGCGGGCCGAATAGGTCGCCAGGCCCATCCGCGTCACCGGGAAATATTCTTGTTCCCCCGGGCGGTTTTGGTGACAGGTTCGTGCCCGGTGAACGACACCCATACCACCTCCGCCCCTGTCCCGCCGGCCGCCGGGGAATTGCTGCCGCTGGTCTACGAGGAACTGCGGCGGCTCGCCGCCGCGAAGTTGGCGCGCGAGACCCCCGGCCAGACCCTGCAACCCACGGCCCTCGTGCACGAGGCCTGGCTGCGGCTCGGTGGCGACCACCAGCCGCAATGGGGCAACCGGGCGCACTTTTTCGCCGCGGCGGCTGAGTCGATGCGCCGCATCCTCATCGACAGCGCCCGCCGCAAGCGCGCCGTCCGCCATGGCGGCGACCTCGCCAAGGTCAGCGCCGAGTCCACCGGCCTCGACCTGGCCTCCCCGGCCGGAGACGACGAGGAATTGTTGCTGGTGAACGAGGCGATCGACGCCCTCGCCCTCCACGACCCGCGCAAGGCCGAGCTCGTTAAGCAGAAATACTTCATCGGGCTGACGCTGGAGGAGACCGCCGACGTGATGGGCATCTCCCTGCGCACGGCCAAGCGCGACTGGACCTACGCCCGCGCCTGGCTGTTCAACGAGGTCAAACGCCTGCGGGGATGAACCGGCGGCCCGGTCCCTTCTTTTCCCCCACGGCCCTTTCCGCCGGCAAATTTCGCATTGGGAGGCTGCAGCCTATTGCGGCCTTTCCCTCGTCCATGCCCGAATTTCCCCCTTCCCACCGCCCGCTCCGCCCATGAACCGCGACGACGAGATTTTTGCCGCGGCGCTCGAGCTGCCCCCCGCCGCGCGCGCGGCGTTCCTGGACCGCGCGTGCCGCGACGATCCGGCGGCCCGGGCCCGGGTGGAAGTGCTGCTGGCCGGACACGAGGCCGCCGCGGATTTTCTCGAGGCTTCGCCCGCCACCCGTCCCGCGCTGCGGCCGGAGGAAAAACCCGGCGACGTGCTCGGGCACTACACGCTGCTCCGCAAGCTCGGCGACGGGGGCTGCGGTGTCGTCTACCTCGCCGAGCAGTCCGAGCCGCTGCGCCGACAGGTCGCCCTCAAGGTCATCAAGCTGGGCATGGACACGCGCGAGGTCATCGCACGCTTCGAGGCCGAGCGGCAGGCCCTCGCGCTGATGGACCACCCGAACATCGCCCGCGTATTCGAAGCCGGTGCGACCGACGCCGGGCGGCCGTTCTTCGCGATGGAATACGTGGACGGCGTCCCCATCACGAAGTTCTGCGACGACCAGAGCCTGCCGATGGCAGCCCGGCTCGATCTGTTCGCGAGCGTCTGCCTGGCCGTGCAGCACGCCCACCAGAAGGGAATCATCCACCGCGACCTGAAGCCGTCCAACATCCTCGTGACTCTGCAGGACGGGGTTCCGGTCCCCAAGGTGATCGACTTCGGCATCGCCAAGGCGACCCAGGGGCGGCTCACCGAACATACGCTCGTCACCGGCCTCGAGCAGTTCATCGGCACGCCCGCTTACATGAGCCCGGAGCAGGCCGAGCTGCGCGACCTCGACATCGATACGCGCAGCGACGTCTATTCGCTCGGCGTCGTCCTCTACGAACTCCTCGCCGGCCGGCCGCCCTACGACCCGAAGTCGCTGGTCCGCGCCGGCGTCGGCGAGATCCGCCGAATCATCCGCGAGGTCGACCCGCCGCGTCCCTCGACCCGTGTCTCCACGCTAGCGGCCGCCGACCGCGCCACCGTCGCCCGTCTGCGTCGCGCGGCGCCCATGCAGCTCACCTCCGTCCTGCGCGGCGACCTCGACTGGATCGTGATGCGCTGCCTGGAGAAGGATCGCGACCGCCGCTACGGCACCGCGCACGAACTCGCCGACGACCTCCGCCGACACCTGCGCTCCGAGCCGGTCACGGCCCGTCCCCCGCAGGCGCTTTACCGGCTCGGAAAGTTCATCGCCCGCAACCGTCTCGCCTGCGCCAGCGCGGCCGCGGTCGCCGCCGCCCTGATCGCCGGCACGATCGTGAGCCTGCGCCAGGCCGAGCGGGCCGGCCGCGCCGAGCAGGTCGCCCGGGCCGAGCGAGACGTCGCGACCGCCGCCGGCCGCGCGGAGGCCGCCGCCCGCGTCGATGCGCAGCGCCGGCAGGAGCAGGCGGAATCGCTGCTTACTTTCATGCTCGGCGACTTTCACGCCGGCCTCAAGAAACTGGGGCGCCTCGAACTGCTCGACGCCGTGGGCGAGCGGGCCATGGCCTACTTCGCCGCCCTCGACCCGCGGGACCTGACCGACACGGCGCTCGCGCGCCAGGCGAAAGCCCTCACGCAGATCGGCGAGACGCGCATCGACCAGGCCCACTACCCGGAGGCCACCGCGGCATTCGAGGCCGCCTACCGCTGCGCCGCCGCCCTCGCCGCCCGCCACCCGCGGGACGGCGACATGCTCTTCGAGCGCGCGCAGGCGGAATACTGGATCGGGTTCATCGCCCGTCGCCGCGGCGACTTTGCGACGACGCGCGAGTGGTTCACCCGCTACCGCGACTCCGGCGCCGCGCTCGTCGCCCTTGAGGGGAAGAAACTCCGCGCCCAGCGCGAGCTCACCTCGGGCGAGCACAATCTGGCGGTGCTGGAACTCGACCGTGGCAACCTCGCGGAGGCGCAGCGCGGATTCCTCGCCGAGAAGGCCGCCGTGACCGAAATGCTGGCCGCGAACCCGTCCGACCTCACGCTGCGTTACCGGCTCGCCGATGTCGCCTCTTGGCTCGATCGCGTCGCGGAGGCCGACGGACGCTACACCGACGCGCTCGGGCATTGCGCCGAGATGGCAACTCGGATCGAGGAACTGATCGCACAGGAGCCCACCGTCGCCCGCTGGCAATACCGGCTGGCCGACAGCCGCGTCTTCACCGCCGCCAGCCTCGCCGCCCTCGGCCGGCAGGCCGACGCCCTGGCCGCCCTAACCAAGGCGCAGGCAACCTTTGACGCGCTGGCCGCGCAGGATCCGAAGAACCAGCAGTGGCAGCTCTCCTCCCTTTACGTCCGCGTCCAGCGCGCGGCGCTGCTTCTCGCCGCAGCTGATCCCGCCACAGCCGCGACCATCCTCGCCGAGACGCGCCCGAAACTCGAGGCGCTCGTCGCGGCCGAACCCGCTGCGCGGGTCTTCACCGGCTGGCTCTCGGGGGCGTGGCTGCTCGAGGGCCGGCTGCGCCTGGCGACCGGCCAGCCGGACGCACTGGCCGCCGCGCAACGGGCGATCGACCTTGGCGAATTGCTGCTCCGCGAGGACCGCGCCGACAACTGGGCTCTCTGGCAGTTCGCGCAGGCCGGCCTGCTGGCGGGCCGGATCGAGGCGGCCAACGGCCAACCCACGGCGGCGCGACGCCGATGGGAGCGCGTGCTCGCGGTGCTGGAGCCGCGCGCCGCCTCCTCCAACGAGTGGCGCTTCCTCGACCCTGTGGCGCAGGCCTGCCTGCTCACCGACCAGCCGGAAAGGGCGCGTCCGTTCCTTGAACGGCTTAAGAAATTTGGCTACCATCCGATTGATCCGGTGGCAGAGTCCCTGCTTGTCACCAGTCTGCCCGGAAACACCAAAAAATAATCCCGCCCCACCCGATGTATAGCGCCACCATCCTGGTCTCGATCAAGAAATTCGTCCCGATGAAGGGAATCTACGGCCACAGCCCGTCGATCACCGCGGTGATCGCCCCGCCCCGTGACATCTCGCCCCCGCCCCACCCGAAGAAGCCGGTGTTCACGGGTGACGGCCAGTTCATCAAGGTCACGGTGCCGAAAAATTACGCGGGCGAGGTCGAGCTCATTTACCAGCTCCCCGACCCGCGGTATGTCCTGTTGGGCGCCGCTTTCAAGTCGCCCAAGGGCGGAGTGGGACGGATGGAATTCCGCGGCGTGGCGCTCAGCCGCGACCCTTACGGCAGCCAGATGGTGGTGACCGACACCTGCGACGAATCCAGCAACAAGATCAATTTCAGCTACGTGATCCTGGTCCAGGAAGTCGCGACGGGGAACATCGGCCTGATTGATCCTGACGTCGAGACCGAGGGCTCTGAGACCTGACCGGCGCCGGCTGCGGCCCTGAGTCTTTGCGCCCGGCCGGGCCGGGGCACGTAAACACCCCGCGAGGTTTTGGGCGCTAGGCGCCAGCCCGCGGGCCCGCCTGTTTTTTACGGGCCGATGGCCCTTTTGCGGAAAAATCGCGCATTGGGATATGGCCGGCCCGATCGGGCCTCCACCCACCACCGCCACCGCCCGCCATGAGCACCACTCCGCTAGTGTTTAGCGCCACCGGAACCATCGAGACCTATGTTGTTCCGGCCACAGGCAACTACGTCATCGAGGCCGCGGGCGCACAGGGGGGTGCCGGAGGCGGACCCGGCGGCAAGGGCGCCCGCGTCCGCGGCACTTTCTTTCTGAACGCTGGCGACCTCGTGCAGATCGTCGTCGGCCAGCAGGGCACGGCGGGCACGACGCCGCTCCAGTCCGGCGGCGGTGGCGGCGGCGGCTCCTTCGTGTGGAAAGGCACCCAAGACCGGCTTCATCCCGCCGCGGCCGGCGGCAGCAACAGCGTCTATCTCTGGCCCAGCGACAGCGCGTCGTCGTTCTTTCCCAGCCATCCAATGCTGGCCGCGGGCGGCGGCGGCGGCGGCAACGGCAATGACGCGGTCGTCACGACCGAGGCGGTCCGGGGTTCGGCCTCGGGTGGGCGGAACGGCCACGGCGGCTCGGCTGATTGGGGTGACTTTCACTACAGCGGCGGCGGAGGCGCGGGTTGGCGGAGCAACGGCGCCCAGGGATCGGCCCCGACCTTTTGCGCGGGCGGCGGCCACTGGGCCGGCGGCGTCGGCGCCAACTACCAAGGGCACCAAGGCGGCTGCGGCGGATTTGGCGGCGGCGGCGGCGGCTCGTTCATCGGCTGCGGATCAGGCGGAGGTGGCGGCTACAGCGGCGGTGGCGGCGGCACGCTGCGGGGGCCCGGCGGTGGCGGCGGCGGCTCCTACAACGCCGGCGCGGAGCAGCTCAACACCCCGGGCATCCAGACCGGTGACGGCTATGTGACCATCCTGGCTTTCACACCGCTGGGCGATTCCGCCGGCTTGGCGCCGGCAATCCCCCGCGACGAGCTGTTGGCCGGGCATGCGGCGTTGCACCCGCCCGCCCAGCCACCCATGCCCCGGGAAGAAAAGCACGCGGAACCGACCGCGGAAAGTCTCAGCGTGCGCCTCTGGCGCGCCGCGTGCTCGCCATTGCACCGGTCGTATCGTCCGTGACGCCGGGCGCGCCGCGGGCCCGCTCTCCATTTTGGCCGCTTCTGGAAATCATTAAGAAACACACTCTCTGTGTTCCTGCTGCGCTCGATGGTGGATTTTCCCGCGTGTCGCCGTAGACTCCGCCTGCCCTTGAATCATTCCACGCTGGTTCATCCGTCCCACCGGAACCAGCCATGCAAGACCTCCGCTTCGCCCTCCGCCAGCTGCGCAAAAGCCCCGGGTTCACCGTCGTCGTTATCCTGTCCCTCGCCCTCGGCATCGGGGCCAACACCACCGTCCTCAGCTGGATCCGCCATGTGATCCAGCGCCCGCTCCCCGGAGTCGCGCACCAGGAGCAGTTCGTCGCGCTCGTCTCGAACCAGGGCAGCGGCTGCGTCTCCAATCTTGATCTCTCTGACTTCGCCGCCCCCGACCGGATCTTCGCCGCGATGTCGACGCTGCTGATCATGATCGCCATTCTCACCTGCTGGCTGCTCGCCTGGCGCGCCACGCGGGTCAACCCGGTGCAGGCGCTGGCCGCCGGTTAGACCGCGCCCGCCCCGCATCAACTAACCCCGGAAACCACCAACGCCACAAACCCCATGCACATCCTCGCCATTGAACGGGAACTGGCTGCGCGCCTGCCGCCGGGCGCCGCCGAAACGCTCCGCGCGGAAATCGCCGGTCTCTGGGACCTGCACAAGCGCGGCCTCGTCCGCGAACTCTGGGCCGCCAGCGACGGCCGGGCCGTCCTCCTGCTCGAGGCCGCGAACGCGGCCGACGCCACCCGCCAGCTCGCCACGCTGCCAATGGTGCGGACCGGTCGCGTTGAGTTCACCGTGCTCGAGCTGCGCCCCTACGCCGCCCTTGAGCGCCTGTTTGAGGGCGGCACCGCCCCGACTCCCCTCACCAAGCCGGCGGAACCGCCGGAATACTGACCCCGAACCCACCCCTATGAAGACCAGCCTGCGCATGGATCCGACCGTCGCCTTCCCGGAAGCCGACCAGCCGCCCAGCACCGCCGAAATGCACGAGGCCCTCGGCGAGGCCGCCGTGCCGATCGACGCCCTGCTCGCCCGCCTCACCAGCCTCTACCCGGGCTTGGGCATGACCTGGCAATTCTCGACGCGCGCCGGGTGGTTCCGAATCCACGCGCTGCGCAAACGCCGCCTGTTCTACCTCGTGCCCAAGCAAAACGACTTCCGGCTGTCGCTCATCCTCGGCCCCCGGGCCCTGGCGGACCTGGACGAGGGGCCCTTCAACAAGGAGACCGCCCGGCTGCTGCCGTCGGCCAAACGCTATCCCGAGGGCATCGCGTTCTCGTTCAACCGCCGGACCCTCCAGCCGGACCTCGTCGTCGCCTTTCTGGCCGCCAAACTGGCGCACTGAGCGGGCGCCGCTGACGTTGGCCGACGGTTCACCGGGTCGCGCTTGGCACCGGATCCGACGCTTGGTTCGCCGTTGTCCTTCCTGAGCGGGCCGAAAGGGCCAGCTTCCCACTCTCATATGCCAGCATATCGGTCGATTTCTGGCTGGGACCGCACATGGGATCGGTGCTGTCCCACCCATTGTATTCGATGAAAACTTTCCTGTTTCCGCCAATGAGCCCGACCGGCTCCCGCCGGCCGTAGCGGCCAACGCGGATACGGATGACTTGCGCCGGGCTTGAGGCCAATATGCACAAGAGCTCGGAATAAAGCCCCTTGTCCACACCATGTTCGGATGGAGCTGAACGGCAACCATGAGGTCTTGTTTCCCGTCGACGCTCAGGTTGCACCGCGCGTATTTTCGATCACAGGGATTCTCGGAGAAATCTCCTTTCTCCACCAGCTAATGGAGAATGTAATTCTCGACCGCCTGGGTCAGTTTCGCCGTCTCCCGCGCCTCGGTGCAGAGGGCGGTGAGTCATCCCGCTTCTTCCGTGTCAACCGCCGAAGCCTGCAGGACGAGGGCCAGCAGGCCGATCCCTGCTGCGAGGTATCTCATACCGCGCAATGCCAATCGTGAGCCGTGCCTGGAGCCGACGTGCTCCCTGGCGCGCCCAAGGCATGGCGGACGCGGGCATTGCGCTCCGGTGCCTGGAGCCGCTCCGTTTTCATTTCACGATCTTCCATCCGAACTTCGCCGCCTTCTTCTCAACAAGGTCGCGCTCTCGCTTCTCCCGGCTGGCCTTGCTTTCCGTGCGGCGCTTCTTCGGTCGATCAATCTTCGCCTTCTCGACCACCACAATCTTCACTTCATCTCCGGCCTTGAGCTGCCGATGAAACCAATCGACGTGCGTGTGCGTGCGACTGATCAAACCGCTGACCCGGAAATCAAGGTCCTCGAATACCCTCTTCCTGCCATCGCCGCGCGCCCACGTGATGGCGGACACAACGACGCCGGCCTCGTTGACGCCGGCCGTGCACTTCTTGCGGCCGTTAAGGGATACTTCGAAGGCTGTCATGTTTTGAACGATGCTAAGATGAACCACCGTGGCTCGGCGAGACTGGTTATGTCCGGTTGGACTCGGCCTTCATCGGGACTTCAGATGCTCTTCGACGAGTATCGGTGCACCGTCCTCCCTATCCACCAGAAAGTAGACCTTCCCGCTGCCAACCGTTACCGCGAACGAAATTTCCTTTGCCCGGTAGTCGCGTGGGCGAAGATGCGGGGCCACCAGCGCCGTGAATTGGTGAGGACCGGCCGGCACTAACGCACCGCGTTGCAAATCGACCCACGGCGGAATTTTTTCACGCGTGACAGGCGCGCCGTCGATCTGCGTGATCGTGAAATCCAGGGTGCTGGCAACCGGCGGATCATTTCCGGGGGAGGAAATGATATGTTCGCGCACTATCGCAAAGCCGGGAGGAGCCCGGTCGATATCCCAAAACCTGCAGCCGCTCCAGAGCACGGATTGAACTGCACAAACCGCCCAACAGATGGCGATGCTTCGGCGTTTCATGGTCTTCTTTGCCCGACGCTACGACGAACCAATTCGCCTTGGCGAGAGTGGTTCTTTCCGGTGGTTCGGCATCGCTTCAGCCTTCATGCCATTCGACCTCAGTGTCAAAGCCGGGGATGTGAAATACGATGCCGATCCACCCGTCTTTCTCCTTTCCCGCGGCATCCCGAATCCTCACTCGATAGACGGCCGGGCCTCGACGCGCAAAATACGGCCCACGCCAGAACAACCTGCGTTGGGTGGAGACAAGCTCGACGGTGTTGTTTCGCGCCCACTCCGCCATCCACCGCGCATCGGAGCCGCGATACCTCCGAAACGTAATGAGCAGCCACACAGCACGGCGATTATGCCCAGCCCACCCAGATAGATTGCCGCGTCGCTCATTTTTTGCGCCGAACGTTGCCGTCAGCCACCCCGACCAATAGTCGGCGCGGAGGCGATGTGTGTTTAGCCCTCATGGTTTTCACGCTCGATGATCTTCATGCCTTCCGTCCAGTCACAGTAGACCTGCCAGAAGGCGACCCGCCCGTCCTTCACGCCGGCATTCCAAGCAGCGGGCATCACGATTCGGTTCTCGGAGACAAGGCCTCGCTTCCCATTGAATGTGCCGGATGCCTGGCCAAATAGCGCGACGCGGTCCCCGTCGGCGAGGATACTGTCCACGCGGATCTCGTAATCGGGGAACATCGCGAAATATGCCCGCCAGGCCGCCGCCATCTGCTCCCGACCCGCGAGCGCGTGGCCCTGCGAATCGACGAACGTATGATCGTCCGCCATCAGCGCACTCAAGTCGTCCACCGACCGGCGATTCACCGCGTCGATGAATGACCGGACCACAGCGATGGCGTCGGCGGGCATTGTTTCTTGGCTACGTTGATGTCAGCCACCTGGGCCGGAGGCCCGGGTCGGCTGCGGGGATTGGTTCGGCTCTTTCTTCCGTGCCAGAGATCTAATGTAGATCCCCACCACTGCGGCGCCAACAACGTAGATAACGACCCAAGCGCTCTTCGGGAGATATGGGATCGCGACAACCGAGACGATGGCGAAGCCCACCACGAGCGTTATAATCACAACGAGATCGCGTAGATTCCGCACCCACAATGGGCCAGCGGGCTTTTGCTCGCTGGTGGCCGCGTTGGCTCTCTCTTTCTGAGAGCGCTCCATTCGCGCAATCGTGTCTTGGATGTCTGGCTGCGGTTGCTCCATATCTTCTGCCGAACGTTGAATTCAGCCACCGAGGCCAGAGGCCGATGGGTGGCTGCGGAGATTGTTCGGCTTTCTGATCGAGAGAATCTTCTTTTGTGCGTGAACAAAGCCCATGATGCAAACAAGCGCCAGGGCAACAGGCAGCTTCATTGCGCTTGAGGTGTCGCGCTCATGCGTCAGTGCCGCAATGCCAGTCCCCACTGTCACGATCCCCGCGAAGATCACCAATATCCCGGTGACGATTCTCACACCCTGCCACGTCTTTAACGCACGGAGGGTCGTCGCGGATTGTTGTGGTATCATGTTACTCCTTTGGCCCAACGTTCAAGATGAGCCACGGCCGCTCGGGGCCGTTGGCTCTAGCGTCTGGTTCGGCTCTTTCTTCATGAAGGGTCGCACAACTCGTGCAGCGCAATGCTTCCGTCATCAATCACTGCCGATTCCTCGCCGTCTAACTGAAACGCCAAGCGCGGCACCAACGCTTTCTTTTTATGCTCAACACTGCCGCTCCCATCCAACAAACATGCCAGGTTGAAAACTAGCGAACTAACCAATTCCTTCTTCTCATTCTTCGAGAGCTTCGTCTCAGCCAACGAGTGTTCGATGTGCTTGCTCATAGCCTTGAGGAAGCTTCGGGAATAGGCGTCGTATTTTCCGTTATCAATCTTGGTCGTCATGGGATGGTAAAATGAATTCTTCTGCCGAACTATGAATATGCCATCCTGAGATGGTTCAATGAAATTGGCATTTTGCCGGGTGAGAGGAAATTAGAAAAAGACACCCTCGCCAGATGAGCCGTTTTGAGTGGCTCGGCAATTATTGCCGAGCCACGCAATAAACCACTCGATCGTAAAAGGCATCACCGCGAAACCTTGGCCCGAGGTTTCGCCGAACGGGAGGATTCGTAGGGCAGTTGCCACATGTTTCAATCGCAATTGCGCGCGCCTGCCCGCCACCAGCCATTGCTCTGGCGGCGGCTGAACGCCGCCCCAACGAATACATCGAAAGTTTCTGCAACTCCCCTCCGCCTCGCGTGTATTTGGGCCACGGACGGGTGTAGCCCGGCCGCTTGCACCCAACCTCCACGCCCATGTCCGACCTCCGCCTCGCCCTCCGCCTGCTCGCCAAGTCCCCCGGCTTCACCGCCGTCGCCGTCCTGACGCTCGCCGTCGCCATCGGCGTCAACTCCGCCATCTTCTCCCTCGTCAACGGCCTCCTCCTCCGCCCGGTCGTGCCGTATAAGTCCGACGAGGTCGTCGGCGTGTTCACGACCAAGAAGGACGCCTCCCGCGACTACCGGCAGTTTTCCTACGCCGAATACAGCGCGCTGCGCGAGTCGCCCGAGGTGTTCAAGGAGGTCGCCGCCATCAATTTCAACCTCGCCGGCATCGGTCGCGACGAGGGCATGCGCCGCAGCTTCGTCTTCATGGTGTCGGACAACTTCTTCACCCTCATGGGCGTGAAGCCCGTCGCCGGCCGGTTCTTCACGCCGGAGGAGTCCCGCCCCAACTCCGGTCAGCGGGTCGTCGTCGCCGGCTGGTCGCTCTGGCAGCGCAACGGCGGCCGGCCGGACTTCATCGGCAGCACGATCTACGTCAACGGCCAGCCGCACACCGTCATCGGCGTCTCGCCGGAAGGTTTCAGCGGCATCAGCGCGCTGATCGCCCCCGAGGTCTGGCTGCCCCTCGGCCTGTTCTCCGACATCGCCGCCGCCTTCGGTGACACGCGGGAGATCAACGACCTCGCCAGCCCGAAAAACTATACGCTTAATGTCATGGCCCGGCTCCAGCCCGGCCTGACCATCGAGTCGGCCAAGACGCGCCTGCCGGTGCTGGCCGCACGGCTCACGGCCATCCAGCCGCCGGACTCGGCCAGCACGCGCGAACTGCAACTCAGCAAGCCCTCGCGCTTCAGCATCAGCACCTCGCCGGAAGACGACGGCCCTCTGGGCCTGATGAGCGGACTGCTCCTCGCCATGGCCGGCGTCGTGCTGCTCATCGCCTGCCTGAACCTCGCGAACATGCTCCTTGCCCGTGGCACAGCCCGCGCCCGCGAGATGGCCGTGCGCCTGGCCATCGGGGCCACCCGTGGTCAGATCATCCGGCAGCTCATGACGGAAGGCCTTGTCCTCGCGCTGCTGGGCGGCGTGCTTGGCCTGCTGCTCAGCTACTGGTCGAACAGCCTCCTACAGACCTCGTTTTCGAACACGCTCAGCTCGATGAATTTCTCGCTGGCCGCCCGGCTGCAGCCCGACCTCACAGTCATCGCCGTCACTTTCCTCTCCTGCCTCTTTGCAACGCTCGTCTTCAGCCTCGGGCCGGCACTCAAGGCCGCGCGCGCCGACCTCGTCCACGACCTCAAGGCCCAGGCGGGCGATGAGGCCGTCACCGGCCGCTGGAACCGCTTTTTCGCCGGCCGGCACCTGCTCGTCATGGCGCAGATGACGCTCTCGCTCGTGCTGATGTTCGCCGCCGGCCTGTTCCTCCGCGGCGCGCTCAAGGCCGGCGGCATGGATCCGGGCTTCAAGACGCAGGGCGTGGTCATGACCGAGATGGATTTCTCCCTGGCCAACACCAAGCAGCCCGAGGCGACTCGCCGCATGTTCGCCGCGGCGGAGCGGCTGCGCAGCCTGCCGGGCGTGTTGTCCGCCGGCTACACCACCCTCGTGCCCTACGGCAACATCACCAACACGACCCGCCTGGTCCCGGCGAACGCGGCGCCCGTGGTCTCCACCGACCCGAACGCCCCGAAGCCGGGTGCCAGCGGCATCTACGCCTCGATCACCCCGGGCTTCCTCGACAGCATCGGCGTCAAGCTCCTCCGCGGCCGCGATTTCACGGAGAACGAGGCGCGCGAGATGGGCACGGCCCGCATCTGCATCCTCGACCAGGGCCTGGCCGACAAACTTTTCCCGGGGAAGGACGCCCTTGGCCAGCATGTCCGCTACACGCAGGCGCCGACGGACAGCCTGCCCAACGACATGGAGATCGTCGGCATCGTCAGCCCGCACCGCCATGACGTGCAGGACAAGGGCGGCCCACGGCCCCGCGTCTACGTCCCGCTGGCGCAGGCCTACAACGCGAACGCCTTCCTCAGCGTGCGCCTGGCCGCGACCGATCCCATGGCGGCGCTCAACGCTATCCCCACGCTGCGCAAGGAACTCCGCCAGCTCGACCCCGACCTGCCGGTGCTGCAGATGGTTCCCTTCGCCACGCTCGCGGACAAGAGCATCTCGCTCTGGCTCGTGCGCTTCGGCGCCGTGCTCTTCGGGGTCTTCGGCGGCATCGCGCTGCTGCTCGCCGTCGTCGGTGTCTACGGCGTGAAGGCCTACGCGGTCGAGCGCCGCACCCGCGAGATCGGCATCCGCATGGCGCTCGGCGCCGACCGGGGCGAGGTCTTCGCGCTCATCATGCGGCAAGGCGCGCTCCAGACGGCCTTCTCCGTCGGCGTCGGTCTGGTGCTCTCGCTGCTCGTCGGCCAGGCCCTCTCGACCATGCTGTTTCAAGTCAGCCCGATGGATCCCCTCGCCCTCGGCATCTCGGTCCTGACCCTGAGTCTCGCGACGATGATGGCGTGCTACCTGCCCGCCAAGCGCGCGACCAAGGTCAGCCCGATGACGGCGCTGCGGACGGAGTGAGTTGGCACCTTCGTCGCGATCGGCCGTTTTCGAACGCACCCCGCCCTGTCGGGCACCCCTCTTCGCAGAGGGGACCCAGACCAGCCTGCCTTGGATCCCCCCTATGAAGAGGGGTGGCGCAGAGCGACGGGGTGTGCAGGGGCGCACGTGGCTGAAAGGCCACGGCTCATCCGGCTTGTCCGCCATAGCCTTGGCGACGGAGGAAGGATTCGCCCTACCTGAAATTCCTGCAACTCCCGTCGTCGAGCCGTGTTTTTCAAACAACCCAACTGCGCAATTTCCTCATGCACACGCTTATTCAGGACCTGAAATTCTCCCTCCGTCTTCTCGCCAAGTCCCCCGGCTTCACCCTCACCGCGATCGCCGTCCTCGCCCTCGGCATCGGCGTGAACACCGCCATCTTCAGCGTCGTCAACGCGCTGGTCTACAGCCCCCGTCCCTTCCCGCACGCGGAGCAGATCCAGCAGATTTACACGCAGGACCGGAAGGCCCCGGAGAAATACCGCATGTTCTCCTACCCGACCTACCGCGACCTGCAGTCGCAGCAGGGAGCGGGCGGCGGACCCTTCACCGGCATCATGGCCCACAACCTCACGATGGTCGGTCTCGGCGACGGTGCCGATTCCCGTCGCACCTTCGCCGGGATCGTTTCGGCCAACTATTTCGATGTGCTCGGCGTCAACCTGATCCGCGGCCGCGCCTTCACTCCGGCCGAGGAAGCGCCGGGCAGCGCCGCCCCGGTCGTCATCGCCAGCCATCTCTACTGGAAAAAGACCGGCTACAACCCCGCCCTGCTCGGCTCGACCATCCGCGTCAACGAGCGGCCCTACACCGTCGTCGGCATCACCCCGGAAAACTTCACCGGCACGATGATGCTCTTCGGCCCCGAGTTGTATTTCCCGCTCGGGCTCTTCGACCAGCTCTCCAATGATTTCCACGGCGAGGCCAAGCGCACCCTCGACCGCCGCGACGTCTATAACCTTTTCCTGGTCGGCCGGCTGCAGCCCGGCGTCAGTCCCGAGGCCGCCAAGTCCGCGCTCGGTGCCTTCGCCACGGGCCTCGAGAAATCCTTTCCCGTCGAACAGAAGGACCAGACCTTCACCCTCGGGAAGCTGCCGCGCCTCAGCACCAGCAACGCCCCGCAGAGCGAGAGTCAGCTCAACGTGCTTGGCCTCCTTCTGCTTGGCATGACCGCCATCGTGCTGCTGATCGCCAGCCTCAACCTCGCGAACATGCTCCTCGCCCGCGGCGCCGCCCGCCGCAAGGAATTCGCCATCCGCCTCGCCCTCGGCGGCGGCCGCGGCCGCATCATCCGCCAGCTGCTCACCGAGGGGCTCGTCCTCTCCCTCGCCGGCGGAGCCGCCGGGCTCCTGCTCGCGCTGTGGAGCGCCAACCTGCTCATGGGTTCCATGGCGGCTCTCGTGCCCGTCGCCCTCTTCTTCTCCGGCACGGCCAACCCGGCGATCCTCGGCGCCACCCTAGGATTCAGCGTGCTCTCCACCCTCTTCTTCGCCCTCGGGCCGGCCCTCAAGCTCTCGCGCGGCGACGTCATCACCGACCTCAAGGAACAGGCCGGCGAGGACACCACCCCGCGTCGCCGCTGGCTCCCGCGCAATCCCCTCGTCGTCGCCCAGATCGCCCTTTCCCTGGGCCTGCTCACCTGCGCCGGCCTCTTCGTCCGCGGCGCCGTCAAGGCCGGCGGCGCTGACATCGGCTTCAAGGCGGACAACACCCTCGTCATCGAGGCCGACGCCAGCCTCGGCGGCTACGGCGAAACCCAGGCGACCCAGCTCTACCGCAACATCAACGAAAAACTCGCCGCCCTGCCGGGTGTCCAGTCCGTGAGCATCGCCTCCACCGTGCCCTTCGGCATGATCAGCCTCAACCGCCCGGTCCAGCGCGCGGGTTTCCACCTGGCCAAGGACGCGAAGCCGGCCAACGCCGCCGAGGGCCTTGCCTACGACTCGCGCTGGAACAGCGTCGGCGAGGACTATTTCACGACGCTCGGCCTGCCCGTCCTGCGGGGCCGTCCGTTCAACGCCGCGGACGACGCCAAGGGCGCTCCTCCGGTCGCCATCATAGACGAGGCTCTCGCGAAGAGACTCTGGCCCGACGGCGACGCTCTCGGTCAGCGCATCCAGTATGCCGATCGTGACGCCGTCCGCGCCCCATCCAAGGACGGCGGCGGGGTCAGCATCAGCGACGATGTCGCCGCCCGTGCCGACGACGCCTCCTCGCTCGAGGTCGTCGGGATCGTGCCGACCATCAAGACCTCGCTCTTCTCGAAGGAACGCGAGTCCGCGATCTACGTGCCCTTCGCGCAGGGCTACCAGAGCACGGTCAATTTCCACGTCCGCGCCGCCAACAATTCCGAGGCCGGGGCGCTTGCCCTCATCGACACGGTGCGCCGCGAAGTTCGGTCGGCGGCGGCTGGCGTGCCCGTGTTCAAGGTCCGCACCTTCAGCCAGCACCTCGACGCGTCCTTCGACCTCTGGGCGACGCGGATTGGCGCCACCCTATTCTCCATCTTCGGCGGCCTGGCCCTCGTGCTCGCGGTCGTCGGGCTCTACGGCGTGAAGGCCTATTCCGTCGCCCGCCGCACCCGCGAGATCGGCATCCGCATGGCCCTCGGCGCCGAGCCCGGCACCGTGCAGTCCATGATCCTCCGCGAGGGCCTCGGCATGACGCTCACCGGCGGCGCCTTCGGGCTGCTGCTCGGCTTGGGCCTGGGCAAGCTCTGCGCCAGCATGCTTTACGACGTGAGCCCGATGGATCCTGTCGCCTTCACCGTTGCGCCGGCCGCCCTTTTCCTCACCGCCATGCTCGCCTGCTACCTGCCCGCCCGCCGCGCCACCCGCGTCAACCCGCTGACGGCGCTGCGTTCCCAGTAACCTTTCGCCGTCGGCTCGGTTCTTAAACCATAACCATGACTTTAGTCCACGGATCACCCGGATATTAATGATAGGGTCTCTGGTCTTCCTCCGTGCCAATCGGTGTAATCCGTGGTTGAAGATTCCGCTACTTCCCTCCTCCCCATGAAATCCATCGCCCACTTCAGCGCCCTGCTCGCCTTCTCGCTCGCCGCCAACGCGGACGCGACCGTCACCGAGACCGTCACCAAGAGTTTCAACGTTAATGCCGACGTGGTCATCAGCCTCGACAACGTCAATGGTGACATCGACGTCACCGCCTGGGACAAGCCCGAGGTTTCCCTCGTGGCCGACAAGCGCGCCAAGGACGACGAGGAATTGCACCGGCTGGATATCATTATTGACGCCGATCCGGCCCGCCTCGCCATCAAGACGAAGTATGCGAAGAAATCCGGCTTCTCGTTCTTCGGTGGCTGGAACAACAACAGCTCCGTCCGCTACAAGCTCATGGTCCCGGCCGGCGCCAAGCTGGACAAGATAGACTCGGTCAATTCCGACATCACGGTCGCGGGCGTGCACGGCGCGGTCAAACTCGAGACGGTCAACGGCCGCATCGAGGCCTCCGGCCTGATGGGCGACGCCAAGCTCGAATCCGTCAACGGCAGCCTGCGCGCCGAGTTCGCCAGCGTGGAGAAGGTGCAGAGCGTGCACTTGGAATCCGTCAACGGCCGCGCCGAGGTCGCCCTGCCGAAGGGCGCCAATGCCAGTATCCGGACCTCCTCGGTCAACGGCAGCAGCAACATCGACCAGCCGATCAAGCTCTCGAAGTCCGGGCGCCACAGCCTCAGCGGCGACATCGGCACCGGCGGCCCGAGCATCACCCTCGAGACCGTCAACGGCAGCATCTCCGTCCGGGAAAAGTAAGCCCCGGGGCTACGAGCCCGCCTCGATTGCCCCGTGAGAGCGAGCTTGCTCGCGACGGCTTTTCAGTTGGCGATCCCCTTACCCCGCTGCGGTGCCCCTTGGCCTGTCCGCCTTACTGCCCCCGTGTCCCAACGCACGTGTAACCTATTGGGTTACACTTCGCGTGGCGCGAGAGGGAATCTCCGCGCAAGAAGTAAGCCCGGTCCGCCCGCCTCCTCCTTCCACTGGCCAAGATCACTTCACTATTATGTTCCGTGCTCTTGGCCAGTGTCCTACGAGCCGGGGTCGCTGACCCCGGTTTGTCCATCTTGAGTCGTAGCCTTCAGGGACCGGGGTCAGCGATCCCGGCTACAACAATTCTTAAACTGCTCTAGGTTGCTCGCGGCGGCCTTTCAATAGCCGCACTTCGGCGCCACTTCGCTCGCCCGGTTTGATGCATCCTGCGCCATCGCACGTGTAACCTATCGGGTTACACTTTGCGCGGATCTGAAAAGTAAACGTTCCATGGGCAAGCCCCGGGGTATTGGATTACTCCCTCGTTCTCGCAGGATCGCTTAACCCGGACCGGCCTCGTCGAGGCCGGCTACAACCCAAACCCGAAGCGAGCTGCGGGGTATTGCGCTCCTACGGAAAAAAATCACTCGTCCGCGCTGTCCCAGACGGTGACCAGCACCAGGCCGAGGAGGATGAAGACGGGAATCATGGCGGTTTTTTCGGTTGAATGGTTGCGGCTCAGTGCGCCCCGGCCGCCCCGGCTCCCTTGACGGGACGGCAGAGGATCGCGGCGAGAGTCGCGGCGATAAGCACATAGCCGAGGACGTGGAAGCAGTCGTTGAAGGCCATCAGGTTCGCCTCGCGCCGGACCACGCCGTCCAACGCGACGATCGCCTGCTGGCCGGCGGTGTAGGCGTCGCTGCCCCCGGCGATGAACTTCTGGGTCAGGGCGTCGAGCCGCTGCTGCGTGAGCGGGTTGTAGACCGTGACGGCCTCGCCAAGCCGGTTGGAGTGAACGTGCTCCCGGACCGTGAGGAGCGCGGAGAGCAGCGCGATGCCGATCGAGCCGCCGAGGTTGCGCATCATGTTGAACAGGCCGGAGGCGCCGCCGGCCCGCTCGGCCACCAGGCTGGCCGTGGCGACGGACGCCACCGGCACCATGATGAAGGGCTGGCCCAGCGCGCGCACCAAGAGCGACCACCGCAGCTGGTCGTGCGCGAAGTCGGCCGACATGCCGGTGTTCATCAGGCAACTGGCGCCGAACATCAGCAGGCCGAACGTGATCAGCCACCGGGCGTCAATGCGCTTCATGAACTGCGGCATCAGCGGCATGATGAAGAGTTGCGGAATCCCGCCCCAGATGAGCGTGGCCCCGATATCCGAGGCCCCGTAGCCTTGGATCGTGCCGAGATAGAGCGGCAGCAGGTAGATCGAGCCATACATCGCGCCGCCCAGGACGACGTTGATCAGGGAGGCCAGGGTGAAGTTGCGATTGGCGAAAATCCGCAGGTCCGTCACCGGCTTCTTCGTGTAGAACTGCCACGCGACAAACAGCGGAAGGGCGACGCCCGTGATCACCGCAAGCGTGCAGATGAAGGGCGAGCCGAACCAGTCGTCACGCGTGCCCTCTTCCAGAAAAGTCGTCAGCGAGCCGAGGCCGAGCGCCATCAGGAGGATGCCCCAGCCGTCGACCTCGCGGAGCTTCTTCCAGTGCGCCGGCGCATCGGGCAGCCCATACCAGACGGCCCCGAGCAGGACCGGCCCGAGCAGGAGGTTCAGGTAGAAATTCCATTCCCAACCCCAGTGGTCCGTCAGCCAGCCGCCGACGCTCGGCCCGATGGAGGGCGCGAAGATCGCCGTGAGGCCGAACATGGCGAAACCCGTCGCGTGTTTCGCCGGCGGCAACATCTGCAGCACTGTCGTGAAGGCCAGCGGGATGAGCGCGCCGCCGAAGAAACCCTGGCCGGCGCGAAAGACGATCATGCTGCTGAGGCTCCAAGCGTGGCCACAGAGCACCGAGAACCCCAGGAACAGCACCGACGTGACCATCAGGTAACGGCGCAGGCCGAGCACCGAGGCGATCCACGCCGTGAGCGGAATGACGATGATCTCGGGGACCAGGTAGGCGATCGAGATCCATGAACTCTCGTCGACCGTCGCGCCGATCGCGCCGGAGATGTCGCGCAGCGAGGAGTTGGTGATCTGGATGTCGAGCACCGCCATGAAGGCGCCCAGCATCGCCCCGAAGGTGCCGATCCAGGCCGCGGTGCTGACGTGGTGGGCCGGAACGGCGGCGGGGTATGTGGCGGTGGCGGAATTCATGGGTGGAAAACGTGAAGGGATTTGCCAGGACTCACTGGCGGGTGCTGACCGTGACGCCCGCCGACAGGCCCGGCGCGAGCCGGGAAGCGGCGGAGCCGAGGGACCCCGCGGCGAAGACGATCTTCACCGGCACGCGCTGGACGACCTTGGTGAAGTTGCCGGTCGCATTGTCCGGTGGCAGCAGGGAGAACTTGGCGCCCGTGCCGGGCGAGAAGCTGTCGACCACGCCGCGAAACACCTGGCCCGGCAGCGCATCGACACTGACCTCAACCTTTTCTCCGACCCGCAGGTGGGCGAGTTGGTTCTCCTTGAAGTTGGCCACAACCCAGACGTCGTCGCTCACGACCGCCATGACCGGCTGGCCCGGCTGGAGCCGCTGGCCGACCTCGACGCTCTTGCGCGCCACGCGGCCGGCGCTTGGGGCGCGGACGACCGTGTAGCCGGCCTGCAGTTTCGCCGTGCCGAGCGCGGACTCGGCCTTCTGGATCTGGGCCAGGGCCACGGTGCGCTGCGACTGGGCGGCGGCCAGCCCGGCCTCCGCCGATGTCTTCTCGGCGACCAGCGAGTCCTGCGTGGCTCGGGCCGCATCGAACTGCGCCCGCGACGAATCAAAGTCCTGCCGGGAAATGGCGCGCACGTCGTCAGCCGCGAGAGCCTCCATGCGGTGGAAGTCCAGCTCGGCGCGCTTGAGTTGGGCGGCGTTCTGCGCGATCCGGGCGGTGGCGGCCTCGACCTCGGCCTGCGCCCGGGCGATCTGCGCCGTCACCTGCGTGGCGGCCGCGCGGGCCTGGGCGAGATCGGCCTCGGCGCCCTGCACCGTCAGGTCCAGGTCAGCGGGATCGAGTTCGACCAGGGGCTGGCCGGCCGCGACGTGCTCGTTGTCGTCGACCAGCACACGGCTCACGGTGCCGTTGACCCGAGGACTGACGGGATGGACATTGCCCTCGAGAAACGAGTCGTCGGTGCTCTCAAACCCGGCGGCATGGTAGATATAGGCGCCGACCGCCGTGCCGAGTGCGGCCAGCAGCGCGGCGCCGCCGAGGATGCGCCCCCAGGGAAGCCGGCGGGCGGGGGCGGACCGGGCGGGCCGGGCCACCGGGCGGGCGGGCGCGGTCTCGGTAAAGTTGGCTTGGGCGGGAATGGTGGCGGCGAGGGAGTCCATGGCGTGGAAGGATGGAGGTTGGCTTTGGTTTGGTCCCGGGTTGTGGTCCCCGGGCTTGAGCGGAGAATATCACCGGACCGCCGGGCGCGGAATGACTTTGTTCTTCCCACTCTAATCGCTTTTTTATATCAGCTGGCCCACATGGAACTGAGACACCTGCGCTACTTCGCCGCGGTCGCCGAGGAACTGAACTTCCGCAAGGCCTCGGAGCGCCTGCATGTCGCCCAGCCCGCGTTGAGCAGCCAGATCAAGGACCTCGAGCACGAGATGGGCGTGCGGCTGCTCGACCGCGACACGGGCGGGGTGCAGCTGACCGACGCCGGGGCGGCGTTCCTCGCGGAGGTGCGGCTGATCCTGGCGCACGCCCAGCGGGCGGTGGCCGTGGCGCACGAAGCCGCCAAGGGCCGGCGCGGCCACATCACGGTCGGTTATTTCGCACCGCTGCTGATGGGCCTTATCCCAACGGCGATGAAGCAATTTCACGAGGAATACCCGGGCGTCGAGGTCGCGCTGGCCGAGATGCCGCTGGGGGAGCAGCTCACGGCGCTCGAGGCCGGCACGATCCAGATCGGATTCAGCGTCGGCAACAGTGTCCCGCTCCCGCGGAGCCTGAAGCACACGCGCGTCGCGAGCACGCCGATCCGCGCCGTCGTCGGCCGGAGCCACCCGCTCGCCCGCGCCAAGCGGATCGGGCTGGCCGAGCTCGCGCAGCACCAGCTCCTGTGTTTCCTAGCCAACAAGGGCGCGGCCTCCATCCATGGCCAGATCATGCGCGAGATCTTCGCCGCCCACGGCGTGAAGACGAAACCGATCCGCGAGATCGACGGCCCCGAGGCGTTCCGCGCCACGCTGGAGAGCGGTCACGGGGCGTCCCTGATCGCGGAGCTCAGCAGCTTCTCCCGCAGCTGGGACCTGGTGTTCCGGCCGCTCAAGGAAACCGGCCCCGACCTCTTCGTCGAGTTGCACGCCCTCTGGCGCGGCGACCAGACCTCGCAGATCACCGCCAACTTTGTCGACGTGCTCGGCCGGATCAAGCCGCCGCGAAAACGCCCGCCCCAAGAGTAGTGCGTCGGCCATTTCCCTGTTTTGCCATGAACAAAGTCAACCTACGCGACATCCCGGACCAGGTCTGGTCCTCCCCGAAAGGAACCTACCAGGGCAGCAGCAAGGAGCTCTCCGTGGCGCTCGGCCGCGAGCCCGCGTCGACCGACCTGCTCAAGCGGCACCCCTTCGATGTTGAGCTCCTGCGGGTCGCCCCCGGCCAAAAACCCTACGTCTACCATTCCCACGCCGCGCAGTGGGAATTCTACCACGTGCTGTCCGGCCGCGGCGCGGTGCGGCACAAGGACGGCACCACCCCCGTCGAGGCGGGCGACGCCTTCCTGTTCAAGCCGGACGAACCCCACGGCCTGCACAACGACGGCACCGAGGACCTCGTCGTCATGGTGATTGCCGACAACCCGATCGGCGAGTCCTGCCACTACCCCGACAGTAACAAGTGGATCGTCCGCTCGCCCGAGCGCCGCCTGATCCGTTCGGAGCCGCTCGACTATTACGACGGCGAGGAGTAAACCATTCGCCATATCACCATGCCGCCCCGGACCAAAGTTCCCACCCCGGCCACGCAGCTGGCCGGCTTCATCGCAAAGTATTCGCCGGAAACCGCCGCGCTCGGCAAGGCCGTGCTGGCCAAGTTCCGCCGGATGATTCCGCCGGCCGTCGAGATGGTCTACGACAACTACAACTTCCTCGTCGTGGGCTTCGTCCCGAGCGAGCGACCGTCGGAAGCCGTCTTCTCCATCATCTTTGCGCCCGACCACCTCAGCCTGTGCTTCATCCAGGGCGCCAAGCTGCCCGACCCGCACGGCCTGCTGCAGGGTTCGGGCAACCAGGTCCGCCACATCCGCCTGCCAGCCCTAAAGACACTCGACGATCCCAAGGTGCGCGCGCTGATCGCGACCGCCCTCGAGGCCTCGCCCGTATCGTTCGACGAGGTCGCGGCGCGAAAACTGGTCATCAGGTCCGTCTCCGCCAAACAACGCCCCCGCCGGCCCGCCTGAATCTTTCCCATGCGCCTCGCCGCCGAGCCGGCTGTTCGCGCGACAATGGGCCCGCCGGCCCCGGTTCCCGAACTCGATGCCGCCGCCGCGAAATCCGCCGCGCGCCGGAACATCGACGAGAGCGGGCGGCTCCAACTCTCAACGCTTCCCCATGAAATCCCTGTTCCTCTTCCTGGCCCTCACGGTGGCGGCCCAAGCCTCGACTCCCGCCACGAAAGAGATCGAAGCGTTGATCAGCTACCTTGGCGGACTCGATGGCGCCGTCTTCATCCGCAACGGCAGCGAGCACACGGCGCAGGAGGCCGCGGCCCATGTCCGCATGAAGTGGGAAAAGCAGACGGACAAGGTCAAGACGGCCGAGGACTTCATCGTCCTCTGCGCCAGCCAGTCTTCGATGAGCGGCTCGCGCTACGAGATCCGCCTGAAGGACGGCCGGAAAATTTTCGCCGACGATCTGCTGAAAGCGGAACTGGCCCGGCTGCGCGAGCCGAAAAAGTGAAGTGTAGGTCGGGCTTTACGCCCGACATCGGCGTGGCCATGTCGGGCGTAAAGCCCGACCTACAGGCGAACATGCGCCTCAAAATCTTCCCACAATCGGGACGGTGAAATTTCATTTTCAGAAGTTTTTGCCGCTGAGACTCGGCGCATATATCTGCTAGCCATTATCGATCAGTGATTAGCAACAGTTCCCGAGCTTGGCATCGGGCGTGCAAGGAGACCGCATCCAACGATGTTCGGCACCGAATATAACTGGCTGGTCGAGAGCACACCCACTTCCTCAGGCGCACCCAAGGTCCGCCTCGCCGGCGGCGGGCTGTTGTTCACGCTCGCGGTCGCCGTGTTCTGCGTTCTCTGCGTCGGCCTGCGCGCCTCGCCCTCCGCCTCTGCGGACACATCCGCCTTGGTGGCCCCGAACATGGACGGCATCCTCGAGGGCCTTGCAATCCACCCGACGACCCACGAGGCCTTTTTCGGCGACGTGCACAACCGCTGCATCTGGGCCCGCGACACCGGCGGTGCGGCCGCCGCGATGAAGAAATTTTCCGCGGAGGCGGACGGCCTGCTCGGAGTCTTCGCACTGAAGTTTTCCGCCGACGAGCGGACGCTCTGGGCGAGCTGCTCCGCGGTGCCGGAAATGAAGGGCTACACCGCGGCCGACAAGGGCGGGGCCTTTCTCGCCGCCTACGACCTCACCACGCGCAAGCTGCTCCGCAAATTTCCGCTGCCCGCCGACGGCCGCGCGCACGTCCTCGGTGATTTCATCATCGCCCGCGACGGCACGGTCTACGCCACCGATTCGCTCGCGCCCGTCATCTGGCGGCTGACGCCCGGCACCGACCGCATCGAGAACTGGCTCGAGGATGCGGCTTTCAAGTCCCTGCAGGGCCTCGCGTTCGACGCCGAGGGCGCCTCGCTCTACATCGCCGACTATCCCAGGGGCCTCTGGCGGGTGTCGCTCGCGACGCACACGACCAAGCTGCTGCCCGCTCCCGCCGGCACGAACCTTCGCGGTCTCGACGGCCTCTACGCCGTGCCCGGCGGACTCGTCGCCGTGCAGAACGGCCTGAACCCGCAACGCATCGTCCGCGTCAGACTGGACGGCGCCGACGCCATCGCCGGCGCCGACGTCCTGCTTTCCGGCCGCGCCGAGATGACCGACCTGTCGCTCGGGCAGGTTGTGGACGGCCGCCTTCACTTCATCGCCAACTCCGGCTGGGAACTCTACGCGAACCCCGCCGCCACGCCGCAGCCGCGCGACGTGTTCATCCTGAGCACGCCGGCCAACTGACCACTTCACCTCCCCCCACCATGATCATCGAAACCTTCCTCCAGGACCTCCGCATCGGCCTCCGTGTGCTCGTGAAGGAAAAGTCCTTCTGCGCCCTCGCCGTCTTCGTCCTCGCCATCGGCATCTGCGCCGTCGCCACCCAGTTCGCCATCGTCAACGGCGTGCTGCTGCGCGGCTTCTCGTTCCGCGACGCCGACCGCCTGGTCGACGTGCAGCTGGTCGACCCGGCCAATTTCACGCCGAACAATTTCAATTCCCGCATCACCACCGCCGACTTCGCCGATCTGCACGACCAGCAGAAATCCTTCGAGGCCTTCGCCGGCTACCTGAGCGGCTCGACGGTCAACCTGACCTACAACGGCCAGCCCAAGCGGCTCACCGGCGGCTACATCACGCACGACTTCTTCCGCAGCCTGGGCGTCGCGCCGGTGCTCGGCCGCGACTTCCTGCCGGAGGAGGACCGGCCCGGCGTCGACAAGGCCGTGCTCCTGAGCGACGCGCTCTGGCACAGCGACTTTGGCGGCGACCCCGGCGTGATCGGCAAGGCCGTCCGCGTCAACGGCCGTGCCGGCACCGTCGTCGGCGTCATGCCGCCCAAGTTCAGTTTCCCGTCCAACGAGCAGCTCTGGATCCCGGTCAACGCCGAGTTCCCGGTCAAGCCCCGCAATGACCGCGGGATCAATTTCATGCAGATCATCGCGCGCCTGAAGCCGGGCGTCACGATCGAGCAGGCTTCCGCCGAGGTCACCTCGCTGGCCAAGGGCTACGCCACCGCCTACCCGGACACCAACAAGCAGTTCAGCCTCGGTTACGTCCGCCCGCTCATCACCGCCTTCACGGGCGGCCAGCTCGCGGGCCTGCTCTACACCATGCTGGCTTTCTGCGTCGGCGTGCTGCTCATCGCCTGCGTCAACGTGATGAACATGCAGTTCGCCCGCGCCACCCTGCGCGCCAAGGAGCTCGCCGTCCGCTCCTCGCTCGGCGCCACCCGCATCCGGCTCATCCGCCAGATGCTGACCGAGAGCCTGCTCGTCGCCACGCTCGGCGCCGCCGTGGGCGTGGCGCTCGCCTTCTGGGCCACCGACTACCTGGACGTCATGGTGCACAACCTCCCGAATCCAATCCCCACGTGGATGACCTTCCGCGTCGACGCGCCGGTGCTGGGCTTCGTCGTCGGTGCCACGATGCTCTCCGCCCTCATCTCGGGCTTCGTCCCGGCCTGGCTCTCCTCTCGCGTCAGCGCGATCGAGGCCCTGAAGGAGGGCGGCCGCGGCAACACCGGCCGGGCCATCGGCGTCATCACCCGCGGGCTGGTGGTCTTCCAGATTCTCGTCACCTGCGTCCTGCTCATCGGCGCGATGCTGCAGCTGCAGTCCATTGTGAAGCAGCAGACGATCAACTACGGCTACGACACCGGCTCGATCCTCGGCGCCCGCATGGGCCTGATGGAGGGCGACTACCCGACCACCGAGAAGCGCAAGCTCTACTACGACCGCCTGCTGCGCGAGCTCCGCGCCTCGCCGCAGTTCGAGTCCGTCGCCCTCACCAACCGCTTCCGCATGGTTTTCTCCGGCAACGGCCCGGTCGAGATCGAGGGCAAGGAATACAAGGTGGACAGCGACCGCACCGTCTCGGAATTCGAGAACGTCAGCCCCGGCTACCACGCGGTGCTGGGCCAGAAGATCCTCGAGGGGCGCGAGCTCGCCGAGGAGGACTCCGAGCAGAAGATGCCCGTCGCCGTCGTCAACGCGTCGTTCGCCAAGAAATTCTTCCCCGGCCAGAGCGCGCTGAACCGCCGCTTCCGCACGATCAACCAGAACGGCACGCAGCCCGGCCCGTGGCGCGTCATCGTCGGCGTCGTCACGGACGTCCGCATGGCCGGCCCCTTCAACAACAAGAGCGACGGCACCGGCTTCTACGTGCCGTTCTACGACACCGCGTTCGGCCCGGCGGCGGACACGCCGCAGGCGCAGCAGTTCGGCACCGCCCTTGTCCGCCCGCGCGGCGGCCAGCGACCCGAGGCGCTCGCCCAGGCGATCCAGAGTGTCGTCAACAAGGTCGACCCTAATCTGCCCCTCTACTTCGTCGAGGCGCCGAAGAACTCCATCGACGGCTTCCTCGCCCAGAACCGCATCGTCGCGGTGATGTTCGCGGTCTTCGGTGGCGTAGCCGTGCTGCTCGCCTCCGTCGGCCTCTACGGCGTGATGAGCTTCTCGGTCAACCAGCGCCGCCAGGAATTCGGCGTGCGCATGGCGCTCGGCGCCGACGGCGCCCGCATCCTGCGCATGGTGCTGAAGCAGGGCGCCTGGCAGATCGCCGCCGGCCTGGGCCTCGGGCTGGGCCTCACCTTGCTTGCGGCCACGCTCGGCAACCAGGGCATCAGCAACATCCTCTTCCAGACCGACCCGCGCGATCCCCTCACCTATGCCTCCGTCGGCCTGCTCATCGCCGTCGTCTCGCTGCTCGCCACGCTGGTCCCGGCCCGCCGCGCCACCCTCGTGGACCCAATGATCGCCCTGCGCGCGGATTGAGCGTGCAGGCCAACCCACACCACCCTGGCCGCACCTCCTGATTCGGCATCCTGTCTCGTATCACTTCATCACCATGAGCCACCTCCGCCTCGCCCTCCGCCAGCTGCTCAAGGCGCCCGCCTTCACGGTCACGGTCACCTTGGTGCTAGCCTTGGGCATCGGGGCGACGACGGCCATCTTCAGCGTGATCAATGCCGTGCTCCTGCATCCGTTTCCCTACAAGGACGGCAACCACATCCTCTTCGTCGGCGAGTCGCGCCTCGACCACCCGGAGAGCCAGATGCCAGTCGCCTACCCGGACTACTTGGAATGGCGCGAGCAGGCCCGGAGCGTAGAGGATCTCGGCTTCGCCAGCGGCACTTCCGCCACGCTCACCGGCATCCCCGAGCCCGCCGTCGTCCGCCAGGCCGCCGTCTCCGCCCCGGTCTGGCACCTGCTGGGCATGCAACCGCTCCTCGGCCGCGTGTTCACCGCGGCCGAGGACGATCCCGCCGCCCCGCCCGTGGCCGTGTTAAGCCATGCCCTTTGGCAAAAACATTTCGCGGCCGACCCGGGCATCCTGAACCGGTCCGTCACCCTCGACGACAAACCCTATACGGTCATCGGCGTGATGCCGCCCTCGTTCAAGTTCTGGGCCGGCGACGTCTGGACGCCCGTCGGGCTCCAGGCGAACACGGACCTCATGCGCAGCCGCCTCATGCGCAATGACACCTGGGTCGTCACCCGCGCCGCCGCGGGCCGGACCATCGCGGATGTGCGCACCGAACTCGGGGTCCTCGCCCGCCAGATCGCCCAGGCCCACCCCGACACCAACCGGGACGTCGGCGTCAGCATGCATTACTTGGGCGAGTCGGTCTCCGGCCCTTTTCGCAATCCGCTGCTGCTGATGTTCGGCGCCGTCGCCGCGGTCCTGCTGATCGCCTGCGCCAACGTGGCCAATCTCCTGCTCGCGCGCACCGTCGTGCGCCAGCGGGAGTTCGCCGTGCGCGCGGCGCTCGGCGCCAACCGCCGGCAGCTCGTCAAGCAGACCCTCGTCGAGTGCCTCCCGCTGGCCCTGCTCGGCGGCGGCGGCGGCGTGCTCCTCGCCGTCTGGGGCTTGGACGGCCTGCTCGCGATCCTGCCCCAGGATTCCGTGCCCGCCGAGGCCATTATCCGGGTCAATGCCCCGGTCCTGCTCTTCGCGCTGGCGGTCACCCTCGGCACGATGCTCCTCTTCGCGGTGTTCCCCGCGCTGGAGGGCTCGAGCGCGGCCGTCGCCCCCGCGCTCAACGAGGGCAGCCGTGGCACGGCCGGCGTGCGCACCGGTCGCATCCGCGCGGGCCTCATCGTCGCCGAGGTCGGCCTCTCGCTGATCCTGCTTGTCGGCGCCGGCCTGCTGCTGCGCAGCCTGGCCCGCGTCTACGCCGTCGACGTCGGCTTCAACCGCAAGAACCTGCTCATCGTCCCCATCCAGCTCCCCGATACGCGCTACGCCACCAGCGAGCAGGCCACGACCTTTTTCGAAAACGCCGTCGCCCGGCTCCGGGCCCTGCCTTCGGTCGAGTCCGTCGCCGCCAGCACCAATGCGCCTTTCGTCAACGGCTCCGGCATGCCGCTCGTGGTCGAGGGCAAGACCTACACCGAGCTGCGCCAGCTGAAGGATCTCCAGCTTTCCATGGTCACCGAGGACTACTTCCGCGCCCAGGGCCTTCGGCTGCTCCGCGGCCGGCTGCTCGACCGCACCGACCAGGCCGGGTCGCAGCCGGTCATCGTCCTGAACGAGGCGGCGGTGAAGAAATTTCTGCCCGAGGGCGATCCGCTCGGCAAACAGGTCATGCTCGGGGCGCCGGACAATCTCATCAAGCCCGGCATGCTGCCGCCCGGCCTCGACCATTTCAACTGGGCCACCGTGGTCGGCGTCGTGGCGAGCGCGCGCCATTTCGGCCTGCAGGGCGAGGCGCCGGCGGCGTGCTACATCCCGGTGCGCCAGAGTTGGAATTATCCGCAGATGCGGCGCGCGATGTTCCTGCTGGTCCGCACGCGCGGCGAGCCCCTCGACTCCGTGCCGAACCTCCGCGCCCTGCTCCGCGTGCTCGATCCCAACCTGCCGGTGGAGCGCATCTCCACGATGGAGTCGATCATCGGCGATTCCCTGCAGTCGAACCGCTTCAACACCGTGCTGCTCGGCCTGTTCGCTGCCATCGCCCTCGTGCTCGCCGCCGTCGGCATCTACGGCGTGGTCGCCTGGAACGTCGTCCAACGCACCCGCGAGATCGGCATCCGCTCCGCCCTCGGCGCGACCCGGCGCGATGTCCTGCGCCTGGTCGTCGGCCAGGCCATGCGCGTCGTCGGGCTCGGCGTGCTGCTCGGCCTCGGCGCGTCGCTGGCCGTCACCCGCTTGATCCAGGGTCTGCTGTTCGAAACCAGTGCCTTCGACTTCTGGACCTTCGCCGGCGTCTCCGGCCTGCTGGCCGTCGTGGCCCTCGTGGCCTGCTGGCTGCCCGCCCGCCGCGCCACCCGGGTCGATCCGATGGTCGCCCTGCGGGCCGACTGATTACCTTCCGTCCCGCAACCTGGTCGTCCCATGATCGCCGATCTCCGCCACGCCTGCCGCTCGCTGCTGAAGGCCCCCGGCTTCACGCTGGTCGCGGTGGCGACCCTCGCCGTGGCCATCGGTGCCTGCACGACGATATTCTCGATGGTCAATGGCGTGCTGCTCCGCCCCTTGGCGCTGCCCGAACCGGGAATGCTGGTTTCCGTCCGTGAATCCATTCCGGCCTACAGTCCCGATTCGATGCCCGTCAATGCGTATCACTATGTCACCTGGCGGGCCCGGGCCGGCTCCTTTGCGGACCTGACGCTGCTCGCCCCTTCGACCATCTCGCTGACCGGGACCGGCGAGCCGCAGCGGCTGAGTGTCGTCTACGCCACCGGCAGCGTCTTTTCGACCCTGGGGGTCGCACCGGCGCTCGGCCGCGGCTTCCAGCCCGAGGAGGAAAATGCCGGCCACAACCAGGTGGTGGTTCTTTCCGACGGCTTCTGGCGGCGCCAATTCCAGGCGGATCCCGCCGTCATCGGGCGGACCATCATGCTCGATCAGGCGCCCCACGTCGTCGTCGGCGTCCTGCCCGCGGGCTTTCACTTCCCGGACCTCAAGCCTCTCGGCTGGACTCCGGCGGGGTTTGAAAGCCCGGATCTCTTCAAACCGAAGGTCTTCCCGGCCGACGAGTTGGCGGAGAGATTTGGCCGCCACAACTACACGGTGATCGCCCGGCTGAGGACGGGCGTCCCGCCCGCGGCCGCGCAGCAGGAACTCAACGGCATCGCCAAGGCCATCGCCCATGATGCGGGCGTTGACCTCGAGCTGCGCGCGGCGGTCACGCCCCTGCAGCAAATGATCGTGCGCGACAGCCGGCGCAGCCTGTTGGTGCTGTTCACCTCGGTGGCGGCCGTCCTGCTGATCGCCTGCGTGAACCTCGCGAGCCTGTTGCTCGCCCGGATGGAGCACCGCCGGTCCGAGGCGGCCCTTCGCCTCGCCCTCGGGGCCAGCCGGCTGCAGGTGCTGCGCCTCGCCCTCCTCGAGCCCCTGATCATTGCGGCTCTGGGCGGACTGGCCGGCCTGCTCATCGCCGCTAATTTGATCGACCTGCTTCCGCAGGTCGCGCCCGCCGGCCTGCCCCGCCTCGAGGAGGTGCGGCTCGATGGCAATGTATTCGGTTTCGCCCTGCTGCTGACCGCGGCGAGCGGCCTTCTGACGGGATTCGTGCCGGCTTGGCAGCTTTCCCGCTACGCTCCGGGCAGCATGCTCGCCGCCGGCGGACGCACACTCGCCGGTTCCGGTCGCACCGGGCGCAGCCACCGGCTGCTGCTGACCGCGCAGATTGCGCTCAGTGTCCTGCTGCTCGCGGCCGCCGGCCTGCTCAGCCGCAGCCTGCTGCGGCTCGCCGTGGCCGAGCAGGGCTACCGTCTCCCGGGCGCACTCGTCGCGGACATCACGGCGCCCCTCGGCAAATACCGGACCGACGAGCAGCGTGTCGCCTTCTACGATTTGCTGCTGGAACGCCTGGCCGCCGCGCCCGGCGTCTCCGCCGCCGCCATTTCCACCCTGCTGCCGCTGCAGGGCGAGACGTGGGTCGACAAGGTCTTCGTGCCGGGCGACGGCCGCTCGGTCGAGGCCCGGCCCAGCACCAACACTCGTTTCATCAGCCCGGATTATTTCGCGGCGATCGGTCTTCGCCTGCAGGCCGGCCGCACCTTCAACGCCGCGGACCGCTCCCACAAGGCGGTGATCATCTCGCGCAAGCTGGCCGACGTCCTCTGGCCTGGGCAGGACCCGGTCGGACGGAAGCTCATCCGTGGCGAGGATGAGGCCCTCGAGGTCATCGGCGTCGTTACCGATGTGCGCACGGGGCCCGGGGAAAATCCGGTGCCAACCCTCTACCGGCAGTTCACCGAATGGCCGCCCCGCAACTGCTACCTGGTGGTCAGCTCCCGCCTCGATGCCGCGGCCGCCATCCCGGCGCTCCGGGCCGCCGTCCGCGCCATCGATCCCGATGTGCCGCTCGTTTCGATCCGCACCCTGGCCGGCATCGCCCGCGGAGCCGTCGCCCCGCAGCGGTTCCAGACGGCCCTGGCGGTCGCATTCGCGCTCACGGCGGCGCTGCTGACTGCACTTGGACTGTTCGGTGTGACCGCCTATTCCGTCGCCTGCCGCCAGCGGGAATTCGGCGTGCGCCTGGCCCTCGGGGCCTCCCCCGACATGCTGCCCGTGCAGGTTATCCGGCAGTATCTGGCTCCCCTTCTGGTCGGACTCGGCGCCGGATTCGCGCTGCTTCTTGCGAGCGGCCCTCTGATCGGCGGGCTGCTTTTCGAAACGAATGCAAACGACCCCGGGGTGCTGGGTGCCGTCGCCCTGCTGGTGGCGACGGTCGCCCTGTTGTCCTCCGCTATCCCCGCCCGCCGCGCCGCCCGGGTCGACCCGATGGTCGCCCTGCGCGCGGAATAACCCCCTTCTCCCGCGTGCTCTCCGACCTCCGCTTCGCCCTTCGCTCGCTCGCCAAGTCGCCCGGCTTCGCCGCGGTCACCATTCTCTCCCTCGCGCTGGGCATCGGCGCCAACACCGCGATCTTCAGCCTGGTCAACGAGGTCCTGCTCAAGGCGCTGCCGGTCCGCGATCCGGAACAGCTCGTCCTCTTCAACTGGTCGGCGCCTCCCGAGGTCACGCCGCAATCCATCAACGGCTGGACCCAGCGCGACCCGGCCACGCGGGAAACGACCTGCACCTCGTTTTCGCTCGCCACGTTCGCGGCGTTCCGTGCGGGCGCCACGACCCTTTCCGATGTCTTCGCCTTTTCGCCGCTCGACCAGGTGAACGTCATCATCGGCGGCCAGGCCCAGATGGTCCGCGACGCCCAGGTGGTCTCGGGCAATTATTACGCCGCCGTCGGCGTGCCGATGGCGGCCGGCCGCGCGCTCACGCCGGCCGACGACCAGCCTGCCGCGATGCCGGTCGCGGTGATTTCATACCGGTTCTGGCAGCGGAATTTCGCCGGCAGCGCCGCCGCCCTCAGTCAGGTCATCACCGTCAACCATGTGCCGGTGACGATCGTGGGCGTCACGGCGCCCCAGTTCACCGGCACCGGCCAGGCCGGCGAGGTGCAGGACCTTACGCTGCCGCTCGCGCTCTACGGGCAAATCGCCCCCGATGACACCGACGCGCTGCAGCCGTGGTCCTTTTGGGTCCGCCTCATGGGCCGCCTGAAACCCGGCGCGACCGTGGAGCGGACGCAGGCCAGCCTCGCCCCGCTCTTCAACGCCAGCATCAAGGACGCGCTCGATGCTCATGCCTCCCCCGACGCGGTCCACCTCCACGCGCACTCGGGCGCGCAAGGCCTGGTCGAGGCCCGCCGCGACTATGCGCAGTCGCTCACGGTCCTCCTGGTGCTGGTCGGCCTCGTGCTGCTGGTCGCCTGCGCCAACGTCGCCAATCTCCTCCTCGCCCGCGGCGCCGCCCGCCGCCGGGAAATCGCCGTGCGCCTCGCGCTCGGCGCCGGCCGGCCCCGCCTCCTCCGCCAGTTGCTCACCGAAAGCGTGCTGCTGGCCCTGCTCGGCGCGGCGGTCGGGCTGCTGCTCGCCATCTGGAGCCGCGACGCACTGCTGGCCCTGCAACCGCTGGGCACCGAGGGCCTGAACCTCGAGATGACCATCGACTGGCGCGTGCTGGGTTTCACCACGGCGGTCGCGGTCGGCACCGGCCTCCTCTTCGGGCTCGCGCCGGCGTGGCGCGCGACCCGGTTGAACCCCGCCGGCGAATTCCAGGGCGGCATGCGCACCCTCGGCGGCGCCCGGTCCCGGCTCGCGAAGTCCCTCATGGTCGTCCAGGTCGCCCTGTCGCTCGTGCTCCTCATCGGCGCGGGCCTTTTCACCCGCACGCTGCGCAACCTCCAGCACGTCAACCCCGGCTTCAATCCGTCCGGGCTCCTGCTTTTCCGCGTCGACGCGATGTCCGCCGGGCACACCCGCGAGGAGCTGCCGGCCCTCTACGGCCGCCTTGCGGACCGTCTCGCCACGCTGCCGGGCGTGGAGCGCGTCACCTTCTCGCAGGTCCCTCTGCTGGCGCACAGCAGCTGGACCAGCAGTGTGACGCTGCAGGACCGTCCTCAGCCCGAGGGCAACGATGCCAACGTGGTGATGAACGGCGTCGACCCGGCGTTCTTCGCCACCTATCAGCTGCCGCTGCGGCTCGGCCGCGGCTTCACGGCCGGAGACGCCGGCTCCTCGCCGCGCGTCGCCGTCGTCAACGAGGCCTTCGCCCGCAAGTTCTACGGCGCCCGGCCGGCCCTCGGCCATTTCATCGGTTTCGGCGGCGCCAAAAACGGGACCGACATCGAGATCGTCGGTGTGGTGGCCGACGCCAAATATGTCACGCTGGAGGAACAGCCGCGCCCCACCGCGTTCTTCCCCTTCGGCCAGATCCGCAACGCGCGCTTGGCCAACTTCGCGCTCCGGGTCGTGGGCGACCCGCTCGCCCTCGGTGCCGCCGTGCGCGGCGTCCTCCGCGAGGTCGACCCCGCCCTCCCGCTCGACAACCTGCGCACCCAGGAAGCCCAGATCGCCAGCCTTCTCACCGGTGAGCGGCTCTTCGCCCGCCTGTCCGCCTTCTTCGGCCTGCTCGCCACGGCCCTCGCCGCCGTCGGCCTCTACGGCCTGATGTCCTATTCGGTGCTGCAGCGCACCGGCGAACTCGGCCTGCGCATGGCGCTGGGCGCTCCGCCCGCCGGGTTGTTGCGCATGATCGTGCTCGAAACGCTGGCGCTGGTCGCCTCCGGCAGCGCCCTCGGCGCCCTGGGGGCATGGGCCCTGTCGCGTCTGGTGCGCTCGCTGCTCTACGGCCTTACGCCCACCGACGCGGCAACCTACGCGGGAACGATTTTCCTTCTGCTCGTGATCGGGTTCCTCGCCGCCTGGCTCCCCGCCCGCCGCGCCGCCCGCATCGACCCGATGGTCGCCCTGCGCAGCGAATAGGCGGGCCTTGCCACTCCACTCCCGGCCTTCCCGACCCGCTTGCAACCATGATCTCCGACCTCCGCCACGCGTTCCGCTCCCTCGCCAAGTCGCCGGGTTTCACGGTCGTCGCCCTCCTCACGCTTGCCCTTGGCATCGGCGTGAACACCGCGATGTTCAGTCTCGTCAACACGCTGCTGTTCAAGGCCGCCCCCTATCCCGAGCCGGACCGGCTTGTCCGCGTCTTCCGCACCTCGCCGCAGTCGCAAACCTGGCCCCACTCGCCCGCGGAACTCGCCGATCTGCGCACCCAGGCCACCTCCTTTGACCGGTTTTCCGCCTTTGACTGGACCAACCTGAGTCTCGCCGAGTCCGGTCAACCCGCCGAACGCATCCCCGGACTTTCCATCGGCCTCGATTTCTTCGCCACCCTGGGGGTCCGGCCCGCCCTGGGCCGCACCTTCACCGCGGAGGAACTGGTGCCCGGCCATGAGCCGGTCGTCGTGCTCAGCCACTCCCTGTGGCAGCGGCGCTTCGGGGGCGATCCGGAAGTAGTCGGCCGCAGGCTGCGCATTGACGGGGAAACCGCCACCGTCGTCGGCGTCATGCCCGACGGCGTGGACTATCCGCTCCTCTGGGGCCGGGTCGACGCCTGGCGTCCGCTTGCGCTCACCCCGGAGCAGCTCGCAAACCGCGGCGCCCACTGGCTCAATGCCATCGGGCGGCTCAAGCCCGGGGTTTCCCTGACGCAGGCCGGCGCCGAACTCTCCGCCATCGCCGCCCGGTGGGCCAAGGACTTTCCCGACACCAACAGCTCGACCGGGCTCCGTCCGGTCATCCTGCACAAGTCCACCATGGATGACACCGGCCGGTCCCTCTCCATGCTCGTGCTCGGGCTGGCCGGTTTCGTCCTGCTGATCGCCTGCGCCAATCTCGCCAACCTGCAGCTCGCCCGGACCTCCGGCCGCGCCCGCGACTACGCCATCCGCGCCGCGTTGGGCGCCTCGCGCCTCCGGCTCATGCGCGAACTGCTCGTCGAGAGCCTGCTGCTCTCGTTGTCCGGTGGCGTGCTCGGTTTTCTTGTCTCCACCTGGGTCACCGATGCACTCGCCCGGCGCATCCTCATCGGGGAGAGCCCGGGACTCGCCATCTCCGTCGACCTCCCGGTGCTGTTTTTCACCCTGGGAGCTTCACTGGCCACCGGGCTGCTCTTCGGTCTCCTGCCGGCCTGGCAGGCCTCGCGCATCGATGTCAGCTCATCGCTGAAGGCGCAGTCGCGCGGATCCACCGGGGATCGGGCACAGCACCGCCTGCGGAACAGCCTGATCGTGGCGGAGGTGGCCCTGGCCCTGACGCTGCTCTGCGGCGCCGGGTTCTTCGTGCGCGGCCTGCAACGGTTCGCCGTGAGCGACCTCGGCTGGAACCGCGACCACGTCATCACGGCCACCCTCAGCCTGCCCGCACTGGGGTATGGCACCGATGACCAGCGCCGCGCATTCTATACCCGCGCCCTAACGAGCCTGTCCGCCCTGCCCGGCGTCGAGCAGGCCTCGCTGTCCTCTTCGCTGCCGATCTGGAGCTACAACAGTTCGCGCGATGTCGTTCCCGCAGGCCGCGCCTTGCCGCCGAAGGAACTCACGCCGCTGGCAAATTATATCAGTGTCAGTCCCGGATTCTTCTCCGTCCTCAAAATCCAGCTGGTCCAGGGCCGGCTTTTCCCGGACAACCTCGCCCCCGGGGGCCCGCGCGTCGCCGTGGTCAACGAAACGCTCGCCCGCCAATTCTGGCCGGGGGAGAACCCCATCGGCAAACGCCTCGGCAGCTCGGATCCCGGCAACCAGGAATGGGACGAGGTCATCGGCGTGGTCCGCGACGTCGGCTTCGCCGGCAATCTGGCCCGGCCCGAGACGCTGTTGCAGGTCTACCGCCCGCTCGCGCAGGAACCTTGGAGCTATCTTTCGGTCGCCCTGCGCACCACCGCCGCACCGGAGAGCCTCGCGACCGGCCTGAGACTGGCGATTGCTGGGCTCGATCCCGATCTGCCGGCCTACAACATCCGTTCCGTCGATCAATCGGTTGATCGCTTCGTGCGAAATTTCCAGATCACCAACCAGCTGCTGACCGGCTTCGCCTTTCTGGGGCTGCTGCTGGCCGCGATCGGCCTCTATGGCGTGATCGCCGGCCTCGTCGTGCAACGGACCGCGGAATTCGGCATCCGTTTCGCCCTCGGCGCCCAAACGCGCGATGTCCTGTGGCTGGTGCTGGGCAAGGGGCTCCGGCTGGCCGGCCTCGGCGCGGCGCTGGGCGTCGTCGGCAGCTTCGCCCTGATGGGGCTCCTTGCCTCCATCGTTCCCGGCCTGCCCGGCCAGGATTGGCTGGTGCTGAGCTGCACGGTCATCCTGCTGCTTGGCGTCACCTCGGCCGCCTGTCTCCTGCCCGCCCGCCGCGCCGCCAAGGTCGATCCCATGATTGCGCTGCGCGCGGAATGATTTTCTCCAGCTGATCGCGCGAACCACCCTTTCCGCCATGCCCAACCTCCGGTTCGCCTTCCGCTCCCTGCTTAAGACCCCCGGCTTTGCGCTCGTCGCCGTGCTCACCCTTGCGCTCGGCATCGGGGCGAACACCGCGATTTTCTCGGTCGTGCACGCCATCTTGCTGCGCCCTCCGGGTTATCCCGAGCCGGACCGGATCATGGTGCTGATGGAAATGCGGCTGCCCCAATTCCCCGTCTATCCGGTTTCCGGAGCCAATTTCCTCGACTGGCAGGCCAACCTCAAATCCTTCGCGAAGCTCGGCGGCACGAAGAATATTTTTCTCAACTACTCGGATGGAACCCAGCCTCAGCGCCTGAATGCCCAGCGGGCCACGCGGAGTTACTTCGAGGTCTTCGCAACGCCACCGCTCCGTGGCCGGCTCTTCACCGCGGAAGAGGACGAGAAAGGCGGCAATGTCGCCGTGCTCAGCTATGCCCTGTGGCAAAGTTTGCTCGGCGGCGACCCCAACGCCCTGGGCCGTTTGCTCCAGCTGAATGGCGCGGCCTACACCGTCGTGGGCATCATGCCCCCGGATTTCCAGAGGGGCAACGGGGTCCAACTCTGGGTGCCCATGGCCTTTACCGACTCCGAGCGGTCAAACGAGCAGCGCGGCGTTCACTTCCTGGAGGTCTTCGGCCGGTTGAAGCCCAACGTCACCCCCGCCCAGGCTTTGGGCGAACTCGAAGTCTTGATGCACGGGCTCCAACTGCAGTATCCCGACAGTAACAAGAGTTGCACCGCCAATCTCCTCCCGCTCGCGGAACAATACAGTCAGGACGTCGGACGCGTGCTCCATGTTCTCCTCGGCACCGTCGCCTGCGTGCTGCTCATCGCGTGTCTTAACGTGGCGAATCTGCTGCTCGCCCGCGGCGCGGCGCGCCGCCAGGAGCTCGCGGTCCGCGCGGCCCTGGGAGCCAGCCGCGCCCGGCTCGTCGGCCAGATGCTGACCGAGAGCCTGCTGCTCTCGCTCGCGGGCGGCGGTCTCGGCATCGCCCTGGCTTACGGGTTGCTCAAGGCTCTCGTCCATCTCATCCCCGCGAATCTTCCGCAGGCCCACCTGATCGCGCTCAATGGTCCGGTGCTCGGCTTTTCGGTCGCCTTGAGTTTGCTCACCGGCCTCGTCTTCGGACTGCTCCCGGCCTGGCGCGTCACCCGCGTCGACTTGGTGCAACTCACCAAGGACGGCGCGCGCGGCAACACCGGCGGCGGGGCGCGCTCCCGCTTGCAGGCCGCGCTGGTCGCCTTCGAGGTGGCCGCGTCGCTCGTGCTGCTCGTCGGCGCCACGTTGCTCGGCCGCAGTTTTGCGCGCCTCCAGGAGGTCGACAAAGGCTTCCAGTCCGAGCACGCGCTGATGTTCAATGTCACGCTGCCCCTCCGCAAATACGGCAAGCCGGAGCAGCAGATCGCCTTTGCCCGCGACTTCCTCGGGCGCCTCGCCACGCTCCCCGGCGTCACGTCGACCGGCGTCACCCATCGCATGCCGTTGGTGCGCGACGCCGTGCTTCGCCTGATCGTCCAAGGCCGGCCGCCGGTGGCCCTCGGAGACCTGCCCAACACCAATTACTACGCGGTCACGCCCGATTATCTCCGCGCCATGGGCATCCCGCTCCTGCGCGGACGCCAGCTCACCGAGCGCGACAACGAAACGGCCCCGCGCGTCGCGCTGATCAACGAAACCTTTGCACGAAACTTTTTCCCCGGCGAAGATCCCATCGGTCAGCGCATCCAGATCACCAACGGCAACGAAGACTGGCGCGAAGTCGTGGGGATTGTCCGCGACGTGAAATCGCGGGGCATCGACCACGAGGTCATTCCGCAATCCTACGAGCCTTACTACCAGCAGCCCGACAACACCCTCTGGGTCGTGCTGCGCTTCCAAGGCGATCCCGCCGCGCTGCCGGCCGCCGTCCGGCAGAAACTCGCGGAGATCGACCGCGACCAACCCATCGCCCAGATGCGGCTGGTGGATGAAGTCGTGGCGGACTTGTTCGCGCGCCCGCGGTTCGCCATGACGCTCGTGAGCGGCTTCTCCTTGATCGCCCTGCTGATCGCCTCCGTCGGCATCTACGGCATGATGTCCTATCGCGTCGTCCAGCAAACCCGCGAGATGGGCATCCGTCTTGCGCTGGGAGCCACTCCGTCCGCGGTGCTTTCCAAGGTGCTCTCGGAGGGCATGATCATCATCGGGTCCGGGCTTCTCGCCGGTGCCGCCGCGAGCCTTGCTCTCGCCCAAGTGATACAGTCCCTTCTCTTCCAAACCGATCCCCGCGATCCCACGGCGCTTGTCGCCGTCTCCGTCCTCCTGGCGCTCGTCGGACTTCTCGCCTGCTGGCTCCCCGCCCGCCGCGCCGCCAAGGTCGATCCCATGATTGCGCTGCGCGCGGAATGATCTTCACACCCTGATATCACGGACGAACCCCCACCCACCACCCGTCCCATGCAAGACCTCAAGTATGCCTGCCGCACCCTCCTCAAGTCGCCCGGGTTCACCCTGGTCGCCATCCTGACCATCGCCGTCGCCATCGGCGCGAACACCGCGCTCTTCAGCATCTTCAACCAGCTGGTGCTCCATCCGCTCGACCTGCCCGACGCCGGCCGCATCGTCCGCCTCTGGACCAACAACACCGCGCGCAACGTCGTCGGCCCGGTCATGTCGGTGCCGAAGTTCGAGATGTTCCGGGACACGCAGACCTCGTTCAGCTCGATCGACGCCTATTCGTTCAACTCGGCGGTCCTGACCCGCGACGGCGCCGAACCCGAGCAGCTGACCTCGCTCGACGTCACCGCCAGCTTCATCCCCACGCTCGGCCTGCGGCTGGCGCGCGGGCGGAATTTCACCAAGGAGGAGGACGCCCGCAACGGCCCGCCGGTCTGCCTGCTCGCCTATGACATCTGGAAGACCCGCTTCGGCCAGCGCGAAACCCTCGTGGGTGAGACGATCATGCTCAACGGGATCGCGACGACCGTGGTCGGCATCCTGCCCGAAAAACTGCCGGCCCCCGTCTCGTTCGTGCAGATGCTGTCCCCCTGGCCGTTCAACCCGCCGGGCCTGACCGACGCCCAACTCCAGGGCGGCGCGGGCTTCCTCCAGGTCACCGCCCGCCTGAAGCCCGACGTGAGTTTCGCGCAGGCCGACGCCGAGATTCGCACCATCGCGCGGCGCTACTCCCAGGTCAACGCGGGCCGGCTCGACGCCGGCAACGACAACGAGCTTCGCACCTGGGTCGAGGAGACGGTCGGCCCGGTGCGCCCCACCTTCGTCATGCTTCTCACCGCCGTCGGCTTCGTGCTGCTCATCGCGTGCGCCAACGTCTCCAGCCTCTTCCTCGGCCGCCTCTCCGCCCGGCACAAGGAGATCGCCGTGCGCCTGTCCATGGGGGCGACGCGCCGCCAGCTGATCCGCCAGTTCCTCACCGAGACCGCCGTCTTCTGCGCCCTCGCCACCGGACTCGGCATCCTGCTGGCCATCTGGTCGCTCACGTCCATCCAGCAGCTGCTCGACGGCCAGCTGCCGCCCAACACCGTCTTCACGCTCGACCCGCTCACGCTCGGTTTCACCGTCGCGCTGTCGGTCCTGTCCTCGCTGATGATCGGTTTCGTGCCGGCGCTGTCGGCCTCGCGGGTCAATCTCGCCGAGGTGCTCAAGGACTCCGCCCGCGGCGCCCCGGGCGGCACGCGGGGCTCGCGTTTCCGTGGCTTCCTCATCGTCGCCGAGGTCACGCTGTCCGTCGTGCTGCTCATCGGCTCGGGCCTGCTCCTTGCCAGCTTCATCAGGCTGCAGTCCACGCCGCCGGGCTTCAGCGCCCGCGGCGTCGCGAGCGCCTTCATCAACCTCCCCGCCCAGCGCTTTCCGACCAAGGGCCAGCAGGCGGATTTCTACTATCAGGTGCTCGACCAGCTGAAGGCGAACCCGCAGGTGAAAACCGCGGCCGTCACCCTCAGCCTGCCGATCTCCGGTTTCGGGCCCCGCGGGGTCTACGCGGTCGAGGGCCGGCCCATCCCGCCGACCTCCGAGCGGCCCATCGCGTCGATCAACTTCATCAGCGAGGACTATTTCGCGATGCTCCAGATCCCACTGCAGTCCGGCCGGCTCTTCGCGACGACCGACCTCGAGAAATCCCCCGGCGTGGTCATCATCAACGCCTCGTTCGCCAAGCGTCTCTTCCCGGACAAGGAGACCGCCGTCGGCCAGGTCCTGCTGCGCGGCCAGAAGGCCGACATCAAGCTCGAGATCGTCGGCGTCGTCGGCGACGTCAAGGCCGCGGGCCTCAACACACCGCCGCCCGACACCATGTATCTCCCCCTGCGCCAGTGGGGCGGCATAGGCCTGGCGCTGGCCGCCTCGACCAACGGCGACCCCGCCGCCCTGCAGGCCGCGCTCCGTTCCGCCGTCGCCGCCGTCGACAAGACGCAGGCCATCGCCTTCTTCACGACCATGGATCGCGCGCTGCAGCAGTCCCTCGGCAACCAGCGCATCTCCGCCTGGCTGACGGGCGTGTTCGCCGGCGTGGCCCTGCTGCTCTCCGCCGTGGGGCTCTACAGCGTCCTCGCCTACGCCGTCACGCAGCGCACCAGCGAGATCGGGATCCGCATGGCGCTGGGCGCCGACAAGGGCCAGGTTGTTTCCCTGATCCTCTCGCAAGGCATGCGGCTCGTCGGGCTCGGGCTTTTGCTGGGACTCGGGATCTCCGCCGCCGGTTCGCGCCTGCTCAGCTCCCTGCTCTACGAGGTCGGCCCGCTGAATCCGCTGGTCTTCGGCGGCGTCACCCTGCTGTTCGCCGTTGTCGCCGTATTCGCCTGCCTGTTGCCGTCCCTGCGCGCCGCACGGATCGACCCGCTGGTGGCGCTGCGCACGGATTAGACCGCCGATCCGACCGGCTTGCCACGGGAGGAAGGGAACCTAGGGTCCCCGGACGACTCTCACCTGCATGCGAAATACCTGCACCCTGACCTGCTTCCTCCTGCTGACTTCCTTCGCGCTCGCAGCGGTCGACCCGGTGGCCTTCAAGGCCGCCGTCGAGTTCTACAGCCAGCACAAGCCAGCCGAGGCGCAGCAGGCCTTCGAGGCGCTGGCGGCGTCCAACCCTGACAACGCCGACGTCCAATTCTATCTCGGCCGCCTCGCCCTCCAACGCAACGACCACGAGAAGGCCGTGGTCTATCTCGAGCAAGCCGTCGCCCTCTCGCCCAACGACGCCCGCATGCAGCTGAAACTCGGGGACGCCTACGGGATCTCCGCGCAGAAGGCGGGCCTGTTTTCGCAGATGGGCCTGGCGAGGAAGTGCAAGGCCGCCTACGAGCGCGCCGTGGAACTCGATCCTTCCAACATCGAGGCGCGCTTCAGCCTGATGGGTTATTATCAGCAGGCGCCGGCGATCGTCGGCGGCGGGACCGACAAGGCGATGGTCCAGGCGCTCGAAATCAAGAAGCTCGATCCGGCGCGGGGTCGCATGGCAATCGCCGGCGTCTACGTGGCCGACAAGAAATTTGACGAGGCCTTCGCCGAGTTCGACTCCGCGCTGAAGGACAAACCCGATGACTACGCTGCCTTGTTCCAGACGGGCCGGCTCGCCGCCCTTTCCGGCCAGCGCCTCGACCGCGGCCTGGAAGCCCTGCGCCGGTGCCTCACCATGACGCCGCCGGAAGGCCAGCCGCCGTTGGCCGCCGCCCATTGGCGCATCGGGAACATTCTTGAGAAAAAAGGCGACCTGCCCGGCGCCCGCGCGGCCTACGAGGCGTCGCTCCAGGCCGACCCGAAGTTCACTTACGCGATCGAGTCGCTCAAGAAACTGAATTAAGGTAGAAGTGTGTCCGGTGGAGGGCCGATCTCCAGATCGGCCGCCGTCCGCCGGGAGACGGGCCCTCCACCACAAGCCGCTTGCGGCGCGCCGAGCCGCGCGCAACCTCTCGCGAATGCCGTTCGCCCGCTACCACGTCGCCGCCCCGCCCGCCGGGCTTCCGCTCGTGCTGTTCGACGGCGAATGTCGTTTCTGCCAACACTGGGCCGGGCAGTGGCGCACCCACTTCGCGGGCCGGCTGGAGGTGGTCGCGTCGCAGGAGGCGCGCGAGCGTTTCCCCGAGATCCCCGTGGCGGCCTACGCCGAGGCCCTGCAGTTGGTGGAGCCGGATGGCGCCGTTTATTCGGGTGCCTGCGCCGTCCTCCGGGCCCGGGCCCACGGCCGCGGGCGCCGCGGACTGCTGCTGCCGATCTACGAGAACCTGCCCGGCGGAGCGGCCCTGCTCGAATTTGCCTACCGGATAGTGGCTCGCAATCGCCAGCTATTCTCTATGCTCATCCGCTGATGACCGCCCCCACCCAGACGCCCAAGGATGATTTTCTCGCGCAGCTCGCCGCCTCCGTGCACGACGGCAGCTTCGTGAAGCTCACCCTCGGCAAGGCGCGGAGTGCGGATGCCTCCCTGCGCAACCTGATGGTGCGCCCGGTCACCTTGCGCGGATCCCCCCATTTCTCCTTCGTCTGGCGGCACGAGACGCAGGACATCACGAAAAACCACGCGGTGGAAGAGGCCCTCCGGCTTCTCGCGCCGCTGGTCGGAACCGATTTCTACAGCGCCCATCTCTTCACGACCACCCGGCTCGCCCAGCTCGAGTTCAACAAGAAGGGCGAGCCCCGGCTCACCTACGGGCCCGCGGAAAAAGCCCCCGCGGAGACCGGCCACGACCGGCAGAAGCAGCGCCTGCTCACCGACTCGAGCCAGCCCTGGTTGCACGCGCTCGGGGTGACGACCGTGCACGGCACTGTCCGCGAGGGCATGGCCGACAAGCACCGGCAGATCCACAAGTTCACGGAAATTCTCAGCCATCTCGCGGCCGGGGCGGCGCTGCCGACACACCGGCCGGTGGAGATCGCCGACATGGGTTGCGGCAAGGGCTACCTCACCTTCGCCACGCACGACTATTTCAACCTGGTGGCCAATCGCCCGGCGAACGTCCGCGGGATAGAGTTCCGCCCGGAACTCGTGGAACTCTGCAACCGTGTGGCCAAGGAAACCGGCCGCACCCGGCTCAGCTTCGCCCCGGGCACGATCGAGTCCGCGGCCTTCCCGTCGCTCGACGTGCTCATCGCCCTCCACGCGTGCGATACGGCGACGGACGACGCCCTCGCGAAGGGTGTGCAGGCCGGCGCCGCGCTGCTCGTCGTCGCCCCGTGCTGCCAGAAGGAACTGCGCGCCCAGCTGACGGCCGCGCCGGTGCTGGCCCCGGCGCTCCGCCACGGCATCTTCCAGGAGCGCCAGGCGGAGTTTGCCACGGATGCCCTGCGCGCGCTGCTTCTTGAGTGGGCGGGCTACGACACGAAGGTCTTCGAGTTCATCTCCACCGAACACACCGCGAAGAACATCATGATCGCCGCCACGAAGCACCACCGCCCCGCGCGCACCGAGGAGGCCGCGCGGCAGGTCCGCGAGTTCGCCGCGTTCTACGGCGTGAAGGCGCAGGCTCTGGCCCGGCAGCTGGGGTTCCTGATCTCATGAGGCGCGGACTGGTCATCCCGGCCGTGGCCGCCCTGCTCGTCGCTAAGGGTGCCGCGTTGCTTTGTGTCCGGATCGGCGCCGTCGAGCCGCTGCGTCCGGTCCTTTTGCTGCCACCCGTCCTGTATTTCGCCGCCGCAACATGGCTGTGGTGGCAACCCCATGTCACGCGCTGGGCCCTCGGCGCATTTTTTCTTTACGCCGCAATCCGGGAAACCTCGGTGTTTCTACAAGGCACGACGTGGGATGTCGTTCGCCGCTCGTTCAGCCTGCCGGTAGCCGCGTGGTTCGCCTATGCCATGCTGCTTGGCCGCGGCGTGCCGAAAACCTCCGCCCGACGGTCGACGTCCTCATGAACTGGGAATCCCTCGACTGGGAGGTGCTCGACACCCTGCGCGAAAAATTCCTGAGCGGCGGCGCGGCGGCCGGTCCCTACTGGCACACGCTGACCGACCTCGAGTGCTACGACTTCACCTACGGCGAGCGCATCGGTTGGAAATGGGACGCTGTGCTGCAGGAGTTGAGACTGCGCGGCTGGACGCCTCCGGCCGGCGCCACGATCCTCGACTGGGGTTGCGGCAGCGGCATCGCCGGGAGGCGCGTCCTGGAGTTTTTCGGGGCGGCCGGCTTCTCCGGGCTCGTGCTGCACGACCACTCGTCGCTCGCGCTTGATTTCGCCGAGCATCGCGGGCGCCAGGCTTTCCCGCAGCTGCCCGTCGGACAGGCCGACACGCGTTTTCTGCGCGGGGACGAACCCATCGGCGTGCTCGTCATCAGCCACGTGCTCAATGAACTGAACGACCTCGCCCGCGCCGAGCTCGCCGACCTGCTGGCGCGCGCCCAGACCGTGCTCTGGGTCGAGCCGGGCACGCATGAGGTCAGCCGGCTGCTCGGCGGCTGGCGGGAAAAGCTCGTGCCGCGATTGCGCGCGATCGCCCCCTGCCCGCATCAGGCCGCCTGCGGCGCCCTCGCGGCCGGCAACGAGCGGCACTGGTGCCACTTCTTCGCGTCGCCACCGAACGGGGTGCAGGCCGACTCCGGCTGGGTGCGCTTCGGACAGCGGGCGGGCATCGACCTCCGCTCCTTGCCTTACAGTTTTCTGGTGCTGGATGGAAGGACTGCAGGTCGGGCTTTACGCCCGACTGCCTTGGATGCGGACAATGTCGGGGATAAACCCCGACCTACGGGGGAAACCCTCGCGCGCATCATCGGCGAGCCGCGACTCTACAAGGGCTACGCGAAAGTCTTCGCCTGCGCGGCCGACGGCGTGGCCGACCTGACGCTCCAGAAGCGCGACGCGCCCGCGGTGTTCAAGGCCCTCAAGCGCGCCGAGGGTCCGCTTGTCTACCACTGGACCCGCCACGGCGACCGCGTCTCGGACGTCACGCCCTGCTTCGGTGATTTTCCCGATAGCGGGACGGCTTAATTTCGTTTCCGAACAGGCCGGTGCGAAGGGACGGGCAGCGGCCGCGCTAAGTCGCTGAGATTCAGCTGGCCAAGTATTAAGCCATGCTGGCACACCGGATGCAAATAACCGCCAACCTTCCGCCGGACTCCGGATCATTTTCGGCATCCGCCAGCCTCCGAACCCCGGCCACCCTTTCCATGATCAATCTTCGCAGTGTTGAAAAAGTCTACCCGCTGAAAGGCGGCGTGTTCTATGCCCTCCGCAACATCAACCTCACGATCAACGAGGGCGAGTTCGTCTCGATCATGGGCAACTCGGGCTCGGGCAAATCCACGCTGCTCCACGTTCTCGGCCTGCACGACAGCGCCTGGGGCGGCGAATACACGCTGCGCGGCGAGGCCGTGCACAAGCTCGACAAGAAGAAGCGCTTCGAGCTGCAGAAAAAACACATCGGCTTTGTCTTCCAAAGTTACCACTTGCTCGACGACCTGACCGTCTACGAGAACCTTGAGATTCCCCTTTCCTACCGCGACATCGCGAAAAAGGAACGAGAGAGCATCGTCTGCGACGTGCTGGACAAGTTCGGCATCGTCGGGAAAAAGGACCTCTACCCGAGTCAGCTGTCCGGCGGCCAACAGCAGCTGGTCGGCGTGGCGCGCGCGCTCATCGCCAAGCCCTCGCTGCTGCTCGCCGACGAGCCGACCGGCAACCTTCACTCCGACCAGGGCCGCGAGATCATGCGGCTCTTCAAGAAGCTCAACGAGGAGGGCACGACGATCATCCAGGTCACCCACTCCGCGGAGAACGCGACCTACGGCTCGCGGGTCATCCGCCTGGGCGACGGCATGCTGCTGAGCTAGCCACCATCATTTTTTCCACGCTGATAACTGCGGGCCAAGCCTCACACTCTTCCCGCCCATGTTCCAAGACCTCCGTCTCGCGTTCCGTCTGCTGCTCAAGTCGCCTGGCTTCACCGCCGTGGCCGTGCTCACGCTCGGCCTCGGCATCGGCGCCAACACGGCGATTTTTTCGTTCATCAACACCTTCTTCTTCAAGTCGCTCCCCTTCGAGCGGCCGGACGAGCTGGTGAGCGTTTACACGATCGACGAGCGCAACCCGGGCTTCCTGCCGATCTCGGTGCTGAATTTCACCGACTACCGGCAGAACAACCAGGTCTTCACCGACATGGCCAGCTACGGGTTCGCCCCCGTCAGCATGATGATCGGCACCGAGCCCACGAGCGTGCAGGCCGAGTTGGTCACCGGGAACTACTTCGACCTGCTCGGGATGCGCGCCGGCCTTGGCCGCACCTTCCGGCCGGATGAATACCAGACGATCGGCTCCGCGCCGGTCATCGTGCTCAGCCACAGCTTCTGGGTCAGCCGGCTCGCCTCCGACCCGGGTGTCATCGGCCGCACCTACACCATCAACGGCCACGGCTTCACCGTCATCGGCGTCATGCCGCCGGGCTTCCGCGGGCTGAACACGTTCAACAACCCGGCGTTCTGGGTGCCGAGCTCGATGTATCAGTCGGTCTACACCGGCCAGCTGCTGGCGTTCTGGGATAATCGCCGCGCGATCATCTGGAACGCCTTCGCCCGGTTGAAGCCCGGCGTCTCGCTGCCGTCGGCCGAGGCCGGCCTGAAGCCGCTCGCCCTGAAGCTCGCGAAGGATTTTCCCGTCGCCAACACCGGCCGCTCGCTCCGGCTGCTGCCGCTCGCTCAGACGATGATCGGGCCGGGTTTCCGTGCGAACGTCGTCCAGGCGGGCGTGCTGCTGCTCTCCCTCTCCGGCCTCGTGCTGCTCATCGCCTGCGCCAACGTCGCCAACCTCCTCCTCGCCCGCGCCGCCGCGCGCCAGCGCGAGGTCGCCGTGCGCATCGCCATCGGCGCCGACCGCCGGCGCCTCATCCGCCAGTTTATCACCGAGAGCGTCCTGCTCTCGTTCCTCGGCGGCCTGGCGGGCATCGCGATCGCATTCTGGACGAAGAACATCCTCTGGTCGCTCCGACCGCCGTTTATGCCGGACGGCATCACCGTGTCGCTCGATCCCCTCGTGCTCGGTTTCGGCCTCGCCGTGTCGCTCGTCACCGGCCTGCTCTTCGGGCTCGCCCCGGCGTGGATCACCACCAAGCCCGAGCTTACCACCATGCTCAAGGAGGAGAGCAAGGGCTCGGCGCCGACACCACTTTACAGTTTCCGGAATTTCCTCGTCGCCGCCCAGATCGCCCTCTCGGTCGTCGCGCTTGTCATCGCCGGCCTCTTCATCCACAGCCTGCAGCACGCGCAGCAGGCCGACCCGGGCTGGAACATGGGCAACCTCGTCTCCTTCTCCGTCGACACCGGCGCGCAAGGCTACAACCAGGCCGCCGGGCTCGACTACTACCGCCGCGCCCTCGAGCGCGTGCAGGCCGTCCCCGGCGTCGTCTCCGCCAGCGTTGCCGGCGGCGAGCTGATGAATTTCACCGGCCAGCGCACCATGCGCCCACAGGGCAACAACGAGGACCTCCGCCAGCACGGCCGGCTCATGGGCTACCTGTCCGTCGACCCGGGCTACCTGCGCATGATCGGGATGCAGCTTGTCGCGGGCCGCCTGCTGGCCGACTCCGACGACGACAAGCACCCGCGGGTCGTCGTCATCAACGAGTTCCTCGCCAACCTCGCGTGGCCGAACGAGAATCCCATCGGCAAGACCGTCAAGTCCTACAACGACGAAAATCCCATCGAGGTGGTCGGCGTGGTGAAGACCGCGACCTACAACGCCATCGGCGAGGACCCGATCCCGTTCCTCTTCTTCCCGCTCCGGCAGGTCTATTCCAGCTTCGGCGTCATCAACGTCCGCACCCAGTCCGACCCGGTGGCACTCACGGCCACGTTGCGCAAGGAACTGCAGTCCCTCGACGCCAGCATGCCCTTCGGCAACGTCGCGACGATGGCCGAAACCATGCGGCAGAACCTGTGGGCCCCGCGCACCGGTGCCGCGCTGCTCGGCGCCTTCGGCCTACTTGCGCTGCTGCTCGCTTCCCTCGGCGTCTACGGCGTCATGTCCTACACGGTCAACCAGCGCGCCCGCGAGATCGGCATCCGCATGGCCATCGGCGCACAGGCGGGCGACGTCCTCGTGATGATCCTCAATCGCGGTCTGGTCATCGCCGTGGCGGGCCTCACTTTCGGCCTCGGCGCCGCGTTCTTTACCGCGCGCTATTTCCGGAATTTCCTCATCGGCGTCGACGCCGGCGACCCGCCCACCTATGCCGCGATCGCCGTCATCCTCGCCGCCGTGGCGCTGTTCGCCTGCTACCTGCCCGCGCGCCGTGCGACCAAGGTCGACCCGCTCATTGCGCTCCGCTCGGAATAATCCCGCCGTGCCCGCCCCGCTCACCCGCCGCCTGTTCCTCGCTTCCGCCGCGTCGCTCGCCGCCGGCAGCTCGCTGCGCGCCCTGATCTCCACCACCCAGTTGGTCGCGCAGACGGATACGCCGCCGCCGGTGCCGTCCCCCCAGCCGAGGGCCGCGCCCGTCAAACCGCCCGCCCTGCCGCTTGACCAGGTCCAGGCCGTGGTTGCCAGCGCCCATGGCAATTTGGAAAAGGTCATGGCTCTCGTCGATGAGACGCCCTTGCTCGCCAATGCCAGTTGGGACTGGGGTGGCGGCGACTTCGAGACCCCGCTGCAGGCGGCGGCCCACACGGGCCGGCACCAGATAGCCGCCTATCTCCTCGGCAAGAACGCCCGCCTCGACCTCTACGCCGCCGGCATGCTCGGCCAACTCGGCTACATCAAGGCCATCCTCGCGCTCAACCCGCACGCGCACGAGATCCCCGGGCCGCACGGCTTTACCCTCCTGCATTGCGCCAAGCAGGGCGGCGACGCCGCCAAGCCGGTCTATGACTGGCTGATCGCGCAGGGCGTGCCCGAGGTCTTCCAGCGTCCGCTACCGTTCATCTGGCCCGAGGGCACCGCGCCCGGCCAGGCCTGACGCTTTCTCCCTGTATGTTCTCCGACGTCCGGCTCGCGCTCCGCTCCCTCGCCAAGTCACCCGGTTTCACCGCCGCCGCCGTGCTCGTGCTCGCCCTCGGCATCGGGGTGAATACCGCGATTTTCTCCGTCATCGAGGCCGCCCTGCTGAGGCCGCTGCCCTTTCCCGAACCGGACCGGCTCATCCGGGTCTACGAGGCCTACGACCAAGCCGACACGCGCGCCAACACGCTCAACCTCTCGGAAACCACCCTGCGGCAGTGGCGCGAAAACGGCCGCGCCATCTTCTCCGGCCTTGGTGCGGCCACCGGCGCCAGCCTGACGTTGACGGACGCCAGCGGCGAGGCCCCGCGCGCCCTGCCAGCCGCGCGCGTCACGGCCGACTTCTTCACCGTGCTCGGCCTGGCCCCGGCACTCGGCCGCAATTTCGCCGCCGACGAGGACAAGCCGAACGCCGCCCGCGTGGTCCTCATCAGCCACGACCTGTGGCAGCGCCAGTTTGCCGGACGGGCCGACGCGCTCGGTCACACCCTCACGCTGGACGGTTCACCTTATACGGTCATCGGCGTGATGCCGCCTATTTACCGCCATCCCTACCGCGCGGACGTCTGGGTTCCGCTCGCCGCGGCCTTCGACCCGCAGGGCCCGCGCGGGCACTATCTTTACGGCGTCGCCCGACTGCAGCCCGGCGTGACACTGGCCGCCGCCGACGCCGCCATCCGCCGGATGTGCGCCAACGTCAGCGCCGCGGCACCCGATCCGGGCAATCCCGTGCGCGCCTACGCCCGTCCGCTGCGCGAAGGCTTCGTGGCCGACCTCCGGCCCAAGCTGCTCGCAATCTATGGCGCCGCGTTCTGCACCCTGCTCGTCGCCGCGGCCAACTTCGCCGGCCTCCTGCTGGCGCGCTCCGTCGCCCGCGAGGGCGAGACGGCGGTGCGCGCGGCCCTCGGCGCCTCGCACGGCCGGCTGGTCCGCGAATCACTCGTGCAGTCCCTCGTCCTCGCCGCCCTCGGCACCGTCGCGGGTCTCCTGCTCGCCACGTGGATCACGCCCGCGCTGGTCGCGCTCAGCCCGGAGGGCACGGATGCCACGGGCAGCGCCATGCGGGAGTTCGACTACGCCGTGCGCCTTGATCTGCCGGTGTTCGCCCTGGCCGCCGGCGCGCTCGCGCTGGCGGGGCTCGGCTTCGGCCTGCTGCCTGCCTGGCGCGCCGCGCGCACCGACCTCCGGGCAACGATAGCGGGCGGCGCGCGCAGCGTCACGCTCGACCGCGGCACGCGACGGCTGCTCGGCGCCCTGGTCATCGCGGAGATCGCCACCGCCCTCATCCTGCTGGTCGGCACCGGCCTGCTCACCGGCTACTTCCGTTCGCTGGTCGAGCAACCCTGGGGCTTCGCCACTGAAAACCGGCTGACCTTCAACGTGAGCATGGAGCGCCTCTACCCGACAGCCGACGGGCGCCTGCGCACGCTCGACGCCGCGTTGGCGGAATTCCGCGGCCTGCCCGGCGTCCGCTCGGCCACCATCACGCTGCCGCACCCGCTCAACTCGGCGCGCCAGCTGGTCAGCAACAATCCCGATGGCGCCGCCCCGCCCGAGCCCCGCGGCTACCACCTCGCCTACCTGCGGGCGACCACGCCGGGTTACTTCGCGACGGTCGGCCAGACCCTGCTGCGCGGACGCGACTTCACCGACGCCGACCGGGCCGGTGCGCCGGCCGTCTGCATCGTCAACGAGTCGTTCGCCCGCCGCTACTGGCCGGGACAGGACGCCGTGGGCCGGAGGGTGAAGCTCGGTCGCCTCGACGGGCCGCGACCCTGGATGACCATCGTGGGCGTGGCGGCCGACACCAAGGTGTTGGCCGATGCCAACGACGGGGAGATCAACGGCACGCTGCACCTGCCGCTGCCGCAGGTGCTGGCGCTTTCGACCACGTTCGGCGAATACACCTTTGTGCTGGAGACCGCGGTCGAGCCGCACTCCCTGGACAACGTCGTGCGCGCCGCGCTGGCCCGCGTCGATTCCCGGCTGGCCGCCTTTGAGATGGCTTCGGTCGACGAGGTCGCGACCCAGACGCGGGTCACCGAGCGTTTCGCGCTCACGCTGGTCGCGCTCTTCGGCGGGCTCGGGCTCGTCCTGGCCGCGATCGGCCTCTACGGGTTGCTCGCCCTGCAGGTCACGCGGCGCATGCGGGAGTTCGGCGTGCGGTCAGCCCTCGGCTCCACCGCCGCCGGGCTGGCCCGGCTGGTCGCCGGGCAGGGGCTGCGCCTGCTCGCCGGAGGTTTCCTGATCGGCGGGGCCCTCGCCTGGATGCTGTTGAGAGTGGTGCGGCAACAATGGCCGGAGCTGCCCGCCGCCGGCCCACTGTCGTATGTGGCGGCCGGCGCAGTGCTGAGCCTCGCGGTGGGCATCGCCTGCTGGCTGCCCGCCCGGCGCGCGGCGAAGGTCGACCCGATCACGGCCCTGCGGGCGGAATGATTTTTTCGGATGGCAATTTCCTGTAACCGCGGCCGTCCGTCGCAGTTATCGGACTGACCCCGCCACCCATGCTCTCCGACATCCGGTTTGCGCTGCGCCAATTGGCCAAATCCCCAGGGTTTACCGCCCTGGCCGTCCTGACCTTTGCCCTCGGTCTCGGTGCCACCACCGCGATCTTCAGCGTCGTCTACGGCGTGCTCCTAAAGCCGCTCGGCTACAACCAGCCCGAGCGTCTCGTGCTGGTCTCCGAGCGACGCTCGGATGAACCGGCCGCAACGACCTACGGCAGCGTCGCCCCGCCAAACTTCATCGACTGGCGCAAGTCTGCCACGAGCTTCGCGGCGCTGGCCGCCCGCCGTGGCGCATCGGTCAACCTCACCGGCGAAGGCGAGCCGCAGCGCGTGGTCGCGGCCAGGGTCACCGCCAGTTACTGGAAGGTCTTCGACACCGCGCCTGTGCTGGGCCGCGTTTTCACGGCCGATGAGGACGTCGCCGGCAAGGGCGAGGTCGCCGTGCTGAGCTTCGGTTTCTGGCAGAGCCAGTTCGGCGGCGCCGCCGACGTGGTCGGCCGGGTCGTGCAGCTCAACAACCACGCCACCACGGTCATCGGGGTCATGCCGGCGGAGTTCGACAACCAGCCGGCGGCGGTCTGGTGCCCGATGGCTTTCCAGAGCGACGACCTCGCCGATGAAAACCGCGGCAGCCACTACCTGACCGTCTATGGCCGGCTGAAGCCCGGAGTCACGCTCGCGCAGGCCCGCTCCGAGATAGCGCTGATCGAGGACCGCCTTGCGCGACAATACCCAGGGCAGATGAAGAACTGGGCCGCCACCGTCCGGCCCCTGCTGGACGTGCTCGTCAGCGCGCAGCGTCCGCTGTTGCTCATCCTCCTCGGCGCGGTCGGCGGGCTGCTCCTGATCGCCTGCGTCAACGTCGCCAATCTCCTCCTCACGCGCGCCAACGCGCGGTTGAGGGAGATTGCAGTCCGGGCCGCCCTCGGCGCCGCTCCCGGACGCATTGTCCGCCAGTTGCTGACGGAGAGTCTGGTGTTGGCTGCGCTGGGGGGCGCCGGAGGGGTGATCTGCGCCTATGGCGGGCTCAAGGCACTGCTTACCCTGGCCCCGGCCGGTCTGCCGCGCTTGGGCGAAATCGGGCTGAATGCGCCGGTCTTCCTCGGCGCCGCGGCCGTTGTCCTCCTGTCCGGAGTGGGCTTCGGACTGGCTCCGGCCGTCCAGGCGGCGCGGGTGAACCTCGTCGACGCGATGAAGGACGGCAACCGGGGAGCCGGCGAGAGCCGGCGGCGCGGTTGGTTGCGCTCGAGCCTCGTCGTGGCCGAGACAGCCCTCGCCCTCATCCTCCTGGTTGGCGCGGGCCTGTTGATGCGCAGCTTTGTCCGGTTGACTGCCGTCAATCCCGGCTTCGATCCGCACAATGCCATCACCATGGGCGTGGCGCTGGCCCCGTCGAAATACCGCACGCCCGAGCAGCAGCTGAGCTTCGTCACCGAGTTGACCCGCCGGCTCGCGGCGCAGCCCGGCGTCACGGCCGTGGGCGCCACGCAGGCCATGCCGTTTTCGGGCAGCAACTGGGTCCTGGGCGTGTCCGTCGAGGGCCGCGCCTACGCCGCCGGCGATGCCAACCTGCCGAGCGCCGGCTACTTCGCCGTCACCAGCGACTACTTCAGGGCCATGGGCATCCCGCTCGTGCGCGGCCGGGCCTTCACGGACCGGGACGCCGCCGGCGCGGCGCGCGTGGCGATCGTGAGCCAGGGATTCGCCGCCCGGAATTTTCCCCATGAGGATCCAATCGGCCGGCGCATCAACATCACCAACCAGTCCGGCCAGGTCTGGCGAGAGATCGTGGGCGTCGTCGCGGACGTGAAGAACACCTCCCTCGAGGCCGACCCGCCGGCGCAGATGTATGAGCCCCTCGCCCAGCAAAGCTACGGCAGCCTCGGCGTGATCGTGCGCACCGCGGGACCGGTGCCGGGACTCGCCGCCGCGCTCAAGCGCGAGGTCTACGCCATCGACAAGGACCAGCCGGCTTTCCGCATCGGACCGCTCGAGGATCTCGTGAGCGGGTCCGTGGCGCGCCAGCGCTTCGCCTCCGGGTTGCTCGGCATCTTTTCCGGACTGGCCCTGGTGCTCGCGGTCATCGGGCTCTATGGCGTCATGGCCTGCAACGTCAGCCAGCGCACGGCGGAGTTCGGCGTGCGCTTCGCCCTGGGTGCGTCGCCGGGCGACGTGCTCCGGCTGGTTTTCGCCAGCGGCGGCCGGGTGGTGCTTGCAGGCCTGGGACTGGGCGTGGCCGGCGCACTGGCGCTCTCGCGGTTGATCGAGTCCCAGCTCTACGGAATCAGCGCCCGGGACCCTCTGGTCTATGGTGGCTTGGGCTGCCTGTTCTCGGTCGTCGCCGCCCTGGCCTGCTGGCTGCCCGCCCGGCGCGCGGCGAAGGTCGACCCGATCACGGCCCTGCGGGCGGAATGATCTCCCGCGTCGCGCTTCCCATTATCGGGATTGCGCAATCCCGACGCCGAGTCGGCGCCGCCAATTCAGAGAAAGGTGAATCACGCGCTAGTCGTTGTATTCCTGATGGTTATTTTTAATTTTCCCGCTGGCACGGGGGTTGCAAAGCGAGTGGCAACCTAAACACCAATGCCCATCCCACGGCGTCTCATCGCCCTGCTCTTTTTTCCGCTCGCCGCCCAATTCGCCCTGGCCCAATCCGCCCCGGCCGACCCTGCCGGTGCGGAGAAAATCACGCTCAGCGAGGCCATCCAGCGCGCGCTGGCCAAGAATTTTTCGATCAAGGTCCAGGGCTTCGACGCCGCCATCGCGGCCGCCGGCGTGACGCAGGCCCTCGGCAAATTCGACCCGGTGCTGAACGGGAACTACACCTACTCGTCCAGCGACAATCCCTCGCTGATCGACACGAGCACCGGCCTGCGCAACCCCGCGGGCGTGGTCGACTCCGACAGCACCAGCCTCAGCCTCGACGGCCTGCTGCCCTGGGGCATGACCTACCAGCTCGGCGCCACCAGCACGAACACCCGCGGCACCTTCAACGCCTACGCGAACAACTACAGCACCTTTGCCGGCGTGACCGGCACCCAGCCGCTGCTGCGCAACTTCGGGTTCGGTGCCACGCTCGCCACCATCCGCATCGCCCAGGCCAACCGGGGCATCGGCCAGTGGCAGTTCCAGCAGCAGGTGATCAATACCGTCACCAACGTCACCTACGCCTACAACGAGCTCAACTTCGCCTACGCCGTCCTGCGCAGCGCCACGCGTTCCCGCGACCTGGCCGCCGACCTGCTCGCGGAAAACCAGAAGCGCTACAAGGTCGGCAACGTGTCGGAATACGACGTGACGTCAGCCGCCTCGCGCATGGCGAGCCGCGAGGAAGGCATCCTCTTCGCCGAGCAGGGCGTGCGTGAGTCCGAGAACGCGCTCAAGCAGCTCATCACCGACGAAAAGACCCCGGCCATGCTCGGCCAGCACATCGCCGTCGAGTCGCTGCCGCCGGCGCCGATCGTCGTCGTGGACGCCGCCGCGGATTTCCATACCGCCCTCGACAAGCGCCCGGACTACCAGCAGGCCAGGCTGGCCCTGAGCCGGGACGACGTCAGCTCGCGCCTCGCGCGCAACCAGATGCTGCCGCGCGTCGACCTCGTCGGCAGCTACGGCTACAACGGCTACGACACCAGCCTGAAGGTCAGTCGCCAGCAGGTGAGGGACCAGGACTACAACGCCTACAGCTGGGGCGTCGTGGTCTCCGTGCCGCTCACTTTCACCACCGAGCGCGGTCGCTACCGCGCCGCCCGCATGCAGAAGCTCGCGTCGGAAACGCAACTGCAGCAGGTCGAGCAGAACATCGTGGTGGCCGTCGGCAATGCCGCCGGGCGGATCGAGACGGCGCAGAAACGCGTCCAGGCCACCCTGCAGGCACGAAAGCTCGCGCAGGCCGTGCTCGATGCCGAGGTAAAGCGCCTGCGCGCCGGCCAGAGCAGCACCTTCTTCGTCGCCCAGCAGCAGGAAATCCTCTCCGGCGCCGAGGTCAACGAGGCCCGCGCCCAGGCCGATTATCACGAGGCCCTCGCCGATTACGACCGCCAGCTGGGCGTCACGCTCGAGAAGCTGAACATCAAGCTCGACGCGCCGAAATAAGCCCGTCCGCCACTTTGTCAGTGTTACATCCCCTGTGGGCGGCGCAGCAATGCGCCGCCCCTACTTTTTATGGCGACCGGGCACAGGGGCGTCCCTGGTGGACGCCCGCGCTCCTATCGTAGGTCGGGCTTCACGCCCGACATTCAGCGCAACCTGTCGGGCATAAAGCCCGACCTACGTCCAACCCTACAGCGCCCGGATCTTGATATTGCGGAAAACCACTCCGCGGCCGTCGAGCACGATGCGTCCCTGTTGCAGCAGGCCGTAGTCCCGGACCGACTTGAACGCGCTGCCCGCCACCGCGGCCCGCCAGTCCGGCGAATCGATCACGAAGCCGGTCACGCGGTCGCCGTTGATCCAATACTCCACCTGGTTGCCGTAGACCGAAATCTTGGCCCGATACCAGACGTCCGGCTGCAGCGTGATCTCGCGCCACGGCTTGGTCAGGCCGCCGTTGCCCGCCATCGCCACGCCGGCGCCCGCGAGCTCCATCACCGGGCCGGAGTTGGCCGTGTCCTTCACGTCGTCGTCCGCGTGGAAATAAACCGCGGCGCTGCCGCCGGCGCTCACCTTCCAGTCGAACTGGAATTCGAAATCCTTGAAGTCGTCGTTCGACACCAGCGCCACGCCGCCCCCGCTCGTGAGCGAGCCGTCGACCATCTGCCAGTTTGGCGGCACCTTGTTCTGCTTGTAGCCGTGCCAGTCGCTCAGCGACTGACCGTCGAACAGGAGGCGCCAGCCCTGGGAACGCTCGTAGGCCGTGAGCTTCGCGGGCTCGGCCGCGCCCAGTTGCGCCGCCAGCATCAAGCAGAGAATCGGGAGGGTAGCTTTCCGTGCCTTCATGCGGCGAAGATGCGTGGCGCCCCGTTTCAGGTCAACCCTCCGCTCCGGCCGGTAGTGGATCAGTTTGCCGTAGGTCGGGTTTATGCCCGACATCGAGCGCGGCCTGTCGGGGGTAAACACCGGCCCGCAATAAGTCCGGGGGACCATGATCAAACCAAACTGACCCGCTACCCTCCGCCTCAGGCCGGCGGGCGCTTGAGATGCCCCTGCAGTTCCTGGCGGAGCTCGACGCAGTTGGCGTGAACCTCGCGCTCGAATTTCCGGAGGTCAAAGCTCGGGAAAACACTCTCGCTCAGCACGCGCCATTCGGAGGTCTCCTCGAGCGGGGGCGCGTCCTCGAGCTGCGCGTCGCCGCTCACGCCGACCTGGTTCTGCCGGCAGAGGTCGCGCGCGAGGGAGACGATCGCGACCAGGTTGCGGTCCGCCGTCGCCTCCTCGGCGCGGTCCACCCAGCGCATGACGCTCACGTAGGCCGGCGGCAGGTTGTGCGTCGCGCCGAAATGGGCAGCGAGTTCGTTGGACGTGCAGCCGAGGAACAGGCGCTCCGCCTGCGCCAGCGGCACACGATGGTCCCGGGCATACGCGAGCGTCGCCTCAAAGGCGTAAGGGTGCAGCTTGGCCAGCAGCAGCCGGCCGACATCGTGCAGCAGGCCGGCCATGCGCGCGTGCAGCTCCATCGAGTGGAACTCGAGGTAGTTGCAGGTGTAGCGCGCCACCCTCGCCACGGCCATCTGGAAGGTCCAGTATTCCGGCCAGCTGAAATGGGGCGGGAGGTTGAGGTATCGCTCCTCAAGCGGCACGAGCTTGCCAGCGAGCGCGGCCAGCCGCAGTTCGCCGAGCCGTCCGACCGCCTGCCGCGGGTCGTCGAGCGGCGTCGGATCGAAGTCCTCCTGGCGCTTCGACTGGCCGGCCGAGATGATCATCTGCACCGCGAGGCTCGGGCTGCGGGCCGCGAGGTCCATCAGCGGATTCAGCGTCGAGGGATGACCGGTCGCCGTCATCTGGTAGGCCGCGACGGTCGACTCGATCACGGGAAAACCGGGCAGCGCGTCCAGTTCGGCCTGCAGCGCGGGCAGGTCCTTCAGCGGGCAGCGGCCTTCGCCCGGGGCGTTGCACCAGAAGGCGCGGGCCGCCTGCTCGGCGGCGCTGCCCAGCTCCGTCTTGCTCTGAAAGGGTTCGGCCAGATTGTCCGGGTTGAGGTGCTGCAGGATGAGCCTCCCCGCGAGGCCGAAGCCCTCGAGCTTGGTCTCGAGGCCGCCCCACTTCCTCCCTTCGGCGAGTCGGTAGAGGTCGCCGAGAAAATCGACGACGCCCCAGGCCCCGGCCGTCTCGGCCGTGCCCGTCAGCGCACCGAGCCGCTCGTTGACCAGCCCGTAATCGCCGGCGCGCAGGCCGCGGAGGATCGTGTCGTGGTCGACCGCCAGCTGGGTGCGCAACCGCTCGAGCATCTGGTGGAGCTGTTCGGGTTTGAATCCCATCTGCTGGCAGAAGGATTTCTCCTCCTCGAAATGCCGGTTGCGCCACGGGTTGGTCTCGGCCTTGGCGATCTCCCCGTAGATGGCGTCGTCGTGGTAGGGCTTCACGAGGATGTTCTGCACGCGCAGGGTCAGCGCCTGCTTGACGGCCTCGCGCTCACCGTGGTCGGTGTAAAGGACGACGGGGAGCAGCTTGAGCAGCGGGTCCGCCTTGAGCTGTTGGATGAGGCCCAGGCCGCTGCCCTGCTCGAACTTGAGCTCCGTGACCACCAGGTCCACGCCGGGGTGTTCGTTGACAAAGCGCCAGGCTTCCGTCGGCGTGGCGGTCGAGGCGAGGCGATGGCCTCCCCGGGCGAGGATGCCATGCATGGCACGTCTCGCCATGTCGCTGGGATCGACCAGGAGTATGCAGGCCATGGTGGTTTAGTAACGATCGGAGGGATCGTTTCCCGTGCTATCGGCACAATGAGATCGATTCTTGAATGCGACCCGCAACCGCCCCGTGGCGCGCCCCAAAGCCGGCTTGCGGTGGAGGCGATCCGGCGCGATGAATTCCCCATGCCCCGCCCCGCCCTTGTCCTTCGCTGCCCGCGGCTTGTGCCCGCCGGGCTCCTGCTCGCCACGCGGCTCCTGTTGTGCGGCGAGGACGCTCCCGCAGCCCTCCCGGCCCTGTCGCTTTCCACCCGACCCGCCATGGCGCCGGTCTGGCCGGCCGACAAGCCGCCGGCACCGGCCGCGCTCCCCGGCCGCGGGCTCGCGCAGCACGATTTCTTCTACGCCGGCGAGGCGAAGACCCGCGACATGTTCATCGTGCGCGGCGGCAGGATCGCCTGGTCCTACCACGATGCCGACGGCAAGGGTGAGATCAGCGACGCCGTGCTGCTCTCCAACGGGAACATCCTGTTCGCCCACCAGTTCGGCGTGACGCTCATCACCCCCGGCAAGCAGGTGCTCTGGCATTACGACGCCCCGCCCCAGTGCGAGATCCACACCGCGCAGCCGATCGGAACCGAGCGCGTGCTTTTCATCGTCAACGGCCCGGCCCCGAAACTCTGCGTCGTGAACATCAAGACCGGCGCGACTGAGCGGGAGTTTCCCCTGCCCGTCGGCAACGCGACGCGCACCCACGGCCAGTTCCGCCACGCGCGTCTCACCCCGGCCGGCACGGTGCTCGTCGCCCACATGGACATGGCGAAGGTCGCGGAATACGACGCCTCGGGGAAGGAAGTCTGGTCGCTCAATACCGGCGGCAGCCCCTGGTCCGCCACGCGGCTGCCGGGCGGCAACACTTTGGTCTGTGGCAGCCGCTTCACCCGCGAGGTAAACGCGGCCGGCGCCACCGTCTGGGAATTCACCGGAGCCGACGTGCCCGACTACCACTTCGCCTCCATGCAGATCGCGACCCGGCTGCCGGACGGCCACACGCTCATCAACAACTGGGTCAACCAGTGGAGCGAGAAGACCGACCCGGCCACCGCCCCGGTGCAGGCGCTGGAAGTCACCGCCGACAAGAAGGTCGTGTGGGCGCTGCGCGAGTGGACCGAGCCCGCCAACCTAGGACCGGCGACGACGATCCAGCTGCTTGACGTTCCGGGTGTGCCCGAAGACGTGCACTTCGGGGAGTTCCGCTGATCCGGCGGCACCGAAACGCCAGCTTGCGAAACCCCCGGTTTGGCGAGATGGATGGCACCCGCATGCCACGCATTCCCCTCGAGGACAATTTCACCGACGTCATCGGCAAGGCCCAGCGCGGCTACAAGCTGTCTGACGCCGCCCTCGCCGAAAAGGCCGCCATCACCCCGGAAGATCTCGCGGCGGTCAAGGCCGGCGAGGTTCGCACGCCCGCGCTCATCGCGCTCGCGGAGGTGCTCGGCCTCGGCCGCGAGTCGCTTCTGGGCCTCGCCCGGCGCGAGTGGTATCCGCAGCAGCCGATCTTCAAGCGCGGCTTCGCGATGTTCAACACGGCCTTCGAGGACATGACCGTGAACAGCTACCTGGTGTGGGACACCAAGACCAAGCTCGCGGCCGCCTTCGATACGGGGGCCAACGCCCAGCCGATGCTCGACACCATCACGGGCGAAGGCCTCACCCTGCGCTACATTTTCCTCACGCACACGCATGAGGACCACATCGCCGACCTCGACCGCCTCGCCGCCGGTGGCACCGAGGTGTGGGCCAGCGAGCTCGAGCCGGTCGACCGGCTCGGCGCCAGGGTCTTCCAGGAAAACGCCCATTTCCATCTCGGCGAACTCTCCATCAAGACCCTTTTCACCTGGGGCCACTCGCCGGGGCAGACGACGTTCTTCATCACCGGCCTGTCCTGGCCTCTGGCGATCGTGGGTGACTCGATCTTCGCCAGCTCGATGGGCGGCAGCCCGACGCATTTCGACATGCAGCTCCGCAACAACAAGCAGAAGATCATGAAGCTGCAGGCCGACACCGTGCTCGCCTGCGGCCACGGCCCGCTGACGACGCTGAAGCAGGAAAAACAGCACAACCCGTTTTTCGCCCGCTGATCGCGACAGCCGGACCGCGCCGACCAGGGCCGCCTCGCCGGCCCCTGAGAGTGACTGTCCGGTTGAATTTGGCCCGGTTTTGGCGTGTTTTCCCATCCGGACGGCCCGGGAGAGGAATAAACCAAAGGATTGATCCGGGGCGGCCGATACTATCTCTCACTCACGCCCTATGTTCCGGTCCAAAACCACGATCCTGCAGCTCTGCGCCTGTCTGGCGGTCGCGGCGTGGACGCATCTGGCGGCCGCCGAGCCCGCCGCCGCGACGAAGCCCCTGCGCGTCGGGGTGGAAAACGAGAGCGCCCCCTACACGTTCGCCGACGCCCAGGGCCGGCCCAGTGGATTTTCCGTGGAGTTGCTGAAGTCCGTCGCGCAGGACCAGGGCCTGGCCCTTGACTTCAAGGTGATGAACTGGGGCGACCTGCTCGCCGCTTTCAAGCGCAACGAGATCGACATCATCGGCAACGTCGTCGACACGCCCGACCGGATGGCCTTCATGCGCTTCTCGGCGACGACGATGCTCATGCGCGGGGGCGTCTACATGACGCGAGGCACGCCGCCGATCAAGTCCGTCGCCGACCTCAACGGGCGCCGCGTCGCCGTGCTGCGCGACTCGCGCGCGCACGACTACATCAAGCGCCAGGGCTGGACCGTGCGGTTCGTTTTCGCCGCCACCCTGAAGGAATGCGTCCAAGCGGTGAACGACGGCCGCGCGGACATCGTGCTGGCCACGCGACTCGTCACCGACCACATCATCCAGACCGAAGGCTACGACAAGCTGGTTGCCACGGACCTGCAGTTCCCCGACTTCGACTATCGCGAGCACTTTGGCGTGCAGATCGCCGCCGACGGCCTGCGGGCCCAGCTGAACGAGGGCCTGCTGTCGGCCTACCGGAACGGCGACTACAACCGCCTCTACGAGAAATGGCTCGGTCCGCTCGACCCGCAGAAGCTCCGCTGGCGCGACGTGCAGCCGTTCCTGCCGTTGCTGACCGGGCTGGCGATCGCGACCCTGGGCGTCTTGTTGTGGCAGCGGCGCCTGTTGCATCGCCTCTCGCGCCAGGCGCGCGAGATCCGGGAAAACGAGCAGCGGTTGCAGCTCGTGTTCGAGGGCAGCCAGGACGCCTTTTGGGACTGGGACGTGCCGAGCGGACGCATCCTGCGCAGCCCGCGCTGGACCGGCATGCTCGGCTACCGGCCGGAGGAGATCGGGCTCGATCTCCAGTCATTCGTCGATCTCGTCCACCCGGACGATCGAGTGCGGGTCATGGCGCACAACGACCGCATCCGCCAGCCGCAGCAGGACCACTTCGTCCGCGAGATGCGGATGCGCGCGAAGACCGGCGAATGGATGTGGATCCTCGACCGCGGCAAGGTCGTGGCCCGGGATCCCGTGACCGGCGCCCCGCGGCGCATCACCGGCACGCACACGGACATCACCGACCGCAAGCGGGCCGAGGCGGAGGCCGACAAGCTGCAGCACAAGATGGAGGAGGCCCAGAAACTGGAGAGCCTGGGCGTGCTCGCCGGCGGCATCGCCCACGACTTCAACAACCTCCTCACGGTCATCCTCGGCAACAGCACCCTCGCCCGCCTCGAGTCCGCGGAGTCGCCCGCCAACCAGGCCCGGCTCGACGCCGTGGTGACCTCCGCCCACCGCGCCGCCGAGCTCTGCCACCAGCTCCTGGCCTACGCCGGCAAGGGCAGCTACTCGATCGACCGGATCAACCTCAACGACATCGTCACCGAGACGACGCGGCTGCTCGAGCTCTCGATCAGCAAGCAGGCGAAGCTGGAATTCGCGCTCGCGCCCGCCCTGCCCCGCATCGAGGCCGACTCCTCCCAGATCCGGCAGGTGATCATGAACCTCGTGATCAACGCCTCCGAGGCGCTGACCGAGCACCCGGGCACCATCCGCATCGGCACCCGCGTCGTCACCCTGCCGGCCGCCGGTTCAGGCGACTCCAGCGCCCCCGCCGACGTCGCCCCGGGCGACTACGTCTGCGTCGAGGTGGCGGACAACGGCAGCGGCATGACCCCCGATGTGCTGGCCCGGATCTTCGATCCGTTCTTCACGACGAAATTCACCGGCCGGGGCCTCGGCCTCGCCGCCGTGATCGGCATCGTGCGCACCCATCGCGGCACGCTCAAGGTGGAGAGCGCGCCCGGCAAGGGTTCGGTGTTCCGCATCTACCTGCCGGTGTCCCAGGGGCAGACCGCCCACCCGTTTGAGCCGGCAGGCGGGAGCACGACGACCTGAGGAAGATCCGGCTGAATAATGGCCTCGGACGCGTTTTGCCGGGGAGAATAACAGGGGCAGAGCCCGACTGCACCCGTTGGTCACGACAAGGCGCCTTTCGGATTTGAAAAACAAGGACGCGAGGCGAAGTCCTATGGAGAAGCCCCGTGCCGGTCCATTGTGGCTCGCAGGGTGAAGCGACCGCGATTCGCGCTCGGTATTTCGAGACCTGTGCACCCCATGCGGGCAATTTTCCGGGGTGGAAACTCCAGTCCCCTTTTCTCTTTTGCTTAAGCATGATTTCAAAACGGCACTGGCTAACAGCGAAGGTCAGACGCTAGGGTTCGCGCGTGATGCCCCATCGCCGCTCTCTCCCCGTTCCGCCCCTTCCCAACCGAGGACATCGGTGAGCAACCACTCCACGCGGCTTCTCGCAAGGCTGCGCGTCCTACCAGCGCGGTTGTTCCATCTGGTGTGGGGTCTGGCGCTCCTTGCATCGTTCGCACACGCCGCTCCACCCGCCGCGTGGAGTTCCCGGGTATGGCAAGCGGACGACGGCCTGCTCGACAACCGGGTGACCGGACTGGCGCAGGCGACCGACGGGGCACTTTGGGTGGCGACCCGCGGCGGGTTGCTGCGTTTCGACGGCAGCACCTTCGAGGAGTTCCATCTTTCCGTCATCGACGGAGTGGTCGGCAACGGCGGGCGGGCGATGTTTCCCGACCGGCACGGCAACCTGTGGGTGGGCGCGTTCCGCGAGGCCGTGGTGCGGATCGGCCCGACCTCCGCGCAGTCCTATGCGGGTCCGGAAGGCATCCCGGAAGGCGCGTTCAGCGGCATCGCCGATGGACGCGACGGCACCCTCTGGCTGGCCTTCGGCGAGCATGTCGGTCGGCTGGAAGCCGGCCACTATAAGGAACTGCATCTCCCGGAAGGTCCGGGCTTCGGCGGACGGGCCGCGCTGAGCACCGACAACGCCGGGCGGGTCTGGGGGGTGGTTAACGGGCAGGTGGGCCAGCTGCGCGGAGATTCATTCAGCGTCCGCTACCGGATGGAAACCCACGACGCCGCGCTAGCCGCCGCCCGCGACGGTGGCCTATGGGTATGTGACGGCGGGCAACTGCTGTTGCTGCACGACAATTCCCCGCCAGAACGGAGGGCAACGCTGCCCGCCGACGTCAGACCCGTGTGCCTGCTCGAGGATAAGACGGGAGGCGTATGGGTGGGCACCCTGTCCCACGGCCTGTTTCATTGCGCAGGCCGGGACGCAACCCCGGTCGCCGTTTCCCACCAGCAGGTCGGATCGATCCTGGAGGATACCGAGGGAAACATTTGGGTTGGAACCCTGGGTGGCGGGCTAAACCGGCTGCGGCCCCGGGCTGTCGAATTGCAGGGCATCCAAGCCGACTCGCCCTCGGTTTCGGTGGTCTCCGTCTGTCAAGACGCGGACGGCGCCTGCTGGGCGGTGACCGCTTCAGGCCAGCTGGTCCGCAGTGACGGCAAAAAATGGAGCCCGCTGGCCGCCGGCGATCCTTGGAGCGGTGACAGCGCGGCCTGCGTTGCCGCTGACCGACAGGGTCGTTTGTGGATCGGGATGAAGGGCCAGGGCCTGCTGGAAGTCGACCTGCGGGCACGGACCCATCGTGTCTGGCTCAGCACGGACGGACTGCCCAGCAACTCGGTCCGCTCGCTGTTCGTGGCCTCCGACGACTCCCTGTGGATCGCCACCGGCAGCCCGACCGGCCTGGCCAACCTCAAGGCGGGTGCCTTGCGAACCGTGGCGGTGCCGGCATCGGTCAGAAACATCCGGCCCATCGTGCAGGACCGCACGGGGAACATCCTGATCGGCACCTCCGACGGACAGGTGCTCCGGGTCGCCGGCGCGGACCTGGTTCGCCCCCCGGGCCTCGAAGCCGCGATTCCCACGTCGGTGCGTTGCATGCACCCGACCGCGGATGGCAGCCTCTGGATCGGCTACGCGGGCAAGGCCATTGCGCGCCTCAAGGACGGACGCTACAGCCTGATGACTGGGCCGGGCAGCCTCGTGCCCGACTCCATCAGCCAGTTCGCCTCGGATCAATCGGGCGCGCTCTGGATGGCCGGAACCCGCGGCATGTATAAGGTGACCCTGAATGATGCGGTGGCCAAAGCGGAGGGCCGGGCGCAATTGCTTCAACCGGCGTTTTACGGCCGCGCCGAGGGACTGCCGAACATCCAACCCCTCTACGACAGTTTCCCGACGGTCTGCGAAAGCCGGGACGGCACGCTGCTTTTTTCGACCAGCCTCGGCGTGCTCGCGGTGACGCCGGAAAACCTGCGGAGCAACCCGGTGCCCCCGCCGGTGAGGCTGGACGCCGTCCTGGTTGACGAGCAAGCGGTCGCGGTGCGCGACCCGCTGTTTCCCCTCCGCCCCACGCCGGAGCGGAAGCTGGGCGGACTCGGGTCGGCGCGAGCCGCGCTGCAACTGGCGCCGGACCACCACCGGCTGACGATGGGATTTTCGGCGCTGAGCTTTTCGGGCTCGGAAAACGTGCGCTATCGCTACCGGCTCGACGGCTTCGACGAGGAGTGGTCCGAACCCGGCCCCGAGCGCGAAGCCCACTACTCCCGATTGCCCGCCGGCGACTATATCTTCCGCGTAACCGCCTGCAACGACACCGGCATCTGGAGCGAAATCCCGGCCACGGTCGCCATCACGGTCAGCCCGTTTGTCTGGCAGCGTTGGTGGTTTCGGGCCGCCGTGCTGGCGGCGTTTACGGCCGCGGTGGCCGCAATCGTGCGCCTGGTCTCGTTCCGCCGCCTCCAGGCCAGGCTCCGCCGCACCGAACAGGATGCCGTTATATTTCAGGAAAGAACCCGGATCGCCCGGGACATTCACGACGACCTGGGCGGCAGCCTGGCCCACATCAAGCTGCTGAGCGAAATCGCGCTGCAGGATCGCGCCATGCCCGAGGTGACCGAGGCCAACCTGCGCAAGATCACCGCCACGACCCGGAAAGTGCTCAAGGACCTCGACGAGACGATCTGGGCGGTCAGCCCCGGCAATGACACCCTGCCGCACCTGATCAGTTATCTGGGCCAATATGCCGTGGAGTTCCTGCGCACGGCCGGCATTGCCTGCCCCGTTGACCTGCCGGACGCTCCGCCCGAGATCGAGATCACCTCCGCGGTCCGCCATCACGTCTACCTCGCCTTCAAGGAGGCGCTCACCAACGTCGTGAAGCACTCCGGAGCCCGCACGGCCAGATTGGAAATACAGGTCGGAAAGCAGGTGCTGCGGATCGTGCTCGAGGATGACGGATGCGGCCTGGCACCCGGACCGGCGGACGCCCATGCCGATGGACTGGCGAACATGCGCCAACGGATGAACGCGGTAGGAGGGTCTTTGGTTGTCCGGAGTTCGCCCGGCGAAGGCACCCGCCTGGAATTTGTCCTCGGGCTGGAATCCCGCGGGTGAAGATCGAACATTCGTCCGATGGAGTCATTTGCCGCTCGTTACGGCAGGCGACCGGAGTATGGTCCCACCATCCTATGGCCGTAACCGTCGCAATCGTTGAGGACAAACTGGGCACTCGCGAGAGCCTGGTCCAGCTTTTCAGCCGGACCCCCGACATAGCCTGCCTCGGGGCCTTTACGTGCGGAGAGGACGCAGTGCACGGGATTCCGGCGCTGAACCCGCAGGTGGCCGTCGTCGACATCAACCTGCCCGGCATGAGCGGTATCGATTGCGTCGCCCGGCTCAAGCAGCTGCTGCCGGCGCTGCACGTTCTCATGCTCACGACCTACGAGGAAAGCGACCCGATCTTCAACTCGCTCCGGGCCGGGGCGAACGGCTACCTGCTCAAGAACATGCCGGCCGGCGAGTTGGTCGAGGCGATCAAGGAGGTCCACGCCGGCGGCTCCCCGATGTCCATGCAGATCGCGCGGAAAGTCGTGACCCACTTCCACCAGGCGAAGCCGGCGGCCGCCAACATGAGCCAGCTCAGCAACCGCGAGAACGAGATCCTCCGCCTGCTGGCCAAAGGCTGCCTCTACAAGGAAATCGGCGAGCAACTGTGCATCACCCTGAGCACGGTCCGCACGCACATCCATTCGGTATATACGAAGCTTCATGTGGAGACGCGGACCGAGGCCGTCGTGAAGTTCCTGGGACGCAGCTGAGCGGAAATCGCCGGAACTCATACAAACGTCCGATACCGGTGTTCCGGCGGTTTTGCTACTCTGCGGTGACTCGGCGTCCCCAGCGCCGGACATTGGCTCGCCCCTCGCTGTGCTCTGTCACCCCGATGACAGACGAACAGCAACGGTGCCTCCCACCCTGCCCCCAAAACCCGACCCCATGACCAATACGCACACCCTGAAATCGTTGCCTGACCTCCGCCTGGCGGTCTCCGCGCTCCTGCTGCTGAGCGCCGGAGCGCTCGCCGCCCAGACAAATTCCACGCCGCCGGCCGACCCCAGCATCGTGGAGTTGTCGCCCTTCACCGTGAACGCCGCCGCCGACCGCGGCTATGGCGCTTCCGAGACCATGACCGGCAGCCGCACGAAAACACTCATCATCGACCTGCCCTACAGCGTGAACGTCATGACCAGCGAGTTCATGACGGACTTCGGCCTGTTCGACCTGGGCGACAACGTCACGCAGATCGGCGGTTTCACCGGGCTGGACGTGGGTGGCAACTTCGTCCTCCGCGGCTTCATTTCCTCCAATCAGCTGCGCGACGGCTTTTTCCGCCTGGGCCGCTACGGTTCCAGCAACATCGACCGCATCGAGATCATCAAGGGGCCCAGCGCCGCCGTCTACGGCCGTTCCTCCCCCGGTGGCATGATGAACATGATCTCCAAGCAGCCCAAGGCCAAGGAGAGCGAGTCCCTGACCATCAACTACGGCGACTACGATACCAAGCGTTTCACGCTCGAGACCGGCGGGCCCCTGATGCAAGGCACCCTCGGGAAAACCGACTACGTCCTGACCCTGAGCGATTACAGACGGGGATATGATGTGCCCTACTCCTACATCCACAACCGCGAGGCCTATCTCGCGGTCGACCACGTGTTCGCGGACAAGTCCAAGTTGTTTTTCTCAGCCGAGTATTTCGACCAGTTCCGCAACTCCCCGTTGTCGACCGCTCCGCTGATCATCAACAAGAACGGAACCGGGACCACGGCCACGGCGGATGCCGACGACGTCGCCGTCGGTTACGCGACCAATCTGGCCGGTGTGAACGAGAACGGGCCGGCCAGCTACCTTGAGCGCGGGACGGTCGCCTTCACGGGCATCTACGAGAAGAATTTCAACTCGGTCCTCAGCAATCGCGCCTCCGTGAACACTTACAAGGCAAACCGCTGGGACTACAACCAGAACACCGGCTGGGGCACCATCCTGATCAACACCTCCTCCGCCGCCATCAACGCGGCTCCATCGTCCACCCGCGGCGCGACGCCCAACCGCGGTCGTATTTTTGAAAAGGGCAAGGCCTTCCAGGACGACCTGACGGCCCACTACTGGATCGCCAGCCACAAGATCGAACTCCGCACGCTCTTCACCTTCGACTACAATGACTATGCCCGGGACGACCCGTCGTTCTCGTATGGTGCCGCGACCGACCCGGACATCATCGCCTGGAATCTCGTGCGCAAGGTCAACCTCGACGCCAACTACAATCCCATCGGGGCCATCCCGTATTTCACCAAGGGCTACACCGATGCGGCCAATCCCGTGCCGACCCGGACCATGTATCGGCGCACGACCGTGACGGGCGGCCTCGTGCGGCAGCAGGCCAGCCTCCTGGACGGCAAGCTGCTCGCCTTTGCCGGCGCCCGTTACGACAGCGCCCACTACCGCGAGCATGACTATCTCACCGCCGCGTCCTCCTTCACCTCCTTCCTCCCGAACTATCAGGTCGGTGACCTGATCGACAAGACGCTCACCGCCCTCAAGCCGAACCTCGGGGTGAACTACAAGATCAAGGAAAACTTCCGGGTCTTCGCCAACTGGAGCCAGAGCTACTTCATCGCCCAGGGTGACAACCCCGTGGATATCGCGAGCCCGACCTACAAGGCGGAAACCGCCGAAGGCTGGGACTACGGCTTCAAGGGCTCGTTGTTGAACGACCGCCTCAGTTATACGCTCTGCGGCTTCTACATCACGCGGCAAAATGTCAGCGTCTCCGACCTCGACCCGGTCACCGGGCTGACCATCACCCGCCGCGACGGCGACCAGCTGGTCCGCGGCTACGAAGCCGACCTCAACTGGAAACTGACCAACGAACTGAATCTCCTCTTCAGCTACGGCAACGTGCACTCGATCTACACGGATTTTGGCAGCGCCTTCCCCGAAGCCATCGGCCGCAAGGTGCAGTTCGTCGCGCCCTACAATGGCAGCGTCAGCATGAAATACAGTCCGACCCACGGGATTCTCCGCGGCTTCTCGACCAACATCGGCGTGACTTTCGTGGGTGCGACCCCCACGGAGGCCCCCAATGCCGGCGACAATGTTGTGACGACCAACGGCGTTCCCGCCGTCACTTTTTCCACCGGCCAATGGAAATTGCAGGCTCCGGCCTACGAACTCTGGAGCGGTGCCGTGCGCTATGAGCTGAAGACCAAGGGCGCCCTGACCCACACGTTCGCGATCAATATCAACAATGCTTTCGACAAGTCCTATCTTCGTGCCGGCACGAGCGGCGCCACCACCCGCCTGTTGGGCGACGGCCGGTCGTATATGTTCACCTACACGATCAAGCACTAGGCCATCGAATCCTGACGCACCGCCCCCGGGTGCAGACACTTTCCTCCGTAGGGGAGGAATTCGGTATAGGTAAGGCCCGGTCCCAAGGGTTGGGACCGGGTCCCCTGTTCGGTATCAAACCCAAGTCACCCGCAACAATCGCACCGTCATGACCACTCTTCGCTCCCTTATACTCTGCTGCGGGCTTCTGGGGCCGCTCCTGTCCGGCCAGTCCGCGGCGCTTGCCCCGCGCAAGCCCAACATCATCTTCGTCCTCGCCGACGACTACGGTGTCGGCGAGGTCAGCAGCTACGGCGCCGACAACTATAAAACGCCCAACGTGGACCGCCTCGCCCGTGACGGCATCCGCTTCACTCATGCCTACACGCCGTCGCTGTGCGGTCCCTCCCGGGCCACCATCCTGACCGGCCGCTATCTTTTCCGCACCGGCGCGACGAACCAGGACTCCACGGGCCGCTTCATGCCCGCCGCGGAGACCATGATGCCGACCTACCTGAAGCCCGCGGGCTATGTCACCGCGGCCGTCGGCAAATGGGGCCAGCTTCCCCTCGGGCCGGCCGAGTTCGGCTTTGACGAATACCTGAAGTTCCAGGGCAGCGGGATCTACTGGAACACCCAGGCCAAGGGAAAAACCTATGAGGTGAACGGCAAGACTGTCGCCCTCCGGGACAGGGAATACATGCCCGACGTGATGGACCGGTTCGTCACGGACTTCCTCACCAAGCACCGCGACGAGCCTTTCTATCTCTACTATTCCTTTTCCCAGGTGCACACGGAAATCCTGCCGACGCCGGACAGCGCACCCGATAGCAAGAGTCTCTACACGGACAACGTCGTCTACATGGACAAGCTGGTCGGCCAGCTGATGGCCACCCTCGACCGCCTGAAGCTGCGCGAGAACACCCTGGTCGTCTTCTTCGGCGACAATGGCACGGCCAGCGGCCAGGCGGCCCGGGCCACCATCGGCCACCGACGTCTGGACGGAGCCAAGGGTTCGATGCTCGAAGGCGGCAGCCTTGAGCCGCTGATTGTCTACTGGCCTGGCGTCACCCCGGCGGGCCGGGTCTGCGCCGACCTGATCGATTCCACGGACTTTCTGCCGACCTTCGCGGAAGTCGCGGGCGTCAAGTTGCCCGGGGACAAGGTCCTCGACGGCCATAGCTTCCTGCCTCAGCTGCGCGGCCAGGCCGGCCGGCCACGGGATTGGGTCTTCCTGCAACTGGCGAAAAATTGGTATACCCGGACCGACGGCTGGAAACTCACCCAGGCCGGGCAGCTCTACGACATGAGCGACGCCCCGTTCTCCGAGAAACCCGTCTCCGCCGACACCAAGGACCCCGCGGCGCTCGCGGCCCGGCAACTCCTGCATGCGGCCCTCGATAAATTGAACCCGGCGGGCGGGATCGTCGACGACGGTGACGGCACCGGACGCCACGCCGGAAAGGCGTTGGGGAAAGGCAAGAAGGGCGGCGCGGAGAAGTTCGAGGATCCCGACCCGAATTGATGCCAGGGCATCCCACACCCCGATTCCACCAGTCACCAGGTCCTGAACCATTTCCATGAAAGCCTCCTTGTCTATCCTCGCGGTCCTCGTTTCGGCAACGGCCGCTCTGCCCGCAGCCCCGGCGGCCGAGCCGGCACCCAAGCGCCCCAACATACTTTTCATCGCCATCGACGACCTGCGCCCCGAACTCGGGGCTTACGGCAAGGACTACATCAAGAGTCCGAATATCGACCGCCTCGCCCGCGAGGGCATCACCTTCAACCGCGCCTTCTGCCAGCAGGCGGTCTGCTCACCCACGCGCTCCAGCCTCATGACGGGCACGCGACCCGACACCACCAAGGTCTGGGACCTCGTGACCAGCTTCCGCGTGGCGCTGCCCGACGTGGTCACGCTGGGCCAGCACTTCAAGAACAACGGCTATTTTGTCCAGGGCATGGGCAAGATCTACCACGGCGGTCTGAATGACGAAGCCACCTGGTCCGTGCCATGGGGCACGCCGCCCGCCCCGGTCTACGCCTTGCCGGAAAACGTGAAGCTCAACGAACGGCGCTACGAGGTCGACCCGGACGACGAAGGCACCAGACCGGCCGGCAAATCAAAGGGCAAGGGCAGCAAGGCCGAGACGCCGCCGGCGACCCCGGAAGGCACCACGGCCGGCAAGAAAAACATCCGCGGGCCGGCCTTTGAAGGCGCGGACGTGCCGGACAATTATTTCCAGGACGGCAAGGTCGCGGATCTGGCCGTCGCCACCCTCGACAGCCTCAGCAAAAAGACCGAGCCGTTCTTTCTCGCCGTCGGTTTCATCCGGCCGCACCTGCCGTTCGTTTCCCCGAAGAAATATTGGGATCTCTACGACCCGGCGAAAATCGAGCTCGCCCCGAACAAGTTTTACCCGAAAGACGCTCCCCCCTACGCGATCCGGAGAAATGGCAACGAGGTCGACAACTATTACGGCATCCCCCCCGGCTCAATCCCGGACGACATCGCCCGCCAGCTCAAACACGGCTACTATGCGGCCGTCAGCTACACCGATGCGCAGGTCGGCAAGCTGCTCGCCGAGCTCGACCGGCTTGGACTCCGCGAGAACACCATCGTGATCCTGTGGGGCGACCACGGTTGGAAGCTCGGCGAGCACGACGCCTGGGCCAAGCACAGCAACACGGAAAATGACACGAATGCCCCCCTCATCCTCTCGGTTCCGGGCATGAAGAACGCCGGCGCTCACACCGACGCCCTGGTGGAGTATGTCGACGTCTACCCCACCCTGTCCGAACTCGCCGGCTTGCCGCTGCCCGGTCACCTCGAAGGGCTCAGTTTCAAGCCGCTCTTGGATGACCCGAAACGCGCGTGGAAGACCGCCGCGTTCAGCCAGTATCCGCGCAATTCCGGCCACGGAGGAGCCGGCCTCGACCTGATGGGTTATTCCATGCGCACCGATCGTTACCGTCTCACCGTGTGGGTTGATCGCCGTGACCACAGCAAGATCGACGCGGTCGAGCTCTACGACCACCAGAACGACCCGCTCGAAAACACCAACATTGCCAATCTCCCCGCCAGCACCGAGCTGGTGGAGCAGCTCATGGCCCAATGGCGCAGAGGCTGGCAGGGGGCCAAGCCGGCGATGGTCCTCAATCCCTGACATGATCCGCCTGCTGTCCAGCTTGGCCCGTTTCGGGACCCTGCTCCTGGGCTGGCCGCTGCTCATATTCGGGTCGGATACGACATCCAGTCCTGTGCTCTTTCACGATGACTTCAGCCAGGATCTCCACCAGTGGTCCGTTGAACAAACCACGGGCGGCCGGGCCGTGGTGGAGAACGGGGACTTCATCATCGAGGACAATGGTGGCACAACCGCCTGGTTTCGCGAACGGCTTTCCGCGCCCGTGGAGATATCCTATGAGGCGGAAGTCGTGGTCCGCGGTGGTCCGCACGACCGCCTCTCGGACCTGAACTGCTTCTGGATGGCCCAGGATCCGACGCAACCGGCTGGAATCCTTCCCGCCGGGCGGTCCGGGCTTTTTGCCGAATACGACAACCTTGCCACTTACTATGTCGGCTTTGGAGGCAATGGTAACAGCACCACGCGTTTCAGACGCTACGACGGCACCGGTGCCCGGCCGTTGCTCCCGGAGCATAACCTCGGAGATGCGGCGCATCTCCTCAGGCCAAATCATATCTATCAAATCAAGATCGTCGCCCGCGGCGGCACGGTGGAATATTGGTGCGACGGAGCCAAGGTCTTCACGTTCGCAGATCCGGTCCCGCTCACCTCCGGCTATTTCGCCATCCGCACCGTGCGAAGTCACCTGGTCATCCGTCATTTCAAGGTATGCCGCCCCGGTGCCTCGTCCTGATTTTCCGCCCGCCTCCCTATCTCTCGTGAAAAAGACCATCTTTTCTCTGTTCGCCGCCTGTCTCCTCTCGTCTGCGTCCATGGCTCGCGACGTTTTCGTCCAGACCTCCGCCCAGCTCAACGCGGCCCTTCAGGAGCTGCGGCCCGGCGACGCCGTCATCCTGAAAAACGGCACCTGGCGCGACGCCAACCTTGTGGTCACGAGAGGCGGCGCACCGGACAACCCCGTCACGATCCGGGCCGAGAGTCCCGGCGGAGTGATCCTTACGGGCGCTTCGGTCCTCGCGCTTAACGCCGCCTATGTGACCGTGGACGGCCTGCTCTTCCATGGTGGCACCGTGACGCAAAACGCCGTGGTTCAGTTCAACTCGCACGATGGAACCTTGCGAAACAGCGCAATCGTCGACTGCAATCCCGCCGCCTTCGGGACCCGATACTACTGGGTGTTTTTCGCCGGCGACCACAACCTGGTCGACCGGTGTTACTTCAAGGGGAAAAACAATCTGGAGCCCCTGATCGGCAACGCGCTCGAGGACAGCCGCCACAATTCCGTCACTCGCTCGTATTTCAAAAACATCCCTTATGTGCCGAACGCCAACGGCCGTGAGATCATCCGGGTCTGGGGTTCCGGCAAAACCGACGAGCACGACGATGACGGGGCTTATTTCACCATTGAGGACAACCTGTTCGACCACGCTGACGGGGAAGGCACCGAGATCATATCCCTGAAATCCAACCACAACGTGGTGCGGCACAACACGGTCGTCGCAACCCGTGGCGGGATCAACATCCGCCGGGGCAATTTCAACACCGTGCAAGGTAACGTCATTCTCGGTCAGGGAACGGACGGCGCCGCCGGACTCCGCATGTCGGGGCGCGACAATCTGGTGCAGGGTAATTTCGTCTCCGGCTGCACCTACGGCATCCGCGTCGCCTGCGGTGAATATATCGCCGACTCTCTGACCGCCGGTTACACGCCCGACGTCAAGCCGAACGGCCGGAAGACCGGATCGGTCCGCATCGCCACCTACCCGCAGGTCGTCCGGCTCACCCTCTCGCGCAACGTGGTCACCGGCTGCTCCGGCCTGGATCTGGAAGTGGGATCCGATTACAAGAAGCACTGGCCCAGCTCCCAGCAAGTCCTGCTGCCTGAATCCTGCGTCATCGAAGATAACACCTTCGTGCGCCCCGCGGGCGGCACGTCGGTCGTCTTCACCGTCGCGGACCATCTGCCGCCCCTGGAACGCTTCACCTTCAAGCCGAACCACTGCTCCGGAAATTTACTGGTCCGGCCAAAGTCGGCCGTTCCACCGGCACCCGATGGATTTGAGGCGCGGGACTTGGCCGTATACTCGCCCGCCCCGCAAGGGATTCCAGGCCTCGAGGCGCTCACCGCCGAAGACGTGGGGCCGGCGTGGATCATCGCCCTCCGTAAAGCAGGCGATCTGAGTTTGGAAACCGCCGCTCCCGGGGAACGCCCGCCAACGGCTGTCGGGCACGCAAAAAAGAAGAAGCCCCAAACCTGACAGACGAGCCTGCCTCCATTTCGGCTTTACCCCAACCACAACCCACGTTCGACACCCGATGAAATCGTTCTTCGCCCTCCTTGCCGGCCTCACCATGGCTGTGCTGGCTTTCGCCGCCGCCCCCACGGCCCAGCACCCCAATGTCCTGTTCATCATCGTGGATGACCTGCGCCCCGAACTCGGCTGCTACGGATTCGACTACATCAAGAGCCCGAACGTGGACCGGCTCGCCAAAACGGGCGTGACCTTCAACCGCGCCTACTGCCAGCAAGCCGTCTGCTCTCCGACCCGCTCCAGTCTGCTGACCGGCACCCGCCCCGACACCACGCAGGTCTGGGACCTCGTGACCCATTTCCGCAAGGCGCTCCCCAACGTGACCACGCTGGGCCAGCACTTCAAAAACAACGGCTATTTCGTCCAAGGCATGGGGAAGATCTACCACGGCGGATTTGACGATCCACCCTCGTGGTCCGTGCCATGGGGCACGCCGCAGGCCGTCGCCTACGCCCTGCCCGAAAACCTGGTCCTGAACCAGCGGCAGTTCGAGGTGGAGCCGGACGACGAGGGGCCGGTCCGGAAAACCAAACTGAAGAATGCCCAGGAGCCCAACGCGTCCGACGGCACTGCGTCCTCCAAATTCAACTCGCGCGGGCCGGCCTTCGAGGGAGCTGATGTTCCGGACAACACCTTTCAGGACGGCAAGGTGGCCGAGCTGGCCGTCGCGACGCTCCAACAGATGAGCAAAAAACCGCAACCGTTCTTCCTGGCCGTCGGCTTCATCAAGCCCCACTTGCCGTTCGTTTCCCCGAAAAAATACTGGGATCTCTACGATCCGGCCAAGATCGAACTCGCCCCCAACAATTTCCGCCCCAAGAACGCGCCGGACTACGCCATCGTCGCCGGGCAGGAAATGCGGGCCTACTACGGGATTCCCCAAGGCTCGATCCCCCCGGATCTCGCCCGCCAGCTCAAGCACGGCTACTACGCCTCGATCAGCTACATGGACGCGCAGGTCGGCAAGGTGCTCGACGAACTCGACCGCCTGGGCCTCCGGGAAAACACCATCGTCATCCTCTGGGGCGACCACGGCTGGAAGCTTGGTGAACACGATGCCTGGTGCAAACACACCAACTCGGAGAACGACACGAACGCCCCGTTGATCCTCTCCGCTCCGGGCATGAAAAATGCCGGCGCCCACACGAACTCGCTGGTCGAGTTCGTGGACGTCTACCCCTCGCTTTGTGAACTCGCCGGTCTGCCGCTGCCCGGCCATCTCGAGGGCACCAGCTTCAAGCCGTTGCTCGATGATCCGACCCGGCCGTGGAAGTCGGCGGCCTTCAGCCAGTATCCGCGCAAGGGCGGCAAGACGACCAGCGGTGAACTGATGGGCTACTCCATGCGCACGGAACGTTATCGCCTCACGGTCTGGGTCGACCGCAAGGATCACGCCCAGATCGATGCCATTGAACTCTACGATCACCAGACTGATCCGATGGAGAACAACAGCATCGCCAACGATCCGGCCAACACCGAGCTCGTGGAGCGGCTGATGGCGCAGTGGCGCAAAGGCTGGCAGGGCGCGAAGCCGGCACAGGCACCGCACTAGCCCTGCTTCCCATGCGCACGCCACGATTTTGCCCGCCTCGGGGATTAGCACTTGCGGCCCTGATGGGGCTGCTGACCTGTCATCCGGTTGCCCCGGCCCAGGTCACGACCAATCCCTACCGGATGGTCGATGGCTGGGCGAAAATGCCGGGCGGGCGGCCCATGGGTGCAGTCGGCGACTTGCAGATTGCCCCCGACGGCAAGCACATCTGGGCCGTCGTGCGCTGCACCGCGACGGAACCGGCGCGTTTCGGTAACGAGTGCCTCGACTCCGACCTGGACCCGGTCCTCGAATTCGACCTGCAAGGCAACGTGGTGAAGAGTTTCGGCCGTGGTCTCTTCGTCTGGCCACACGGCCTCGACGTGGACCGCGAGGGCAACGTCTGGGTGACCGACGCCGTTTCCCCGACCAAAACGCCACCGGGAAAACGCGGTCATCAGGTCATCAAGTTCAGCCCTGAAGGGAAAGTCCTCCTGATCCTCGGCACGCCCGGCGTCCCGGGCTCCGGGCCCGACCACCTGAACTCGCCCAGCGACGTGGCCGTGGCCCCCAACGGCGACATCTTCGTCGCAGACGGCCACAGCTTTGACGACGACAACAACCGCATCGTGAAATTCTCGAAGGATGGGAAATTCCTGAAATCATGGGGCAAGACGGGCTACGCGCCGGGCGAGTTCCGCATGCCCCATTCCATTGCCATCGATTCGCGCGGGCGGGTGTTTGTCGCGGACCGGGGCAACAACCGCATCCAGATATTCGACCAGGAGGGAAACTTCCTGACCCAATGGACGCAATTCGGCCGGCCCAGCGGCATCACGTTTGATGCCCAGGACCGGATCTACGTCACCGACTCGGAATCGGACAATGTGCAGAATCCCGGTTGGGAAATGGGCATCCGGATCGGCGACGCCAAGTCCGGGTGGGTCTCGGCCTTCATTCCCTATCCGTGGGGCGATCCCCGCGAAATCCGTGGGACCGGAGCGGAGTTCGTCGCCGTCGACGGCGAAGGCAATCTCTACGGGGGCGAACCCCGGCCCCGGCGCATCCAGAAATACGAGAGAGTGAGGCCATGACAGCGCGCCCGCCGCCCGAAGCATGAAGAAGAAATCCGCCCTCCTTTCCCTCGCCAGCCTCGTGGCCTCGCTGACGGGCCTGAACGCCCCGGCATCAGCGCAAGCGTTGCCGGCCCGACGCCCGAATATCCTGCTCATCATCACGGACCAGCAGTCCGCCGACGCGCTCAGCTGCCGGCAGGGTGACCGCTACCTGCGGACGCCCAACATGGACAGCTTGGCCGCGCGCGGAACCTTTTTCACCCGGGCCTACGCCGCCAATCCCATTTGCATCCCCTCGCGCACGGCGATGTTCACGGGGCGCTATCCGCACGAGACCGGAATCCAGGACAACGAGCGGGTTCCCTTCGACGTCCGCAAGTTCCCGACGATGGGCACCTACTTCCGCCAGGCCGGTTACGACACCGGCTATGTCGGCAAGTGGCACCTGCTGACCCCGATCGAAGAGTCCGCCACGAGCGGTTTCGACTACACGGCGAACATCAAAAACAACGGCGCCGACACCGGCACGCCGGCCGCGGTCGCCACCTTTCTGGCGAAGAAGCGTGACCGTCCGTTCCTGCTGGTCGCCTCATTCATCGACCCGCACAACATCGCGGAATGGGCGCGTGGCCAGGACCTGCCCGACGGGGATATCGGGCTCGCCCCGGCGCCGGAGCTGTGTCCCCCGGCGCCGCCAAATCTTGCGCCTGCCGTCGGCGAACCCCAGGCCGTAACCTTCACGCGAAAATCCTATCAGGCCGCACCCATGTTCCCCGTCAGTGGATTCGACGATGGCAAATGGCGCCAATACCGCTGGGCCTACTACCGCATGATCGAGCATACCGACGCACTGCTTGGCCGGGTGCTTGCCTCCCTCGCCGCCACCGGCCACCTCGAGGACACGCTCATCATCTTCGTCGCCGACCACGGTGATTGCCAAGGTGCCCATGGCTGGAACCAAAAAACCGTTCTCTACGAGGAGTCCGTGCGCGTGCCCTTCATCGTCTGTCCGCCGGGGGCAAAGGCCGCCCGCGTTTCCGATCGCCTCGTGCAGACCGGCATCGATCTGATCCCCACTCTTTGCGATTTCGCCGGCCTGGCTCGGCCAGCCGGACTCACAGGCCTGACCCAGCGCGCCCCGGCCGAGGGTGACACGGGCTCCGACCCGCGGCGTTTCGTCGTCAGTTCCAACCACCTCGTGCAGGGCGTCCCCGTGCTCGGCCTGATGATGAAGCCAGCCGGACGCATGTTGCGCACCTCGCGCTACAAGTATTGCGTCTACGATCAGGGCCAGCCGCGTGAATCGCTGGTCGACCTCGATCGTGATCCCGGCGAACTCGCCAATCTCGCGGCCGATCCCGCGCTCGCCCCCGTTCTAAACGACCATCGCGCGCTGCTCCTTCACTGGAGTGTGGAAACCGGCGACCGGTCCTTTCCCTATGTTTCACCCGTGCCAGCCGGCAGCCCATGAATACCCTTAAGATCGCCCTGATCCTTCTGAGCGCCACGGCGGCCGCGTGCGCACAGTCCGCCACATCACCGGCCACCGGGCCGAAGGTTCTATTGTGGGACGCGAGCGCGTTGCGCGCGGCCCGTTCCAGCCTCTCACGCGGCGAGCCCGGGCTCCAACCGGCGCTGGTCCAGCTGCGCGCCGAGGCCGCCCGGGCGCTGCAGCTGGCCCCACCGTCCGTGATGGACAAACTGCTCATGGCCGCCAGCGGCGACAAACATGACTACTTCAGTTTTGGTCCCTATTGGTGGCCGGACCCGGCCAGACCAGGCGGCCTTCCCTACATCCGGCGCGACGGGGAAGTTAACCCGGATTCCAAAAAAGGCACTGACGACACCGCCTTCGGCCGTATGGGCGAAGCCGTCGCGACACTGGGCCTCGCTTACTGGTTCACCGGCGAAGAGCAATATGCCCAAAAAGCCGCAGCTCTTGTCCGGGTCTGGTTCCTTGATCCCGCCACCCGGATGAACCCCAACCTGGAGCACGCCCAGGCCATCCCGGGCGTCAATGACGGACGGGGCATCGGCATCATCGAATCGCGCCACCTCACCGCGATCTGTGATGCCCTGGCCCTGCTCGGGGATTCGCCGGCCTGGCCAGCGGGTGATCGGGCGGCGTTCCGCCAATGGCTCGACACCTACTACGGATGGCTCACCAACAGCGGGCATGGCCGCGACGAGCAGGGAGAACGCAACAACCACGGCAGCTGGTATGACGTCCAAGCATCCTACCTCGCGCTCGCGCTGGATCGGCCCGCCGAAGCCAGACAAATCCTGACCGATGGCCTGACCCGCCGATTGGCTCACCAGGTGCGACCCGACGGCGCCCAGCCGCTGGAGCTCGCCCGCACCAAGTCGCTCGACTACTCGCTGTTCAATCTTGAGGCGCTCTTCGACTGCGCCGCGCTGGCCGAACACGTCGGCTTGGACTGGTGGCGGTTCACCACCCCGGACGGTCGGAGCCTCCGCGCCGCCCTCGCCTACCTTGCCCCCTACGCCGACCCCGCCAAACCCTGGCCAAAGGAGGACCTGCACGCCGCCGACCGGAGCCGCCTGCTGCCGCTGTTCACCCGCTACCTGCGACACGTCGACGAGCCGATCTTCCACACCCTGCTTGAGCGTTTCTCGACCACCGAGGACCGCGCCGGACGCTGGCGACTGCTTCTCGCGTCGGCCGGTGCCGACCGGGACGACGAACGCCCGCTGCCGGAGGTCATCCGCGACACTCTCGCGGTCGCGGCCGCGCAATACGACTGGATGCTCAGCCACCAGACCCTCATGGAGAAAATGCCCCGGACCTTCGAAAACGGGAAACTTGTCACCGTTTTCGCCAAGGACTGGACGGTCGGCTTCTTCCCCGGTTCGCTCTGGTTTCTTTTCGAGGCCACCGGCAACCCGAAGTGGCGGACGGCCGCCGAGCACTACACGGCGTTGCTCGAGCCGCAGCAGCATAACAAGGGCACCCACGACGTCGGCTTCATCCTCTCCAGCAGTTATGGCAACGGGTATCGGCTGACGGGCGCGGACTCCTACCGTTCGGTCCTGCTCCAGGGCGCGGCGTCACTCGGCACCCGCTTCAACCCCACCGTCGGGTGCATCAAATCCTGGGACCGCGACCCGGCGTTGTTCACCTACCCGGTGATCATCGACAACATGATGAATCTCGAGCTCCTGCTTTGGGCGGCCCGCAACGGAGGCGACGCGCACAGCCGCGAGATCGCCGTCTCGCACGCGGACACGACCTGGCGGAATCATTTCCGCAGCGACGGCAGCTCATTTCATGTCGTCGACTACAACCCGGCGACCGGGGCGGTCAGCAGGCGCGTGACCCATCAGGGCGCCGCCGATGGTTCCGCCTGGGCCCGGGGCCAGGCCTGGGGCCTTTACGGCTACACCATGATGTATCGGGAGACCAAGGATCCGCGTTATCTGGACCACGCGCAGAGGATCGCCTCTTTCATCATGCACCATCCGCGGCTGCCGGCCGACAAGGTGCCGTATTGGGATTTTGACGCCCCCGGTATTCCGGATGAACCGCGCGATTCGTCCGCCGCCGCCATCATGTGTTCGGCCCTCCTCGAACTGCGCGGCTATGTCGCCCCGCCGGAGGCAGCGACCTATACGGCGTTCGCGGAGCAACAGCTTCGCAGCCTCGCCTCGCCGGCCTACCTCGCGCAACCGGGCGAGAACGGCGGCTTCCTGCTCAAACATGCCACCGGCAACCGGCCCGGGCACAGCGAGGTTGATGTGCCCATCAACTATGCCGACTACTACTTCCTGGAGGCGCTGCTCCGGGCCAGTCGGGTAAAGTAGCCCGCCTCGGGCAAAGCCCCTCTGGAATCGGGGGCCTCCTGTTAGGGGAAACAACATTCTATACGCATTCGTCCGTTCGTTTCTCCTTTTGAACCAAGGTGTCGGTTCCAACGTCACCGCGCAAGGTTCCTCCTTCCCGACTTGGAAAGCTTGGCATCAGGCGGACAAAGCGAAGTATGCGAGCCCTGTTGAGCGAACAATCCATCCTTGCCCGTCAGTTGCTCCGCTGGGGCGCCGTCGCCGCCGGCAGCTTCGCCCTGTATGGCCTGATCGCCGGCCTGGGTTGTCAGCGCGGCGCCCAGGAATCGGATCGCCCGCGGACCGTCGCGAGTGCCGTTGGCCAGACTTCCCTCTCTTGCCGCGAGTGCCACGCGGAGATTTATACGGCGTGGAGCACCACGGACCACGCCCTCGCCAACCATGTGGTCTCGCCCGCGGCCGACGGGGCCGCCCTCGCCACGTTCCATCCTCCATCCGGCATCGGCCCGCCGGCCGCCCCCGAGTTCATCCTGGGTCACAAGCCGCTTTGGCAACCCCTTATCCCCTTCCCCGGCGGGCGCTGGCAAGCGCAGGAACTGGCCTACGATCCCGTGCAAAAAGACTGGTTCAATGTCTTCGGAAGGGAAAATCGGCAGCCGGGCGAATGGGGCCACTGGACCGGGCGCGGCATGAACTGGAATTCGATGTGCGCCCAGTGCCACATGACCGGGTATCAAAAGAACTACGATGCCGAGCGTGACACCTACCGTTCAAGTTGGGTGGAACACGGCGTGGGCTGCATCCAGTGCCACGGCCCCACGGCGCCCAACCACGGGGCGAAGGACCATCCGGCCGGGCCGTCGCCGGCCCCCTTCCATCACGACCGGCAGAAGCTGATGCAGACCTGCGCGCCCTGCCACGCCCGCGGTGAACAGCTGACCCTGGATTTCCAACCCGGCGACAACTACGCCGACCACTACCGGGTCACCCTGCCCGTTGATCCGGCCGTCTACTATCCCGACGGCCAGCAGCGCGACGAGGACTTCAACTGGACCTCGGTCCTCCTCAGCCGCATGGGGCACGCCGGCGTGACCTGCCTGGACTGCCACGATCCGCACAGCACGAAGACCATCCTGCCGATCGCGAACAATCAGCTCTGCCTCCAGTGCCACGCCACGCCCGGCCGGTTGATGGCGAATGGCACCCGCGCCGTGCCCATCGATCCGACCGGACATTCCCATCACGCCGAGGGCAGCGCGGGCAACTCCTGCGTGTCCTGCCACATGCCCACCACCACCTACATGCAGCGCTCCCCGCGGCACGATCACGGGTGGCTGATTCCGGATCCCCTGCTGACCAAGGAACTATCCATCCCCAATGCCTGCAGCCGGTGCCACGCCGACAAACCCATCGAGTGGTCCGTCAGCGCCGCCGCCGAATGGTATGGGGCCAAGATGGACTCCCGCCAGCGAACCCGCGCAAGGGCGATCGCCGCGATCCAGGCCGGCAGGAACGAGGCGATCGGCTCCTTGTTGATCCTGCTGAAACAAGAGGACGTCCCCGCGTGGCGTGCCACCTACCTGTCCTTGCTCATTCCTTACGCGCAATTGCCGGACGTCACTGAAGCCGGCCGGTTGCACCTCGCCGATCCCGATCCGGTGGTCCGCTCCGCGGCGGTCCAACTGCTCGCGGGCACGGCAGAGGCCGGGACCTTGCTTCGTCCCCTGCTTAAGGACCCGATGCGCGTGGTGCGGGTGGACGCCGAGTGGGCCCTTTCGCCCGAACTGCCGGCCGATTCACCGGAACGCCACGAGTTGGACAACTACCTGAAGGTGTCCCTGGACCAACCGTCCGGTCGGGTTCGCCTCGGGCAAGACCTCGCGAACCGCCACCAGCTGGCCGCAGCCGAAAAAGCCGTGGAGCAAGCCGCGAGCTGGGATCCCTATTCTCCGGGCATTCTCGATACCCAGGCCATGCTGCTGGCGAGAACGGGACGGCCGGCCGAAGCCGCGGCGAAATTCGCCAAGGCCGCCGAACTGGCCCCGAACGACCCCACCTATCCGATGAACGCAGGCTTGGCGTTTGCCGAAGCCGGGCTGCTTCCTGACGCCGAAAAGTCGTTCCGCTCAGCCGTGCAACGCGACCCGAATCTTGCCCGTGCCTGGTATAACCTCGGCTTGCTCCTCGCGCAGAAAAACCAGCTGACCGAAGCCGCCGAGGCCTTGGCTGACGCGGAAAAGACCGGACCGAACGAAGCGGACTACCCCTATGCCCTCGCAACCGTGCTCGCCCGGTTGGGCGACCAGCAGGGCGCCAACGACGCGGCCCGACGGGTTCTCCGGATCAACCCAACTCACGAGGGAGCCCGGCGGATCCTGCAAGGCCGGTGACCGGGAATTTTTCCGACACTTGCGCTCCTGGTGTCCCCCGGGCCCTCCGCGAACTCACAGTCGGGCAGGCGCGGGCGGCAGCGAGAAATAAAAAGTGGCGCCCTCGCCGGGCCGGCCTTCCGCCCAGGTGCGGCCGCCGTGGCGCTGGATGATCCGCCGGACGCTCGCCAGTCCGAGCCCGCTGCCCGGAAAATCGGCCGCGGCATGCAGCCGCTGGAACACCCCGAACAGCTTGTCCTGCTGCGCCGGCTCGAACCCGACCCCGTTGTCGCGGAAAAACACGACGGTCTCCGGGCCCTGCTGCAGGGTGCCGATCTGGATGCGGGCCTCGCTGCGCGGCTTGGTAAACTTCAGGGCATTGGCCATCAGCTTCGTCACCGCCTGTCTCAGCAGCGGCGCATCCGCGGTCACGTTCGGCATGATCTCAACCTGGCACACGACCTGCCGGTCGCCCTTCGCTCCGTCCAGTTCGTGCTTCACCTTTTCGATCAGGGCGCCGAGATCCACGGGACCGGGCTGCATTTCCACCCGGCTCAGCCGGGAGTAAGCCAGGATCTCGCCCAGCAGGCGGCCCAGCTGGTCCGTCGAGTTGATCACGGTGCGGAGATATTGCCGGCCCTTGTCATCCAGCCTGGCTCCCGCATGTTCCTGCAGCAGGTCGGCGAAGCCGCCGATGTGCATCAGGGGCCCGCGGAGTTCGTGCGTGACCCAATGGGCGAACTGATCGGCCTCCTCGCGCAAGGCCACCAGTTCCGCGGTGCGGGCGGCGAGGCGTTGCTCGAGGTCGCGGTGCGTGGCGGTCGCCTGGTCGGCTTCGGCGGCGGGATTCATCGGCGGGCGGCCATCGCCTCCCCGGCGGCGAAAGGCGCGAGGCTGGCCGGGGTGAGCGCGGGTGCCGGAGCGAAGCGCGGGTCCCCGCCCGCGTCGGCCAGGGGGGCGAAGTGGCTGAGCCGGAGCCAGGCCACCAGCGTCCGGGCCAGGTGCATCAGCCCGTCGAGATTGCCCGGTTTGACCAGGTAGGAGTTCGCGCCCAGCTCATAGGCGCGCCGCACGTCCGCCGGCTGGCTTGATGCGCTGAGGATGTAGACCCGGAGCCGCCGCAGGCCGGGCTGGGCGCGGATCCACTCCAGCACCTCGAAGCCGTTTTTGCGCGGCATGTTCAGGTCCAGCAGCACGACCGTCGGCAGCGGAAACAGCCGGCGGTTGTGGAAGGCGCCGTCGCCGCGCAGGTAGGCGATCGCCTCCTCGCCGTCGTGGGCGAACTGCAGCGGCTGCACAAAGCCCGCCCGGCTGAACACGGTGCACATGAGGAGCGCGTCGTTTTCACTGTCGTCGACGAGCAGGACGATGGGATCTTCGATAATCATGGGATTTCCTGGGTTGGCGGGGATTGGCCGGATGGCGCGGCGGGAAGTTCTATCCAGAATTTGCTGCCCTGCCCCGCGGCCGAGACGAGGCCCACGCGTCCGCCCATCCGCTCCATGCCCTTCTGGACGATGGCGAGCCCGATGCCCGTGCCGGGATAGGCCGCGGTGTGCAGCCGCTGAAAGACCTGGAAGATGCGGGCGTGGAATTCCTCCGGGATGCCGATGCCGTTGTCCTCCACCCAGACTCTCACCCAACCGCCGGAGCGCTCCTCCGCGCGGAACGTCACATACGGCGCCGTCTCCGCCACGAACTTCACCGCGTTGGTCAGCAGGTTCACCAGGATCTGGCGCAAGGTGGCGGCATGCGCCATGACCGCGGGCCAGGGGGGAATGTTCTCGATGCGTGCGCCGCTCGCCGCGATCACGCCGGCACAGTCCGCCAGCGCGCTGACCACGACCGCTTCCAGTGCCACGGGGGTCAGGTTGATCTCAGCCTGGTTGAGGTGGCTGAACGTCAGCAGGTCGCCGAGCAGGTTGTCCATGGTCTGGGCGGCCGTGTTGATATAGTCGGCGTAACCGCGGCTGGCGGAGGTCAGGTGCGCCGGCCGTTCCTCGACCAGAAGCTGGGCGAAACCCTGCATGGCGCGCAGCGGCGCACGCAGGTCGTGGGCGATGGAGTAGACGAACGTCTCGAGCTGCGCGTTGCTGCGCCGGAGTTCAGCCGTGCGACGCTCCACGATCCCTTCCAGGTCCGCCGCGTGCCGGGCCAGCTTCAGGTCGGCATCCCGCAGCGCCTTCTCCGTCCGCTTCCGCGCGGTGATGTCGCGCACGTTGCACTGGATGACCCACTGCTCCCCCTCCTGATAGAGATTGCTGACGAACTCGACGTCGACGCTCCGGCCATCCTTCGTGCGGAGCGGCAGATCCTCGTAGCGGATATGGCCCGTGGCCTGCAGTTCGCGGAACGCGCTCTGGCTCGCCGCCTCGTCCCTCAGGAGGCCGAACTCAAAGAGCTCCCGGCCGATGAATTCGGCGCGCGCATAGCCCAGGAAATCCATCAGGAACGGATTGACGTCGATGATCCGGCGCGTCGCGGGATCGACGATGAGGATGCCGTCGTGCGCCGCCTCGAAGAGCCGGCGATAGCGCAGCTCGGAGGCGGACAAGGCGGCGGTCCGCACGGGCGCCGCCGCCGCCGTGAACACCGCCTGCTCTCGGTTGATGACAAGGGGAGGCATGGCGCTCAGTAGGCCGAGCGGGGCGGAGAGATCACCTGGCGCACGGTGTTGACGAGAATGCCCAGGTCCATGCCGAGCGACCAGTGGGCGACGTAGAGGGCGTCGTAACGGACGCGGTTCGCGAGGTCGCTCGCGACGACGAGCTCGCCGCGGAAGCCCTTGCTCTGCGCCAGGCCGGTGATGCCGGGTTTCACGAAATGCCGCTTGAAATAGGTGTGCTCCAGGCGGGCGAACTGCTCGTCGTGCTCGAGCAGGTGGGGCCGCGGCCCGCTCACGCTCATGGCGCCGAGCAGCACGTTCACGAACTGCGGGATCTCGTCGAGGCTGCTGCGCCGCAGGAACCGGCCGAACGGAAACACGCGAGTGTCGCCCGCCGAGGCCTGTTTCGAGACCTGCCCGTTGCCCGTGTGCATCGTGCGGAATTTGTAGATGTAGAAACGCTCGCGGTTCAGCCCCGAGCGCATCTGCCCGTAGAAGACCGGCCCCGGCGACTGGCGCCGCTGCATCAGCCACACGACCAGGGTGAGCGGCGGCAGGACGAAGAGCACCACGGGCAGCGCCACCACGATGTCCAGCATGCGCTTCAGCACGCGGTTGAACGGGCTCTCCAGCGGCTCCAGCGTGGTGGTGGCGAACGCATAGTGCTCGTTGTGCTCGATCATCTCGGCGTCGCGCCCGAAGACCGACTGCATGTTCACGAAGAACCGCACGCGGCAGTGCGCCTGCTCGACCGCGCGGACGATGCCGGCGGCCCCGGCCCGGGTGAACTCGGCCTGCGAGAAGACCACCTGGTCGGCGGAGAGCAGCGCGATGATCTCGGGCAGGTCCCGCAGGCTGCCGAGCCAGCGGGAGTCGGTGACGGTGCCCTCCGCATCGGGCGTCACGTAGCCGATCGCGTCGATCCCCAGGTGCCCGCGCGGCGCCAGCCACGCCTGGAGCAGCATCGCCTCGGCGGGCGAGGCCACGATCACCGTGCGCAGCCGCTGGCCGCGGAAAAACACCGTCGCGAGCACGCGGGCCAGGAAGTAGTTCGCGTTGAACAGCACCGCGCCGGCCACGAACAGGAAGCCGACGAGGAAGGCGCGCGAGACCTCCACGTCCTTCATGATGAAGGTGAGCGTGAACAGGACCACCATGAGGCGGACCAGCTGCTGGGCGGTGAGCCGCAGCGCCTCGCGCCAGTTGAGCGCCCCGAGCTTCTGGCCCGCCCCGCGCAGGCTGTAGTGGATCCACGCCATCGCGACGATGACGCCGACCAGGTAGCGGCCCCAGTTTACCTCGACGTTGAATTGGATCCAACCGGAGGATTCCACCAGCAAAAGCGAGCCGAGAAAAGCAGCCGCGACCAACATGAGGAGGACCGAGCCGTGGAGGGCGACGAGTCCGTTTTGACGTGTCTTGAGCATGGGATTGGCGGGGTGGACGGAGCATACGGCAACGCCCGCCGACGCGTAATCGGGCGGCAGCTGTCCGGACCCCGCGCGAATCCACCTGCGATCCGTAAGGGAAAGCCTGATCGGCGCGCCCGAAAGAGGTTGCCGCTTGCCATCGGACACGGCGGGGCGGAAGCGTTAGGGCGCAATGTCCACCGCACCGCTCAGCTCCCTCGCCTCACCGGCCCGTCCCCCCGCCGCGGGGACCCGGACGGAGCTGCTCCGGCCGCTGCTCGACGCCTGCGGCCTCGGCTGGTTCTGCCTGCGCGCCGCCGGACGGCGCGAACACCTGGCGGCACTCAATCTTGCGCGCCGCAACGGCGTCGACGCCTTTGCGCCGCGGATCCGCGTGCGGCGCGAGATCCGGGCGGGCGGCGTGCGCAATGTCACCGAGGCGCTGTTCCCCGGCTACCTCTTCGCCCGTTTCCGTTATCCCGAGCAGGTGCGCCGCGTCGTCAGCACGACCGACGTCCTCGGCCTCGTGGCCTTCGGTGGGACGCCGCCGCGCCTCGACGACCACACCATCGCCCACCTGCGCCGGCACGCCGAGCCCGCGGTGCTGCCGCCGCTCTCGCCGGTCTTCGAGGAAGGCGACTGGGTCCGCGTCGCCGCCGGCTGCTTCCGCGGCACCGAGGGGCGCGTCCGCCAGACGGCCACGGCCCGCGACCGCGTCTGCGTCCTGCTTTGCCTTTTGGGTCACGACGTCGAAATCAGCCTGCCGGGCGATCAGCTGATCGGCCGCGCGGCGCTGGCCGAACTTGTGCCCGCCGGGTTGCGCGCCCCGATCGGGCCGCAGGTCCGCGTCGCCTGAATCCCGCGGCCCGGTTCCGGCCCTCCACCTCCCCCCGGGGAGACGAGGCCAATGGCGGCAGCCCGCCCGCATCCCGCGCCTCATCACGGAGAGAAACCGCCCGCCACCGCCTTAACGCAGCCCCCTGTCACCATGAAGACCATCCTCACCGCGGCCCTCTTTGCCGCCATCACCTCCTCCGCGCTGGCCGGCGTCCCGGTCGGGCTCGGCGACCTGTCCGCCTCGGTCGACGCGACGGCGACCTACGACACCAACGTATTCGGCACGCCCGTCGCGATCGCCGACTATTCCACTTTGCTCGTTCCCCGCCTGACCTACACCCGGAAGGCCGGCCTCGTCCAGGCCGACGCCGGCGCCGGCGTCTCGATCATCCGTTACCGCGACCAGACGCAGCTGAACGCGGAGAACCTCGACGCCAATGCCACGCTGCAGGTCCTCGAGACCGACTTCCGCAACTACTCTGGCCTGATCTCGGGCATCTACCGGGAAACCTCGGACCTAAACACCGACCTCAACACCCGGCTCAACACGAAAACCACGATCTTCACCACCCGCAGCGCCCTGATCACCGGTCCGCGGAGCAACGCGGCGCTGAGCGGCACCTACACCGACACCCGGATCTCCACGGGGGACGACCAGCAGGTGCTCAACACCGAGGCGCTCTACGACTACAAGGATTTCTTCTATGGCAACTCGCTCCGGCTGGTCGGCAGCTATGACCAGCTCCACAGCTCCGACGGCAGCCTGATCGGCGTGCCGCTCAACCAGAATTCCTACGTGATGTCAGCCGGGCTCGGCCGGGGCCTCTATCACGACACGCTCCGTGGGGGCGTCAGTTACGGCTACCGCGTGCTCAACCGCTCCGAGGCGGAGGTCCTTGCGACCGGCGGCGAGCGGCGGCGTTCCGGCTACGTGGTCGGCGCAAGCCTGGAGGGGCCGTTCCTGCCGGTGCGGTATTTCCCCAAGGTCACCTCGCTCTTCTCCCTCGCCTATCAGGATGCGGCGACGCCGGGCATCTACGACACCGGCTCCAAGGAGCTGACCGGGCGGCTCAGCGTGATCTGGAAGGCACGGGAGAACACCAGCGTCTCCCTGGCCGCCCAGCGGGTCCAGCGCCTCGCGGTGAACGACCAGTCGGTCGTCACGACCACCTCCTTCCTCAGCGTCGAGCAGACCCTCCGGCTCAACCTCACGGGCACGCTGGGCGCGGGTTACGACTGGTCGACCTACCGCTCCACGAGCCGCAACGACCGGACGGCCCGTCTCAGCGCCGGACTGCGCTACAACTTCGCCCGGGTCTGGGATGCACGCCTCACCAGCGTGCTCACCTCCAACAAGTCCACGCTGCCCATCGCCACCTACGACCGGACGGTCACCAGCATCAGCCTGACCCGCACGTTCTGACCCTCACTCCATGTCGCGATTTTATCCACTCATTGCGGCGAGCCTGCTGTTCGTCGGTTTCGCCACCGTCCACGCAGCCGAGCCTGAGCCCGGCGCGACCCCGGCCGCTCCGGCCGCGCCCGCCAGCACCAACCCGAACTACCGCCTGATCGCGGGCGACGCCATCACGATCACGATCTACAACGAGCCGGACCTGACCGTCCTGCAGACGATCGCCCGCTCGGGCGAGGTGCGCCTGCCCCTGATCGGCGAGATCATCCTGATCGGCCAGAGCGTCCGCGAGGCCGAGCGCTCGATCGAGAAATCCTATCGGGACCGCCAGTTCCTGCGCCAGCCGGTCGTCAACCTCGTGGTCACCTCCTATTTTCCCCGCGAGGTCTCGGTGCTCGGCGCGGTGCGCAACCCCGGCACGCTGATCTTCCCCCGCGATGTCACGAGCCTCGACATCCTCGAGGTGATCACCCGCGTCGGCGGCTTCCTGCCGATCTCGAAGGCGGATGCCGTGACGGTCACCCACAAGGCGGAGGACGGCAAGGAGACGGTGGTCACGGTGAACCTGGAAAACACCATCACCGGCCGCCACCAGGCCGGCCGCGGCCGCGCGGACCTGGCGATCTTTCCCGGCGACCGCGTCTGGGTGCCCGAGCGCCTGTTTTGATTTTTTCTCCGCCCAACGAACCATGTCCACCTCCGCATCGCCTTCCTCCCGCCCACCCGCGTTGCGGCCGCACAGCGTCTCCATCCGCCGCACGCCGCGCGACTTTCTCGACATGTTCCTCGAGCATTGGTGGATCGGGGCCCTCGCTGGCCTCGCGGCCGCGGCGCTCGTCGTCTTTTTCCGGCCCCATTTCGAGCCCATCTACCGCACCGAGGTCTCGCTGCTGTTCGAGGCGCGCAAGGACCGCGTGCTGAACATCCAGGAGGTCGTCGACACCAGCCTGCAGACCGCCAACGAGCTCAACACCCACATGGAGCAGCTGCGGAGCAAGACCTTCGCCGACTACGTGCTGGCCTCGTTCAGCCCCGCGGAGGTCACGATGATCCAGCAACCCTACCTGGATCCCCTCACCCCGGGCGCCGTGCCGCCGTCGCTGGCCGCCATCATCCGCCCTAACGTCACCGTGTTCGCCCGCCGCAACACCCCGATCCTCGGCATCCAGGTCTCGAACCGCTCGGCCGACGCTGCCGCGCTCATCGCCAACCGCTATGCCCGCAAGTATATCGACTACAACCTCGATAGCGCGAACACCCGGACCAACTCCGCGATCGTGTTCCTCCGCAACCAGGCCGAGGAGACCCGCACCCAGGTCGAGGCGGCCGAGAACACGCTCCAGGCCTACCGGGCGAAGAACAACCTCGCCGCCATCGGCGAGACCCAGAACGTCGTCCTGCAGAAGATGTCCTCGCTCGGCACCGCCGTCGTGAAGGCCACGCTCGACCAGATCGACGCGAAGTCGCTCATCGACAAGATCGAGGAATACCAGCGCGCCAAACGCAACCTGCTCGAGATCCCCCAGATCCTTGGCTCCGGACAGGTCAGCAGCCTGAACAACACCCTGACCGGCCTGCTCTCCCAGCGCACGCTCCTCGGCGACAACTACCTCGCCGAGCATCCCAAGATGAAGCAGAACGCCCTGGAAATCTCGGAGGCGCGCCGGATGCTCGGCGACAGCATCGCGAAGGCCATCGCCGAGCTGCGCGCCCGCTACGAGGTCTCGGCCCAATATCTCCAGCGCCTGCAGGCCGAGACCGTCGGCTCCGAGGCGCAGGCCCGCGAACTCGACAAGATTTCCGTCGACTACAAGTTCCTCGAGCAGGACGCGAATGCCAAGCGCGCCACCTACGCCCGCATCGTGGACCGGCTGACCGAGGCCAACATCACCAGCCAGATGGCGAACACCAACATCGCGATCTTCGACCCGGCGTGGACGCCCGACGCGCCCTCGGACACCGGCGCCCTCGACATCGCGCTGAAGGCCGGCGGCGCCTTTCTCGCCCTGCTTTTCGCGCTGCCGCTGACCATCGGCCTGTTCGACTCGCGCCTGCGCACGCCGATGCAGGTCGAGGAATCCCTGCAGGAGCCGCTGCTGGGCGTGGTGAAGAAGATGACCAGGATGAACGAGGGCGAGCGCGCCCAGGTCGTCCGCCTCCAGAAAAACCCGGACCTCGCCGAAGCCTACCGCGGCATCTTCAGCGAGATCGAGGTCCGCTCCCCCGTAGATTTTCCCAAGGCGCTGCTCGTCACCAGCAGCGTGCCCGCAGAGGGGAAAAGCCTGCTCTGCAGCAATCTCGCCGCGTCCTTCGCGGCCCACAAGCGCCGCACGCTCCTCGTCGACTGCGACCTGCGCCGCCCCACGCTGCACCGCTATTTCGGCGTGAAGCCCACCACCGGCTGGGTGGCCTGGCTCGACACCCTTCCCGAACTGCGGCCGGCCATGCCCCTGGGCATCATCACGGTGGGCGACTACCTTGACCTGCTCCCGGCCGGCCGCAGTTCGGACCGCCCCACCGAGTTGCTCGACCACCTCAGCCGCCGCGAGACCCTGCAGCCGCTGCTGGACAAATACGACCTCGTGATCTTCGACACGCCGCCCGCCGCCATCTTCCCGGACGCGCTCATGCTCGCGCGCTGCTGCCACGAGATGATCTATGTCTGCCGCTACCGCACGGTGAAGCCGGCCGTGATCCGCAAGGTTCTCGACCGCTTCCACGCCACCGGCATCTCGGTCCTCGGGGTCGTGCTCAACCAGCTGCCCGTGCGCAAGGCCCAGAGCTACGGTTACCACGGCTACGGCACGCAGACGGCGGACTACTACAAGGCCTACGAGGAAAAGACCGCGACGTGAACTCTCCCGCAGAGTTCATCCCCCCGGCCACCCTCGCGGGCCGGGGACTGCGGTTCACGGCCGGTGCGGTCTTCGCCGCCCTGCTCGTCATCGCCCCGCTCAACTTCGGGTCCACGCGGGCCGGCGGCGCCGAGGTGATCACCACCGGTTGCGCCGCCGCCGCCCTGCTGTGGACGGCCGCCCTGCTCTGCGGCGGGCCGCGCGCGGCGATTCCGGCTGGTGCCGTCGCCTGCGTCGCGCTGTTTCTCGTGGCCGCCCTTCCTTGGATCACGGGGCTCGCCCGGCCCACTGCCGTGGCCGAATTCACCCGCGTTCATTTCGCGAAGGTCACCGCGCGCTGGCCTTACAGCGTGGTCTGGCACACCTCCGCCACGTCGCTGGCGTTTCATCTCGCGCTGGCCGCGGCGGCGCTGGCGCTCATCGACCTCGCCCGTTCGCGCGACTGGGCGCTGGCTTTCGCGATCACGCTCGTCGTCACCGCCGTCGCGGTCGCGGTGCTCGCGCTGCTGCAGAATTACACCCACGCCACCGGGATCTATTGGCGCGCGGACGGCCGCATGCCGGGAAATTTCTCCGGCACCTTTTACCACCACACCGCGGCGGGCGCCTACTACAACACCGCGTGGCCCCTCGCCGTCGCCCTGGCGTGGCTCGCGCGGGACCGCCCCGTCCTCGCGCTGTCCGCGGGCCTGGCCACCGTCATCCTGCTCGCCGCCCATGGCAGCCATGTCTCGCGTTTCCCTCAGGTGGCCGCACTCCTCGTGGCACCGGTCCTGTTCTTCAAGCTGAAGGTCCGCGGCACCGGTCGCTGGCTCCTCGTCCTGGGCGGCATCGCCCTGATCGCTCTGCTCGTCGCCGTGACCGGTCGCACCGCGACGATCGGCGCGCGCTGGCAGGAAATGTGGGCCTCTGCGCCCGTGATGTTGGAGACGGTGCCGTCTCGGGAGTCCGACTGGCCCGCGCTGATGCGCGACGACCTGTTCGTGCCCCATTCCTCCCGGAGCGGCTGGCTCGGCGACCGCGGCGAGGGCTGGCGCACGGCGCTGCGCGCCATCGGGGAACGTCCGCTGACCGGCCACGGCCCGGGCAACTGGATCGGCGCCGCCAGCCGCCACACCGACGACCCTTTTGTGCGCACGTTCTTCCAGTTCCTGCAGTTTACCCACCAGGATTTGCTGCAGTTCGCCGTGGAATGGGGTCTGCCCGCCACGTTCGGCTGGTGGGGACTCTTGGTCGGGGCCGTGGTGAGCGCCCTGTTTCTTCGCGCCGGGCCTGATCCCGTGCGCCACGCCGTCGGGATCGCCGCCGCTTGCGCCCTCGCCGCCGTGTTGCTCCAGGCTCAGGCCGACTTCCCTCTGCAGATGCCCGCCATCACCTTCAACGTCATCGTGCTCGCCGCCCTCGCCTGGGCTGCCGCCCCCCGGCCGCGCCTCACCGGCCTGTCCGCCGCATGAGCGCTCCGCTTCTCACGCGCCGGATCGTGATCCGGCCGGGCCAGTCCTGGCTGGCCGTCGACTGGACGGGTTTGTGGCAGTATCGGGACCTGCTCGTCCTGCTCGTGCAGCGCGACTTCACCTCGCGCTACCAGCAGACGATCCTCGGGCCGGCGTGGTTCATCATCAACCCGCTGCTCAACGCCGTCATCTTCACGCTGCTGTTTTCGCGTCTCATGGGCATCGCGACCGACGGTGTGCCGCCGATGCTGTTCTACCTCGGCGGCCAGCTCGCCTGGAACTATTTCGCCAACGTGCTGGGCACCACGGGCAACTCCCTGGCCGGCAACGCGGGCATCTTCAGCAAGGTCTACTTCCCGCGCCTCATCCCGCCGCTCGCGATGTGCGGCTCCGGGCTCATCGCGTTCGGCATCCAGCTCGCCGTCTTCCTCGTGTTCTGGGGCTACCACTTTCTCTTCACCCCGTTCGGCGCGACCTTCCATTTCTCCTGGTCGCTCGCCCTGCTCCCGTTGCTGCTGATCCAGACCGCCGCACTGGGACTCGGCGTGGGCCTGCTGCTCTCGGCGCTCACGGCCAAATACCGCGACCTCCAGCAGCTCACGGGCTACCTCCTGCAGATCTGGATGTATGCCACGCCCGTCATCTATCCGCTCTCCCGCATTCCCGGCAAGTGGCGCTGGCTGGTGAACCTCAACCCGATGACATCCATCGTCGAGCTCACCCGCGTGATCCTGCTCGGCGTCGGCGAGGTATCCGTCACCGGCTGCGCTATCTCCCTCCTGCTCACCGCCGGCCTGCTCGGCTTGGGGCTCGTGCTCTACCAGCGCATGGCGCGGACCTTCGTCGACACCGTCTGACCCGTATGAGCGCACCCATCATCACCGCCCGCGGCGTGGCCAAGCGCTACCAGCTCGGCCAGATCGGCCTGACCAGTCTGCGCGACGAGCTGCATCGCCTGGCCGCCCGTTGGCGCCGCGGCGCGCGACCAGCCGCCCCGGCCGCTGGCGAATTCTGGGCGCTGCAGGACGTGGACTTCGACATCGCGCCCGGCGAGATCATCGGCGTGATCGGCCGCAACGGCGCGGGCAAAAGCACGCTGCTGAAGATCCTGTCCCGCACAACCGAGCCGACGACCGGCGAGATCGTCATGCACGGCCGCGTCGGCAGCTTGCTCGAGGTCGGCACGGGCTTCCACCCCGACCTCAGCGGCCGGCAGAACATCTTTCTCAACGGCGCCATCCTCGGCATGACCCGCGCGGAGGTCACCACGCGCTTCGACGAAATCGTGGCCTTCGCCGAGATCGGCCCGTTCCTGGATACGCCGGTTAAACGCTACTCCAGCGGCATGTATGTGCGCTTGGCCTTCGCCGTCGCCGCGCACCTCGAGCCGGAAATCCTCATCCTCGACGAGGTGCTGGCCGTGGGCGACGCCGACTTCCAGCGCAAGTGCCTCGACCGCATGTCCGAGATTTCCACGGCCGACGGGCGGACCATTCTCCTCGTCAGTCACAACATGCAGGCGCTGCGCCGCCTCTGCAGCAAGTGCCTCTTCCTGGAAAACGGGCGCAGCCTCGGCATCATGCCGGTGGAGGACGCCATCGCGCGCTACGCCCGACACCTGGCGCCGTCGCCTCCGATAGTGCACCTTGGCGACCGCCCCCGCGGCCCCGGCGAGGGTACGCGGGTTCGCCTGCTGGCCATCGGCACGGCGGGCGGCACGGCCATCCGCTACGCCCATCCCGTCCGCTTTTGTGTCGACGTAATCCTGAGGGAGCCCGTGCGCCGCTTCGCCGTCGGCCTCGGCTTCAGCACCCGCGAGGGCCAGCGCGTGCTCACACTCGACTCCGACACCATGCAGGCGCCCCTCGACCTCGCCGCCGGCACCTGGCGGATCACGGTCGGCTTGGATTTCTGGCCGCTGCCCGAGGGCCAATACCACGTCAGCGCCGCCGCCATCGAGGGTGCCTCCTATCCCGACACCCAGGCCGAGGTCGCGCTGTGGGACGTGCTGCCCGCGCCCGCGGACGAGACCACGCACCGCGGATCCCCCAGCGCCCGCCCGCCCGTCAGAGTGCAGGTCGAGCCCGCCCCTCTCTGAAAAATGTCCGAGAAACTGCTCATCGTGACCCGCCACACGCCTCTCCCTTGGGAGGACGGCGCCGGCGCCTACCTGCATGACTTGGCGCGCTTTCTTGCCGCCCACGGCTTCCGGGTGGAGGTCCTGTGGCTCGCGCCTCACGAGCACCTGCGCTGGCAAAAGCACTGGCGGCTGCCGGATGCGTTCGATCCTTCCGTCCGGCTGGTGCTGGCCGGCTCGCTCCGCTGCGGGCGCCACTACTTTTTTCCCGGCGTGATCTGGTATCCCCTGAAAGCCCGAGCCCTGCACCGTATCCGGCAACTGCTGGGCTCGGCGGGCTTCGTCCCTCCGCGGCGCGGGTCTGCTGCGTCCGCCGCACCGGCCGAGCGCCCGTGGATGTCGCCGCCCACCGCGAAGGAGTTCGCCCTCGTGGGAAGCCATGTCCGCTCAAACCACCCCACCGCCGTCATCGTCAGCTACGCCTGGCTGTGCCCCCTGCTCAATTTGCCCTCCCTGCGCTCTCTCCGCCACGCCTGCCTCACCCATGACGTGGCTTGGCAACGCGCCCGGCTCGCGGGCGCCGCCGCTGGCGTCCCGCCCGCGATCACGCGGGAGGAAGAGGCCAGTTGGCTGCGTTCCGCGGGAACGATCATTGCGATTGCCGATGCCGACGCTGCGGAACTGCACGCACTCGCTCCCTCGGTGCCCGTGCTGGTCGTGCCCAAGGCCTGCACGGTCACCGTCAACGTCCCCTCCGATGCGGCCCTCGCCGCGGGCCGTCTCCTCTTCGTCGGCAGCGGCAACCTGTTCAACGCGGAGGGCCTCGACTGGTTTCTACGCGAGGTCTGGCCGGCGATCCGGGCCGCCCGGCCTGGCACCGTGCTCGACGTCTGTGGCTCGATCGACGGCGCCGTGCCCCTCCGGCCGGCGGGAGTCGTTTTCCGCGGCGGCGTGCCGGACCTCGCGCCGTTCTATCGCGACGCCTCGGTCGTCATCGTGCCGCTGCTGCACGCCTCGGGGCTCAACATCAAGCTCGTGGACGCCGCAGCCGCCGGACGGGCCGTCGTGGCCTCCGAGATCACGCTCAGTGGCGCCCCGTTCCTGCACGGAGCGGTGCACAGCGCCAGCACCGCCGCCGGCTTCATCTCGGCCGTCGGGCATCTGCTCACCGATTGGAACGCAAACCGCGCCGCCGCCGCTGCCGGCCTCGCGGCGGTCCGCCAGCACCTCAGCCCCGCGGCCTGCTACGGCCCGCTCCTCGCCCGGCTCCGCGCCGCCGCCTGACATGCCCGTCCTTTCCGTCATCTTGCCCGTCCACAACTGCCACCGCTACCTCGCGGCGGCGATCGCCAGTATCACCGCGCAAACCTGCGGTGATTTCGAGTTCATCATCGTGGACGACGGTTCGACCGACGGCTCCGCGGCCGTAATCGACCGCGCCGCCGCGTCCGATCCCCGGATCCGCGTCATCCGGCGGCCGAACACCGGGATCGTCGGCGCCCTCAACGACGGACTGGCCGCCGCAACCGGCGAGTTCATCGCCCGCATGGATGGCGACGATGTTGCCGGGCCAGGCCGCTTCGCCCTCCAGCTGGCCTATCTCGAGGCCCATCCGGACTGCATCGCCGTGGGTTCGGCTGTCTGGTTCATTGACCCCGAGGGCGACGTGATCGATTTCTACGCTCCGCCGCCGGCCCACGCCGCCATCGAGGAACAGCTGCTGCGCGGCAACGGCGGCGCGCTCATCCACCCGGCACTCATGCTGAGGCGGGCGGCGCTGAACGCCGTCGGCGGCTACCGGCCCGAGTATGACCGCGCGGAGGACCTGGACCTGTTCCTGCGACTCGCCGGCCACGGCCGGCTCGCCAACCTCTCCACCCCGCTCCTGCGCTACCGCCTGCACGCCGCCTCGACCAACTTCGTGCACCGCGAGCAGCAGCGCGCCCTCAGCACGCGCCTGGTGATCCAGGCGCGCATCGCCCGCGGCCTCTCCGCCCTGCCGCCCGCGGGGCTCAGCGCGGGCGCCGCCGATCTGTCGCCCGCCACGCGCCATCGGGGCTGGGTGATCACCGCCCTGCGCTGGGGTCGGAGGCGGACCGCCCTCCGGCACGCGCTGCTCGCCCTGCGCGCGGAGCCGACCTCACCCGATTCCTGGAAACACCTGCGCTACGCGCTCACCGCGCCGCGCGCCGCCCAACCATGACACCTGCAGTCCGCCTTCCGTCGACTGCGCGCCCCGAACTCACGGTGGCCGTCTGCACCCACAATCCCCGTCCGGCCTTCCTCGCGCGCACGCTCGACGCCCTGCGCGCGCAGACCCTCGCCCCGGACCGCTGGGAGCTGCTGCTGATCGACAACGCCTCCTCCCGGCCGCTGGCCGCGGACTGGCCCCTCGACTGGCATCCGGCCGCGCGCCACGTCGCCGAACCCAAGCTCGGCATCGCGGCGGCGCGGATGCGCGCGATGTGCGAGGCCCGCACCGGGCTGCTGCTCTTCGTCGACGACGACAACCTGCTCGCGCCGGACTACGCCGAACGCGCCCTCGCCCGGGCCCTGCGCGAGTCCGAGCTCGGCTGTTTCGGCGGCCAGCTCGTGCCGGAATTTGAAAGTCCGCCCGAGGAATGGACGCGCCCGTGGTGGAACTACCTGGCGATCCGCCCGCTCACCGCGGACCGTCGCGCCAGCGGTCCGCGCCACTACGACGCCATGCCGCCGACCGCAGGGATGATCGTCCGGCGCGCCGTGTGGGAACGCTACCTCGAGCTGTGCCAACGGGACCAGCGCCACCTGCAGCTGGGCGTCTGGGGCACGCGGCGCGTCGGCGGCGAGGACCTCGACCTCGCGCTGTGCGCCCTCGACCTCGGCTTCGGCACCGGCTGCTTCGCCGATCTCACGCTAACACACCTGATGCCCGCCGCGCGCCTCACCGAGGATTATCTCGTGCAACTCGCCGAGGGCATCGCGTTCTCGACCGTGATGCTCGAGGGACTGCGCCCCGGCGCCGCGCCGACCGTCCGCGGCTCCGGCCTCTTTTCCGAACTCCGCGAGTGGCTCCGTGCCTGGCGCCTGCCGGGGCGCGACGGCCGTTTCTACCGCGCCCAACTGCGGGGCCGGCGCTGCGGCCGCGCCGCCCTCAACTCCCCATGATCACATCACCCTCATACCGTCCCGGGGATTTCAGCGTGCTCATTCCCGCCCACCGGGCCGCGGACTACATCATCCCGGCGCTCGCCGCGGTGGCGGCGCAGACGCGCCAGCCGACCGAGGTGCTTATCTACGAGGATGGTCGGGTCGACGACCTGGCCGCGCGCGTGGCCGCCTTCGCCGTCACCGCGCCGTTCCCGATCCGCGTCGTCTCCGTGGCCCGGAACACCGGCGTCTCCCGCGCGCGCAACTTCCTGCTCGGCGCCGCCCAGGGCGAGTTCATCGCCTTCCTCGACGCCGACGATGTGTGGGCTCCCGACCATCTCGCCGCGGCCGCGGCCTGCTTCGGCGCCGGCGCCGATGTCGCCTTCTCGGGCGTCACGTTCCTCGACCCGGCGGGCGAGGTCATCCCGGGCTCCGCGGGGCCCAGCGACGCGGACCTCGCCAACATCGCCCCGGTGATGTTTCGCTACAACTTCGTGCAGTGCACCTCCACCCTGTGCCTGCGGCGGAGCTGGATCGCGCGGGTGGGCGCCTTCGACCAAACCCTCTCGCACGGGGAGGACCTCGACCTGTGGCTCCGGCTCCTCGCCGCCGGCGCCGTGTGGCGCTACACCGGCCGCACCAGTTGCGCCTACCGCAAGCACCCGAACAGCGCCATGGGCCAGACGCTGCTGGCCACCGCCCGGCTCACCGCCTTCTACGAAAAGCAGCTCGGCAACACCCTCCTGCCGCGCGCGCAGCGCCGCACCGCGCTGATCGACAACCTCTGGGTCAACGCCCGCCTCTCGTGGCGCGCCGATCCGGCCGCCGCCGCCGCGGCCTGCCGCCGCCTCGTGCAGCTGCAGCCGTGGAACCTGGTCGCCCTCGGCGGCTGGATCTTCTGCGCCGCGCGCCGCCCGTCCTACCGGAGGCAAACCACATGACGCCGCCCGTCTCCACCGCGGACCGGCCGCTCAGTTTCTTTTTCGACTCGACCGAGCAGGAACCTCAGCCCTGGGGCCTCGCGGGCAGCGACTGGGCCGTCCAGATGAAACAAGCCCTGCAGGCCAAACCCCATCCGCTCCACCGGCTCGCCGTGCGCCCGGCGGACGCCGACCTCATCGTGATGTGCGAGCCGACCCAGCTATCCCAGCAGACCTGGGCCCCGCGGCTCCGGCACCATCCGCTGGTCCGGGCCCACGCGGAGAAAATCTACGTCGCCTCCGAGGAGGACGAACCGCTCGGGTTTTTCCCGGGACTTTATTGCTCGCTGCCCAAGGCCAGCTTCGATCCGCGGATTCACCGCACCTGGATCTACCGCGGCACGCTGAATCCCTTCATCGCCGGCCAGCGGCGGGCGGAACGGGCGGCGGAACCCCCGCTCCTCGCGGCCTTCGCCGGAGCCGCCAGCCACCCGGTGCGCCGCCAGCTGCTCGCCCTGGCGACAAAAATGGCGCGATCGCGCATCGGCGTCCGCGAGACCGTCAGCTGCCGCTTCAATGCCGATCCCGCGAACCCGGCGCTCCGGTCCGACCAGTTGGACTACATCGAGCACATCCTCGGCGCGAAATTCGCGCTCTGTCCGCGCGGCACCGGCACCGGCTCCTTCCGCCTGCAGGAGGCCATGGCCTTGGGCCGCGCGCCGGTGATCATCAGTGACGCCTGGGTGCCGGTCAAAGGTCCCGACTTCAGCGGATTCGCGGTTTTCGTCCGCGAGGCCGAGCTCGCGCAGCTCCCGGCCATCCTGGAGGCGCACGAGCCGCGCTGGCGCGAAATGGGCCGGCGCGCGCAGGCCGCGTGGGCGGACTACTTCGACCCGGAGAACTACCACCACCGCGCCCTCGACCAGTTGGCGGACATCGCGTGGAACCGGATTCCCGACCAACCCGAGATCGCCCCGGCGCGCTGGCACCGCCTGATCAAGACGGAGGAACGCCGCCGCAAGGGCCCGCTGTTTTCCCGGATCGTGCGCCGCTTGCGCCGGATGGCCCGGCCATGATGCCGTCAACCATCACCCGACCGGCGTCGTCGGCCGCTCCAGTCGCGGCGGACCCTACCCGGCATTTCGCCCGGGTCGACGTCCTGCGCGCCGTGGCCATCCTCCTCGTGTTTCTCTTCCACTATTGGTATCAGGTCGGCTCGCGAACCGGCGTCTCCGCGGCGGTCGCCGCGCCGGTGCTCAGCGGCGATCTGTTTTCGCGGATCCTGCGGGTCGTGCCGGAAAACGGCTACGTCGGCGTGCGGTTGTTTTTCGTGATCTCGGGTTTTTGCATCCACCTCTCTTTCCTGAAGTGGGTCGAGAAGCCGTCCGCCGGTGGCCTCCGTTCCTACTGGCCCGGTTTTCTCTGGCGGCGTTTCTGGCGGATCTATCCGCCCTACCTGCTGGTGCTGCTCCCGGTCTGGTATTTCCAGTATCATGCTCAGCTGGATCCGCGGGCCTGGCGCCACCTCGGCGCGCACCTGCTGATGGTCCACAATTTCTTTTGGCCAACGCTCTTCAGCATCGTCGTTTCATTCTGGAGCATCGCCGTCGAGTGGCAGCTCTACCTCGTCTACCCGCTGTTTCTGCTCGCCGCCCGGCGCTGGGGCCCCTGGCCCGCCGTGGCGGGCGCCAGCCTGCTGGCCGTCGGACTCAACGCCGCCGCCGGGTCGCTGCCCTTTGCCGTGCTCCACTCGCCGTTCGGCTACTGGTTCGAGTGGACGCTCGGCGCGCTGATCGCCGCCGACGCGGTGCGCGAGGACGGCGGCGCCCTGCGGGGGCTCGGCCGGTGGGCGCTTCCGCTCTGGCTCGCGGTCGCCGTCGCGTGGGTGTTGCTGCTGCCCTTCGTCATCTGCTATGTGCTGGCCACGCTGGCCTGCGGCGCCCTGCTCGTGGCCGCGCTCCATCGCCGGACGCCGCTGGCCTGGTGGGAGCGCGCGCTCGTGCCGGTCGGCCTCTGCAGCTATTCCCTCTACCTAGTGCACGAGCCGCTGCTCGAGCTGCTGTTCAACGGATACGGCGCCGCGTTGCGCACCGCCCCCGCCTGGGTCGTGTGGGGCGTCCTGCAGGCCGCCTTCTTCGCCGCCGTGCTCGCCGTCAGTCGGCTGTTTTACCACCTGGTCGAGGTTCCGAGCACCCGCGTCGGCCAGCAGCCGCCCCATTTCCTTTCCGCCCGATGACCGCCCTTCCCCCCACCAGGCCCAACCCGCCCCTGCCGGTCGTGCTGATCGGCTGCGGTGCCGTCAGCCGGCTCTTCTACGCGCCGGCCCTGCGCGCCCTCGAGGCCGCCGGCTGGGTGCGCGTGATCGCGCTGGTCGATCCCGTCGAGGCCGCGCGCGACCAGCTGCAGCGGGAATTTTCCGACGCCCCCGCCGCGGCTTCACTGGCGCAGGCCGATGCGCCCCGCAGCAGCCTCGCGATCATCGCCTCGCCGCCGCGCTGGCACGCGGAACAGGCGGTCGCCGCCTTCGCCCGCGGATGGCACGTGCTGTGCGAAAAGCCGATGGCCGCTTCCGGCGCCGAGGGCGAAAGGATGATCGCCGCGGCCGACGCCGCCGGCCGCCTCCTCGCCGTCGGGCACTACAAGCGCTTCTTCCCGTCGAGCCACGCGCTGAAATTTATCTGCGGACCCGCCGCGCCGCTCGGCGCGCTGCGCCGCTTCACGATCGCCGAGGGCGGGCCGTTCACGTGGCCGGCCGCCTCGCCGGGATTCTTCCTGAAACGCGAGACGCCGGGCGGCGTGCTGCTCGATATCGGCGTCCATGTCCTCGACCTCCTGCTCTGGTGGCTGGGTGATCCGGACGAGTTCACCTACGCGGACGACGCCATGGGCGGCCTCGAGGCCAACGCCCGCCTGGCGCTGCGCTTCGGCGCCGCCACCGGCCGCGTCCGGCTCAGCCGCGACTGGGTCACGCCGCAGCGCTATGACTTCGAGTTTGCCCGCGGCACGGCCAGCTGGACCGTGAACGACGCCAACGGCCTGCGCCTCACGCTCAACGGCCTGCCCTGGACGCTGCAGGGGACGCTGTTCGATGCCGCGGGCGCGGCCGCCGCCACCAACCCGCAGAGCTTCATCGCGCAACTGCAGCACGTCGTCACCGCGGTGCGCGAGCGGACCGCCGTCCTCGTCGACGGCCGCGAGGGCCTGCGGGCGTTGCGGCTCATCGAGGCCTGCTACGCGCGCAAACAACTCCTGCCCCAGCCTTGGCTCGGGGCGGACGAACAGCCGCAGCGCCATCTCCGGGCCGTCAACGCATGAAAATCGCCGTCATCGGGGCCAACGGCTTCATCGGCACGCGCGTCGTCGAGATGTTTCACCTCGGCGGCCGGCATGCCGTCGTGCCGGTGGTGCGGCGCGCCTCGGGTCTTGCCCTGCCGGCGCGCTTCGCCCTGGACTGGCGCATCGGCGACGCCCTCGACGTGGGGTCGCTCGCGAACGCACTCGCGGGTTGCGACGCCGCCGTCCACACGGCCCTCGGCGACCCGCGCCAGATCGAGGCCATGCCGTCCATCCTGTGCGCCGCGGCCGCCGCGGCGCGGGTGCCGCGCGTCGTCTACCTGAGCAGCGCCACCGTGCATGGCCAGGCCCCGGCCGCCGGCACCACCGAGGAGTCACCGCTCCACTGTCATCATGCCCTTCTCTACAACAACGCCAAGGTGCGCGCGGAGCGGGCCTTCTTCCGCGGCTGCACCCGGCACCGGCTCGCCGGTTTCGCGCTGCGGCCCGGTGTCGTCTTCGGGCCGCGCTCGCGCTGGATCGCCGACGCGGCCGCCGACCTGCGCGCCGGGCGCGGCGCTTGGCTCCTCCATGGGCGCGGCATCTGCAACAGCATCTACGTGGACAACCTCGTCGAGGCCGTCCACCTCGCGCTCATCGCGCCGGACCCCGGCGGGGCCTTTCTGGTCGGCGACGCCGAAACCGTCACATGGCGCGAGTTTCTCGGCTCCATCGCCCGGCACGCCGGCCTGGATGAGTCGGCCTTCGCGGACATGCCGGTCCCGTCGTTCGCGCCGGAGCGGACCAGCCGGCTCGCCACCCTCACGCTCTCCCCGCTTTACGGCCGGATCGGCTCGGGGGTCCCTGCCCGGGCCAAGCGCATCGTGAAGGGCCTGCTGCGGGCCTGGCCGGAACCCGCGTCCGCGCCGGACGCCTGGACCCTGCACGCCTCCGCGCCGCGGCCCCGGCTCACGCACGAGATGGCGTTGCTGCAACAGTGCGCGTGGAAATTTCCCTATGATCGCGCCGCCACCCGACTCGGCTACCGGCCCACAGTCGCCTTTGCCGACGGCCTGCAACGCAGCCTGGCGTGGCTCGACTTCGCCGAAGGCCGCGCCTGAACGCCTCGGACCAATTCAACCTATGATCACTCGCACGATAGTCCGGCCCTTGAAAAACGGGCTGCGCCGCTGGCTCAAGCGACGCGGATTCTTCCTCTACTCGCGCTCCACCCTGCCGCGCGGCGTCCGGCTGGATGTCGATCTCGCCCGTTTCCGTCCGCTCGCCGACTTCAGCACCGTCGTCGACATCGGAGCGAACCAGGGCCAGACGGTGGAAAGGTTTCTCACCCTCTTCCCGCGCGCCCGCATCCTCTCCTTCGAGCCCGTGCCGGCCACCTTCCGCCGGCTGCATGCGGCCTACGCCGGTCACCCGCGCGTGACCTGCGAGAACCTCGCGGCGAGCGCGGCGAACGAGGACGTGCAGATGCTCGTCGGCGCCGCCGCCGATTCGTTCGTCTCCCGCATCGTGGATGCGACGGCCCGCGAGGACGCCGTCTGGCACCGGGAAACCGTCCGGGCGGTCCGACTCGAGGACTACCTCCGCGAAAACGGCACCACCTCAGTCGACCTGCTGAAGACCGACACCGAGGGCCATGACCTGAGCGTGCTGCGGGGCTGCGGGGCGCTGCTCGACGGCCGGCGAATTTCCTTCGTGCTCTGCGAGGTCGGGTTCTCCGCCGGCAACACTGGCAACTCCCATCTGGCTGAAATCGGCGACTACCTGAAGGCGCACGGCTACGAATTCTTCGCCCTCTATCCGCCGTCAGGCTGGACGCCCTCGCTGGAGATGGCCTACGCCGACGCGTTGTTTGTCAGCCGCCCGCTCCTCGAAGCCGCTGCGGAAAAACCGGGCGGCCGCGAGCTGCCCACCGGCTGACTCCGGAAAATCCCGATGACCACTCCCTTCCTCAACCGGCTCAAGCGCCTGGTCGACAGCAACGACCTCGCGTGGACGCTGCCGCTGCCCCCTTGGGCCCCGCACCGGGAACGCGCCGTGCGGCATCTCCGCCAGGTGGCGCGCCGCGGGTTGCGGCGGCGGCTGGTCGCCGACCGCGGCTGGGGCGCCGTTCTGGTGCAGAGCGCGGCCTGGCCGCTGCTGGCCGGGCTCAAGGCCTGGCTCGCGGCGCGGGCGCCCTTGCCCGCCGGCGGACCGCAGCGCTCATGGATCGACCTGTGGTGGGTGCAACTTGCGCACAACCTCCGCATCAGCGACCAGCAGATGCTCGCCTTCGCCCTGCCGGCGCAACGCGCGCACGTGAACCTGAGCCTGCCGTGCTGCGAGCACCAGGTCCTGATGGACCTGATCAACCGCAACACCGGCCTGCCCGAGATCGAGGACAAGCGCGGGTTCGCCCGCTTCTGCGCGCAACACGGCCTGCCCACCATAGGGGTGCTGGTGGAGAGCGACGGCCGGCAAGTCGTCCAGTTCCAGCCGCTGCCCGCGGCCGAACTGTTCTTGAAACCCGCGGACCGCGGCTGCGGCGAAGGCATCAGCACCCTGCCCTTCGCACCGGCGCAAGGCGGCTGGCGCGGGTCCGCGGGAGAAACGCTTCCCGCCGCCGCCGTGGCGGACTACGCCATCCGCCTGCAGGCGGGCCATCCGTGGATTTTGCAGCTGCGCCGACACAACTCACCCGCCTGGGCTGCCTTCTCCCCGGGCGCCCTTTGCACGCTGCGCGTCGTCACCGGCCGCGCCGCCCCACACGCCCCGGTCGAGCTGATCGGCAGCTTCATGCGTTTCCCGCGCGGGGCGGCGATCGTCGACAACATCGCCTGCGGCGCCCTTTCGGCCGATGTCGATCTGGCGACGGGCCGGCTTGGCCCCGCCCGCGATGCCACGGACGCGGGCATCGACATCGCGACCCACCCGGACACCGGAGCGGACATCGCCGGGGTGGTGATCCCGGCGTGGGACCAAGTGCGTGCGCTGGCCCTGCAGGCGCATGCGCCCATCAGCAGGTTCGCCCTGATCGGCTGGGATATCGCGCTGCTCGACGGCGCGCCGGCCCTCGTCGAGATGAACCTCAACTGGGGCGTGTTTACCAACACCCCGCTGGGCCGCACACGCTACCCGGAAATCACCGCCGCTTGGCTCGGCGCCCTCCACCCCTGAAGATGTCCGCCTCCGCTCCCTGGCCGTGGCTGAAACGGCAATTCGACGGCAACGACCTTGCATGGACGTTCCCACTGCCGCCCTGGGCGGACGCTCGCGACCGGCAGGTTCGGCGCATCCGCATCGCCGCGCGCGCCGTGCTGCGCCGGCGGCTCGTCGCCGCGCGCGGTCGGCTGCACGTGCTCTTCAGCTCGCTGGCCTGGCCGGTGCTGGCGGCGGTCAAGGCCGCGCGCTGCCGGCCGCGCCGAGTCGGTCTCTTCCTCGACCTCTGGTGGCTGCAGGTCGCGCACAACCTGCGGCTGTCCGAGCAGCAGGACTTCCGGCTCGACCAGCCGGCGCAGCGCCGCCGCGCCCGGCGCTTCGTGACCGACGGCGAGAACAAGGCGCTCCTCGAGCACCTCAACCGCGACGCCCGGCCGGAACGCGTCCGCGACAAGATCCCGTTCGCCCGCTTCTGCGCCGGGCACGGCCTGCCCACGGTCGCGTTGCTCGCCGCCAGCGACGGCGCCGGAACCGCCGCGCGCTGGTTCGCCCCGCTGCCGGCCGCCGACCTGTTCCTCAAGCCGGCCGCGCTGTGGGGCGGACAGGGCGCCTGCCTGCTCACCTACTCGGCCGGCGACCGGACGTGGCTGGCCGACGACGGCTCCCGTCTCGACCGGGACACCATCGCGGACTACGCGGATCGCCGGCTCGGCGCCCTCTCGTGGGTGCTCCAGCCGCGCCTGCGCAATGGCCCGGCCTGGGCCGCGTTTTCGCCTGACGCCCTATGCACCGTCCGGATCGTCACCGGACGGATGGACGCCAGTTCTCCCGTGGAAATCGTGGGCGGGTTCATGCGCTTCCCACGCACGCACGCCATCGTGGACAACCTCAGCGCCGGCGGGCTCGGCGCCGACTACGACCGGCGCGGACGTCTCGGCCGCGCGCGCTCGCTCGATCCGGCGGCCCCGTGGCGCGACCACCACCCGGACACGGGCGCCCTCATCGCCCGCACCGTCATTCCGGGTTGGAGCCGGGTCGCCGAACTCGCGCTCCGGGCCCACGCGCCCATCACCGACATCGCGCTGATCGGCTGGGACGTCGCGATGCCCGGGGCGGAACCCGTGCTCATCGAGGGCAACACCAACTGGGGCGTGCTCCTCGACACCCCGCTGGGCGACACCCGCTACGTCGAAATTCTCCTGCAGCCCGGCCGCCGTCTCCCCTGATCATTGCCATGCCACTCGCCTTCCTTCGCACCTCGCCCGGTTTCGCCGCCGCCTATTCGTGGCTGCAGGGCACCCGCGTCCATGTCGCGGGCCGCGGCCATAGGGTGCGGCGACACAACGCGGTCCTGCGGAACACCCGAATCGAGATCCTCGGCACGGGCTGCCGGCTAGTCATCGGTCCCGGCGCGCGCCTTTGGGATTGCTCGCTCACGCTCGCCGGGGACGGCGCGGAACTTTTCATCGGCGCCGACTGCCAGCTGCGGCAGGCGCGCCTCTGCGTCGAGGATCAGGGCAGCCGGCTGGTCATCGGGGCGCAGACCTCGATCATCGGCGCGACTCTGGTGTCCCAGGAAGGGCGACTGCTCCAGCTCGGCGAGGACTGCATGCTCGCCCAATACGCCGACCTGAGAAATTCCGACAGCCACGCCATCTACGACCGTCACGGGGTGCGGATCAATCCGGCCCGCGACGTCGTGCTGGGCGATCATGTCTGGCTCGGCCTCGGGTGCAGCATCACCAACGGCGCCCGGATCGGTAACGGAACCGTCATCGGCGCCGTCGCCCTCGTCACCGGCGAGATCCCTCCGGACTGCGTGGCCTTTGGCGTGCCCGCCGTCCCCCGGCGCACGGGCATCCGCTGGGAACGCAGCCGCACGCCCGTCACGCCGCCGTCCTCCGCATGACCGCCCCTCTCATCTCCATCTGCATCCCGGCCTACAACGCGCGGCGCTACCTGCCGGCGACGCTGGCCAGCGTCCGCGCGCAGACCTTCACCGACTGGGAACTCATCGTCACCGAGGATGGCTCTGCGGAGGACAGCGAGAATCTCGTCCTGGCCTTCGCCTCGGCCGGACCACAATCGGTCAGCTACCAGCGGCAGGAAAAAAACCTGGGCCTGCCCGCGACGCGCAACACCGGCATCGCGGCCGCGCGCGGGAAATGGATCGCCTTGCTCGATAGCGACGATCTCTGGACGCCGGGCCACCTGGCCGGACTCGCCGCCTGCGCCCAGCGGCTGCCAACGGCGGATTTCGTGCACGCCGGTTCGGTGCTGTTCGACAGCGCCAGCGATCGCCAGATGGAAACCCGTGCGCCTTCGCCGGCTGTCATTCGCGACTTTCCGCGGTCCCTCTACGTCGGCGACTACGCCGTGCAACCGTCCTCCGTCATGCTGCGGAAGGATCTCTGGGCCGGCGTCGGCGGATTCAACCCGGCCTGCCGCTACGTCGAGGACCGCGAGATGTGGCTGCGCTGCGCGCGCGCCGGCGCCCACTTTGCCTACAGCGGCGGGAACACCTGCCTCTACCGCCAGCATGCCGGCGCGCTAAGCACTCATGCCGGGCCGATGGCCCTGGCCAGCGCCGCCGTGCTCCAGCAGCACCTCGACTGGGGCGCGATCGATCCGGAACTGCGCCGGCGACGCACGTCCGAGGCTTGGATCTCCGCCGGACGCCTCCCGCTGCGCCACGCCCCGCGCCTGGCGCGGGACTGTTTTGGCCGCGCCTGGCGCATCCGCCCCACGGCCCGGGCCGCCGCCTACTGGCTCGCCGCCGCGGTGCTCGCCCTCAATCCCGCGGCCCCGCCCGCCTCCCTCCCATGAGCCGCTCTCCGCTGAAATCCGTCGTCGTCACCCTGTTTGAGGGCGACTATCACCTCGGCGCCGCCGCGCTGATCAATTCCCTCTGCGCCGCCGGCTTCGAGGGCACGGTCGTCTGCGGCCACCGCGGGCCGGTGCCGCCGTGGGCGCCCGCGGCGAGCCAGCTCGCCGCCGTAAGGGTCGAGTTTATCGCGCTCGAGACCACCGCGCACCTGACCAACCACAAGCCGGACTTCCTGCTCCGCGTCTGGACGGAGCTGCACCCGGCGGCGGACCGGCTCTACTATTTCGATCCCGACATCGTCATCAAGGCCCGCTGGTCGTTCTTCGAGGAATGGGCGGGCTACGGCGTCGCGTTGGTCGAGGACGTGAACTCGCCGCTGCCAGAGTCGCACCCCCGCCGCGGCGCGTGGCGGCGCTGCCTGGCCGACCGGCACCAGCTCGTGCGCCGCGAGACGGCGCGCTACGTCAACGGCGGCTTCATCGGCCTGGCCTCCGGCCAGCTGGGCTTCCTCCACGAGTGGCGCGGAGCCATGGCCTGGGTCGGCGAGGAGATCGGCGGGCTCAACCGCTCCATGTTTTCCTTCGGCGCCGCGCAGCCGGACATGGCCTCGCCGGCCTATCCGTTCAGCAAGACCGACCAGGACGCGCTGAACATCGCCGTGATGACGGCGTCGCAGCCCGTCTCGATCATGGGGGCGGAAGGCATGGATTTCCGACCGGGCGGCTGGACCATGTCGCATGCGCTCGGCGGGGAAAAACCCTGGCGCAAAAAAATGCTGCGGGCCGCGCTCGCAGGCCGGGGCCCGTCCGCGGCGGACCGCGGATTCTGGCAGCACGCTTCCGGGCCTCTCGCCATCTTCCCCGCCCGCGTCACGGCGTGGCGCCGCGGCACGCTCATGCTCGCCGCCCTCGTGGGCCGCTTCTACCGCCGGGCCTGAGTCCATGAAAATCCTCTTCTTCTGCGGGTCACTCGAGCCCGGCCGCGACGGCGTCGGCGACTACACCCGCCGCCTGGCGGGCGCCTGCTCCGGGCAGGGCCACGACTGCACGGTGATCGCACTGCACGATCCGCACGTGGAGCGCGCAACGGACCTGACGCAAAACACCGTGCGCCTCATCCGGCTGCCCGCCGCCGCCCCTTGGCTCGGACGACTCGCGGATGCGCGCGGGCACCTGCAGCGCCTCGAGCCGGACTGGGTGAGCTGGCAGCTCGTGGCGCAGGGCCTGCACCCGCGCGGCTTCCTGCCCGCCGCGCTGTTGCAGCACGCGCCGGAGCTGCGCGGTCCGCGGTGCCACGTGATGCTCCACGAACTCTGGCTCGGCCTCGAGGCCGGCTCCAGCTGGCGCGCCCGCGCCAACGGCTGGCTCCAGCGCCGCGGCATCCTGTGCCTGCTCGGGCAGCTCGATCCCGACTGCCTGCACACCTCCAACGCCGCCTATCAGCAGGCGCTGCGCCGCGAGGGTTTCCTCGCAGGGGTGCTCGGACTTTTCGGCAACGTGCCCGTCGCCGGCGACTTTCCCGGGCGGGTCATGCAGCTGGCCCGCTGGCTCCCGGGCGCGGGGGCAACCCCGCTGGTCGCCCTCACCTTCGGCACGCTGCATCCGCAATGGCACCCCGCCGCGACCGTCGATTGGTTCCGCGCGACCGCGCAGCGCCTTGGCCTCCGCCCGGCCCTGCTGGCCGTCGGCCGCGCCGGCGGCCACGCGGCGGCGATCCTTGATGCGTTCCGGCAAAGGGACGTCATCGTCGGCGTGACGGACGAGTTGGACGAGGCGGCCGTGTCCCACCTGTTGATCGCGTCCGACTTCGGTCTCGCGCCGCATCCGTGGGCTCTCATCGGCAAGAGCGGCGCGGCCGCGGCCATGCTCGACCACGGTCTGCCCGTGCTGGTGCCGCGCGACGACTGGCGTCTGCGCGGGGCACCCGCGCCGTCGAACGACAGCCCCGATCCCCGGCTCATCCGCCTCGCGGGACTCGATGATGATCGCACCAACCGCTGGCTGGCCAGCCGGCGCGCTCCGGCGGCATCGCTGCCCCGGATCACGGACGACCTCCTCCAGGCGCTGGAAAACTCCTCCTCCCCCGTTCAAGAATGAACCTGCTCTTCTATGCCCCCGAGATGGCCGCGTATGGCGGCATCGAGCGACACGTCTGCAGCTTCGCGGCGGCGGCCGCCGCCCAGGGCCACACCGTGCGGCTGCTCACGACGAGTGATTCGCTCGGTCCGGACCTGCGACGCGAGTTGGATCACCCGCTGATCAGTTTCGGCGAACTCCGCCGCGCGCGGGGCACGGCCGGGCCCGTGGCGAAAATCCTCTGGCTGCTCCGGGAGGTCCGCCGGGCCCGCCGCGAATCCTGGGACGTCGTCTACACCAACGGCCAGAGCGGCCTCGCGCTCCTGGTATGGCTGGCCGCGGGGCCGCGGACGCGCACCGTGCACCACCACCACACGGCGGCCGATCCCGCCGAGCAGGCCACGTGGTCGCGGCCCTACGTCCAGGTGCTGCGACGCGCACCGAGGCTGGTCGGCTGCAGCCAGGCGACGTGCGCCGCACTCAACGCGGCGACCGGCCGCGATGACGCCCATTTCCTGCCGTATCTCACCGCCTGCCCCGTCGATTCCGCCTGGATCACGGGCCGCGCCGCGGGCCGCCCACTCCGCTTCGGCTTCTGCGGCCGGCTGATTCCCGAGAAGGGCATCGACACGATCCTAGCCCTCGCACAAGCGGACGCGCTCGCCGACATCGAATGGCACATTCACGGCGCTGGGCCCGCGTATCCCCCTGGACGCTTCGCCGGCCAGCCGCGGCTGGTCTACCACGGGGCCTACCATTCCCCCGAAGAACAGGCTCGCGCCCTCCTCCGGCTCGACGCGCTCGTGCTCTTCTCGACGCACAACGAGGGCATGCCGCTCAGCCTCATCGAGGGCATGTCGGCGGGCCTGCCGTGGATCGCCACCGACCGCGGCGGCACCCGGGAACTCGCGGGGTCGCCCGCGGACTGCCTCGTCGTGCCGGCTACCGCCAACCGGGCGGAGTTGGCCGGCCACGTGCGCGCCTTCGCGGACCGCATCCTCGGCGGCACCACGTCGCGGCTCCGGCAACGCGCCCACTACGACGCCGCGTTTGCCCCGCAGATTGTTGCGGAGCTGTGGCTGGCCTTCTTCCGCGCCTGATCCGTCTTCCGATGCTCATCTTCACCCATCCCACCGGCAACGCCAACGTCCGGCACGCGGCGCTCGGCCTGTTCCGCGCCGGCCTGCTGGCGGAGTTCTGGACCTGCCTGAATTTCCAGGCGCCGGCGCTGCTTGACCGCCTGCTGCCGGTCCGCGTGGCCAGTCAGTTGCGCCGCCGCGCCTACCCGCAGGAGCTGGCCCGCGCGATCCACACGCGGCCCTTCCATGAGGTCGTCCGGTTGTTCGCGCCGAAGTTCGGCCTGCCCGGTCTGGTGCAACACGAGACGGGCCGCTTCAGCGTCGACGCCGTCTACCGGGCGCTCGACCAGGCGGTTGCCCGCCGGCTCCGCAGCGGTGACTTCAGCGGCGTCTACGCCTACGAGGACGGGGCAGAATATTCCTTCCGGGAAGCCCGCCGGCGGGGCCTGCGCACGCTCTACGATCTGCCGATCGGCTACTGGCGCGTCGCGCGCACCCTGCTCATGGAGGAGGCCGAGCGCGAGCCCGAGTGGGCCGCCACCCTGACGGGCAACCGCGACAGCGAGGAGAAGAACGCCCGCAAGGACGCCGAGCTGGCGCTCGCGGACGTGGTCTTCGTCGCCAGTTCGTACACGTGCCGCACGCTGGGCGAGGCGGCCGACTTCAAGGGCACGGTGATGGTCGTTCCCTACGGCGCCCCGGTCTATCAGCCGGCGCTGCCGGTCGCGGCCCCGGCACCCGGGAAAAAACTCCGCGTGCTCTTCGTCGGCTCGCTCGGCCAGCGCAAGGGCCTGAGCTACCTCTTCGCCGCCTGCCACGCGGTGCGTTCGGCGGTGACCCTGACCGTAATCGGCCAGAAACCCGCCGAGCCCTGCGCGGCCCTTGATCGCGAATTGAAGTCCGTGCGCTGGATTCCCAGCTGTCCGCACCCGCAGGTCCTCGCCGAGATGGCGGCGCACGATGTGTTCCTCTTCCCGTCCCTGTTCGAAGGTTTCGGCCTGGTGCTGCTGGAGGCGATGGCCATGGGGCTGCCCGTCATCACGACCGCGCACACCGCGGGGCCCGACCTGATCCACGAGGGCGTCGAGGGATTTATCGTGCCGATTCGCGACAGTGCCGCGATCGCCGCCCACCTCGAGCGGCTGCATCGCGAGCCGGCCCGCCTGGCCGAGATGTCGCGCCGGGCCCGGTTGCGCGCTCGGGAATTCACCTGGCAAAACTACGAGGAAACCCTCGCCGCCGGCGTGGGCCGGATTCTCTCGGCCGACTGAGCCGAACCGCCGATGAGATCCGCCATCAAGATCCTGATCTGGACGTACCTGGTGCTGCTGCTCACCGAGGGCGCGCTCCGCAAGTGGGTGCTGCCCGGTCTGTCCGACGAGTTGCTGGTCGTCCGCGACCCCGTCGTGCTGGCCATCTACGCCCTCGCGCTGGCCGCGGGTATCTTCCCTGGCAACCGTTTCATCATCGCCGTGGCCGCGCTCGCCGTCCTGTCGGCGGTGGCCTCCCTGCTCGGCGGCCACGACAACCTGCTCGTCATCGCCTACGGCCTGCGCATCAACTATCTTCATCTGCCGCTCATCTGGATCATGGGCCGCGTGCTCGACCGGCGCGACGTCGAGCGGCTCGGCGCCTTCCTGCTGGCCGCAGCGATCCCGATGACGCTGATCATGGTGCGGCAGTTCGGCGCCCCGATGAACGCCTGGATCAACCGCGGCGTGGGGCACGACGAGGTCGGCCAGCTCTTCGGGGCCGACGGGCGCATCCGCCCGCCGGGGCTCTTCGCGTTCATCACCGGGCCGCAGCTGTTCTTCCCGCTCTGCGCGGCCTTCTTCTTCGACGAGATCAGCGGGGCGAAGCGCCTGCCGTGGTATCTGCTCATCGCCGCCGGCCTGGCGATCGCCATCGCCCTGCCCATTTCCATCAGCCGCTCCGTGATGCTGGGGACCGCGCTGGTCGCGATCGCGTTCGTGGTGGCGCTGCCGTTTTCCTCGGCCCGGTTCGCGACCCTCGCCCGGCCGCTCCTGGTGCTGGCCTTCGTCGGCGCCGGGCTTTCCCTGCTGCCGGTTTTCCGCGAGGGCGTGTCGGTGTTCATGATGCGGTGGGACTCGGCGGCGGAGGACACGCCCGGCGCCGCGTGGGCCAGCGTGATGGACCGCACCGTGAACGGTTTCACCAACCCGTATTATTTCATGAAGGCCGCGCCATTCCTCGGGCACGGCATCGGCACGGGCTCCAACGTCGGCGCGCGCCTGACCTCGGGCGAGGTCGGCTTCCTCCTGGCCGAGGAGGAATGGGGCAAGGTCATCCTTGAGCTCGGCCCGATCCTGGGCGCGGCGTTCATCCTCCTTCGCCTCGCGCTCGTCGGCTGGCTCGGCTGGCGGGCCTGGCGCGCCCTGCGCGACGACCGGAACGTCCTGCCGCTGCTGATCTTCGCCGCGACCGCCATGACGGTCCTCCAGGGCCAATGGGCCCCGCCCACCGTGCTCGGTTTCGCCGTGGTCGGCTCGGGCCTGCTGCTCGGCGCGCTCAATACCGGGACCGTCGCGGCCCCCGGGACCGACCCGGCGGCCGCGCCCCCGGAGGAACTGCCGCGCCGCGCGCGGCTGCCCGCGATTTCCGACCGCCGCCCGCCGGTCGTGCTGCGGGTCCTGCCGAAATGAAAATCCTCCTCATCGGAAACCTGGCGGAAGACCGGCAGGAAAGCATGCAGCGCTTCACCGCCATGCTCCGCGACGGCCTCGCGGCCCGCGGCCATGAGGTCGCCGTGCTCGCGCCGACCCTGCGGCTCGCGCGGTTCGGCCCGCGCTACCGCTACGGCGGCGTGCCAAAATACCTCGGCTACGTCGACAAGTTCGTCCTGTTTCCGCGGAAACTCCGCCGGGTATTGCGCGCCACGCGGCCCGACGTCGTGCACTTCACCGACCACGCCGGCGCGGTCTACGGCTCCGCCGCACACGGGTTTCCGGTGCTCGCGACCTGCCACGACCTGCTGCAGGTTCGCGCGGCCCGCGGCGAAATCCCGCAGCAACCCGTCGGCGGCTTCGGCCGGCGGTATCAGGAATGGATCCTCGCGGGCCTCGCCCGGATGCCGCATCTCGCCTGCGTCTCGGACCCGACACGCGCGGATGCATTGCGTCTGACCGGACTGGCCCCGGACCGGGTTACGGTCATCCCCAACGCGCTGAATTATCCCTATCGCCAGGTTCCTGCCGACACGGCGCGGACCGTCCTCCGCGAACTCGTCGCGGCGCCCGGCGTCGATCCCATCCTGCCCGAAGCGATCAAGGGCGGCTTCCTGCTGCACGTCGGCGGCGACCACTGGTATAAAAACCGGGCCGGGCTGATCGCGATATTCGCCCGGCTCTGTGACCGTCTGCCGTCTTCGCCCGCCCTCGTGCTGGTCGGCCCGCCGCTGTCGGCCGCCCAAGGGGCGCAGGCCGAGGCACTGGGGGTCGCCGGACGCATCGTGTGCGTCTCCGGCGTCACCCATGCCCAGCTCGAGGCGCTCTACAGCCTCGCCGAGGCCCTGATCTTTCCCTCGTGGGAGGAGGGATTCGGCTGGCCCGTCGCCGAGGCGCAGGCCTGCGGCTGCCCGGTCTTCACCTCGGACCGCGCCCCGATGACCGAGGTCGGCGGCCGTTTCTCCGGCTACTTCGACCCGGCCGATTCCGCGCAGGCGGCCCGCGCCATCGCCGACGCCTGGCCGGGCCGGATCGCGCGCCGCGATCTTGCGCTCGCCGACGCCCGGCGCTGGCGGACCGCCCCCATGCTCGACGCCTACGAGGCGCTCTATCGGAAAATCATCCCATGAGAATTCTCCATCTCACCAATTCCATGAACCCCGCGTTCGGCGGCCTTTCGGCCGTGTTGTGCGCGCTGGTGCCGGCGCTCAACGGCCTCGGCCACTTTTCCGAGATCGTCTCGCTCGACCCGCCCGACGCACCGTTCCTCCCGCTGATCCCCGCGAGCGTGCACGCGCTCGGCCCGGTGCGGTCCGGCTTCGGCTACGCGGTCCGCCTGCAACCCTGGCTGCACGCGCACGCGGCGGGCTTCGACGTGGTGATCGTGCACGGCCTGTGGCAATATCACGGTCTGGCCGCCCACCGGGTTCTTTCGCGCCGCGGCTCGCCGCGCTACTACGTGTTTCCGCACGGAATGCTGGATCCGTGGTTCAAGCGGACCTACCCGCTGAAGCATGTTAGGAAATGGTTCTACTGGTGGTGCGCGGAGCGGCGCATCCTCCGCAGCGCGGCGGCCGTGCTCTTCACCTGCGAGGAGGAACGCCGCCTCGCCCGGCAATCGTTTGCCGGCAGTTCCTATCGGGAACGCGTCGTGTCCTTCGGCACCGAGGCGCCGCCGGCGCCGCTCATGGGACAGCGCGCGGCATTTTTCGACCGCTGTCCCCCGGCGCGCTACCGCGCCTGCTGGCTTTTCCTCGCGCGCATCCACCCGAAAAAGGGAGCCGACCTGCTCATCGACGCCTACTCCGCCTGTGCCGCGCGTGGAACCGAACTCCCGCTCCTGATCATGGCCGGCCCCTGTGCCGACGCGGACTACCTGCGCCGGTTGCAGGATCGCGCCGCCGCCACCTGTCCCCCGGGATCGGTCCTGTGGCCCGGGATGCTCGCCGGCGACGCCAAGTGGGGCGCACTGCGCGCGGCCGAGGCCTTCGTGCTGCCATCCCATCAGGAAAATTTCGGCATCGCGGTCGTCGAGGCGCTCGCCTGCGGGACACCCGCGCTGATCTCCGACCAGGTGAACATCTGGCGCGAGATCACCGGGGACGGGGCCGGGCTGGCGGGGCCCGATACCGTCGCCGGCACGCTCGACCTGCTGGAGCAGTGGCTCGCGCTCGGGGAAAGCGCGCGCACGCGCATGCGCCAGGCCGCGCTGGAAACCTTCACCCACCGCTACGAGATCGGGGCGGCCGCGCGCAGCCTGGTCGCCACCCTCTCCGCGTCCCCCCACGCCCGCCTCCGCCCATGAAGATATCCATTGTCCAGGGAGCCTTTCTGCCCGTGCCCGCCCGGCGCGGCGGGGCCGTGGAAAAAATCTGGTTCGCGCTGGGCCAGGAGTTCGCCCGCCGCGGGCACGCGGTGACGCACTACTCGCGGCTGTGCGACGGCCTGGCGGAGACGGAGACGCTCGGTGGCGTGCGGCACGTGCGCGTGCCCGGGGCCGACACGCCCCGGTCCCTGATCGCGCTGAAATGGCAGGACCTGCTCTACACGCGCCGGGTCGCGGCGCGGTTGGAGCCGGCCGACGTGGTCGTGACCAACACCTTCTGGGCGCCGCTGCTCTTCTCGCCGCGGCGGGACGGGCCGCTGTGGGTCCACGTGCAGCGCTATCCCAAGGGGCAGATGCTCCTCTACCACCAGGCGGCGCGGTTGCAGACCGTGTCCAACGTGATTGCGGACGCCATCGTGCGCCAGGCGCCGTCGGCGCTGCCGCGCGTCTGTGTGATCCGCAACCCGCTGCCGCCGCTCGTCGCGCCCGCGGGCCCCGTCGGGCGCGATCCCAACCTCGTGCTCTTCGTCGGCCGCATCCATCCCGAGAAGGGGCTGGAACTGCTGGTGCAGGCCGCCGGGCTCGCCCGCCAGTCCGCGCCGGCGCTGCGCTTCCGCCTCGTCGGGCCGAGCGAGGTCCGTTTTGGCGGCGGCGGCCCGGGCTTCCAAGCGAAGCTCGCCGCGCTCGCGGCGCGGCACGGCGCGCAGGTTGAATTCACCGGCCCGGTGTTCGACGAGGCAATCCTCGCGGCGCATTTCGCGGCGGCATCGGTGTTCGTCTATCCCTCGCTGGCGGCGAAGGGCGAGGCATCACCCGTCGCCCCGCTCGAGGCCCTCGCGCGCGGCTGCCCGGTGGTCACCTCCAACTTGGCCTGTTTCGACGACACCGTCGGCACCGGAGCATTCGCGGGGCGCTTCGATCACACGGCCCCGGACGCCGCGGCGCGGCTCCTCGCCGCACTCACCGCGGTGCTCGACAACACCGACGCCTGGCAGGCGGCCTCGTCCGCCGCGGCGTGGCATGCGCGGCAGTTCTCCGTCGAGCGGATCGCGGGCGAATACCTCGCGGGATTTGCGGCGCTGCCCGCCGCCAACGCATGAAGCCAGAGCTGAAAACCCACGCGCAGGCGGACGCCTACGCCTCACCCTGGCCGCTGCGGCGACGCATCGCGCTGCTCGCATGGGACTATGTCTGGGCGCTCACGTGCGCCTGGACCCCGAAGCCGCTGAATCCCTGGCGCCTTGCCGTGCTCCGGCTGTTCGGCGCGGAGATCCACGGCACGCCGTTCGTGCACCAGCGGGCGCGCATCCAGCAGCCGTGGAACCTCACGCTGCACCACCGCGCCTGCCTGGGCGACCGCGCGACGGCGTATTCGCTCGGCCACATCGTCCTGCACGAGGGCGCGACGATCGCACAGGAGGCCTACCTCTGCACGGGCACGCACGATTTCGGCGACGAGCGGCTGCCGCTGCAGACGGCGCCGATCGAGGTGGGCGCCGGGGCCTTCGTGGGCGCGCGAGCCTTTGTGCTGCCCGGCGTCATGCTCGGCGCCGGCTGCGTAGTGGGCGCGATGGCGGTGGTCACGCGCGATGTTCCGCCCAGGGCGATCGTCGCCGGCAACCCGGCGCGGATCCTTGGATATCGGCAGCCCCATCATGAGGCGGCGGGACAAACCCCGATGCCTGCGTCAGCGGATAGTGGGCCCCGCCGCACTTGAATGCCGGGGGCGCGACCGCACCGTGATGAGCGGGGGAATCCGCGTCGGGCGGTGCCCTTCAAACAACCAAACAAAATGAAACTCAGAACCAAATTAGCATTAGCGGCGGCCCTCGGGCTCGCCTTTTCCGCCATGGTCGCCCATGCGCAGCTGCTCGTCGTCAACGTTCGTTCGCAAGCTACCTTTAGCTCGTTCGTCGGTGGCTCGGGCAACAGCGTGTCGAACAACGGCGCCATCAACACCCAGGAGATCGTCTCCACGGGCACGTCCAACACCGCCGCTCAGTTCACGATCACCTACAACCCGATCATCGGGCCGCAGACTCTTGACCTGTCCACGAACCCCACGTTGAACACCGGAACCTTCACCTTCACGTCACCCCAGACGCCGCTGAATTACTTCACGAGCGTCCAGCTGACGCGGAGCCTGGATTTCGACAACAACGGCATCTTCGACCTGACCCAGAACTACACGCTGAATCTTTCCCCGTTCACGGCCCCCAACGGCCTGACCGGCGTGAACTATTCGATCATCCCCGTGCAGTTCTTCGGCTCGACCGTGATCAATGGCCAGACCTACAGCTACGCGTCGGTCGTCTCGGGTTCGACCGGCACGCTGTTTGACGGCTCGAACAACACCGCCGCGGTGCAGTTCCAGTTCATCGCGACTCCCGTCCCCGAGGCCTCGACCTTCGCCCTCGCGGGCGTCGCGGCCCTGGCCGGCATCATCGTGCTCCGTCGCCGGTCCTCCGGCGGCAGCAAGTTCGCCCTCGCCGTCTGATCCAGCCGACGTCGGATTCCACCCCGCTGACGTTTCTGCGGGTGAAATTCACCCGCGCTGGTTGAAGGCATTATCCGCCCGTCGCGACCTCAAGTCGCGACGGGCTTTTTGCGGCCTCCTCCTTCCCATGCCCTCAACCCCCAAAGTCCCGGTCTCCGTCCTGATTCCGATCCGCAACGAGGCGGCCAACCTGCCCCGCTGCCTCGCCTCCGTCGCGTGGGCCGCCGAGATCTTCGTCGTCGACTCGCAAAGCACCGACGGCTCGGTCGCGCTAGCCGCCGCCGCCGGGGCGCAGGTGGTGCAATTCCATTTCAACGGCACCTGGCCGAAGAAGAAGAACTGGGCGCTCGAAAACCTACCCTTTCGCCACGAGTGGGTCCTCATCCTCGACGCGGACGAGGTCATGCCCGCCGACGCCGGCGCGGAGATCGGCGCGCTGCTGGCGGCCGGCGCCCACGGAGACGGACCCGCGGGCTACTGGATCAACCGTCGCTTCATGTTCATGGGCGGCTGGCTGAAGCACGCCTATTATCCGAACTGGAATCTGCGTCTCTTCCGCCACCGGCTCGGCCGCTACGAGCAGCTCGTCGCGGGTGCCACGCAGAGCGGCGACAACGAGGTCCACGAGCACATCCACGTCGCGGGCCCGACCGGCCGCTTGCGGGGCGAGATGGACCACTACGCCTTCCCCTCGATCGACGTCTTCATCGAGAAGCACAACCGCTATTCCAACTGGGAAGCCCGGCTCGACTTCGAATCCGGACTCTCCACCGGAGGTCGGCCGCTCCAGTCCTCCGCCGTCGGCCTACGCCGCCGGCTCAAGCGCTGGTCGCGCCACCTGCCATTCCGGCCGACGCTGCGCTTCCTCTACGTCTACGTGCTGCAGGGCGGTTTTCTCGACGGGACGCGGGGCTACTACTTCGCCCGGCTGCACGCCGTCTACGAGTTCATGTCCGTCGCCAAGGCCGCGGAACTGCGGCGCGCCCTCAAGTAGTCGATCAGATTAGCGAGTGTCTTCAAACCTTCCAATCAAGCGAACGAACGCCGGGGACCGATAACCACCGATTCGGTTTTAACCACGACTGCATCGCCTAACTGCTCCCCTTCAAAGTCCGCTCCGCCTATTCGGATCCGCGGATGGCTTCGGGGGTCGGCTAATCGCCGACCGACAGCCGAGTCCTGCCTCCTCCCGGCGGCGATTTCAGCCGCTCCCCAGAACCCCAACCGGAGCCGATTGGACGCAGGGCATTCTCAAGCGTAGCCGTTAGGCGAAGCCTTCGTGGTCAATCTTCGGCCGTTCGGGAGGTTTGAAGATACTCCCTGGTATGGTGTCCCGGAAATAACCTGCCTTTGTAGGTCGGGCTTTATGCCTGACATCAGGCGCGGCATGTCGGGCGTAAAGCCCGACCTACGGAAACCGGCACGTCAATTGCCTGACACCTTGATCGCGGCGCCCTGCGCCTTGAGCTGGCCGGACAGGCGGTCGGCCAGTGCGATCTCCTCCGGCAGGGCCGTGACCGGGTTGAACTGGGCGAGGCTGGCGCGGGCGGCGTCCGCCTCCCCGAGCTGCACCAGGACGGTGGCGCTCAACAGCGGGATCGGCACGGTCTCTGAGACCGCGCCGGCCTTGACGTCGGCGAGCAGCGGCCGGGCTTCGGCGGCCCGGCGCTGTTTCCAGAGCGAAAACACATAGACCATCCGACGCGAGTTGTCGCCTGGCGCCGCCTCGAAGGCGTCCCGGGCCACCACATGGGCCCTGGCCACATTGGTGTCGAGCAGCAGACTGTAGTAGGCGGAAGTGACGGCGTCGTCGGTCGCCTCGGGGTTGACCGAAAGGTAAAGCGTCAGAACGCGCGACAACTCCGCGGTGCGTCGTGCCGCATGGTAGTAGTCCAGCAGCTCGGCCAGCAGGCGCCGGTCGCCGGGCGTGCGCGCGAAGATGAGGTTGAGGGTCTCGATCCGCTCGGGCGTCCACTGCCAACGCGTCGCCAGCGCCCGGAGGTCCTGCAGTCGGGCCACGTCGCGGTCCGCGAGGGCCAGCGCCTGCCGCCACAAGTCCTGGCTCCGCTGGGTTTCGCCGAGCTGCCGGTCCACCCGGGCCCGGAGGGCCCAGCGCAGGTAGTCCGCATTCTGCCAGTTGGCGCTGGCGAGCAACTCCCTCAACCCGGCCCAGTCCGGCGTCGCGTAGAGCGAATCCGCGAGCTGCATGTCCGTGGTGGCGGCCCGCCGCGTCGCCGGCGCCACCAGCGCCAGCCACCCGGCGGCGCCGGGATTCTGGTCGAGGCCCGCGCGCGACGCCTGCAGCCGCGTGCGGTTGCCCTGCACCCGGTCGAGCCGGGCGATCTCGGTCCGCCCCGTCTCCGCCAGCCGCTTTTCCTCGGGCAGCATGTCCCGCAGCACGACCCGGTTCATCTGGTCGGACGCCGGTCCCGCCTGGCCAAGCGCCGCCAGGCACAGCGCGCGCAGCAGCTGGCGCACCGGCTCGGTTTGCTCGGCGGCAGTGAGGGCGTCCAGCCGCGCGAGGGCCGCGGCGACCTTGCCCTGCTTGTAGAGCGCCAGCGCAAAGGTGGTCGCATAAAACGGATTCTGCGGCGCCGCCGCCGCGAGTTCGGCCGCGAGGGTGCCGGCGCGCGTAAGGTTGGCGTCGAGCAGCAGGCTCGTGTAGGCGAGGTTGTTCCGCGCCACCTCGTCCTGGGGCTGGACCTCCACGATGCGGGTGAACAGCCGGTTGAGGTTCGCCGTGTTGCCCTGGTGGCGCTCCCAGAGGATCAGGATGTGCTGCACCGACTCGTTGGTCGGCGCGAGGGCGAAGATCTTCCAGACCACCTCGTGGCGCTCGGGAATCCACCGCCAGGCGTCGACGCGCGCCAGCAGCGCGGTGGCCTTGCGCAGGTCGCCGCCCCCGCTGATCAGCGCCAGCTTCCACGCCTCGGCAAAGTCGGCCGCCCGGCCGAGGTCGCGGTAGGCATGGGCCAGGAGCACGGCCCGCAGGTAGTCGTTTTTCGCCCAGCGGCCGCCGCGGAGAAAGGCCTCGAGCCCGGCCGCGTCGCCGAGCGAGAGCAGGGCCTCGGCCACCATGCGCTGGACATCCTCGTCCTGGCGCGTCGCCGCCGGGAGGGTCGCGGTCCACGGTTGGACCCGCTCGGCCCGGCCCGTGCGGGTGAGGAAATCCTGCACGCGCACGACGTCCGCCGGACGGGCCGCGACCTCCGCCTGCAACTGCGCGAACAGTTGCGGCGCCTCCGGCCGCCGCAGGAAGAAAAGGCCCTCGATCACCAGCAGCCGTCCGGCCACGTCGATCTCCGGGGAAGCCTGCAACCGGCGGATCAGTTCGTCGGTGCCCGCGGTGACCCGCCCGCTGAGATTGTCCCGGAGCAGCAACGTGAGCGCGCGGGTGCGGAGTTCGGGCCGGTCGGCCAGCGCGAGCAACTGCGGGCGCAGGGCCGGATCCTTCCTCGCGGGGTCCGCCGCCAGTTCAATTTCCGCGAGGTCGAACTGCGCGGCATGGTCGTCCGGCTGCAGCTGCGTCAACGCGGCCAGGTGATGCCGGGCCTCCGCCGGCTGTCCCGTGCGGGCGAAGGCCTGCGCGGCCAGCCGGTGAAACTCCGGGTCCGCCACCGCCTCCTTTTCCAGAGCCGGGATCGTCGCGAGCGCATAGCCCGGCACGTCGAAGCGCAGCGCGAGCCGCATCAGCTCCAGCCGGTTTTCCCGGGTCGGGTCCTCGCGCGCGAGGCTGTCCTGATACCAGACGGCCTCGGGCCGCGAGCGCGCCAGCGAGGCCGCCACGGCGATGCGCCAGGCCTCGGGGTTCCGCGTCGAGGACTGGAGGCTCTTGCGCGCGGTCAGCAGCGCGTTGGCCGGGTCGCCGGCCGTGAGAAACGCGCGGGCGTCGCGGTTCATCCGCCCCGTGCGCCAGGCCTTGACTGCCGGCCAAGCCTGGTGGCGCGCAAGGTAATAGCCGCCGCCCAGCAGCGGCACGGCGAGCAGGCCGGCGAGCAGCCAGCGCTTCCAACGGTTCGGGGTGGTCTTCATGGGGAGGAGGCGACCGCCATCGCGGGACCGGACTTGATCACGCGGTTGAGGACCCGGGTGACCACCTCGCGCGCCTCGGCGGTCGAGCTGGCGGAGAGCAGCGCGATGCCGAGGACGTGCTGGCCGAGGTTTCGCTCGCCGCGCCAGACGGAACGCAGCCGCTCCGAGGAGTCGACCTGCTGGTAGGTGAAGGTGTCCCCCACCCGCAGCGGGCGGTCCTCGATGATCGCGTGAAACACGTAGACGTCGCGGCCCGCCTGGTTGAAGAGATAGGTCGCGAACGGGATGCGCACGCCGTTCACGTCGCATTCCCAGCCGCCGAGTTCCGCGACGAGCTCGAGGCCCGTCGCCGGGAGACACACGGTCGGGTAGTGCGAGCTGGAGAGAAACTTCGAGACGCGGCCCGGCCGCCAGTCGAGCGCATACATCTGCCACGGGTAGCCGCCCTCGGCCTCCCACGACGCCGTGGTCCCCTCGTTGAACTTGAGCAGGGCGAGTGTCCGCTCGGCGAATTCCCCGCGCAGGAAGTGCGGGGCCTTTTCCGGCCAGGCCACGTGCCAGGCCACCGCCGGCGGCACGCGGTTCTCGTGCCACGCATACCAGAGGCCGGTGAGCGACTCCGCCGCGACCAGCCAGGCGATCCCCGCCACGGCAAACCAGCGCGGAAAGGGCGCGCGGCGGAACTCGACCGCCGGATCCGGCGCCGCCGCGGCCGCCGCCGCACCCCGGCGCGGCCGGAACCACTCGGAGAGCACCCACAGGGCCCCGAGGCAAAGGACCATCGCGACGACGCCAATCGTGTCGTGCCAGCGTTCCGCGGTGCCCGCGACGCCCGCGGTCAGGAAGGTCAGGAGCATCGTGCGGAGGATGTTGATGACAAAAGCGAGGCCGAACGAAGCGGCGACGAGCCCGATCCGCCGGAACACGCCGAGGCGGTGCAGTTCCCCGAGGAAGAGCGACATCATGAACGCGGTCTGGAGCGAGCGGATGCCGCTGCACGCCTCCTCGACATTGACCCAATGGTCGGCGACCTGGATCAGGTTGCCCTGCGCGATGGCCGGGGTGCCGAGCCAGGTGAGCAGCTCCGCGCAGATGGCCGCGTTGCCGCGCATCAGCTCCTGCACGAGCCATGTCTCCATCCACACCGGCCACGGCAGCGCGGTGAGGCAGAACAGCAGGGCGAAGGAAAAGTGAGCGGCATACCTCGCGCCCCCGATCGCCGTGAACGCGATGAACGACAGCCCGATGCCGAGCAGGGCCAGCGTCCAGTTGACCTTCACCCAGTCGGGATTCGCCTCCTGGATGACGCGCAGCGGCAGGTAGGCCGCGAGCAGAACGGCCGCGGCCCCGAGGATCCACCGCGCCCGGCCCGGCGCCCGGGCGCGCGGCCGGCTCGGCCAGCGCTCCCAGAGAAGATACAGGGCGAGCACCGGCACGGCCCAGCCGTAGGAATAGACGACGTTGACGGTCCACTCCAGGCGCTGCTGGTTGAAGATCAGGAGCCACAGCAGGCCGAGCAGTGCGGCGGCCGGGGCCCAGGCGGTCCGCGGCAAGGTGCGCCGCCGGCCCGGAGTGCCGGCCGTTGTCGTGTTTTTTCCCAAGAGGCTGCCGGAATGCATGAAGGGAAAACCTACCCGAGTTTCGTCCACTCGCGAGCGCCGCGACATCGGGGAAAAGCTTACCGGTGCATCGCGTAATCCCGCAGGGCTTCCGGGACCGGCGCGACCGGCTCCACCACGTCCGTGGCGCGGCCGGCCGCGACATCCTGCAGCATCCGCTCGAAGCGCGGGAGGATCGACTCGCGCGAGAACCGCCGCACCCAGCCGGTGCGCGCGGCCCAGCCGGCGAGCGGCGCGCGGGCCTCCCCGAGCTGCCGCAGCGCGGAGGCGAGGCCGTCCGCGTCGCCCGGCGCGACGACGCAGCCGAAGCCGCCGTCGCGGACGGCGCGGGCGAGTTCGCTATCCTCGTCCGCCACCGCGATCACGGGCAGCCCCGCGGCAAGCACGGAGAGAAGCTTGCTCGGGAAAAAGAACTGCCCGGTCCCGGCGGCCTGGGTGATCAGGGCGACGTCGGCCGCGCCGAGGAGCGCGGCGTATTCACCGTCGCTCAGCAGCGGCATGAGCTGCACGTCCGCGGCGAGGTGCCGGCGCAGCCCCAACTCAAGCGCGGGCCGCGCGGCGCCGTCTCCCGCGATGACCAGCCGCACGCCGTTCCCGCCTGCCGGCGGCTGTTCCGCGAGGCGACCGGCGGCCTCGACCAGGATTTCCAGGCTTTGCTTCCGGCCCAGGTTGCCCGCGTAGAACGCCAGCACCGTGGAGCCGGCGGCGCCGAAATGCTGCCGCGCGGCGGCGCGGTCCATCGCGCCCGGCGCGGCCGCGACTGGAAGCCGCAGCCAGTTCGGCAGCAGCACGCATTTCGCCACCGGCACGCCCTTGCGGAGAAACGCCGCCATCATCCCGTGGGAAATGCCGGAGACGACCGCCGCCTTGGCGTAGGCCAGTGCCTCGAGCCGGTAGAGCGCGCGCACCAGCCGCCCGGGCCGGATCATGCCGAGCCCCACCGCCGCGTCGGGCTGGAGATCCTGCACGTGAAAGACAAAACGGCTTCGCTTCAGCGTCGCGGCGATCCACGCGAAAAATCCGAGCGCGAGCGGCGGACTGACGACGAGGTAGACATCCGCACGCGGCAGGACGAGCACGCGCCACAGCGAGACGAGCCCGAAGCTCAGCTCATGGGCGATGCGCCGAGCCGTCGTCACCACGGCCGGCACGTAGCACCAGCCGCGGTGCACCCGGACGCCATTTATCGTGACGGCGCGGTGCCACCGGCCGCGGTCGCCCGGCTGTTTTTCCCACCGCGGGTAGTAGGGGAAAGCCGTGACCACCGTGACCGCGTGCCCGCCGCTCGCGAGGAACTCGGCCAGCTCCTGGTTGAATGGAGCGATGCCGATGGATTCGGGGCCGTAATTGATGCCCCACAAAGTCACCTTCAACTTCCCGGTTTCTCCCACAACGGACGTATTCATGTTGAACGATCCTACCATCGCCGGCCCGCGCCCGCCATCGGGGCACCCGGCGGACGGAGAACAAAAACGAGCTGAGCGAATTATCGGGGATTCCCCGATGGTCGCGGCGAAGCGGCAGTTGCTACTTCGGCGCGCTTCGACAGCCTGTCGCCATGTCTTCCTCCACCAGCCGGCAATTCGATGCCGTGAGCGATCATCTGAAAGTCCGCCGGCCGGCGATCCTCCAGGCATGGCGGCGGGCGGCCGAAGGGGATCCGGAACAGCGGACCGCCCGCGCCCTGACCCGCGGCCAGTTCAACGACCACATTCCCGAGGTGCTCGATGCGTTCGAACGCAAGCTGCGCTCGCGCCCGGGCGGCGCGGCGGCGGCGATCGCGGACCGCGACCAGAAGTCGGAGGAGGTTAAGCACGGCCTCCACCGCTGGCAGCAGGGTTACCGCCTGCGGGAGCTGATGAGCGAGTGGGGCCATCTCCAGCTCTGCCTGTTCGAGGAACTGGATCTCTTCGCCGCGGACCATCCCGAATTCGACCGCACGATCCTGGCCGAGGTGAACCGGCAAATGATCACGCTGGTCAACGAGGCCATCGGCGAAAGCACCGCGCAATTCGAGCGCATGCAGCAGGCCGAAGCGGCCAGTCACCTCGGCGGCCTGCGCGAGGCGCTCGACCGCGTCAACGAGATCGAGCGGGCGCGCGCCACCCTGATCCACCAGGCGGTGCACGACCTCAGCAGTAATGTCTTCGGCGTGAAGCTGGCGGCTAGCCTCCTCGGGGGCGCCGCGGTCGCCGACGCTCAGCGGCAGGAGTTCACCACGATGCTGCATCACGGGGTCCAGTCCGTCACCTCCATGCTCGGCGAGCTCATGGAACTGGCGCGGCTGGAAGCCGGACAGGAGGAGCGCGTCATCGCCCGGTTTGACGCCGCCGAGATGATCCTGGCGCTCTGCGCGACCAACCAGCCGGCCGCGCGGGAGCGCCGCCTACATCTGGAATCCGACGGGCCCGGCCGGTTGCTGGTCGAAGGCGATGCCGCGAAAACCCGGCGTCTGCTGCAAAACCTTGTCGGGAACGCGCTCAAATACACAACCCATGGCGGCGTGACAGTGAGTTGGGGTGTGGAGACGAAAACCTGGTGGCTCAAGGTCAGCGACACCGGGCCAGGCCTGCAATCCGGCGGCGACACCCCGCTGGTCGCCGGCATGAAGGAGGCAACCGCAAGCGCCCGGGAGTCGGACGTGAAAAGCGCCGCCAGCACCGGGGAGATTCCGCAGGTGTTGTCGCCCGCCCCCGGAGGCACCACGCCGACGGGGGTGGCGGAATCTCAGCCCGGGGAAGGCATCGGCCTCTCCATCGTGAAGCGCCTGTGCGAATTGCTGGACGCCAGCCTCGAGGTGGCGAGCGCGGCGGAAACCGGCACGACCTTCCGCGTCGTGCTGCCCCGCGCGTATTAGGCGGGATCAGAAACGGATTGCGTGGTCGGCAACCGGCCGCTCTCCTCGACCCAACGGACACAGAACCGCACGAGCTGGGTGGCACTGGTGAGATCGACCTTCGTCTTGATGTGCGCCCGGTGGGTCTCGACCGTCTTCACGCTCATGTGCAGGCGCGCCGCCACCTCCCGGGTCGCCAGGCCCGAGCCGATGAGGGTGACCACCTCGAGTTCGCGGTCACTCAGGCCGGCGACCGGCGAGTCGCCCGGCTCGGTCTGACCGTGGACCAGCCGGTTGAGCATCTGGCTGGCGACCTCGTCGCTCACATACATCTCGCCCCGGCAGACCTTCCGCACGGCGTCGATCACCTTGCTGGCGACATCCTGCTTCATCACGTAGGCCTTGGCGCCGGCCTTCAGCACGCGCAGGGCGTAGATCGACTCGTCATGGACCGAAAGCACGACGATGTGGATGCCGGGGTCGAGCACCTTGATGTTCTTGATCAGCTCCAGCCCGCTGTTGCCGCGCAGGGAAATGTCCGCGATCACGACGTCCGGCCGCAGCTTGGCGACCTCACTCGTCGCGGTCGCGCAGTCCTCGGCCTCGCCGCAGAGTTCGAGGTCAGACTCGGCCCGGATCAGCGCGGCGAGGCCCATGCGCACCATCGCGTGATCATCGACGATGTAGATGCGAGTCTTGGTCGACGACTGTTTGGCGCGCGCCGGCGCGGGCGCAGGGCGTCGGCCAATACTCACCACATTATCCATCGGGACGTTGATCATGGTGAGATAGGTGAACGGATGGAAACGCGCGCGGGGATGGGACCCATCAGGGATAGGTCGTTCATGTTGCTGATCCTCGCGTAGCCGGTGCTTTCATGCCGCCACAGTATCACCGGCGCGGATTCGCCGCCATCGGGGTGGATGGTGATCGTGGCCCTGATTGTCCCCGAGCGGACTCTCGGGGATAGTATTAGAGTGTAATCTGAGCCCCGGGAAAAATCCCGGTGCCGCATCAGCCCAACGAAGCCCGAGGCCCGCGCCGGGCTTTGATGTATCATGCCACTACAACCGGGGTCGCTGACCTCGGACCGGCCTCAGCGAGGTCGGCTACAACCAAGCCGCCGCTTTCTGACCGCTCCCCCCGCTCAAGCGGACGCCATCACGAAGCCCGCCGGTCGCCGATGCCGGAATTCCGGCGGTCGCGCGCGCCGGGCTCGCGGCGGTCCTTTCCGCCCGGCACCGACGCCATGGAGATCGGCACCGCGTTATCGGTGGTGGCACCCATCGCGGGATTGCCGTTGGTGGCCATCGGCAGCCGCTTGCTGTCCTCCACCCAGCGCACGCAGAACTGCACGAGTTGCGTGGCGGTGGTGAGATTGGTCTTGGTCTTGATGTGCGCCCGGTGGGTCTCGACGGTCTTGACGCTCACGTTGAGGCGCCCCGCGATCTCACGCGTGGCGAGGCCGGAGCCGATGAGCGTGGCTACCTCGAGTTCACGATCGCTCAAACCGGCGACCGGCGAATCGCCGGGCTCGTCCTGACCCTTGGCGACACGGTTCAGCATCTGACTGGCGACGCGCTGGCTGACATACATCTGCCCCTTGCGCACGCGGCGGACCGCATCAACCACCTTGCTCGCGATGTCCTGCTTCATCACATAGGCTTTGGCCCCGGCCTTCAGCACGCGCAGGGCGTAGAGTGACTCGTCGTGCACGGACAGCACCACGATATGGATCGCCGGGTCAAAGGCCCGGATGTTCTTGATCAGTTCCAGCCCACTGTTGCCCCGGAGGGAAATATCGGCGATCACGACATCCGGGCGCAGCTTGAGCACCTCGCTTGTGGCCGTGGCGCAATCCTCGGCCTCGCCGCAGACTTCCATATCCTGTTCCACGGAAAGCAGGGCCGCCACACCCCGGCGCACCAAAGCATGATCGTCGACGATGTAAACGCGGGTTTTCATCAATGGCTCCTCCGGGTGCGCGCTTTCGCTGCGCCCGTGGCTGCGCAATTGATGCCGATGTTCTTCCAACCGATGTTGCTCATGCTGGCCCCAGCATAGCGGATTCACTCATGAGCTATATGGGGTGATACCCGATGGGGGCCGAATGCCCCTGCACTCCCGGAAATCTCCTTATGGAACTCCGGCCGATCCCGACAAGACCGGCCTATCAGGGTTTCCCTGAACCGGGTCCTAGTGCCCATTGATGTCTGGTGTGCCTCCCCCAGCATCATAATAACCCTCGCAACCTATTGCCCCAGCTGGTATCCCTTGCAAGCCGCAGGCGGCTGCATCCATGAACCATTTCCCCATCCTCGTCCGTCGATTATCCCGATCCCTCGAAAGTCCGGGCGCGGACGTGCGGAAGAAGCGGCGGTCCCACCCATGACCCGGGTCACGGCCAATCTGGAGGAACTTGCCCGGCGCCTGATCGCGCACGAGGCTAATCTGAACAAGGCCGCCCGGGCCTACAGCACGGCGGTCTTCCCCGTGCCGGAAAAACTGCGGCCGCATCTGTCGATATTCATGGGCAAGGCCGGCTTCCGCGCCCTGCTCGCGCGGGCACTGGCGCTCGCCGGCACCGATGTCCCGTGGCTGCGCGGCCTCCAGGTGAAAGCGGACGGCTCTTTGCTGCCGGCCCCTGAACTGATGGCGAAGGTCAGCCCGTCCGACATCCTGACGGGCCGTGTCGCGGTACTCAGCCAGCTGCTCGGGCTGCTGGTCGCCTTCATCGGCGAAAAACTGACCCTGCGCCTTGTGCACGAGGTCTGGCCCACTCTCTCCGCCGAGGAACTGCATTTCGGCAAACGAATCAAAAAATGAAAATCCCGCGGGCTCCGGCCCAAACCAAAGTGTCCAAGAATGTCGGGAACCAGCCGGCCAAGGTCACGATCCGCCAGTTGCCCACCGGCGTGCGCGGCCTCGACGTGATCCTCGGCGGCGGCATCCCCGAGTTCTCGTTCAACGTCATCGCCGGCACGCCCGGCTGCGGCAAGACCACCCTCGCCCACCAGATCGTCTTCGCGAACGCCACGGTCAAAAAACCCGCCCTCTACTTCACCGTCCTCGGCGAGCCCGCCATGAAGATGCTGCGTTACCAGCAGCAATACGCCTTCTTTGACGAGGCCAAGCTGGGCACCGCGATTCGCTTCGTCAACCTGGCCGACGTGGTGCTCGAGCAGGACCTGACCGCTGTCCTCGACGAGATCATCCTGCAGGTCACGACGCTGAACCCGTCGATCGTGGTGGTAGATTCCTTCCGCACAGTGGTGCGCAAGGCCATGGTCGGCGCCAGCGAACTGGAGATGCAGTCCTTCATCCAGCGCCTCGCGCAGTTTCTCACCAGCTGGCAGGCAACCTCCTTCCTCGTGGGCGAATACGCCGAGGCGGAGATCCGCGACAACCCACTGTTCACCGTCGCCGACGGCCTGATCTGGCTCTGGCAGGTGACGGAGCGCAATTCCGTCGTGCGGAAGATGCAGATTATGAAGCTGCGCGGCCAGGCCTCGGTGCCCGGCCTGCACACCATCCGCATCAGTAACGAGGGGCTGCAGGCTTTCTCCCGCACGCTGGGCCTGACCAACCGGAAGCAAAAACCGCAGAACCGGCGGCAGCTTTCATGCGGCATCAAGGAACTGGACAAGATGATGGGCGGGGGCATCCGCGAGGGCGACAGCCTGCTGCTCGCCGGGCCTTCTGGCACCGGCAAATCGGCCATCGCCACCCAATTCATCGCGGAGGGTTTGCGCCGCGGCGAACCGGGCATCATGGCGATCTTCGAGGAGCGGCCGCAGGGCTACACCGACCGCGCCGACAGCTTCGGGTTGGAACTCAAGAAACCCCTGGCGACCGGCCAGCTCGAGATCCTTTACCTGCGTCCGCTCGACCTCTCGGTGGATGAAACCATGCAGGAGATCCTCGATGCCATCGAGCGCACAGGTGCCAAAAGACTGGTGATCGACTCACTGGTCGGCTTCGAGATGGCGCTGGCACCCGGGTTTCGCACCGACTTTCGCGAATCACTCTACCGGATGATCGCTGCCCTGACCGGCGCCGGGGTCACCATCGTCAGCACCGTCGAGGTGGAGGACAGCTTCACCGCGATGTCGTTCAGCCACTATACGATCTCGTTCCTCACGGACGACATCATCCGCCTGCGCTACGTGGAGATCGATGGCCAGCTCCGTAAAATAATGGTCGTGATCAAGATGCGCGGCGGCAACCACAGCAAGGACATCCGCGAATATGTCATCTCGGACGAGGGCGTCGTGGTCATCCGGCCGCGCAGCACGGAATACGAGGGCCTGACCACGGGCATCCCTAAGCGCCTCGGGCCGCGCCGTGAGCAGGAGCAGGAAGCTCCGCCGGAACCAAAGGCGAAGAAGTAGCTTAACTACGGAGGGGATTGACCGGGCCACACCATGGAGGGTCGCCCCGCCACCTGCACCATGAAAACGGAATCCGCTCTCGGGGAGATCCCCCTGCCTCCGCTGCCGGAGCTCTGTCTCGCGATCACCGAGCGGGCGCCGCTGCCGATGGCCACGGTGGAAGGCGCCACCCATATCGTACGGTATGGCAATCCGGCGTTCTGCACCTTGATGGGCAAATCCCTGGCCGAGTTGGTCGGCCGCCCGCTCGACACACTGCTGCCCCACAAGGACCAGGCCGTGACCTTGGTTGACCGGGTGTATCGCACCAAGAAACCCGTGAGCTACACGGAACAGGAACCGACCAAGCCCCACCCCGTGTTCTGGTCCTACACGATCTGGCCGGTGCTAGCGAATGAAGGGCTCGTCGGCATCATGATCCAGATCACCGAGACCGCCGAAGCCCATGGCACCACGGTCGCGATGAACGAGGCGCTGGTGCTCGGTTCCCTGCGCCAGCATGAGCTTACCGAGCAGGCGGAAAAGCTGAACGAACTGCTGGAGGCGGAAATCGTCGAGCGCAAGCGGACCGAGGCCGTCCTGCGCGTGAGCGAGGAGCGCTACCGCACCCTGTTCGATTCGATCGATGAGGGCTTCTGCATCATCGAGCTGATCTACGACCCAAAGGGCCGGCCGTTTGACTACATTTTTGTGGACGTGAACCCGGCCTTCGAAAAGCAAAGCGGCATCCTCGGCGGCAAGGGCAAGCGGATCCGCGAGATCAACCCGGACCCCGAGATGTATTGGCTGGAGATGTATGGCCGCGTGGCCGAGACGGGCATACCGAGCCGCTACTCGAACGAAATGAAGGGGCTGAACCGCTGGTTCGACGTGTATGCCTTCCGGCTCGGCGAGGCGGACAGCCGCAAGGTCGCCATCCTCTTCACCAACATCACCGCGAGCAAACGGGCCGTCGACCAGCTGCGCCTCCTGTGGGAGGCGGCGGCCGTGCTGCTCTCCACGAACGACCCCAACGCCATCCTGCGCGGCCTGCTCGCCAAGATAGGGCCGGTGCTGCAGTTGGACACCTATTTCCATTACCTGGTGGACGAGACCGGCGGGGCCCTGCGGCTGGCCTCCTGCGCCGGGGTGCCCCCGAAGACCACCGAAACGATCGCCCGACTGGAATTCGGTCACACCATCAGCGGCACCGTGGCCCAACATCACCGCTCGATCTATGTGCCCGCGGTCCAGCGCTCGACCGATCCCAAAACCGGGGCGATCCGGTCCTTCGGCCTCCGGGCCTATGTCTGTTACCCGCTGATGGCGGGCCGGGAAACGCTGGGCACCCTTTCCTACGGCAGCCGCACCCGGGATGAATTCGATCCCGACGAACTGGCTGTCCTGCAGACCATCGCGCACTATGTCGCGGTCGCCTTCGAGCGACTGCTGACGGCCAACGCCCTGCGCGTCTCCGAAACCCGTTACCGCCGGCTCTTCGAGGCGGCGCACGACGGCGTCCTGCTCCTCGACCCGGCTACCCGTAAGATTACGGACGCCAATCCCTTCATGACGGAACTGCTCGGCTATTCGCATACCCAGCTCGTCGGCAAGGAACTGTTCGAGATCGGCCTGCTGAAGGACGAGAAGGCGAGCCAGGAAATGTTCCGGAAGCTGAAGCGGCGGCACGAGGTCCGCTACGAGGACCTGCCGCTCGAAAGCCGGCGCGGCCGGCACCAGGAGGTCGAGGTGGTGGCCAATCTCTACCAGGAGAACGGCCACGCCGTCATCCAGTGCAACATCCGCGACATCACGGCGCGCAAGAAAGCCGACGACGCCCTACGCCAGAGCGAGGCGCGCTTCCGCACCCTGTTCGAACTGGGCCCGATCGCCGTTTATTCCTGCGACGCCACGGGTGTGGTCCAGAATTGCAATGTGCGCGCCGTCGAACTGTGGGGCCGCAGTCCGACCAACAATTCGAAAGGCAAGCGCTATAGCGGCGCCTACAGGCTCTATCGCCCCGACGGTCGTTTCCTGAGTCACTCCCGCAGCCCCATGGCGGCGGTGTTGAACGGCAAACTGACGGAGGTCCACGACCATGAGATGGTCATCGAGCGACCCGACCACTCGCGAATCACCTGCATCGTGAACATTCGCCCGCTCCTGGACGCCGAGGGGAAAATCTCGGGCGCGATCAACTGCTTCTACGACATCACCGAGCGCAAGCAGGCGGAAGCCGTCCAGCGCCGGTCCGAACTGCTGACCCTGCAGAACGCAAAGGCCAACAAGGAAATCATCCGCCGCCAGGCCGTGGAAAAATCGCTCCGGGTCAGCGAATTGAACCAGCGCGGCCTGCTCAAGGAGTCTCGGGAACTGCACGCCCAGCTGCGGCACCTCACCCGCCAGATCATCACCGTGCAGGAGGAGGAACGGAAGGCGATCAGCCGGGCCCTGCACGACGACGTCATGCAGACCCTCGTCGGCATCAACCTGGAGCTGACCATGCTCGGCCGGCAGGCCACCCGCGGCACCAGCGGCTTGGGCGCCAAGATCGCCCGCACCCAGCGGCTGGTGAAGAACTCCGTCGCCTCCGTGCACCGCTTCGCCCGCGACCTGCGCCCGGCCGTCCTCGACGACTTCGGCCTGATCCCCGCCCTCCAAGCCTACGTGAAGAACCTGCCGAAACCGAAGAAACTTGAAATCGCCGTGCTCGCCGACGAGCGGGTCGAGACCCTCGGCAGCGCCACGCGGGCCGTGCTCTTCCGGGTGGCGCAGGAGGCGCTGAAGAATGTCATTCGGCACGCCGACGCCGCCAAGTCGACGGTGCGGATCACGCAAACCAATCGCGCGGTCCGAATGGAGATCAGTGACAACGGCCGGGCCTTTGCCGTGGACCAGATCCTGCACGCCAAGAACCCCAAGCGGCTCGGCCTGGTCGGCATGAAGGAACGCATCGAGATGATCGGCGGCACGCTGACGATCAAGTCCGCCGTGAGGAAAGGCACGACCGTGCGCGCCGAGTTTCCGGTCCCCCCCCCCCTCCTGAGTTCTGAGCAAGCCCGGCGCTGAGCCCGCGCGTTTCCCTCATCTTTTCCGGAGTTTTCCCGATGGCCCCGCAAGCCGTGGCCCAATGGCGCCCAACCCTGTTTTTCGCTATAGTCCGGGGTGAATTCTTATCCGCCGCGTGGTCACTAGGAGGACCACCATGCAAATCCCACGAGTCGAGGCCATCTCTCCCTCCGCGACGCATCTGTCCGCGGATCAGGCATGGGACGAGGCGTTCCTGCGGGTCGAGAGCTACCTGCTCGCCCATCACCTGGAGAGCCGCGTGCAGCTCAATGATCTCACGACCGACATCATTCGGGACGCCCGGACTCGGGTGTCCGGCGAGCCCGCCCTGGTTCCGGTGGTTGCCGCCATGCAAGTGCTGCAATTGCGGATCGGCGACTGGTTCGCCCGGGCGGGCATCACCGGGGACTGGTCGGACGAGCGCGTGCGGGCGCGCGCCCGGCTCGCGCTACTGACCGCGGAACTTCCCGGGCACCGCGCCGACTGCTTTCTCACGACCGGGCCGGTGCCGCCGCAACTTGGCACGGCCCTGGCCGCCGGAGCACTCGAGCCGGGACCGCAATTGCACCTGAGCAGCATGCCACCGGCGCCGCTGGAATTCGGTTTCGCCGACCCGGCGGTACTGGGCGTCCCCGGCCGGAGCGGCTGGATTCGGCTGCGGGAGGCGGCGGTCTGGCTGCTGGTCGTTGGACTATTCGGCGCGGCGTGGGCCGCGTCGCACTGAAGGCCTCCATGAACCTCGTCGGCTTCGATCCTGTCCGGCTGGATCCGCATGAGGTCACGCGCCGCCGCCACCGGTTGGTCACATCGGTCATGCTGCTCGCCGGCCCGGGCGTGCTGGTCATGGCAGACCTCCACTGGCGCACCGGCTACGACGGATGGAAATTCCTCCACCTGCTGCTCTTCACCGTGCTGTTCAGCTTGGTCGCCCTGGGCGCGGCGCAGGCGCTCATCGGCTACGCCCTGCGGCGGCGCGGCGGCGACCCGTGCCGGATTTCCGCCAGTCTCAGCCCGGCGCAAGCCGGCCAACCCGTGACGGCGCGCACCGCCATCGTGATGCCGGTCTGCAACGAGGAAGTGGGCCGCGTGTTCGAGGGTTTGCGCGTGATGTTCGAGTCGGTCCGGCGGACGGGCAAGCTGCCCGACTGCGATTTTTTCCTGCTCAGCGACTCCAGCGACCCGAACCGCTGGATAGAGGAGGAGGCGGCCTGGCTGGCACTGACCCAGCGCGTCGGGGCGCACGGCCGGATCTTCTACCGGAAACGCCCCGGCGGCATCAACAAGAAGGCCGGCAACCTTGCGGACTTCTGCCGGCGCTGGGGCAGCCAATACCGCTACATGGTGGTGCTGGATGCCGACAGCATCATGACCGGAGACGCGATCGTGCGACTCGCCCAGCTGATGGAGCGCAATCACCGCGTCGGCATCATCCAGGGCGTGCCGCTGCTGGCGAACGGCGAGACCGTGCTCGCGCGGCTACAGCAATTTGCCAGCCGGCTCTACGGGCCCATCTCCGCGACGGGCCTGAACTACTGGCAACTCGGCGAGGCGAACTACTGGGGACACAACGCGATCATCCGCCTGGCCCCGTTCATCCGCCACTGCTCCCTGCCCGAACTTCCCTCCGCCGGCGCGTTCGGCGGGCGGATCATGAGCCACGACTATGTCGAGGCCGCGCTGATGCGGCGCGCCGGCTGGGAGGTCTGGCTGGCCACCGACCTGGCGGGCAGCTACGAGGAGTGCCCGGGCAACCTTTTGGAATTCGCGCAGCGGGACCGCCGCTGGCTGCAGGGCAACCTGCAGCACGCCCGGCTCGTCGGCGCGCGGGGACTCCATACGGTTAACCGCGTGCATTTTGCCCTCGGCATCCTTGCCTATCTGGCGTCGCCGCTGTGGCTGGCCTTTCTCGTCGTCTCCGCCGTGATCGTCTGGCGGTCCGGGACGACCGGCGGCCAGGCGCCGCCGGCGCTGAGCTTCGCCGGTCTCCTGCCGTGGAGCTATCACCTTCAGGCCGTGGGCCTGTCGGTGTTCACGCTCGGACTGCTTTTCCTGCCGAAGGCGCTCGCGCTGCTAGACCTGCGCGGACGACCGGAGGAGGTCGCGGCCTTTGGCGGCTGGGGCGATCTCGGCGGCGGGGTTTTCTTGGAAACATTCATCTTCACGCTGCTGGCGCCGGTGATGATGATGTTCCACTCCAAGTTCATCATCCTGACCCTGTGCCGCCGGAAGATAGCTTGGGGCACGCAGCGGCGCGGCGCGGCGGGCGAGTCGGTATTCGCGGAGACGTTCGCCGCGCACTGGGGTCACACCCTGTTCGGCGTCACGGGCCTGATGCTCGTCAACCGGATCGATTCCTCCCTCGCGCTCTGGATGTTCCCTATCCTGGCCGGGCTGGCCTGCTCGATTCCCCTCTCCTACTTCACCGGCTCGCTGACGGTCGGCCGCGCACTGCGACGCGAGGGACTGTTCCAGACTCCGGAGGAGACCCGGCCCCTGCCGGTGCTTACCGCGCTCGCCGCGGGACTGGCCGCCCGCCGGGCCGGCCCCGTGCCGTTGCCGGAGCTGGTGGCGGACTACGGGTTGCTGCAGGCCGTGCTCGATCCCTACGTGAACGCCGTGCACGTCTCGCTCCTGCGCGCCAAGGACGAGCAGCCGGCCGCCAGCGAGGTGCGCTTTGCGGAGCTGCGGGAGCTCCTGCTGCGCGCCGGTCCCGCGGCACTGGGTCCCGCGGACCGGCTGGCCCTGCTGAAGGACCTGGATTCCATGAACGCGCTGCACGACCGCATTTGGTCGACTCCGGCCGCTGACCTCGCCGAGTGGTGGCGGCTCGCGTTGCAGCACTACAGCGTGATTGCGCCGGGGCCGGAAACAGCCTTCACCCGCAAAGGTGCGACGCCGGCGCGGCTGGCGCGAAGCGGCTAGAAGCGCGTCGCGGAAATCAGCCTCCTGCTTCCCAGCCTGAGCTTTCGCGTAAGGCCGGACCGGGGACATCCGCTGATGCCACGGAAAGCGTTGGCCCAATAGCGGACGGCATTTTCCTCGGCTACAGTGGAGCATGAAAATCATCCTGCTCCGTCTCAGCGCGCTGGGCGCGGCATTGGCCCTGGCGGCCACCCCCGCAGTGGGCCGGGCGCAGCTCCTTGGCACGGCCGGCAGCTACGGCGTCCTCGGCAGCCAGACGGTCACCAACACCGGCAACACGGTCATCCTCGGTGACCTCGGGACGTCGCCCGGCACAGCCATCACGGGCTTCGCGGCCGTCGACGGGGGCCCGGGAATCTACACCGGTGCACTCAACGCCGGCAACGCAGCCGCCGCGCAGGCCCGGGCGGACCTCACCACCGCCTACAACACGCTGGCGGCACTGAGCTTCAATACCGATCTGAGCGGCACCGACCTCGGGGGCCGGGTCCTCGTCCCGGGCGTCTACTATTTCAGCACCTCCGCGCAGTTGACGGGCACGCTCACGCTCGATGCCCAGGGCGACCCCAATGCGCGCTTTGTCTTCCAGGTCGGCACGACGCTGACCACCGCCAGCGCGGCGGTCGTCAATCTGATCAACGTCAGTCCCACGGACTGCGGGCCCGACAACGGACTCTTCTGGGAGGTGGGCAGCTCAGCGACGATCGGCAGCGGCAGCGCCTTCGCGGGCAACATCCTTGCGCTCACGAGCATCACGCTCGGGGCCGGCGCCTCCATCGTCGATGGCCGGGCCCTCGCGCGCAACGGCGCCGTGACCCTCGACAACAACCGCATCGACGCAAGCGACGTCGACGGTGGCTTCTGCGTGTCCGGCCTGCCCGAAATCACGCCGGTGCCCGAGCCGGGGACCTACGGTCTCGCCGGCGGCGCCCTGCTCCTGATCGGAATCGGGCGGCGACGCCTGGCGCGCGGACGGAGGGCGGCCGCGTGAAATCCCTCCTCCTCTTCGCCCTGGCCTTGGCCGCTCCTTCCCTCGCGCTCGCCGGCTTCAAGCCCGGATTGGGCTGGCCAGAGGTCGTGGTGCCGTTCTTTCACGCCACCACCCAGTCGCAGGGCGACGCCCGTTGTGAGAAATGGCGGGCAACCGGGGGATGCACGATCCAGACCTACCGGGACACCGGGTCCATGCACCCGGTGCTGCAAGGCGGCCGGGAGTTGTTGGTCATGGAATTCTGCGGGCCGCTCCTGCCCCTCGCCGTCGGGCAGATCGTGCTCTACGACCGCGGCGACAATCCGCGCGTCCTGCACTACATCGCCGCGATCAGCCGCGACGGCACCCAGGTGTTTCTGAGCGGCGTGAACAACCGGTCCTCGGACGGCTGGTTTTCCCGCAAAAAGATCGCGTGGGTCGTGCGGGAGATCATCACGGTTCAGGAACCTATCTTCCGGGTTTCCCCGGCCGGTCAGCTGGCCGAGACGCGTTAGGCACGGGCCGGGAGACGTTAGCTCGCGCAGTGGTCCAGGAAGCGTCTTCAAACCTCCCAATCAAGCGAACGAGCCCCGGGGACCGATAACCACCGATTCGGTTTTAACCACGACTGCATCGCCTAACTGCTCTGCCTCAAAGTCCGCTCCGCCTAATCGGATCCGCGGATGGCTTCGGGGATCGGCTAGTCGCCGACCGACAGCCGAGTCCTGCCTTCTCCCGGCGGCGATTTCAGCCGCTCCCCAGAACCCCAACCGGAGCCGATTGGACGCAGGGCATTCTCAAGCGTAGCCGTTAGGCGAAGCCTTCGTGGTCAATCTTCGGCCGTTCGGGAGGTTTGAAGATACTCCCTAGCGGTCCTGTGCGGAAAGTTCGTTTCATGTTGCAGGAGCCTGCTTGCAGACGATTCAGGGTCTGCTCCGTTGGCGTGCACTAAATCACCCGAGGTTTGAGAATCCGCCCCTGGCCCTGCGGCCGCGCCGGCGAGAGCGCCGCAGCCCGTCACGGAATCCTGAATTCGACGAGATGCTCCGGATGGTCGTCGCGCAGCGGCACGCAGGTCCCGGCGATTTTTTCGCCGTCAAGAAGCAGTTCGCTCTCGCCGGTCGTGTCCGCCGCGAGCCGGGAGATCGTGATGTGATAGACCGTCTGTCGGTAGCGGTAGTGAATTTTATAGGTGCTCCATTTGGCCGGCAGGCGCGGAGCCAGCCGGAGCTGGTCGCCCTCCCGGTGCACCCCGAGCAAAGTCTCCACCAGCAGCCGATACATCCAGCCGGCGGAACCCGTATACCAGGTCCAGCCGCCGCGGCCCGTGTGCGGCGCGACCGCGTAGACGTCGGCCGCGACGACATAGGGTTCCACCTTGTAGGTGGCGATCTGCGCGGCCGTCGCGCCATGGCTGACGGGATTGAGCAACGAGAAGAGTTCCCAGGCCCGGTCATGCTCGCCCATCAGCGCGAAGGCCATGACCGTCCAGATCGCGCCATGCGTGTATTGGCCGCCGTTCTCCCGAACGCCCGGGATGTAGCCCTTGATGTAGCCAGGATTAAGCGGCGACTTGTCGAAGGGCGGGTCGAAGAGCTGGATCAATCCGGCGCTCCGGCGCACCAGGCGCCGGTCCACGGACAACATCGCCTGCCGGGCGCGCAGCGGATCACCCGCGCCGCTGATGACCGCCCAGCTCTGCGGCAGGGAATCGATCTGGCACTCGGCATTGGTCCGCGAACCGAGCGGCTCGCCGTTGTCGAAGTAGGCGCGGCGATACCATTCCCCGTCCCAGGCATGAAGCTCGATGTTCTGCTGCAGGATACGCGCCTGGTCGATGCAGCGGTCCGCGAAGGCGTCGTCGTGGCGGACCCGCGCCAACCCGGCAAACCGGGCGAGCACGTCGTGCAGGAAAAAGGCCAGCCAGACGCTTTCCCCGCGGCCCTGGTTGCCGATGCGGTTCATGCCGTCGTTCCAGTCGCCGCTGCCGATCAGGGGCAACCCGTGCTCGCCGAACCGGAGCCCGCGCTCGATCGCGCGCACGCAGTGCTGGTAAAGAGTCCCCGCCTCCTGGGCGCGGTTGGGCAGGTCGTAGTAGGCCTCCTCCTCCGGCCTCACCGGCCGGCCCTCGAGAAAAAGCACCGGCTCATCAAGCACGCCGGTGTCCGCCACGCAGGCCACATAGCGGCAGGTCACGTAGGGCAGCCAGAGGTAGTCGTCGGAGAAATGCGTGCGCACGCCGCGGCCGGCCGGCGGGTGCCACCAGTGCTGGACATCGCCCTCGCGGAACTGGTGCGCGGCGGCGCGCAGCAGGTGCTCGCGCGTCAGTGCCGGCTCGGCGTGCACGAGCGCCATCACGTCCTGCAACTGGTCGCGGAACCCGTAGGCGCCACCCGACTGGTAGAAACCGGTGCGGCCCCAGAGCCGGCAGCTCAGCGTCTGGTAAAGCAGCCAGCCGTTCGCCATCACGTTCACGGCGGGGTCCGGGGTGTCGACATTCACGGCGCCGAGCGTGCGGTTCCAACGGTCCCACACGCCCTCGAGGGCGAGGCGGTTCGCGTCGGCGGCGCGGAACCGGTGGATGAGGTCGTGCACCTCGCCGAGGTTGCGGCCGGCACCGAATCGAAATCCCACCTCGCGCTCCTGGCCGTCCGCAAGGTTGAACATGACCTGCACCGCGCCGCAGGGATCGAGCCCCGCGCCAGCCTTGCCCGAGAGCCGCAGACGCTTGAGGGCCGCGGGCTGCGCGAGACTGCCGTTGCGCCCGATGAATTCCTGGCGATCCCCGGTGAAGGTGCGCGCCGGCTCGTTCACGTCGATGAAGGCGATCCGGCCTGGGAAGTCAGTGTTGTAGAGATTGCAGGCGAGCAGCGCCCCCGTCGGCAGGTCGAGTTCCGTCTGCACGTGCAGCAGGGTTTTCTGGCGCAGGTCGCCCAGCACCCATTCCCAGTAGCCCGTGACCGACACCCGCCGCGGTCGGCCCGAGACGTTGCGCAGCTTCAGGACGGTGAACTTCACCGCCGCGTCCGCGGCTACATAAATCCAGAGTTCCGAGGCGAGGCCGTTCTCCGTGTGCTCGAACACGGTGTAGCCGAAACCGTGGCGGATGACGTAGGGCGTCCGGCCGCGTGCCGGCAGCGGGGTCGGCGACCAGAACTGCCCGGTCTGCTCGTCTCGGATATACACGGCCTCGCCCGGCGGATCGCGGACCGGATCGTTGCTCCACGGCGTCAGGCGAAACTCGTGCGCGTTCTCCGCCCACGTGTAGCCGCTGCCACTTTCCGAGACGACGGTGCCAAAGGACGGGTTGGCGAGCACGTTCACCCACGGCGCCGGAGTGACCTGCCCGGGCTGGAGCGTGATGATGTATTCGTGGCCATCGCGCGTGAAGCCCCCCAGCCCGTTGTTGAAAATCAGGTCGCGCGTGGCAACCGGCGCGGAGACGTCGGGCAGCGCGGAGCGCGAGGGCTTGAGCGCCGGCACGATCGGCGGTAGCACGCTGCTTCGCTCCAGCTGGTCGGTCAGCGATCCCTTTTCGTCGTCGAGGACGACCCGCGCCGCCGCCTGCAGGAGCACGCGGTCGTCCGGCGGGACCTGCTCCAGCCGGCGGACAAAGATGCCGCCCGGCTTGTCGAGCAGATGGGCCTCGATGCCGGAGGCGATCAGGCCGGTGATCTCATCGTGCAGGGACTGGCGGTAGACCGACTGGTCCTCGTTCAGGATGACGAGCTCGACCGTCAGGCCCTTCATGCGCCAGTAGGAATGCGCCTGGATGAGCTGCCGCGCGAGTTCGATCCGGGCGGGGTCGCTGATGCGCAGCAGGACCAGCGGGGCGTCACCCGAGATGCCGTAGCTCCACAGCCCGCTCTGGCCCCGGCGGTTGTCACTGAGCACTCCCGACGTGGCCCGCCGGGCGGGGTCGGCGTAGACCAGCGCCCCGGCCAGCCGGCCGTAGAGCTGCGCCTCGGCCTCCGTGGTGTTGAGCTGGCGAAGGGTCACCTGACTGTGCGTCCACGCCAGGTCGAAGGCGCGGTCGGCCATGCGGACGCTCTGGTATTTCTCGACCAGCGAGAGGGCGGCTTCGCGGCTTTCGGTCACGCCGATGACGAGGTCGACGATGGCGGTTTCATGCGGCGGCAGGATGATGGTGCGGCGCAGCGCGATGACCGGATCGAGCACGGAGCCGGCGGTGTTGGACAATGGCGCGATACCGGTCATCACCGCCGGGTGCATCAGGGAGCCGCCGCGGCCGATGAACCGCGCCCGGTCCGTCTCGCAGGAAATCTCCCCCTGCTCGCCGCCCTGCCCCACCATCAGGTGCAGCAGCCACGGCGGCCGGTCCTCCGGCGCGCAGGCGCGGCGGGTGCAGAGGATCGCGGAGGATTGCGGCACGAATTCCGTCTGGACGAAGAGATTACTGAAGGCCGGATGCGCCGCATCGGCCGCCGGCGGCGCAAGCACCACCTCCGCGTAGCTGGTCAGCTCGAGGACGCGCGGCGCCGCGGTCAGGTTCGTGACGGTGATGCGGCGCAGCTCCACGTCGTCCTCTGGCGACACGCTGATCCCGGTGTGGACCTCGAAGCCGGCGTGCCGGTGCCGGAATTCCGCGCGCGCCTGCGTGAAGACGGCCTCGTAGTCCTCCGTGGCGTGCGTGGTGGGCTGGTAGGCGGTGGACCAGAATTCGCCGGTGTCCGGATCGCGCAGGTAGACGAAGGTGCCGCAGCTGTCGCAGGTCGCGTCCTCCCGCCAGCGGGTGACCGCCAGGTCGCGCCACCGGCTGTAGCCGCCGCCCGCGCTGGTGACCGCGACGTGATAGCGGCCGTTGGACAGGAGGTGGACCTCCGGCGCGGGCGGGGTCGGGTGCGTGAAGACGCGCATCACGCTGCCGCTTTCGGTGGTGAGGATCTTGGATTTCTCCCGCTCCAGGTCCTCGGTGAGCACGGTCGCCGCCGTGCGGGGCACGCGCTCCTGGAGGAGCAATTCGGCGGCCTTGAGCAGCGGACAGGCGAGGAAGCGCCGCTGCATGGGCTGGCCGCGCAACAGGCTGACGAGGCTGAGCAGGCTCATGCCCTGGTGATGCACCATGAAGGAGCGGATCGGCGCGCTCGACTCCCCCGGGGGCAGGCGCGCCGGCGTGTAGTCGATCGCCTCGTAGAATCCGTAGGCCCCCGACCGGCCCTCGGCGGCCAACCGCTCGAGGTTTTCGCAGGCGGCCTGCGGCGCGACTATGAGCGCCATCACGCTGGCGTAGGGCGCGACCACCAGGTCGTCGGCCAGCCCGCGCTTCAGGCCCAGGCCCGGCACGCCGAAGGCGCGGTATTGGTAGTTCAGCTGCGCGTCGGTCCGGTTGTAACCCGATTCCGAGATGCCCCAGGGCACGCCGCGCAGCCGGCCATACTCGATCTGCTCCGCCACGGCCGCCCGGCAGGTGTTGTCCAGCAGCGTGTGCTCGTAGGTGGGCATCACCAGCAGCGGCATCAGGTATTCGAACATCGAGCCGCTCCACGAGATCAGGATCGGCTCGCCCTGCGCGGCGACCAGCAGCCGGCCCAGCGAGAACCAGTGTTCCTGCGGCACCTGGCCCAGCGCGATCGCGACGTAGCTGCACAACCGCGCCTCCGAGGCCAGCAGGTCATAGTAACCCGTGTCGAAGCGGCGGTCCGTGACATTGTAACCCGTCGAGAACAGGTCCCGCGCCGGATTGAAGAGGAAGGCGAAGTCCATCGCCGCCAGTTCCTCGCTCTGCTTCGCGAGCGCCTCCAGCTGGAGCAGGCGCTGCCGCGCCCGCCCGCCCGCCTCCCGCCGGTGCGCCGCAAACCCGGGGCCGCCCGGGCCGGCCCCGGGCATATCGCCCCACGCGGCGATTTCGCGCAGCGTCGGCACGGGGCCCGGCTGGTCAGCGCTCGCCCCGGCCAGCCACGGGGCGAGGAAAAGGAGCTCGTCCCGGTGCTCCGCACAGGCGCGCTGCAGGGCGCGCGCCCAGTCGGCCGCTTCCCCACCCGCGCCGGCCAGGGCTGTCGCCAGCGCGGCCGCGTGCACCCCGGATTTCTCCAGCAGGTCGAACGCCGGCCGCAATCCGGCCGGCGCCTGCGCCAGGTCGGCCTCAAGCCGCGCCAGGTCCGGATTCGCCGGCCCGAGGCTGTGCAGGATCCCGGCGGTGTCGGCCAGGCCCGAGAATATTTGCGGCGTATGGATCTTTTCCCGGGCCATCTCGCGCAGGCCGGAGGCGAGCGTCAGCAGGTGGCCCGCGAGGTTGCCGCTGTCCACGCTGGAGACATAAAGCGGGGTCATGGCCCGGAGGCTGCCGGTCTCATACCAGTTGTAGAAATGGCCGTTGTGCCGCTCGAGCCGCTGCATCGTCGCGAGCGCGTCGCGCGTGCGCTGCAGCAGGCCGCCGGCGGAGAGATAGCCCAGGTCGCGGCCCGCGAGATTCGCGAGCAGGGCCAGGCCCATGTTCGTGGGCGAGGTGCGCCGAGCGACCACCGGGCCCGGGGTCTCCTGAAAATTGTCGGGCGGCAGCCAGTTCTCCTCGGCGGTGACGAAGGTCTCAAAGTAGCGCCAGGTCCGGCGGGCCGTGCGCCGGAGAAACATCCGCTGCCCGGCCGTCAGCTCCGGCGCCGGCTCCATGATCGGCCGGCTGATCCACCAGGCGATCGCCGGCGCCGCGCACCACAACGCCAGCAGCGGCAGCGCGAGGGACAGGTGCGCCGGATGGAACCGGGCGAGGAGCAGGCCGGCGCCCAGCGCCACCGTCGGCGCGGCCCACATCGTGGCATAGAAACCGCCGAGGCCGGCCTGGGCGTTGCGCTCGGCGTCCCCGGAGGTCTGCCACTCGAGGAGCCGTTTGCGCGTCACCAGCAGGCGCAGCAGCGTCCGTCCGATGGCATCGAGGCTGATGTAGGCGTCGTAGGGCAGGAAGACCAGCGTCAGCAGGATCTGGCCGAGCTGCCGCCCGCCCGATCCGGCCACGGCCCTCAGGTGCATCGCCCAGGGCAGGTCGGCCGGTTTGCGCAACGCGCTCACGAGCACCGCCAGCAGGCCGGGCAGCATGACGACCGCGATGACGAGCAGCGTGGCCGCCCCGCCCAGTTCCGGCGCGAGTAACCATCCGCCCAACAGCAGGAGCAGCAGCGCCACCGGCACCAGGCTCCGCCGCAGGTTGTCCATGATCTTCCACTGCGAGAGCACGGTCAGCGGGTTGGCGATGCGCCGGGCGTCGGAGCCGGGCACCCGCGGCAGCAGCCACTGCGTGATCTGCCAGTCGCCGCGGATCCAGCGGTGGCGGCGCTCGATGTCCACGTTGTAGCGGGACGGATATTCTTCGTAAAGCTCCACGTCACTGACGAGCGCCGAGCGCGCGTGACAGGCCTCCAGCAGGTCGTGGCTGAGGACCGTGTTCTCCGGAAACCGCCCGCTCATGGCCCGCTCGAAGGCATCGACCTCGTAGATCCCCTTCCCGATGAACGAGCCCTCGTGGAAGACATCCTGATAGACGTCGGACACCTCGCGCGTGTAGGGATCGATGCCGGCGTCGGCGGCGAACAACCGGACAAACCAGGACCGGCGGGCGGTCGGCAGGCTGACGCCCACGCGCGGCTGCAGGATGCTGTAGCCCTCCGCGACGATCCCGCGCTTTTCGTCGAACTCGGGACGGTTCAGCGGATGCGCCATGGTGGCCACCAGCAGGCGCGCCGCGTCGCGCGGCAGCTGCGTGTCCGTGTCGAGCGTGATGACATACTTGATGGCCGGCAGGATCGCTGTCTCTCCCTCGATGGCGGAGAAGCACCCCGCGGAGCCGCCGCGGAGCAGGGCGTTGAACTCCATCAATTTTCCCCGCTTGCGCTCGTAGCCCATCCACCGGCCCTCGCCGGCGTTCCAGCGGCGCGGCCGGTGAAACAGGAAGAAACGGCTCTGGTCGCCGGCGGGATACTTGCGGTTCAGCATCACGATGGCCGCCCGGACCCGCGCCAGTAGTGCCTCGTCCCCCGGCAGCGTCTCGGCGGCCGCGTCGCGGAAATCCGTCAGCAGCGCAAAGTGCAGGCGTTCGTCGCGGTTCGCGAGCTGGTGGATCTCAAGGGTCTCGATGAGCCGGTCCACGCCGTCCGCGCTCGTGAGCATGGTCGGCATGACGACCATGGTGCGGCAGTCCGGCGCGATGCCCGCGGAGAAATCGAGCCGCGGCAGCGGCAGGGGTTTCACCAGCAGCGTGGCCAGCCAGTTCACCAGGGCGACGGCCAGCTGACTGGCGCACACCAGGAAGACCAGGCCGAGGAAGGCCAGCCGGGCGCCGTGCACGGCGAGCGACCGGGCCTCGAGGACAAACCAGCCCGTCGCCGCCAGGGTGATGAACGCGATGCCGCCGCCGTAGAAGGCCAGCGGGACCCGGTGGATGCCGCGCTCGATGATGGTCTGCCACGGCCAGCGCATCCTCACCTGGCGGGCCAGCCCGGGCCGCCCCTTCCCGATGAGATAGTACCCCACGTGCGCGGTCCGGTCGGCGCGGCCGCGCCGGAGGGCGCCGGCGGCGGCCAGTTCCACGGCCTGCGCGGCGACGTCGGCCTCGGGCCGCCGGCTGTGCCGCGCGAGAAACTCCACGGCATGCCGGTAGCGGTCGCGCGTCGCGAAATCCATCAGGCGATAGACCCCCGCGGGATCGGCGCTGAGCGTTGCGTCGACCAGACTCAGCGTCTCCACAAATTCCTTCCAGTCCGTCGCGCTCAGGAAACGCAGGCTGGTGATGCTGTGGCTTACGGAGACCTGGTCCGCCGCCTGGCTCTGGCTTTCCAGGTGGACGAGCTGGGCGATGGACAGGCCCTGTTCCCCGAGACGCTGCTCGAGCCAGCTGCGCGCGAGGTGCAGCACGGGGCTCTGCCGCGACAGGCGCTGGCAGAATTCCGCCACGAACGAGCTGGAGAGCGGCAGATCCGACTCCGCCATGTCAGCCACCACGATCACGAGCTGCGACGGATTGTTCTCGGCGACCTCCTGCAGGCGGTCCACCCAGCTGTCGGCGCGGTCGCGGTCCGCGCGGGCGACCGCCAGGCGGGCGGTGATGCGCTGCAGGTTTTCGATCAGGCCCAGGCGCAGCATGATGGGGATGGCCCAGAGTTCACCGAGCTTCAGCGACGCCACCGCCTGGTAGGCCACGACAAACGCGCTGAGCGGGCCGGCGTCGATCTGGGCATCCACGTGGGAAATCAGCTCGAGCACGATGTCGTAGACGCGCGGCAACCCGGCCGACGGCCCGTGCAGCAGGCAGGGCAGCTCACGGCTGTAGCCGCGCGGCAGATGCCGGCGCGCCATCTGGATCTGCTCCTCGATCAGGTAGAAATTATCGAGCAACCACTCCGCGGCCGGCGTGATGTGGCGCTGCGGGCTCACCGCGAGGCTCGCGCGGTTGAAGCTGCGGAGGCCGCGCTCGTTCGCGTCCAGCTTGGCAAGCAGGCGGTTGGCCCGCAATTCGGCGGCGACCCGGTGGCCCGCCGCCAGGGCCCGCGCATGGCGGGCCAGCTGTTCGACGCTGAACAGCTCGGCCCGCAGGGGCGGATCAGTGGCGCGCGGGAGCGCCTGCCGGGCCAGCCAGTTTTGCCATCGTAGTGAAATGAGCTGCATGAAAACTATCCGTCGGCCGGGGATGGCCGGCCGGTCAGGTCAGACCGCCGGTCCAAGCCGGCGACGCCGTCCACAGACGCGATCCGGCGCAGCCGGGGGTGCGCACAACCCCGAGCCGGTGAACTCAGGCCGTCGTGCTGCCCTTGACCTTGTCGTAAGCGGCCTGCGACCGCACCCACGCCTGCGAGACACGTTCCTTCGCCTCAGCCCAGGTATCGGCGTTCGCCTTCTCCAGTTCCTCACCCATGGATTTCAGGGCGGAGCGCGCGTCCCCCATTTCCTTCATGGAGAAATCCCAGTCCTTGGTGTCGGTCGCAGCCGGCAGCGTCGCACGCTTGGCGTTCAGGGCGGCGATCTGGTCGTCCACGCCGCTTTCCAGGCCCTTCAGGCCGGCGGTGAAGTGGACGCGTTGGTCATAGGTATCGTCCTTGATATCGGCCCAGCCCACGGGCGTGACACCCGACGGAGTCGCGGTCGCGGCGATGGCCGGCGCGGCGATCGGGGGCACCGAGGTGGATGGGGCCGCGGCTACGGCGGCGGAATCGGAGGCGCTCGACGATTTCTTGTCGGAGCATCCGGTGAAGGTGAGTGCGACCGAGCCGATGGCCGCGACGGAAAACAGGAATTTGAGACGGTTGGTTGTCATGATGGAGAACGCCGACCGGGTCGGCATATGGGCGTTGCCGCACCCGTGGCGGAAACAGTTTTTGTTGCTGAGCAGCCCCACTCTATTCCCGCTGACCGGGAAGAACCATGGGGTGTAAGCCTAAGCGGCCCTGATAGAACCGGGAAACTACCGGCAACACGCGCCCCCGCACCTACCGGTCGGCATAACCCTTGGGTCGCCGGAAATGCCAGCGCCAGGCGGTCTCGATGATCGGCCCGATCGACATGAACCGCGGCCGCCAGCCGAGTTCCGCCTGCGCCTTGGCCGAGTTCGCGTAGAGCGCAGGCGGATCACCCTCGCGTCGCGGACCATAGTTGACCGGCACCGTGAGCCCTGTGGTCTTTTCGACGGCCTGGATAACCTCGCGGACGGAGGTCGGCGTGCCGGTGCCAAGATTGTAGAAGAGCGCCGCGCCGCGCCGGGCGAGCGCGTCGAACACGGCGATGTGCGCCCGGCTGAGGTCATCGACATGGACGTAGTCCCGCTGGCAGGTGCCATCCGGAGTCGGATAATCGGTGCCAAACACCTGAAGCGGCGGCCGGTTGCCCTGAGCCGCGCCGATGGCCAGCGGGATGAGGTGCGTCTCGGGATCGTGGTCCTCGCCGATGGCGCCGTCCTCGGCCGCACCGGCCGCATTGAAATAGCGAAAGGCCGCAAAGCTGAGCCCCTGCGCGTGGGCCAGGGCCTTGAGCGCATTCTCCACATCCAGCTTGGTCTGGCCATAGGGATTGATCGGCGCCTGCGCCATACCCTCCATCAGCGGCAAAACCGCAGGAACGCCGTAGGTCGCGCACGTGGAGGAGAAGACGAATTTCTTCACGCCATGCCGCTGCATCGCGTCCAGCATGGCGTAGGTCGCGGCCACGTTATTCAGGTAGTATTTGAGCGGAGCCTGCACGGACTCGCCGACGTAGCAGAAGGCCGCGAAGTGCATGACCAGATCAATCGGCTCCGTGCGGAAAACCCGGTCCAAGGCCACAGCGTCCGCCATGTCGGCCTCATGCAGGCGCACGCCGACCGGCAATGCCGCCCGGTGGCCATAGGTCAGGTTATCGAGCACGACCGGCTCGTGGCCGGCGGCGAGCAACTGGCGCACGCAATGGCTGCCGATGTAACCTGCTCCACCTGCGACAAGGACTTTCATAACCCAACGTGCATGGCCCGTCTCTTGATCACCACGCGATTCGGTCCGATCAGCGGTTCCCCGATACGGCCGGAGAAAAGCCACTCATTAAGTTGGATCAGCGATCTGGCCGCCGCGCATTTTCCGGGATCGCACAGGACTCGGCCGCCTTGGGGCACACCTTTCCACTCTGCGACCGATCACGAAACCACTACGCTGCCATCGGGGATAGCCTATTTTTAGCGTCGGGGTTAACCCACCGCCCAGAAACGGAAAGTGGGGGCGCGAGCTTAAAAGGCGCCATCGTGACCAGGATGTGATATGTGTTAACGGGATGCTAATCATCGGTTTTGGAGGTTCGGTAATTGCGATGCGCAGGACAGGTGACCTGCTGCGGTCATTGATCAACGAGAGCAGTGCTTCGTGGCAATGGGAAGAGGCTCCTCCGCCTTGTGTCGATGACCACCACAATGAAACACCTACTCTGTTCCGTTTTTGCCCCGATGCTGGTGCTTCTGGCGAGCGCGCTCACGACCCACGCCCAGATCACCTTCACGGTGACCGCCACCGCCGACAACATCCCGGGCAACGCTGCGCAGGACTACATCGCCGGCCAAGCCTACACCTTCGTGTATACCCTCACCCCGGAATACCCGCAGAACCACAATTACTTTCCCGGGCAGAACTACGCCTGGTTTGAGAAAGACGTCACCACCGAGACACCCCTCTTCACCGCCGTGGGCGGGACGGGCATGGGGGGGCACTACACCGACCCGATCGCGACGGGGGGCTCTCCCTTCTCCTTCGCAACCACCAGTAATTCCAACTTCATCGAGCTGTACGCGGGGGCGGACCACGGCAACATCGGCCTGACTACGCTCGCCGGAACCCCGCTGTCCGACGCCATCGCCTGCATGAACCTGGGCGACATCAATTTTGCGACGCCCGGCGCCTACACTAACCCCGCCAACTATTTCTCGGCTTACCTCGGAAACTACCATGCCTGGGGCGGCACGGTCGGCCTGTATCGTGGCACCTTTGTCGGGGCCACCTTCCAGGTGACGAACGTCAGCATCAGTAACCAAACGGCGATTCCCGAGCCGTCGACCAGCGCCGCCCTCCTGGGTCTGGGTGTGCTGGGTTGGGCGCTGAGCCGTCGGGTCAGGAGACAAGGATCTTCAGCCCCCTTCCCTATAGAGCCAGCAGCAGTGGCCGTTGGGGGAATCCCGGAAAATTCCGAGCGCTGACCAAGGCCGCAGCGTTTGCGGAAGAAGTAAGTGTTGTGCGGACACTTCCCATTATTTGCGAGCGGCGTCAGTCATAGTCCCGTCTGTCCTGATTTCGCTAACCGCATGTGGCACAATGGCCGTTAATTGGAGGCGCGGGGCGGAATCGGCCGCCTCTCGTCTGATTGCGACTTCAAAATGACTGTTTCTCAGAGTGAACCAAGCATAAATTAGAGCTACTCTTGAACTGCTCTTTTGGACCGTTTGGTGTCCGTTTTGGTGTCCGCTAGTCAGGTTCTGCGCGCTAATGAAACGCGACGTGCGGGTGATGGTAATCACTTCCAGCAACCATACCAGAATATGTAGCAGTTTTTGAGCGGGCCATCTTCGTTATTGTATCCATCCTTTTGCTCCTGCCAATGGCCGGGAACATAGGTGTGCTTCCCTTCAGGCGGCTTCTCCCAATGGCCCGGCTCCCACTGATACTTGGCAACTACCCCGCGCTCCTTCTCTCCCCAGACGCGCCCTAGCCATCTGTAGGCCCCGTTGATCCAGACGAATTCTGCGCCGGGTTGGGGTGGGCGAACTTCAGATTCAGCGGGTTTTTCTGGGAATGGGGGAATAGTTTTTTCCGCGAACCCGTAACATGGCGGGGGCTGTGGAACATGACTCGGAAGCACCGACTCCGAAGCTATGATCAGAGCCGTAGCATGGCGTATGCCCCATTGGACACCAACAAAAGGCAGCACGGTTGCGATGATGCAGGCTGCCCAAGGAAGATGCGCCCATGCCTCCTTTCTTGGGCAAGCTCCAAGCAATAGGACGCCAGGGATGACAATAGGGAGCGATAAAAGGAGCACAAACATAGTCCCCATGCCTACAAAACCGCCATCGGGTCCCCCACCCGTCGGCCGCATAAACATGCTGGCCGCCAGAAGAATGAATGAGATCAAGGGCGCTGAAAGGAATGTCCAAAGCACCGCGGACCATCGCGACCGATTTAGAGAGAAACAAAGAACCACGCCGAACAGGAGTGCGGGCAACGCAAACAACCATAGTGAAGCAATTTTCCCGACGCACTCCTGCAAAGCCTCAATACTCAACCTTGGGAGGAAGGCGAAATAGCACAGAGCACCGAACGGGGCAATCGACCGCTTTCCCCATATCCGCCAGTCATCTGGTTCTTCGGTGGATATCTTTGCCAGCTGTTCCGTCTCCGGCAGAATCAGGGCAGCCTTCTCGCGGACTTCTATGAACCAATAGGCGGGAAAAGCGACTGCGCTGAGGATAACGTGGTAGCCCGCGAAGAGCTGAACGTAAGGACCGAACCAAACGATCCTCGCTCTGAGCAACAATGAGAGCGGAACCAGAAGAAAAGGCCAAATCAGCTTTCTCGGTAAGGAGGCATCTGAACGCCAGAGATCGATAAGCAAAACAAACAGACCTAGCTGGAAACGGTTCCGCAGAGTTAGCGGGTAGCGGGCGAGTTAGTTCCCGTTACGCCAAATACTCCAAGAGTAGAGAATCTGGTGTCCGTTTTGGTGTCCGTTTCGAACCTCGAACTTCCTACTTCCTTGTTATTCAACAGTTGGAAGTGGAGGCGCGGGGCGGAATCGAACCGCCGATAGAGCTTTTGCAGAGCTCGGCCTTACCACTTGGCTACCGCGCCGAAACCAAACGAGCGCGCAACTTGCGTCAAAAAATGCGGTTGGGCAAGAACTGATATTGGCCGAAAAAACATCCCGAGCGCGACCATTGTTCGATGGAGCCGCTACGGGGTGTAGGAGATGACGTAACCCTGGCTGGTCCTGGTCTGCAGCGGCTTACCCTGCTCAAACTGGATGCCCCGGTAGTCCTCGCCGTCCACCGGATTGATTTCCTTCACATACTTGGTGGGGCCGACCAGTTGATCATAAGACGCGCGCGAAACCCCGTTCTCCAGGTAGAATTGGTCGGCGGCGGCGGCCAGTTGCCGGAGATTGTTCATGACCCTCTTCTTTACCTCCGGCGGCGGCTCCGCGTCCGCAAGTTTCACCTTCGAACGGCTCATCGGCAGCTGATACTCCCGCCCTGCCCGCGTCACAGTCAGGATGTCCGTCTTCTCATCCAGACGCAGAACCTTGTAGTCCTCGAACTCCTGCCCGATGGCCACCCACTTCGTGTAGCCGCTCGAGCTGTTCTTCAGTGCCAGGGTCAGCCCGTTTTCCTCGCGGACGTAGCCGGTGAACTCGATGTCGTTGGGCGTCTCCGCGAAGCCCGCCGTGGCGAGCAAAAGTCCGCCCAAGGCCAGAATCCGGCGGATGATGTGCTTGATGGGCATGACGCGTTTGCCGGGCCAGCAGACTCCCGGTCCGCCCCACACGAGCAGGGTCCAAGCCGGCGGGCAATATTTCTTCCGGCCGGCCGATTCGGTGCCCTTGCACTTCTCGCTAGACTACGGGCGGCACTTTCCGGTTAATCCCGCATGCCCTGCACCGTTTTCACCATCGCCAACCAGAAGGGCGGCGTCGGCAAAACCACCACCGCGGTCAACCTCGCGGCGGCCCTGGCCGAGCGCAAGATCCACACGCTCGTCGTCGACCTCGACCCGCAGGCCAACGCCACGAGCGCCCTGGGCATCGAGAAGCAGGAGGGCAAGAGCCTCTACGGCCCGCTCCACGGCGAAGGCAGCGCCTTCGAGATGCTCACCCCGACCGCGTGGCCGCACCTCGCCCTCATCCCGTCGGAGCAGGACCTCGCCGCCATCGAGATCGAGCTGGCCCAGCAGGAGAACTACCTCATGCGCCTGCGCACGGTGCTCGAGCCGCTGCGCAACTCCGGCGGCTACCGCGCCATCATCATCGACTGCCCGCCGGCCCTCGGCATGCTCTCGATGAACAGCCTCGCCGCCGCCGACCACCTCCTGATCGCCCTGCAGTGCGAATACATGGCCCTCGAGGGCCTCGGCCAGATCCTCAAGGTCGTCGAACGCCTCAAGAGCGCCGGCGTCAACCCCACCCTCGACGTCGGCGGCATCGTCATGACGATGTTCGACAGCCGCATCAACCTCGCCAAGCAGGTCGTGGAGGAGGTGCGGCAGCACCTGCCGGAAAAAATCTTCCAGACCCTGATCCCGCGCACCGTTCGCCTCAGCGAGGCGCCGAGCTTCGGCAAGCCCATCTTCGCCTACGATCCGCACGGCCCCGGTGCCGCCGCCTACCGGGCCCTCGCCAAGGAAGTCGCCGAGCGCTTCGGCCTGAAGGAAAACGGAGCGGCGTAACTGGAGGGCCCGTCTCCCGACGGGCCGCGGGCGGCCGGAGACCGGCCTTCCCGCAAGGCTCGCTTGCGATTTCAGGGCCAAGCTGCTCACTGCTTCTGCTTCCCATTCATGCTCGCCACGCTGAACAAATACCGCGCCGCCTTTCTCGTCGGCCTGCAGAGCAACCTGGTCTACCGGGTCAACTTCGCCGTGCGCGGCTTCTTCTCGTTCTTCCACCTCATCGTGGTGTTCATCCTCTGGACCGCCGCCTACGCGGGCAACCCCGGCATCGGGGGCTTCAGCTTCGGGCAGACCTTCACCTACTTCGTCGCCCTGATCGTCGTGCAGTTCATGATCGGCGCGTTCAACGAGGACTACCAGATCAGCGAGGAGATCCGTAACGGCCTCATCAACCAGTTCCTGCTGAAGCCGGTCAACTACTTCGCCTACCGCTTCAGCATCTATGTGTCGGCGCGGCTGGTCACCGGCCTGCTGATCCTCCTGCCGGTGATCATCACCTACCCGCTGCTCAAGGAACATCTCGTGCTGCCGCACGACCTCTGGCGCCTGGCGCTGGGCGTGCCGGCCCTGGCCCTGTCCGCGCTGATCCAGTTCGGCATCGCGTATATCTTCGGCATGCTGAGCTTCTGGTTCCTCGAGATCCAGGGACTCGTGGTCCTGTCGATGGCGCTCGAGTCCGTGCTCGGCGGCCAGATCTTCCCCCTCGACCTGCTGCCCGGCTGGCTTTTCCGCCTCTCACAATACCTGCCCTACTATTACCAGATGTATTTCCCCGTCGCGATCTTCACGGGCCGGCTCTCGGACCCGGCGGCCATCATGCAGGGCCTCGCGATCCAGACCGGCTGGGTGATCGTGATCCTGGCCGTCGGCCAGCTCCTGTGGACCCGCGGCCTGCGCCTGCACACCGCCGTCGGCGGCTGATCCCATGAACCTCGCCCACTACGCCCGCATCTGGCTGACGTCCGCCCGCTACTCGGTGGTGCGGACGCTCATGTTCCGCGGTGACTTCTTTATCTGGGCCCTGGTCGAGCTGTTCTGGATGACCGTGAACATCCTGATGATCTCGGTCATCTACGAGCACACCAAGACCGTGGCCGGCTGGACCAAATACGAGATGATGCTGCTCGTCGGCACTTCGCTGCTGATCCAGCGCTTTCTCATGGGTTTCTTCTGGAGCAGTATCTTCGAGATGGGTCGCAACATCCGCACGGGAAACTTCGACTTCTACCTCGCCCAGCCGGGCAACGTCATGTTCATGGCGACCACGCGCAAGCTCGACCCCGACAGCCTGGTCAACTCCCTCGTCGCGCTCAGCGTCGTCATTTATTCCGCCCGGCAGCTCGGCCTCCACCCTTCGGCGGTCGACATGGCACTCTTCGCGCTGCTCGTGGCCTGCGGCATCGTGATCCATTACAGCATGCTCGTGCTCTGCATCTCCCTCGCCTTCTGGATCACCAGCGCGCAGGGCATCGAGGGCAGCTACTTCACGCTCAGCGAATTCTCCCGGCTGCCCCGCCAGGCCTTCCGCGGGCTGGCCAGCATGGTGTTCGTCTGGATCCTGCCCGTGGTGGTGGTCAGCAACGCACCGGCGCGGACACTGCTGCACGGCTTTGACGCCCTCACCGTGCTGTGGGTCATCGGCATCACCGTCGTGTGGTTCGCGCTGGCCGTCTTCGTCTACCACCGCGGCCTGCGCCGCTATTCGAGCGCCAGCTCCTGAGCCGATGCCGACGGACGCCCAACTTTCCGCCCTGCAGGAACGCCTCGGCCACCGGTTCCGCCAACCGGCCCTGCTCCTCGAGGCGCTCACGCACGGCTCCTACCTGCAGGAGCAGCCCGAGGCCGGCCCGCATAACCAGCGGCTCGAGTTCCTGGGCGACTCGGTCCTGCAGTTCATCATCACCGACGCCCTCTACCGCGAATTCACCACCGAGCGCGAAGGCGTGCTCAGCCGCCGCCGGGCCGTGCTGTCCAAGGGCGAGTTCCTGACCAAGATGGCGCGCGACCTCGGCCTGGACACCTGCCTGCGCCTGAGCAAGAGCGAGGACGATACCGGCGGCCGCGCCCGCGCCTCGATCCTGGAAGACGCGTTTGAGGCGCTCGTCGGGGCAATCTATCTCGACAGCGACCTGCCGATCACCCGAGAGCTCGTGCTCAAGTGGTATGGCCCGCTCGCCGACCGGCTGATCCTGACCGAGGAGGCGGAGAACCCCAAGGGACGCCTGCAGGAACTGGTGCAACCCACCCACGGCAACACCGCGCTGCGCTACGAGGTCATCGCGACCACCGGCCCGCGCCACGCCCGGGCCTATGAGGTGGCCGTTTTCCTGCTCACCGAGAAACTTGGCACAGGCCAGGGCACCTCCAAAAAGCAGGCCGAGGAGGAGGCAGCCCGGGCCGGACTGCTTTTCCTGCAATCCAGAGATCGCGAAACCGCGGAATGACGGGAGCGCGGAATTGCGCTATCGGACAATCAGGTCTTTCTTCCGCCCTCCCGTGCTTTTGCGATCGATCCCTTTTCTTCTGCCATGACTCCGCGCATCAAGCTCACCGGAGTCTGCCCGCCCGCACAGGCCTACGCGCTGGCGGACCTGCTGGGCCGCCGTCCGGCCCCGGTCTGGCTCGTGGTGCACGAGGAGGCCAGGCAGGCCGACGCGCTGGCGGAGGATCTCGCGCTTTTTCATCACGCCGCGAACCCGAAGGCACCGTTGGAGATCCTGAACTTTCCCGAGGCGCAGACCGAGAACCGCGAGATGCGCGAGGCCTTCAACGCCGCGAGCGACCGGCTATCGGTGCTCAGCCAGCTGCGCGGTCGGCGGCAGACCACGTCCAAGTCGGCGCCCCTCGTCGTGCTCGCCACGCCGGCCGCGCTGCTGCAGCCCGTGCCGCCGCTGACCGAGTTTGCCGACCGCGAGGTCGAGTTGCGGCGCGGGCAGGACCGGCCGTTTCAGGAGCTGCTGAAGCTGCTCGCGGCCTTCGACTACGATTCCGAGGCGGTGTGCGAGGCACCCGGACAGTATGCCGTGCGCGGCGGCATCGTGGATGTCTACCCCATCACGGCATCGCAGCCCTACCGGCTGGATTACTTCGGCGACACGCTCGAGGAAATCCGGACCCTCGACCCGGTCACGCAGCGCTCGGGCGAACCCGTCGAGGGCATCACGCTCACCGCGGCGCCGAAGCTCCACACCTCCGGCGCCCAGGCCTCGCTGCTGGACTACCTGAACCCCGCGACCCACGCGGTGCTGCTCGAACCCAAGTCGCTGGAGGAACTGTTCGATTCGCTCGCCGGCGATGACACCGTGAATTTCACGGACCGCCTGCCCCCGGCCTGCGCCCAGCTTACCGGCATCAGCGACCTCGACCTCGCCAGCGAACTCTTTGACAATGCATCGGAAGAGGAGACATGGGACACGGAATCCCTCTCTCATCACCGCCCGTATCCCGAGGAGCGGCAGCTCGCCCACGACCGGCTTCAGGCCGAGGAGGACGGACGCCGGCAATTCCTGAAGAAGGTCGCGGGCTGGAAGCAGGAGGGCTTCGCCGTGGACTTCGTCGTTTCCAAGGAGGGTGAGGAACAGCGCGTGCGGGAGCTGCTCGACGAGCACCCGGCGCTCAAGAAGATCAAGCCGCGCTACCTGCGCGGGGCGTTGAACGAGGGATTCCGGGTGACAATCCGGAATGGTAGGGCGAATCCTCCGGATGAGCCGCGGGCCGACACCAACGGCTCATCCGGAGGATTCGCCCTACCTCGCGGCCTCGTCGTCGTCAGCGAGACCGAACTGTTCGGGCGCCGGCGCCAGCGCCGCAGCGCACCCAAGCGCGCGATCGCGGCGCAATCCGCCGTCGACCAACTGCTGGACTTCTCCGAGCTGGTCGAGGGCGACTTCGTCGTCCACCTGCAGCACGGCATCGCGCTCTACCGCGGCCTGACCAAGCTCGAGACCCACGAGGGCATCCGGGAGGTCATTTCCCTGGAGTTCGACGAGAAGGTTACGCTGCACGTGCCGCTGCAGGAATCGCATCTCATCAGCCGCTACGTCGGCCTGACGAAGGCCAAGCCGCAGCTCGGCCGCATCGGCTCCGGCCGCTGGGAAAAGGCCCGCAAGGCGGCCGAGCACGCCACGCTGGATCTCGCCGCGGAGCTGCTGCGGATCCAGGCGCAGCGCGAGGCGCAGCCGGGCCACGCGTTTCCCGAGGACAACGTCTGGCAGCGGGAATTCGAGGCCGCCTTCCCGTTCACCGAGACGCGCGACCAGGCCAAGGCCATCACCGACATGAAGGCGGACATGGAACGCACGAGGCCGATGGACCGCCTCGTTTGCGGCGACGTCGGCTTCGGCAAGACCGAGGTCGCCATCCGCGGCGCGTTCAAGGCCGTGATGGGCGGCCGCCAGGTCGCGGTCATGGTGCCGACCACGGTGCTCGCCCAGCAGCACCTCAACACCTTCCGCGAGCGGATGGCTGGCTACCCGGTGGCGGTCGAGATGCTCAGCCGGTTCCGCACGCGCAAGGAGCAGGAGGGCATCATCGCCGCCCTGGCCGAAGGGAAGATCGACATCCTCATCGGCACGCACCGCCTCGTGCAGGCCGACGTGAAGTTCAAGGATCTCGGCCTCGTCATCGTCGACGAGGAGCAGCGTTTCGGGGTGAAGCACAAGGAGGTCTTCAAGCGCTGGCGCGCCCACGTCGACATGCTGTCGATGAGCGCCACGCCGATCCCGCGCACGCTCTACCTTGCGCTCACCGGTGCGCGCGACCTGAGCACGATCGAGACCGCGCCGTCCAACCGGCTGCCGATCCAGACGATCGTCAAGAGCTACGACGAGAAGCTCGTGGTCGAGGCGGTCCAGCACGAGGTGCGGCGCGGCGGCCAGGTTTTCTACCTGCACAACCGCGTCCTGAGCATCGACCTGGTGGCCGCGCGGCTGCGCGAGCTGCTGCCGGGGCTGAGCATCGGCGTCGGCCACGGCAAGATGGGGGCGGACGGCCTCGAGCGGATGATGACCGATTTCGTCGCCGGCAAATACCAGGTGCTCGTCTGCACGACGATCATCGAGAGCGGCCTGGACATCCCGAACTGCAACACGCTCATCATCGAGGGCGCCGACCGCTTCGGCCTGTCGCAGCTTTACCAGCTGCGCGGACGCGTCGGCCGCTTCAAGCACCAGGCCTACGCCTACCTGCTGCTCCACCGGCATGCCCGGCTGCTCGACGTCGCCCGGCAGCGCCTCAGCGCGATCCGCCAGCACAACCAGCTGGGCGCCGGCTTCCGCATCGCGATGCGCGACCTCGAGCTGCGCGGCGCCGGCAACCTGCTGGGAGCCGAGCAGAGCGGCCACATCGTGGGCGTCGGCTTCGAGCTCTACTGCCAGCTGCTCCGGCAGAGCGTCGCGCGCCTCAAGGGCGAGAAGACGGCCGCCTACGTGCGGGCCAGCGTGAAGCTGGACTTCGTCTTTGTCGGGGAAGGCGCCGAATCCGAACTGGCCCGCGCCACGGCCACCGACACCTTCACGCTGCTCAAGCAGGCAGAGCGCACCGAGGGCGAGATCGACCGGATCCAGGCCCGGCTGCCCTCGTCCTATATTGGCGAGACGCGGCTGCGGATCGACTTTTACCGGCGCCTGGCGATGGCCGAGAGCCCCAAACAGGTGAAGGAGATCGAGGCGGAATTGCGCGACCGGTTCGGCAAGTTCGGCGACCCGGTCCGCGCCCTGCTGCTCGTCACCGAAATCCGGGTGCGGGCGGAACAAAAAGGCGTTTTGTCCGTCGAAACGGAAGGCAACCGCCTGAAGTGCCTCCGCAACTCGGGCCGCCGAGATGATTTCATCCAACTCAGCAGCCGCTTTCCCCGCTTGACCGCCCCCACCCCCCTTGCAAGGTTGAAAGAAGTAATCATTTTCCTGACCAATCTCCCCGCTTCATGAGTCTACGTGGTTTCCGTTTAGCTTCCGCCTCCCTCTCCGCCGCCGCTTTGGGCTTCGTCGCCCATGCCCAGACGAGTGCACCGCAGGATAATCTTAACCTGCGCTACGCCAACGGGATCGCCGCCATCGCCGAAGACCACATCATCACCGTCGATGACATCCGGCGCGAGGTCAGCCCCCTGATTCCCGAGATCCAGCGCCAGAGCCGCTCCGAGAAGGAGTTCAACGAGAAGGTCGAGTCCCTCCAGGAAGACGTCATCCAGAACCTGATCGACCGCGTCCTGATCGTGAAGGATTTCTACAAGGACGAGAAGCGCCACGTGCCGGACAGCTACATCGACAACCAGATTGCCGAGACGATCATCAACCAGTTCGACGGTGACCGCAGCAAATACCTCGCCTACCTCCGTTCCCGCGGCATCTCACAGAAGGATTACCGCAAGGAGCAGGAGGAGGACATGATCTACGGCTACATGAAACAGCAGCAGGCCAAGTCCGCCAGCACCGTCAGCCCGGTCAAGATCGAGGCCTACTACAAGGAGAACAAGGACCGCTTTTATCAGGAGGACAGCGTTCACCTCCGTCTCATCCAGATCGCCCGCGGCCCGGATGATACCGACGACACCCTCCGCACCCGCGCCAACGACGTCATCGCCCAGCTCAACGCCGGCACCGACTTTGGCGATCTCGCCCGCAAATACAGCCAGGACTCCCGCAAGGGCAAGGGCGGCGACTGGGGCTGGCAGCGCCGCTCCGACCTGCGCAAGGAATTCAGCGACGTCATCTTCACGCTCGAGAAGGGCCAGCACAGCGATGCCCTCGTGATGCCCGAAGGCGCCTTCGTCCTCTTCGCCGAGGACCGCAAGCACGCCGGCTCGCAGTCCCTCGACGAGGTCCGCCCCGAAATCGAGCGCGCGCTGGTCCAGCAGGGTTCCCGCCAGGCCACGGAACGCTGGCTCGAGAAGTTGCGACGCAACGCCTACGTGAAGCACTTCTGAGTGCGCCAAGCTCGCGGGCCAGCGGGTGAAAGCACCAAGGCCCATGAGCGAAGAAAATCCCCATCCGGCCCTGCGGCTGAAGGACCTCGCGGTCAACGACCGCCCGCAGGAGCGGCTGGAAAAGCTCGGGGCCGCCGCGCTCAGCGACACGGAACTCCTCGCCATGCTGCTGCGCAGCGGCAGCCGGGGTCACAACGTCCTCGCCGTCTCCCAGCGCCTCATCGCCGAGGCCGGCTCGCTCGCGGGCCTCGTGTCGTGGACCGAGACCGACTTCCGCCGGCAGCTGGGCATCGGCCGCGTGAAGGCCCTGCAGCTCGTCACCGTCATGGAAATCGCGCGCCGCGTCCTCGCCACGGGTGTCGGCGCCGAGACCGCCTTCAACCGGCCCGAGGTCGTGCTCGCGCATTTCCGGCCGCAGATCACCGGTCTTGCGGTCGAGAAATTCTGGGTGCTCTGCCTTAACCGGAAGAACCGCCTGATCAAGCAGGTCGAGATCACCTCCGGCACCGCGACCAGCAGCCTCGCCCACCCGCGCGAGGTTTTCCGCGAGGCCATCCGCCACGGCGCCACCGCCGTCGTCTGCGTCCACAACCACCCGAGCGGCGATCCCGCCCCGAGCGCCGCCGACGTCCAGGTCACCCGCCAGCTGCGGGAAGCCGCGAAGACCGTCGACATCGACCTGCTCGACCACGTCGTCGTCGGCCGCACCGCCGCCGACCCGCAGGGCCGCGGCTACTACAGCTTCCGGGAAGCCGGGGTGCTGTGAGCCGGCGCGGCGACAAGCCGCTTGCCCCGGGGTCCGGGGTCACCCAGCGTGGCCGCACACAACCAACCCAAGGATAACCGAATGTTTCCCCTGTTCGGCCGCCGTGTCGGCTTATGGTCCCGTCTGCTGGTCGTTTCGTCAGCGCTGCTGACCGCCTCGCTTCGCGCCGAGGAACTCAACCTCGATGTCCTCACCCGCCTCCGCCAGGAGGGTTTCCGCCACTCGAAGGTGATGGATACTCTCGGCGAACTCACCGACCGCATCGGCCCGCGCCTGACCGGCTCGCCCTCGGTGAGAAAGGCCAATGAATGGACCCGCGACCAGTTCGCCGCCTGGGGCCTGGTGAACGCCCGGCTCGAACCCTGGGGCCCGTTTGGCGAAGGCTGGTCCGAGGAGTCGGCCGCCGTGCGCATGACCGCACCGGACGTCGCCCAGCTCTACGCTATTCCCCGGCCCTGGACGCCCGGCACCGGCGGCCCGGTGCGCGCCCAGGTGGTCTTTGCCGCCATCAAGGCCAAGGAGGACATCGAGAAATACCGGGGCAAGCTGGCCGGGAAAATCGTGCTCTTCGGCGACCTGCCGGAGAACCGCGCCGGCCCGAAGAACGCCCAGCTGAGCGACCAGGACCTCGACGACATCTTCCATTATCAGATTCCCGCAGACCGTGATGCCGGTCGCGGAGAGATCGCCAAGCGCCTCGAGTTGTCCGCCGCCCTCCGCGAGTTCTGGGTGCAGGAAAAGCCCCTTGCCGTCATCACGCCGAGCCGCGGCACGGATGGCACGATCTTCGTGCAGGCCACGGGCCAGACCTACCAGGCCGGCAAACACGATCCCGTGACCAATCTGAGCATGGCGGCCGAGCACTACAGCCGGCTCAAGCGGCTGGTTGATCGGAAGCAGGCCGTCGAGCTCGAGATCAACGTCGCGGCCACGTTTTATCCCGACGGTCTGACGCAGAACAACACCCTCGCCGAGATCACGGGCACCGACCCGAAGCGGAAGGAAGAGGTTGTCATGCTCGGCGCGCATCTCGACTCCTGGTGCGGCGCCACCGGCGTCACGGACAACGCCGCCGGCTCGGCCGTCGTGATGGAGGCCATGCGCATCCTGAAGGCGGCCGGCATTCAGCCGCGCCGGACCATCCGCGCCGCCCTCTGGACCGGCGAGGAGCAGGGCCTCCTCGGCTCCGGCGCCTACGTGGAGCAGCATTTCGCCGCCCGCGCCGACACCACCGACGCGGAGGAGTTGAAGCTGCCGAAGTTCCTGTGGCGCGACGAAAACCGCACGGTCACTCTGAAACCCGATCAGGCGAAGGTCGCCGCCTATTTCAACCTGGACAACGGCGCCGGCAAGGTGCGCGGCATCTACGCACAGGATAACATGTCGGTGGCACCCATCTTCGAAACCTGGATCGCGCCGCTGAAGGATCTCGGCGTCACCACGGTCACCCGGCGCAACACCGGCAGCACCGACCACATCTCCTTCGACTCGGCCGGCATCCCCGCCTTCCAGTTCATCCAGGACGACCTGGACTACATGACGCGCACCCACCACTCGAACATGGACACCCCGGAGCACGCCAAGCGCGAGGACCTCATGCAGGCCTCGGTCGTCATGGCCTGGTTCGTCTACAACGCCGCCATGCGCGACGACATGCTGCCGAGAAAGCCGCTGATCCAGCCCGTGCCCGCCGCCGCCAAGTAGCTCCGCCGAGGTGCCGTTTTCGGGCCGGAAAAAGAAAACGCCGGAGTGAGGTAACCCTCGCTCCGGCGCCTACTTAAAGTGGTGGTGGAGACTGGAGTCGAACCAGTGAACGGCAAGAGCCGAATTGATTTACAGTCAACGTCCTTTGGCCACTTGGATACTCCACCATCAAAAACGAAAGGTGAAGGTATGGGGGCGTTCCGGGCTTTGCCAAGCGGTTTTTTGTCTATTTAGCGGCCCCTTTCCCCCGCTTGCCAAAGGCCGAATCGTCGCGACTCTAGGCGCGTGATGGAGACCCTGCGCCATGCCTACGAAGCCCTGCGGGCCCACCCCGTCATCAACGGGTTGCTGCCGCATTTGCTGACCGTCGCGGGCGTTCTCCTGGCCTTGTTTGCGATCGCGCGGCTCATGAGCGAGCGCAAGCAGCCGGGCAACACCTTCGCATGGCTGCTGGCCATCGCCCTGATCCCCTACGTCGGCGTGCCGCTCTTCCTGATGTTCGGCGGACGCAAGGTGAAGAAGCTCGCCAGCCGCAAGGCCCGCCTCTGCCCGGTCATCCCGAACACCCCGCCGGCCGCCGCAACCCATCCCTTCGCCGCGCATGTCCTGACGCTCAACGGCGTCTGTCCGCCCGTCGGCGGCAACCGCGTCCATTTCCTTGCCACCGGCGAGGAGTCCTTCGCCGCCCTCGAGCGCGGCATCCGCGAGGCCAAGCACACGATCCACATCATGACCTTCATCCTCGGCCGCGACGCCGTCGGGGAACGCATCATTAACCTGCTCGCCGAGCGGGCCCGCGCCGGCGTGCGCGTGCGCCTCCTGCTGGACGCCCTCGGCTGTTTCATGACGAGCGGCAGTTTTTGCGACCCGCTGCGCAAAGCCGGCGGCGAGGTGGTCAAGTTCATGCCCGTCGTCCCGCTCTCGACCCGCGGCTCGGCCAACCTGCGCAACCATCGCAAGATCGCGATCATCGACCACCAGATCGGCGCGCTCGGCGGCCGGAACCTGGCGGCGGAATACATGGGACCGACGCCCGCGAAGCGCCGCTGGCGCGACTTCGGCGCCATCATCGAGGGCCCCGCGGTGGCCCTCCTGGACGAGATCTTTCTGGCCGACTGGGCCTTTGCCAGCGGCCAGCCGATCGCGCGGCTGCAAAAGGAACTGCCGCCTGTCCCGGCGGCGGTGGGCAAGAGCGAGTTGCAGATCGTGGCCAGCGGACCGGACGTCGAGAGTGACCCGTTGTATGAGGGCATCCTCTCGCTCGTTCAGCAGGCGGAGAAGAGCGTGTGGATCGTCACGCCGTATTTCATCCCCGACGAGGTGCTCTACCGCTCGCTGCTGGTGCAGGCCCGGGCCGGCATCGACGTGCGCCTCGTGGTGCCCGCCCGGTCAAACCACCCCGTCACCGACCTGGCCCGGCGCTACTATCTGCGCGGGCTCCACGCCGCGGGCGTCAAGGTGCTGCTCTACCAGTCCGGTATGAGTCACGCCAAGCTGCTGCTGGTCGACGGGCAGACCGGGCTCTTCGGCTCGGCGAACATGGACCTGCGCAGCCTGTTCGTGAACTTCGAGGTGGGCGTCGTCACCTACTCCGCCGCCGAGGCGTCCGCGATGGCGTCCTACATCGAGGAGATCTTCGCCCTGTCGAAGCCGATGCCCGAGCCGCGCCGCGAACGCCGCCTCATGCCGCGGATCGGCGAGGAACTCGCGCGGCTGATCGCGCCGCTGCTCTAGTCCTGTCCAATCGGGCCGAACAAGAAGAAGGCGGGGCTTGGCAGCCCCGCCTCCGAAAATAAAAACCGCTGTGCGTTTAAGCGGCGGCGCCGGCAGTCTCGAGCAGGTCGAGCGCCTGGTGCACCTCGCGGCGCATCTCCGCGAGCGCGGCGCGGGCCTCGTCATACTGCAGCATGGCGCGCTCCGTGTATTCGACCTTCTTTGCGGCGGCCTTCGCGGCGTATTCCGCCTTCAGGGTCGCCCAGCGTTCGCCCAGCTTGTGGAGCTTGGCATCGGACGCCTTCAGCAGCTCGTGGAGCCGGGCGTTGCGCGCGGTCTTGGCGCAGGCCAGGCGCTCGCTGAGCCGCCGGCGGGTGTCCGCCAGCTGGGAAAGGAGCACCTTCTCCTCGGGCACGCGGCGCAGGCCGCCCACCAGGTGGAGCTTCTCCAGGGTCCAGATGGTCCACTTCGTCGGGTCCCACTGCCACCACTTCACGCCGTTGCGGTAGTCGTGCTGAAACTCGTGGTGGTAGTTATGGTAGCCCTCGCCGAAGGTGAAGATCGCCATGATCCAGCTGTCGCGCGCGCTGCACTTGTTCGAGTAGGGCTGGGTGCCGACCGTGTGGCAGAGCGAGTTGATGAAAAACGTCATGTGCTGCACGGCCGTCACTCGCGCCACGCCGCCGAGCAGGAAGCCGCCAAGGGCCCCCACCCAGCCGCTGTGCAGGTAACCGAGCAGGGCCGGCGCCACAAACCCGACCGTCACCGCGATCGTCACGTAGTAGCGGTCCTGCCACATCACGAGCTTGTCCTTGCGCAGGTCGGCGACGTTGTCCCACGGCGGCTCGGGGTTGAGCTTGAAAAGAATCCAGCCGATGTGCGCGTGCCAGAATCCCTTGGAGATATCGTAGGGATCCTCGTCGTGATCGACATGCTTGTGGTGGCGGCGATGGTCGGAAACCCAGGCCAGGGCGCAGTTCTCAAAGGCGGCGGCGCCGAAGATCAGCGTCGCGAAGCGCACCGGCCACTTCGCCTGGAAGCACATGTGGGAAAACAGGCGGTGGTAGCCGAGCGTGATGCTGAGGCCGGTCGCGATGAAAAAGGCGAAGAACAGCGAGATCAAAAAGGCGTCGGCGCCGAAATGCCAGAGATACCAGGGCACAGCCGTGCAGGTCACAAAAGCCGTTCCGATCAGGAACGAGCTGTTGGTCCAGTTAATGCGTTCGGTGGGGATGCGTAATTTCACGAGGCGGAGTGTGAGCAAGGGACGCCCGGCGACGAGCGCAATTGTTGGAAAATTTCACCCGGCCGGCGGGGTATTTTTGAACGCTCCGGACACCGCAAACCACGCCGCGGCAAGGCACTACCGGTGCACATACCCCAGCCTTCCGCCGAGCGGCCAGGTGACCCGTCGCTCCCCCGGGCCCCAGGCACGGCTCAATTCCGATGTCAAACTGGTCACAGGATCATCGCCGTGGGCCTTGATGTAGCGGGCGACGGACGACCAAGTGCGCAGGTAGGTGGCGAAGTCGTCCGAGGTCCAGACCACCTCCAGGTTGAGTTGGGGGAGCGCGATCTCCCGAAACGGAAAATCCAGCAACCGGTAGGCCGTCTCCGCATGCTTGCGCTCCGGCGGCCAATACGGCCCGACCGTCTCGTGGTAGAAGTGCCCCACGACCGCATCAACTTCCGGGCTGACCAGACAAAGACCGTAGTTCCAGATCGCCAGCAGGCCACCCGGGCGCACAACCCGCCTCACCTCGGGATAGAACACGCCCAGATCGAACCAGTGCGCCGCCTGCGCGGCGGTCACGAGATCAACGGATGCGTCCGCCTGGATCGGCGCCGACTCCGCGGACTGGTGGTAGCTCACCCGGGGATGAGCGACGGCCTGCGCCAGCTGCGCCGCGCTCGGCTCCGTCGCGACGACCCGCTCAAAATGCGCCGCGAGCGCGACGGCCGCCTGCCCGTTGCCCGTGCCGCAGTCCCATGCGACGGAGCGCCCCGGGGCCAGGCGGGCCAGTTCGGCGAACAACGCCGCGGGATAGTGCGGCCGGGCCTTGGCGTAGACAGCTGCCTGCGTGGAGAAATGATCCTTGAAGCTCACTCCGCCATTCAAGCCACGGCGGCGGCGACCGCCAGACCAACGTAACCGCGCGCCACACACTTCAGCGTTGTTAATGGGAACACACCTGAAGTTTTAAGATGGGCTACTCGCGCGCTCGGCCGTCCTCTCCCGAAACACCGCTCTACCTCACACCGCGCGCTGCGCGATGAAGGCCTTGATCGCCGCCTCTTCGGCAGGGAGCCGGTGCTTCACCACGGGCAGCGGCTTGAGCGCCTCCAGCGAGGGATGGGTGGGCGTCAGACCGATCGCCGCATGGATGGCGTCGGGGAATTTCGCCGGATGCGCCGTCGCCAGCACGACGCTGATGCGGTCCGGGTTCAGGTCCTTGAAGGCGCACGCGGTGTGCGGGTCGACGATGTAATGGTAGTCCGCGTGCACGCGGCGGATGATACCGCTGATCTCCGCGTCGGTCGCGCTCGACGAACTGAAGGTCGACTGGTCGAAATCCGTGAAACGGTGGACGCCGCTCGCCTTCAGCTCGGCCATCACCGCGCGCACCTGCTCCGGGTCGCCGCCCAGCTCATAATAGAGGAAGCGCTCGAAGTTCGACGCCACCTGGATGTCCATCGACGGGGCGAGGCTCGGCCGCACGTCGCCGATGCGGTATTCGCCGGTGGTGAAGAGCCGGTGCAGGATGTCGTTCTGGTTCGTCGCCACCTTGAAGCCGCGGATCGGCACGCCCATCTCCGCGAGCAGCCAGCCCGCGAAGACGTTGCCGAAGTTGCCCGTCGGCACGACGAACTCGACGCGGCTGCGCTCCTCCGGCTTCAGCTGCAGCCACGCGTAGAGATAATAGACGCACTGGGCCAGGACGCGGGCGAGGTTGATCGAGTTCACCGCGGAGAGCAGGTGCTTCCGGCTGAACTCGTGATCGCCGAAGATGTTTTTCAGGACCCGCTGGGCGTCGTCGAAGCTCCCGTCGACGGCGATCGCATGGACATTCGCCGCGCCGGTGCAGGTCATCTGCCGCTCCTGCAGGGGTGACACGCGACCCTCGGGATAAAGGATGAAGACGGCGGTGCGGGGCTTGCCGAGCAGACCGTGGATCGCGGCCGCGCCGGTGTCGCCCGAGGTGGCGCCAAGCACGTTGATGCTCAGGCCGTTCTTCTGGCACTGGTAGCCGTAGAGGTTGCCGAGCAGCTGCAGGGCGAAATCCTTGAAGGCCAGCGTCGGCCCGTGAAAGAGCTCGAGCACATAGGTCCGCTCGTCGAGTTTCTCCAGCGGCGCGATGTCCGGATGCGTGAAGTGGGCGTAGGAGCGGCGCACGATCTCCTCGAGCACGTCCGCCGGGATGTCCGTCGCGAAGATCCCCATGAACTCCGTGCAAAGCTGGGCGTAGCTGAGGTTCTCCCAGCCCTTCAGCCGCGGCGTGATGTCGGGCAGGGTCTCCGGCAGGAACAGCCCTCCGTCCGGCGCGAGGCCGACGGCCACCGCCTGCGAGAAGCTGTGGGGCTCGGTGCGGCCGCGGGTGCTGATGAAGTTCATGACCGGACTAATTTGCCACAAAAGGCACAGAGGGCGCAAAAACTATGCACGGTTTTGTGCCTTCTGTGCTTTTTGTGGCCAACGGTCTTGGCCTATTTCCCGAGACCGAACGCGTCGTGCGCGGCGATCTGGGCTTCGGCGGCCTTGGCACGGTCGACGGCGACGGTGATCTTGATCTCAGAGGTGGCGATGAGCTGGATGTTGATCCCGGCGTCGCCGAGCGCGGTGAAGAGGGTCGCCGCCACGCCGGCGTGCGTGCGCATGCCGACGCCGACCACGGAGAGCTTGGCGATGTTGTCGAAGGCCTTGAGCTCGCCGCCCCCGAGCTTCTTGAGCACGGCGGGCAGCACCTTGACGGCGTTGGCCGCGTCGTCGCGCTGCACGGTGAAGGTCAGGTCCACCACCCCGCTGTGGCCGACGGTCTGCACGATCATGTCGACGTTGATGCTGGCGTCCGCCAGCGCCTTGAAGATCGTGGCCGCGGTGGCGGGTTTGTCCGGCAGGTTGCTGACGACGACCTTGGCCTGGTCCTTGTCGAGGGCGACGCCGCGCACGACGACTTTTTCCATGTAGGCGACTTCTTCTTTCACGATGGTTCCTGGGTTGTGGTTAAAGCTGCTGCGGACCTCGAACACGACGCCGTATTTCTTGGCGAATTCGACGGAGCGGGACTGCATGACCTTCGAGCCGAGGCTCGCGAGCTCGAGCATCTCGTCGTAGCTGATCTCCTGGATCTTCTTCGCGTTCTTCACGACCCGCGGGTCGGCCGTGTAGACGCCGTCGACGTCGGTGTAGATCTCGCACTTGTCGGCCTTGCAGGCCGCCGCCAGCGCAATCGCGGTCAGGTCAGAACCGCCGCGGCCGAGCGTCGTGATCTGGCCCTCCTCGTTGATGCCCTGGAAGCCGGCGACGATGACCACCTTGCCGTCCTTGAGGTCCTTCAGGATGGGCTTGGGGTTGATCTTCTTGATCTTGGCCTTGGTGAAAACCTGGTCGGTGAAGATGCCGGCCTGCGCGCCCGTGTAGGAAACGGCCGGGATGTCGATCGCGTGCAGCGCCATCGCGGTCAGGGCGATGGTCTCCTGCTCGCCGATGGCCAGGAGCATGTCCAACTCGCGGGTGTCCGGGCGGTCGTTGATGGCCTTGGCGCGGGCGATCAGCTCGTTCGTCACGCCGGAGCGAGCGGACACCACGATGACGAGGCTGTGCCCCTCCTCGCGCGTCTTCTTGATGCGCTGGGCCACATTCTTGATGCGGTCGACGTCACCCACCGAGGTGCCGCCGTATTTTTGGACGATGAGAGCCATGGTTGCGAACCCGGTTAAATGGCCCGCCGGGGCCCAGTTTGGCAAGGCGGGAGTGCGGGCCTCACGTCATAACTCGGAGCTGGTCACCCTGAACGCAAAGCTGCGCGGGACTTCGGTTTACACAGTCCACGCCGCCCGAATAGGCCACTAGCACGCTGCCGCGGCTGCGCAGACGCTCCTCGAGCCGGTGCTGTCTGACGGGCAAAGGACCAACGGAAACGTTCATGGCTAAGCACGCGGTGCGGGTCGGTCGGTCTGAGCCGGTGGCTCACCCCTGCGCCGGCGGCTTCTTGGCGAACTTGTTCTCGGTGCCATTCAGCAGGCGCCGGATGTTCTCGCGGTGGCGGATGATGACGAAGAGCCCGAGCGCGGTCGCCACGATGTTCAAAGGAAGCGGATTGCCGCGGATCCAACTGGCGGCCGGCACGGCGACGGCACCGAGGATCGACCCGAGGGAGACGTAACGCGTGAGGAAGAAGGTCGCGACCCAGACCCCTCCGCCGATCAGGCAGCACACTGGCATCAGCACGACCAGGCCGCCGGCGGCGGTGGCCACGCCCTTGCCTCCCTTGAACTTGGTGAAGACCGAGAACGAGTGCCCGAGGACCGCGGCAATCACGCCGACCAGCCCCATGAACCGCGCCTCGGGCAGGGCCAGCATTGGCAGCAGCGGCCAGCCGGCGGCGACGGCGCCCTTCAGCGCATCGAGGGCAAAGACCGTGTTGCCCGCCTTGGCGCCGAGCACGCGCTTCACGTTCGTCGCGCCCGGATTGCCGCTGCCCGCCTTGAAAATATCCACGCCATGCGCCCGCGCCACGAGGTAGCCGAAAGGCAGGGCCCCGAGAAGATAGCCGATGACGGCGGAACTGAGTAACCAAGCGCTGGGCATCAGAGGTTGACCACCACAGCCTGTTTGATGGCGCGATGGCTGGTCAACTCCTTAAGGGCCGCGTCCGAGGGCGGCGTGTCCAAATTCAAGACGCAGAGCGCCGTGCCGCCCGCATTGTTACGGCTGAGTGACATCGCGGCGATGTTCACGTTGTCGCGGCCCATCAGCGTGCCGACCATGCCGATGATGCCCGGCTCATCGTGGTTCTCGTAGATCAGGAGCGCACCGGAGGGTGCCGCCTCAACCTCGCGGCCGTTGAGCGTCACCAGCCGCGGGCTGTTGGCCTTGCCGAGCAGCGTGCCGCGCGCCGACACCGTGACGCCGTCGGCCTGCACCGCCTCGACCTGGATCAGGTCGGTGTAATCGGCCTCGCTGTTCGACTTGATCGTCTCCACCTCCATGCCGAGGCGCGACATGATGGTCGGGGCGTTGATGAAGTTCAGGCTGTCGCTGCTGATGCGGCGCAGGAAGCCCCGCTGGATCGAGCGCGTGACGGGGTTGGCGTCGAGCTCGACGATCCGGCCCCAATACGTGATGCGCAGGCGGGCCACGCGACTCGTCGCCAGCTGCTGCACCAGCGTGCCGAGCTTGGCGCCGAGCTCGAGGTAGGGTCCGATCAGCTTGAGCGTGGCGGCGTCGAGGGACGGCATGTTGACCGCGTTGCTGATGACGCCGCCGTTGAGCACGTCCGCGATCTGCTCGGCGATCTCGATGCCCACGGCGTCCTGCGCCTCCGCCGTCGAGGCCCCCAGGTGCGGCGTGAGCGTGACGTTCGGCAGCGACCGCAGCTCGCTGTCCTTGGCGAGCGGCTCCTCCTCGAAGACATCGAGCCCGGCGGCGGCGACCTGGCCGGACTTGAGGCCGGCGATCAGCGCGGACTCCTTGATGATGCCGCCGCGGGCGCAGTTGAACAGGCGGACGCCCTTCCGGCACTTCGCGAGCGCCGCCTCGTCGATCATGTATTTCGTCTGCTCCGTCAGCGGCATGTGGACGGTGATGTAGTCCGCCTGCGCGAGGAGCTCGTCGAGCGACACGGCCTCGATCTGCATGGCCTTCGCGCGGCTCGGCGCGAGGTAGGGATCATAGGCCAGCACGCGCATGCCGAAGGCCTGGGCGCGCTTCGCCACCTCGGTGCCGATGCGGCCGAGGCCGACGACGCCGAGGGTCTTCTTGAACAGCTCGATGCCCGAGAAACTCTTGCGATCCCACTGCCCCGCCTTCATCGACGCGGCGGCCTGCGGCACGGGGCGCGCGCCACAAAGGATGTGCGTGAAGGTCAGCTCGGCCGTGGCGATGGTGTTGCCCAGCGGCGTGTTCATGACAATGACGCCGTGCTCGGTGGCGGCGTCGACGTCGACGTTGTCCACGCCCACGCCCGCGCGACCCACGACCTTGAGCAGCGGCGCGGCAGCGAAGACCTCGGCCGTGATCTTCGTCTCGGAGCGCACGGCGATCGCGTGCACGTCCTTCACGAGTTCCAGCACCCTCGCCGGGGAGGAACCGTAGGCCTCCACAACTTCAAAGCCCGGCTGCTGGCGCAGGAAGGCGACGCCCTTGGGTGAGATCTTGTCCGCGACGAGAATTTTCATGGGGTCTGCCAAAAAGCAGGCGCCCCGGTAAAAAAGCAACCCCGCAGGACCGCTCCCCGCGGCGGCGGGGGAATTTTTATGACTCGGCAAACCACCAACCTGTAGGTCGGGGTTTATCCCCGACATGCGGCGGTTGAGTGTCGGGCGCAAAGCCCGACCTTGTTGCTACAACTTAGGCCACCAGCGCCGGATAATCCGTGTAACCCTTCTCCGTGCCGCCGTAGAAGCTCGAGGGATCGGGCTCGTTGAGCGCGGCGCCGAGTTGCAGGCGGCGCGGCAAGTCCGGATTCGCGATGAAGAGCTTGCCCCAGGCCACGGCGTCGGCCTCGCCGGCGGCGAGCAACCGCCGGGCGCTCTCCGGGGTGTGCCCCTGGTTAGCGATGTAGACACCCCCGAAGGCCTTTTTCAGGGCCGGACCGAGGCGCGGCTCGTCGAGCGATTCGCGGGCGCAGAGGAAAGCCAGCTTCCGCTTCCCCAACTCGGTGGCGAGGCCGCCGAAGGTCGCGGGGCGGTTGCTGTCGTTCATGCCGTTCGAGTCGCCGCGCGGCGCCAGGTGATAGCCGACGCGGTCGGCGCCCCAGACCGAGACGACGGCGTCGGTCACCTCGAGCGGCAGGCGCAGGCGGTTCTCGAGCGAGCCGCCGTATTGGTCCGTGCGGTGGTTGGAACTGTCCTGCAAAAACTGGTCGAGCAGGTAGCCGTTGGCGCCGTGAACCTCGACACCGTCGAAGCCCGCGCGCAGCGCGTTCTCGGCGCCCTTCCGGTAGGCAGCCACCACCCCGGGAATCTCTCTCAACTCCAGCGCGCGCGGCGTCGCGTAGGGCCGCTGCGGCCGGACCAGGTTGACGTGGCCTGGCGCGGGAATCGCGCTGGGTGCGACCGGGAGAGCGCCGTCCAGGTAGACCGGGTCCGAAATCCGGCCGACGTGCCAGAGCTGGAGCAGTATCCGCCCGCCCGCGGCGTGCACGGCCGCGGTGATCTTCGTCCAGCCGGCCACCTGCTCGTCCGACCAGATGCCGGGGGTGTCCGGATAACCGACGCCCATCGGATCGACCGAGGTGGCCTCGGTGAGGATGAGGCCGGCCGAGGCGCGCTGGACGTAATATTTCAGCATGAGCTCGTTCGGCACGCGGCCGGCGGAGGATCGGCAGCGCGTGAGCGGGGCCATGATGACGCGGTTCGGCAGCGTGAGCGCGCCGACGCGGAGAGGATCGTGCAAAGTGGGCATGGCGGTCTTGGATACCCAAGGGAACGCGCGATGCAACCGGCGTTCCGAAAAACTGTGGGTGAGGGGCCACGCCTCCACCAACGCACCGGATCGGTTCAAACCGCGGCCGGGCGAGGCCGGGCCGCGATGTTCCTCGCCGTCTCGGCAAACGCCTCCACCAGCGGCTGGGGGCCCGCCCGCCGCCAGGCGAGCTCGAGCGAAAGTTCGCCCGTCTTGGCCCTGAGCGACCGGTAGCTGACCCCGGGGCGCTGCCAATACCGCAAGGACTCGGGCACGAGCATGACGCCCAGGCCCGCGGCCACCAGGGCCAGCGCGGTCTGCCACTCTCCGGCCTCCTGGTTGAACTTGGGCTGAAACCCGGCCCGCTGGCACGCACTCAACACCAGGTCGTGGTAAAGCGGCGCCAGCGTGCGCGGCAGCATGATGAACTCCTCGTGCGAAAAATCCGCCAGCCGCACGGGCCGCTCGGCCCCTGCCTCCGGCTCCCCGGAGCAGGCCAGGACCAGCGACTCCTTCGAGAGATGCAGGGTGGCGATAGCCTCGTCGCGCACCGGCGTCCGGATGAAAGCCACGTCCAGCTTGTGGTGGCGCAGCGCCGTGACCTGCTCCTCGGGATCCATTTCAAAGCAGCGGATCTGGACCTGCGGCCGCACGCGGTGGAACTCGCGGAGGATGTCCGGCACGATGTTGTAGACCGCCGAGGTCACGAACCCGATCGCGATGTGCCCGGCCTCGCCCCGCGCCGCCGACCGGCCGAACTCGAGCGCGCGGTCCGCGTGCAGCAGGGTCAGCCGGGCGTGATCAAGAAAGGCCGCCCCCTCGGCGGTCAGCTCCACGCGGCGGCTCGTCCGGTGGAAGAGCCGCAGGCCCAGTTTTTCCTCGAGCGAGCGGATCTGCTGGCTCAGCGGCGGCTGGGCCAGACGCAGCCGGCGGGCGGCCCGGCCGAAATGCAGCTCCTCGGCAACGGCGATGAAGTAACGGAGATGTCTTAACTCCATAACAGTTCATACTGAATAAGTATCAATGGTGCGCCAAGATGATATTGGAAGTTTCGATCAAATCGGGTGATAGTCCGCGCCTCACGCACCAAACCGCCTACTATGTGGATCGTCCGACTCGCCCTTCGCCGCCCTTACACGTTCACCGTGATGGCGCTGCTCATCCTGATTCTTGGCGCGGTTTCCGTGCTGCGCATGGCGAAGGACATCTTCCCGTCGATCGACATCCCGGTCGTCACCGTCCTCTGGGTCTACGGCGGGCTCACCCCCGACGAGATGGAGAAACGCATCATCACGATCAGCGAGCGCGCCATGACGACCACGGTGAACGACATCGAGCACCTCGAGTCGCAGTCGTTGTCGGGCGCCGGCGTCATCAAGGTCTTCTTCCAACCCGGCACGAGCATTGACGCCGCTGTCGCGCAGGTCACCGCGATCAACCAGACGATCCTCCGCGTCCTGCCGCCCGGCGCCACGCCGCCGCTCGTCATCCGCTACAGCGCCTCCAACGTGCCCATCCTGCAGATGGGCCTCGGCAGCAAGACCCTCACCGAGCAGGCGCTCTACGACTATGGCCTGAACTTTCTGCGCGTGCAGCTCGCCACCGTGCAGGGCGCCTCGGTGCCGCTGCCCAGCGGCGGCAAGGTCCGTCAGATCCAGGTCGACCTCGACCCGCAGGCGCTCCAGGCGAAGGGGCTCACGCCCAACGACGTCACCAACGCCATCAACCTGCAGAACCTTACCCTGCCGTCCGGCACCGCCAAGATCGGCGACCGCGAATACAACGTCCTCCTCAACAGCAGCCCGGACTTGGTCGCGGGCCTCAACGACCTCCCGATCAAGGTCGTCAACGGCTCCACCGTCTACATCCGCGACGTCGCCCAAGTGCGGGACGGCAACGCCCCGCAGACCAACATCGTCCGCCAGAACGGCACCCGCGGCGCCCTCCTGCCCATTCTGAAGAGCGGCACCGCCTCCACCCTGGACATCATCAAGCGCGTCCGCGCCGCCCTGCCCCGCATCCGGAGCACCCTGCCGCCGGAACTCGACCTCAAGCCGCTCTTCGACCAGTCGGTCTTCGTGCGCGCCGCCCTCAACGGCGTGCTGCACGAGGCGGTGCTGGCCACCCTGCTGACCTCGGCGATGATCCTCCTCTTCCTCGGCACCTGGCGCAACACGCTGGTCGTCGCGCTCTCCATCCCGCTCTCGATCTTCTGCTCGATCATCACGCTGAACATCTTCGGGCAGACCATCAACGCCATGACGCTCGGCGGCCTCGCCCTCGCCGTCGGCATCCTCGTCGACGACGCCACCGTCACCATCGAGAACATCGACCGCAACCTCGGCCTCAAGAAGTCGCTCATCCAGGCCATCCTCGACGGCGCCGAGCAGATCGCCATGCCGGCTTTCGTCTCGACGCTGTGCATCTGCATCGTGTTCGTCCCGATCTTTCTCCTCGAGGGCACGGCCAAATACCTCTTCGGCCCGCTGGCGATGGCGGTCATCTTCGCGATGCTCGCCTCCTACTTCCTCTCGCGGACCGTGGTGCCGACCTTCGTGCACTATTTCCTGCACGGCCAGCCGGTTTTCCACGACGCGGAGGACGGCCACGTCGATCCCAACGCGCCGAAGGGTGACATTTTCTGGCGGATCCACGTCCGGTTCAACCGCCAGTTTGTCCGGCTGCGCGACGCCTATACGCGCGCCCTCGATTGGTCCCTCAACCGGCGCAAGGTCATCGCGATCGTCTCCCTCGCGTTGGTCCTCCTCACCGCGTGCCTGCTGCCGTTCCTGGGCCGCGACTTCTTCCCCCTGGTCGACGCCGGCCAGTTCCGCCTGCACGTCCGCGCCCCCGCCGGCACCCGCATAGAGGAGACCGAACGCGTGTTCACCCAGGTGGAGAACGTCATCCGCGAGATCGTCCCGGCCGACGAGCTTGTCGCCATCCTCGACAACATCGGCCTGCCCGCCGGCAGCACGGCCCTGGCCTTCAGCGACTCGGTTACCATCGGCTCGGCCGACGGCGAGATCCTCGTGTCGCTCAACGCGGACAAGCACGGTTCCACCTGGGAATACGTCCGCCGGATCCGCGCGCGGCTGAACCACGACTACCCCGACTATTCCTTCTTCACGCAACCGTCCGACATCGTCGGACAGATCCTGAACTTCGGCCTGCCCGCCCCCATCGACGTCCAGATCGCCGGCCGCGACCGCGCCGCCAATTACGCCATCGCGCAGCAGCTCGCCACGCGCATCGCCGGCATCCGTGGCGCCGTGGACGTGCACGTCCACCAGGTCGTCAACGCGCCCTCGCTCAAGGTCAACGTCGACCGCACCCGCGCCGAGCAGCTCGGGCTGACCCAGCGCGACATCGCCGGCAACCTCCTCATCTCCCTCAGCGGCTCCGGCCAGTCCGCGCCGAACTACTGGCTGAGCCCGCAGAACGGCGTGCAATACCTCGTCGCGACGCAGACCCCGCAGTTCCTCATCGACTCGATCGACGCGATCAAGGCCACCCCCGTCGGGGTCAGCGCCCGCGGCACGCCGGAGATCCTCGGCAACGTCGCCTCCGTCGACCGCACGGTCAGCGCCGCCGTCGTCGGCCACTACAACATCCAGCCGGTCTTCGACGTCTACGCCAACGTCGACGAACGCACCAGCGGCTTCTCCATCACCGGCGACCTCGGTTCCGTCGCCACCGAGGTGCGCAAACTCGTCAAGGAGTTCGAGCCGCAGCTCCCGCGCGGCAGCTTCATCACGCTGCGCGGCCAGGTGCAGAGCATGGACGCCTCGTTCATCGGCCTCGGCGTGGGTGTGCTCTTCGCCATCATCCTCGTCTACCTGCTCATGGTGGTGAATTTCCAATCCTGGCTCGACCCGTTCATCATCATCATGGCGCTGCCCGGCGCGCTCTGCGGCATCGTGTGGGCCCTGTTCCTGACCCGCACCACGCTCAGTGTGCCGTCGCTGATGGGCGCCATCATGAGCGTCGGCGTGGCCACGGCCAATTCCATCCTGCTGGTGACCTTCGCGAACGACGTCCGCAAGGAGGGCAAGGATGCCCGCGCCGCCGCCCTCGAGGCCGGCCACACGCGCCTGCGCCCGGTGCTCATGACGGCCGCCGCCATGATCATCGGCATGCTCCCCATGTCGCTGGGCCTCGGCGAGGGCGGCGAGCAGAACGCCCCGCTCGGCCGCGCCGTCATCGGCGGCCTGCTGGTCGCCACCGTGGCCACCCTCTTCCTCGTGCCGATCGCCTACGCCACGCTGCGGCGGAAGGCCGCCCACCGCCCCGAGGAGACCATCCACGACGAAATGGTGGAATGCCACCTCGAGCCCAATTCCTGACCCTTACCATTCATGAAACCACTCTTCACGCTTCCCGCGTTGGCCGCGCTCGCGACCCTTGCCATCACCGCCGTCCTGCCGGCCGCGGAATCCGCTCCCTCCCGCCGGCCGACGGTCAATGTCGTCGTCGCCCACAAGGCCTCCGCCGCCACCGAGCTCACGCTTCCCGCCAGCCTGCAGGCCAACCAGGAGGCCCTGATCTACGCGCGCACCACCGGCTACCTCTCGTCCTGGCTCGTGGACATCGGCGACCGCGTCAAGGCCGGCCAGACGCTCGCCGTCATCGACTCGCCCGAGGTCGACCAGCAGCTCGCCGCCGCCCAGGCCGCCCTCCTGCAGGCCCAGGCCAACGCGAAACTGGCCAAGGCCACCGCCACCCGCTGGCAGGCGCTGAGTGAAAAGAACGCCGTCTCGCAACAGGAGGTGGAGGAGAAGACCGCCGCCGCTGCTGCAAGCGAGGCCAACGCCAAGGCCGCCGAGGCCGAGGTCGCCCGTCTCACGCAACTGAAGGCCTTCGACACCGTCACGGCGCCCTTCGACGGCGTGATCTCCTCCCGCGGCGCCGACATCGGCACACTCATCACGACCGACACCAATCGCCCGCTGCTTTTCCGTCTCACGCAGCAGGACACGCTGCGCGTCTACGCCGCGATCCCGCAGTCCTACATGCGCGCCGTGAGCCCCGGGCTTGATGTGGACGTCCTCGCCAGCGAGTTCCCTTCCCACCCGTTCAAGGGCAAGATCGCCCGCGTGGCCGGCGCGCTCGACGCCTCGTCGCGCACGCTCCAGGTCGAGGTGCAGATCCCGAATGAGAAAGGCGAGCTGCTCCCCGGCATGTTCGTGCAGCTGCGCTTCAAGCTCACGCCCGCCCAGCCGCCGCTGCTCGTGCCCTCGAATGCCACCATCATCCGCGCCGACAGCTACCAGGTGGCCACCGTCGATGCGGAAAATCACGTCCATCTGCAGAAGGTGACCTTCGGCCGCGACTACGGCTCGCAGATCGAGATCACCAGTGGTCTGGCCGACGGCGCCCTCGTCGTCGCCAATCCGAGCGACGCCCTCGTCGACGGCGAGGTGGTCGAACCGCTCCGGCCGGACGTGAAGAAGTAAGGCGGACCTCAGGGATCGGCGCCGTCCGACGCCGGCGCCTGTCTGCCCCTGCCATCGTTGCGTGCCCGGGTTTTCTCACCCGCGCAGGAATATGCGCGGAGACCGAGGACGGAAAGAAAGAGGAGAAGCCCGGTGCGCCCAGGCAATGAATGGCTTGATGCCGACGTCATGATGAACCGCCGAGACTTGGCGACGAAGGTCCGGCCATGCCGCCGGCCTTTTTCAACCAGCTGGATGAAGCACTCGAGAACCGGCGTTCGTTCGGGATCGAGCCGCGCCGGGACCCTTCAGATCTTCGGCTGCACGTTGTCCGTCTTTTCCATCGGCGCGCGCTTCGCGTTCCAGTCCAGCTTGATTGCCTGGCCGCCGTCATGACCGGGCGCCTCGATGGTCCCCCTGATGGTGTCGCCCTCGAGTTTGCCATGATACTGCACTACATATTTTTTGCCGCCGAGATCGCGCACCACGTCGAACGCGATTACGTCGCCTTGGAGGGAGGCGTTGCTGATCGCGGTGTCGCCAAATTGGTTCGAGTAGGCGCCGGCGAGTTTGCCGCCCTTCGCTTCAAGTTTGAGCGCGGTCTCGATATCGCCGTTCGGCGAGTGGGTGGTCCATTTCCAGGTTCCGGTGGGGTCCGCGGCGAGCGCCGCGGCCGTCGTGCCGATGGCCAGGAGCAGACAAATGAGGCGAAGAGTTTTCATGGGGAGATGTTTGGGGGCTAGATCAACGTTGATTTCAGCCACCGAGGCCAGAGGCCGTTGGTTGGCTGCGTGGATTGGTTAGGCTTATTTCCGATGATCGGCGAGATCGATTCGCGAGCCCGAAGAGGCAACTTCAACAATCAGCCCATCATAGTGCCACATTCCGAGCGATTTTGTGGCATTCACATAAATCGTTGCTTTGCCCTTAGGTCCGGAAACAGGAATGGCAAAGTCGGCCCGACCGGAGGATCCGGATACATTGATGGACCCACTACACCAATATCCATCTGAAATTGGGACGCCCAAGGCGTCCGTAACGCTTGCATTGCCTTTGGCGCGTGCAACAGCGCCAACATATGCATCTGAGGACCGCATTAGCCCAAATACTGCGAAAAGGAAGATGCCAAAACAGCCAACGATAACCAATGAAATGACTGTCACGAGCCACTTCCAATTCCGCAGCAGCCAGCCATCGACACGACTTCTGATTATCGGCGGTTCCGTGAGCATGCTTCTTGCCTAACGTTTATTCAACCAACCCAGGGTTGGTTGATTGAAATGGGTAATACCAATGAAGAAGCGGGCATTGGCGAAAATCAGGTCGGGCGAAATGGGCGGTAAGGGTGGCTGGGAAATTATTGCCGAGCCACTCGATCAACCAACTCGGTGGTAAAAATATTTGTGGGGCGAGACCACGGCCCGAGGCCTCGCGGTCCGGGGAAAGTGAGGTGGTTTCCCGCCGGCTTCAAGAGCATAGCATGAGGTCAACCAACCAGTCGAAGAGCGACTCGCGGTTGGGTGGGGTATCACCGCCTCCGTCTCGTTTGCGGCACCCGCTCATAGGGGGGGCTCTTGCAGGCCGCGGCGGCTCAGCTGGAGCTGAGCCCTCCACCGAGACAGGTGCGTCCTATCCCTCGCGGGGTGAGGGCACCCCGCCTCCATCGGACAAATGCCCTCAGTTCGCTCCGGTGCCCGTGAAGTGGATCGCGAAGGCGAGCTTGTCGGCCGTCTCCTCGATGACCTTGGTGATCGGCTTGCCGGCACCATGGCCGGCGCGTGTCTCGATCCGGATGAAGGTCGGGAACTCCGCGTCCGGATTCGCCGCCTGCATGGCCGCGGCAAACTTGAAAGAGTGGCCGGGATGCACCCGGTCGTCGTGGTCGCCGGTGGTGATGAGCACGGCGGGATAGTTCGCGCCAGCCTTCACGTTGTGGACCGGCGAATAGGCCGAGAGGTATTTGAACGCAGCGGGATCGTCCGACGAGCCGTAGTCGCTGGCCCAGGCCCAGCCGATCGTGAATTTCTGGAAGCGCAGCATGTCCATCACGCCGACCGCCGGCAACGCCACGCGCGCCAGGTCGGGCCGCTGGTTGACGGTGGCCCCGATCAGCAGACCGCCGTTGGAGCCGCCGCTGATGACGAGCCGGCTGTGCGCCGTATAACCCTGTGCCACGAGCCAGTCGCCGGCCGCCGCGAAGTCATCGAACACATTCTGCTTCCGCTCCTTGGTCCCGGCCTCGTGCCACTCGCGGCCGTATTCGCCGCCGCCGCGGATGTTGGGCACGGCGTAGATGCCGCCGAGTTCGAGCCAGGCGACGGCGGTCGTGGTGAACGCCGGCTGCATGGAAATATTGAAGCCACCGTAGGCGTAGAGGAAGGCCGGATGCGAGCCGTCCAGCTTGATGCCCTTGCGCGTCGTGATGAACATCGGGATACGCGTGCCGTCCTTCGACGGATAGAAGACCTGCTTGGTTTCGTAGAGCGCGGGATCGAAGGCGACCTTCGGCGCCTGGAAGACGCCGGTCTGGCCCGTCGCCAGGTCGCAGCGGTAGCTCGTCGTCGGGAAAACATACGAGGTGAAGCTGAAGAAGAGCTCGCTCTCGTCGTGGCGGCCGCTGACCCCGGCCACCGTCCCGATGCCGGGGAGCGGCACATCGCCGAGGGGTTTGCCATCAAAGGCGAAGAGCGAGAGCTGCGAGCGGGCGTCGACCATGTAGTTCACCACGAACTTGCCGCCGATGACGCTGGAGGACTCGATGACGTTCTTCGACTCCGGCACGAGCGTCTTCCAGTTGGCCTTGTCCGGCGCCGCGAGGTCGATGGCGATGACCTTGTTGCGGGCCGCACCGAGGTCGGTCTGCAGAAAGAGCACGGAGCCCTGGTTGCCGATGACGTTGTAGGTCGCCTCGATCACATCGACGAGTTTCACCACCGGCGCCTTGAGATCGGGCTGCTGCGCGTCCTTCAGGTCGAGGTAGTAAAGCCGGTTGTGCGGATCCGTGCCCTCGCTGCCGTAGATCAGGAGATAGCGGCCGTCATCCGACACCGCGGCTCCCCACCCGCGCTTCGGGAAATCGGGCGATTCGTAAACGAGCGTGTCGGCCTCCTGCGCGGTGCCGAGGCGGTGATAGTAGACCTTCTGGTTTGCGAGGTCGCTGAACGTTCCGTTCGTGTCCTTCTTCGGCTCGGGGTAGCGGGAATAGAAGAATCCCTTGTTGTCGTGCGTCCAACTCATGCCGGAGAACTTCACCCACTTGATCACGTCCGCGGTGTCCTGCCCCGTCGCCACGTCGCGCACACGGAACTCATTCCAGTCCGACCCCGCCGCGGCCGTGCCGTAGACGATCCACTTCCCATCCTCGGAGGCCGCATAGCCCGTCAGCGCGACCGTGCCGTCCTGCGCGAGGGTGTTCGGGTCGAGCAACACGCGCCCCTCGGCGGCGAGCGTATCCTTGACGAAGAGCGGCGCCTGGTTCTGCAGGCCCGTGTTCATCGTGTAGAAATACTTGCCGCCCTGCTTGGACGGCAGGCTGAAGCGCGCATAGTTGAGCAGCTCCGTCAGGCGCTGCTTGATGGCGGCGCGCTGCGGGATCTTGGCGAGGAAGTCGAAGGTGGTCTTGTTCTCGCCCTCGACCCAGGCCTTGGTGTCGGCGGCGTCGACGTCCTCCATCCAGCGGAACGGGTCGGCGACCTTGGTGCCGAAGTAGTCGTCGGTGTGGTCGGTCGCCTTGGCGGCGGGATAGTTCCAGGTGGCGGCAAGCGCCAGGGCCGGAACGGACGCGAACAGGAGGAGTGAGCGGGTGAGTTTCATGGGGATGAAATGAAGCATGCGTGTTCGAACCGTAGCGGCAGGCGTCCCTGCCTGCCGCTACGAAATACTACTGCCCCCAGCCGGTGAAGTGGGCGCCGAAGCCCATGCGCAGCGCCCAGTCGGCGATGGTCTTGGAGACCGGCGAGGTGCCGCTCGCGCCGCCGTGGCCGGCGTTGGCCTCGATGTGGATCAGGACCGGCCCGCTCTCCGGGTCGGCCTTGGCCTGCACCGTCGCCGTGTATTTGTAGGAGTGCGCCGGGAAAACCCGGTCGTCGTGGTCGCCCGTCGTCACCAGCATGGCCGGGTATTTCGCGCCGGCCTTCACCGTGTGCAAAGGCGAATAGGCCACGAGGTATTTGAAACCCTCCGGCGTGTCCGAGTTGCCGTAATCCGACGCCCAGGCGGCGCCGACCGTGAACTTGTGGTAGCGCAACATGTCCATTACGCCGACCGCCGGCACCGCGGCGGCCGCGAGGTCGGGGCGCTGGTTGACGACGGCGCCGAGCAGGAGCCCGCCGTTCGAGCGGCCGTCGAGGACCAGCTTGCTGTGCGACGTGTAGTGCTGCGCGACGAGCCAGTCACCGCAAGCGATGTAGTCGTCGAACACATTTTGTTTCCGCTCCTTCGTGCCGGCCTTGTGCCACTCCTCGCCGTATTCGCCGCCACCGCGGAGGCAGACGTCGGCGTAGATGCCGCCCTTCTCGATCCAGACGAGCGGCGGGACGGCGAAGGCGGGCTTGTGCGTGATGTTGAAGCCACCGTAGCCGTAGAGCCAGGTGGGCGCACTGCCATCGAGCTTCAGGCCCTTCTTGTAGACGAGGAACAGCGGGATCTTCGTGCCGTCCTTCGACGGGAAGAACACCTGCTTCACCTCGTATTTCGAGGCGTCGAACGCGACCTTCGTCTCATCATAGACCTCCGTCTTGCCCGTCGCGAGGTCGTGGCGGAGCGTCGTGCCCGGCGTCAGGTAGTTGGAATAGCCGATGAAGAGTTCGCTCTGCTTGAACTTGCCCGAGATCGCCGTGACCGAGCCGATGCCGGGCAGCGGAATCTCGCCGGCCGGCTGGCCGGTCAAATCGAAGAGCGCGATCCGGTTCACCGCATCGTGCATGTAGGTCACGACGAACTTCCCGGAGGAGATGCGCGCGTTCTCCATCGCGTCGGCCGCCTCCGCGAGCACGGTGATGGGCGCCATGCCCTCCGGCGCGGTGAGGTCGTAGCCTACGATCTTGCCGCGCGGGGCGCCGGCGTCCGTGCTAAAATAGAAAAGCGTGCCGACGTTGCCGAGGAAGTCGTAGCTGCTTGCAAACTGGTCGATCAGCTTCACCACCGGGCCGTCGAGCTTCGGGTGCAAGGGGTCGACGAGGTCCATGTAATAGACGCTGTCGCCGAGCTTGCCCGGCTGGGAGACGGAGATGACGAGGTAGCGGCCGTCGGGTGAGACGCCGCCACCGAAGTTCCACGAAGGATGATCCGGCATCTCATAGACTAGCTTGTCCTCGGCCTGGGCGGTGCCCACGCGGTGGTAGTAGATCGTGCGGTGCTCGAGTTTGCTGAAGACCTTGCTGTCGCCGCCCGCCGGCTCCGGGTAGCGCGAGTAGAAGAAACCCGCGCTGTCGTGCGTCCAGCTCATGCCGGTGAACTTCGCCCATTTAACCAGGTCGGGCGCGTCCTGGCCGGTCGCGACGTCGCGCAGGTGCAGCTCGCGCCAGTCGGAGCCGCCAGTGGCGAGGCCGTAGCCGAGCCACTTGCCGTCGGGTGAAGGGGCGGTGACGGCGAGGGCCACGATGCCGTCCTTGGAAAGCGTGTTCGGGTCGATCAGCAGGCGCGGCGTGCCGGCGAGGCCGTCCTTCACGTAGAGGGGCGACTGGTTCTGCAGGCCGTCGTTCTTCGTGAAGAAATACCAGTTGGCCTCCTTGAACGGCAGGCCCTGCCGCGAGTAGTTCCAGAGCTCGGTCAGGCGCTGCTTGACGATCGCGCGCTCCGGCATCTTGGCCAGCTCCGCATCGGTGAAGGCGTTCTGCGCGGCGACCCAGGCCTTGGTGGCGGGGGAATCGAGTTCCTCCATCCACCGGTAGGGATCGGAGACCTTCGTGCCGCTGTAGTCATCAACGTGCTCGACGGTCTGGCTGGCGGGATAGTTCCAGGCGGCCAGCGCCATGGCAGGCGCGAGCGCCGCCACGAGGGGAAGACGGACGAATTTTCGCATCCCCCGAAAAGAACGGATTCCCCGGCGCGTGCAAGCCCGCGAACTTGCCCTACCCCCTTCAATCCCATGATTGCACCGCCCCACGCCGGATGCATGCTGCTGCCCAATGCCCCTGTTCCGCCGCCCCGCCCTGTGCCTCTTACTGGTTGCCCTTCTCGGGCCCGCCTATGCCGCGCCCGAACAATGGAAGGCCGCGATCGCCGCCTTCGCCCAGGCCGATGCCGCGCAGCCGCCCGCGCCGGGTGGAATCGTCTTCGTGGGCAGTTCATCCATCGAGCGCTGGAAGACCCTCGCCGCCGATTTCCCCGGGCTGCCCGTCGTGAACCGGGGCTTCGGCGGCTCCGAGCTGACAGACAGCGTCTACTATGAGGATGCCCTCGTCCTCTCCCGCCATCCTCGGCTCGTCGTGCTTTACGCCGGCGAAAACGACATCGCCGCTGGCCAGACGGCCGAGCACGTGCTGGCCGCCTTCCAGGCCTTCCGCACGAAGCTCCGCGCCGCGCTGCCGCAGACCCGCCTGCTCTTCCTCGCCATCAAGGAAAGCCCGTCGCGTGTCCGGGTCCGCGACGCCGTGCTCAAGGCCAACGCCCTGGTCGCCGCCGACTGCGCCAAGGATCCGCTCTGCCTTTTCGTGGACGTCGCCACGCCGCTGCTCGACGCAAAGGGCAACACGCGCCCCGAGCTCTTCTTCGAGGACCGGCTGCACCTGCGCCCCGCCGGCTATGCCATCTGGATCAAGATCCTGACGCCGCTGCTCCAGCTCTGACTCGGGCAACCACAGAATACGCAGAAAACACAGAATTAGAACGCGGATTTAGTTTCTGTGTATTCCGTGTGTTCTGTGGTGAGATTGGTGTAGTGCCGCGTCAGCATCGCTCCTCCCGCATTGCGCTTTTCGTGATCCCTCTCTTCCGTGTCTTCCGTGAGCGCTCCCTCCCCTTCCTCCGCCGCCGAACGCCTTCGCCAACAGGTCGCCTTCATCACCGAGGTCGACAAGCTCAAGGAGGTCTTCCGCCAGACCGTCCTGACGCAAAGTCGCCGCGCCGAGAACAGCGCGGAGCACTCCTGGCACTTCGCCCTCATGGTCGTCGTCCTCGCCGAGCACTCCAACCACCAGCCGCTGGACGTGCTACGCGTCCTCAAGATGGTGCTCATCCACGACCTAGTGGAGATCGACGCCGGCGACACCTTCGCCTACGATGTGAAGAACATGGCCGACCAGCACGAGCGCGAGGCGAAGGCCGCCACGCGCATATTCGGCCTGCTGCCGCCGGACCAGGCCGCCGAGTTCCGCGCGCTCTGGGACGAGTTTGAGGCGCGCGCGACCCCCGAGGCCCGTTTCGCCCTCGCCTGCGACCGCTTCCACCCGATGCTGCTCAACTGCCTCACCCAAGGCCACGCCTGGCAGAAGCACGGCATCACGCACGACCGGGTTCTCGCCCGCAACGCCATGGTCGCCGAGGGATCGACGGCCATCTGGGAATACGCCGTGAAGATGATCGACGACGCCGTGGCCAAGGGGCACCTCGCACCGAAGCCGCTCGGCCAGGTTGAAAGTTGAGAGTTGAAGGTTGAAAGAACGATCCAGGGCCCCGGTGCCCCTCGCACAGGCTAGTCTTTCAACTTTCAACCCGAGTCTTTCGACTGCGACGGCCCCGCCGCCTCAATTCATACTGTCAGATTTTTTTCAGCCCTCCCATTGTGGGACCGGGGAGTAACCTCTTTTCCTACCCCGCGTCGTGACGGTCAGCATCACCCGGCCCACCCGCGTTCCGCCTATGCCCCATTCCCCGAGACTCGCCTGCCTCCTGCTTCTGCTTGCCCCCGCCCTCTTCGCCGACGAATTGCGCCGCGACTGGATCGATCCCGACACCGGACACCGCATCATCCGCCTGTCGCCCGACACGGGCGGCGGCAGCCTCTATTTCCACCAGCACAGCTACACGCCGGAAGGCGACAAGGTGGTTATCCGCGGAGCCGGGGGGATCGCCACCGTCGACATCAGCGCCCTCGGCGTGAGCCCGCCGAAGTTTGAGCTGGTCCTCCCGGGCGCCGCCCCGATCGCCACCGCGTGGCACACCCGCGAGGCCTACTATCTGAACAGCGACCGCACCGCCCTGATGGCCGTGCACCTCGACACCAAGGCGATCCGGCAGGTCGCCAAGCTCCCGCCCCAGGCCCTGGGCCGCAACGGCCAGTTCGCCCTCAATTGCGACGAGTCCCTCGTCGTCGGCATCTGCGCCGATCCGGACGGCAAGGTCGTCCCCCGCACGTCGCCGCCCGGCGGCGACGGCGGCACCCTCGAGGCGAACTGGGCCGCGGGCACGCCGAAGATGATCTACACCGTCAACGTGAAGACCGGTGAGTTCAAGGTCATCCACCGCGAGAACGACTGGACCAACCACCTGCAGTGCTCGCCGACCGACCCGCAGCAGATCCTGTTCTGCCACGAGGGCCCGTGGCATTTCAACGACCGCACGTGGACCGTCCGCGCCGACGACGGCAAGCCCGCGCGCCTGCTGCATGAGCGCACGATGAACATGGAGATCGAGGGTCACGAGTTCTTCAGCGCCGATGGCAAGACGGTCTGGTATGACCTCCAGACGCCGCGCAGCACCGTCTTCTGGCTCGCGGGCGTGGATCTGGCGACGGGGCATCGCACCTGGTATAGCCTCCAGCGCGCCGAGTGGTCCGTCCACTACAACGTCTCGCGCGACGGCCGGCTCTTCGCTGGCGACGGCGGCGGCCCCGGCAGCGTCGCCACGCGCGCGCCCGACGGCCGGCTGCTCAATCCGCCGGGCAACGGCCAATGGATCTACCTCTTCCGGCCGGCGCTGGTCCGGGGCAGTTCATTCCGTGAGCCGAAGGACCTGATCGATGTCGGCGTCTTCAACGCCGAGCGCCTCGTCAACCTGGCGAAACACAGCTACAGCAAGGAAACGGGCGTGGAGCCCAACCTGACGTTTACTCCGGACGGCAAATGGATCATCTTCAGTGGCAACTTCGACACCAACCCCGGCGGCGGCAAGAAGGCGACGACCCACGTCTACGCCGTCGAAATCGCGAAGCATGATGCGAGCGCCACGAAATAGCCCCCGCCAACATCCGCCCTTCCCTTGGAGGGGCGCCGCTCGTCGGCGCCCGCGGGAAGCGTCAAGCGCCGCCCCTACAACCTGATTTTAAAATGAAACCCCACTCCACGCCCGCCTTGTTGCTCGCTTTCGCCCTCGCCGGCGTTCGCGCCCTCGCCACCGACACCCCGCCGACCGACTGGATCGATCCCGACACCGGCCACCGCGTCGTCCAACTTTCCGAACTGCCCGGCAGCGGCACGCTTTACTTCCACCAAAACACCTACACGCCCGAGGGCGACAAGCTGATCTTCAACACGCCCGCCGGCATCGCGGTCGTGGACGTCAAGGCCATCGGCACTCCGGCCGGCAAGCCCGTGATCGTCGTGCCCGACGCCAGCGCCGTGGCGATCGCCCGGCAGAGCCGGGAAGTTTATTTCACCAAGCGCGAGCCCCGCAGCCCGCGCCCCGATGGCGCGCCGCCGCGCGGAGCCGCCTCCGGCCCGGCCGCCATCGCGCTCGCTCCCGGCGATGCGGCGCGCAGCGGCTACACGCCGCCCCCGCCCAGCCCGTTGCTCGCCGCTAACCTCGACACGCGGGTCGTGCGCGAGGTGCCGCACGCCACTTCACGCAACTCGACCGTGAACGCCAACGAGACCTTCGCCGTCAACACCGTCGTCCAGGAAGATCCGTCCGGCAAGACCGCCAAGCCGGCCGACCGACCGCACGTGCCGCAGATGGAGCGGATGTTCCCGGGCAAGAAAGCCTCGGACCTGACGCCCGACCAGCTCTACGCCGCCCAGAAGGAAGACCAGCTGTCGCGCCGGGTCTTCAACCCCGACTCGATGGCCTTCGTCTTCACCAACCTGAAGACCGGCGGGCAGCTGACGACCGGCTACCAATACGCCTGGCTCAACCATCTCCAGTTTTCGCCGACCGACCCGAACCTGCTCCTCTATTGCCATGAGGGCACCTGGCACGAGGTGGACCGCGTCTGGACGATCCGCACCGACGGCAGCGCGCAACGGCTGATGCACCCGCGCACGATGGACATGGAGATCGCCGGGCACGAGTTCTGGAGCCACGACGGCCGCACGATCTGGTTCGACCTGCAGACGCCGCGCAGCGAGCAGTTCTGGATCGGCGGGGTGAACCTCGATACCGGCAAGCAGATCCGCTACCATCTGGAACGCGACTGGTGGTCGGTCCACTACAACGTTTCCTGGGACGGCAAGCTCTTCGGCGGCGACGGCGGCGACTCCACCCAGGTGGCCTTCGCCAAGGACGGCATGTGGATCAACCTCTTCACGCCCCAGCCCGACGGCAGCCTCGTCCGCGAGAAACTCGTGAACATGTCCAAGCACAACTACGTCACCGGCAAGGGAGGCGTGGAGCCCAATCTCTCGATCACCCCCGATGACAAATGGGTGATTTTCACCGGCAACATGTTCGGCGCCCGCCACGTCTACGCGGTGGAGATCGCGAAGCATGCACCTGCCTCGAAAAACTGATGTCGGGAGGTGACTGATCCTCTTCAGCCGCCCCCGCCCCAAGCTTGTTTCAAAAAATGAAACCCCACCCCACCCGCCTCCTCCTCGCGCTGCTCGGCTGCACGCTGGCCGCGCACGCCGCGGAATCATCCGCCCCCACTCCCGTCCGCGAGCGCATCTCCCTCAATGCCGGCTGGCGTTTCGCCAAGGACGACCCCGCCGGCACGGGCGACGCCTTTGCCTACGCCAAGATCAGGGACTGGCTCCTGCCCACCGGCCGCGACTTCCTGAATGGCGCCGCGCTGCCTCCGGTGCGGCCCGCGGACAATCCGGCCGGAGACGCCTCATACGCCCAGCCCACCTTCGACGACAGCGCCTGGCGCAAGCTCGACCTGCCGCACGACTGGGGCATCGAGGGCCCGTTCAAGCAGGAGTATCCCGGCAACACCGGCAAGCTCCCGTGGTGGGGCGTGGCGTGGTATCGCAAGACCTTCGCCTCCCCGGCCACGGACGCAAGCCGTCGCATCTTCCTCGATGTCGACGGTGCCATGGCCTACGCCTCGGTGTGGCTAAACGGGCATCTCGTCGGTGGCTGGCCCTACGGTTACGCCTCGTGGCGCGTCGAGCTGACGCCGTTCCTGAAGCCCGGCGCGGACAACACCCTCGCCATCCGTCTCGACAACCCGCGCGATTCCTCGCGCTGGTATCCGGGCGGCGGCATCTATCGCAACGTCTGGCTCGTGAAGACCGGCCCGGTGCACGTCGCCCACTGGGGCACCTTCGTCACGACCCCGCTCGTCTCCGCCCTGGCCGCCACCGTCAACGTCGCGGTCGACGTCGACAACGGCACTGATGCCCCCGTTGATCTTCAGGTCGCCACCCGTCTCTTCATCGCCGACACCAACGGCAAGCCGACCGGCGAACCCGTGGCCTCCTCCGAGCCGCTGGCGCTGCGCGTCAGCAAGTCCGCTTCCGCCCAGGTCACCAACACCACCCAGGTGGACTCGCCCCGCCTCTGGAGCATCAAGAGCCCGCAGCGCTACGTCGCCGAGACGACGGTCTCGCAGGCCGGCGCCGTCATCGATCGCGTCGAGACGCCCTTCGGCATCCGCACCATCGCCTTCACGGCGGACAACGGCTTCCTGCTGAACGGCGAGCGGGTGCAGATCCAGGGCGTCTGCGACCACCACGACCTCGGGTCGCTCGGCGCCGCGCTCAACTTCCGCGCGCTCGAGCGCCAGCTGGAAGTGCTGCGCAGTTTCGGCACCAACGCGATCCGGACCAGCCACAACCCGCCGGCGCCCGAATTGCTCGAGCTCTGCGATCGCATGGGCTTCGTAGTCATGGACGAGGCCTTCGACTGCTGGCGGGACGGCAAGACCAAGAACGACTACCACCTCATCTTCCCCGACTGGCACGAGCAGGACCTCCGCGCGCAGGTCCGCCGCGACCGCAACCACCCTAGCGTCGTGTTGTGGAGCATCGGCAACGAGATCCACGAGCAGGCTCAACCGGGCGGCGCAAAGCTGGCGGCGCACCTCGCGGGTATCGTCCGCGAGGAGGACCGCTCCCGCCCCGTCAGCGCCGGCTTTCACATCCGGCAGAACGGTCTCACGGTCGCCGGCTACAACGGTTTCCAGACGGCGGTGGATGTCGTCGGGTTCAACTACAAGCCGGATGAATACGGGACCTTCCGCCAGCGGAACCCCTCGATCCCGCTCATCGGCAGCGAGACCTCGTCATGCGTCAGCTCCCGCGGCGAATACTTTTTTCCGCTTTCCCAGGACAAGGCGCTCGGCCGCGTGAATTTCCAGGTCAGCTCCTACGACTACTACGCGCCGACCTGGGCGATGTCGCCCGAGAAGGAATGGCTCGGCCTCGACCGCTATCCGTTCGCCGCCGGCGAATTCGTCTGGACCGGCTTCGACTACCTCGGCGAGCCCACGCCCTACGACAAGGACGTCGCGAACCTGCTCAACTTCAGCGAGCCCGCCGACCAGGCCCGGGTCGCCGAGGAACTGAAAAAGCTGGGCAAGATCACGGTGCCGTCGCGCAGTTCCTACTTCGGCATCGTCGACCTCGCCGGCTTCCCGAAGGACCGCTTCTACCTCTACCAGTCGCGCTGGCGCCCCGAGCTGCCGATGGCGCATATCCTGCCGCACTGGAACTGGCCCGAGCGCATCGGCCAGGTCACGCCGGTCCACGTCTACTCCTCGGGCGACGAGGCCGAGCTCTTTCTCAACGGCCGATCCCTCGGCCGCAAGAAACTCACCGACAAGGAATACCGCTTCCGTTGGGACGACGTGAAATACGAGCCCGGCGAGCTCAAGGTCGTCGCCTACAAGCACGGCGCAAAGTGGGCCGAGGACACGGTCAGGACGACCGGCGCTCCCGCGAAGCTCACCCTCGCCGCCGACCGCGCGGTGCTGCACGCGGACGGTCAGGACCTGTCGTTCATCACCGTGACCGTCGCGGACAAGGACGGTCTGACGGTCCCGCGGACGAAGAACCGCGTGAGCTTCGAGGTCAGCGGTCCAGGCGACATCGTCGCCACGGACAACGGTGACCCGACCAGCTTCGAGTCCTTCCAGTCGAAGGACCACAACGCTTTCAACGGCCTCGCCCTCGTGATCGTCCGCACCAAGGCGGGGAAAGCCGGCGCCATCACCCTCCGGGCCAAGTCGGACGGACTCACCGCCGCGGAAGTCGCGCTTTCCAGCACCACCAACTGATCAGACGGCGGGGCGAGCTTGCTCGCGGCACCCACTTTCGCGAGCAAGCTCGCTCCCACAATACACTCCCATGCGTCCGCTAAAATACCTCCTCGCCTCCGGCCTTTGGGGCCTGATCTCCGTCTGCGCGCAAACCACCGATACCACCGCCGCGCCGCCGCCCGAGCCGGTGAAACAGGCGCCGGAGGTCATCAACCCCGCGCTGCCGACGCTGTGGGTCGCGAGCGACTCCACCGCGGCCAACGGCGGCCCCAACGCCACCGGCTGGGGCGTGCCGCTGCCGGACTATTTCGACCCGGCCAAGATCAACGTCGTCAACCGCGCCCGCGGCGGCCGCAGCAGCCGCACCTTCATCACCGAGGGCCTGTGGGACAAGCTGCTCGAGGGCGTGAAAGCGGGCGACTTCGTCCTGATCCAGTTCGGCCACAACGACGCCGGCGCGGTCAACGAGGATGAGTCCGTGCCGCGCGAGAAACGACGGTCCCGCGGCTCGATCCCCACGCTCGGCGAGGAGACCCAGGAGATCGACAACATCATCACCAAGAAACACGAGGTGGTCCACACCTACGGCTGGTATATGAGGAAGATGATCGCCGACACTAAGGCCAAGGGGGCCACGCCCGTCGTGCTCTCCATCACCGTCCGCAACGAGTGGAAGGACGGCAAGGTCGAGCGCTACAACGGCCCGTGGAGGAAATTCTCCCAGGAGATCGCCGAGACCGCCGGCATCGCCTACGTCGACCTGACCAGGCTGATCGCCGATGAATACCAGGTCCTCGGCCAGGAAAAGGTGAGCGCCCTCTTCCCGAAGGATCATACCCACACCGGTCCCGCCGGCGCCGACCTCAACGCCTCGCTGGTCGTCGCCGGGCTCAAGGGTATTCGCAAGGGCCCGTTCGGCGCATTCCTCTCCGCCAAGGGCGCCGCCGTGGCCGAGGACAAGATCGGCTGGCTCAACCTGCCCGAGCCCGCCAACCCGAAACTGCCCTCCATCGTCCTGATCGGCGACTCCACCGTGCGCAACGGTCGCGGCGACGGCGCAGGCGAGCAATGGGGCTGGGGCGACGAACTCGCGCCCTTCTTCGACCCGGCCAAGGTCAACATCGTCAACCGCGCCGTCGGCGGACTCAGCAGCCGCACCTTCCTGACGCAAGGCCACTGGGCGCGCGCCCTCACGCTCATCAAGCCCGGCGACTACGTCATCATGCAGTTCGGCCACAACGACAATGGGGCGCTGAATGACGACTCCCGCGCCCGCGGCACGATCAAGGGCATCGGCGAGGAATCGCAGGAGATCGACAACATCCTGACCAAGCAGCACGAGACGGTGCACAGCTACGGCTGGTATCTCCGCAAGTTCATTGCCGAGGCCCGCGCCGCCGGCGCGACCTCGATCGTCTGCTCGCCGATCCCGCGCAAGACCTGGGACAAGGAAGGACGCATCAACCGCAACAAGGCCGACTACGCCGGCTGGGCCGCCGCCGTCGCGGCGCAGGAGAAGACGGGGTTCATCGACCTGAACGAGCTGATCGCGACGCGTTACGACGCCCTCGGCCACGACGCCGTCATGAAACTGTTCCCACAGGTGACGCCCGACGAGCACACCCACCCGAACCTCGCCGGCTCGCAACTGAACGCGGAAATCGTGACGGCCGGCCTGCGCGCGTTGCCGGGCGCGCCGCTCGACCCGTGGTTGTCGCCGAAGGGCGCCGGTGTGCCTGCAGCCAAATAAGCTCCGGGGCAAGTCGGGCACAAGGAGCGGCTTGCCCATCCCTCCCACCGAGGCCTCCACGGGCGCGCCGTTGGCTTGAGCCCTGCTGCGAGCAGCCTAAACCACTCCCCCATGCCCCGCCCCGCCACCACCGCCGACGCCGCGGCCATCGCCGCGATCTACAACCATTACGTCCTTAACACCATCGTGACGTTCGAGGAGGAGGCGGTGAGTGTCGACGACATGACCCAGCGGGTCGCCGACACGCTGGAAGCCGGTTTGCCCTGGCTGGTCGTGGAGGAAGGCAGCGTCATCCGCGGCTTCGCCTATGCCAGCAAATGGAAGTCGCGCTGCGCCTACCGCTACTCGCTGGAGGCCACGGTTTATCTGGACCGCACCGCCACCGGATGCGGCCTCGGCACCCGGCTATACTCCACCCTCATCGCGCGGATCAAGCCTACCGGGATGCACGGCCTGATCGGCGGCGTGGCTCTGCCCAATGCCGCGAGCGTGGCCCTGCACGAGAAACTCGGCTTCGTGAAAGTCGCCCATTTCAAGGAGGTCGGACGCAAGTTCGACCAGTGGATCGACGTCGGATACTGGGAACTGCTGCTGTGATCGGCAGTAGGTCGGGCCTTACGCCCGACGTGACCAGTCGTCGGGCGTAAAGCCCGACTACCTAGGCCTCTTGCACGGGGACTCACCCGGACGATCGGCGGGCCGACCCGGCATTCCGGCCTCATCGACCACTCAGCCAGCCGTCGCTCCGTCCAGCCATTCCGTGCTGACTAATCGCCCTTTCGCGCTTCACTCCGGCTCCAACAACCCACGCCCATGACCAACGCGCAGCTTGTCCCGGCCATCATCGTCCCCTTCATCGCCTGGCGCATTTATATGCGCGCGCGGCGCAGCATCGGCCGCCAGCCCTTCCTCCCGAACCGGCTGATCGTTCGCATCGGCATCTTCAGCCTGATCAGCGTCCTGATGGGCCTGGCCTCTTTCTTCTACCTGCCGTCGCTCGGCGCCCTCGCCGGCGGGCTGGTCCTCGGCGCGTTGCTGTCACTGCTGGGATTGCACCTCACCAAGTTCGAAAGCACCCCGGAGGGTAAATTCTACACGCCCAACACCGCCATAGGCATCGCGCTGATCGTCCTGTTCGTCGGCCGCATCAGCTACCGGATGTTCGCCCTGCTGACCCTGACCCCCACCTTGGACGGCCGCGCGACCCCGCAGCTTTTCCAGAGTCCGCTGACCCTGCTGATCTTCGGCGTGACGGCCGGCTACTACATCGCCTACAACGCCGGCGTGCTGGTGCGGGCGAAGCAGGCGGCCTGATCCTCAGCTGAGATCGCGGAACGAACCGAACTCGGCGTCGAAGAGCTGCCGGTAGGTGCGCACCACCATGCCGTCGGTCTGGCCGGCGAGGAAATCGCAGATGCGCCGGGCCTTCCCGTCCTGCGTCTTCTCGGCCTCGATCAGGCGGCTGACGTTCGGCGCGAGGATGCGGATGACCCGCTCGTTGCGCTCGGCGTAATTCTCCCAGATGGCGTTGTAGAGCTTCATCAGGATCACGCGCGCCTTGTGCTCGAGCTGCTCGAGTTGCGGGCTCTCGAAGATGATGTCGTTGGCCATCTTCTTGAAGAACTCCGCCTCATTGCGGGCCGTGTCGTCAACGATGAGGTCGTATTGGTAGCGGTTGGATTTCTCCGCCATGAAATTCTCGCGCACCTTGAGCCGGCAGCCCTTGATGAAGGACCCGATCTTCTGCGAGAAGGTGTTCTCGAGGCGGTCGCGCTTGATGGCGTCGATCAGGGTGTCGAGGTGCCGCTGCTCGGCCGCGCCGATCGTCTCGCCGTCGGCCCAGCGCTCGACGCGCTCGACCGTCAGGAAGCCGGCGCGCACGCCGTCCACGATGTCGTTGAGCGAGTAGGCCGCGTCGTCGGCCCAGTCCATGATCTGGCACTCGACGCTCTTGAAGTCGTTCAGCGCCTCGCCGCGCATGAGCGGGCCGGGGATCTTGTCGCCCCCGAACACCCACTCGCGCACCGGGGCCTGCGAGTCGTAGATGAAGTGGTTGAGCGGGGGCGTGGGGAACTCCGTGTAGAGCTTCTTGTATTTGAGGATGCCGTCGAGCAGGGCCCGCGTGGGCTGCATGCCCTTCACGCCGGACTCGTTCTGATACATCGTCTCGCAGAGCAGGTGCAGCGTCTGCGCGTTGCCCTCGAAGCCGCCCCGGCGCTTCATCAGCTCCTGCAGCGTGCGCTCGCCGGAATGGCCGAAGGGCGGATGGCCCATGTCGTGCGAGAGGCAGGTCGCCTCGACGAGGTCGGAATCGATGTAGAAATCGTCGGACAACGGGTCCCCCCGGCTGAGCAGGAAGGCGCAGATGGAGCGGCCGATCTGGGCCACCTCCATCGAGTGCGTGAGCCGCGTGCGGTAGAAATCGTATTCGCCGGAGAGGAACACCTGCGTCTTGGACTGCAGCTTGCGAAAGGCGTGCGCGTGGATGATGCGGTCGCGGTCGATCTGGAACGGGCTGCGGTAGTCCGCCTTCCGGGCGCTGCCCCACTCCTGCAGGTCAAAGGCGTTGTAGAATCGGTTCTGCGGCATGGACGTGGCGGAGATGGCGGAAGAGGTGACGGACCACCTGCATCGGCGAATCAGGGGGCCGTCGGAATTGGATTGGCTTGGACACAAAGAGGAGTTTTCGCACGATGCCAAGCTTATGCCATCGTCCTTCGCCAAGCCTACGGACGACAGGCGCCTTGCCCTCGGTTCAATCTGATTCATCTCCCCTATGCTGAACTCACGTCTCGTCCTTCTCCTCACGGCAATCTGCCTGGTCCTGCCCCGCGCGGCGCGCAGCGCCGAGACCGCCGCCGCCGCCCCCTCCCTGATCACCGCCGCCGACCTGTTCAACATCCGGCAGGTCGAGTCCCCGGTCCTCTCGCCCGACGGCAAGTGGGTCGCCTACGTCGTCCGCTCCATCGAGCCGAAGCCGGATGTGAAGGACGACTGGACCTACCGCACCCAGCTCTGGCTCGCGGCCACGGACGGCAAGACCGCCCCGCGCCAGCTGACCTTCGGCTACGCCGGCAACTCCAGCCCCGCCTGGTCGCCCTCCGGCGACCGCCTCGCCTTTGTCCGCACGATCGAGAAGGAAAAACCCCAGATCTTCCTGCTGCCGCTCGCCGGCGGCGAGGCGCAACAGCTGACCAAGATCGAGACCGGGGCCACCAGCCCGCGCTGGTCGCCGGACGGCGGCAGGATCCTCTTCACGAGTTCGCTGAGCTACGCGCAGGTGCGCGACGGCCTGGAGAAAGCCGGCAAGCCGGCCGCGCCGACCTGGAACACGGAGAAGCCCGGCCGCAAGGCCAACGACGTGGGCAATTGGAGCCTCAAGCCCTCCGACAAGGAAAAACCGAAGGAACCGGAGGCCAAGAAACCCAGCGCCAAAGCGGACGGCACGCTGCAGGAAATGCGCGAGTGGCTCGCCAAGGAGGAAGCCGACGGCAATCCACGCGTCATCGACCGCCTGAACTTCCTCGGCGAAGGCGACCTCGCGGTCGAGCCGACCTTCAACCAATTCTACACCATCGAGGCCCGCGACGGCGCCGAGGCGGTAGCGGTCACGCTCGGCTACGAGGGTTACTCCAGCCCCGAATGGCTGGCGGACGGCAAGGGTCTCGTCTGCACCGGCAAGCGCAAACTCGACGAGCATCCCGACCGCTCGCGTTTCACCAGCCTCTACACGATCGACCTGGCGACCGGTGCGGCCAAGGTGCTGCTCGAGGAGCCCGGCATAAACTATGCCTCACCACTCCCCTCGCCCGATGGCAAGTGGATCGCATTCGCCCTGACGCCCGGCGGCGAGTTCAGCTTCGAGCAGCGCTCCGTCGCCGTCGTGCCGGTGGGCGGAGGCAAGGTCGAGATGCTCAGCGCCTCGCTGGACCGCGCCGCCACCAACCTCAGGTGGGCGCCCGACAGCACCGCAGTGTATTTCACCGCACCGAGCCGCGGTCACTTCCCGCTCTACCGCGTGACGCTAGACCACCCCGAGGCGAAAGCGCTCACGCCCCAGACCGACTGGGGCATCAATGATTTCGACATCGGGGCGACCTGCCTGGTGCAGGCCGTTACCCAGCCCGGGAATCCGTCCGAGCTCTACGCCGGGCCCGCCGACGACAAGACGACCGCCGCCCTCACCACCCACAACAGCCGCTGGCTCAAGGACCGGAAGCTCAGCGCCTACGAGCCGCACAGCCTGGTGACCAAGGACGGATTCACGGTGGACTACTGGACACTCAAGCCGGCCGACTTTGACCTGAGGAAAAAATACCCGCTGCTCGTCGAGATCCACGGCGGCCCGTCGGCGATGTGGGGCCCGGGCGAGGCCTCGATGTGGCACGAGTTCCAATATTTCGCCGCCCGGGGCTACGCCGTCGTGTTCAGCAACCCGCGCGGGTCCGGCGGCTACGGGCGGGACTTCCAGCGCGCGAATTTCCGCGACTGGGGCACCGGCCCGGCCTCCGACGTGCTCGCGGCCGCGGACTTCGCCGCGACGGAGACCTACGTCGACAAGTCGCGCCAGGTCATCACCGGCGGCTCCTACGGCGGCTACCTGACGGCCTGGATCGTCGGGCACGACCATCGCTTCAAGGCGGCCGTCGCCGTGCGCGGCGTGTATGACCTCTCGACGTTCTACGGCGAGGGCAACGCGTGGTTCCTGCTGCCCCTCTACTTCGGCGGCTTTCCCTGGCAAAAGGACGTGAAGCCGATCCTCGACCGCGAGTCGCCGCTCACCTACGTGGACAACATCACCACGCCCCTCCTCATCAAGCATGGCGACACCGATTTCCGGACCGGCTTCGTGCAAAGCCAGATGCTCTACAAGAGTCTGAAACAACTCGACCGCCCCGTCGAATACGCCCGCTACCCGCGAGCCACGCATGAGCTCAGCCGCAGCGGCGAGCCGAGGCAGCGCCTCGACCGGCTGGTGCGCTTCGAGGAATTCTTCCGGAGATACATCGGCGAAAATTAGCCGCCCGATTTACGCCCTGGCTCGAGCCGGCGGGCGCTGCTTGCTTGCCGGCCATGCCTTTCGCCTCCATCAGTAGCACCATGCCCCACGTGTTTTTCCCCACCGAGTTCGGCACCTGCGGCATTGCGTGGAATGAGAACGGCCTGACGGGCTTCCAGCTGCCGGAGGAAACGGCCGAGCTGGCCGAGGCCCACCTCAGCCGCAAGGCGAAGAGCCTGCCCGCCACCGAACCGGCGCCGGACTGGGTGCAGCGCATCATCGCCCGGGTGCAGCAGCACCTCGCGGGGCAGGTGCAGGATTTTTCCGGCACCGTGCTCGACTGGTCGCGCGTCAGCGATTTCCAGCGCGCCGTCTACCTCCAGGCGCAGGACATAAAACCCGGCTACAAGAAGAGCTACGGCGAGATCGCCAAATTGATGGCCCTCGGCAACGAGGCCGCCCGCGCCGTCGGCGTCGCGCTCGCCACCAACCCCTGGCCGCTCATCGTGCCCTGCCACCGCGTGGTCTCGGCCGGGGACAAGATGACCGGCTTCTCGGCTCCGGGCGGAGTGCGCACGAAGACCCGCCTGCTCACGCTGGAGGGCGCCGAGCTGCTGTCGGAATGACCGGCCGGTCGGTAGGGGCGTCGCTTGACGACGCCCGCGACCGCAATATTGCATACGCCGGGCGTCGACGAGCGACGCCCCTACAGGAACAAGCATGAAACCCAAGCTCCGCTTCAAGCCCGCCGCCGCCCTCGCCCACCTGCGCGCCAGTGACGCCGCACTGGCCGCCTTGATCGAGCGCATAGGTCCCTTTGCCTTGGAGTTGAAACCGGCAGAAAGCCTGTTCGAGGCCATGCTCCGCTCGATCGTCTACCAGCAACTGCACGGCAAGGCGGCCGCCACCATCCATGCGCGCGTGCTCGCCGTGCTGGAAAAGCACGGCGGCACAACTCCCACGGCCCTGACCAAAGCCACCGACGCGGCGTTGCGCGGCGCCGGGCTGTCCGGCAACAAGCTCCTGGCCGTGCGCGACCTCGCCGCCAAGTGCCTGGAGGGCACCGTGCCGTCCCTGACCGAGGCGCACGATCTTTCCGATGACGAACTCGTGACCCGGCTCACCGCCGTGCGAGGCATCGGGCCCTGGACCGTGCACATGCTGCTCATTTTCTACCTCGGGCGCCCCGACGTGATGCCGACGGGCGACTTCGCGATCAGACTCGGGTTCAAGAATCTTTACCGCAAGCGCAAGGACCCGAAACCGGAGGCGATCATCAAGCATGCCCGCCGCTGGCAGCCTTATCGGTCGGTTGCCAGCTGGTATCTGTGGCGTTCGTTGGATCCGACGGGCGGCGCGGCTTGATGAAGGAACGAGGTCATTCCAGTCGACACCGACGCCGGCAGGAATGCCCCGCGCCCGAATAGTCTTAAAGGCGTAAAGCTTCGGGGTTGTTTCGCGGGCCGCCGCGACTAGCTTCCACGGGAACATCAACTCTTCATCCCCTATGCCCGCCACCATGCGCGCCATCGTCAAGCCCACCGCCGGTCCCGGCCTTATCATGACCGAGGTCCCCGTGCCCGTGCCCGGCCTCAACGATGTCCTGATCAAGATCAAGAAAACCTCCATCTGCGGCACCGATGTGCACATAAACAAGTGGGACTCGTGGGCCCAGCGCGTCATCAAGCCGCCGCTGGTCATCGGCCACGAATACGTCGGCACGGTCGAGGCCGTCGGCGACGGCGTGACGGGCTTCACCAAGGGCCAGCTCGTCACCGGCGAGGGGCACATCGTCTGCGGCCACTGCCGCAACTGCCTGGCCGGCCGCCGCCACCTCTGCCCGAATACCATCGGCGTCGGTGTGAACCGCAACGGCGCCTTCGCCGACTACGTCTCCATCCCCGCCACCAACATCTGGCGCGTCCCCGCCGGCATGTCGCTCGACGTCGTCTCCTGCTTCGACCCGCTCGGCAACGCCGTGCACACGGCGCTCTCCTTCGACCTCATCGGAGAGGACGTGCTCATCACCGGCGCCGGCCCGATCGGCTGCATGGCCATCGCCGTCGCCAAGCACGCCGGCGCACGCAAGGTCGTCGTCACCGATATCAACGACGGACGCCTGGAACTCGCGCGCAAGTTCGGACCGACGCGGGCGGTCAACACCGCCAAGGAAAGCCTGACCGACGTCTGGCACAACGAACTCGGCATGACCGAGGGCTTCGACGTCGGCCTCGAGATGTCCGGCAGCGCCATCGCCCTGAACCAGATGATCGACAATATGATGATGGGCGGTCGCATCGCGCTCCTCGGCACGCACGCCGCCAAGGCCGAGGTCGACTGGAACAAGATCGTCTTCAAGATGCTTCACCTGAAGGGCATTTACGGCCGCGAGATGTTCGAGACCTGGTATAAGATGACCGCGCTCGTCCAGGGCGGCCTCGACATCACCCCGGTCATCACCCACCGCATGCCCGTCAGCCAGTTCCAGGAAGGCTTCGAACTGATGGGCGCCGGCAAGAGCGGCAAGATCGTCCTGAATTGGGAGTAATCCGATGAATTCCGCCTACACCGACCACCTGAAGAAAACCCTCGCCGAGATCGAGGCCGCCGGCCTGTTCAAACGCGAGCGCGTCATCACCACACACCAGACCGCCCATATCGCCGTCGCCGGCGGCAAGCAGGTGCTGAACATGTGCGCGAACAACTACCTCGGGCTGGCCGACAGCCCCGAACTGATCGCCGCCGCGCGCGATTCCCTGGAGCGATGGGGTTACGGCCTCGCGTCGGTGCGCTTCATCTGCGGCACCCAGGAAATCCACAAGAACCTTGAGCAAGCCATCTCCAAGTTCCTCGGCACCGACGATACCATCCTCTATTCGTCATGCTTCGACGCCAACGGCGGGCTCTTCGAGACCCTGCTCGGCACCGAGGACGCCGTCATCTCGGACGAACTCAACCACGCCTCGATCATCGACGGTGTGCGCCTCTGCAAGGCGCAGCGCTACCGTTACAAGAACAACAACCTCGAGGACTTGGAGGCGAAGCTGAAGGAGGCCGACGCGGCCAAGGCCCGGTTCAAGCTGATCGCGACCGACGGCGTCTTCTCGATGGACGGCTACATTGCCAACCTGCAGGGCATCTGTGATCTCGCGGACAAATACCACGCGCTCGTCATGGTGGACGACAGCCACTCGGTGGGTTTCATGGGAAAAACCGGCCGCGGCACGCACGAGCACTGCGGGGTGATGGGCCGGATCGACGTGTTCACCGGCACGCTCGGCAAGGCCCTCGGCGGCGCCAGCGGCGGCTACACCAGCGGGCGCAAGGAAATCATCGACCTGCTGCGCCAGCGTTCGCGACCCTATCTTTTCTCAAACACCATCGCGCCCAGCATCGCCGCCGCCTCGATCAGGTGCTTGGAGATGCTCAGTTCCTCGACCGCGCTGCGCGACAAGCTGGAGGCGAATACCAAGTTTTTCCGCGACGGACTGACCAAGGCCGGACTGACGATCCGTCCGGGCACGCACCCGATCGTCCCCGTGATGCTCGGTGACGCCGCGCTCTCGCAAAAGGTCGCGGCCCGCATGCTGGAGAAGGGCGTCTATGTCATCGGTTTTTTCTATCCCGTCGTCCCGCAGGGCGCCGCGCGCATCCGCACGCAGGTGTCCGCCGCGCACAGCCGGGAGGACCTCGCGTTTGCCATTGAGAAGTTCGCCGAAGTGAAACAGGAATTCGGCCTGTGACGCCCACCCCCGCCCAACTCAGGAAGCTCAAGGCCGCTGCCAAGGTCGCCGCCGGCAAAGCCTACGCCCCTTATTCCAAATTCCGCGTCGGCGCCGCCGTGCTCACGGACACCGGCCGGCTCTTCGCCGGCTGCAACGTCGAGAACGCCTCCTACGGCCTGTGCAATTGCGCGGAGCGGACGGCCATTTTCAGCGCCGTGGCCGCCGGCGAGCGGAAGATCGGGTGCGTGGTGGTCTACACACCGACCAAGACCGCCACCGCACCCTGCGGCGCGTGCCGGCAGGTGATCAACGAATTCGGTCCCGAGGCGCGCGTGATCTCCTTCTGTGCCGGGCGGGACGAACTCGACGTCTCGCTGGGTGCGCTGCTTCCCGGCGCCTTCGGCCCGGCAGACCTGGCTTGAACCGAGGGTGAAAGTTGAAGGGAGGAACCCGGTGTTGGTTTCCACTACCACGGAGGGGCGCTCGTCGCTTCCGGTTCGTCTTTCGGTTTTCGACCGGCAACTTTCATCTCGACCGGCCTCAGCCGGCGATCCCCTTTCCCCTATGAAACCTTCCGTTCTCCTTGCGGCCCTGGTGGCCGTCTGCTCCGGCTTCTCCGCCGAACCGGCCCGCCCCGTCGTGGGTGTGGACCGCGCCTACATCGACCTGTCCATCTCCCCCTGCAAGGATTTCTACGGCTACGCCAACGGGGCCTTCGACAAGGTGCCGATCCCCGGGGAATACTCGTCGTGGGGGGTGAACCAGGAGATCAATGAGCGCAGCTACGCCATCCTGAAGGACATCCTTGAGACCGCCGCAAAGACCGGCGGCCCGCAGGGCAGCGTGGCGCAGCGGGTCGGCGACTTCTACGCCGCCGGCATGGACGAGGCAGGCATCGAGCGCAGCGGGCTGACACCGCTGCAACCGTGGTTCGACGAGATCGCCGCCATCAAGGCACCCGCCGATCTCATCAAGACCATCGGCCACATGCAGGCGGCCGGCCTCGACGCGGCCTTCGGCTTCGGCCCGCAGATCGACGACAAGGACACCACCGCGATGATCGTCGGATTCGGTCAGGGCGGCCTCGGCCTGCCCGAGCGCGACTACTACTTCCGCGACGGCGCCGAGGCCGGGGACATCCGCCAGGCCTACGTCGGGCACGTGGCGAAAATCCTCGAACTGGCCGGAGACTCCCCGGCCGCAGCCAACGCGGAGGCGGCCACCGTCATGGCCCTGGAGACCAAGCTCGCGAAAGCTTCCCGCACGCTCGTGGAACGCCGCGATCCGGAGAAGAACTACAACAAATTCGAGCGCGCCGCGCTGGGAAAACTGGCGCCGGACTTCGGCTGGGAACGGTTCTTCTCCGAGGTGCGACTCCCTTCCCGAGAGAAGACCGTGTTGGTCGGCCAGCCGGAATTTTTCGCGACCTTGGGCGGCCTGATGCATTCCGAACCCATCGAAAACTGGCGGACCTACCTGCGCTGGCACCTGCTGCGGCAGTCGGCCAACTACCTCGGCAAGGCCTTTGTCGACGAGCGCTTCGCCTTCTATGGCAAAAAACTCTCGGGCACCACGGAGCTGCGCCCGCGCTGGAAACGCGTGATGGCCGCCGCGGACAACATTATCGGCGAAGACCTTGGCCAGCTCTACGTCCGCACGACCTTCAGCCCCGCCGCCAAGGCCCGCGCGCTGGAGATGGTGAAGTTCCACCTCGAGGCCATGCGCGGCCGCATCAAGGCCGCCGCGTGGATGAGCGAGGCCACCAAGGCCCAGGCCTACAAAAAGATCGACGCGATGCGGACCAAGGTCGGCTATCCCGACAAGTGGCGCGACTACTCGAAACTCACCCTCACCCGCGCCTCCTACGTCGGCAACATGATCGCGGGCTCGGCCTTCGAATTCCAGCGGCAGATGGCGAAGCTGGGCAAGCCCGTCGACCGGAGCGAGTGGCTGATGACGCCCCAGACGAACAACGCCTACTACGAGCCGACCCTGAACGAAATGTGCTTCCCCGCCGGCATCCTCCAGCCGCCGTTCTTCGACGAGAAGGCCGACGACGCCACCAACTATGGCGCCCTCGCCTCCACCATCGGCCACGAGCTGACCCACGGCTTTGACGACCAGGGCCGTCAATACGACGCCGACGGCAACCTCAAGGGCTGGTGGACGGAAGAGGACGCCAAGGGCTTCACGCTGCGCGCCGAGCTGGTCGCGAAACAATACGACGCCTTCGAGGTGCTGCCCGGCCTGCACATCAACGGCCACCAGACCCTCGGGGAAAACATCGCCGATGTCGGCGGGCTGCGCGTGGCCTACGAGGCGTTCAAGCTCGCGACGGCCGGACGGAAGCTGGAGACCATCGACGGCTTCACGCCCGACCAGCGTTTCTTCATCGCCTTCGCCCAGGGCTGGCGCACCAACCAGCGGCCGGAACAGCTCCGGCTCTCGGTGACCAGCGACGTGCACAGTCCCGTCCGCTGGCGCGTGCTGGGCCCGGTCGCCAACTTCCCGGAGTTCCGCACCGCCTTCGGCTGCCCGGAACCGGCGGAGACCTGGCCGCCGATCTGGTGATGATTGTGCGGAGGGAGGCCTCCCCGGCACGCCGCCAGACGAAACACGACGCCCGCCTAGAGCGAATCGGTGAACTTTCTCAGTTCATCCCAATAAGGCTGACCGACGAAATCGCCGAGCCCGGCGTGCGGACCGCCCGGGACGAAGAACTTCCGTTTGCGCGCAGTGATCGCCGCGTAAAGGGCCTCGGCATGCCAGAACGGCACCGTGCGGTCCGCCGTGCCGTGGATCACGTAGACCGGCAGTCGCAACCGGGGCATCTTGGCCAGATTGACGAACTTATCTCCGGGAAAAAGAGGTATCCGGGTCATCACCCGGTAGGCGCTGACGAATGCGCCCTGCAACACGAGCCCCGCCGCCGGCCGGTGCAACGCCAGTTCGATGGCCGGACCGCCTCCCAGCGAGTAACCGAAGATGACAATCCGCTCTGCGGGGACCTTCATCTTCTCGCGCAGATAATCATAGGCGAGCCGGGCATCCGCGCACACGTTGGTCTCGGTCGGCGTGCCTCCGCTGCGGCCGTAGCGCCGGTAATCGACCGCGAAGACCGCGAAGCCGCCATCCTGCACGAACTGCGGAATGTATTCGCCGATGCTGCCGAGATCCTCGTAGTTGCCGTGCAGGTAGAGCAGCGTGTATTTCGCGGTGGGATTGGGCCAGTGGCGCGCCGCCAGCGCGACCCCGTCGGGCGTAGTCAGCTGCAGGTAGTCGGGCGCCAGGTCGTATTGCACCGGAGGCCGCGGAAAAATCATGGTCAGGGACCAGTAATGCGCCGTGATCGCCAGCAAGCCGTAGCCGACAGCTACAAGCAGGATGTAGGCGACAATGAGGGTGAGTTCGTGCATGGGCACCGCTTCAGCCGGCAGGATTCGGGAAGACCATCACTCTATACGCAGCGCCCGTCATTCTGGATTCCCGGACGGGCAACATGGACGCGACCGGACTTAGCTCAATGCCCGGAGAGGAAATCGCGGACGACGGCCAGCAGCTGGGCGCGCGGCACTTCCTGTTCCGTGCGGTCGGTCAGGTCGCGGACCTTGACGACGCCCTTGGCCAGTTCGTCGCCCCCGTAGATGATCGCAAGTTTAGCGCCGGACTCGGACGCAGCCTTGAACTGCTTGCCGAAAGCCTGCTCCTTGAAGGGATAGTCGACGCGGAAACCCGAAGCGCGCAGGGCCTGTATATCCGCAAAAGCCGCCTGCCGCTCGGCCTCGCCACCGATGACCGCGTAGACGTCGGGCGCGGTAACGAAAGTCGGCGCCAGTCCCCGCTGTTCGATCAGCAAGCCGGTGGTGACATCGCCGATTGCGAAGCCCACCGCCGGGAGATCGGCGTAACCGAGTTTCTTCACCAGATCGTTGTAACGGCCGCCGCCGGCCAAGGCGCGAAGGTCGCCCTTGCGGTCAAAAGCCTCGAAGACAAAGCCGGTGTAATAGGCCAGACCGCGGACGACCGACAGGTCGACCGAGATGAAGTCGGCCAGTCCCATGGCGGCCAAGCCCTGCAGCACCTTGCGCCAGTCGGCGAGACGGGCAGCCAGTTTCTCGGAACCAAACGGAGCCAGCGCAGCTTCGAGCTCCGCGAGTCCCTTGATCTTGAGGAAAGCGAGGACCTTGCCCTTCAACTCGTCCGACAGTGCGCCATGCGCCTCCGCGTAACCCTTGAACGCATCGTCGCCCATCTTTTCGTAACGGTCGATCGCGGACAGGATCGCGCGGGACTTGGCGTCATCGAAGCCAAGGGCCTCCAGATAGAAAAACCACAGGTCGCGGTCACTGAGCCGGATGGTGAAGTCGGCCGCCGTCAGCCCGAAGCCGCCGAGGCACTGGATGAGCAGGGCGATGAGCTCGATCTCCGCCTCCGGGCCGGCTTCGCCGAAGATGTCGGCGTTGAACTGGTTGAAGGCGCGGAGCCGGCCCTTCTGGGCCCGCTCATAGCGGTAAAATTCGGCGATGCTGAACCACTTGATCGGCCGCTTGAGTGCACCGGCCTTCGCGCCAACCATGCGGCAGACCGTCGGCGTCATCTCCGGACGAAGGGAAACGGCCCGGCCGCCCTTGTCCGTGAAGTTGAACAGCTGGCCCTCGATCTCCTCGCCCGACTTGGTCGTGTAAAGCTCGAGCGGCTCGAGGACGGGAGCATCGTATTCCTGAAAGCCGTATGAGGACGCAGCTTGCCGCCAGACACGGAAGATGTGCTGACGACGGGAGAAATCCTCCGGATAAAAATCCCGGAAGCCCGGAAGCGACTGGAAGCCGGCCATGCCTCGCTGCGACTAAACCCCCGCTCAGGCCGAAGCCGGCGGCGGCGGATTGCTGCGCAACTTGTCGAGGCTGAGCTGCTTGATCTTCTGCTTGAGAATCTTGCCCGACTTGAACTTGACGACGGCGCGCTCCGGGATGACGACCTCGGTCTCGGGCTTGTTCGGATTGCGGCCGACACGGGCCTTGCGCACCTGGACCTCGAGAACGCCGAAGTTGCGCAGCTCGACGTTACGGCCGGCGGCAAGGGCATCCATCACGATATCCAGCGTCATCTGGACGGTGTCTTGAATTTGTTTCTGCGGGAAACCGGTCTTCTCGTAGATTTCCAGCACGATCTCGCGTTTGGTGAGGTTGGTCGACATGGCTAGGCGTGGGTTGGGAATTTTGTCCTCGAAGGTTACAGCCACAAACAATTCACTACCCAGTGCTTGCGTCAACCGCAAAGCCGCACAAAAGGTAACCTTTCCCAATGCCCGATCCCAAGGCCGTCAACTCGATGTTTGCCCGTATTGCCGGTCGTTACGATCTGGCCAACCACCTCCTGAGCGGAGGGGTGGATTGTTGGTGGCGACAGCGTCTGGTGCGCTTGGTGCACGATAGCCATCCGGCGGCTGTCCTTGACCTCGCCACGGGCAGCGGCGACGTGGCTTTCGCCCTAGCCGACGGTCTGCCTCCGGGAGGCGAATTGACCGGGATGGATTTCTGCCAACCCATGCTCGACGAGGCGGTCAAGAAACGCGCGTCCAGTGCGCGCTGGGCGCATATCAAGTTCATGCAAGGGGACGGCATGGCACTCCCCCTGCCCGACCGGTCCTTTGACGCGGTGACGATATCCTTCGGACTCCGCAACATGGCGGACCGTCACACCGCCCTGGTGGAAATGCGCCGGGTGCTGCGCCCCGGCGGCAAGTTGTTCGTGCTGGAATTCTCCCAACCCTACTTCTGGTTCCGCCCGGTATATTTCGCCTACCTGAAATACCTGCTTCCGCTGATCGCCGGGGTCGTGACCGGGGACAAGAACGCCTACGACTACCTCTGCGGTTCCATCGAGCAGTTTCCGGGGCGCGCGGGAATCTCGGCTGAGATCCTCCATGCGGGATTCGCGAGTGTCAGCGCCACCCCCCTCACCTGCGGCATCGTGGCGCTCCACGAGGCGCGGGTTTAGTTGAACGACTTGCCGCAGCCGCAGGTGCTCTGCGCGTTGGGGTTTTTCAGTTCAAAACCCTTCCCGTGGAGGCCGTCGTCGAAATCGATGGCCGTGCCGTCAAGATAGGCCAGACTGGTCGGATCGACGAGGATCTGCACCCCTTCGCTCTCGAACACCCGGTCGTCCGCCTTGGGCAGATCGAACGACATGCCGTATTCGAAGCCGGAGCACCCGCCGCTCTCGACGAACACGCGCAGTTTTTTCTGCGCATCACCCTGTGCGGAGTGCATGGTCATCACTTGGCGGGCGGCGCGGGTGGAAAGCGTAAGCATCGACAAAACCGTAGGACAGATGGCCGTGCTGTCAACCGAGGTGGCCGGGCCAAAGTCAACTATGTAGCAGGAATCGTGCAAAACCCTCGCTGTGTTCTTGCCACGCGGTAGGCGCGCCGTTTTTCTGGCCTGAGTGCCCACGAATTCCCTCAAGCACATTTTCAACGAACTCCAATACGAGCTCACCAACAAGCTTGCGGAAGGCGGTATGGGCCTCGTCTACGAGGCCGTGCAGAAAGGCACCGGCGGATTCCGCAAGGTCGTCGCCATCAAGCTGATTCGTGAGGAGTATTCAAGCATCCCGGAGTTCCAGAAGAACTTCATCGGCGAGGCCAAGCTGGTGGCGGACCTGATTCACACCAACATCGTCCAGACCTACCACCTCGGGCAGATCGGCGGCCAGTATTTCATGACGATGGAGTTCGTCCGGGGCGTGAATCTTGAGCAATTCATCGAGCGCCATGCCGAGCTGGGCAAGCAGGTGCCCATCGACATGGCCGTGTTCATCGCCTCCCGCGTCTGCCGCGGCCTGAGCTACGCCCATGCCAAGCGCGACAACGAGGGTCGGCCTCTCGGGATCGTCCACCGTGACGTCAACCCGAAGAACGTCATGCTCGCGGTCGAGGGCGACGTGAAGCTGACGGACTTCGGCATCGCGAAGGCCCTGGACCTGATGTATAACGAGGAAGGCAAGGTCATCCCGGGCAAGGATGAATACCTCTCGCCTGAAGGCGCCAGCTACGCCGTCACCGACGGCCGCTCCGACCTGTTTTCCCTGGGCATCGTGATGACGGAAATCCTGCTCGGCAAAAACATCTTCCGTGGCGCCAGCCGGCTGGAATCCCGCCGGAACATCCTGACGATGCCCCTGCCGAAGTTCTCCTCCCTGCGGGCCGACGTCGACCCCAAGCTCGAGGTCATCATCGCCAAGGCCCTGCAGCGCGACCGCGACAAACGCTACCAGTCCGCCTTCGAGATGCTGACCGACCTGGAACTCTACCTTTACAGCGACCGATATGGCCCGACGAACGAGAAACTCGCCGTTTATCTGGCCGAAGTCTTCCCCCCGCCCAACGCCAGCTCCACCCCCGCGTTCCCCCTGCCCACTCGCCCCGCCACGCTCGAGAGCCAGAGGTAACCCCTTGAGCCCATGAGCGGTCCCGGACTCCATCAAGGTTTCCACCAGCGGCAGACGCAGCAGCTCGTGCTGGCGCCGCAGATGCGCCAGTCGCTGAAGATTCTTCAGGTGGCCGCCCTGGACCTGCGCGCCGCGATCCAGGAGGAGCTGCAGTCCAATCCCACCCTGGAGGAGCAGCCGATGGACGACGTCAGCCTCGAGAAATCCGCCACGAGCGGCGACGAGCGCGACGCCCCAACCGACGATTCCCGCGAGGAGATGGATTTCTCCAAGGACTTCCAGGTGCTCGAGAAGATCGGGCAGGACTGGAAGGACCACATGTCCGACACCGGCGGGGTGCGCCAGACGACCGGCGAGGAGGATGAGCGCCGGCAGCATTTCTTTGACTCGCTGACCACGGAAACCTCCCTGCAGCAACACCTGATGCAGCAGGCCGAGCTCTCGGACAGTCCGCCGGTGATCGTCGACTGCCTCCGCATCCTCGTCGGCAGTCTCGACGACCGCGGTTACCTGACCGCGACGCTCTCCGACCTCGCCCTGCTCGGGAGCCTGCCGCTCGAAAAGATGCAGGAAGCCTCGAAGCTCCTGAAGACCTTCGACCCGGCCGGTATCGGCGCGGAGAGCCTGCCGGACTGCCTGCTGATCCAGCTCGCGCAGAAGGGGCGCGAAAAATCCGTCGCGGCGCGCATCATCCGCGACCACCTCGAACTCCTGATGCGCCGCCGCATCCCGGACCTCGCCCGCAAGACCGGGCTCTCGCCCGAGGTCATCCAGGAAGCCATCGAGGAGATCGGCACCCTTGATCCCGCCCCGGGCCGGCGCTTCGCCGACGACGCGAACCGGGTCGTAGTCGCCGACGTCACCGTGGAAAAAGACGGCGAGGAGTGGAAGATCATCCTCAACCACGACTACATCCCGCGGCTCAGGCTCAGCAACACCTACAAGGAGCTCATCGCGAAGGGCAAGCTGAGCAAGCAGGAGAGCGACTACCTCCGCGAGAAGCTGCGCTCGGGCAAGTTCATCATCAACGCCATCGAGCAGCGCCAGCGCACCATCGAGCGCATCACCCGCGAGATCATCAAGCACCAGCACGAGTTCTTCGAGGAGGGGGTCGCGAAGCTGAAGCCGCTCACGATGACCCAGATCGCCGACATCATCGGCGTGCACGAGACGACGGTGAGCCGCGCGCTCGCCAACAAATACATGAAGACCCCGCACGGCGTCTTTGAGATGAAGTATTTCTTCACCTCCGGCTACCAGTCGGACGCCGGCGCCTCCGTCGCCAACACCAGCGTGAAGGAGATGATCGCCGACATCGTGGCCGGCGAGGACCCGGGCAAGCCGCTCAGCGACCAGGAGATCGTGGGGCTGCTCGAGGCCAAGGGCCTCAAGATCGCCCGGCGCACCGTGGCGAAATACCGCGAGGAACTCGGCCTGCTGCCGAGCAACCTGCGCCGGCGCTACGATTGATCGGACCCAATCAGCTTGGCGGCCGACCTGTCGCCTGGAGGTCGGGCTTCATGCCCGACGACGCGCCTCGAAGTCGGGCCTAAAGCCCGGCCCACGCCCCAATCCGGTCAGCTGCCGGCCGCCGCGACGGCCTGATCATACAGCTTGGCGGCCTCCTGCACGGTCTTGATAAGCTCGGGCAGCGAAACGGGCTTCAGGAGGTAGCGGTAGAGCGCCGCCTCGTTCACGCTGCGCAAAAGCATTTCCGGTTTCATGTAGCCGGTCACCAGCACGCGCTGGGTGTTGGGATATTCCTCCCGCGCATCCACGAGAAAGCTCAGGCCGTTGCCGCCCGGCATCAGGTGGTCGCACACCACCACCTTGAAGGATTTCTTGTGCATGATGAACCCCGCCTCCTTGGTGGTCGTGGCCATCGTGACATCGAAAAGCGGTGAGAGCGCCTCGGCGAACAGCGAAAGCAGCGGCTTCTCATCATCAATGAGCAGGACGGCACCCAGTTTGGGCGGAGCCGGCGGAAGTTCTTTGCTCGGAGTCGACATCGAAAAAAATGGTGCGGGGCGGAGCATCGTTAGCAAACTCAAATCTAGGGCCATTCGGACTGATGGATTTAAGTTTGCCTGCATTGGGGTCGAAGCTTTGCCTCATGCCCACTGGCATGGACCTACCCGACTTTCACGCCGCCGCCCGCGATGGCACCTTCAACCAATTGCCGGCCGGGGCGTTGACGGTGGAAAACCTGACCAAGGGCAACAGCTCCGGCAACACGCCGCTGCACCTCGCCGCAAAATATGGCACCCTCGTCCAGTTGCCGCCGGAGATACTGACCCCCGCGACCCTCCTGCCGAAGAACGACGCCGGCTACACGCCCCTGCATCTCGCCGCCCGCAGCGGCTTCCTCGACCAGATCCCCGCCGCCCTGCTTACGCGTGAAAACCTGCTGATCCGCTCGAACAGCGGTTACACGCCCCTGCACCAGGCCGCCTCCGGCGGCTCGCTCGCCCAGATCCCACCGGGCCTGCTCTCCCTCGACGTGGTCCTGACGAAGACCGACCACGGCAACACGCTGCTGCACGAGGCCGCCGAGGCCGGGACGCTCGACCGTTTCCCGGCACAGTTCGTCACCAAGGAAACCCTGACCTCGCCCAACATCAGCGGCGAGACGGTCCTGCACGTGGCGGCCTTCAACGGCCACCTCGACCAGATCCCGCGCGCGCTGCTCACGGCCGAGACCCTGCTGACCAAGACCGCCAATCACGACACCTGCCTGCACGCCGCCGCCATCGCCGGCCACCTCGACCAGATCCCGCCCGAGCTGCTGACCCATGACAACCTCGTCATGTCCAGCAAATCGGGCCACACGCCGATCCACGCCGCCGCCGAGTCCGGCAACATCGGCCAGATCCCGCGGGACCGCCTCACGGTCGACCTGCTCATCGCCCGGAACGATTTCGGCGACACCCCGCTGCACGCGGCCGCGGTCGAGGGGCACCTCAGAGACATCCCGCGCGAGTTCCTCAACCGCGCCACGATGACCATCCGCAACTACAACGGCGGCACGCCCATCGGCGCCGCCATCCGACACGGCTTCACCGACCAGCTGCCCGAGGACTTCATCCCCAAGCCGCCTACTGCGTTTCAGAAGTTCCTCTACAGAATCGGCGCCTCCCGGCCGCCGTTCACCTAGGCGGATCCTCGTCGGGTGGGGTGTGACACAATCTGCGCTGGCGTCCCGGCGAGCAGGTCCGTAGGGTCCCGCTCCGAATGAATACGACCATCACAGCCATCACCGCCCGGGAGATCATCGACTCGCGCGGCAATCCAACCGTCGAAGTCGACGTGAAACTGGCCAGCGGCGCCTTCGGCCGCGCCGCCGTGCCCTCGGGCGCCTCCACCGGCGAGCACGAGGCCATCGAGCTGCGCGATGGTGACAAGGCCCGCTACGGCGGCAAGGGCACCCTCAAGGCCGTCGCCAACGTAAAGGCCAAGATCGCGCCCGCGTTGATCGGCTACGACGCCTGCGACCAGATCGGGATCGACCGCACGATGATCAAGCTCGACGGCACCAGCACCAAGTCGAAGCTCGGCGCCAACGCCATCCTCGGCGTCTCCATGGCCGCCGCCAAGGCCGCCGCCGCCGCCCTCAACCAGCCCCTCTACAAATATCTCGGCGGCCCGAATGCGAAGGTCCTCCCCGTCCCCATGATGAACATCATGAACGGCGGCGCGCACTCCGACGCCCCCATCGATTTCCAGGAATTCATGATCATGCCGACCGGCGCCAAGTCCTTCTCCGAGGCGCTGCGCATGGGCTGCGAGGTGTTCCACTCGCTCAAGAAGGTCCTCAAGGACAAGGGCCTCGCCACCGCCGTCGGCGACGAGGGTGGCTTCGCCCCGAAGCTCGCCTCCGCCGAAGCCGCGCTCGATGTCATCGCCCTCGCGGTCAAGAACGCAGGCTACAAGCTGGGCAAGGACATCAACCTCGCCCTCGACGTCGCCGCCTCCGAGTTCTACGTGAAGGAGAAGAAGGCCTACGTCTTCAAGAAGTCCACCGGCCAGGTCCTCTCCGGGGACGAGATGGTCGCCTTCTACCAGGCGCTCGTCGCCAAATATCCGATCATCTCCATCGAGGACGGCTGCGCCGAGGGCGACTGGACCACGTGGAAGAAGCTCACCGACGCGATCGGCGACAAGATCCAGCTCGTCGGCGACGATCTCTTCGTCACCAACACCGAGTTCCTCCAGAAGGGCATCGATACCGGCACGGCCAACTCGATTCTCGTCAAGGTGAACCAGATTGGTTCGCTCACCGAGACCTTCGACGCCGTCGAGATGGCCAAGGAGGCCAACTACACGGCGGTCATCTCGCACCGCTCCGGCGAGACCGAGGACGTCACGATCGCCGACATCGCCGTCGCGACGAATGCCGGCCAGATCAAGACGGGCTCGCTCTGCCGCACGGACCGCGTGGCGAAATACAACCAGCTCCTCCGCATCGAGGAAGAGCTCGGCGCCAGCGCGATCTACGGCGGCAAGATGTAGTCTTGCACCCGGCACACCGCCTGCTACCAGTCCTTACACAAGAAGCGACCTAACACCGAGCTTCGACCGCACACACACTAGGAAGGCCGGACCGCAAGGTCCGGCCTTCGCTATTTGGAACTCCTGCCGCCCTCCGGCATCTATACTTGCCCGTATGCCCCCGCCCGGACACCTTTCCCCCGTGAAACCAGCCATCCTCCGCCGCCTGCTCCTCGCCCTGTGCCTCGTCTGCGTTCCCGGCCTACGGGCGGCCGCCGATCCCGCACCCGCGCCGGCGCCGGGCAAGGAGACCGCAAAGCCCGCGGAACCCACCAAGCCCGCTGTGGCGCCCGCCCCCGACGAGAAGCCCGTCGAGCTTCCCAAGTTCGAGGTCCTAGGCGCCAGCCAGGTCCACGCCATCGACGTGGAACTCAAGAAACTGGACAAGATGATTGCCCGGGAAAAGAAGAACGTGAAGTCGAGCGAGCTGGACAAGGCGTTCAACAACGCCGAGCTCAGCAAGGCCGCCACCATCTTCGGCGGCAATTCCGCCGAGCACCTTTCCGCCGTCGCCGCCACCCGCGTCTCCCTCCTGGAGGCCGAGCGCGACGTGTTGGAGGCCATGAAACGCCCGGCGACCCTCGAGGCCCGCGCCGAGATGGAGAAGGAGCTGGATCAGCTCCGCACCACGCGCCGCAACCTGGACGACGCAGCCAAGCAGCGCTGAGGCGCCCCTGGTTTGCTGGATGGCCCGCACGGACGCGGGCCCTCCTTTATTCCACGCGCAGGATATACCCCCGGAGGTATTCGCTCTCCGGCATCGTCACGAGCACCGGATGGTCGGCCGGCTGATGACACCACTCGAGCACGTGCACCCGTCGCTTCGCGTCGGCCGCGGCCTCGGACAGTATCTCGCGCAGCTGCGCGTCCTGCATGTGGTGTGAGCAGCTGTAGGTGGCGAGCACGCCGCCCGGCGTCAGGGCCTTCATGGCGCGCAGGTTGATCTCCTTGTAGCCGCGCAGTGCCCCCTCGAGCGCGCTCTTGGACTTCGCGAAGGGCGGCGGATCGAGGATGATCAGATCCCACACCGGCTCCGCCTCGCGCTGGGCGGTGAACCAGTCGAAGACGTTCGCCGCGACGAAGTCCGCCGTCAGTCCGTTGCGCTCGGCATTCTTCTTCGCCTGGCCGACCGCGTCGAAGGCGCTGTCGAGTCCGCGGACGCTGGCGGCGCCCGCCCGGGCGCAGTGCAGGGCGAACGAGCCCTGGTTGCAGAACGCGTCGAGCACGCGCTTGCCGGCGGCATATTTCGCCACCGCCAGGTGCTGCTGCCTCTGGTCCAGGTAGAATCCCGTCTTCTGCCCGCCTTGCAGGTCGAGCCAGTAGTTCAGGCCGTCGATTTGCATCCAGCGCGGCTCCCACGCGGCGCCGGACATCGTGTGCACCTCGGTGGGCAGCCCCTCGAGTCTGCGGATGTTGGCGTCGTTGCGGAAAATGATCTCGCCCGGGTTGACCAGTTTCGCGAGCAGGTCGCCCAGCAGGCCGGCGCGCTTCTCCATCGCGAGGGTCTGCACCTGCACGACCAGCGTGTCGCCGAACTTGTCGACCACCACGCCGGGCAGGTCGTCGGACTCACTCCAGACCAGCCGCTTGAAGTCGCCCAGTCCCTGGCGGCGGGCCAGCGCCCGCTCGAGGGCGGTGCGCAGGTAGGCTTCGTCCAGCGTGACGCGGTCGCGGCTCAGGCGCCGCCAGACGATCTGCGACTTGCTGTTGTAGATGCCGGTGCCGAGAAAACGCCCCGTGCGATCGCGGCATTCCACGACCTCGCCGTCATGGGCCGCGGGCAGGAGCTCCACGCACTCGTTGGCAAAGACCCACGGGTGACCCGCGAGGACGCGTGAATTGGCATTCGGCTTGAGCTTAAGGGAGGGAAGCACAGCGGGCATCATTACGGCTTTGCCCGCCCGCAGAAGCACAAAATGCCCCGCCACCGATCAAGCCGCTTCGCGCGGACCGTGTCGCCGGGCCGGGGGCAGGCTCCAGAACGCCCGCCAGAGATCGTCCAGCACGACCACCGCATCGGTCAGCAGCTTTCGCACGATGATAGCCATATCCTGTCTATCGGCACACCCGCTCACCGCCTGAAGCGACCGCGACCTAAATGCGACTCAGCCTTCGCGGCGCTCGTCCGTTTCGAGAGGGATCATCTCCGGCTTCCGCCCGGCATCGTAACTCTCCGCGAGATAAATGGCCCCTAACATCGCGCCCACACCGAGGATCCCCACGAGGATGGTGACGAATGAGGACATCGCTTCGGGGCAACGCGGGCCCGCTTAGTGCGTCGCCCCGTATTGCTTGAGGCTGATCAGGAACAGCCCGACAAGGGCCACACCCATCAGAATGAGGATCGCTGAGGTCATACCCGACTAATCGGCTCCTTTTCCCCCGCCTTAATCCCAAAAAAGGCTTCCCTCCCGCCTCCCCGCCCCGTTTCCTGACCGTTCGACTTTTTACTCGTCACCCAGCACCAGTCTCCTGTCACTTCCCCAATGTCACCCGCCCAGGAAATCGCCCGCCGTCGCACCTTCGCGATCATCTCGCACCCCGATGCGGGCAAGACGACGCTGACCGAGAAGTTCCTGCTCTACGGCAACGCGCTCCACCTGGCCGGCTCGGTCACCGCCCGCAAGAACCAGCGCGCCACCGCCTCCGACTGGATGGAACTCGAGAAGCAGCGCGGCATTTCCATCTCCTCGACCGTCCTCCAGTTCGACTACGCCGGCTGCGCGGTGAACCTCCTCGATACCCCCGGCCACAAGGACTTCTCAGAGGACACCTACCGCGTCCTCACGGCCGTCGACGCTGCACTGATGGTCATCGACGCCGGCAAGGGCGTGCAGGCGCAGACGCGCAAGCTCTTCGAGGTCTGCCGCCGCCGCGGCGTGCCGATCTTCACGTTCATGAACAAGTGCGACCGCCCCACGCTAAATGCGTTCGCCCTGCTCGACGAACTGGAGAGCGTCCTCGGCCTGCAGTGCTCGCCCGTCATCTGGCCGCTCGGCAACGGCCCGACGTTCAAAGGCGTGTTCGACCGCCGCACCAAGGAAGTGCATATGTTCGAGCGCGTCCCGGGCGGCAAATACCAGGCGCCCGTGAACGTCACCTCGCTCGATGACGAGGCGGTCCGCGGCAAGCTCGACGACTACACTTTCAATGAGGTCAAGGAGCAGCTCGAGATGCTCGACGGCGCAGGCCACCCCTTCGACCTCAAGGCCATCCAGGCCGGGCAGCAGACGCCCGTCTACTTCGGCAGCGCGGTGAACAACTTCGGCATCCAGCTCCTCCTCGACGGCTTCCTGAAGGACTCCGTGCCGCCCGCCCCGCGCACCTCGGTCAGCGTCACCGTGCCCGGCATGGCGGCGACGACCGTCGCCCGCGAGATCCCGGTCACCAGCGAGAAGTTCTCCGGCTTCGTCTTCAAGATCCAGGCCAACATGGACCCGAACCACCGCGACCGCATCGCCTTCCTGCGGGTGTGCTCCGGCAAGTTCGAGCGCGACATGGTCGTCACCCACCAGCGCACCGGCAAGCAGGTCCGCCTCTCCTCATCGCACAAGCTCTTCGGCCAGGAGCGCGAGACGGTCGACGTGGCCTGGCCGGGCGACGTTATCGGCCTGGTCGGCCACGACTCCTTCGGCATCGGCGACACGCTCACGGAGGACCGCACGATCTGCTACGACGAGATCCCGCGCTTCCCGCCGGAGGTCTTCACCTACATCTCCAACCCGAACCCGGCTGACTCGAAGAAATTTCGCGCCGGCCTCGAGCAGCTCCTGCAGGAGGGCGTCGTCCAGTCCTTCTCCGCCAAGAACGCCCCGTCGGGCGCCACGCTGCTCGCCGCGGTCGGCCCGCTGCAGTTCGAGGTCGTCGAATACCGCCTCAAGGCCGAATACAACGCCGAGTCCCGCCTGACGCCGACCCCGTGGACCGTGCTCCGCTGGCTCGAGGTGCCGGAATCGATGCAGGTGCCGAACAAGAGTTTCGATCCCTCCCGACTGATCGTCGCCAGCGGCGTGAGCTTCGGCGCCGACAAGTTCGGCCACCCGGTCGTCCTGTTCCCGAACGAATGGACGATGCGCTACTTCACCGAGAAGAACCCGGAGCTGAAGCTGCACACGCTGCCGCTCGAGCAGGTCTGAGCGCCCACTTGTGCACGAATGTGCACTCTTTGCCGTTGCCCGCCGCCCGCCGCGTGGCAGTGATGGAAGGCCACACTTCTCACCCTATGGCATCCCAGGATATCTTCATCGGAACGGACAGCGGCGCGACCACCTCCAAGACGGGCGGCGTCTGGGCCGGCGGCGCGATCATCTCCCACCAGCTCCGGCAGAGTTCGACCAACTCCTCCGCGGGAACCGAGGCAGTCGTGCGCGGCTGGGTCGACGGCGTGAACGGATTTCTCGCGGAAAACAAACTTTCCTGGAGCCAGGTGAAGGGCGTCGGCCTTGCGATTCCGGGCCCTTACGAACGCTACGGGGTGCTCGGCCGCGCCGCCAACCTGCCGCGTAGCTTCGAGGGATGGGATTTCCACGCCGACTATAGCCGCGCCATCGAGCAGGCCGCCGGCCGCCCCGTGCCGCTCGTGGTCGGCAACGATGGCAACTACGGCGGCGTGGGCGAGGCTGCCCGTGTCCGCGGCGACAAGAAGGCCGGCGTGCTCATGCTGGCCCCGGGCTCCGGCCTCGGCGCCGCCTACGTCGACCCGCAGGGTCTGCCGCTCGACGGCGACACGCTGAACGGCATGGAGGCTGGCCACATCCCCGCGCCGCTCCACCTGTTGGGCAACATCCGCCCTTTCACCTGCGGCTGCGGCCGCGACTGGGGCTGCATCGAGGCCTACACCACCATCTCCGGCCTGCCGCAACTGCTCGGGGAGTTCCTCAAGAAATACCCCGCTCACCCGCTGGCCACCTCCCCTGCCCCGATCAAGGAGAAGGTTCTGTCGCTGCGCACACTGGCCCAGAAGGATGACCCGCTGGCAGTCGAGATCTTCAATTTCCAGGCACGGGCCCTCGGCCTGCACGTGGCCTCGCTGCTCATGGCGGTCGACGCCGAGTTCGTCGTCATCGGCGGCGGCCTGATCGATCCGGAGGCCACCACGCCCACCTTCCGCGAGCGCTACCTCCGCATCATCCGCGAGTCGGCCGAGCCCTATCTCTGGTCCCAGCAGAAAAAAACGCTGCAGGTCGTGCCTGCCACGCTGGGCGAACTGTCGCAGGCGATCGGCGCGGCGCTCGTCGCCCTGTATCGGTCGCGCAAGTAAGCGGCGCCCGCCGGCGGCGCATCGTTATGTCACATCGCCCGCGTTGACCGGATCGCGGTCACGCGCCAGACTGTGTTGATGAAACCTCGTCTGCTGTTTCTTCTGCTCGGACTACTCTGCGCCGTCAGCGCACCCGCCCAGCAACCTGCACCGACCGCGGCCGCGGTGGCCCCGGCGGCAAAACAAACCGTGCTGGTCAGCGTCCACGGCGCATGGGCCGGGGGCTGGCAGATGAAAAAAGTCGCTCCGATCCTCGAGGCTCACGGCTGGAAGGTCTACCGGCCGTCGCTCAGCGGCCTGGGCGAACACTTCAACACGGCCTCGCCCGACATCGGCCTGGCCACCCACATCGACGACATCGTGAACCTGATCCTCTTTGAGGACCTGCACGATGTCATCCTCCTCGGCCACAGCTACGGCGGCATGGTCGTCACGGGCGTGGTCGACCGGATCCCCGAGCGCATCAGGCGGGTGGTCTATCTCGACGCCTTCCTCCCGGTGAACGGCGAGAGCGTCATGACCCTGCGCAAGGCCGGGGCATTGCCGATCGAGAAGATGGTCAAGGACGGCTTTGTCATCCCGAACTGGGTCAGACCCGGCCAGGCATTCCCGAAGGATGTGCCCCACCCAATCAAGACCTTCACCGATCCGATCGTCCTAAAGAATCCCGCCGGCCCCAAGGTGCCGGTCACCTACATCCTGACTGTGGACAAGGGCAAGAAGCCGGAGGACGACGACTTCTATCTCGACGCCGAGCGCGCCAGGGCCCGCGGCTGGCCCGTGATCATCATGGAAGGCGACCACGTCGTGAACTGGCACCAGCCCGAGGCCACGGCTGCACTCCTTCTCAGCATCCCCTGAGGCCGCCCCGACGCGCATGCGCCCAAGGATCGAAAAATCCTTCGCCCGGCCCAAGTCCGTGCACCCGCTGCAATGGCTTTGGGAGCCTTTCGAGGCGGAACAAACTTTCGTGCTGCGCTCTATGTTCGGCACCAAGGCCGCCTATCTCGACGGCAAACTGATGTTCTGTTTCTGCGCCAGCAAGGAGCCCTGGCGCGGTATGCTGGTGTGCACCGACCAAGCCCGCCATGCCGCGCTGCAGGCGGAATTTCCCGCGCTTTTGCCGAACCCGATCCTACCCAAGTGGCTCTACCTTGCCGAGTCTGCCGAGCGCTTCGAAGGCACCGCCACCAGGCTCGTCGCCCTCGCCCGCCGGCGCGACCCGCGGCTGGGCATCGTGCCGCCACCGCGGAAACGGCGGACCCGGCCGGCCCCCCGGGGCATGTGACAAAGCCGGAATGACTCAGACCCGGCTTGCCACGGCCCCAAACATGGCTTTCGCTGCGCCCCGTGTGCCACTCGGTGATGTCCACGCGCCCGCGACCCGGCTTGATCGGCCTGTTGGCCTATGCCGTTCTCACCCTGAACCTCGCCGCCGCGGAACTGGTCAAACCGCGCGTGGCCGAACTGGAGCAGAAGCTCGCGGCCGCCACGCCCGCGGATAAATCACTGCTGTTGGTCCAGCTCTCCGAGGCCGTCGAAAACGACGACACCCGGCGTTCCTGGGACCTCGCCCAGCAGGCCCGCCGTGAAGCCCGCAGCCCCGTGGACGAGATCCGCGCTGACGCCCGGCAGGCCGCCGTGCTGCGCCGACGCGGCGATTATAATGCCGCCCTCGCCACCGCCCAGGCCGCCCTCGCCCGTCCGGAAGCGCGCGACAACCCGGCCCTGCGTTCCGAGTTGCTCCTCGTGATTGCCAATACCCAGGACAGTCAGTCTGATTTTTCCGCCGCCCTGGAGACCTTCCGCCTCCTCCTGCCGCTGGCCGAGACCCGTGCCGATGCCCGGTTCCTCGCCCGGGTCTACAACGTCCTCGGTATCACCTACTATGACGCGGGCCAACCCGCGCTCTCCCGGTCCGCCTATGAAAGCGCGCGGGGCTTCGCGGAAAAGGCCGGCGACCAGCGCATGGTCGCGTCGGTGCTCAACAACCTCGGCAACATCGCCACGGACGCCCGGGACTTCGCCCGGGCCCGCGCCAGCCACGAGCAGTCGCTGGCGCTGCGCGAGTCCATCGGCGGCGACGCACGGGGGATCGCCGACTCGCAGCAGAACCTTGCGGAGCTCGACGTGCTCGAGGGCCGTCCCGCCGACGCGCCGTCCCGCCTCGACCGCGCTCTCTCGGCCTACGCCGCGCTGGGCCTCAAGCGCAACCAGGTCAACGCCCACGTGACCTATGCCAGTGCGCTCCGCGGCCTCGGCCGGCTCGACGAGGCGCTGGTCCACCTGCGTGCCGCGCAGTCCCTCGCCGAGTCGTTGGCGAGCCCCACCGTCACTGCGCGCGTCTTTCGGGAGTTCGCCGCCTGCCATGAGGCGGCCGGGGATTTCCGGGCGGCCCTCGCTGACGAGCGGAAGGCCGCCGCCGCCACCGACGCCGCCATCGGCGAAAAATCCCGCCAACGTTTCGACTCGCTCCAGGCCCGTTTCGACGCCGAGCGCCGCCTGCACGAGATCGATGTTTTGCGCCGCGACCAGGCCGAGAACGAGGGTAACCTGGTCCGCGTCCGCTGGCAACGCTATGGCCTGCTCGCGTTGCTGGCCCTCGGCGCCGTCGCCCTCGGCGCCATCATCAGCCGCCACCGCCTCAAGCTGCGGGCCGAGCAGCGCATCCTCGCCGAGACCCGCGCCGGGCGCGACGCCGCCGAGCAGGCCGCCGCGCTCAAGACGCGCCTGCTGGCCATGGTTTCCCACGACATCCGCGGGCCCCTCGGCAACATCCTCTACCTCGCCGAGGACCTCCGCACGCATGCCGACCCCGGCCCCGTCACCGTGGAAGACCGGCTGCAGCTGATCGCCCAGGAAACGGAGCGGGTGCTGCTGCTCGCGCAGGACCTCCTGGACGCCGCCTCGCTGGAGGCGGGACGGCTCGACCTGAAGATCGCGCCGCTGGACCTCGCCGAGATCGTCAGCGCCACGATCGAGCGGCTGCGGCCCGCCGCCGCCGCCAAGGAACAGGTGATCACCTTCAGTGCCGCGGAGGCTGGCGCGGGCAAGCTCCCCGGTGATGCCGCGCGGCTGGGCCAGGTGTTCGCCAATCTGCTGAGCAACGCCGTCAAATATTCCCCGGCCCGAACGCGGGTGCATGTCTCGCTCGACCGCCGCGACGGGCTCGTGCGGCTGGCCGTGCGCGACGAGGGCCCCGGCATCCCGCCGGATGATTTACCCAATCTCTTCCGCCCGTTCGCCCGCCTGCGGGCCCGGCCGACCGCCGGGGAATCGACCAACGGCCTCGGCCTCTCGATCGTCCATGAGCTCGTCCTGCTGCACGGCGGCCACATCCTGGTCGACTCGGCCCCCGGCCTCGGGACCACATTCATAGTGGAACTCCCGGCCGGCGGTCCGCCCAAGAAATGAGCCCGACCTTTTTCGAGTCGGCCGCGGAGTTCCGCCGCTGGTTGGAAAAGAATCACACCACGGCGTCGGAGCTGGTCGTCGGATTCCACAAGAAGGGTTCCGGCAAGGGCGGACTGACCTATCCTGAGGCCGTGGACGAACTGCTCTGTTTCGGGTGGATCGATGGCGTCGTGCGGCGGATCGACGAGCACAGCTACACGCACCGGATCACCCCGCGCCGCCCGGGCAGCACCTGGAGCAACGTCAATGTCCGGCACGTCGCGCGCCTGACGGCAGCCGGGCGGATGCACGCCGCCGGTCTCGCGGCCTTCGGCGCGCGACGCACGGACAAGAGCGGCATCTACCTCTACGAGAAAATCCGCGGCGGGCGAGGCGCGCAGAAATTCCCGGACGCGCTCGCCCGCGTTTTCCGTTCCGACCGGAAAGCCTGGACGCATTGGCTGGCCCAGCCGCCGGGTTACCAGCGCACCGCCATCTACTGGGTGGTGAGTGCGAAACAGCAGGCCACGCGGGATCGCCGCCTGGCCCAGCTCATCGGCCTCAGCGCGCAGGGGCGGCGGCTGCTCGGCAAATGACATGCGCCTGAAACTCCAGCCGGCTACCCCCGAGGACGCCGAGTCCATCGCCGCGCTCCGCAACGCGGTGTCCGACGACCTCACCTTCCAGCACGGCAAGGGCCCTTGGACCGGCTACTGCACCACGGCCGGAGTCCTGTTCGACCTGCGCCACGGCCACCTGCTGGTCGGCCTGCACCGCGGCGAGGCCGTCGCCTCGCTGAATCTCGCCACGAAGAAGCCATGGGCGATTGACCTGAAATATTTCAGCAAGGTCGAACGTCCGGTATATCTCCTCGCGATGGCGGTCGCGCCCGAGTGGCAACGGCAGGGTCACGGCCGCGCCTGCTTTGACGAGGCGGTGAAGATCGCCCGGCGCCGCAAGGCCGGCGCCATCCTCCTCGACGCCTACGACCACGCAGCCGGGGCGGGCGGATTCTACCGCAAGTGCGGTTGCCGCGAGGTCGGCCGGGCCTCCTACCGCAGCACCCCGCTCGTCTACTTCGAATTTCTGCTGTAACCGGCGGCGCCAGCTACTTGGCGTCAGGGCACGTTTTGCCGGCCCGCCGCCCGGCCGCTTTTGTTTTGTCTCGTCCGCGCAAATCCGCACTCTCTCCGGCCATGTTCCATTCGTTCAAGACGGCGCTCGCCGCATCGTTGGTCCTGCTCTCGGTCACCGCCCTTTGCGCCGCTCCCGACGCCGCCCCGGCGGCTCCGGTGATCAAGCTGGTCAAGGCCGCCCGGCTCGTCGATCCCGCGGCCGGCAAGGTCCTCGCCGGCTACGCGGTGCTCATTGAGAACGACAAGGTGAAGGCCGTCGGCCCCGCCGCCGACCTCGCCAAGACGCTGCCGGTGGGCGCCACCGTCATCGACCTCGGCGACACCACGATCCTTCCCGGCCTCATCGACTGCCACACGCATGTCACCGGCCAGCCGGAGAACTTCTACGAGGACCTCTTCCGCAAGAGCCCCATCGACGAGGCGACTACCTCCCACATCTACGCGAAGCGCACGCTCGACGCCGGCTTCACGACGATCCGCAACGTCGGCGCGGACAACTACGTGGACTTCGCCCTCCGCAACGCGATCAACGCCGGCAAGCTCCCGGGCCCGCGCATCCAGGCGAGCGGCCCCGCCCTCAGCGCGACCGGCGGCCACGGCGACTTGAACGGCATGTCGCCCTACATCCGCTTCGAGGGCGAGATCAACGGCATCGCCAATGGCGTCGAGGAGGTCCGCAAGAAAGTCCGCGACAACGTCAAATACGGAGCCGACGTCATCAAGATCCTCGCCACCGCCGGCGTCCTCTCGGAGGAGGAATCGGTCGGCCTGCCGCAATACACGCTAGAGGAAATGAAAGCCGCGGTCGACGAGGCCCATGTCTGGGGCAAGCGCGTCGCGGCCCATGCCCACGGCACCGAGGGCATCAAGATGGCGATCCGCGCCGGCGTCACCTCGGTCGAGCACTCCAGCTTCATCGACGACGAGGGCATCAAGCTCGCCCTGGAGCACGGCACCTACCTGGTCTTCGACATCTACAACGACGACTACATCATGGCCGAATACGGCCGCCTCGGCTACCCGGACAAGATTCTCGCCAAGGAGCGCCTCGTCGGTCGCACGCAGCGCGAGAACTTCACCAAGGCCCTCAAGGCCGGTTGCAAGATGGCCTTCGGCACCGACGCCGGCGTCTACCCGCACGGCTGGAACGCCAAGCAGTTCCATACCGAGGTGGTCTGGGGCATGACCCCGATGCAGGCGATCCAGTCCGCCACGACAAGCGCCGCCGACCTGCTCGGCTGGAACACGAAGGTCGGCCAGCTCGCGCCCGGCTTCTACGCCGATCTCATTGCCGTGAAGGGCGACCCGACCGTCAACGAGACGGTGCTCGAGCACGTCGACTTCGTCATGAAGGGCGGCGAGATCTACAAGAACAAGCTCACGACCGATCCCGTGAAAGAATTCGAGTAACCACTCCCGAATCCCGCCAGTTCGAGCCGCCGCGTCCCGGCGGCTTTTTTACGCCCCCTGCTCGAACACCGCCAGCAGCAGGCCGAGCACGGTGAAGATCGTGCCGAGTATCGCCGCCTCGTAGCGCTCGAATTTCTGCACCTGGAACCGCTCGAGTCCGACCAGCGTCAGCCAGGTGAACACCAGCATGCCCGCCAGTGTGCCGACCGCGAGGATGAGGCTCAGGATAAGGAAACCGGTCCAGCCGAACTGCACGCCCGAAAGATAGACCGGCAGGAAGCCTTCGCAGGGCGAAAGCGTCAGCATCATGAACAGGCCGCTGATCGCCGTCCAGTCGCCGGCCTTGTCGGACACGATCGGGCTGTCCTCCAACTCGTGCTCCCAATGGCTGTGGTCGTGCTCATGCCCGCAGGCCGCGCTTTCCTGGTGCTGCCCGTCGGCGAGGTGGTGGTGCATGAGTCCTCGCCCGCTCCATTGCCGCCAGAAATAGAACCCGCCGATCGCCATCAGCACGCCGCCAGCGATCCAAGGGAAAAAGAGCCCCGCCCGCTCATCCAGCTTGAAGCCGAACCACGCGATCACGAGGCCGAGGAGGCTGGTCAGTGCCACGTGACCCAACCCGGCGAAGGTCGAGACAAGGAGCGTCTTGCCCCGGCTCCAGTGCCTCGCCCGGGACACGAGCACGAAGGGCAGCCAGTGGGTCGGGATCGCCGCATGGAAAAAGGCCACCGTGAAGCCGGTGGCGGCGATGGTCGTGAGGACGGCTGAATTCATGCGGCGGGTTGGACAGGAAAGTCGGCGCCGGGCGGGCTGTCGACCCCGAACACCATAGCAAAGTCGTCAAGGGACGCCATTAATCCTTCTCGTCCTCATGATCGTTCTCGTCCTCTCTTTCCTGGTCTCGACTCCCGGGAACGGGAACGACTAGGAGTATGAGGCCGATTTACCCATGCCACCCGACCTCATCGCTGTCCGCACCTACCTGCTCTCGCTGCAGGAAAGGATTTGCGCGGCGATCGAGCAGGAGGACGGCACCGCGCGCTTCCAGGAAGACTCGTGGGCCCGCGGCGAAGGCGACACCGCCGGCCTCGGCGGGGGCGGGCGCTCCCGCGTGCTGAGCAACGGGGCGGTCTTCGAAAAAGCCGGCGTCGGTTTCTCGCACGTCACCGGCGCCACCCTGCCCCCTTCGGCGACCGCCACCCGGCCCGAGTTGGCGGGCAAGGCCTACCAGGCCCTCGGCGTTTCACTCGTTTTCCATCCGCTCAATCCCTACGTGCCGACCGTGCACATGAACGTCCGCTTCTTCATCGCGGGCGAAGGCGAGGCAGCGATCTGGTGGTTCGGCGGCGGCTTCGACCTGACACCCTATTACGGTTTCGAGGAGGATGCCGGCCACTGGCACCGCACCGCGCGCGCCGCCTGCGAGCCCTTCGGCGCGGCCCTTTACCCGAAGTTCAAGCAGTGGTGCGACGACTACTTCTTCCTGAAGCACCGGGGCGAGCCCCGCGGCATCGGCGGGCTGTTCTTCGACGACTTCAACGCGCCCGGCTTCGAGCAGAGCTTCGCCTTGATGCGCAGCGTAGGCGACGCCTTCCTGCCGGCCTACCTGCCGATCGTGCAGAAACGCAAGGCCACACCCTCCGGCCCTCGCGAGCGCGACTTCCAACTCTACCGCCGCGGGCGCTACGTGGAATTCAACCTGGTCTGGGACCGCGGCACGCACTTCGGCCTGCAAAGCGGAGGACGCACCGAATCCATCCTCATGTCCCTGCCCCCGCTGGTCGCCTGGCGCTACGACTGGAAGCCCGCGCCCGGCACGCCCGAGGCGCGGCTTTACGACGTTTTCCTCAAGCCCCGAAACTGGACCGATGCCTAGACACAAAAGTCCCACAGATTCGCAAAATTCGCCCATTCCTTTTCGTGGCTTTTTGTGACTCATTGTGGCCATTAAGACCATGAATTCACGCGAACGTTTCCTCGCCGCCGCCGCCTGCCAGCCCCTGGACCGCCCCCCGGTCTGGATCATGCGCCAGGCCGGCCGCTACCTGCCCGAATACCGCGCGCTCAAGGCCCAGTCCAACTTTCTGGAAATGGTCAAGACCCCGGCCCTCGCCGCCGAGGTCACGCTCCAGCCCCTCCGCCGCTTCGCGCTCGATGCGGCGATCATCTTCTCCGACATCCTCGTCATCCCCGAGGCCATGGGCCAGGGCTACAAGTTCCGCGACGAGGGCGGCATCGCGATGGACTTCCTCCTCGACCACCAGGGCCAGCTCGACCGGCTGGACGCCACGGGTGTGGCGGCGCGCCTCGACTACGTCGCCCAGGCGCTCAAGCTCGTGAAGGCCGACCTGAAGGGCGAGAAGGCCCTCCTGGGTTTCGGCGGCTCGCCGTGGACCCTCGCGACCTACATGCTTGAGGGCGGCAGCGCGGACGACTTCGAGCGCAGCAAGAGCATCTTCTACTCTGACCGGCCCTTCTTCGACGCTCTCATGGAGAAACTGACGGCGGCGCTCATCGAATATTTCCAGATGCAGATCAAGGCCGGCGTCGACGCGATCCAGATCTTCGATTCCTGGGGCGGCATCCTTGCCGGTCAGGACTACCAGGCGGCCTCGCTGCACTGGATCCGCGAGATTATCGCCGCCCTGCCGAAGGATTTCCCCGTCATCCTCTACGCGAAGGGCACGCCCTCGCAGCTCACCGACCAGGCCTTCAGCGGGGCCAGCGTCCTCGGCGTCGATTGGACCATCGATCTCGGCGTCGCCCGCAAGCTCGTCCCGGGCAACATCGCTCTGCAGGGCAATCTCGACCCCGTGCTGATGAACACCACCCCCGAGATCGTCCGCCGCGAGACCACGCGACTGCTGGAGACGATGCGCAGCGCGAACGGCCACATTTTCAACCTGGGCCATGGGATCATGCCACAAGCGAAGCTGGAATGTGTCGAAGCACTCGTGAGCACCGTGACCAACTGGAAATCCTGACATGGCGTCAACCGGGCCCAAGTCCGTCGCCATCATCGGCGGGGGCCTCACCGGCCTGACCGCGGCTTGGCGGCTACACCGCGCTGGCTACCCGGTGACACTTTTTGAAAAGGCCTCGCAGACCGGCGGCGTAATCACCACCACGGCCCGCGACGGCTGGTTGGTTGAGGGCGGGCCCAATTCGCTCCAGGAAACACCCGAGACGGCCCGGCTGCTCGGCGACCTTGACCTGGCCGGCCAGCGGCTTTGCGCGAACACCGCCGCGAGCAAGCGTTTCATCGTCCGCCGCGACCGTCTCGTGCCCGTGCCGCTGTCGCCCGCCGGCCTGCTGGTTTCGCCGTTGTTTTCGCTTCGCGCCCGGATCCAAGTCATCACCGAACTGCTCACCCGTCAGCGCATCCGCACGACCGACACCAGCCTCGCGAACTTCATCACCGCGCATTTCGGCCGGGAGATCACCGACTACGGCCTCAACCCGTTTGTGTCCGGAGTCTACGCCGGCGATCCCGAGAAGCTCTCGGCCCGCTACTCGTTTCCACGGATGTGGCAACTCGAGCGGACTCACGGCTCCCTGCTTCGTGGGTTTCGCGCCGAGGCCTGCGAGCGCCGGGCCCGCGGCGAACCGACCGGCGTCGCCCCCGTCATCTCGTTCACCCGCGGCCTGCAGGCTCTGCCCGAGGCCCTCACCGCCGCCCTGCCCGCCGGCTCCGTGGAAACCAGCGCCACCGTCACCAACGTGATCCCCGGGAAGCCATGGAAGATCATCTGGACGCGAGCCGGAACCGTGGAGACGTCGGAATTCGGCGCCGTCTTGCTGGCCCTGCCCGCGGCGGGGCTCGCCCAGCTGGTCTTCGGCACACTTGGCGAGCGTCCCCTCGCGTCCCTCGACCATCAGCCGCACCCGCCGGTCAGTTCGCTCTTCCTCGGCTTCAAGCGCTCCCAGGTGAGGCATCCGCTCGACGGCTTCGGGGCGCTGATCCCGGCCAAGGAGCGCCGCAGCTTCCTCGGCGCCCTCTTTTCCTCAACCCTTTTCCCGGGCCGGGCGCCGGCGGGCCATGTGGCGCTGACCATTTTCGCCGGCGGCGCCCGTCAGCCGGAGACCGGACGGCTTCCCACCGAACAGCTCCTCGAACGCGTGCTGCCCGACCTGCGCGAATTGCTGGCCGTGGAAGGTGATCCCGTGTTCACCCACCACACCTTCTGGCCGCGCGCCATCCCGCAATACAACCTCGGCCACGAGCGGTTCCTCGAACCCCTGGCCCGCTGCGAAAACCAATACCCGGGCATCAATATCGGCGGCAACAGCCGCGACGGCATCGCCCTGCCCGACTGTATCGCGAGCGGTATCGGCCTGGCCGCCAAGGCGGCCGAATACGTCAGCAAGCTGTAGGAGCGGCTTTACGCCGCGAAAGGACATAAAATCGCGGCGTAAAGCCGCTCCTACCGCCGGACAAAAATCTTTCCCGGCAACCCGATTTCCCTCTCGAAACCCGCGAGTCGCGCATCGAAAATCCGCGGACCTTCATGCCACTTGACTACCCCCCCCGGTTGGGTAGCCTCCCGCCCCTTTATAACCGATGGCGCAAGACCTGAAAGACACCCTCCTGCTTCCCAAGACCGATTTCCCCATGAGGGCGAATCTGGTGCAACGCGAACCGGCCCGGGTCGCCCACTGGGACAAGACGGATCTTTACAACGCCATCCAGCGCAAGCGGGCCGGAGCCCCCGCCTTCGTGCTCCACGACGGCCCGCCGTTCACCAACGGCGACGTCCACATCGGCACCGCGCTCAACAAGACGCTCAAGGACATCGTCAACCGCTACAAGTCCATGCGCGGCTACCGCACGCCCTACGTCCCGGGCTGGGACTGCCACGGCCTGCCGATCGAGCAAAAGGTCTCCCGCGAGATCAAGGAACAGAACCTCACCCTGACCACGGCCGAGATGCGGGCCAAGTGCGACGCCTTCTCCGAGGGCTGGATCGCCAAGCAGACCGCCCAGTTCAAGCGCATCGGCGTCCTCGCCGACTGGAAGAACGAATACAAGACGAAGGCCCCGGCCTTCGAGGCCGACATCGTGCGGACCTTCGCCGCCTTCGTCGAAAAGGGCCTCGTCTACCGCAGCAAGAAACCCGTCTACTGGTCCATCCCCTTCGAGACCGCCCTCGCCGAGGCCGAGATCGAATACAAGGACCACACCTCGATCGCCATCTGGGTGAAGTTTGTCGTGCCAGTGGAGGAGGCCAAGAAGTTCGGTCTGCCGACCGATAAGCCGCTCTACATCGTCATCTGGACGACCACCCCGTGGACGATGCCGGCCAACCTCGCGATCGCCCTGCACCCCGAGGTCGAATACGTTGTCGCCGACACCGGCGCCGAGCGCCTCCTCGTCGCGTCCGCCCTGCTTGGATCCGTCGCCTCCGCCGCCAAGATCGAGCCGCAGCCCGCCATCGTTCAGACGTTGCTGGGCGCGAAACTGGAGAATTTGCAGGCCCGCCATCCCTTCATCGACCGCGCCTCGCCCGTGGTTCTCGCCGACTACGTCACGACCGATAGCGGCACCGGCGCCGTGCATACCGCGCCGGGCCATGGTGCGGAGGACTATCTCACCGGTCTCAAATACAAACTCGAGATCTACTGCCCGGTCGGCGACGACGGCAAATACCTCGACGATGGCAAGGTGCCCGCCGAGCTCGTCGGCCTGACCACGTTGGAGACCGTCGAGGACCTCGCCGCCAAGCGCCCCGCCCCGGCCAACCTCGGTGTGCTCAAGCTGCTCGCGGCCCGCGGCGCCTTGCTCGCGAAGGCCAAGTATCAGCACAGCTACCCGCACTGCTGGCGCTCCAAGACCCCGATCATCTTCCGCGCCGTGGACCAATGGTTCGTGTCGCTCGACAAGAACAACGTCCGCGCCACCGCCCTCAGTGAGATCACCAAGATCGCGCAGGCCCAAGGCTGGATCCCCGCCTGGGGCGAGGCCCGCATCCGCGGCGCCGTCGAATCACGGCCCGACTGGTGCATCAGCCGCCAGCGCTCCTGGGGCGTCCCGATCCCGGCCTTCTACGACGCCAAGAAAAACGCCTTCCTCGACGCCGGGGTCGCCCGCGCCGTGGCCGACAAGATCCAGACCCGCGGCACCAACTTCTGGTATGACGCTACCCCGGCCCAGATCCTCGAGGGCGTGACGCTGCCGGCCGGCTGGCCCGCCGCCGCCGATCTCGTCTGCGGCCGCGACACGCTCGATGTCTGGATCGATTCCGGCTCGACGCAGTCCGCCGTGCTCCGCCGCGGCCAGGGCGGCACCCAGTGGCCCGCCGACCTCTATCTTGAGGGCAGCGATCAGCACCGTGGCTGGTTCCAATCGTCCCTGTGGTGCAGCGTCATCTCCTGGGGTGCGGCGCCCTACAAGGCCGTCCTCACCCACGGCTTCATCGTCGACAAGGACCGCCAGAAGATCTCCAAGAGCAGCACCTACCAGAAGCCCCAGACCGCCGAGGCCTACATCGCCCAGCACGGGGCGGACGTCATCCGCCTCTGGATCGCCTCGCAGGATTTCCGCGACGACATCCCGGTCGACGACGAGATCCTCAAGAACGTCGGCGAGGCCTACCGGCTTTTCCGCAATACCTTCCGTTTCCAGCTCTCGAACCTCTTCGACTTCGACGCGGCGAAGAACGCCGTGCCGGCCGACAAGATGGACGTGCTCGACCAGTGGGCGCTGCATCAGACCGCCGTCCTGATCGACGAATGCACGAAGGCCTACGACGCCTACGAGTTCCACCGCGTCTACCAGCTCTGCAACCAGTTCTGCTCGGTCACGCTCTCGGCCACCTACCATGACGTGCTGAAGGACCGGCTCTACACGCTCGGCACAAACCACCCGCTCCGCCGCTCGTCACAGACCGCGATCCACCACATCTTCCAGAGCCTCGCGAAGCTGCTGGCCCCGTTCCTGACCTTCACGGCCGACGAGGCTTGGAGCTTCGGCACCACGGGCCAGGAGTTCACCAGCGACTCCATCCACCTGCAGGACTGGCCGGTCGTGCCGGCCGGCTGGCGCAACCCCGGGGTCGAGGCAGACATGGCCGCCCTCCTCCAGCTGCGCACCAAGGTGAACGAAACCCTCGAGCCCCTCCGTCAGGCCGGCACCATCGGCAAGTCCCTCGACGCCGTCCTTGCCATCACCGCTGACGCGGGCGACGCCGCCTTCGGCCCGCTGGAAAAGCACCGCGATTTTCTAGCCGAACTGTTCATCGTCTCGGCTGTCACTATCACGCCGCAACCCGCCGCCGCGCTGGGCCTCACCGCCCGGCACGCCAAGGATGCCGGCTACGCCCGCTGCCCCCGCTGCTGGCGCTCGGTCCCAACTTTAATCCAAACTCCCGCCGGAGAAGTTTGCCCCCGGTGCGAACAAGCCCTTAAATCCTAACCGATCCCCTTTTATGGCCACGAAGAAAAAGTCCCACGACAAGAAGCCCGCCGCCAAAACCGCCCCCAAGGCGGCCAAACCCTCCGCCAAGCCGGCGGCCAAGCCCGCCGCGGCGAAGCCGGCGCCCAAGGCCGCCACGCCCGCCCCGGCCGCCAAGAAATCCGCCGCCCCGGCCAAGGGCGGGAAACCCCCGGTCAACGCCGCCGAACTCAAGCGCATGCTTCTCGAGCGCAAGGTCGCCCCGAAGGCGATCGCCTTCAGCCTCGATGAGGTCCGCGAAATCGCGAAGAAGAACGAGAAGCAGGTCGAGAGTGCGACCAAGACCGACAAGAACGGCAAGACCGTCGCGTCCGCCAAGCAGGCCGCCTTGCTCAACCACCTCGAGAAGCCCCAGAAGCCCAACCACGTGAAGGCCGCCTCGCTCGCCGACATCCTCGGCTTCAATCCCAAGAAGGGCCGTCAGCCCACCGCCATGGTGGACGAGAAGGATGTCCCGGAGAAATTCCGTCGCTATTACCGCCTGCTACTTGACCTTCGCCACCACGTGCTGGTCCAGCTCGGCGAGCACACGGAGGAGACGCTGCTCAAGTCGGCGAAGGACGACTCGGGCGACCTCTCCGGCTACGGCCAGCACATGGCCGACGCGGGCACCGACACCTTTGACCGCGACTTCGCCCTCAGCCTTGTCTCCAACGAGCAGGAGGCCCTCTCCGAGATCGAGGCGGCCATCAAGCGCGTCCACGACGGCACCTACGGCATCTGCGAATCAACCCAGAAGCCCATCGCCAAGGAGCGCCTGCTGGCCGTGCCCTTCACCCGTTACTCGGCCGAGGCCAAGAAGCAGGTCGAGCGCCACTCCCACCGTTCCGTCGAGCGCGGCGGCTTGTTCGGCGACGGCGCCGAGGAGGAAGGCGGCAAGATGTCCGGCGGCGAGGACGACGGCGAATAAGCCGTCCTGCCCGCCCCTCGCGGTAATGCCCGACCTGCTGACAACGGCCCCCCGCGGGGATGAACCGGTAAAAGCCTCGCCCCGGGAATCGGTTTTCAACCGCTTGCTGGCCTACCGGACACTGTGGGTGCTCGCGGTCGTCGTCTTCGCGCTCGACCAGTTCACCAAGCATCTGATCACCGCCCGGCTGCCGCTGGGCAGTTTCGGCGCTTCCGGGATCACGGTTTTCCCGGGCTTCCTCAATCTCGTGCACGTCGGCAATACCGGCGCGGCCTGGAGCATGTTCTCCGGCCAGAGCACGCTCCTCGGCCTGTTGGCGGTCGGCACCCTCTGCTCGATTTACTTCTGGCGCCGAGCGCTCGGTCTGCAGTCGCCCGCCGCGCAGGTCGCCTTCGGGCTGCTCTGCGGCGGTATTCTCGGCAACCTGCTCGACCGGCTCATGCACAAGTATGTCGTCGACTTCATCGACGTGCATTTCGGCAACTACATCTACCCGACCTTCAACGTGGCGGATTCCGCCATCTGCATCGGCGTGTTCTGGTATGTGATCTGGTCGGTCCGCCAACCCGCAACCTCCTCCTGATTCGGAGGACCGGAAGCCAAGTCAGTCGGTTTCTTCCCGGCGTGCCGGGAACCACTCGCGGTGGATCGAAGCGCTATGGCCGAAGCCCGCGGCCACGAGCGTGTCTCGCCAGTCGATATTCGCGATCTCCACCGCCCGTTCCAGCTGCCGGAGATCGCCGCCGGACAGCTTGAGGGCCGCGAATCTTACCCGCTCATAGAAATCCCCATCGGCGTGACCCAGAGGCAGGCCCTCCCCACAGCGCTCGGCCAGCAACTTGTCCGCGGTCTCCCATTCCTCCATGGGAAAAAGCGCCTCCAGGCGCATCCGTGTTTCCGGGCTTAGCGGAACCATGGCCAGCGGATCAGGAATCACTCCACATTCGCGATCTGCTCGCGCACGCGCTCGAGCTCGTTCTTGAACTCGATCACCTGCTGGGAAACCGCGAGGTCGTTGGCCTTGCTGCCGATCGTGTGGATCTCGCGGCCGATCTCCTGCAGGATGAACTCCGCCTTGCGGCCGATTTCACCCTTGGAGCGCAGCAGGTCGCGGAACTGCGTGAAATGGCTCCGCAGCCGGGTGATCTCCTCCGTCACATCGCAGCGGTCGGCGAAGAGCGCCACTTCCTTGAGCACGCGCTCGTCCGTGAGATCCAGTTCCAGTCCCATCTGCCGCAGGCGCAAGTGCAGCTGCTCGCGGTAGGCGCCCGACACCAGCGGGGCGCGCTTGGCAATCGTCTCGATGGCCGCATGCAGTTTCTCCAGGCGGCCCAGAAAATCAACCAGCAGGGCCTCCCCTTCCTTCGCGCGCATCGCGGAAAAGCCACGCAGTGCCTCATGCAGCGTATGCAGCAGGATTTTCTCCGTTGCCTCGTCGGCCGGCAATTTCGCCCCGGTGCGCTGGGCGCTCGCAACCTGCCAGAGCAGGTCGGTGGTCGGCTCAAACTTGATCCCGCGGACCGTGGCCAGCTGGGCGAGTTGCTCCAGCACCGCCGTCACCGCCGCCTGGTCCCAGTCGGCGCTGGCGGAGGACTTGCCGGTCACCTCCGCGTCGACGTGCACCTTGCCGCGCAGCGCCACCTTGCGCACGGCGTCGGTGACAGCGGGCTCGAAGCCTTGCCACTCGTCGGGCAGTTTCTGGGTCAGGTCCAGTCCGCGGCGGTTCACGGAGTTGACCTGCACGGTCAGGGTCAGGTTGCCGAGGGTGGCCGTCGCGCGGCCGTAGCCGGTCATCGAATTCATAGCCGCTAATTAACCACGGATTTCGCGGAGGGGCACGGATTAAATGCAGCCACCAGCCCGCAGCCACCATGACGACCAACAGGGCGTGCCACCGGCTCCCGCCGGGGCTTTGGGCAAAATCACTCCAGTGCCCGGTCCGCCTCCGCCTGGTTCGTGCAGGTGAGGACCTGGACGCCTCGCGGGTAGTGGAACAGAGACATGATGTTAAAACCGATGTCCTTGGACCGGTCGGGTATGATGCGCACGACCCGCGCAATTCCCCGGCTCCGGGCGAATTCCATCCTTCGGATGATATAGGGCATGCAGCCGACATCCATCGAGTTCAGGTGCGAGAGGTCGGTCAGAAGATAGAATCCCGGCCGGGTCGCAGCAATGGCATCAGTCAGGGCCTTCTCGTGCCGCCCTGACTCATCAATCCCGATGTCCCCGAAGTAAGAGAGCCGGACAATGTTCTTCGGGCCGTCGACCGTTACCAAAATGGTGTTTTTTTCAGGCATCGCGGTCACCCAAGCGTTCGGAAACCCGCTCCGGTCGTGGGTTCCAGGAAATGGTTGGGGGAGATTTTCATGGCCGGAAGAGGTGTCGCGTCGAACCCACCTTACACATGCGCCGCACGCGGGCGAGCGGAGATTGAGCATGGGCTCCGGTCACGGCAGCTCCTGCTTGGTCAGGGGGCGCTTTCGATATTCGTCGATATAGATGGTCATCGGCTCCTTCATGTCGTCGCGGTAGAGCCCCATCTTGAAATAGAACCGGCCGTTTTCCGGATAACCGAACCCGCTCCCGTATGCGGTAGGGCCGTGAAAATCGAGAACTTGTTCGCCATCGATCCATACCCGGACGAAGCCGTCGCTTGTCCGAGCCTGGCGGATATGGAAGACAAAATCGGTCCAACGGCCCCTGATTTCCCGCGTGGTTTGGTAACGGGTAACGCGACCCGACTCGTCCTTCGTCGTGACGAACAGCTTGCCGCCCACATAACGCAGGGCGACGACCGGATCGTCGTCCGTGACCTTGTGTCCCTCCCGGGATTGTTTCCACTGGGCCAGGACGAGGCGCTTGGACACCACCGGGAAATCCTGCGGCAGGAACAGGCTGAACTCGTAAGCGTAGGCCTCGCCCTCGCGGGCATTGAGGTAATCGCTTTCCGTCAACTCGTCGCGCTCGGTCCCGTCCGCGGAAATCTCCGGCGTCGGATCGTCCGGACGAATCGTGATTTTCAAGGCACTCCGACCCGCGCGCACGCGCTCCGCCTGGAAGACCGCCGCGCCGGGCGCCAGCTTGTCGGTCGCCCAGATGGCGCTCAGCATCGGGCCCTCGAATCCGTCGTTGACCGCCGGCGCGGGCCGTCTGGCGCAACCCGCCAAGCCGGCGAGCAGCACTGCGAGGGATACGAGCGGGAGTCGGTTCACGGGACCTCGGACCCCGTGGCCACACCCGCCGGTTGGGCGGGAATTGCTTGGCGGGTTTGCCACAAGTGGAGACATCTTGGTCCTCCGGACTATTTGTCGTTCCATTCCCCTGCCCTGCTGCCCAAGGACGCCTCCCGCCGCGACTCCGCCTCCACACGCTTCCTCATGTCGAGGTAGGCAGTCTTGATGAGCATCGTCAGGGCCGCAGCATCGACGTCATGCCCCGGCCGGAGCTTCATATGGCGCATGAATTTTCCCGTGCCCTCCAACAACCCCTTTGGATCGGCAATCTCAGCGCCGCGGAAGAACCCGACATTTACGTGGGCTTTGAAGGCATTGACATAGGCAAACGCCGCGTCCCCCACGCACGCCGTGGGATGACCGTCATGCAGTAGCTCTCGCACATCGCCGCCGCATCGGCGCATGACCCCGAACCAATGCCTCGCGATTGCGCCCAATTCACCCGCCTGCCCATGCATCCAAGCCTCAATGGCAGGATCGCGCTTAACCGAACCGGCGAATCGCAGGAGTCGCGTCATGGGTGCACCGGGGACGTCACGCCGAGCCAGGCGGCCGCGCGTCGACGCTGGTATTTTGGCCCGGCTCCGTTGTCACCGGCCCTCCCGGCCTCAAACCAGCCGAGCGATTTCAAAGCCTGGGCGACCTCTGCCCGCATGATGATCAACCAATGGTCGCCCTTCTCCTGCGGACGAACAAACGTGCACAACGTGAAGAGATGGCAGCTGTGATGGCGAAATCCGACCTGCTCGCCCACCAACTTGGCCAGTCGTCCATAGTGACTATTGGCGCTCGAATAGCTCTTCCAGCCCACGGCTTGCGCGATTTGAGTCATCGTGAGTTGCCGCCCGAGCGCCCGGTAATGCACCTCGAGAATCCTGCGGCGAGTCACCGTCATGGTAGGCCCAAGAGCCAGGAACGCCCGACGAAAAGCCCCGGCACTTGGAGTCCTGGTAGCTGCAGCCATGATTTTTATTCAACGTTGATTTCAGCCGCCTACGGGTGGCCTCAGGAGTTGGTCAGACATCTTTGGTTTCTGGAGCCTTCGAGCCGCTTGTAAGGAGCAACAATACGAGTGGGGCGCCGCCAATCACGGTGAGCGCCTGAACAATGTCGCCACCGCAAAACAGTCCGCTGAGATTAACCAGGCATCCGATTACAGCGACAGACATCTTGATCAAACGATCCTGCTTCGCGCCCCGAACCGACCGCAGCCACCGATAGAAGAGACCAACAACGAGGGCATCGAAACCGACGATGTAGAAGAGTGCCAGGTGCTCAGTGGGCATGATAGTTTTTGTCTGAAGTTGAGTTCAGCCCCCTACGGGTGGCTGAGGAGGTTGTTAGGCATTTGCCCGACGCTGCGTGATTTTTCCAAGGGCTTGGCTGAACAGTTCGACCGCGCCAAAAAACGCCGCCCCGGTGATCAAGGCCGCGAAATACAACGCCCAATAGGCATGCCCATGCACGTGGTTCCTCTGATAATCCATGAAGGCCGAAGCCGACATGGAATCCATCTTTGCGACCATGCGTGCGTCACCGACCTGAACAAGCCAAGTCCCCACAAGTGTCAGGGCGCAGAGTGATATGAAGCGGAATAGCCAAATTCGATTTGGGTTTGAGTTCATAAGGTCGGAGTTGTTTTTGCCTAACGTTCAGTGATGAGCCATGGCGGTGCGAAGCACCGCCATGGCTCTGGCCGCTTGTTAGGCTCTTTCTTCATTTTCTGATCACGAGATAGTCTCCATTTGCGAGTGACGCTTCCCATCCTTTGGCGGGGTCAGCGCCGCGAGCCAGCTCAGCTTCGATGCGAACGCGATCCCCGCTAAAGGTCACTATACCTCTGGTCGGCATGGGGCTCGTCCCTCCGAGGGACCCGACATAGAAATCTCCGGTAGTCAGGGTGCCACTGCCGCGCCGAAGCAAAACGAAACATTCCATTGGAACGTCGGTATGAGCGGGCGACAGGGTGTGGACGTTAAACCGAATCTTCTGAACCAGCTCAATGCGCAGCTCGTAAGGGAAATCTACTCTTTGCGAAGGACTCAAACGCGCAGTATCAGGCGAAACAATTGGATTGGAGCAACCGAAGCACGCGAGCAGGACTGCGAGAAAACCGATGAAGAATAGTTGGGGTGCTCGCATGAATTGCCTAGACATTATAGCTGCGTGACCAACGCGGCTGGAAAAAGAAATGCTTGTCCCCGTATGCGCGGGTTGCTCCCGGAGAAGGAGCCTATCCGCATGGGTGAGGCGGTAAGTCCAACAACCAAAA